>SCPN01000041.1_pt1 | contig 545625 bp, 628 predicted proteins | sample 6106831 | NCBI WGS metagenome assembly SCPN01 (sample SAMN10720447, study PRJNA508395) | human gut metagenome | isolation source: Participant 1, 0 month | reverse complement strand
GTAGTTCCCAAATCAAATCCAAATCATGTAGGAATTGGTTCGAGAACAGAACGGTTAAGGGTACTGAGGCGGAGAAAGTTGAAAAACTCTCTCCGCTTTTCTTTTCTACTCCCCGTAACTCGTTGGTTTGCTGATAGATTAATGTGTACTTTGGTCGTTTGCAGGTCTTTATATTTAGAATTAATCAACTTGTTCTCTTGATTTTTCTTCTCTTGGACATTTTATTATAGGTGTATATTTAAGTATTTTGCTAATTTGTATTGTTATTGGAGTTGGTTTGTAATTGAACTTCACGTTCTGACTGGGCAAGATATTGTTGGGGATAGATTGTTAACTGTAACTTGCTTTGATAATTCAATGAAATAATGAAGTCTTCTATATCCCAGCATCTTCCTTCCCATTTTCCTAGAATATAGTGACTTTGGCTGTGATTTTGGATACTCTACATATAATAGTGGATGGAGTTGTTTTGTAATTAGTGAATACGGAAAACAATACATAGCTGAAAAGGACAAATGTATGAATGGTCCTTTCAATTTGTTTAAAGTATTAGAATTACCACAACATTAATTTTAAGCGTAATACAAATACCCTTTTTGCTAGAAGGATGGATTTCGTATTTGCTAAATTTAGTAGTGAAGTTTTTATCCAACATAATATTTGAAAGAATTTCTATTTTCTTCTCGAAAAAACAAGGTTGTGCTTAAGATAAGCTAAACTTATTTGTATCGATATCGCAAAATAAAAGTTGGCGAAAGAGAAAGAAGACTTTTCGCCAACTTTTATTTGAGTACCTATTTTTTGTTGTTTTTTCTTTATAGTGAGCAAATCCAATAGGTCTACGTTCTGTTTGTTTATTAACATGCTTTTGTTTCTCTGCTAACTGTGACAATGCTAAGTAAATATCGTCAAGCTCTTTTCGGGTATCTTCGCTAAGGTCATTGACTGCTGCTATTGTGTCTTCGTTGCCTTCTTCCAACATTTTCATGCGTTGTTTTAGTTCTTCGATTTCCTTAGTTGTGCTATTTAAGGAAGACAAGTATTGACGTACTGTAACGAAAGCACGCATGATAGATATGTTTATTTCGATGGCAGATTCGCTGTTTAGTACAGATGAAAGCATAGCAACGCCTTGCTCAGTAAAAGCGAAAGGCATATATCGTGTACCACCTCTTTTGTTTGAGGACGCAATTTGCGACCTCAAACTTTCAAACTCTTCTTTTGTTAATTCGAACATGAAATCGCTGGGGAAGCGTTTGAGGTTTCTTCTTACTGCTTCTTTCAGTCGTTTGGTTTCACTCCCATAAAGTTCAGCTAAATCAAAGTCAAGCATTACCTTTTGACCTCTGACTTCGTATATTTTATTCTGAATAACCTGTAATTCCATAATTTATAAGCTGTTTATATAAGGAACTATTCAATCTTTAGTATAAGAGAACGCCTATTTTTAAGCATTATGAATTTGGCACACAGCGTGTGCCGAATCTTGCTTTTCTAATTCGGCGGATGGTATCCGCCAATTTGGGTGTAGTAAATTTGGCGGTTGCCGACCGCCAAATCTCTAAGCCAAGCATATCATAGTCTAATATTGGCATGATTAACCAACGATTCAAAGTTCATATTTTTACTATTTGTGCAAAGTTACTATTTTTATTCTCAAAGCTTTAACTCGGGCAAACTATTAATTGCCTCTTCCTTCAACTTATCCACTGCACGGGTGTATTTCTTCGTATGCTTCAACCGCTATGTCCGAGTAAACCGGCTACTGTTTTAATATTAGCACCATTGTTAAGGATATTCACTGCAAATGAGTGACGGGCACAATGCCAGCTAATGTGCTTATCAATTCCTGCCCTCTTTACCTAACGTCTTAATGATTTGGAGCAACTTTCATAAGTCGGCAGGTCAAAAATAAGAACATCTTTGTTCCCATTCGCAGGAGCTTCACCGATGATAGAGAGTAAACCATCATTCAAAGGAATGACTACGCCACTGGCAGAAGAATGCCCTTTGGTCTTATTCTGTTCAAACTTCAATAGCTTGTTTGAGTAGTCTACATTCTTATAAGTAAGGTCTTTCACATCACAGAAGCGTAAACCGAAATACAGGCAGAAGATAAAGGCACGTCTTACCATCGGGTTCTCATTCTCATAGTGGCAGTTGATAAGAGACTGAATTTCTTCCAGTGAAAGCACATCTTTCCGTAACATTGGGTCGTCTATCTTGCAAATTACTTCTTTGCACGGGTCTTTTAGTATCACATCGTGTTCGATGGCATAGCGTATCACTTTCTTGAAACGCTGATAGATACTTTTCGCTCCTTCGCCAACACTACGGGATTGCAGGTAGTCCACAAACTGTACTATCATATCCTTTGTGATAAATTTAGGTTTGATGTTACATTCATAAAGAGGGTATTGCTCTTTCAGGAAGTCTTTGAAACGGCTAAGTGCAATTTGCACCATGCGCAATCTTTCTTTGTATAGCTATCTATGTAGGCTTGGAAGTAATCAAGAAAGTTGATGGTACAATCTTTCTTTAGGCGGTATCCCAACATACTTTCTTTAAACTCTTGTTCACGTTCGGCACGTATCTTTGTGGCAAGCCCCAGTGTTTCCTTATTTTGTTGACGTTCGGCAGGAGTACGGGGCTTATCCATAAGATATAGATTCAGGTTCTCTTTTCGCCTGTTGTGCTTCACCGAAAACTTGGGTTTGCCTTGCATTTTGCCATCTTCATAATATACCTGATTGCCATTTGCATCTAAAACGGGCTTCTCTTCTCTACCTAAATAATACTCTAAGTACAGGCTGATTCTACCATCCGAGAGCTTATTTTGCTCTAACTTGGGGTTTTCTTTCGTTTTATTCTCTATCTTTGCCATACGCTACTGGTTTTATCCCGATTTGGGTACATAATCGGTAAAAAGTGCTAAGTGATTGATTTTCTTTTGTTTTCCGATGTTGCAAAGGTGCGAAAGAAAATGAGAATTCAAAGTGTACTAAGTAACAAAATAAGGGTGTAAAATGGCAAAAATGGAAAATATAAATCGTCTGATAATCAGTTGGTTATTTTCTCTTATTTTCCTATGATTTCTATAGTTTGTACCGGGTCTAGGTACGAAGAAAAAAGATAAGTATTGAATAGTCAATTACTTAGCTTTTTCTTTTATCTGAATTTTCCTCATATTTTCCCCACACGTGCAAAAAATACGATATTAAATGAATGTTTTTCTTTGGCTGAACATAGTAAATACACTACCTTTGAAAAGAATAAAGCCTATTAAATAAAAAGCAATGGAACAAGGCGTTTGGCAAGAGATAGAACAGTTATACCAAAAGTTTCAGAAACTTGGTATCAATGAAGCGGTGGACTATGATAGTACTACCTGTATTCTCTTATTACCCATTCCACAGCCATTGAAGGCTCAACGCTTACGGAACTTGATACGCAGCTTCTTTTTGACGAGGGAGTAACAGCGAAAGGGAAACCGCTTGTGCATCATCTGATGAATGAGGATTTGAAGCAAGCGTATGAACTTGCCAAAACCGGGTCCAGTAGCCTTGTACAGATAACTCCTGCCTTGCTACAAAGGTTGAATGCAACACAGATGCGCACTACAGGCAGTGTACACAGTGTAATGGGCGGTTCTTTCGATTCTTCGAAAGGGGATTTTCCTCTATGTGGTGTTACGGCTGGTGTCGGTGGACATGCTTATATGAACTATCTGAAAGTTCCTGCTAAGGTAGATGAACTTTGTGCTATACTGCAAGCGAAGTAGAAGACAGTGGGGACACTTCGGGAACAATATGAACTGAGTTTCAATGCCCACCTGAATTTAGTAACCATACATCCGTGGGTGGATGGTAATGGCAGAATGGCTCGGTTGCTGATGAACTACATCCAATTTTGCTATCACCTTTTCCCGACGAAGATATTTAAAGAGGATAGAGAAGAATATATCCTTTCCCTACGCCAATGTCAGGATGAAGAAACCAATCAGGTTTTCTTGGACTTTATGGCAAGGCAATTAAAGAAATCCCTCTCTTTGGAGATTGAACATTTCAATGCTTCACAAAAGAGAGGGTTCAGTTTTATGTTTTAGAGGTCTGAGAGCCTATCTTTCCGCAATAAACGCTGAAAATTAGTAATTTGCAAATAAACACCCAGTTTTATACCCAATAATGTAAAGCCGGGTGTTTTTGTACTATTTAACCAAATTCCTAAATTCCTCTTTTAGCAATTCAAAATAATGGCAATCTGTAAATACTCCATTCTTGAAACAGGCATTACGATGTATGCCACATTTACGAAAACCTATTTTCTCTAATACTCTCATCGATGCTATGTTGCCAGCATAAACATTTGCACAAATGCGTATCACATCTGTATGATGAAAATAGTAGCTAATAGCCAATGCTAACATTTGGGTCATAATCCCTTTACCCCAATATGGTTCAGCAAGCCAATAACCTAATTCTGCATTGTAGCGCTCTACATCTATACCACGAGCAAAACTTATATTACCAGCCGCTTCCTGATTTACTTCGATACAATAATTATTTTGTTCGTTTTGACTTGAAACGAACAGGATGAATTGTTGCGCATCGTTTTCAGAATAAGGATATGGTAGGCTATCACGGCAATTATCCCATATCTTTTTATTATTAAGATATTTAGCAAAAGTGGAAAAATCGTCTTTAGACCAACTTCTTATTTTGTATTTATCCACATCCATTTCTTTATTCAATTCATTTACTATTATAAATTCGCTGTATGAAATAAATTACTTAGGAAATGTTTCTGCTATTTGTTTAGCAACACGTTTTATAGCACCTCTAATGTCTGCTGATACGCTGAATCCTAAGGTTGTATATGCGCCACGGCATGAAGCTATCGGGCGACCAGTGAGATAATCTATGAAATTTACAGTTACGACAGATTCTTCTTCTAAAATATCTACTCCATATTTTACCATAAGCAACTTTGATTGTTGATTTGGAGAAAGTTCGCCAATACGTATATCATTGACAAGTTTAAGACGGGAACTCTCTATGGCATCAAATAGTTGTATTTCATATTCCATCAGTTGAGCCGGAATATGATAAGTGTCGTTGTTGATAATTGAGGCATATTCATACCTCGACAAGTCCGCCTTTTGTGATATTACACTTTTAGAGGTTGTACAAGATGATGCTACTATACCAATTAAAAGGAGGAATGTGACTATTACTTTATTCATTTTTTTATTGTTTAGGTTCAACGTGTAGATAATACTTCTCTTGTGTCAGGTCATCGGGGTCAGTGGAGAGTTGATGCAACATCAGTATACGGGTAGTCTTGTTTTCCCAATACAATTCAGCTTTCACACCCTCTTCGGGCAGGCATTTGAACAGGTTCTCTTTTCCACCAGCATTTTGCCCTTCACCAATGTTATTCTCCATCAGTGTTTTGATGGCTTTTTGCGCTGCTGCCGGGAAGTCTGAATCCGAGAGTTGCTTATGGTTCACCGGGATTATTTTAGAAAAGGGGTTATAATCCTTTGCCACGATGTCATACACCTGATACTCATAATCTGTGTCCAGCAGGCAATAGGTTGTAAGGTTCTGTGGGCTCTGCAACACGATTGTTCCCCATTCAATCCCCAAGAAATCACGTTCGTACAGTCTCACAGCGAGCGAGGTCTCATATTCAACCTTTCCTTTGCGATAGCCTTTCAGGTAATTTTTGATGGTACCGCTTTTGAAGAAGTGCGAACTCCATTCCGTAGCAAGATGTGTTTCCGTCCCTCCCTCCGTTGTATTGCTTTCATAGACTCTGAACGTATGAGGGAAACCCTCGGCACTCCAAACAATAGAGTCGTAATATTGTGTAAACTCAGGAAAGCCCAGCGGGGTGTAATTGTCGTTTATATCCGTGATTCTGAACGTCACCAGATCGAGCGGTGCCGGGAATTGGGTGTCAAGGTGCATAAACGGAGTGAAGTATGCCTTTTCCATCTTGAACTTGGCTTCTTCGGGCAGAGGTTCCGGCTCTGGATCGGGTTGCCCTTCGTCCTTAAAGGTTCTAGACAAACAGATAATTGTACTTGCTGTTCTCTTTCCATCATTTGTCGAGATTGTAATCTCCTCGTATGCATCCGGGGCTTCCGAAACCTGACGGGGAAAATGAATCTTCAACTGATTGGCTTCTACCTTGAGCGTTGCCCATCCACAATCGTATGTGTAAGAACCGCCCGAAATAGGATTGAGCATATCGAAATTCTCGCAAGTCATCACGATATATCCCTCATTACCGTTTGCCTTGAAACATTCTTTAGGTATCCAACCTACGGTGCCACCTTCATACTCTACACTTTCCGGTGTCAGAATCTCATACGTCCAGAGCATCGGTCCACCGGGTAAAATATCATCCTTGTTGCAAGCCGTAAAAAGCAAGCAAACAAGCGTCATAAATGGCATAAGCAATTTATTCATATTCGTAATAATCCCTATGGCTCTATTGGGTTATTAAATTTATAATGAAAGAACGTGAGCCACCTATGCCACGTCTAAGTGAAGTTCATAGGAAACCTTTGATGCAGATGTAACAAGAACGGTCCACGCTATATGCGTGAGAACCACTATGCTATCTCTTACATCAGTCTGAAAATTTCCTACGTTTTCACCTACAAGATAAACATAACGTTTCTTCTTTTCTCTAATGTCTTGGAAAGAGTTGCCTTTATCCGAATACAAAATTAGCTATTTAATTGATCTTTTGTATTATATAGAACGGAATTATAACTTGAATCCTCTACTTTTTCTGGGTTCTTCCGCAGACTGTCGTAAGCCAAAGTCTGCATTGCTGCCATATCCTCGTCATTGATTTCCAGTTTGATGTTGCCGTTTCCGTTTTGGATAATTGCCAATAAGTCTGTCATAGCCTTCTTAAAACTGCCGGTTGTAAGGCTTCTCGTTCTGGCAGTATTATAAACGAAAAGTCACTACCCCGATTAGGATAGTGGCGCAAATATATAATGAAAATCAATCGTAAAACAATGATATTCAGTTAGCTAAATTTGTGAAATCCAAAAGCGAATTAAACGAGTTTTAATCGGATAGATAGGCTTTCAATTCTTCGATGGCATCATGGTCTTCGCCAACGTCTTTTATCAACTTTTTGCCGTTTCCAAGTGGCGAAATGAGATTTTTGTATGCTTTCTGAATATCTCTTTCATGAACGATTTCTTGTTTATTAAACTGGTTGTACAGGCATTTCTGAAAGTCTTGATGGGACACTTCCGCATGAAACGGTATTCCACTAATGCGATAAACAACCGTGCTATATCTGTTTCTGTGGCATGGGTTTTCAACCGTGTGCCAATTTTTTCAATTAGAATGTCATGCCTTTCTATCAGAAGTTCGGGTAGCGTGCGTGGGTTGGCTCTGCGTCATGCGGTATAGGTCGCTCACTCGACAGCCTATCAGTGTTTGGAATATAAATATATCCCTCTGTTTTGCCAGTTGCGGAGTAGCTGATAGGTCGGCATTGATAATTCTGTCCTTTTCTTCAAGTGTTATGTAATGAGGTGTACCGTATGTACATTCTTCTATCGGGAATTTGTCGAAAGGTCTGTTGTTCAAGCTCCGTCCGGATATCTTGCAAAATCCGTAATCGTGTTACACTTATCCGTAATTTGTATACGGTAGATTTTGTTGTAACGGCATACTTTTGCATAGTGAATGTAGAGTACTAAATATTATTAGAATTAGATCAAAGAGAAAGAGTTATGAATGACAGAAAGATTTTAGTAGCGTACTTCTCATGTAGCGGCGTAACTAAAGCTGTGGCAGAGAAATTGGCTGCAATTACTGGAGCAGATCTGTATGAAATTAAGCCGGAGGTTCCTTATACGGAGGCTGACCTGGACTGGAATGATAAGAAAAGCCGTAGTTCGATGGAGATGAGAGATGCTCTCTCGCGTCCTGCCATTTCCGGTACGTTGTTTCATCCGGAAAAGTACGAAGTTCTGTTTGTAGGCTTTCCGGTCTGGTGGTATATTGCCCCTACTATAATTAATACATTTTTGGAAAGTTATGATTTTGCCGGTAAAATAGTTGTTCCGTTCGCTACATCGGGAGGCAGCGGCATAGGAAATTGTGAAAAGAATCTTCATAAAGCATATCCGGATATCGTGTGGAAAGATGGAAAACTTTTAAATGGACGGATAACGCGGGATCTGGTTACGGAATGGTTTGAAAAAATTAGGTTGTAAATTAAATGGAGGTATAAAAAATGTATATAGAAAATATTAATTTACCGAAAGATATAAAAAAATTGTCAGTTGAACAACTAAGTGTGCTGGCTGAGGAAGTAAGAACTGCGTTAATCAGGAAATTAAGTGAACACGGTGGTCATATCGGCCCGAATCTTGGTATGGTGGAAACTACAATTGCACTGCATTATGTTTTTAACTCTCCCATTGATAAAATAGTTTTTGACGTATCCCATCAGAGCTATGTTCATAAAATGCTTACCGGAAGAATGGCTGCATTTCTTGATCCGGCTAAATATGATGATGTCACCGGATATACTAATCCGGATGAAAGCGAGCATGATTTCTTTACGATAGGACACACCTCAACATCTGTTTCACTGGCAATGGGACTTGCAAAAGGACGTGATCTCACAGGTGGCAAAGAAAACATCATCGCTGTAATCGGTGATGGTTCGTTGAGTGGGGGAGAGGCTTTGGAAGGACTCAACAATGCGGCAATGCTTGGGTCTAACATGATTATTATAGTCAATGACAATGATCAATCCATTGCTGAAAATCATGGAGGACTTTATAAAGGATTGAAAGAGCTTAGAGACACGAATGGGGAGAGTCCTGATAATATTTTTAAGGCTATGGGGCTGGAGTATTATTACCTTGGAGATGGGCATGATGTGTCAGCACTCATAAAATTATTTACGTCTGTCAAAGATATAGACCGTGCAGTAGTATTGCATATCCATACGATCAAAGGTAAGGGATTGAAATATGCAGAAGAAAATAAAGAATACTGGCATGCAGGAGGTCCTTTTCACATCGAAGACGGTTCTCCCAAAGGACCCGGATGGCCGGTGAATGAAACTGTCAGGGAGTCTGTTTTAGACTTGATTGAAAAGAGGTCGGATGTAGTTGCAATTACTGCGGGAACGCCGTCTGTAATAGGATTTACGGAAGACTATCGGAAGCGTGCCGGCAAACAGTTTGTTGATGTAGGTATTGCGGAAGAACATGCTGTTGCAATGGCAAGTGGTATTGCCGGGAATGGAGGAACACCGATTTTTGGAGTTTTCAGTCCGTTCTTGCAGAGAACGTATGACCAACTTTCGTCAGACTTGTGTTTAAATAATAATCCGGCTGTAATCATGGTGTTTATGGCTTCAGTATATGGGATGAATAGTAATACTCATTTGGGGATCTATGATATTCCGATGATTTCACATATACCCAATCTGGTATATCTTGCTCCGACGAGCAAGGAGGAGTATCTTGCCATGTTTAAGTATGCCACTACACAGAAAGCGCATCCCATTGCTATCAGAATTCCAATGATGATGCCTGAGACGGGAATTGAGGATACCACGGATTACTCTTTACTAAATAAATATCAGGTCGTACGAAAAGGTTCAGGTGTTGCGATTATTGCACTTGGAGATTTCTTTGAACTGGGTGTACAAATTGCCGATAAATACAAAATCCTGACAGGTAATGATGTAACACTGATAAATCCTAAATTCATCACAGGTATTGATGAAGAACTGCTGGAGTGCTTAAAAACGGACCATAAACTTGTGCTTACTCTTGAAGACGGCATAGTGGAAGGAGGATTCGGGCAAACAATTGCAAGTTTTTATGGTTTATCGGATATGAAGGTTAAAAATTATGGAATAAAGAAATCATTCCCCACAGATTTTCGGCCTGAAGAACTGATGAGAGAGAATGGATTATCCGTAGAGCAAATAGTAGAGGATATAAAATCCGTATGCAGAGAGCACGTTATGTGAGAACACTCACCAATCTGTGGAATAAGTAAAAAGGATGAAAATTCAGAATAAAAGAGATATTATGAAAAAGAATTTGGGTGCGACGCTGGCTTTATATCCAGCATAGGCTGTTGTCGTAGAAACAATGGAGGAATTACGTGATGTAGTTCCTCCATTATTATCAGAAAAAGTTTCTAATTCTGTGAGAGTCTGTAATTATTCGGAGCCACTCCGGTAATTCTTTTAAATAAACGGCTAAAGTATCGTATATTGGGGTATCCCAGTTTTTCCGTAACTACACTTACCGTATTATTAGAGTCGAGCAGCATGCTTTTAGCCATTTCCAAACGTTTTGACTCGAAATATTCATCGATATTTTTTCCACTTTCAAATTTTAGCAGGTCATTGAAATAATGAGATGACAGTTGAAGTATTTTTGCACAGTATCCCAATGAAGGCGATGTATTGTATTTTAATTTTCCGGATAGAATATAATCTTTCAACAATACATCTGTTTTCTTCATAATCTTTTTGTTAGCTTCGCAACGTGTGATAAACTGACGTTCGTAGAAACGGTTGCAATGATCTAATAACAATTCTATGTACCGTGAAATCAGAATTTGGCTGTGGCAGTCTATCGCATGACGAAGTTCCTCTTCGATGTTGCATATGCATTCTACAGCCTTGGCCTTCTCCCGTTGAGATAGGTGGAGTGCCTCCTCCGGATTGTAAAAAAAGAAGGAGTAATCTTTTATATGTTCTCCCAAAGAGGTTTGAGAAATCAAGTCCGGATGAAATGCCAGCAGCCACCCTTTTGAGGGAAGTGCTTTGCTTTTGTTTATTTTGATAGATTCTCCCGGCGTGAGGAATACCAATGATGCATTGGAATAATCATAGTACTTGCGCCCATATAAAACATCATCAATCTCCCCTTCCATCATCAGGATGGTATAAAAATCAAATTTAATAATTTGCTGTTCCAGATTGCTCTTTGACAGGTCGATTACACTTACCAGCGGATGGAGTGTTTTGCAGCCCAGGCAGCAGTTGCATTGATGGACGGTCTCTATATTTAATATTCTTTCTTTCATAGGAGTCACTTATTTCCTGCGAAGATAGGATGTTCCGGCCAATATTGTTCTTCCTTGTCACTTATATCCGTAATCAAGGTTATGATATCTGTAATTTGTGTAAGAAGAGGTATGTCTTGCCATAATTTGCTATCATTGGGATAAAAGTGGAATGCTACGATAGATAGCTTTTGGAGTCTTTTCTGTTAATGAGGGTTAAATCTGCTTTCCTGAACAACTTAATAAACAATATTAGTAACACAGAGGTAAGTGACTGACATAGAAGTACCTTATTGCTAGATGATTATAAACTACTTACCTTTGTATCATCTCTCAAACACAGAAAAGGAGATCTTTTTAATACTATTATTGATTAATAAATAAAGGAGTTATGAAGAATTATCAAAAAAAGAGCGTAGCACAAGATGCACGTGTAGAGTTGCATGACAGTCTTGCCCTGACGGGTGCCGAAGTATCTATCAATCATCTTCCGGCCGGTGCCGGAGTCCCTTTTGTTCATTCACATAAACAGAATGAAGAAATTTACGGCATCCTTTCGGGGAAGGGCTTTATCACTATTGATGGCGAAAAGATAGAATTGCAGGCTGGGGATTGGCTCCGTATTGCTCCGGATGGAAAACGTCAGATTTCTGCTGCATCTGACAGTCCTATCGGTTTTATTTGTATTCAGGTGAAAGCAGGCTCCTTGGAAGGTTATACCATGACTGATGGAGTTGTACAATAAAAAATAGTTGATAAAACCGGTAAAATGAAGGGCTGTGTCCATGATGAAGAGTCATGATGGCACAGCCTTTTTAGATATTTTACGGAGTATGGCTCCGAAACGTGAGCAACTGTAGGGATTGGATATAATGGAAGTCTATGGCAGTAGAGAAAATTCGGATATTAATATTTTTAGCTGTGGTAAGATCTTTAGGTAAAAACAAAAAATAGAAAGTAATTTTAGTAACTCTCCGGCTGGTTTCATCCGGAAATTCTGTACATTTGCTGTGTAGGGCATAGATTGCGGGTATGTGGTATGTAAGGTGATCATTAATTTCTTATTAAACAGAAAGGAAAAAAAATATGGAAAATGTTATTCAGATACAATATTATCAATCGCCATGTGGAGAACTGATATTGGGGGCATATCGGGAAAAACTTTGCTTATGTGATTGGAAGATAGAAGAACGCAGGATCATCATCGACAGAAGAATACAAAAAGAGTTGCAAGCTTCTTATAAGGAGGGCATATCTGAAGTAATCACACGAACGATCGGTCAACTGGATGAATATTTTGCCGGACGAAGAACTACATTCGATATTCCTTTGCTTCTTGTAGGTACTGATTTTCAGAAAACTGTTTGGAACGAACTGTTGAACATTCCTTATGGAAAAACAATCTCTTATGCAGGGTTGTCTCAAAAGTTGGGGAATCCTAAAGCTATCCGTGCCATAGCTTCCGCCAACGGAGCGAACCCTATCTCGATACTTGTTCCTTGTCATCGTGTGATCGGCAGTGACCGTAAATTAGTAGGGTATGGCGGTGGGCTGCCTGCTAAGAAGATCTTGCTTGACCTGGAGTCTTCCGATAGGTTATTCTAACTGTTCAGGCTTATGAACGACTGACCGCATTATTAATGAAAGGCAGTCTAAACTGATTAGAAGAGTAACTTAAGTTCTTTGGCAATTCTGCAAGCTTCAATGGAGTTCTTTACCTGAAGCTTTTCCAATATATTTTGTCGGTGTCGGCTGACGGTATTTTTGCTTATAAACAGTTCCCGGGCGATCTCATGACTTGTTTTCCCCATATCGATCAACTGTAATATTGTTTTCTCCCTATCGGATAGCAATTTGCTGCAATCTTGCTTTTCCAGTTCTATGACCTGTCCGTTTGTCGAGTTGATCACTCTACAACTCATAGTAGGGTCGACTGACAAATTGTAAAGACACAGAGCCAGCCACATACTGTCGTTTGAGTGGGTAGCTACATAGAACATCCTGTGTAGGATAGGGATATATTTCCCGGAAGGATCACGCATACGGAGTTTACTCATAAGAAAGTAATCTGCACGTTTTTTGTGTGGAATCTGTTTCAGAAAATGGTAGAAACGAAGTTCCTGTACATACTTTTCCGCCAAGTCATCCGGATGGATATATTTAAAGACTTCTTTTTCCCAGATTGATTCAAGATTTTGATTGTCTCCTTTTCGGGCTATGCCCAATGTCTCAGCTGTTCCTCCATAATAGATATAGCTGATATTGGTATGCATATCACTTAGAACGGCGATTGAATTTTCTATTCGTGCATAGTTGTATGCGATTCGTTTATATTCATTCAGTTCTTCCGGCAGCTGTTCGTTTTTGCAGAAGGGTTGAGTCAGGAACTCTTTGTTCAGTTTGTCAACAATGTCCATATCGGGAAAAGAAATGGTTATTAATAAGCATTGTGTACTTAGATACAAGCTTTTACCTTTGCAAAGGTAATCATAAAACATAGTTATTTATGGAAAGTGAAAAAGAAAAAATGGGTACAGGCAGGCTTTACGATGCTAATTATGATACAGAATTGATAGCCGAACGTCAGGCTTGCAAAGAGTTGTGTTATACCTTAAATCATTTGCCTCCCTCGCAGATAGCTGAACGGGAGGCCATTATCCGTCGGTTGTTTTGCAAGACGAAAGAACGTTTTCTGTTGGAACAGCCTTTTTATTGTGACTATGGCTATAACATTGAGATTGGTGAAAATTTCTATGCCAATATGAACTGTGTCATTCTAGATGAGGCTAAAGTAACGTTCGGTGATAATGTCTTTATCGCTCCATCCTGTGGCTTCTATACCGCGGGTCATCCTTTGGATGTGGAACAGAGAAATCGAGGGTTGGAATATGCCCGTCCCATTCGTGTCGGAAATAATGTGTGGATTGGGGCACAAGTGTGCGTATTACCGGGCGTGACGATTGGTGACAACACAGTGATAGGTGCGGGAAGTGTAGTAAATAGAGATATTCCTGCCAATGTGATTGCTGCGGGTAATCCTTGTCGCGTGATTCGGGAAATTACGGAAGAAGATAAAACAAAATATTTATTATAGAATAAACATAATCAAAAAGTAGAAATGAAAAAAGTATGTTTAAGCCTGCTTATGGGACTGATGGTACAAATGACCTTTGGGCAGACACTGGAAAAAATGCAATGGTTCAACGAACCGGAACAATGGGAGATAAAAAATAATGTATTGTCCATGTCCGTTACTCCGCAAAGTGATTACTGGCGTATTTCTCACTACGGTTTTACAGTAGATGACGCACCTTTCTATTATGCCACTTATGGCGGTGAATTTGAAGCGAAAGTCAAGGTTGTCGGAGAGTATAAAGAACGTTTCGATCAGGCCGGTCTGATGCTCCGTATCGATCATGAAAATTACATTAAAGCGGGTATTGAGTTTGTCGATGGGAAATTTAATTTAAGTACCGTTGTTACTCATAAAACGAGTGACTGGAGTGTGATAACGTTAGATAAAACGGTACCTTATATCTGGATAAAGGCTGTCAGGCGGCTGGATGCAGTAGAGATTTTCTATTCATTTGATGATAAAACTTACACGCTGATGCGTAATGCCTGGTTGCAGGATCATATTCCTGTGAAAGTTGGACTGATGGCGGCTTGTCCCGATGGTAGTGGATTCAATGCTAAGTTTGAATACTTCCAGGTGAAGCATCTGCCGGACCAGCGCAGAGTGGAATGGCTGAAGAAGAATGCAGAATAAATAAGCAGAATGGAAGATAGACGGTTCGGAAAGTCATATCTTCCATTTTTTTGTGGTTGGGCTATATCAAGCAGATTGTCTGTTATCGCATTTATTTATAAATCAAACGACTTATAAACAGATAGCCTCCGAATATTTGCAGAGCCATTCCCGGCAGACCGATACGGAAATCCTGTACGGCACTGAAAAAATCGTTGACAAGGATCCATTCGCCTAAAGTGCCGACCACCTGATAGGATAACACGACCAGGAGGAGGATAGGGATGGAAATGCGTTTGTAGCGGTGGGCTGCATAACCGGCAGCTATTGCTAGAAGTGTCGATTTTAAGAGTATGGCGGGTAAGATCACCGGTTGAGGCATGCCAAACAATAATGAGTTTAAAACAGGCGATAGAAGTGCTGTCAGTAACCCTACTTTCCATCCGTATTTATAAGCTCCGATCAGAGTAAAAAAATAGATGGGTAACCAAGTGATACCACCTTGCGGAATGAGATGGAAAAGTTGGGGGAGTGCCATATTGCCCACTACGAATAGCAGTGTTGCCAGATACGTTTTCGTATCATTGTAATTCAATGAATAAAGCTTGATAGATGTTGTTTCCATAATTATGATGTAATAATTAAAAGTTAATATTAATTCCTCCCATACATGTAGCCTTCGGCATGGGGTAGCCTGCGTTTATTTCATAACGTTGTGCCAGCAGATTCTCCCCTTTTACAAACAGGTCGGCAATAGAGCAAATGCGATAACTGCCGCGAAGATTCCACAGGAGGAAGTTTTCTTTCTTTTCCTGAGGGTCGACTGCCGTATAGAGTCCTGTCACATATTGTATTCCGGTGGAGAAACTCCATTTCTTCTGTGTGAAATCGATGCCTGTATATAGTTTATGTTCGGGTGCGGCTATCAGGGGATGCTCCATATGAAGCCAACTGTAGTTAGCTGTCAGTCTCCACATGGGGTGAATGTGATATGCTATGTCGGCTTCTGCTCCCCAATTCTCGACTTTGCCTGTGTTTACGTTCAGTGGGCGTCCGTCTGTGCGAATGGTCTGAATCATATTGTCCCCGTTGATGTAAAAAAGGTTGACTCCGTAATAAAAAGTACCTTTGAGTAAGCGTTGTGAATAAGATAGTTCGTAATTCCACAGCCGTTCCGGCAACAAGTCGGGATTGGCCAGTCGGAACATATACAGTTCACGAATCGTTGGGTTACGGAATCCTTTACTGGCCATTGCTTTCAGGCTTGCGTCTTGTGGCAATTGTACCGACAAACCGACTTGTGGTATCCATTCCGTTCCGGTGACGGTGTGGTGATCTATACGGAGCCCTGCATCCATTGTCAGGTAACTGCCGATTGCCTGGCGGAAATCGAGATATCCGGCAATCTCATTTTCCGATTTATCCGAGATACCTTCTTTATGTTTGTCCGCAATGAAACGGTTCCAGGCTTCACCGCCGAATTGCATATAGTCTATTCCTGCAGTCAGTCGGTTGCCGGAAAATAAAGAGGCACTCTGATACCAGGAGATTCCCATCATCCGGTCCTTGGAATTGAAGCGGTAGTCTAACGGTTCTTCTCCCGTACCATATCCGTCATTAATGTGATGTTTGCCCCAATTATAGAAAAACTTGAGTGCCCCCGATGTACGTTCGTATCTGTTTTCCAGAGCAAAAGAAACCATGCCGCGTGTAATGCGCGAGTCATTATCAAAAACCGGTGTACTGACAGTTCCCGGATTGGAAGCATTGAAATGTGTCAGGTTCAGATCGGCCGATACGTTCCAGCTGTGATCCAGTTCATAACCCAACCTCGTATATCCCCCATATTGCTCAAATTCCATATCGGGACGATGACCGTTTGTCCGGTTATAAGATCCGGTGATAATGCTGTTGAAACGTCCTTTTTTTACTTGGTTGGTAGCTTCGGTCATCCATGTGTCATACGAACCATATCCCAGTCGGACTCCGGTTCTCACTCCGTCTTCCCGTTGCCGGCGGGTTACGATGTTGATTACTCCACCCATGGCATTCGAGCCATAAAGTACGGATGCGGGGCCGCGCACAACTTCCACTTTCTCGGCCAGCATCGATTGGTAAGCATCAGCAATGGGATGTCCCATCAATCCCATGTATTGGGGATGCCCGTCAATCAATACCAATAATCCTGTAGTGGGGCTGCCACCTATACCACGCAGGCTGATACCGCCTGCCGCACCGTTTGACACTCCATATCCCATCACCCCACGACTGGTGGTGAACAATCCGGGAACCTGTTCTGTCAATGTGGGGAGCAGGGAAGGTTCGGAGCGTTGCCTGATGGTTTCACGGTTCACCACGGAGATTGTCATTGGCAGGTGACGGATATCGGTTTCATTCCTCGTGCCGGTCACTACCACGTCGTCTATTTCATAATTATGCCCTGTTTGTGTCGTATCTTTCCGGACTTGTGCTTGTAAAGATGAACTGAGAAAAGCGCATACCAATAGAATGCCGAGCAGGTTTTTCTTCATCCTGATCTTGGAAAGGAAGTTTTCGATGATCCGGAATATTTCCTGTATGGATTCTATTCCATAGCAAGCTGTTTCCAACGGACACCATCCGCTTTTATCCCGGTTTTCGATGAAAGGCACCAGCCGTACATAACTTACTTCTATATTGGCATTGTGTAGAAGTGCAAGTGCAGGTTGGCTGATAACATCCGCGTATACCTGCCGGATTCCTCCCAATACCATTAGACCTGCTGCTGCTTTTCCAATTACCTTGTCGGCGATGCAGGCTCCTTTCATAAAGGACGGGTTTTGCCGAAATAAGTCATATAAATCGGCAACGCCCCGTTGGGTGAAGGTTCGTATCTCTGTTCCGTTTCCGATGACACAGGAATATCCTCCGGAGTGTAGAAGATCAATTATCTTTTCCATCATAGTGTCCCCTGCTTGAGCTGTTCTACAAAACGATCGATGCGATGCAGTTCTTCCGGTATGTGGATGGATTGCGGACAATGCGGGGTACATTGGTTGCATCCGATGCAATGACTGGCTTGTCGCAATTTAGGTACACTGCGGTCGTAGCCTACAAGGAAAGCGCGTCGTGCTTCTTTGTAGTTTTCACTTGACTGGCTTTGCGGAATATTCCCTTCGTTGACACACTTGTTGTAATGTACGAGAATGGCAGGAATATCGATGCCGTATGGACAGGGCATGCAATATTTACAGTCATTACAGGGGATGGTAGGGTATTGCATCATCAATTGCGCGGTTTCTTCCAGATACTCTTTGTCGTCATCGGTCAGCGGAACCAGTGGTGAATAAGTGCGGATGTTATCCTGTAAGTGCTCCATATAAGTCATACCGCTCAATACGGTCAGTACCAATTCCGGTGAACCGGCGAAGCGGAATGCCCACGATGCCACACTGTCTTCGGGACGTCGTTGTTTTAGCCGTCCCACGATGTGCTCCGGTACATTCGATAACCGTCCGCCCAATAGCGGTTCCATGATCACAGCGGCAATATTCCGTTTGGCCAGTTCGCTGTACAGGTATTCCGCATTTACATTGTTTCCGGTTGCGTGGCGCCAGTCCACATAGTTGAGCTGAATCTGTACAAAATCCCATTTCACCGTATCGTGCATGGCAAGTACCTGGTCGAAGACCTCAACGTCACCATGGAATGACCAGCCGAGATGACGTATGCGTCCGGCCTCTCGTTCCTTGAGAAGAAAATCCAGCATACCGTTATCGATATAACGCTCGTTGAATACCTTCATCCCGCCTCCGCCAATGGCGTGCAGCAGATAGTAATCAAAATACTCCACTTGCATATCCTTGAATGATTGATGATACATCGCAAGTGAGTTTTCGCGTGAGAAGTTAGAGAAATTCGATAGCTTGGTGGCTATATAAAGCTTTTCGCGCGGATGCCTCTTGAGAGCGATACCGGTTGCTTTTTCCGACCAGCCCTGTACGTATACAGGTGATGTATCGAAATAATTCACCCCATGAGCAATGGCATAGTCTACCAATTCGTTGACAGCTTCCTGATTGATAAGGTCTCCTTTTCCTTCCGGGGAAGGAACGGTAGGCCAACGCATACAGCCATATCCCAGGAGGGATACTTTATCTTTGATTCCGCCTACTGAGCGATAAGTCATCTGGTCTGTCGGAACAGGAGAGGAGGCATTCCGTCCCTGGCTGCTTTTAGTTCCGGAGCCGCAGCCATAAAGAGCTGCTGTCGTTGTAGCGGCACTGATGCCCACAATTTTCAGGAATCCTCTTCGGTCTATATGATTATTCTGCTTTTCCATATGTCTTTATTTTTGAGATGTGTTATATGATACGATGCCTTTCGTGCCCCTCGACGTAGATGGCACTGAACGGACGTGCCGGACAAAGATTCTCGCATGCTCCACAGCCGATGCAACGCTCGGTGTTGATCGCCGGAATTTGGGGAGAAGTCTCTTTTTCCGGTTCGGCGACAATCATCTGAATAGCTCCTGTCGGACAATGACGGGCACAGTTGTCACATTTCACTCCATCGGTCAGCGACACGCAGTTTGCTTTGATCCAGACAGCATGTCCGATTTGAGTGGAAGATTTGTCGGCTGCTGTAATGGGGTGTATGGCTCCTGTCGGACATACCTGTGAACAGTCATTACATTCCGGACGGCAGTATCCGCGTTCATATGATATTTCAGGTTGCATCAGGTTCATCAGGTTAGTGGAAGGACGCAATACTTGGTTGGAACAAGCTGATACGCACAATTGGCAAGCTGTGCAATGTGCTGCCATGTTTCGTGCACTCAACGAACCGGGAGGTGTAATGGGAGTCTGGCGGTTCGGGATCTTTTTATCTTCTATGGCCGCCAGTCCTCCGTCTACTTTTTTCTCTTGTGCTTTTAGGGCTGATGCCGTAGCGGCCATTGCCGTTACGGTAAGGAAATTGCGACGTGCTTCATTGACTTCCTTGGATGAGGCTGCATGAGCATTTTCTTCTGCTTTTGCTGGCCGGGCCTTGGTTGTCCGCAATTGGTAACTGAGCGCTTTCTGCTTGCATTTACCGAGGCAATCCATGCAAACCACGCATCGGCTGTAATCGATCGTATGTTCTTTAGCATTGATGCAGGCCGCTTTACAATGACGTGCACAAAGTCCGCACTTATTGCATTTTTCCGTATCTATTGTGATGCGGAACAAGGAGTAACGTGAAAGAAATCCCAGTACCGTCCCTACCGGGCAGATTGTATTGCAGTAAGTGCGTCCGTTCCGCCATGCCAATAATATCAGGATGACAAAAGTAGCTGCGGCTACAATGAAAGTAGGCAGACTTTTTATCCAGATGTCTACTTCATAAAATGCATAGCTGCCGGCCCGTTCGGCTAAATGGGCGAACAGGTTGTTTCCCCACAGCCAAATGGGTTGGAACAGGTTGTTTGCGATACGCCCGTAAGCACTGTAGGGAGCAAATAGAGTTGCGATGAAACTTACTCCTGCCACCAGGGTGATGATGAATATTGCCAATGCCCCGTAGCGTAGGAGGGAGAGAGCGGGAGAATAGGAGTAGGGTAACTTTTTCCGCTTTTTGCCAATCCAGGCTGCTACATCTTGAAATACCCCCAACGGACAAATCACCGAGCAATAGATTCGGCCGAATACTCCTGTCAGGATGATTAAAAGGACTACTACCCCTACGTTCAATGCCAGTACTGCAGGGAGGAACTGGATCTTTGCCAGCCAGCCGAACCAACCGTGAAGGGTTCCGGTAAAGTCAAGGAATAGCAAGGTGATCAGTGTCAGGCAGATGATGCCACATGTTAATCTGATTTTTCGTAACATTGCGTTTGTTTTTATTGAGTTTGTTATTTATCGTTTACAAGCCATGTTTTAAATTCCGATGCTTTGTTTTTGCTGACATAAATACGTTCCGGTACTTCTGTATCGAGCGTGATAAGTAGACGGTTGTCGAACCAGATGGTTATATCCGTTACGCTATCCCTCGCTACGATAAATTGCTTATTGGCCCGGATGAAGTCTTCCGGGTTCAGTGAGGAAGCAATTTGTTCCAAAGTCTTGGAGTATGAATAACGATTGCCGTCTTTTAAGCATACATACGTATTTTTGCCGGTTGCGTAAAAATAAGAAATATTTTTTATATTTACCGGTAACAGTTTGTCTTTGTGTGCAATCAGTAACTTGTCTTTGTATCTGGGTGCAGGTTTCAATAGAGTCAGTTGTGACAAATATTGTAATAAGTCCTGCCGGGTCAGCTTACTGTATTTCTCCAATGCGTGTTCTACATCTTCCACTTTGACCGGCTTTAATAAATAATCTATGCTGTTCACCTTAAAAGCTTCGATGGCATATCGGTCATAAGCGGTTGTGAATATGATGGGAGTCTCCAGTTCTATTCTGTCGAAAATAGCAAAAGCCGATCCGTCCGATAAATGAATATCCATGAATATCAGATCCGGAGCCGGATTAGATTGTAACCACCCGACGGTTTGTGTGACACTTTCCGTATTTGCCATGATCCGGATGTCGGGAGTTATCTCTGTGAGAATATCCGTTAAATTTTCATAGGCAGCAGTTTCGTCTTCTACAATCAATACTTTCATAACAGCCACTATATTAGAGGTAAATATACCCGGAACACTTTTTCATCAGTTTCTATCCGGATTTGTTTATTCATTAATAAGTTGAAGCGGTTTTCAAGGTTGCTTAATCCCGTTCCGTTGGTGTCGGGAGGTGACAGTTTGGGATAAATGGGATTGGATACCACCAGTTCGTATTGTTCGTTCAGCCGGATGGAGATATCCATTTTGTGTTCACTGTCTATCCTGTTGTGTACCGTGACGTTGTCTACCAATGGCAGGAGTGAGAGTACAGGCAGTGTCAGTACATCTTTCTGTGCTTCATCCACGTCGATAGTAAAACTCAGTTTATTGGCAAAGCGTACCTCCATTACGTATCGGAAGGACTGGATGAACTCCAGTTCTTCTCTCAGTGTAACCACTCCTTTGCGGTCGCTCTGCAAGATATACCGGAAAATATCGGATAGCTGGTTGACATACGTCAGCGTGTTTTCATCGTTCTTCTTTCGGATCAGTGAAGATATTCCGTTCAGTGAGTTGAAGAAGAAGTGCGGGTTTACCTGGTTGGCCAGTGCATCACAACGGCTTTGCAAGTTTTCAAAACGGAGACGTTCTATTTCCTGTTCTTTTTCTCTTTGCCGGGTATAAAGCATGGAGATGTATCCTACCAAAGTGCATAAAAAGCAGAGCGTGAAGAACTGGGAGATTAAAGTGCTTCCCAGAAAATCCGTATGGAAACCATGCGAAGAGATGGTGTACGAAACGGATGCGAAGAACAGATAACCGGTCAGTGCAAACAGGAAGTTGTGAGTCAGGCGTTTCCTGAACAGCGCTGTCGGGATCTGCCGCAGATTGTAGTTTATCAGGAAACCGATCATCCCCCAAAAGAAGAGGAAACGGTATATGAAGTAAGAAAAGAAACCAAGGTATTCCGATGGTTCCAAAGAGTTTAGCTCCCACGGGGTGCAGGCTATATTGGGATATATGATGAAAACCGCACTGATCAGGCTGACCAGCGGAAGGTTTCGGGATATATATTTATCAAAGGAATCCATGATGCTCTTCTTTCTCACTGCAAAGAAAAGCAAAATAATGATTCCTTATTTTGTAATGTCATGTCAAAACGAAAAAAGAAGCATAAAAGCGAAACTTTTTCATTTTTTCAGCATAAATACGATATAGTCTCTACATAAAATAAGAATGCAGAATGACAAGACGAGAGAAGCGATCAGCATAAATTCTTTCATAATGTTTGTTGGTTTTATAGGTTCTTTCCTATAAAGACAACATCCGATGAGAAACTCCCTACGCTCCAAGGCTTTTTATTTAGATCTGTTTATGTTCTGCCATGTATTTCCAAAGTGGGGCTGCATGCAGTGACTGCATGATCTGTCCGTTTTCCAGTAGTTCTTTTACCTCTTCAAGGCTGAGCAGATGTACTGTAAGCGCCTCCGTGTCTTCCAGGTGTTGTGTGTCGATTTGCTCCACATCAGTAGCCAGAAAGCAGTGTGTCAGATTGGTATGAGTACTCGGATTGGCCGAAATTACCATATACTCTTTCCAGTTGCCTTTGCCGTATCCGGTCTCTTCAAGTAGCTCCCGTTGCGCCGAAACAAGTGGTGAAGCGTCTTCTTTCTCACATACGCCGGCACAGAGTTCGTATAGCTGTTTACCTATTCCCGGACGGAATTGGCGGACGAATACAAACTTTCCTTCTTTGGTGATGGCGATGGTGTTCACCCAGTCGGGATACTCAAGGATGTAATACTCCGGAATATGATTGCCGTTGGGCAAAAGCATGTCGTCACAACGTACGGTTAGCCATGGGCGCCGAAATAGATATTTACTGCTGACTACCTGCCAGACTTCGTCTTTTTTTTCCATTACTTAGTTGATAGTGGTTTCGGACAAAGGTAATGAGAATTCTTGCAAAGACCAATGATCGTTCCTACTATTTTCTTTTACTTTTCCGGCCAGGGAAGATTCTTAAATATAGGGTCACTATTTGAGTAGTATAGGGTTATGTTTATTGAAAATCGTTGTGTATCTTTGGGGACGAATAAACAAATAGAAAAATGAAAAACGCAATTGTTTCCTTACTCCTGCTTTTGATGGTCACCCAGTATGTGACGGCACAGAAAAAAGTGATTAAGATAGCCTGTATCGGCAATAGTATAACGTATGGTGTAGGTACGCGCAATCCTGCGAAAGACAGTTATCCCGCTGTGCTGGGGCAGATGCTGGGCGACGGTTATGAAGTCCGGAACTTTGGAGTCAGTGCCCGTACCATGTTGATGAAGGGTGACCATCCTTATATGAAGGAGGAACGCTATCGGCAGGCATTGGCTTATAATCCCGATATTGTGACCATCAAGCTTGGAACCAATGATACGAAACCGCAGAACTGGCGGTACAAATCGGATTTTAAAAAGGATATGGAAACGATGATACGGACGATTCGCGCTTTACCCTCAAAACCTGAAATCTACCTGTGTTACCCTATTCCCGCCTATGCTGTACAGTGGGGGATTAATGACAGTACGATTGTACACGGTGTGATGCCTGTTATCGATCAGCTGGCTGCTAAATATCGATTGAAAGTAATCGATCTGCATACTCCGCTGACAGGTATGAAAGAGTGCTTTGCCGATCATGTGCATCCCAATGAAAAGGCCGCTGCCCGCATTGCCCGGGTCATTTATCGGCAACTGACGGGTAAAGAAGCACCTGAACACGTCTCCCAGCCTTTCCCCGGTCATAAAAGCAAGTGGCAGGGATTCGATCAATATACTTTTACCTATCAGGATCGTCAGGCGATTGTTGTTTGCCCCGAACGGGCGGCGGCAGGTAAGCCCTGGATTTGGCGTCCTGCTTTTTTCGGTGCTTTTGCTTCGGTAGATGAGGCTTTGTTGAAGCGGGGTTTTCATGTGGCTTATTATGACTTGACCCACCTTTACGGAAGTCCGCGTGCCCGGAAGTCAGGTACCGATTTCTATTGGAATATGGTACAGATGTACGGTCTCTCTCCCCGTGTGACACTCGAAGGCTTTAGTCGGGGAGGATTGTTTGCTTATAATTGGGCAGCCGATCATCCGGATAAAGTGGCTTGTATCTATGTCGATGCTCCGGTTTGCGATGTGTTCAGCTGGCCGGGACGTTCGTCCGGAAATGCCGGATTATGGAAAGGAATGTTGGACGAATGGGGATTGACAGAAGCCCGGATGAATACATTTCCCGGTAATCCGATCGACCGGTTGAAACCTCTGGCGGATGCCCGTATTCCGGTGATTTGTGTATGTGGCGATAGTGACAGGGTAGTGCCGTTTTCCGAAAACTCGGCAGTGGTTCGTCAACGTTATACAGCAATGGGGGCTCCGTTCGAACTTATTCTGAAACCCGGGGTGGACCATCATCCCCACAGTCTGGAGAATCCTACTCCGGTAGTCGATTTTATTGTTCGCCATCAGGCTGGCTATGAAGCCGGACAATGTTATACGCTGAGAGGCAATTATCAGAATTCATATCGGAAGTTTGAGAAAGAACGGGTGGGTACGGTTGCTTTCCTGGGAGGCTCCATCACCGAAATGAAGGGATGGCGGGATATGATTTGCGAAGACTTGAAACAGCGTTTTCCTTATACAAAGTTCACTTTTGTTGCAGCCGGAATTCCTTCGACCGGCAGTACTCCCGGGGCATTCCGCCTGACGGATGATGTGTTGTCCAAAGGCAAAGTCGATCTGCTTTTTGTAGAGGCTGCGGTGAATGATGACACCAATGGATTTAGTGCCATTGAGCAGGTAAGAGGTATGGAAGGTATTGTCCGGCATGCCTTGGTCTCCAATCCGTCAATGGATATCATGATGTTACATTTCATTTACGATCCTTTTATTCCGAAGTTGGATAAAGGGCAGATGCCTGATGTAATTCTGAACCATGAGCGGGTGGCCAATCATTACCTGCTTCCTTCTGTTAATCTTGCTTCTGAGATTGCTGCCCGGATGCGGAGTGGTGAATTCACATGGGAACAGTTTGGCGGCACACATCCCAACCTTTTGGGACATGCCTATTATGCAGCTACCATAAACAAGGTACTCGATGAAATGTATGCCCCTTGCGCTACTGCCAAAGATGCTGCCAAGCCTCATGCTCTTCCTGCCGTGCCACTGGATGCATATAGTTATACAAATGGCAGATTGGTCGATATCCGGCAAGCCCATATAGGTAAAGGTTGGCAGTTGGTTGCTCCATGGACTCCCCGGCTTGCTGCCGAAACGCGTCCGGGCTTTGTCGACGTACCTATGCTTGAGACCAATCGTCCCGGAGCGAAGTTAACACTTGACTTTGAAGGGACTGCTGTCGGTATCTTTTGTGTGAGTGGTCCGGCTGCCGGGATACTGGAATATAGTGTCGATGGTGCCCCATTCAAAAAGTTGGATACGTTTACAGCCTGGAGTGGCGGACTGTATATCCCTTGGGTGTATATGTTCGATACGGAGTTACCGATGGGAAAACATCGCCTGACTCTTCGGATGTCGAAAGACCATCATCCGCAGAGTAAGGGTACGTCCTGCCAGATCAGGCAGTTTGTGGTAAATGATTCTTGTGAATAGAGGTCTCATTTAAAAGATTTAGGTTCTTCTTTAAATTTGGTGGTAAATTCTTTATTTCTTTATTTTCAAGTTGATAATTGTCCTTTTTGCTTGCTTTAATAAGAAAAAACAGACACAGGCTGAATAAGATAGCTCAAGTTTCGGAAGTGAGTTTACGCCGCCTGAACCGGTGTCTTCATCCTTATACCTTTCTTCAATTAACATTGTTAACGTCTTTTGCAGGTTGTCAGGTTCTTGTGTGCAAATAACAAGTCTTTTGCATTTAAAGAACTTCTTATTCACATCCAAAGAACAAGCTTTAACTCTGTGTTAAAACAAAGCTTTTGAGGACAGAAATCTTACTTTTTAAAGACATTGATTTTCAGATGGTTTAGTCTAAGATTAGCTTCTTCACCTCACGGATGGACTCTTCGGGCGAAAGCCGGGATACTTGCTTTTTTGTCAACTATAAAAGAGGGCTTACACTTTCGAAAACTGAATTAGATCCCATGAGTAAAAGAAAACTTACCACCAAATTTGAAGAAGAACCCTTGAGCTTTGGGACCGGGATGTGAAACGTTGGATTAACTCCGAACGTGTGCCGGTGTACTCTCCTATTACCGACTTCTTGTATGACTTGCCTCGTTAGGACGGGAAGGACCGCATCCGGGCGCTGGCCCGCTACGTACGTACCTTGCGACGAATCGGCTGTAAGCGAACTGAAGCGTTATGCTTCGTTCATAGCGACCAGCAATCACAGTGATTTGCTCTCCGATCCTTCGGGAAGCCGCCGCTTCATTTGTATCAATATCACCGGCAGGATCCGTAATGATGCTGTCATCAACTATCTGCAACTCTATGCGCAGGTAGCGCAGGAGCTCCGTGAGGGTGAGCGCTTTTATTTCTCTCCCGAAGAAGAGGCCGTTTTGATGGAGAACAACCAGGAATTTGAACTGCAAACCCCGGTTGGACACCTCTTTCAACAGTATTTTCGCTCTGTCGATAAGGGGGAAAGTGCGAAACGTTGCTCGCTGTCGATATTTTGGGGCGCATACAAAAGAAAAGTGGTTTTAAACTGTCGGCTACGAAGATAGTACATTTTGGCAGAATACTTCGTAAATTGGGAGTGCCTTGCAAGAAAATGAAAAATGGGAATTTCTATTGTGTGGTGGAGTTGTAGGTTTCAGTCCTGTTCATTGCGCTGCGTATTTGGTTACATGCCGTTTTAAATTTATTTTTCTTGTGGCGTGCTTTTTCGGGATATACCGAAAGGCACGCCGCAAATCCTCCCACATTCAGCTCCCGCATAGTGGGAAATATGGTATACTGATTTACTCGTCCGGTCGTTGTTTTTAGTTATCGGCTGAACGTATTTGTGCATTGTAGCTGCATTGATATTTATTCAATCCGTATACAATCCAGTCCGAATAAAGTGCCCGTCGATAATGCATTCTGTCCGGTCAATTCTATCCTTAGGATAAACTTACCATCTATGGGTTTGTGCATTCCGAGGTTTATGGCACCTGTGGCCTCGACTTCCTGGCTGTAACAGTCCAGCTGTTTACCGTTTTCCTGACGATTTACGTAAAACTTTATATTACCATAATCGGCTGCTTTGGTACAGAATAGATTCAAACTGTATTCATGGTCCTCAAAACCGGAGAATTCGAATTCGATGTAGTCACCTTTTTTACCGCCATGACACACCAGATGGTCTTTTAAATTCCACTTGCCCGGATGTCCGCTGAGCCTTTGTCTGTCATAACGCAGCCTTTCAGATTTGGAGGTTGGTTGGATTTGGCAGAAGTCGATAGCATTGGCTATGCTACAGACGGGGGACTGGGTGGGGGTGGGCAGCAAACCTGCTTCTATTTCTTCTATACCGGAAGAACCCGCTGCCTGAGAGTTTAAGTCTCCATACCAGAATACAGTCGAGGAATAGTCTACTGTGCCATTTTCCCAACCTAGTAATTCAAAATCGAATTTTAGTTGCTGGTTGAAAGGTATGCCGTCCAAACATCTGACTCTGAAGAAACTGTTATAACCATAAAAGTCCTTCATATCTTGTCGGGGCTGTCCGGCAAATGGAGTCTGGCTTTTAAAGTATCCGTCGAAGCTGTAATAGTCTTCGGTACCTGTCCCGAAATGGGAGGGAAACGCTTCGTGATCTACTGTTATTTTTTCATCGCCTTCTCCATACCACTCTGTCGTATGATTGAAAAGAGACAGTAGGTCTCCTCGATAGACTCCTCTGCCGGAGATAGTGGTGAAATTCCAGTCCATGCATTTTTCATGTTCCATCCAAGTGACAACGGGCAGTCTGCGTTCTTGTTTCCAGGCTGTATGGAAATAGAGGGAACGGTTGTCCCACTTGTAAGGTTGTGATACAATATCGATATGTACATCGGTTTTGTAGGGTGAGAGGTTTAAAACAGAGATCTCACAATTCTGTCGATAGGGCATCAGCCATTTACTGCAAACGATTCCTTTACCATCAGAATAGAAGAAAAAACTCCGGGATGCAAATGCTCCCATACCGGAGCCTGCAAAATCGGATAATGGTGCCCATACGGTTTGCTGTCCGTCGAAGCTTATGGATATGATCAGACTGCGCATCAACCGGGCGAAATCATCTGTTCCGGGTTTCAGATCCGGATCCGTTTTCACGTTGAATTGGAGAAGGCTGATCGCTCTTTTCCCTTTGTGGAGGTTTAGTTGCTGCTTTTCTCCTTTGTTTAATGACAGATTTTGCCGGTGGATCAGTGCACCTTTTCCATAGCGGGCCTGTGGATCAAACCCCTTATCTATATTTCTATACAATGTAGCCGATGTCTTTTCGACCGATTGAGGGATACGTTCTGCAACTTTCCGGGAGAAGGTTTTGACCGGAGTGCCTGTGGGATATTTGCGGTAGTTGAATAGAAAATGTCTGTTTGTCCGTTCGGGAGTGAGTTCCTCCATGGTTACTTTGCAACCGTCGGCATAAGTGATAGGTAGATAAATCAGGCTGCCCCTGATCCATTTATCGTCCGGTTCGATCAATCCTTTCTTGAGTCCTCGTACACCGAACTTCTGGAGATCATAAGAGGGTACCACCCAGCCTGGTTCGTCTTTTCCGTCAAAGTAGAAACGCAAGATTGTATGTATGCTGCCAAAGGTCGTGAGCCATATACGGGTAATGGCGCCGGGACCTTCGTCTTCGAAAAGAACTTTTTCTTTCCGTCCGTTGTGTTCTTCAAGGCGGATAAATCCTTCGCCATCGTCATTGGCAAACCAGCCGGGCCGATCGGGAGAAACGGATCTGCGATCGTAACTGCTCTGCTGCATGCTGCGGTAGGGCAGGGCGGGATAGCGGGTCATTTCATCGTATGAAGTCATCTCTTCCAAGAGGGTTTCTACGGTGATCGGTGACTTCTTCTGTCCAAATGAACCAATGCATAGAGTGGAAAAGAGCAAGGTGATGCTCAACCTTATCATTCCTGTTGTAAACTTGGGTTTCGGGAACGATAGTAAGGGGCGTTTTGATTTTGTGTTCATGCCATAATTCGATTAATGATTCGTGATGGCAATATTAGGAAAGTATATCGAATGAGACTATAATAAAACGTACTCAATCGTAGTACTGTGGTTACATACAAACCCTGCGGATAATTTTTCTTTGTGTACGAAAATCAATATCTTGATCGGATAAACTAGGTAAAACAAAAATAAGATGAAAGAAAAAGATTTAATCCGTTTTATGGATCGCATGATTGAAGAGCGAAAAGCGGAATATGCATTAGGTACGGCTCACATTTATCAAGCGAGCAGAAATGCCCTTTCTGCTTTTCTGAAAGCACACGACATTCCGTTCAAAAGAGTAAGGCCTGAGTTATTGAAGCAGTTCGAACGGTTTCTCAGACGGCGGGGAAACAGCTGGAACACGGTGTCTACTTATATGCGGGTGCTCAGGGCTGTCTATAACCGGGCGGTCGACAGGCGTCTGGCACCTCACGTGCCACATCTGTTCAAAGCTGTATATACCGGTACTCAGGCCGATATCAAACGAGCTTTGAAAGCCGAAGAAATGGGGCAGTTGCTCGACACGAAGTGCACCCGGAAGCAATCGGAACTATTGCAGAAAACTCATCACCTGTTCGTGCTGATGTTTCTTTTAAGGGGGCTTCCTTTTGTTGACTTGGCTTATATACAAAAGAAGGACCTGAATGGGAATATCCTGACCTATCATCGCAGGAAAACCGGACGTCAGATCACCATTACAGTTACTAAAGATGCCATGAATATCATTCGGGAATATATGGATACTACTACGGAGTCTCCCTATTTATTCCCTATTCTGAGTGCAGAGGGAGGAGAGGATACCATCTATCGGGAGTATCAGCAGGCATTGCGCATCTTCAATTATCAACTGACAAAATTGGGAGAACTGTTGGGACTGACTACCGAATTGACTTCATATACAGCCCGCCATACCTGGGCCACTTTAGCCTATTATTTGGAAGTGCACCCGGGTATTATCCGGGAGGCGATGGGGCACTCGTCTATCAAAGTAACAGAGACTTATCTGAAACCATTCAATATAAAGAAACTGGATGAAACAAATTTAAGTATTATCAGTTATGCCAAACGATCTTTTGAGGGATAAAGTGCTGATTTTTGTGGAGTTACTTTGTAGGTAACTTTATTGTAAGTGTCCGACAAACATAAACCATTTTTTACAAAAAAGCAAATTAAAAAACATCTTTTTCAAAGACAGAGAGAAAATAATTCATTCATAGACAGATAATAGCTTCTACAGACTTCGGTTTGTTGGGAAGTTATCCAGAGAATTGCATACTTCTCCCTTCCTTGCTTCACACAGAAACAAAGAACTATTCTTTTTTATACCTTATTATAAATAAGGATTCCCTTTTACTGCTATTCCTTTTGGCAAAACGCCATTTGCATCCTTCAATAGTCTGTTTGGGGTTACCTACAAAGTAACTGTAGATAGAGGTATTACATAAGATAGAGGCAAGGCCGTCATCGGCAAGAGAAAACATTGATTTACTTACATAACATTTTTTTTATTAACACTTAAAAACAGAGGTATGAGAAAATGGACTTATCTCGTAGCTGCGCTCTTAGTGGGAGGAGCAACTACAACATTCACCGGATGTATCGATAACGATGAACCGGCGGGAATCGAACAACTTCGCGGAGCGAAAGCGGAATTCATTAAGGCAAAGGCTGCCTATGAAGACGCACTGACCCAAATCCAATTAGTCAAGGTAGAAAGAGAGAAAGTTAAACTTGAAAAAGATCAGGTTAACTTGGAACTAAAAAAATGCAGTTTGGAAGTAGAACAAGCTAAAACAGCAGAACAAAAAGCTTTTTGGGAAGCTGAAGCTCAAAAGAGAACTGAAGAGTTCAAAGCAAAAATACTCGATCTACAGACACTTACTGCACAGGCTGAGTATAACAATAAAAAAGCTTTAATGGACATTGAAGTGGCTCTACTCACCATGAAGGATGACGCATATACTGCTGAAATCAATAAATATCGGGCTGCGTTGGTTGGTTATACATTTAAGTCAGAGTCTACCACTAATGGAGAGACAACTATTACGACGAATTCTAGTTATGGCGCATTGGCTGATTTAGCCGAAGCGAAATCAAGTTTAATGAAGGCCGAGGTTGCCAGAATTAATTTCTTATCTAAGAACAAATACTATCCGGAAGAATTGCAGCTGGAGAGAACGCATGCTGCCAAAACGTTGGAAATCCAGATGGCTCTGATGGAAGAATACAAAGCATTGGATGCGACAGGCACTGATAGCAAGGCTTTGGCAGATAAGCTGAAAGGCTATAAAACCGATTTGCAAGCCCTTGACGCTAAAGAAGACGAGGCCTATACTAAAATCGAAGAAATGAGAAAGCCCATCTTCCCGATTAATCAGCAAATTATTGAAGAGAAAATAAAGTTGGACGCAACATCCTCTGCTTATACATTGGCCAAAGCAGATGTAGATCCTGCTTTAGTAAACGGATTATACAGTGCATTGTCAACCGGAGAAGATGAAGAGAAACTCGTTGAGGATCTTGATAAAATCTTTGTCCAGGATAGCTGGAACGCAGAATTGCTGAATTACCAATACACCATGAAGAAAGATGTGGTGATTAATGATCTTAGCCTCAATAACAAAGCAACTAAAATAGGAGCTATTGCCGATGCTATCAAAGCATATTATCAAGGGGAGAATAGCGAAGCATTCGACGCAAGCGGAAAATTATTAGATGCATACAAAACAAAATTTGAGAATGAACTTAAGCGTTTGGAAATTGATAAGAAACCAGCTTACGACCAGTTCAAATCGGACTCTACCGCTTGGATTAATGCATACGTTGCTTATGTAGCAGCCCTGAAGGCTTATAATAACTATAAAGGAACCAACACCTACCAAGCGATTACGAAAGAGGTCACAACTTATAACAGCTTAAAAGCTGAAGATAAGAAGTTGGAAACAGCCAACGCATTGCGTACCTCCATATTGGGATACCTTGGAAAGAGAAAAGCGGTGGACGGCTTTAACGCAGAATTCGCTACTACTTATAAAGACGCTTTAACTGACGCTAATCTGGCTACTTTCAATGAAGCAATTGCAACTGCAGTAAGTGACGGTATAAGTTCATTAATCGGCAATGAAACTCTTGCAACATCATTCAATGATAAAGTTGAAGGTAGCACACTCTTTGCCTTCTTGGAGGCTAATCAAGCATTGTTCGGTGGTTCAGAACTCAATCTTGAAAAGAGTATCGAACCTAAAGAAATATCAGCAAATAAATATGATATGCCCAAAAATGTTTCTCAGTTGATTGATAATCCCGAAAATAATTCAGGTTCATTTGTTAAATATACCTATTTGGCTCAGGAATCTAATTATCTGGTTAACCTCGACAAATGGCAGGCTTTGTATGCCAAGATCAAGGCGGAAGCAGATCCTGTACTTGCAGAAGTGGATGCTATCAACGAGAAAATCGCTACTTTGGAATCGCAAATTAAAGATGAAAACGCAGCATTGTGGCAGGCAGAATTGGCTTGTTATCTGATTAAAGGCGATAAGTCGAAACGCCAAAACGAGATCTTCTCAGAAAGCAACCCTTACAAAAACTACTATACTTCTAACGAGCAAGAACCACTTTTGGGTAATGTCGTAACTGAATATTCTAAACTTGAAGCAGAAATCGCCCTCGTTCAAAGAGCTATGGAAGATGGATACTTCTACTATACGTATTATGATGCCAACAGCCATACCTATAAGGTAAGCGAGAAGAGCCTTAATTTGACAAGTTTACTTGAGACTCAGGAAGAAGCTATTACCGACGCTAAGAAAACCGTAGAAGATATCGACAACAAAATCGCCTTGTTCGATAAATACGGATACACTAATATTGAAGGTCAGGAAGAGTATCTTGACCTGCTTGACCAGGATATCGAGAAAGCCCAAAGAACTGTAGACGAAAAGCAAGCAGCAGTGGACGGTTTGAACGCTACCTTGAAGAAACTCTTGGATGCTTATGCAGCTGAATAATAAAAAACTAAAGAAGAATATAGTATGATAAAGAAACTATGCATAATCCTTCTGTCTGTATGTACTGTTGCGCCTGTCATGGCGCAACAATACAGCAGCAGCGATGATGCGTCGTTTGCTCCTAAAAAAGGTCAGTGGCAAGTATCCATGGTAATGGGTAGTTCGCAAATGTTCAACAACAATACGGAGAACTATCTGTTGCCTACCTACTGGAACGGACAAAACTTTAGCTTTCCGAATGTGGGATTGGGCAATAATACGTCCGGAAACCAATCCTCCGATCCGGCTACTTACCTTCAACTGGGAGATTTGAATTCTAATAATTTGGTCAATATCATCGGTATACAGGGAAAATATTTCCTGACAGACCGTTGGGATGTCAACCTGATGTTCAGCATGAATATCGGCGTAACGCCCAAAAAGGATTATATCGAGGGAGACAAGACGGTTACCGATATGCAGATTCCGGCCCTTCAATATCTGGAAGGCAGAATCAAAAACAACTGGTCGGTTAATATTGGCTCAAACTATTACTTCAATACGAAGAACGAACGCATCAATCTGTATGTAGGCGGCCTGTTGGGCTGGCAAATGGGAAGAGTAGAAACCACGCTTCCGTATACCGGAATCATGGTATCTGATAAGGATATGAACACAGATGGGACGGATACCGATTTACAGCCGACTCCCGATCAGGACCGCCAGGACAATGGTCCGGTTGTAGACGATAAAGACGTCACCGGCACACCTCTGGAGGTTTATATCCCCAACAGTAAAGCCGGACAGATATTCGGTTTGCGTGCGGCAACCGTCGCGGGCATCGAGTATAGTATGGGCAAGGGACTGATTCTGGGATTTGAAATTCAGCCGGTGGCTTACCGCTATGACATGATTCAGATTATCCCGGAAGGAACCCCGGTCTACAAGGTGGGGCATCACAACATCAACTTGTTTGCATTGCCCAACCTGAAGCTCGGATTTAGATTTTAAATAAGTCCAGAATACTACGAAAATCACCCCGTTCTGCCCTCGGGTACGCATGGGGTGATTTTTTTATAACCCATAGTAGGATGATAAAGAAGATGAAAAGGAATTTGACAGGAGTATTGCTGACGGCCTTGATGATGGGGGCTTGTAATCATGCACCCCAAGAGGGAACTTACCACCTCAGAGGGATGGTGACCAACCCGAAACTGGAAGGCAGAACCATTTATCTGCAAGATGCGGTGAAAAATGCAGCGGTGGGCACATTGAGATATGACAGCACTACAGTCAGTGAAGGACGCTTTATGTTTAATGGGAAAGTGACTGCCCCGCAAGTGAGGGAGCTCTTTATTCAGGAGACTGACAGTAACCGCTTTCCCGTCACCCTGCCTGTCGTCTTGGAACCGGGAGAGATCAACGCAAAAATAGGAGATATCGTACTGGTGGAAGGAACCGGACTGAACGAAGAGATGATGCAAACCTTGATGGCTCTCGACGAATTCAGAGGGCGGGACTTTACCGGGAAAGAGATAAATGAAATTAAAGAGGCTTTCGGCGGATTCGTGCTGGAACAGATTGTGAAACATGCCGGCAGCCCCGTAGGAAACTATCTGTACGAGGCCTATCAGAACAAACTAAACGAGAAGCAACAGGCCGAGGCACGGAAAACGCTCGGCATCGGTTAGAAAAACATACCGGAACACATGCAGGCGGGAGTTTTACCTAGTGCTTCTGCCTGCCCGGTACTTTTAGTGTTACACCGGAAGGCTCCGTGAGGAGGTTTCCGGTTTTTTGGTATTTCCGGCATGAATGTACGCTAAAAGAGCGATCAGTCTGATCTCCAATCGGGTGGAGTCCGGATGCCGGTGAAGCCAGTCTGATGGTTATTCCAGTGTCGGTATATCTATTGTTTCGTTCTCTTCTTGCCAGTTATCGATGGTGAATCCCCCGGAAGTTTCTTCCGAGAAGATATCACCCAAGGTTAATGTCAGAGTCAACTTGTTATTAGCTTTTAACGGAGCATTGAGTGGTTGCTGGTAGACTTTGGTATTTCCGTTTTTAAGCTTGATGATCAGCTTGAACATTGGTTTGGCGGATGATGGAAAAAGCATGACCGTGGCATTGCTCATCTGTGTGCCGTCTGCCGACAGTACAAGCGGGAAAGATACTGTTTTGGTTTGGTTGACCGGAGCGGCTGTATACATGTTCAGCTTCTCGGCAATGCCTCCTACATGTACTTCCATGCCGGCAATACTGGAATTTAGGATACCGTTGTTTTTGTTTTTGACGATTACTTTCAGACCGGCAACAACACGCTGCATGGCTGCACTCAGTTCTTCCGTGCCGATATGTGCCGGTTTCACTGTATACACTAAGTCGAATACCGGATAATAGGTCGTATCCGCCGAAACTTTCCGGAGCCCGAAATACTGTTGTGAAAGGTCTCCTCCGATAGTGATTTGGGGGTCGACGACGACCGGGTTGCTGTAAATCGGCTCTTCATATTTCGGAGTACCCCAGTATATCATGTTGTAAGTGCCCACCGGGAGAGATATTTCCCTGTTCTTATCTCCATAGATCTCTCCGTTCTGGAGGTAATACATTCCCGGAAAGGGGGTCAGTTTGCCTTCGATATAATTGCCGTAATAAATGGCACCTCCTGCCTGGCAAGGGTAGGCTTCCAATACACCCGTCATCGGACTTTGTGTATCGGATAGGGTAACGCTCAAATCGGGGGTGACCAAATTTCCATTATCTTCCTTACAGGTTGTGCATGAATCATCATCCGAGCAACTGTAAAATATAAAGGTACTCAAAAGGGTCAGTAACATTAACTTCTTCATAAATCTCCAGGTTTAGGTTTTTAATTACTTGCATATAACACTTTACTTCTCAAATGGTTTTATATATCTTTGTGCGTTGAACGCGATATATTTCAATTTATTATGAACGGATTTTTTCTTTTGAAACGTCCTTTTATCTGGTTGGCCCGCTTTCGCCACCGTTGTGGATATGGGGTTCATTCACCATTTGCTTTCGACTTGATAACCAACGTCATTTATGAGCGTACCCCTTACTATGCCTACAGTTCGTTGGAAGCCGAACAGAAAAAAATGTCGGCAAACTCCGGTAGGAAATGGAAGCATGAATCGAAGAAGGTGAACCGGTTGCTGTTTCGGCTGGTCAACTATATTCAGCCCGATACGATTGTGGATGCCGGAACATTATCGGCATCGTCTTTGTATTTGCAGGCCGGACATGCTAAAGCCGATTATGTGGGTGCTTCCGATTTGTCGGAGCTCTTTCTGGAGAAAGATACGCCTGTCGATTTTTTGTATTTGCACCATTATCGGAATGAGGAGTTTGTGGAGCAGGTGTTTGACCTTTGTGCATCGAGAACCACCGGACGAGGACTCTTTGTTATTGAGGGCATCCGCTATACGAAGAAGATGAAAGCACTCTGGAAAAAGATACAGCAGGACGACCGGACAGGCATTACATTCGATTTGTATGATTTGGGAATTGTCTTTTTCGACCGTACCAAGATAAAACAGCACTATCTCGTCAACTTCTGAATCCTTTGATGTGTTAACCTTTACAGAAATAATAAACATACTATCATTATGAAAAAGAGTCTTGTATATACAAAAACGGGTGATAAGGGAACGACCGGCCTGATAGGCGGGACGCGTGTTCCGAAAACCCATATCCGTCTGGAAGCGTATGGAACGGTCGATGAACTGAATTCGAATCTGGGCTTGCTGGCAACTTATTTGATGGACGAGCATGATTTGAATTTTGTGCAGTCCGTGCAGGATAAATTGTTTGCTATCGGGTCGCATCTGGCCACTGATCAGGAGAAGGTGCAATTGAATGATGTCAGTATTATTACTCCCGCTGAGGTGGAAGCTATTGAGCGCGAAATCGATGCCGCCGACGAAATTCTTCCACCTTTACATTCTTTTATTATTCCGGGAGGGAGTCGTGGCTCTGCGGTTTGCCACGTTTGCCGTACCGTTTGCCGGAGGGCCGAACGCCGGATTCTTGCATTATCCGAAAGCTGTACAATCTCAGCCGATTTACTGGCCTATATCAACCGTTTATCGGATTATTTATTTGTCTTGTCCCGTAAAATGAATTTTAATGAAGGAAAAGACGAAATATTTTGGAATAATAGTTGCAAGTGAAATATTTTATTATACTTTTGCCGAAAAATAGAGAGTAGGATTAATATTCACATTTTAAATACGAAAGCTTATGTATTGGACATTGGAATTAGCATCTAAACTGGAAGATGCTCCTTGGCCGGCAACTAAGGATGAACTGATTGATTATGCCATGCGGTCGGGTGCTCCTCTTGAAGTGATTGAAAACCTTCAGGAAATGGAAGATGAAGGCGAAATCTATGAAAGCATAGAAGATATTTGGCCGGATTACCCCAGTAAAGAGGACTTCTTCTTCAACGAGGAGGAGTATTGATACGAACGAATTGATTGAAAATAATAAAATAGTCCCGATAAACCATCCGGTTTATCGGGACTATTTTATTTCAGGTCAGAACATCGGCAGTTGGTAGATGAAGCCTAAAGACAATCGGTTAGTACTGTAATTCTCCTGTCCCAGTACTTTGGCACGATGTGTGAAGTCGTATGAACGCCCTACGTAGGTCAGGAAGAAGTGCAAATTAGTCTTCATTGGATAAAACTCTACCCCCGCCAGGTAGCCCCAGGAAGTACGGTAGTTACCTTTTTCAATGCCGTCGGCTGCTTTGGTGACGGAGGCCGTTTCGTACATGCCTTTCACGAAAGCATTCCATTTGGGGAGGAAACGGTAATTGAGCTTGGTCACTACCGACAAGTAGCCGGCGTTGAAAGCATTGTGTCCGCCGGCATTGCCCACAATCCCGGTGATGGTACCGTTACGGTCGATGCCTTCCTGCGAATACATGAAATCGACGAACATATTGAACTTATCCAGATTCAGTTCGTTGCCCACTGCATAATAATAGAGGTTCTTGCCTTTGGCTTCACTCATGACGGAAGCCGACCAGCGGGTCTTGAACACCTCATTAAAGTTACCATTCCAGTTCAGGGTATAGACCAAAGGCATCTTGCCCGACTTGAGGTCCGGAAGTTTGCCTTCCGAGTCTTCGGTGATTCCATACGTCTTGTCGAACGAACTGTTGCGACTGTTCAGGATCTGCAAGTTGAGCTGCTGGGTAGGTGTAATGTTATAACCGATGTTCAATCCGGTCATAAAATTGCTCATATTCTCGATCATGTCGCTGTATTGGTAGATGTCAATCGGATTCAGGTCGAACTCGAAACCGCCGTAAGCGGTGCATTGTTTACCGGCAAAGAAAGAGAACTGGTCGTTCAGCTTTACACCGATACCGGCATAGTCAATCGAAGTCGGTATGTTGTCGATCATTCCTCCTCCCTCGTTCGAACGGTTCAGACGCTGGCGATAACGATAGGAGAGCCAGCTGTTGAGGTTGCCCTTGGCTTCGATACGAAGTTGGCGCATCTTGAATACTCCTTCGTCGAAACCGTTGCGGAAGTTGGCATCGAAACTACCTTGCATATTGAGATACAGATTGAACTTATCCGTCTTCTTCTGCACGTTGGTCAGCTCTTCATACAACGATTTATTTTCAAGAAACATCTCTTTCTTTTCCGTCTTTTGGGCATAGACTCCTTGTATGCTGCCCGCAAGGAGCAACATGGCCATTAATTTTTTCATAAGTGTTCAGGTTTTATCGGTCCGATGTCCGGTTAATACTCATTAAAATATTGCTGAATCTGTTTCCAGTCATTGGTTTTGGTCAGTCCGAGAATCAGCAATACACGTGACTTCTGCGGATTCAGTTCCTGAGAAGCAATAAACTGATATTGAGTATCGTCTACTTCGGCATCCATTGTGGTAGGACCGGTAGGTACGCGGGAGGAGCGAACCACGAGGATTCCTTTCTTGCGTGCTTCCAGCAGTACCGGTAAAATGTTTTTGTGGAAGTTGCCGTTTCCTACTCCCGCATGGATGATACCTTTGTAGTCATGATGCAACAGTGGGGTCACCATATCGGGATCGATGTTCGAGTAGCTGTAGACAATGCCTACTTTGGGAAGAGAGTTCAGGTTGGTTACATCGAAAACAGATTGGGTCGTATGTTTCTTGAGCGGAGCCTGGTTATAGAATACTTTTCCGTTAAAGATATAGCCCAATGCACCGGAGTTGGGTGCCTGGAAAGTTTGTACGTCGATCGTATTCATCTTTATTGCGCTTTCAGCTCCGAGAATCAGTCCGTTCATGGCTATCAGCACACCTTTGCCGATAGATTCTTTGGCTCCGGCAGTGACTACGGCATTGTAGAGGTTCAGCGGGCCATCGGCACTCAGCGCGGTAGAAGGGCGCATGGCTCCTACAAGTACCACGGGTTTGTTACTTTTTACGGTCAGGTTCAGGAAATAGGCAGTCTCTTCCATCGTATCTGTTCCGTGAGTGATAACGATACCGTCGATGTCCGGGCGTTTCAGGAGTTGGTTGATCTTCTTGGCGAGTATCAGCCACACTTCATCGCTCATGTCCTGCGATGCGATACGTACAATTTGCTCACCGGTCACGTTGGCAATATCCTTGAGTTCGGGTACTGCATCGAGCAGCGTACTGATTGCTACCTGGCCGGCCGTATAGTTGGTGGAAGTGGCAGAACCGCCTGTACCGGCAATTGTGCCACCCGTAGCAAGGATGTGAATATTAGGCTTTTGCGCGAAAGCCATCATCGTGGAAAGTAGTAGTGTGACCACTACAAAGCTTAGTCTTTTTAATTCTTTCATGACTCAACTGTTATTTAGGTTAAAAAAATAGATAGTTCCGTTCTTTTAGAATATCTGGATAAAGAGCAATCCGAGCGCGATGGCTACAACGGTCGATACCAGTCCGGGCATCATAAACGAATGATTCAATACGTATTTACCGATTTTTGTTGTACCGGTCCGGTCGAAATTGATGGCGGCCACTACTGTCGGATAGTTCGGAATGAAGAAATATCCGTTTACAGCCGGGAACATGGCGATCAGCATATACGGTGAAATGCCGAGAGCAATGCCCAACGGCATCAGTGCACGTACCGTAGCAGCCTGGCTGTAGAGCAGGATGGACATTATGAACAGGGCAATGCCGAACAACCACGGCATCTGGCGGACAAGTCCTTCGATCGATTCGGTCAGTTGCCCCATGTTGCCTTGCAGAAACGTATCGCCCATCCAGGCTATACCAAAAATAGCGATTACCGCCTGCATCCCTGCCGGAAAAACAGAACCCTGCGTCGCTTTGATACCATCTGTCTTCGTGATCAGCAGGATAAGCGCAGCTGCCGAAAGCATGACGATTTCGATAATGGCAGACATGCCCAGGGTGACTGTTTCGCCATCGATCAGAAATGTGGGGCGCATACCGTCGAAAGAGCCGAAAAATACAATAAAGGCGGTAGCTAAGATGAAAATCAACACCGATATCATTGCATTGCGCCTATTGTGTACGTCTTTAATCTCTATTTTCTTTGAGTTGAAGTATCCTTCAGCCAATCGTTTCTGGTATTCCGGGTCGTCTACCAGCTCTTTACCTACTTTCATAGAAAAAAGTGCACCTACCAGTACGCCGATAATGGTTGCGGGAATCGTTATTTTGAGAATATCGAACAGGGTAATGTCGAAACCGGCCAACAGTCCGAGTAAGGCGACCGTGGCTGCCGAGATGGGACTTGCCGTGATGGCTTGTTGCGAAGCGATGACGGCTATGCCGAGGGGACGTTCCGGACGAATCTTTGTTTCGGTGGCTACCTCTGCAATCACAGGCAATACGGAGTAAGCGACATGCCCTGTTCCCGCAACAAAAGTAAACAGGTAGGTCACAATGGGACTTAATATGGTGACATGTGACGGGTTCTTACGCAATAACTTTTCTGCCAGCTTCACCATATAATCCAGCCCGCCGGCTGCTTGCATGCAGGAGGCGGCCGAGATGACTGCGGCAATCATCAACATCACGTCGATTGGAGGAGCTGTGGGTTGCAATCCGAAGGCAAAAGTAAGTATTCCTAAACCTACGCCGCCCATTACTCCGAGTCCGATACCTCCCAGACGGGCACCGATAATGATAGCTGTCAGTACAAAAGCCAATTGTAGAATCATATCTTTCTTTTTTATTTTTGGCAAAGATAATTGAATAAATTGTCTCTGAATCGGTAAATGATATGCTAATCAACAAAAAAGAAGTTAATAGGTTTTTGTCTATTAGTATATTTTTTCATTATGAAGGAGATTTTATTAAAATCCCTGTTGGGAGGGGAGGTTTACAATATGATACATCTATTTGTCTTCATGTATAAAAACTGTTCCTTGTTTAAAGTATGTTAACTAAATTGCGAATATGTATGCTTTCAAAACAATATTGCTTAAGTTTGGTTATTGTAAACACAGTTAAGAATGTAATTGTTAATAAAGATATATTATGAAAGAAGAATTATCGAAAGCAACTCGTACAGAGAGTGATTTAATAGGTGAACGTGAAGTACCCGAAACCGCCTTATATGGCGTACAAACCCTTCGGGGGATAGAGAACTTCCGCATTAGCAAATATCATCTTTGTGAGTATCCCTTATTTATCAATGCACTGGCCATTACCAAGATGGGAGCCGCTATGGCTAACTTTGAACTTGGACTGCTGACCGAAGAGCAGGCAAATGCCATTCTTCGTGCATGTAAAGAAATTCTGGAAGGGAAACATCATGACCAGTTCCCGGTAGACATGATCCAGGGTGGAGCCGGAACTACCACCAACATGAATGCCAACGAGGTTATAGCCAACCGCGCACTCGAGTTGATGGGACATAAACGTGGGGAATATCAATATTGTTCGCCCAATGATCATGTTAACCGTTCGCAGTCTACCAATGACGCTTATCCGACCGCTATTCATATCGGTATGTATTATACGCACCTCAAACTGGTGAAACATTTTAAGGAGGTGATCGATGCTTTCAGAAGAAAGGGCGAAGAATTTGCACACGTGATCAAGATGGGGCGCACCCAACTGGAAGATGCGGTGCCGATGACGCTCGGACAGACGTTCAATGGTTTTGCCAGTATCCTTCAGGATGAAGTCAAGAACCTGGACTTTGCTGCTCAGGACTTCCTGACCGTCAATATGGGAGCTACTGCCATCGGAACCGGAATCACCGCCGAGCCGGAATATGCAAGCAAATGCATAGCGGCTCTCCGGAAGATTACCGGACTAGATATCCGTTTGGCCGATGATCTGATAGGAGCTACTTCCGACACTTCTTGTCTGGTAGGTTACTCTTCTGCTATGCGCCGTATAGCTGTAAAAATGAATAAGATATGCAATGACTTGCGCCTTTTGGCATCCGGCCCGCGTTGCGGGTTGGGCGAAATCAATCTGCCGGCCATGCAGCCCGGTTCGTCCATTATGCCGGGTAAGGTCAATCCGGTTATTCCCGAAGTGATGAATCAGATTGACTATAAAGTAATAGGTAACGACCTTTGTGTAGCTATGAGTGGTGAAGCGGCCCAGATGGAACTGAATGCGATGGAACCGGTCATGGCCCAGTGCTGTTTCGAGTCTGCCGATTTGCTGATGAATGGTTTCGATACGCTGCGTACCTTGTGTATAGACGGCATCACGGCCAATGAGGAAAAATGCCGGAAAGATGTTCACAACAGTATCGGTGTGGTGACTGCACTGAATCCTGTTATCGGATATAAAAACTCTACCAAGATTGCCAAAGAAGCACAGGAGACCGGTAAGGGAGTCTATGAACTGGTGTTGGAACATGACATTCTTTCAAAAGAAGACCTCGATACGATCCTTAAACCGGAAAATATGATTCATCCGGTGAAACTCGATATTAAGCCCAATCATTGATATCAGGAATATGAAGTATAATTTTCAGTAAGTAGGAGGAAGGAGATGACCGTTCGGGTATCTCCTTCTTTTTTATTTTTAGGGTATAGTAGTACATCGGTTTCAGTAATAATATGTATCTTTCCCGTCGGTTAATAATTTGTACTATGAAAAGACTCCCGTTTTATTTTTGGGTATCCCTTGCATTGGCTTCGTGTCAGGGTGGCAAGGAAGCAGTGAATCAGGCTCTGCCTGTGATTGATATGAATGAAGATTATCCCGAAAAGGAGATCGTGTTGCAGGATATTGCTGACATAAGCTATATTCCTTTGGAGACTAACGACGAATTTCTGTTCGACGGTTCGGTAGAAGTGGTCACCGATCAATATGTGATAACCAAAGGACATCGGGGAAACGACGTTTGCTTCTTCAGCCGGCAGGGAAAAGCACTCAACCGCATCCACAGGGTCGGTAACGGCCCGGGTGAATACAAGGATATCGGTTCGATAGATGTAAACCCGGCGAACGGCGAACTTTACCTGAAGGAGATGAACCGTCAGCAGATTCACGTCTATTCTCTGGACGGAAAGTTCAAGCACTCTTTTACTTTCCCTGAAGGGAAACGGATGAGTCGCATGTGCCTGTTCTCTCCCGACTATTTGATAGCGGAACAGGAGTCAAAGGTGCCGGACGATCAGGATGCCAACTTCTATCCTTATCTTTTGGTCTCCACCCGGGACGGGCATCTGGATTCACTGGACTATGTGCAGAAAAGAAATATTCTCGTCAAGCTTATTGTCAATGCGGAAAACCATTCATACGCTTATCTTCTGGAACCCTCTTTGATTCGTAATGGCTCCCGCTTTTATATCGGCAATCCCGACTCGGATACCTTGTTTGCAATGAATCCGGACCGCACCTTAGAGCCATTGCTCGTCCGTACTCCTTCACATTCGGAGGAGGGAAACAAGTATGGTTTGTTTTTACGGGGAGCGGCGGGGGCTTATTTCTTTCTGACCAAGCAACCTATGGAAGTGCCGATGAACAGTATCGAGTCATTGGATCTGAAAAGTGAAGAGTGGCTGTACGACTGTCGCACGCAGGAAGTCTGCCGTTACTTGTTGAAGAATAAAGACGATGCTTCGAAACGTGTGGAAGGTATCATGTTCTTTTGCTATCCCGAAGATTGCGGCTTAGCTGTTCTGAAGTCCGAAGACCTGATGGATGCTTACGAAGCCGGTCAGCTGAGCGGTGAATTGAAAGAGATAGCAGCCGGCCTGAAAGCCGATGACAATCCGGTATTGATGTTGATTCACTTCAAAAAGTAAGGAAGCCTTCCTCGCCGAGGACGCAAGAAGAAAGTCGCGTCGTATGCTCTCGTCCGGCATAGAAAGCTTCCGCTTGCATTTGACATAAAAAAAGAGATGTGCCGTAGATTCTTATTTCTCGGTGCATCTCTTCTTTTTTGGTGACTCCACTTGTGGGGGAGACGGACAAACAACAAAATTATTGCGGAAAGAGTGGGATTCAAACCCACGGAACGGACAAGCCGTTCACCGGATTTCGAGTCCGGCCCATTCGATCACTCTGGCATCTTTCCTTGAAGTACCACAAAGGTACATGGATTTTCGGTCCGTTGTTCCGGAAAAGGTATTTTTTTCTTCTTGCCTGCATCTGAATGTTTCCATCCTGAGACGATAAGGGTATCTTTTAAGGAGAGAAGCTACCGGATGGGCAACCCGGACGATACCAGTTGTGCAACTGGTGTATGACGAGTTGTACAACTGGTACTGCTCGAGTTGCACAACTGGTATATGCTGCCTTAGGAAGATGCTCACACGGGCTTTCCGATAGATTGCATGTGCCTTTATATGAACGTTATCAAAAAACAAAATAGGGTAGCGTAATGTTATAGAATAGAAAGCTTTGCTGAAAATATGCAAACAGATTTAATGTTTTTTTAATTTAAAACTATATCTTTGTCCCGAATTTTAAACACAACTTAGTTATGAAAAAGATTATTAGTGCTTTAATGATAGCTGTATGTATCGGTATGGCTATGCCTGCTCAGGCACAACTTATCAAGTTTGGTGTGAAAGGTGGTGTAAACCTGGCAAAAGCTGATTTTAATAAGTCTGATTTAAAAACAGACAACTTCACCGGATTCTTTATCGGTCCGATGGCTGAGGTTACTATTCCATTGGTAGGTCTGGGTGTTGACGGTGCCCTTTTATTTGCTCAGAGAGGTGTAAAAGTCGGTGATGAGTCTATCAGACAGAATGGGCTTGATATTCCAATCAACTTAAAGTATACTATCGGTTTGGGTAGCGCATTGGGTATCTATGTAGCAGCCGGTCCGGATTTCTATTTCAACTTCTCCGGTGATAAAAACTATGGAGAGCTTGGACGGTTGAATAAAAAAAATGCTCAGGTAGGAATCAATGTAGGTGCTGGTGTGAAGCTGTTGAGACACTTACAAGTAGGTGCCAATTATAACATTCCGTTGAATAAAACGGCAGAATGGAAAGAGGCTGATTTCTCTTATAAGACTAAAATGTGGCAGATTTCCGCAGCCTACATTTTCTAAGAAGACAGAATCATTTTATGATAAACGAATCCCCGGCGCTTGCGTCGGGGATTTTTTGTATCTTTGTCCTCACAATGAAAAAGTATGTAGATGTCATATTACCTTTGCCTCTGCCCCGTTGCTTTACCTATTCCCTTCCGGACGAAGGGGCTGAAGAGGTGCAAATAGGTTGCCGGGTAGTTGTACCTTTCGGGCGGAAGAAGTACTATACAGCCATTGTTCGCAATGTGCATCACTATGCACCGACCGAATATGAAGTCAAAGAGATCTCTACCGTACTTGACACCTCTCCGATACTGCTGCCCGGTCAGTTCCGGTTCTGGGAATGGCTGGCCGATTATTATCTTTGTACGCAGGGTGATGTTTACAAAGCCGCATTGCCTTCCGGCCTGAAGTTGGAGAGCGAGACGATTGTGGAGTATAATCCCGACTTCGAGGCGGATGCTCCTCTTTCTGAACGCGAGCAACTGGTGCTCGACCTGCTTGCCAAAGAACCCGAGCAATGTGTCACCAAACTTGAGAAAGAGAGCGGATTGAAAAACATTCTCACCGTTATCAAGTCGCTGCTCGACAAGGAAGCTCTGTTTGTAAAAGAAGAGCTCCGCCGCACCTATAAACCCAAAACGGAAGCCCGGGTCCGGCTGGCGGCAGACGCTTCCGGTGAAGAGAATCTCCGGCGTATCTTTGACGAGCTGGAGCGCGCTCCGAAACAGTTGGCGTTGTTGATGAAGTATGTGGAGCTTTCCGGCGTGTTGGGGGACGGTGCATCCAAAGAAGTGTCCAAGAAAGAACTTCTGCAACGTGCCTCTGCTTCTCCCGCTATTTTCAACGGATTGGTAGAAAAACAGATATTCGAGGTCTATTATCAGGAAATCGGGCGGTTGAACCGTTTGGTCGGAAAGACGGTAGAACTGAACGTGCTGAACGAGCACCAGCAACGGGCTTATCATGAAATCATGCAGAGCTTTCAGGAGAAGAATGTCTGTCTGCTCCACGGAGTGACTTCCAGTGGAAAGACCGAAGTATACATCCACCTGATAGAAGAGACGTTGAGGCAAGGCAGGCAGGTGCTTTATCTGTTGCCCGAAATAGCATTGACTACCCAGATCACCGAACGGCTGAAACGGGTGTTCGGCTCCCGGTTGGGAATCTATCACTCCAAGTTCCCCGACGCCGAGAGAGTAGAGATCTGGCAAAAGCAGTTGACGGAGGAGGGTTACGATATTATTCTGGGGGTACGCTCTTCGGTGTTCCTCCCGTTTCGGAATCTCGGACTGGTCATTGTGGACGAGGAACACGAAAATACGTATAAGCAACAAGATCCCGCACCGCGCTATCATGCCCGGAATGCTGCCATCGTGTTGGCTTCGATGTATGGGGCAAAGACGTTGCTGGGTACTGCCACTCCTTCGGTGGAGACTTGGCAGAATGCCACTACCGGCAAATTCGGGTGGGTGGAACTGAAAGAACGCTATAAGGAAATTCAATTGCCGGAGATTATTCCGGTAGATATAAAGGAGTTGCACCGCAAGAAGCGGATGACGGGGCAGTTCTCTCCGTTGCTGCTGCAATATGTCCGCGAGGCACTCGATAATAAACAGCAGGTGATTCTGTTTCAGAATCGCCGGGGATTTGCTCCGATGATAGAGTGCCGCACGTGCGGATGGGTGCCAAAGTGCAAGAACTGTGATGTCAGCCTGACCTATCATAAAGGTATCAATCAGCTGACTTGCCACTATTGCGGGTATACTTACCAGTTGCCCCGTTCGTGTCCGGCTTGCGAAGGGGTCGAGTTGATGCACAGAGGATTTGGTACGGAAAAGATAGAAGATGATGTGAAGCTGATTTTTCCGGAAGCTTCCGTAGCACGTATGGATCTCGATACTACACGTACGCGGTCGGCATACGAAAAAATTATTGCAGACTTTGAACAGGGAAAGACCGATATACTGATCGGTACCCAGATGGTATCCAAAGGACTCGACTTTGACCACGTCAGCGTGGTGGGGATACTCAATGCGGACACGATGCTGAATTATCCCGATTTCCGTTCGTACGAACGTGCCTTCCAGTTGATGGCGCAGGTTGCCGGACGTGCCGGACGAAAAAATAAACGGGGCAGGGTAGTGTTGCAAACCAAAAGTATAGACCATCCCATCATCCGTCAGGTGATGACGAACGATTATGAAGATATGGTGGCGGGACAACTGGCTGAGCGGCAGATGTTTCATTATCCTCCGTATTACCGGATGGTGTATGTCTATCTGAAAAACCGGAACGAGACGTTGCTTGATGTGATGGCACACACCATGGCCGAGAAACTGCGCGCATTGTTCGGAAACCGGATACTGGGACCGGATAAACCGCCCGTTGCCCGTATTCAAACTTTGTTCATACGAAAAATAGTTGTTAAAATAGAACAAAATGCGCCGATGAGTCGTGCCCGTGAATTACTTTTGCGGGTACAACGTGAAATGATAGAAGACGAACGGTTTAAATCGCTGATTGTTTACTATGATGTAGATCCTATGTAATGAAAACCAATCTTAATATATTACCCTTAAAAAATGAAACCATGAAGCGAATCACGACACTTTTGCTTTCTTGCCTGGTTAGTACAGGCCCGCTTCTTGCCCAGCAAGGAGTGACACAATGTGGAACACCGACCGGACAGGCCCCGTTCCCCATCCAGTCTTATAAAGAATTGCCCGATCCGGTTGCTCCTTCCGAAAAAGAATGGGCGGCAGTCAAAGCCCCTCAGGTACAATGGGGAAATACCGATACCCGGTATGCGAAACATGCCGTACCTGTGATCCAGCCACAGAAAAGCATTACGCTGGAGGGATGGCGCGGTGAGAAACTCCATGCGCAGGCTGTTGTCTGGACCGGTACCGACCTGAAAGGATTGAACTATTCTCTCTCCGAATTTAAAAACTCTAAGGGAGATGTACTTCCGGCCGATGCATTCAGCGGAGGTTTTGTCCGCTATGTGATGACCGACGAATTGAATAAAGACGGACGTGGCGGCTGTGGTTATCGTCCCGATCACTCCATTTACGACTCTCTGTTGGTTGCCGATCCGATTGACCACTTGCTGACTTCGATGCCTATGGAAGCTAAAAGCACTCAGGCCATCTGGATCAATTGCCAGGTTCCCCAGACTGTGTCACCGGGAGTCTATCGTGGTACGGTCGAGGTGAAAGACGGAGATAACCGTCTGTCTACCTTGAAGATGGATATCAAAGTCTCTTCACGTGTGTTGCCTGCCCCGTCTCAGTGGGCTTTCCACCTCGATTTGTGGCAGAGTCCGTTTGCCGTGGCACGTTATTATCAGGTTCCGCTCTGGAGTCAGGCACACATAGATGCCATGCGTCCTGTGATGAAGATGCTGGCGGATGCCGGACAGAAGATTATTACGGCTTCCATCATGCATAAACCTTGGAACGGACAGACTTATGACTACTTTGAATCGATGGTCACCTGGACAAAGAAAGTGGACGGCACTTGGGCTTTCGATTATGATGTGTTCGACAAGTGGGTAGAGATGATGATGAGCGTGGGCATCGACAAGCAGATCAATTGCTACTCGATGGTTCCGTGGAAGTTGTCTTTCCAATATTTCGATCAGGCTACAAACAGTATGCAGTATGTGAAAACCGCTCCGGGCGAAAAAGCTTACGAAGAGATGTGGGTGGCTATGTTGAAGTCATTCTCTAAACATTTACGTGAGAAAGGTTGGTTCGATATTTGTACCATTGCCATGGACGAACGCCCGATGGAGGTTATGCAGAAAACATTGCAGGTGATCCGCAAAGCCGATCCTGAGTTTAAAGTATCGCTGGCGGGTAACTTCCACAAAGAACTGGAAGCGGATATCTACGACTATTGTATTCCTATCGGAGCTTCTTATCCGGCGGAGGTATTGGCACGTCGTGCACAAAACAATCTTCCTACTACCTATTATACGTGCTGTACGGAAGCTTTCCCGAATACCTTTACCTTCTCCGATCCTGCCGAGGCTGCCTGGATGAGTTATTATTCTGCCAAAGATCATCTTGACGGCTATCTGCGTTGGGCTTATAATAGTTGGCCGAAAGAGCCGCTGCTCGATTCACGTTTTGAGGCCTGGGCCGGTGGAGACACTTATCTGGTTTATCCGGGAGCACGCTCTTCCATTCGTTTCGAAAAATTGATCGAGGGTGTTCAGGCTCACGAAAAGATAACGATCCTTCGCAAGGAATTTACGGATAAGAAAAACAAGACCGGATTTAAGAAGCTGGAAAAAATGCTCTCCACATTTAACTTGAGAGACTTCCCTGAAGTTCCGGCTGCCGAAACAGTGAATAAGGCGAACAAAATACTGAATTCGTTGTAGAATTATTGACTGTACTTATATGATACCGCATGCAGAAACGCGTAGCTGGGAGATCCATGCGGCACGTTGTTGCATGCGGATTTTTATATCTTTATATTTCAAAAGTAAGAAAGCATGAAAAAGAAAATACTTTTTGTTTGCCTCGGCAACATTTGCCGCTCTTCTACGGCAGAAGGCGTGATGCTTCATCTGATTAAAGAAGCCGGCCTGGAAAAAGAGTTTGTGATTGATTCAGCCGGTATATTGGCTTATCACCAGGGGGAACTGCCCGATAGCCGTATGCGTGCCCATGCCGCCCGCAGAGGATATGAACTGGTACATCGTTCGCGTCCTGTCCGTACGGAAGATTTTTACAACTTCGATCTTATAATCGGTATGGATGATCGGAACATGGACGATCTGAAGGAGAAAGCACCCTCTCCGGCAGAGTGGAAAAAGATCCACCGGATGACGGAATACTGCACCCGCATCCCCGCCGATCACGTGCCCGACCCTTATTATGGAGGTGCGGAGGGCTTTGAATACGTGCTCGACATACTTGAGGATGCTTGTGCCGGACTCCTTACTTCTTTAACTCAGGATAGCTGATGCGTGTGTGATAAATCGTTTTCAGTTTTTCTTTGAATACAGCTTTTATTGTCGCGATGTCTTTGAATGTGATAGGGCATTCTTTGAAATACCCCTCTTGTACTTGCGAATCGATAATCTTATCTACCAGATTACTGATGCTCTCTTCGGTATACTCCGGCAAGCTGCGTGAGGCGGCTTCTACGGAGTCTGCCATCATCAGTATGGCTGTCTCTTTCGAGAACGGATTGGGACCCGGATACGTGAAAACTTCTTCGTTCGGTTCTTCGCCCGGATGTTCGTTTTTCCAGGATATGTAGAAGAACTTGGTCTTTCCGCGCCCGTGGTGAGTACTGATAAAGTCCTTGATCACTTTAGGCAGATTATGCTTGTCGGCCAGTTTTAATCCGTCCGTCACATGGCTGATAACCACTTGGGCACTCTGTTCATAACTTAAATTCTTATGGGGGTTCACTCCGGACTGGTTTTCGGTAAAGAAAGCCGGATTTTCCATTTTGCCGATGTCATGATACAATGCTCCGGTACGTACCAACTGGCTTTTGGCTCCGATACGTATCGCAGCTTCAGCAGCCAGATTGGCCACTTGCATGGAGTGTTGGAAGGTACCCGGAACAGTTTCGGACATTCTTCTCAACAGATCATTATTGATGTTCGATAATTCTACAAGCGTAACATTCGACGTGAAGCCAAAAGTCTTCTCAAGCAGGAATAGCAGAGGATAAGCGAAAAGCAATAGTACACCGTTAATAATGAAGTAGATATACATACTTACGTTCAGCTTCGAAAGATCGTTTTCACTGATCAGCTCAAAAGCGAAATAGATAGCTGCATACGTCAGTATGACCAGAAGGGCCGTGCGGAACAACTGCGAACGTTGTGACAGTTCTCTCAAGCTGAAGATAGCTACCAGGCCGGCGGCTATTTGTGTCAGGATAAATTCGTGGGGATACCTCAGGGTGATGGAGCAGATCAGTATGGTGATGACATGTGTCAGGAATGCCGTACGCGAATCGAGGAAGACCCGGATAATAATCGGGAGCATGGCATAGGGTAGGATGTACACATTGAATATATTGTTTGTCACCATAAGCGCCGTGATGACACAATAGAACACGATCAGGGCGAAGAGTAACGATAAACTGCCTTTGCGTTCATAATAATCTTTGCGGAACAGTTCCAGGTAAAGCATAAAGCAGAGTATCAATATGCCGACAAACAAGATTTGTCCGCCCAAGATCAGTCGCTTCTGTCCGATGGATTCGCTTCGCTTGATAGATTCCTTGCGCAAAGATTCCAGGATGTTATAGGTTTGTTTGTTGACTATCTCTCCACGGTCAATGATTTTCTGGCCGCTTTGTACTACTCCGTTTGCCCAGGAGTAGTTGTCGAGCAATTCTTTCCGGGCTGTCTCCGTACGCACAGAATCGTAAATGAGATTGGGGGTAATGTAGTCGTTGAGTGCACATTGCCGCAGGATGTCTCTGTTATAATGGGCGGTATCACCCGATATAAGATTCTCGTAGGCTCTCTTTACGGTATAGATGCCGTCGGTCGTCCGTTGGTTGGCCAACTTATCTTCAATCACCATGACAGAAGAGATGCTGTCGTGGAGGAGGGTCCGCATCTCTTCTGTCGATACGACTCCCGATTGATAGATGGCTTTCAGGCCTCTCTCGATGTATCGGATGTAGTCCGTCGAAGGCAATATGCCTTTCAGATGGGCATGATAATTCTCTTTCAGTTTGGCGAGGGCACTCTTCTCCACTTCTTTGTCCAGTTCAAAGTAAGGCTGGAAAGAAGCCAGAAGACTGTCTTGTTCCCGTTTTACTACCGCTTCGTCTTTGTAGATCGGAAAATCGAAAGTTGCCATTAACTGGCCATACTTCCATGGTTTGTTAATGTCAAACTGATAGTTAAACTTCCCGTCACGGGGCAGGAAGTAAACAATGAACGCCACAGTACCGACGAAAATCAGCGCTTTATATAACAAATCTTTGTATGAGAAACTATTTTTCTTCTTCCAGTGTTCCATAACCCTTGAATTTTTTGCGAAAAGTACAAAAAAAAACAATAGTGTGGAAAAAAAGGTTTAATTTTGCCACGATTTACCTATACTAACGCAAATTATGGCAGAAAGAAAAGTAAGAGTTCGTTTTGCTCCGAGCCCAACAGGAGCATTGCATATAGGTGGTGTGCGTACCGCTTTGTATAATTATCTGTTTGCCCGCCAGCATGGGGGAGATTTGATTTTCCGTATCGAGGATACGGATTCCAACCGTTTCGTTCCGGGTGCGGAAGAATATATTCTGGAGTCTTTCAAATGGTTAGGAATACAGTTTGATGAAGGTGTAAGCTTCGGAGGAGAATACGGACCGTACCGCCAGTCGGAACGTCGTGAAATATACAAGAAGTATGTACAAGTGTTACTTGATAACGGAAAGGCCTACATCGCTTTCGATACTCCGGAAGAACTGGATGCCAAGCGTGCTGAAATAGCTAATTTCCAGTATGATGCGTCTACCCGTGTGGGAATGCGCAATTCGTTGACGCTCCCGAAAGAAGAAGTGGAAGCGCTGATCGCTGACGGAAAACAATATGTGGTACGTTTCAAAATAGAACCGAACGAGGATATCCATGTGAACGACTTGATTCGTGGCGAAGTGGTTATCAATTCGTCTATCCTTGATGATAAAGTTTTATATAAATCGGCCGACGAACTGCCTACTTATCACCTGGCCAATATCGTAGATGACCATTTAATGGAGGTGTCACACGTGATTCGTGGTGAAGAGTGGCTGCCTTCCGCTCCGCTGCACGTGCTGCTGTATCGTGCATTCGGCTGGGAAGATACTATGCCGGCTTTTGCCCACTTGCCTTTGCTGCTGAAACCGGAAGGCAATGGAAAACTGAGTAAACGTGACGGTGATCGTTTGGGATTCCCTGTATTCCCTCTTGAGTGGCATGACCCGAAGAGCGGTGAGATTTCTTCCGGTTATCGTGAATCAGGTTATCTGCCCGAGGCTGTTATCAATTTCCTTGCTCTGCTGGGATGGAATCCGGGTAACGACCAGGAAGTGATGTCTATGGACGAGCTGATCCGTCTGTTCGACCTGCATCGTTGCAGCAAGTCGGGTGCAAAATTTGATTATAAAAAAGGTATCTGGTTCAATCATACTTACATTCAGCAGAAATCTGACAAAGAGATAGCCGAGCTGTTTGTACCGGTGCTGAAAGAGCATGGAGTAGAAGCTCCTTTCGAAAAAGTGGTGACGGTGGTTGGTATGATGAAAGACCGTGTCAGCTTTGTTAAAGAACTATGGGAGGTATGCAGTTTCTAAGGTGCTTGAATAAAAGCTGTGGTGGTTAAAATTCGTGTAGGAAAACATGGTGTCTTCTTTAATATATACACCGGGATACGGTGTTTTTAGTATAATAAATATGAAAAGATGCATTTCATGTATAATTTATCCGCGGAAGCGAGGGGTTAAATGGCAGAAGAGAATTCATTTGTTTATGGAATCATTCATATCGGATCTTCCAGCCTTTCTATGCGTATTGTAGAGTATAAAGATGCGGATACCATCAGAGTGATTGAAGAGGTAAGGGAAAGAAACAACTTTTGGGAAGAAGTATTGTATAAGAAATTGTCTTTTACTTCTATACGACGACTTTGTGATATGCTGAACGGGCTGGAAACAGCTGCTGCGGGACTATTGTGTAACTGATTACAAAGTATATGCTACAGCAATCCTCAGAGCGGAAAATCGCAGGCCCGTGTTGGATTTGATTCATGTGAATACAGGATTTTATGTGGATGTAGTGGATATGCCGCAGGAGATTTATTACAAGCATTATCTTCTTCAGTATCTCATACAAAAAAGCAGAAACGGTAAGAGATATGATTATGGAGATAATTTGCTTTTTGTGGATATTACGTCAGGCTGCGTAGGGTTGACAGCCTGGGAAAATGGTTCTTTGCGGTATCAGCATAATGTGCATATCGGCACGCTTCGTCTGTTGGAAACATTTAAGCAGAATCAAAGGGATTCTCTTGATTTTCCGCAGGCGATGGCGGAATATATCCATGCAATTATGAGCCCTTTGTGGGGGGCGATTAAAGGTATCATCCGAGCAGTATTATTTTGTCCGGAAGAAGCCCGAATTATTGCAAGTTTGATGAGACTTAGCATGGATGCGGAAAATAAGGCGGAAGTTAAAGCAGATGCATTTAAAAAGTTGTATATGGAAGCAGGATCACTTTCAGCATCACGTACAAGACAAAGTACTATGTCAGTGAGCAATGGGCAATGACAGTTCTTCCTACTATTCATATATATAAAGAAATATTGGACAATGTTCCCGTAGAACATATTTTGATGTTTGGGACAACTTTTGTCGAAGCGGTGACTATGTTTTATGGAGCAGAAAAGTAAAAGAACCTTTCTTATGCAGACGCAAAACATTGAGTTGACACGATCCATTGGCCTATTATTATGAACCGCTCCATACAAAGGCCCTTGAACTGTACAGCCATGTAATTATTGCCGGTTTAAAGAAAAAAAGCGGGCTTACGAAGCGGGACGAATTTCTTCTGCGGATGGCGATTATTCTTTATCAAATTGGAAAATATGTAAATCTTCTGGATTCGCAGGCGCATGCCTGGAATTTAATAAGAGGTACGGATATATTTGGCATATCAGATAAAGAAAAGATATTGTGTCGTGTACTATGACCATAAGGAAATCAAGTGATGATGACACACCATTCCGTATTTTGTCAGATACGGCGAAGATGACGGCCTTAAAATTAATTTCCATATTTCGTATGGTTCGTGCCATGGATATTTCTCGAAAGCAGAAATTGAAAGATATAACAGCTCGTGCAACAGGTGATATTTTGATTATTGAATACGACAGCAGGGAAAATACGGCTCTTGAAACATGGATGTTTGATAAAAATAAAGAGTTCTTTGAAAATGTGTATGGTCTTGGTAGAAATTGGAGCGTAGATGATTATGGAAACAGATGTAAAAACAGTCGGTATTACTTAAACCGGGAATTATCCTGGCTGCAATTCAATAAACGTGTGCTTCAGGAAGCTGTAGATACCAGTAATCCTCTGCTGAGAGTTAAAGTTTCTGGCTATTACCAGTTCTAATTTAGATGAATTTTTATGATCCGTGGGTGTGAAAAGACGGGATATTGCGAATATGACACCAACAGAACAATTGGAAAATATTTCAGATGCCTGTCAGAGTTGGTCGCCCAGCAATATATGCATTTGAAAGGCATTTTAAAAGAATTGGAGACAGAAGGGCTTGTATTTATAAAGCCGGCGGATGCGGATGAGCGGCAGAAACAATGGATGGGAAATTATTTTGAACGTTAAATTTTTCCTGTAGTGACACCGATGGCGGTGGATTCTTCGCACCCTTCTTTCCCCCTGCATCCAAAAGTCTGAATATCGCCATGCTTTGGAGAAAAATGAGCGTGATGAAGAAATGGATGAAGAAATGATATTGATGTAAAACAGCCATTGTTCCGGTGCCATCTGTGCTGCTGCGCATAATCCGTCTGCCTGATGTATCTGAAGCAAAACAGCAGCATTGTTTCTGTTCTTGAAGATATGCTTGGTTTTATGCAGCACGATTTTTGTCGGCTATGATCTGCTTGAAGCCCGTGCATTCCGGATTACGAGGGATGCGGACCTTTATATCGATGAGGAAGATGCCCAGGATCTTGTGGTGGAAGTGGAGCGCCAATTAAAGAAACGGCAGCGTGGGCAAGCGGTACGCCTTGAGTTCGAAGTGGGAACGAGCCGGTTTATGCGGCGATTCATGACACAGGAAATGAATCTTGAAAAAGAAGATATGTATCAAATTGACGGGCCTTTGATATGACTGTATTTTGGATTTTGCGGCATAAAGGGATATAATCATCTCCGCTATCCTGAGGCACATCCGCATTCGCCCTGGAGCATGCTCGAGCTGAAGCGTAATCCGAAACAAATATTTTGATATGATCCGGGAAAGATCTGTTGATCTCATCTTCCCTATGAGTCTTTGATGAATCAGTAGTTAATTTCTTGTATCTGGCAGCAATGATAAAGATGTGTTGGCAATCAAGCAAACACTCTATCGTGTCAGTTCTTCAAGTCCTGTTGTCCAGGCGCTGGAAAAAAGCTGTTCAAAATGGGAAACAGGTCACTGTTTTGATGGAAGTAAAGGCCCGCTTTGATGAAGCCAATAATATACTTCATGGCAAGGTGGTTGGAAAAGCGCGGAGCCCATGTCATCTATGGTTTAGTCGGACTTAAAACTCATTCCAAATGTACTCTTTGTCATCCGTCGTGAAAGATGGGATCCGTCGTTATGTTCATGTAGCGACCGGAAATTATAATGCGTCAACAGCGAAGCTTTATACAGATTTAGGATACTGACCTGCAAATGACCGTTTGGAATTGATGCATCAGCTTTCTTTAATCTTCTTCTGGATATTCTGACCCGCCAATCTGGGATTCTTTTATTGTAGCGCCAATTAACTTGAGACAACGCTGCATAGAACTCATTGACAGGGAAATCCATTTTGCGAAAAATGGGAAGATGCCCATATGATTGCGAAAAATGAATCTCTTTAGATAAGGGGATTATTGAAAAATTGTATGAGGCATCGCAGGCGGGAGTAAAATTGAATTGATTGTGCGTGGCATCCGTTCTGATTCCGGGATTCTCGGAATAAGTGATAATATTACAGTGCGCAGTATAGTGGACGTTTTGGAACACAGCAGGATATTCTGGTTCCGAAATGGGGACGTGAGGAACTTTATATAAGCAGTGCTGACTGGATGCCAAGAAATCTAAATGATCGTGTGGAGCCTATGGTAACATTGAAGATCCGAGATCAAGCGGCGTTTAAAACAGATGGTGGATATTGAATTGTCTGATAACCAGAAAGCATATTATGCAGGCTGATGGTACTTGGTTGAAGACTATTTCCGCGGAGAATCAGTTATGTGCACAGGAGTATTTTCAGAAGATTGCAGAAAAACGTGATGCGGAAGATGAAATGACATTGGCACAAAAACTGGAACCATATATACCTGTACTTGGGCATGGAGATGGATCTGATTAAAGGATTCCGATAAAGTTTCTGATTGATATAATTGTATAAACGGTTGTTGCTGGAAAAACTCAACAATAGCCGTTATTTTATAAACAGGGAAGCTGGTGAATGGGTAAACGAAGGAAAGTATATTATCCACTTTGGCATCTATTTCGGACGTTTTGGGAAATGACACCCTTTAATTGCCTATTATTAAAACAAATTACCCACTTTTAATAAAATTATAATTTTTCAGATAATTGAAACCTAGGAAGAATGAGACAAAAAGAGACCATAAAAAATAATGGAACTAAAAAAATTTGTAAATTGATCAAGTCAGGAATAAAAGAGGTACCTAAGAGGCATTCCTTTGAAAAGTGAGATTTAGTGTTTATGTATTTTAGAACTTTATGGATAAGTCCACTGGAGAAACAATATGTTTTACAATATGGACGTAGGGGAGTAACTTAATTTCATTGTTATTTGTGGATTTAAAAGATATATATAATTTTATTTTGTTTATGTAAAGCATAGGTTGATTTATATATTATCCGATAAATTATGATTAAAATTAGCAAAGATATATTGTAAACCAAACCGTATTTGACAGAATGTCCACCTATGGTAGAATAATGCCTGTAGGAGAGACATTATGAAGATATTTATTAAAGAAAAAGTAAAAATCATGGTTGCTGTATTATTTCTTATTGCCGCAGCAATTATGCATACTGAGTTTGTTCTTGCAAACGTAAATCCAGCTTCTTTGCCGGAAATTAAAAATATCACTGTATATGACGGCGAAGGAGGACTGTTGTAAAACCCGGGGAATATTTTAAGGATGTTCTTGATTCGCTTCGCAGCCGCTAAGGATGCATGATACTCTATTGACCAGTACAGAAAACTAAAAGATGGGGCAGTTCTTTATGTGGAACGTTCGCCGGTCACCATTATTGAAAATGATAGGAAAAATAATTTATACAACACAACAGACTGTTCAGGAGCGGTCAATGACGCTGGATATGATTGGCGTAAAATGATGCCGCTGGAAGATGGTTTATCGAAGGTTCTGGAAAATAATATGAAGATTCATATGGTTCCGTATACGGCCTCGTAATGTAGTTCGTGAAGAATCTGTTCCCGCAGGATATACCATGTGTATGATAGTTCTCCTGCGCCTGATGAAGTGGTGGTTATTCAAGAGGGGACACCTGAACGGCGGCGTCTTGAAATTGAAGAATTTATTTCAGATGGGTGATTCATGAAAGCGTTTTCAAAGTAGAAACACTTGAGGCCGGGGTCAAGGGTAGGCTGCGGACCGGAAAAAGAGATGGCGCCGTGGATGGGTGACTAATGAACGCTACCGCCTATCATCCTAATGATGGCGGTGGAGACGGCTATAACGGCGACCGACTAAAGCAGGTTATGGAACTGTAGCGGTAGATCCAAGCGTAATCCCTTTGGGGTCTAATTGTATATTCCGCAGTATGGTGAAGCGATAGCTGCGGATACGGGCGGAGCGATTGTCGGGCATAAAATTGACCTTTGTATGGAAAGCTACGAAGAATGTTACCAGTTCGGCCGTCGCGATGTGCAGGTATTTATAAATTATTAAGGACTTAAATGTTTTTGAAATCGGTATCTTCCTTTGCGATAAAGCGAGGGAAAGACGCCGGTTTATTTTTGCGGGAAGCGTCTGTTATAATATGAAAACAGGAGGCTTTATGTTCACCATTTTGTTACTTTTCTTACTGTTATCGCGGATCAAATCACAAAGCATTTCTGTGTGTATAAATATGGATCTGGAGAAACTATACCTGTCATAAAAATGCTGTCCACTTAACTTATATCATTAATCCATGGCATTTGGCTTATTTCCCATCAGGATGTGCTGTTCTTGGGAATAGTCATGATACTGTTACTTGCTTTTGCTTGGCTTAGGAATCGTATTCCTCAAAAAGCCGGTATACTTTGTCTATTGGGTTATTACTGGCGGAGCGGTGGGAAATGCCTGGATCGGTGCAGAATAGGCGGGTTGTTGATTTTTGATTTTCGTATCTGGCCTATTTTAACGTGGCGGATATTGCGATTTGTATAGGTGTGGTATGTATTGCATTTTATTTTTGGAGACATGATTGAATGAATCAGAATGCTTTACTTCAAGGTCTGTTGCAGATGAAGGGAAACGGCTGGATCTCTGAAGCCGCTGGAGCTGGGCAATGGAGTTAAACTGCATTTCAATCATCATGATTCACACCTCCTTTATTTCGCCAAAGAGTATATCATGGGAGGTAATCCCACGCAATCGGTATATTATCCAAAGTTCTGCGGCGGTATGCCGGATGTACAAGCGATTTGACGCCGGAAGGAGGGAGGAACGAGGCAGCGGGCCCTGCCGCCGGCAGGGCCCGCTGAAAGGGCACGTATCAGAAGTATTTCTTGACGCCGTCGGTGGCCAGGGAGGCATCGGCGCTGATGGTGACGGTGAACTTAATATTGTTCTTCTCGGAGAAGCTGTTCAGCCAGTCCAGGAACTCCTCCACCGCATGGTCGGTGGCCTCGGAGGCCACAATCTTGGTCAGGCTGTCGATAAAGACATGGGTGATGTCGTAGTTGCCCGCGTACAGGCCGCTGATAAAGCCCTTCAGGAAGTCATAGCTCTTAATATCGTAATGGCTGGCCTCCACCAGACGGATCTTATAATGAATGTCATAGGTCAGCTTGGGGCCCCGCTCGATGCAGACCACATTGCCGTTCTCGCTGTGGACAGCGGAATTAATGAGCTCGATCATCTGCTTGGTCTTGCCGGTGCCCTTGACACCCATGATCACTCTCACCATAGTTATCACTCCTTCATTGTCCGCCGGAGCGTATCTCCGGCCTTGTGCAATTATGTTACCATTTTTGCGGCCCGATTGCAACTGATTTGCGGAAGTTCACCAAAAATTAACGGGGGTTCTTACAGGCGTGCCTCCAGCTCCGCCTTGCGGCGCAAAAGCGCCGTCCCGCCTGTTCCCCGGGCAAGCCCGGAGGTGGGGAGAATCAGCTCAGGCGTGCCTCCAGCTCCGCCTTGCGGTCCTCATAGCCGGGCTTGCCCAGGAGGGCGTACATGTTGTTCTTGTAGGCCGCCCCACAGAACCAGGGTTCTATGGGGACCCCGGAGATTTTATCTGCTCGGGCGGAATGAATCCGCCCGGCATCAAGGTTTTGCCTGCGGCAAAACGCTTGGTGTGGAGGCCTTACAATCTGGCCTCCAGCTCGGCCTTGCGATCCTCATAGCCGGGCTTGCCCAGGAGGGCGTACATATTGTTCTTGTAGGCCTCCACGCCGGGCTGGTCAAAGGGATTGATCTCCAGCAGATAGCCAGACAGGCCGCAGGCGTACTCGAAGAAGTAGATCAGCCAGCCCACGCTCTGCGCGTCCCGGGCCGGGGCGGTGACCACCAGGTTGGGCACGCCGCCGTCCACGTGGGCCAGCAGGGTGCCCCGCATGGCCTGTTCGGCCACAAAGGAGAGATCCTTGCCCGCTAGGAAGTTGAGCCCGTCCACATTGTCCGGGTCGTGTGGAATGGTGACGCTGCCGCGGCTGCGGGCGAAGCGCACCACCGTCTCCAGCATCAGGCGCTCACCCTGCTGGATGTACTGGCCCATGGAGTGCAGATCGGCGGTGAACTCCACGCTGGCGGGGAAGAGGGCCTTGCAGTCGTCCTTGCCCTCGGTCTCGCCGAAGAGCTGTTTCCACCACTCGCCGAAGAAGCGGAAGGAGGGCTCGTACCCCACCAGGATTTCCACCTTCTTGCCCTGGGTATACAGGGCGTGGCGGGCGGCGGCGTACTGCCAGGCCGGGTTGTCCGCACCGGGGGCGGCCAGGGCCTCCATGGCCTGGGCGGCGCCCTCCATCAGGGCGGCGATATCCACCCCGGCGCAGGCGATGGGCAACAGGCCCACGGCGGTGAGGACGGAATAGCGGCCGCCCACCGCGTCGGGCACCACAAACTCCTCATAGCCCTCCGCGTCGGCCAGGCCCTTCAAGGCCCCCTTGTGGGCGTCGGTGGTGGCGTAGATGCGCCTGCGGGCCCCCTCCTTGCCGTACTTCTCCTCCAGCAGGGCCTTGAAGATGCGGAAGGCTACTGCCGGCTCGGTGGTAGTGCCCGACTTGGAGATGACATTGATGGAGAAGTCCTTGTCCTTCACCAGCTCGATGACTTCCAGCATGGCGTCGGAGGAGAGGCCGTTGCCGGCAAAGTAGATGTCGGGCCCGCCCTTGTGGGTCAGGTTGAAATTGGGGGAGTGGAGCAGCTCCACCACCGCGCGGGCGCCCAGATAGGAGCCGCCGATGCCGATGACCACCAGGGCCTGGGAGTCGCTGCGGATGCGCTCCGCCGCCGCCTGGATGCGGGCAAACTCCTCCTTGTCGTAGTCCCGGGGCAGGTGAACCCAGCCGGTATACGCGCCGCCTAGGCCGCTGCCCTCCTCCAGCTTGACGCGGGCGCTCTCCAGCGCGTCCAGCCGGCTGGTCAGCCAGTCCTCGGGCAGAAACGGGGTGCAGTTGGAAGTATTCAGCTCTAACATAAATTGACCCTCCTCAAAATAAGGCTTGTCCTGGCTCCCAGTATACACCAAAGCAGGCCGCTTTCCTAGGGGGATTTTGGAAATTTTGAAGCAAAAAAATGCGCCCGGCACAGGCCGGGCGCGGAGAAGGACAACGGGGATTGGGCGGCCGCGTCAGTTCTTGAGACTCTGCATGGGGGCAGGGATGCGGCCGCCGCGGGCCACAAAGGCGTCACTGCTCTCGGCGTGGACGGGCATGACGGGGGCGGAGCCCAGCAGGCCGCCGAATTCCACCGTATCCCCCACCACCTTGCCGGGGGCGGGGATGAGGCGGACGGCGGTGGTCTTGGAGTTGACCATGCCGATGGCGGCCTCGTCGGCGATGATGGCGGAGAGGGTGGCGGCGGTGGTGTCGCCGGGGACGGCGATCATGTCCAGGCCCACGGAGCACACGCAGGTCATGGCCTCCAGCTTATCCAGGTGGAGGGCGCCCGAGCGGGCGGCGGCGATCATGCCCTCGTCCTCGCTGACGGGGATGAAGGCGCCGGACAGGCCGCCCACGTGGGAGGAGGCCATGACGCCCCCTTTCTTCACTGCGTCGTTGAGCAGGGCCAGGGCGGCGGTGGTACCGTGGGTACCGCAGGTCTCCAGGCCCATCTCCTCCAGAATGCGGGCCACGCTGTCGCCGATGGCGGGGGTGGGGGCCAGGGAGAGATCCACGATGCCAAAGGGCACGCCCAGCCGGCGGCTGGCCTCCTGGGCCACCAGCTGGCCCATTCGGGTCACCCGGAAGGCGGTCTTCTTGATGGTCTCGGCCACCACGTCGAAGGGCTGGCCCTTCACGTCCTTGAGGGCGTGGTGCACCACGCCGGGGCCGGACACGCCCACATTGATGATGCAGTCCGGCTCCCCCACGCCGTGGAAGGCGCCCGCCATGAAGGGGTTATCCTCCACCGCATTGCAGAATACCACCAGCTTGGCGCAGCCAAAGCCGCCCCGGTCGGCGGTGCGCTCGGCGGTGTCCTTGATGATGCGGCCCATCTCGGCCACCGCGTCCATGTTGATCCCCGCCCGGGTGGAGCCAACGTTGACGGAGGAGCAGACAAAGTCGGTGATGGCCAGCGCCTCGGGGATAGAGGCGATGAGCTTCTTGTCGGCCTGGGTGGCCCCCTTCTGCACCAGGGCGGAGAAGCCGCCGATGAAGTTGACCCCGGTGGACTTGGCGGCGTTGTCCATGGCCACGGCGAAGGGGACGTAGCTGCCCGTCTCCGACGCCCCGGCCACAAGAGCCATGGGGGTGACGGAGATGCGTTTGTTGACGATGGGGATGCCGAACTCCCGCTCAATGGCCTCGCCGGTGGCCACCAGGTGCTCGGCCCGGCGGGTGATCTTGTCATAGATCTTCTGACAGGCGGCCTTTGGATCGGGATCGGCGCAGTCCAGCAGGGAGATGCCCATGGTAATGGTACGCACGTCCAGATGCTGCTGGTCGATCATATGTATGGTATCCAAAATTTCGTTGGTGTTGATCAAGTCAATTCCTCCTGAAAATCAACTGAAGCGTGGGCGGTTCCGGCGGGCGGGGACAAGCCCCGCCCCTACATTACAGCTCCCAAAGACGTCCCGCTGTAGGGGCCGACACCCCAGGGCGGCCTCTCTTGCCCCTGCGGGGCAATTCACCTTCTGCCCTCACCGGCCCGCAGGCGGGTGTGGGCACCCGCCCCTACATATCGGTGAGGGGTGCACCCCGCTTTCGGGGCCCCCGCGCGAACCCAGCGAAGCGGTTCGCGTGGGGAAAAGGAGGCCCAGCGGCGGGAGTGAGCGTTCGGGCTTGCCCGGAAGCGAATGATCCAAAGCTTGGGCCGACGCTGTCACGCTGCGGCGGCTGCGCGACGCCACACTGCTTACCCCTCCGCGAAAAACACCTTGCGCCTGCGGCGCAACTGCTTTTTCGTCTGCGGGGCGCGCTGTGCGGCTGCGACCCACGCCTCCGCGCTTCCTGTCACGCTGCGGGTTGGCAGCGTTCATCCGGGTCGCTAAGCGGCCATTCCGCGAAAAATGCCGCTGGGCTTCGCCCAGCCTGTTTTTTCGTCTTCATGTCCTCTTAGCTCCCCTATGCGCCTACCCTCCGCGCTTCCTCAGATCCGGTGCATGGCGTTGAAAATATCCTCCCGCTGGGCGCGGATGTCCAGGCTGCGGGCCTCACCCTCCCGCTCTAGCAGGGCGGCCAGCTCGGCGAAGGGGATGTCGCAGGCGCCGGCGTCCACCAGCATAACCATGGTGAAGTCCCCCTGGAGGATGGTCTGGCTGATGTCCAGAATGTTGACATTGTGCTGGGCCAGCAGGGCGCAGACCAGGGACATGATACCCACCCGGTCCTTGCCGAGAACGGTGACGATTGCTCTCATAATAGAACAGCTCCTTTGCGGTTTTTACGGATATGGGGGACACTCACTGCAGCTCATCCAGCGTCAGCCCGAAGGCGGGCAGGAAGTGCTCCAGAAAGTAGTCCAGCTCGGGCAGACCATAGCCCTGCAGGGCCTCCAGCGTCTGCTCCGCGGCCTGCTTGAATTCGGCGTTGCCCGCCTTGAGCTCCTCCACGCATTTGATGTGGGCCGAGAGCTTGTCGGCGGCCTTGACCAGTGTTCTGAGCCCGGGGTCGTAGCCTTCCCGCAGCAGGGGGTCAAAGGAGGGGCGGAGGGCCTCCGGCAGCATATGCAGCAGCTTGTGGGCGGAGAACTGCTCCACTTCCCTGTAGGCGTCCCGGATGTCGGGGTTGTAGTACTTGATGGGGGTGGGCAGGTCGCCGGTGAGGATCTCCGGCGCGTCGTGGTAAAGGGCCGCTGCGGCGGCCAGACCGGGGTCGGCGTCGCCGCCGAACACGTCCCGCCGGATCACGGCCAGGGCGTGGGCCAGCACCGCCACCATGTGGGAGTGCTCCTGAATGTTCTCCTGAAAGGTGTTGCGCATCAGCCCCCAGCGGTTGATGTACCGCATCCGGGAGAGGTAGGCGAAGAACGGGTACTGGTCTGACATGGTCATCCCTCCTGCGAAAGCAAACTATTCTACCACAGAAGCGGCCGGTTTGTAAACCGTCGAAAAAGGAGGGCGGCCCAGGGCCGCCCTCCTTATCTTATATTACTGGGTCTGCTTGACCTCAAAGGCGGCGACACTCTGCTCAAAGGCGGAGCGATCGGCGTCGGAGCCGTGGACCTCCACCTTCACCGGGTGGGAGAGATCCAAGGAGAACAGGCCCATGATGGATTTGGCGTTGATGACGTATCGGCCGGAGAGCACGTCCACCTCGCAGGGGCAGCAGGTGGCCGCGTTGACAAACTGGCGTACATCCTCGATGGAGGACAGCGACACGAAAAACTCAGACATGAAAGGGCACCTCCTAAATGACTGTATACAAACGGTGGGGCTTTGCTTTATAATTAGGGTATCCTCCATTATAGACAGGAACGGGGAAAAAATTCAATGGGAAAGCCGCGGTAAACCGGAAATTCTGTTTTTTTCACAAAGAGCCGCGGTCATATGCGAGGAAAAGACATGCGAGTTGCTATCTACACCTTGGGCTGCAAGGTCAACCAATACGAGACGCAGGCGATGGAGGCGGAGCTCACCCGGCCGGGGCCACGCCCTGGTTCCATTTGACGGGGCGGCGGACGCCTATGTGATCAACACCTGCACCGTCACGGCGGTGAGCGACAAGAAATCCCGCCAGATGATCCGGCAGGCCCGCAAGCGCTCCCCCCACGCGGTGGTGGCGGTGTGCGGCTGCTACGCCCAGACCGATCCGGAGGCGGTGGAGGCCCTGGGGGTGGATCTGGTCATGGGCACGGCCGACCGCATGGGCTTTCTGGACGCGCTGGAGGCCCTCAGCCCCGACGGCGGACACCCGGTGGTAAGGGTGGACGACGCCCTGCGCCGCCGCCAGTATGAGCATCTGCCCGCCGGCGGCCTGGAAGGGCGCACCCGGGCCATGCTCAAGGTGGAGGATGGCTGCGTCAACTTCTGCACCTACTGTATCATTCCCTACGCCCGGGGGCCGATCCGCTCCCTTCCCTTGGAGGAGGCCGCCTGTGAGGCAAAGCGCCTTGCCGGGGCGGGCTACCGGGAGCTGGTGCTCACCGGCATCGAAATCTCCTCCTGGGGACACGATCTCAAAAATGGGCAGGGCCTGATCGACCTTGTGGAGGCGGTGTGCGCCGCCGCGCCGGAGTGCCGGGTGCGGCTGGGCTCCCTGGAACCCCGCACCGTCACGGAGGACTTCTGCCGCCGGGCCGCCGCCCTGCCCAACCTGTGCCCCCACTTCCACCTCTCCATGCAGAGCGGCTGCGACGCCACGTTGAAGCGGATGAACCGGAAATATGATTCCGCCCGGTATTATGAGAGCGTAACATTACTCCGGGAACACTTTGATCGACCCGGTATCACCACCGATCTCATTGTGGGCTTCCCCGGCGAGACGGAGGAGGAGTTCGACCAGACCCTGGACTTTGTACGCCGGTGCGCCTTCTCCGCCATGCACATCTTCCCCTACTCCCGCCGTACCGGCACCCCGGCGGCCGCCCTGCCCGGCCAGGTGCCCAAGGCGGAAAAGGAGGCGCGGGCCCGCCGGGCGGCGGCGGTGGCGGAGGAGCTGCGGGCGGCCTGGCTGGAGCGCTGGGTGGGGGAGACCCTGACCGTGCTCTTCGAGGAGGAGAAGGAGGGCCTCTGGCGTGGCCACGCCCCCAATTATACGGAGGTCTTTGCCCCGGGCGAGGGACTACATAATGTCATAAAAGAGGTAAAAATAACGGGAATTCATCGGGACGGACTGAAAGGAAGCGTGCTGGAATGAACCGGAGGCTGTTCCCCCTGGCCCTGAGCCTCGCCCTGCTGGCGGGGTGCGCCCCCGCGCCGGAACCCACACCCGAGCCCACACCCACCCCGGCCGCGGCGGTGGACTTCCACGCCTTTCTGGACGCGGTCAACGAGAAGCGCCGGGCCGTCATCGAGGAGGGGGAGCCCCTGGACATCTCCCCCTGGACGCCGGACTTTGCCGGCCAGAACCACACCTTCACCGACGGGGAGATGGAGGCTCTGATGACCCGCCGCAATATGGTGGACTATCTCCCTCCAGAGAAGGCCAGGGAGGATCTGGATGTGTTCTTTACCCTCCTCCGCACCACCTACGGGGCCTACGAGTACTTCGGCGGCGATGAGGTGTTTGAGAAGTTGAAGGCGGAGAGCATCGAGATACTGGAGGACACCACCACCCCTTACGGTTCCACGCTTATCCGGCTGGCGACGGCCCTGTATTTGCCGCTGGAGGGGACGGTACTGGACGGACATTTTACGATTGGAGGCAGTCACCTGTTTTCCAAGCTCCGTACCTATTATGTACCGGATATATACATCAGCGACCCCACTGGGCTAAGTGAGGACTATGTGAAGCCCACCATCGGCCCGGATGGGGCCATCACCTACGGCTTTTTCGCCATGAGCAAGGACGGGAGCGACCTGCCGGACACCCTGGGCGGGTATGAGCTGTCGTGGACGCCCTGTGAGACTGTGGGCCCCGGTCATTTTTGTTTGCGGAGAGCGAATACCAGGGCATCCCAACGCTGCAATCCCGCTATATGTCCGCCGACACGCCGGAAGAGGAGGAACAGCTGGCGCGGTTTGCCGCCTGCGGCGGGGAGTACGCCGACGCGCCCCTGCTGATCTTCGATGTGCGGAGCAACCCCGGCGGGTACTCGAACTGGATGGCGGAGTGGTTTGATGGCTGGACGGGCCAGCCCGCCCAGCCCCGCCGGAGCTCCGGAAAGAGGATCAGCCAGATCGGTTGCTATTTTCTGGACTATCCGGACGAGGCCATGGGAACCTGGGCTGTTTCCTCACAGCCAGGCCGATGGGTGGAGCGGGAGGGAATCACCTTCCTGTTGACGGACAACTGGACCGCCTCCGCCGGAGAGGACGTGCTGACCGACCTGCACACGGTGGAGAACACGCTGGTGGTGGGGGTAAACACGGGCGGCTGCTCCCTGGTGTCGGATAACTTCACCTGCTGCCTGCCAAATTCGGGACTCCCGGTTTTCTTCGGTACCGGGCTGGGCTTTCATGAGACCATGGAAAACCGGGACGGGGTGGGATACGCCCCCGACCTGTGGGTCAATCCGCCCGACGCTATGGAAGCAGTGGCCCGGCTGTGCCGGTACTACGGCCTGTAGGGGCGGCCTTTATGGCCGCCCGCGGGCGACCACAAGGGTCGCCCCTACGCCGTGATACGTTGAGGCGGACGTCCCCTTAGCGTAGGGGCCGACGCCCCAGGGCGGACTCTCTTGCCCCTTCAGGGCAATTCACCTTCTGCCCACATCGGCCCACCTTATTCCAGGCTGAAGCGCCTTCCATGTTACCCTTTTTGACACCTGTTTTCTTGTCATGCCTCCGGCGGGCCCCTGTGATGGTTCCCTCCTCCGCGGCAAAGCCACTGCGGCCTACGCTGCAAACGTGCCACCGGCACGTTTGCTTTACGCTGCGGTGCCGATTTCCCCCGTCTTAACAATCCACCCCTTGAAACGGCCAAGAAGGGGGAATTGCGATTCCCCCTTCTTGGAACTTCCCCCAGGCTGCTCCGCTGGCGGCTTTCCGGCGGCGGGGGCTTACGCTGTAACGCCCCCGCCGCACCGGCCTGTATGGGAGAAAATTGGGGGACGGTGCTGGAACGTAGGGGCGGCCTTTATGGCCGCCCGCGGGCGCGGAGCTGCGCCCGGCCGTTGGCCGAACCGGTGGGTTTGCGTTCCGGCGCGGAATGTGGTATGCTGGGGAAAACCAACCGGAGGAGGAACGATATGAGCCGCGCGGACGAGCTGTTCATTGAAAATTGCAAGGAGATTCTGGCCAACGGGGTGTGGGACACGGAGCAGGAGGTGCGCCCCCGGTGGGCTGACGGCGCCCCCGCCCACACGGTGAAGAAATTCGGCATTGTCAACCGCTACGATCTGCGGGCGGAATTCCCGGTGCAGACCATCCGCAAAATGGCCTTCAAGAGCGCGGTGGACGAGCTTTTGTGGATCTGGCAGAAGAAGTCCAACAACATCCACGACCTGTCCAGCCACATCTGGGACGCCTGGGCGGACGAGAGCGGCTCCATCGGCAAGGCCTACGGCTACCAGTTGGGAGGTCAAGCACCGCTACCCCGAGGGGGAGTTTGACCAGGTGGACCGGGTGCTCTACGATCTCGAGCACAACCCGGCCTCCCGGCGGATTCTCACCAGTCTCTACAATCACCACGATCTGAGCGAGATGGCCCTCTACCCCTGCGCCTGGTCGGTCACCTTCAACGTGTCGGGGCGCACCCTCAACGCCGTGCTCAACCAGCGCAGCCAGGACATGCTCACCGCCAACGGCTGGAACGTGATGCAGTACGCCATGCTGGTGCACTTCCTGGCCCGGGCGTCGGGGCTGGAGGCGGGGGAGCTGGTGCACGTCATCGCCGACGCCCACATCTATGACCGCCATGTGCCGGTGGTGGAGGAGCTCATCGCCCGGACGCCCTACGAGGCCCCGAGGCTGTGGCTGGACCCGGCGGTTACCGACTTCTACACCTTCACGAAGGACAGCGTCCGCCTGGAGGGCTACCGCTTCCACCCGCTGGAGCAGCCCATCCCCGTGGCGGTATAAGGAGGGAGCCCGATGAATTTGATCGCGGCGGTGGACTTGAACTGGGCCATCGGCAGGGACGGGGATCAGCTCTGCTACATCCCGGCCGATTTGAAGCGCTTTCAGGCCCTCACCACCGGCCACCCGGTGATCCTGGGCCGCAAGACCCTGGCCACCTTCCCCGGCGGGCGGCCCCTGAAAAACCGGCGGAACCTGATCCTGTCCCGCGACCCCTCTTTCGCCCCCGAGGGGGCCGAGGTGTTCCGGTCGCTGGAGGCCCTGCGGGCGGCCGCCCCGGCGGATTCCTTCGTCATCGGGGGGGAGAGCGTCTATGCGGCCCTGCTGGACTGGTGCGACACGGCCTACATCACCAAAATCGGCCGGGCGTGGGAGGGGGCGGACGCCTTTTTCCCAGATTTGGACGCCGGCCCGGACTGGGAGATGGCCGAGGAGGGGGAGCCCCAGGAGCACGCGGGCATCCCCTTCCGCTATGTGATCTACCGGAGGAGGAAGCCCCATGTATGTGGATGAAATTCGGGCCTATACGCCCCAAAATGAGCAGGAGGCGGCGGATCAGCGGCTGATTCTGGAGTACATCCGCCTGTTTCCGGACAACATTCTCACCCGGGACAACGAGATCGCCCATCTGTCCAGCTCCGGCTTTGTGGTCAATGCCGACGGCACCCGGGTGCTCATGGCCCACCACAATATTTACAGGGTGTGGGCCTGGACGGGCGGCCATGCGGATGGGGAGGGCGACCTGCTCTCCGTGGCCCTGTGGGAGGCCCGGGAGGAGACGGGGGTGGAGCATATCCGTCCCCCTCAGCCCCGCCATCGCCTCCCTGGACATTCTGCCCGTATGGGGCCACGTGAAGCGCGGGAAGTGGGTGCCCTCCCATCAGCATCTCAATGTATCCTACCTGCTGGTGGCCGACGAGCGCGACGCCCTCCAGATCCGGGAGGGGGAGAACAGCCGGGTGGGCTGGCTTCCGGCGGAGCGCCTGCTGGAGTACACCAACGAGTGGCAGATGGACGGCGTGTACGCCAAGCTGTTGGCCCGGGCGAGGGAGCTGCTGCGGAACGCATAAGTGGATTGCGTGGACGTGCCCTCTTGAAAATATTGGGACAATGTGATACAGTAAGGATGCCAAGTGTGCCGGCACACTTCTGTCTTTTGGCTAGCAAAAGACAATAACAACTGACAGCAGTGGAGCCGGGGCGCAATTTAAAAAAGGAGGAACAACATGAAACGGGCAAAAAAAGGATTGGCGGCGCTACTGTCTATGTGTATGCTACTGAGTCTGCTTCCTATGACTGCTTTTGCAGAGGGGGCTCCGGCAGCGGACACGCTGGAGGAAGCGGCTCCTGCGCCGATGGAGGAAAAAGGCGCCTATGACGCGCTGATGCAGGCGATCGAAGCCGCTCCAGATGGGGAGGAGACCACGGTCGTCCTGACGGGCGATATCACCGGGATGACCACGGATCAGATCATCACCATTCCAGAGAAGAAAAACATCGTGCTGGACATGGACTGCCACAGCATCACCGTGGCGTCGAACTTTACGGGCAGGCCGATTGTGAACAAGGGTACTCTTACGGTGACAGGCGACGGCGTCATTGATTCATCTGCGTCTGAAACCGGAGTGGGCGCAATCAACAACCAAAATATACTTACGATCGAAAATGGAACCTATCGCGGAGCGACCTATGCCGGCGGCGCGGCAATCCGGAACACAGGGGAGTCCGCGGTACTGACCATTGAAGACGGAACCTTTGAGAAGGCTACATGCGCGGTTTATAACGAGGGTACCGTAACGATTGAAGACGGAACCTTCACGGGGACTACGTGCAGCCAGTGCAACGGTAATGTTTGGGGATATACGATCCAGAATGGAGCTGCCGATTCCCAAATGACCATCAACGGGGGAACCTTTACAGGGGTACAGGGCGCGGTATCCGCTTCTGTGGGGTACTTCGAAATCAACGGCGGTACGTTTAAGTCGGTCAAGTGTGTCAACGATTCCAAGCACACGGCCACGTTCTACGCCCTCTATGTGGCGGGTGAGGTCGGCGTGGTAAAAGCCGTAATCAATGGCGGTACCTTTGAGACAGAGGGAACGTATACCGCGGCTCTGATTGGAAACGACAACACTGGCGGGGACGGGGGCATCAATGAAAAGGCCACCGCGGTCATCAACGGCGGCGTCTTTAAGGCCCCGGAAGGAGTGCCGGCCCTGAAAGGTGCGGAAAAGACTGGTAACCCCATCATTTATGGCGGCACGTTCTCCAGTGATGTGAGCAAGTATGTGGCGGAGAATGCCGCGATAACCGAAGGCCCAGACGGTACGTTTACCGTAAACGAACTGGATGAAACGAATGGTGTGGCCGAGGTGGGCGGTAGGTACTACGCCAGCCTCCAGAATGCGGTCGACAACGCCGGGAAGAGCGAGACGGTTACTCTGCTCCAGGATACGGCGGAGGATATCGTAATCCCCGAGGGAGCGGAGCTGACCCTCAATCTGAACGGAAAGACCTTGACCAACCACGAGGACCACACGATTACCAACAAGGGCACTCTGACCATCACCGGCGACGGCACGGTGGACAACGTGACCCACGCCAGAGCGGCAATCCAGAATGAGCCCGGCGGCAATGTGGTGCTCAACGGAGGCGCGTATACCCGCAGTAAAGAGAACGGACAGAATGCCGAAGCCAGCGGCGGGAATTCCTATTACAACATCGTCAACCACGGCACCATGGAGATCAATAGTGGAGTTTCCGTCACGCAGAACGGCCAGTTCTCCAGCATGATTGAGAACGGCTGGTATAACGGAAGTCAGAATACGGGCAAGGAAAACTCCGTGCTGACCATCAACGGAGGCACCTTCTCCGGCGGCCTGAACACGATCAAGAACGACGACTATGGCGAGCTGGTCATCAATGACGGCACCTTTACCAGCATGTCCCAGGCAGCGTTCCTGAACTGGAATGTGGCCACTGTCAACGGCGGTACCTTCGATGCGGCGGGCGCCTCCAACGGCGTCATTCTGAACGGCTATATCGACGGCACCATGGATCAGGGCAAGCTGACCATCAACGGCGGTACCTTCAACGCCGGGGAAAAGACGGTAATCACCACAATGGGCGGTGGAACCCACAGCGGCGATATTGAGATCACCGGCGGCACGCTGAACGGCTCCATTGTCCTCACGGACAGCAGCGAGGGCGCCCGGCTGACCATTACCCAGAAGGCCAAGGTTAACGGAAACGTGACCAACAGCGGCAAGGCGGATGTGGCCATCACCGACGGCGCTACCGTGGACGGTCAGGTGTCCAACAGCGCCGGCGGCACCATGAGCGTGGTCAACAGCACCATCGGCAGCGTGCCCGAGGGCACCACCGCAGAAACGATCGTCATTGTCAACAGCACTGTGGATGGAACTCTGACCACGAATACTGCCGAAAATGCGGCGGTGATGGTGGGCGGCAAGACCTATGAGACCTTGGGTGCGGCGATCACAGCGGCCAAAGCCGGGGACACCATCTACGTCCTGAAGGACATCCCAGAGGCGGCCGGCATTGCCGTGCCCTCTGGTAAGAACTTTACCATTGATTTTGGCGGCCACACCTATACCCTGAAGGACCCGGGAGCGGGCTCTGCCGGAACGGAGAGCAATGGATTCCAGTTCCTGAAGGATTCCACCATCACCCTCAAAAACGGCACCGTCCGTATTGCCGAGGGCACGACCTCCATCAAGCGCATCATTCAGAACTATGCAAACCTGACCCTGGAGGATATGCACTTCTTCGCCGAGCATCAGGCGGACGGCGAGGACTACGCGCTGAGCTTCAACAATGGCAGCATCATCTTCAAGGGAGATACGGATATCGTGACCACCAGCGACGAAGCCATTGCGTTTGATGTCTGTAAGTATAGTAGCTATCCTTCTACCAATGTCACCTTTGATGAGAGCTACACCGGCACCATCAACGGCAAGATCGTGTATGACAGCACCGACGCGGACACACACAAGCTGACCATTCAGGGCAACGGCACCTTCGGTGCCATTGAGGCGGCCAGCGGGGCCGCAGAGGCTGCAAAGAGCGGCATCGAGGTTACCAGCGGTCACTTTGCCAAGCCCGTCAACGAGGACTATTTGGCTGACAGCGTCAAGGCCCAGTTGGAGAGCGCCTCCAACCCCGAGGCTCCCTACAGCTACTATCCCAGCCTGGAGGCCGCCCAGGCCGCCGCCCAGCCGGGCGACACCATTACTGAGGTAAACGCCACGTCTGGCGAGAAGAAGTACACCGTTACCCTGGACTATGCCGACGGGGAGACGGCGAACAGCCTTCTACACGGTCACTGAGGGGACCGAGCTCACCTTGCCCACTCCCAGCCGCTCCGGCTACACCTTTGAGGGCTGGTATGACGGCAGCAGCCGGGTGAGCAGCCCCTACAAAGTGACGAAGGATGTTATCCTGACTGCGGAGTGGGACTACAACGGCAGCAGCTCCTCCTCTGGCTCGACCCGGTACACGGTGAGCGTGGAGGACACGGACAACGGCAGCGTGAAGGTGAGCCCCACCCGCGCCTCCAAGGGGAGCACGGTGACTGTCACCGTGAAGCCCGACGAGGGGTATGAGCTGGACAAGTTGACCGTCACCGACAAGAACGGCGATTCCGTCAAGCTCACCGACAAGGGCGACGGCAAGTACACCTTCCAAAATGCCTGCCTCCAAGGTCACGGTGGAGGCCGTGTTCACGGCGGTGGAGCCGGAGCCGGAGGGCCTGCCCTTCACCGATGTAACGAGCGGCGACTGGTTCTATGACGCCGTGGCGTATGTGTACGACAAGGGATGATGGAGGGGACCACGGACACCACCTTCGCCCCCACCATGAACCTGACCCGGAGCATGATCGCCCAGGTACTCTACAACCTGGAGGAGCGGCCGGAGGCACCCGCGCGGCGGGCTTCCCCGACGTGGCGGCGGGCGCATGGTACGCCGACGCGGTGAACTGGGCGGCGGCCCGCGGCATCGTGAAGGGGTACGACACCGGCGCGTTTGGACCGGAGGACAGCGTGACCCGGGAGCAGCTCGCGGCGATTCTGTACCGCTACGCGCAGGCGAAGGGCTATGACACCACCCAGGGCGGGATGGCCGTGCGGGAGTTCAGCGACTCCGCCAGCATCTCCGACTGGGCGCAGACGGCCATGAGCTGGGCGGTCAATGCGCAGGTGCTCTCCGGCAAGGGGAACGGCGTCCTGGATCCCCAGGGCACCGCGACTCCGCGCCGAGGTGGCCCAGATGCTGATGAACTTCGGCGAGCACGTGGGCTGAACACAGCCGGTCAAAAAGCAAAATCCCCCCGGAATCCCATTGGGATTCCGGGGGGATTTTATTGCTTCGCTTATTCGGCGTCCTCCTCCGATTCAGAGGGGGCCAGCTTGGTGACGGTGGCCCACTCTACCCGGCGGTCGGTCAGCTCCTCCACCCGGATGTGCAGGCCGTACAGCTCCACCTCGGGGTGACTGCCGTCCTCCGGGATCACGTTGAGCTGGGCAAAGACCAGGCCGCCCAGAGTCTCGGACTCCTCGTCCTCGGGAAATTCCATGTCCAGGGCCTCCGCCACATCGTCCAGCTCCGCCGAGCCGGCAATGCGCCAGCGGTTGTCGCCCAGGGCGATGATCTCCTGATCCTCCTGGGGATCGAACTCGTCGTAGATGTTGCCCACAATCTCCTCCAGCAGATCCTCCATGGTCACGAGGCCGGCGGTGCCGCCGTACTCGTCCACCACAATGGACAGGTGGATCTTCCGGCTCTGCATGTCGCGGAAGAGCTTATCGGTGCGCACCGACTCGGGCACGAAATAGGCCGGGCGCAGCAGCTCCCGCACCGGGCGGGGGGAGGCTTTGCGGGCGTTGAGCAGCCAGTCGCGGGTGTTCAGGATGCCGATGATGTCGTCGGCGTCCTCCTCATACACCGGGAAACGGGACAGGCCGGAGGACTCGATGGTCTGCGCGATCTCCTCTGCCGTGTCGTCCACCCACAGCATCACCATGTCGGTGCGGTGGATCATCACGTCCCCGGCGGTCATGTTGTCAAATTCGAAGATGTTCTCGATCATCTCCTTCTCACCGGCCTGGATGGCGCCTTTCTCCTCGCCGATGTCCACCATCATGCGGATGCCTTCCTCTGATACCTCATCGTCCTCCTCGTTGGGGTCGATATGTACCAGACGCAGCACGGCATTTGTGGAGACGGTCAGCAGCCAGATGAGCGGCCGCATGACGGCGGCCAGGAAGGCCACCACCCCGCAGGTGAAGCGGGCCACCTGCTCGCTCTTCTTCATGGCCACCCGCTTGGGCACCAGCTCGCCGAAGACCAGCGTGAAGAAGGAGAGGATAATGGTGATCAGGATAACGGACAGGGTGTGCACCGCGGCCTCGGCGGCGGCGGTCAGGGCATACTGGGCGGCGAACCACTGGGACAGGCGGCCGGCCAGGTTGTCGGCGGCGAAGGCGGAGCCCAGAAAGCCCGCCAGGGTGATGCCGATCTGGATGGTGGAGAGAAACCCGGTGGGCTGCTCCACGATGTGCAGGAGACGGGCGGCCTTTTTGTCGCCCTCCTCGGCCTGGTGGCGGATCACCGCCTCATTGAGGGAGATGACCGCGATTTCCGTGGCGGCAAAGTATGCGTTGATTGCGATGAGTATGACCTGGAGTAGAAGCTGAGGCCATAAAGGGGGCTGCAAGATGATTCCTCCTCTTTCTGAAACGACAGATTGCATGTGTTCCATGCGTTACAGAACTTAGTATATCATATTTATGAAAAAAATCCATAAGCATGCGGAAAAAAGTTGCGGCGCATGTTATAATAACCTGTACGCGTGAGAGGGGGAAACCGGGATGGAAACCAAAGAACGGACGGAGGGGCGGCTGCGGCGCTTGCTGGAGCAGCCGGGCACCTTCCTGAAATGGGTGCTGTTTGCCGGGGTGATCGGCCTGGCGGCCGGCGGGGTCAGCTCCGCCTTTTACTATGCGCTGAACGCCGTTACCGCCCTGCGGGAGGCCAACCCGTGGCTTCTGTGGCTCCTGCCCCTGGGGGGCGTGGCCATTGTTCTGCTCTACCGGATTTGCGGCATGGAGAAGGACCGGGGCACCAACTTCGTCCTGGTGGCTGTGCGGGAGAACCAGCCCCTGCGCCTGCGCACGGCGCCCCTCATCTTCGCCGGCACGGTGCTCACCCACCTGCTGGGCGGCTCCTCCGGCCGGGAGGGGGCCATCCTCCAGATCGGCGGCTCCCTCTCCTCCAAGATCGGACGGTGGATGCACCTGGACGACAAGGACAGCCGTATCATCACCATGTGCGGCATGTCCGCCGCCTTCTCCGCCCTCTTCGGCACTCCGCTGACCGCCGCCATGTTCGCCATGGAGGTGACCAGTGTGGGCGTGCTCTACTACGCCGCCATCGTGCCCTGCGTCCTCTCCGCCATTATCGGCCTGTGGGTGGCCCAGCTCTGCGGCGTGCCGCCCACCGCCTTCTCCCTCCAGGGGGTGCCCAACCTTACCCCCGTCACCCTTCTCCAGTGCATCGGCATGGGGGTCCTCTTCGCCCTGCTTTCCATCCTGTTCTGCCGGATGATGCACGCCGCCCCCCGGCTGTACGACAAGTACCTCCCCAACCCCGTGGCGCGGGCCGCTGCGGGCGGGGCGCTGGTCATCGCGCTGACCTTCCTGGTGTGGCTGTGGAACCCGGGTACCTACGACTACAACGGGGCGGGCACGGCGGTGATCCACGCCGCCATCGGAGGGGAGGCCCGGCCCGAGGCGTTCCTGCTGAAGATGCTCTTTACCACCATTACCCTGGGGGCGGGCTTCAAGGGGGGCGAGATCGTCCCGGTGTTCTTTACCGGGGCCACCTTCGGCTGCACCGCCGCCCCCCTGCTGGGGCTACACTCCCCTCCTTTGGAGCGGGGCTGGGCATGGTGTGCGTCTTCTGCGGCGTCACCAACTGCCCCATGACCTCCCTGCTGCTCTCCCTGGAGCTGTTCGCCGGGGACAGCCTGGGCATGTTCACCGGCCAGAGCCTGGGGCTGTTCGCCGTGTGTATCGCCGTGTCCTACATGCTCTCCGGCTATTACGGCCTCTACAGCGAGCAGAAGATCGTCTACAGCAAGCTCCGGCCGGAGTACATCGACAAGAAGGCCAATGACGATGAGTAGGGGGCAGGAGCGTCAGCCTTTTGCAGACAGGCGGCCCAACTCAATTCCCAGCGCCAGGGCATAATAGAAGCAGCCCTCCCGATCCAGGGCCTTTTTCCGGACGCTCATGACTTGCCCGCCATCGCGGATGAGCTGGAGAGCCCGCTTGACTATCTGGCAGGCCGAACCGGTGAGCTGTAGGGCGCGGCATCCCTGACGCGCCGTTTCCCCTTGACAGAGCAAGGAAATCCACATAGAATGAACATCTTCGACAGGATGCGCCCCGCCCGACGACGGCCCAACGACAGCATGGAAGTAGAGAAAGGAACCTTGAGCAGCTATGAACATCTTTGATATCATGGGGCCCATTATGGTGGGGCCGGTCCCGTGGGGCGCAAGCGCCCCACGGATTCCTCTGAAATGATTGGAATGCTCGGCGGAAATGAATTCCGCCTGCGCCGAGGTTTTGCCTTCGGCAAAACGCTCGTACGCGCCGAAGGCGCGGGGGCGCATACGCGCCCGACGACGGCCCAACAACAGCATAGAAGTAGGAAAGGAACCTTGAGCAGCTATGAATATCTTTGATATCATGGGACCTATTATGGTGGGGCCGGTTCCGTGGGGCGCAAGCGCCCCACGGATTCCTCTGAAATGATTGGAATGCTCGGCGGAACTGAATTCCGCCTGCGCCGAGGTTTTGCCTCGGCAAAACGCTCGTACGCGCCAAAGGCGCGGGGCGCATACGCGCCGGACGACGGCCCAACAACAGCATGGAAGCAGGAAAGGAACCTTGAGCAGCTATGAACATCTTTGATATCATGGGGCCCATTATGGTGGGGCCGTCGTCGTCCCACACGGCGGGGGCGGCAAGGATCGGGTTTCTGACCCGCAGGCTGCTGGGGAGCACGCCCCGGCGGGCAGAGCTGCTGCTCCACGGCTCCTTCGCCGCCACCGGCACGGGCCACGGCACCGACCGGGCGCTGGTGGCCGGCCTGCTGGGGATGCGGCCGGACGACGCCCGGCTCCCCCGCTCCTTCGAGCTGGCGGAGGCGGCGGGGATGGAGCTGACCCTGGGGCGGGCGGCCCTGCGGGGGGCCCACCCCAACACCGTGTTGCTCCGGGTGGAGGACGCGGCGGGGAAACGGCTGGAGGTGACGGCCTCCTCCCTGGGGGGCGGCCGGGTGCAGGTGTGCGCCATCGACGGGCTGGAGGCCCGCTTCACCGGCGAGCTGCCCACCCTCATCATCCGCAACCAGGACCGGCCCGGCATGGTGGCGGAGGTCACCGGCGTGCTGTCCAAGCGGCAGGTGAATATCGCTACCATGCAGCTCTACCGGGATATGCGGGGCGGCCTGGCGGTGATGGTCATCGAGAGCGACCAGCCCATCTGGGCGGCGGCGGTGGAGGAGCTGCGGGCCTGCCCGGGCATCGAGCGGGTCACCTATCTGAACATGGAGGGGGAGGACTGACATGGCGTTTTCATCGGTGGAGGGGCTGCTCCAGGCGGCCGGGCAGGTCCCCCTGTGGCGGGCGGTGCTGGAGGACGACCTCCGGGAGCGGGGGGTGGACGAGGCCCGCTCCTGGCGGCAGATGGCCGCGCTCTGGACGGCCATGAAGGCCCCAGTGGCGGAGTATGACCCCGCCGCCCGCTCCCGCAGCGGCCTTACCGGCGGCGCCGGGGCCAGGCTGGAGGGGGAGGGGCCGGGGCTGTGTCCTCCCTTTCTGCGGCAGGTGATCGCCGCCGCCCTCAAGACGGGGGAGTGCAACGCCTGCATGAAGCGCATCGTGGCCGCCCCCACGGCGGGGGCCAGCGGGGTGCTGCCCGCGGTGTTCCTCCCCCTCCAGGCCAGGGACGGCCTGGACGACCGCCGGATGGTGGAGGCCCTCTATGTGGCGGCCGGCTTCGGACAGGTGATCGCCACCCGCGCCTCCATCTCCGGGGCGGAGGGGGGCTGTCAGGCGGAGGTGGGCTCCGCCTCCGGCATGGCGGCCGCCGCCCTGGTTTATGTGATGGGCGGCACGCCCGGCCAGATGGCCCACGCCTGCGCCATGGCCCTGTCCAACACCCTGGGGCTGGTGTGCGACCCGGTGGCCGGGCTGGTGGAGGTGCCCTGCGTCAACCGGAATGTGATGGGGGCGGTCAACGCCCTGTCCTGCGCCGAGATGGCCCTGTCCGGGGTGGAGAGCGCCATCCCCTGCGACGAGGTCATCGACGCCATGCGGGCCGTGGGCGATGCTTTGCCCGCCTCACTCCGGGAGACCGGCAGCGGCGGTTTGGCGGCGACGCCGACGGGACGGAGGCTTGCGGAGCGGCTGTAGAGGCGCACTGTGTGCGCCCGCGGGCGGCCACAAGGGCCGCCCCTACTTGGAGGCGGGGGTATTGGGCCACCCGCAGAGTTGTAGGGGCGGGTGCCCACATCCGCCCGCGGCTGCGGGACACGGTCAGAGCCATTGGTCCGGCGGGCCGATGTGGGCAGAAGGGGAACTGACACGAAGGGGCAAGAGAAGCTGCCCTGGGGCGCCGGTCCCTACAGACCGGGGCTTTGGGGCCTGTTTGAAACATGTCAACAGGCCCAATCGGCGGGCCTTTTGACCGCTGGACGGCGCAATTTTTCCTTGAAATCCGTCCGGATTCCCGCGAAAAAATTGCTTGCCAGCAGCCATAATCCCTCGCTGCTGGGCACATCGCCAAGTTTCAAACAAGCCCTAGTCTGGCGGGGAAGAAAACCACGCCCGTAGAGGCGCACTGTGTGCGCCTACAAAACCGAAGAAAAGAGGAAAAACCATGCTGCAATTCAATCATTTTAACTTTAATGTGCTGGATCTGGAGCGATCCCTGGCCTTCTACCGGCAGGCGCTGGAGCTGGAGGTGGTGGAGGAGAAGGAGGCCGGCGACGGCTCCTTCAAGCTGGTGTACCTGGGGGACGGGGGGAGACCGGCTTCCGTCTGGAGTTAACCTGGCTGCGGGACCGCACCGAACCCTACGATTTGGGGGAGCAGGAGTTCCATCTGGCCTTCGTCACCGACCGCTTTGATGCGCTGCTGGCGCGGCACCGGGCCATGGGCTGCGTATGCTTTGAAAACCCGGATATGGGCGTTTACTTCATTGAGGATCCGGACGGCTACTGGGTCGAGCTCGTCCCGGAGCGGGGTAAGTGAGTCAGACCATAGGCGGCCGGCTGGCCTACGCCGATCTGCTGCGGTGTACCGCCATGCTGGCGGTGATCGTGGTCCACATAACCGGCGGGCCCTGGAGGCGTCGCCGGTGGGAACGCCCGATTTTATGGTGCTCAACGTGTACGACGGGCTGACCCACTGGTGTGTGCCGGTGTTTGTCATGCTCTCCGGCATGTTCTTGCTGGACCCCAAGCACAGCCTCCCTCCAAGCTTTTTCGGCCATATGCTGCGTATCGCCGCCGCCTTGGCGGTATGGGGACGGCCTATGCGCTGGTGGAACGGGTACAGGTGCACGGCCTGAGCTGGGAGAGCGTCCGGGCAGCCCTCTATCAGGTGCTCCTGGGAAAGACCTGCTTTCACCTGTGGTTCCTTTATATGCTGCTCGGCCTGTATCTGGTCACCCCGGTGCTGCGTGCCTTCGTGCGGGGCAGGCCGGGGATTTCCACTGGTTTTTCCTGCTGGTGTTTGTCTTCACCTTCCTCCTGCCCACCCTTCTGCGCCTGCGGCCCAGCCAGACGGTGAGCCTCTACCAGAGCTACCTGAATATCAAGCTGGTGCTGGGCTATGTGGGCTACTATGTACTGGGGTATTACTTAAAGGAGTACACACTGAGCCGCCCGGCGGAGTACCTCATCTACCTGCTGGGATCGCAGGAGCGGCGGTCACCGTGGGGCACCGCCTGGCTGTCCCAGCAGCGCGGGGCGCTGGCCCAGACCTTTTACAACTATGACAGTCCCAACATCGCCCTGATGAGCACGGCGGTCTTTGTGCTCTTCCGCTATTTGCTGGGGGTGAGTGACGAGCGCTCCCGCCGCCAGCGGTTTTCCGGCGTGGCGAAGGTGTCCTTCGGCATCTATCTGGTGCACGTGTTCTTCCTCATGCTGCTGCGGAACTTCGGCATTACCGCCCTGTCCTTCCCGCCTGTGCTGTCGGTGCCGGTGCTGACGGCGGCGGTATTCCTGGCCTCCCTGGCGGCGGCGTGGCTCCTCTCCAAGGTGCCGTTCGTGGGCAAGTATTTGACTTAAAGGAGAAGCGGCATGCTCTTTTCCAGTTCGGTGTTTCTCTTCCTGTTCCTCCCGGTGGTCCTGCTGGTGTATTACCTGCCCCTGCGGAGGTGGCGGCAGGGGCAGAACGTGTTTCTGCTGCTGGCCTCCCTGGGCTTCTATGCCTGGGGGGAGCCCTGGTTTGTACTGGTCATGCTGGGCTCCATCCTGGCCAATTACGGCTTCGGCCTGTGGGTGGATGCCTGCAAGCGGGCGGGACGGACCTGCGCGCCCCCTCTTGTGACCGCCCTGGCGGTGAATCTTGGTATCCTGTTTGTATTTAAATACCTGACGTTTACACTGGGTATTCTGAACCGCCTGGGGGCGGCCTTTGTCATTCCCGGTATTGAGCTGCCCATCGGCATCTCCTTCTTTACCTTCCAGGCCCTGAGCTATGTGCTGGACGTCCACCGGGACCGGGGGGAGGTGCAGCGCTCGCCCCTGAAGGTGGGGCTTTACATCTCCTTTTTCCCCCAACTCATCGCCGGCCCCATCGTCAAGTATGAGACAGTGGCCCAGCAGATCGACCACCGCAAAGAGATCTGGGCGGACTTCTCCGCCGGGTGCAGCCGGTTTATCGTGGGTCTGGGCAAGAAGGTGCTCCTCTCCAACCAACTGGCGGTGGTGGCCGACCGGGCCTTTGGCCAGGGGGACGGCCTGTCCGCCTCCTTCGCCTGGCTGGGCGCCCTGTGCTACACCCTGCAGATCTACTACGATTTCTCCGGCTACTCCGACATGGCCATCGGCCTTGGCAAGATGTTCGGCTTCCACTTCCTGGAGAACTTCAATTACCCCTACATCTCCCGGTCCATCACCGAATTCTGGCGGCGGTGGCACATCTCCCTGTCCACCTGGTTCCGGGACTATGTCTACTTCCCCCTGGGGGGCAGCCGGGTGAACTCCAAGGCCAAACACATCCGCAACCTGTTCGTGGTGTGGCTGCTCACCGGCGTCTGGCACGGGGCCAACTGGACGTTCCTGGCCTGGGGACTGTTCTACTTCGTGTTGCTGGTGCTGGAAAAATATGGTGGTCTTGGCCGGGGCTGGCCGGTGTGGGCCAAATGGCTGTTTACCTTCCTGATGGTGAACTTTGCCTGGGTGCTTTTCCGGGCGGACAGCCTGGCGGCGGCGGGGCAGTACCTCCAGGCCATGTTCGGCCTCGGCGCCGGGGGGTGGGACGATCTGACCGCCCTCTACCTGCGGGAGAACTGGACGGTGCTGGCGGCGTCGGTGCTCTTTGCCGGCCCGCTGGCCCCCCGCCTGCGGGACTGGGCCGCGAAAAAGGACAGCCCCCTGCTGGACGCGGGCTACGCCGTACTGGCGGCGGCGGTGTTCCTGGTGTCGGCGGCCTTCCTGATCAAGGGTACCTACAACCCCTTCATCTACTTCAATTTTTGAGGAGGCAGAAGCGTGAAGCGACGCAATACCATGACCGCCGCGGTCTTCCTGCTGGCGGTGGCGGCGGGGTTCCTGCTGCTGGCCACCTCCTTCTTCGGAGGGGAGGGGAAGTTTGAGGCCCTGCTCAAGACCTTCCTCCGGGAGAGGGACGTGATGGCCTTTGTGGATGGGGCGGAGACCGCCGTCAACGGCGATCTGGATCGGGATCACCTGTTTATTCAGCTCTACGGCGGGGTGCAGCGGCTCTCCGGCCGCCGGGTGGTGGAGGACGCGGTGGGGGAAAATACCGTAGTCCGGTTATCCACCGGCGGACTGAATTTTGTGGATCTTCAGGCCGCGCCCGGCGTCGGGCCGCAGGTGGCGGAGAACGCCGCCGCCACGGCGGCGTTTGCCCAGTGCCTGGAGGCTCTGGGCATCCCCTATCTCTACGTGAACGCCCCACAGAAGCTCCAGCGTGGGGAGGCGCTGCTCCCGACCGGGGTGGAGGAGTACGGCAACGAGAGCGCCGACGCGTTCCTGGAGGAGCTGGAGCGGCAGGGAACGGACTATGTGGATCTGCGCCCCCTGTTTGAGGAGAACGGCATCTACTCCAACTGGTTTTTCCGCACCGACCACCACTGGAAGCCCGAGGCGGCCTTTTTCGCCTGGCAGGCGCTGACGGACGAGCTGGAGGAGCGGTACGGCCTGGCCGCCGACCCGGCCCTCACCGATCCGGCCAACTGGGATACCCGGGTGCTGGAGCACTTCTTCCTGGGCAGCCAGGGCAAGCGGGTGGGCTCCCTCTACGCCGGGGCGGACGACATCACGCTCTATACCCCAAAATTCGATTCCGAGCTGACCTATTCCTGCCCCGCCTACGGCTTTACCCGCACCGGCCCCTTTGAGACGTCGGTGTGCTTCCCCGAGCGGGTGGCCCAGCAGGACTGGTTCAACGGCAACCCCTATACCTACTACGCCGGCGGCGACTACCCCATCGCCACCATCACCAACCACAAAAATCCGGACGGGCCGCGGGTGGTGCTGCTGCGGGACTCCTTTGCCTGCGCCCTCACCCCCTTCCTGGCCCTGTCCTGCTCGGAGCTGACCACCATCGATCTGCGGTATTTCGAGGGGGATTTGCTGGACACCATTGCGGGCCTGGAGCCGGATATAGCCCTCACCCTCTACACTGCGAGCACCACCCGGCTGGACAACCTGTTCCAATATGAACATACGGAGGAATGAGCCTTGACCATACAGAGACAACCCTCCCTCCGGCGGCTGGACTGGCACTATATGGCCATGCAGATCGGCTTTTGGGCCATGTTTGCCTCCATCGTGGGCTATCAGACCGCCCTGCTGCTGGACCGGGGCTTTTCCAACGGGGAGGCCGGGCTGATGACCTCGGTGCGCTGCCTGGCGGGCATTGTGTGCCAGCCCCTGCTGGGGGGCTTTGCCGACCGGCACCCGGAATTCCCCCTCAAGCGTATCGTCTCCCTGTCCATGCTCCTCTCCCTGGGGGTGAGCGTCTGGTACTGGCTCGCCCCGGGCATGGGGCTGGGGGAGACCGCCCTGGTGTGGGCGGTCATCGGCGGGCTGGAGGTGTCCTCCTACCCCCTCATGGACGCCATGGCCATCCAGTTCATCAACGACGGCGTCCCCATCCGCTACAGCCTGGGCCGGGGACTGGGCTCCCTGGCCTACGCCCTGACCTGTGTGTTCCTGGGCTTCCAGGTGGGGCGCTCCGGGGTGGAGAGCACGCTGCTCACCCATGTGGTGCTGGTCGCGGCGGAGATCGCCCTGGTGGCCACCTACCCGCCCTACCGGGGCAGGCCCCGCGCCCGGGATGCGGAGGGGCCGAGGCCACAGTCGGCCCTGGCCCTGCTGCGGTCCAATCCGTCCTTTACCCTGATGCTGGCCGGGGTGCTGCTGAGCCTGACGGCGGTGCTCCCCCTGTCCAACTTCCTGGTCAACATCGTCACCAGCCGGGGCGGCACCGATGCCGACTTGGGCCTGGCCATGTTTGTGATGGGGGCCTTCGAGCTGCCCACCGCCTTTCTCTTTCCACGGCTGCTCCGCCGGTTCGGCAGCGGTCGGCTGCTGGTGATCAGCGCCGTATTCGGCACCCTCAAGGCCGTGGCGCTGCTGTGTACCTTCAACTACGCCGGCGTCCTGCTGGCCCAGCCCCTGCAACTGCTGGGCTACGGCCTGTTCACCCCGGCGTCGGTCTACTTTGTCAATGAGTCCGTGCCCGAGGCTGACCGGGTGCGGGGCCAGACGGTGATGATGGTGGCCTCCAACGGCATGGGCGGAATGCTGGGCGGCCTGCTGGCCGGCTGGACCTTGGATATGGGCGGCGCAAACTGGATGCTCGCCGCCTGTATCGCCTGCGGCTGCGCCGGCGCGGCCCTCTGCTGGGCGGCGCTCCGGTGTCCGGCCCGGCGGACGGTTTGAAAAAATTGTAGGCGGAAATCATAAATTTAACCCATTTCACCCTTCCCAAACGGGGCGGGATGGTGTATGATATCTGCGGATTTTTGTTGAGACCTGGAGATTCGGATACCCGACGGAGGGACGATTGTATGAACATGAGAAAGACCAAAATCATCTGCACCCTGGGGCCTGCGGTGGACCATGCGGAGACCATTGAACGGCTGATCCGGACCGGCATGAACGCTGCCCGCTTCAACTTCTCCCATGGCAGCCACGCCGAGCAGTTGGCCCGGCTGAATATGTTCAAGAAGGTGCGGGACACCCTGGGCGCCCCCGTGGCCACCATTCTGGACACCAAGGGCCCCGAAATCCGTATAAAGACCTTTGCCGACGGCCCCGTGACTCTGGAGCAGGGCCAGGGATTTATCCTGACCACTGATGACGTGCCCGGCGACGGCCGCCGGGTGAGTGTCACCTATGCCAACCTCCACAAGGAGGTGGGGCCCGGCTGCCGCATCCTGGTGGACGACGGCCTCATCGAGCTGCGGGTCCAGAAGGTAGAGGGCCACGAGATCCACTGTGAGGTGGAAAACGGCGGCCCCCTGTCCAGCAACAAGTCCATTAACATACCTGATGTGCACATTCTGTTGCCCTCCCTCACCGACAAGGACCGGGAGGATCTGAAGTTCGCCGTGGACAACGACTTCGACTTCATCGCCGCCTCCTTCGTGCGCAAGGCCAGCGACGTGGAGGACATCCGCGCCGAACTGCGCAAGCACGGCGGCGACAATATCCGCATCATCGCCAAGATCGAGAACCGGGAGGGCGTTGAGAACCTGGAGGGCATCATCGCCGCCTCCGACGGCATCATGGTGGCCCGGGGCGATCTGGGCGTGGAGATCCCCGCCCACGAGGTGCCCATCCTCCAGAAGAAGATGATCAAGGCCACCATCCGGGCCGGCCTGCCGGTCATCACCGCCACCCAGATGCTGGACTCCATGATCCGCAATCCCCGTCCCACCCGGGCCGAGGTGTCCGACGTGGCCAACGCCGTGTTCGACGGCACCTCCTGCGTCATGCTCTCCGGCGAGACGGCCTCCGGCAAGTACCCCATTGAGGCCCTGTCCACCATGGTTAACACCGTCACCGCCGCGGAGGAGGCCATCGACTATTGGGGCCGCTTCCGGGAGCGCAGCCTGCTGCCCGTGGTATCCGGTATCAGCGACGCAATCACTCACTCCTGCTGTCTGACCGCCATGGATCTGAACGCCTCGGCCATCCTGGCGGCCACCCGGTCGGGCTACACCGCCAAAGTCATTTCCCGCTTCCGCCCTGCCTGCCCCATCGTGGCTCTGTGCCAGAATGAGTCCACCCGGCGGCAGCTTGCCATCTCCTGGGGCGTGCACCCCTACCTGTCCGGCGAGGTGGATTCCACCGACCGGATGTTCTCCCTGGCTGTGGATGTGGCCCGTAAGGAGAACGCAGTCCAGATCGGCGATACGGTGGTGATTACCGCCGGCGTACCCCTGGGACAGTCCGGCACAACCAACCTGATCAAGGCCCAGATTGTGGAGGGTGGCCTGTAAAAAACTGTAAGAAGGAACGCATAACAAGAACCGGACCGGCTCCTACGTATGTGCCGGTCCGGTTCTTTCTGAAGGGCCCGCGGCCCCTCAGATGGTGCCGCCATAGTCTATCACAGGGGGTTCGTCGTGTCAAAGGCGGCGGCGTTCTCCGGGGAGAAGATGGGGACGGCGATGCAGCAGACACCGGCGCTGGCGTACTGGATGGCCGCGTTCCTGGTCATGCCGATCACCGCTATCCTACGGTATACTGGATGTTTCCACAAAAGAAAAGGGACCGCACGCAGAGCTGCGGCATACAAATGGGAAAAGGGGGGAGCATATGGAGAACCGCATTCTGGCCCGGCTGGACGGCCGGGCGGACCCGGAGTGGCTGCTCACCCTGCTCAGCGTGCTGCCGCTCAACACCTACACCCTGGAGGAGTGGAACGAGGCACTGTCCCAAGCGGCAGGGCGGCGGGTCTTCTGCCCGTCTTACCGGACGTTATCCGACTATTTACACCGGCTGGTTTTAGGAGTACAATAGCCTTGTAGAAACTGCACAAGGAGGTGCCCCATGAAACTGACCTTTTTCGGCGCGGCAAGGGCCGTCACCGGAAGCTGCCACTGTGTGGAGTGCGGGGGAAAGAAGATTCTGGTGGACTGCGGCCTGCAGCAGGGCCGGGACGAGCGGGACAACCAGGAGCTGGACTTTGCCGCCGGGTATATCGACGCTGTGGTGGTCACCCACGCCCACATCGACCACTCCGGCCGCATTCCCCCTGCTGGTGAAGCAGGGCTTCACCGGCAACATCTACTGCACCCGCCTGACGGGGCAGCTTCTGTCCATCATGCTGCGGGACTCGGCCCACATCCAGGAGAGCGACGCCCAGTGGCAGAACCAGAAGGGCAAGCGGGCCGGGGAGGAGCCGGTGGAACCCCTCTACACCGTTCACGACGCGGAGGAGGCGGTCAAGCGCATCGTCACCTGCGAGTACGGCACCACCCTCCAGATCGCCGACGGGGTGAAGGTGCGCTTCGTGGACGCCGGGCACCTGCTGGGCTCGGCCAGCGTGGAGATGTGGCTCACCGAGGGGGACGACACCCGCAAGGTGGTCTTTTCCGGCGACATCGGCAACCGGGATCAGCCCATCATCCGCGACCCCCAGTACATCAGGGACGCCGACTACGTGCTCACCGAGAGCACCTACGGCGACCGGCTCCACGACATGGACAAAGACCCGGACTACACCGCCGATCTGGCCGCCATCATCGACGAGACCCTGGGCAATGGGGGCAACGTGATCATCCCCTCCTTCGCCGTGGGCCGCACCCAGGAGCTGCTGTACTTCATCCGGGAGATGAAGGAGCAGGGCCTCGTCAAGAGCGTGCCCGGCTTTTCCGTGGTGGTGGACTCCCCCCTGGCCGGCGAGGCCACCCGCATCTTCTCCGGGGATCTCCACGGCTATCTGGACGAGGAGGCCATCGCCGCCCTCAAGGGCGGGGCCCTGTTCCAGTTCCCCGGCCTCACCATCACCGAGAGCAGCGATGAGTCCCGCGCCCTCAACCTGGACCCTACCCCGAAGGTGATCATCTCCGCCTCCGGTATGTGCGACGCCGGCCGTATCCGCCACCACCTCAAGCACAACCTCTGGCGGCCGGAGTGCGCCGTGGTGTTCGTGGGCTATCAGGCCGAGGGCAGCCTGGGCCGACGGCTCCTCAACGGCGTCGGCTCGGTCAAGCTCTTCGGCGAGGAGATCGCCGTGCGGGCGCGGATCGTCAACTTCCACGGCCTCTCCTCCCACGCCGATCGGGACGGCCTGCTGCGGTGGATCGAGCACTTCAGCCCCCGGCCCAGGCAGGTGTTCGTGGTCCACGGCGACCAGGAGGTGACGGAGGTCTACGCCAACACCCTCCGGGAGAAGGGACTGGCCGCCCACGCCCCAAACTACGAAGAGGTCTACGACCTGCTGGATAACCGGATGCTCTCCCCCGGCCTGCCGCCGGAGAAGAAGCCCGAGCCCGCCTCCGGCGGCTCGCCGGCCTACCAGCGCCTGGAGGATGTGGGCCGCAGGCTCATGGAGGTCATCGCCCACAACAAGGGCGGCACCAACAAGGATCTGGGTCGGTTCGCCGACCAGCTCCGCGCCCTCATCGAGAAGTGGGATCGCTGACGCGCGTCCCAAACCCCCGGCCCGCAGGGCCGGGGGTTTTCCGCGCCCCGCATCCGCGCAAGAGCGCCGCCAGCTTTGCTGGCGGCGCTCATTTTGTATTTATTCGGCCAGGCTGCTGTGGCCCCGCTTGAGGTAGCGTCCAGCGCCCCGCTTGCCCACGAACTGGTTGTCCCGGGCCACCACTTCTCCGCGGGAGAGCACCAGGTCAATGGCCCCCTGGAGCTCCATACCCTCATAGCAGGTGTAATCCACCGCCGAGTGCAGCCCGGCGTGGGTGAGGGTGCGGCGCTTGGCCGGGTCGAGGATGACCACGTCGGCGTCGGCGCCGGGCTGGAGGGTGCCCTTCCGGGGGTAGAGGCCGTAGAGGCGGCTGGGGTTGGCGCACAGCAGGCGCACCAGCTCGCAGATCGACAGGCGGCCCTTGGCCACCCCCTCCGAGTACAGCACCGGAAGCCGCTCCTCCACGCCAGGGGCGCCGTTGGGGCAGGCGGTGAAGTCACCCGCGCCGAACTGCTTCTCCACTGCGAAGCGGAAGGGGCAGTGGTCGGTAGCCACGGCGTCGATCACCCCGTCCTGGAGCCCCTGCCAGAGGGCGTCACAGTCCGCCTGGGTCCGCAGGGGCGGGGACATGACGGCCTTCAGGCCCTCCTGGGGGTCGGCGTAGGCGGCCTCGGTGAGGGTGAGGTACTGGGTGCAGGTCTCCACGCCCACGCCCTTCTGCCGCTGGGCACGGGCCTTGCGCACCTCGGCCAGGCCGGCGGCGCTGGACAGGTGCACCACGTACACTGGCGCCTCCCCGGCCATGGCGGCCAGGTGGAGCAGGCGGCTCACCGCCTCCGCCTCACAGCGGGCGGGGCGGCTCCTGGCGTGGTAGATAGGCTGGGTGAGGCCCTGGGCCTTGTACCAGCCCCGCAGGTAGTTGACCACTCCATCGTTCTCGCAGTGGGCGGGGATCACGATACCGTCCTCCTTGGCCTGGCGGAGCACCTGGAACAGGGCCCCGTCGTCCAGGCCAAAGTCATAGGTCAGATAGGCCTTGAAGCTGGTGATACCCTCCCGGTCGGCGAGTTCCCCCATCTCCCGGAGCACCCGTTCATCCACATGCTGGAGCACGCCGTGGAAGCCGTAGTCGATGACCGCCTTTCCGTCGGCCAGACGGTGGTACTCCTCCACCTGGTGCCACAGGGAGCAGCCCTTGGGGCCGAAGGCCATGTGATCCACGATGGTGGTGGTGCCGCCGCAGGCAGCGGCCACGGTGCCGGTGTAGAAGTCGTCCACCGCCCGGTGGGCCCCGGCCTGGAGATCCATGTGGGTGTGCACGTCCACCGCGCCGGGCAGGACGTACTTGCCGGAGGCGTCGATCACCTGGGCGTCCGGGGCCGACAGCCCCGCCCCCACGGCCTTCACCACGCCGTCCTCCAGGAGCAGGTCGGCCCGGAAAGCGGCGGTGTCGCTGACAATGGTGCCGTTTTGAATGATGGTACGCATAAGAACCCCCTTTATCAGATGTCGGATGTGGAAACCAATGTGTTCAGCGGTCCTGGCGCTTGCACAGGGCGCTGTAAATCACGAAGGCGAACACACAGCCCAGCAGGTAGGAGCTGTCGTAGATCCACCTGAGGACGGGGATAAACTGGCACACGAAAATGAAAATGAACAGGACTGCCATGGTCACCAGGGCCAGCACGTTCCAGCCGCCCTGATAGTAGTAGGCGCCGCCGTCCTGGTAGTAGAGGTCGGGCAGGCGGAGGCGGTTGCGGTACTGGCTCCACAGGGCCGCCAGACAGATGCCGGTGATGGGACCCAGGAACACGGCCAGGGTTCCATTTAAAGTATACACGTAGCTCTCGGGATTCTCAACCAGTTTCCAGGGCAGGAAGCAGATGGAGAGGATCGTGGCCACCACGACGGCCTTTTTGTAGGTGAGCACCTTGCCGAAGAGAGAGGAGAACACCACGGAGGCGGCCGCCAGGTTGCAGGCTACGTTCGTGGTCAGGGTGGCCAGGATGATGAACAGGGAGAAGATGATCACCACAGCGGGATTGCCGAAGTGGGAGACCAGAATGCTGGGATCCCAGAAGGCCTCGCCGAAGGCCAGCTCGGAGCCGGAGGTGCCGCAGATGCCCACAAAGACGATGAAGGCCGTCATGATGGGCGCACCGATGAGCTGGCCCTTCACCTGGGCCCCCTCAGTCTTGGCGTGGCGGGTGTAGTCGGAGAAATTCAGGGCGATGGTGGCGTCAAAGGCGATCATGGAAGTCAGGGAGGGGAAGAACTGAGACCAGAAGCTCTCGCCGTTGCCGCCTGCCACCTGAGTGGTGAACAGTGCGGCAAATCCTCCCTTCTGACTGACCAGCCAGAAGGCCCAGACAATGACTACGCCGCTGAGAATGATCAGGATGGGGGCGGCGAAATCCTCCAGGAAGCGGATGGCCCGGCTGCCGTGGTAGCCGATGTAGAAATTGATGAGTACAAACAGGCCGAAGCTGAGGAAGCTGTGGAACGCCAGACCGGTGTAGGCCGGGAAGATGACGGCGATGATGGCGTCCAGAGCTGTGCCGCCGATCCAGTTCTGAATCCCGAACCACAGGCAGCCCATGAAGGCACGGATGATGGTGGGAATGGCCGTGCCCTTGGGTCCGAATACCATCTTGGACAGGACGGGAAAACTGGCGCCGTAGCGGGAGCCGAACTTTCCCAGCAGGATGGAGGGGATGAGGACCAGCGTGTGGCCCAGCACGCAGATAAACAGCGCCTGATACCAGGTTAGGCCGGCGGACAGCAGGGCGCTGGCCATCATATACACGGGAATGGAAACCAGGATGCCGGTCCAGAGGGTTATGTAGTTCTTGGTGGACCACTCGCGGCCGGACAAGGGAATGGGCTTTGTGTCCTCGGTGTAGATATTTTTGTGGGACTGGATTTCCTGAACGCCCTCCGGGGTCAGCTCAACCACGAAGGAGCGCTCCGTCTGGAGCTCTGCCATAGAATAGCCTCCTCTGTTAAATGGATAAAACAAAAAATAATTAGCGCTAAATATTTTTCAGATCAATAATATACCGGAGAACTCCCGTTGTAAAGGTCAAATCTGATGAAAAACCAGTAAATTTTTTGTGCAGAAAAGCAAAGAAAAGAGAGCCGTATAACTTTCTCCTGGTCTGCCATACTAACCCCATCAAGGAAGAAACAGGGGAAGCGCGATGGAACGATTTCAACTCAAGCCCACAATTTTCTTTGGATCGGACGCCCTGGCGGCCCTGGAGGGGCTGGCCGGGCGGCGGGTGATGGTGATTACCGACTCCTTCCTGGCCCAGTCCGGCCTGCTGGAGCGGGTACGCGCCCGCCTGCGGGACTGCACCGTGGAGGTGTTCGACCAGGTGGTGCCCGACCCGCCCCTGGAGCTGGTGGCCCAGGGGGCCAGGGCGCTGGCGGAGTTCCGCCCCCAGGCGGTGGTGGCCTTCGGCGGCGGCTCTCCCATGGACTGCGCCAAGGCCATGCTGGAGTTCGGCAAGAAGCTGGGGACCGGGGCGGACATCCGCTTTGTGGCGGTGCCCACCACGGCGGGTACCGGCTCGGAGGTCACCTCCTTCGCCGTGCTGACCGACCGGGCGAAGGGAGTCAAGTACCCCCTGGTGGACGACGCCCTTCTGCCCGACGAGGCCATTCTGGACCCCTCCCTGCTGGCGGGGGTACCCCCCGCCGTGACGGCGGACACGGGCATGGACGTACTCACCCATGCCGCCGAGGCCTACGTGGCCCGCGGGGCCACTCCTTACACCGACGCCCTGGCGGAGAAGGCATTTACCCTGGCCTGGCAGAACCTGCGCCCCGCCTGGGAAACGGCGGGGGAGAGCGGGGCCAAAGGGAACATGCTGCTGGCCTCCAACCTGGCGGGCATCGCCTTTAACGCCGCCGGGCTGGGCATCTGCCACAGCCTGGCCCACGCTCTGGGCGGGCGGTTTCACCTCCCCCATGGGCGGCTCAACGCCCTGATTTTGCCCCACGTCATCCACTTCAACGCCGCCGATGGGACAGCGGCGGAGAAATACGGACGTTTGGCCAAGCTGTGCGGCCTGGCGGCCAATCCGCGCTCCCTGGCCGCGGGACTGAACCGGCTGCGCGCCCAGCTCAAGCTGCCCGAACGCCTGAGCGCCTGCGGAGTGGAGGGAAAGGAGCTCACCGCTGCGCTGGACGGCCTGGCCGAAGCGGCGCAGGCGGATCTCTGCGCACCCTCCAACCCCCGCCCCGCGGCGGCGGAGGACTTGAAGAGTCTGCTGAGGGAGCTGGCGTGATGGAGGAGACCTTATTATCCGTCGGCATCGACACCGGCGCCGCGTCTCCCCAGACAGGCCAGCCTGTTTGGGGGCCCCATGTGATGTTCGCATCCTCGGCGGAAGTGAATTCCGTCTGCGGAAAATCTCCGCGCTGCGTCGATTTTACGGGCATGTGCCCGCCCCGCAGAGCGGGGGCCCGGTGGTGGAGGTGCCGAAATGAGTGAAACCCTGTTATCGGTCGGCATCGACATCGGCACCTCCACCACCCAGCTCATTCTCTCCCGCCTGACCCTGGCCAACCGGGCTAACCCCTTCTCGGTGCCCCGCATCGCCATCGAGGATCGGGAGGTGCTCTACCGCAGCGGGATTCACTTCACACCCCTGCTCTCCGACACCGTGATCGACGCCGAGGGGGTGCGGACCATCGTGGCGGAAGAGTACCGGAAGTCGGGCTTTGCGCCGGAGCAGGTGGACACCGGGGCGGTGATCATCACAGGAGAGACCGCTCGCAAGGAAAACGCCCGGGAGGTGCTCTCCGCCCTCTCCCAGTTCGCCGGGGACTTTGTGGTAGCCACCGCCGGGCCGGATCTGGAGTCCATTCTGGCCGCCCGGGGGGCGGGCGCGGATGAATACTCCAGGGAGCATCACACGGATGTATTACACTTTGACATCGGCGGCGGCACATCCAACCTGGCGCTGTACTCCCACGGAGAGCTGGCGGCCACCGGCTGCCTGGACGTGGGCGGGCGGCTGATCAAGCTTGACCGGGAAGGAACCGTGACCTATGTCTCACCGGTGCTGAAGCGCGGGGCGATGTGGGCATCGCCTCCTACCGTTGGGCAAAAGGCCGCGCCGGAGGGGTTGGAGCCCGTCATCCGCTCCATGGTGGAGGCCCTGGAGCAGGCGGCGGGCCTGCGGCCTGGGCGGGACCGGCTGGACGCCTTTCTCACCCAGGGAACCCGCTGGGAGCCCCGGGCGGTGCCGGTGGTCTCCTTCTCCGGCGGTGTGGCCGACTGCATCTACGCGCCCCCCGGCGACTGGAAGGCCTACGGCGATATCGGCGTGCTGCTGGGACGGGCCATCGCGGCCTCCCCGGCCTTTCAGGGCGCGGGGCGCTTCCGGGGGGAGGAGACCATCCGGGCCACGGTGGTGGGGGCGGGGAGCCACTCCACCGAGCTGTCCGGCTCCACCATCTACTACCGGGACATCGCCTTCCCCCTGAAGAACCTGCCGATCCTCAAGCTAACCGGAGAGGAGGAGCGGGGGGACGCCGCCGCCCTGGCACAGTGCATCCGGGACAAGCTGGGGTGGTTTGCCGACGAGGGCGGGCTGAGCCCGCTTGCCCTGGCCCTGCGGGGGGAGGGAAACCCCTCCTACGCCCGGGTGGACGAGCTGGCCCGCGGGATTGCCGGGGGGCTGGAGCCCCTGCGCGCCCAAGGGATCGCCCCCGTGGTGCTGGTGGAGGCCGACCAGGCCAAGGTGCTGGGTCAGGCCATGGCCCAGAGGGTGGAGGGCCCCCTCCTCTGCCTGGACAGCGTGGGGGTGGACAACGGCGATTATATCGATATCGGCGCGCCCGTGGCGGGCGGCGCGGTATTACCGGTTGTCATCAAGACGCTGGTATTCAACAAATCGTAACCGCGAAGGAGCGATCACATGATACTCAAAACAAAGCTGCTGGGGCACGTGTACGAGTTTAAGTCGGTAAAGGACGCCCTGGCCAAAGCAAACGAGGAGAAGTCCGGCGACCGGCTGGCGGGCATTGCGGCGGAGAACGCCGAGGAGCGGGTGGCGGCCAAGGTGGTGGTGGCCAACCTCACCCTGGCCGATCTGCGGGCCAACCCCGCCGTTCCCTACGAGGAGGACGAGGTCACCCGCATCATCCAGGACGACGTGAACGAGAAGATCTACGATGAGATTAAGCACTGGACGGTGGCCGAGCTGCGGGAGTGGCTGCTGGATGAAAAAAACGGCGGCGACGCCATCCGCCGGGTGAGCCGCGGCCTGACGGCGGAGATGATCGCCGCCGTGGCCAAGCTGATGAGCAATCTGGATCTCATCTACGCGGCCAAAAAAATCCGCGTCACCGCCCACTGCAACACCACCATCGGCCTGCCTGGTACCCTGTCCTGCCGCCTCCAGCCCAACCATCCCACCGACGATCCCGACGGCATCATGGCCTCCCTGCTGGAGGGCCTCACCTTCGGCGCGGGGGACGCGGTGCTGGGCCTCAACCCGGTGGACGACAGTGTGGAGAGCGTCCGGCGGGTGCTGGACCGGTTCCAGGAGATCAAGACCCGCTGGGACATCCCCACCCAGATCTGCGTGCTGGCCCACGTGACCACCCAGATGGAGGCGGTGCGCCAGGGGGCCCCCTGCGACCTGATCTTCCAGTCCATCGCCGGCAGCCAGAAGGGCAACGAGGCCTTCGGCCTGGACGGCAAGCTCATCGAGGAGGCCCGCCAGCTCGCCCTGCGGGAGGGCGCCGCCACCGGCCCCAACGTCATGTACTTCGAGACCGGCCAGGGCTCCGAGCTGTCCTCCGAGGCCCACCACGGGGCCGACCAGGTGGTGATGGAGGCCCGGTGCTACGGCTTCGCCAAGCGGTTCCAGCCCTTCCTGGTCAATACGGTGGTGGGCTTCATCGGGCCGGAGTATTTGTATAACTCCAAGCAGGTGATCCGGGCGGGACTGGAGGACCACTTCATGGGCAAGCTCACCGGCATCCCCATGGGCTGCGACGCCTGCTACACCAACCACATGAAGGCCGACCAGAACGACATCGAGGATCTGGCCGTCCTGCTCACCGCCGCCGGGTGCAACTACTTCATGGGCATCCCCCACGGCGACGACGTGATGCTCAACTACCAGACCACCGGCTTCCACGAGACCGCCGCCCTGCGGGAGCTCTACGGCCTCACCGCCATCCCGCCCTTCCAGGCGTGGCTGGAGAAGATGGGCTTCGTGGAGAACGGAAAGCTGACCGAGCTGGCGGGGGATGCGTCCGTTCTGCTGGCGTGAATCGGCGGCCAACACACGCGCACCCTGTAGGGCGGGGGCTTGCCCCCGCCGCCTACTCTCCATCCCGTAGGGGCGAACTGTGTTCGCCCGCCCTATATCATTGAGGTGACAATATGAACGAACAAGAGCTGCGCTCCCTGGTGGAGCGCATGGTGCTGGAGCTGGCGGGCCAGCCCAACGCCGCGGCCCCGGCCAAGGCCGCCCCGGTGACCGCCGCTGCGGAGGCGGCCGGCGGCTGCCTGGACGACATTACGGAGACCGATTTGCGGCGGCAATATCTGGTCAAAAACCCCAGAAACGGTCCGGCCTTCCTGGATTTGAAGCTGCGCACCCCCGCCCGGCTGGGCCTGGGACGGGCGGGCGCCCGCTATCAGACCCTATCCATGCTGCGCATGCGGGCCGACCACGCGGCGGCGCAGGACTCGGTGTTTTCCCACGTGGACGACGCCTTTGTGGAAAAAAACGGCTTTGTCCCTGTCCAGACCCTGTGCCAGAACAAGGACGAATACCTGACCCGCCCCGACCGGGGCCGCCGCTTTGACGAGGCCAATCAGGCCATCATCAAAAAGACCCTGGGCCAGAACCCAAAAGTGGTTCTGGCGGTGGGGGACGGCCTGTCCTCTGCCGCCATCGAGGCCAACGCCGTGGACTGCATCCAGGCGGCCCAGGCGGGGCTCAAGACCTATGGCCTGGAGAGCGGCCCGGTGCTCTTCATCAAATACTGCCGGGTGGGCGCCTCCGACCACATCGGGGAGCTGACCGGCGCGGAGGCGGTGTGCCTGCTGGTGGGAGAGCGGCCTGGCCTGGTTACGGCGGAGTCCATGTCAGCCTACCTGACCTACAAGCCCCACATCGGCATACCTGAGTCCAAGCGCACGGTGATCTCCAACATCCACCGCCAGGGTACCACCGCGGTGGAGGCGGGCGCGCACATTGCGGAGCTGATCAAGACCATGCTGGAGAAAAAGGCCAGCGGCATTGATCTGCGGTGAAATACGCCCGCCCGCCTCCACGGGGCGCGCATTGCGCGTACAAGCGTTTTGCCCTGCGGGCAAAACCTTGATGCCGGGCGAATTCAGTTCGCCCGAGCAGATGAAAGAGACGCTTGGGGGGGCCCCGTGCGGCCAGCCGCACGGGGGACGGCGGGCGCGCATATTGCGGAGCTGATCAAGACCATGCTGGAGAAGAAGGCCAGCGGGATAGATCTCAAATAGGCGGGAGATCGTAGGGGCCGATGCCCACACCGGCCCGCTCCCCCCGTCCCTGCGCCATCCGGCGGGCGGGTGTGGGCGCCCGCCTCTGCAAAACAACGGAGGTGATATTATGACAGGCGATTTGATTCCGGCCAATGTACTGGCCACCCATACCATTGCCAACGTCAGCGAGACGCTGGCGGAAAAGCTGGGCTTGCCCCGGCAGTACCGCTCCATTGGTATCATTACCGCCGACAGCGACGACGTGACCTACTGCGCCCTGGACGAGGCCACCAAGGCCGCGGCGGTGGAGGTGGTGTACGGCCGCTCCCTCTACGCGGGTGCGGGCAACGCCTCCACCAAGCTGGCCGGCGAGGTCATCGGCATCCTGGCCGGGCCCAACCCGGCGGAGGTGCAATCCGGCCTGCGGGCCTGCGCCGAGTTTATGGCCAGCGGAGTGGGCTTCCGCTCGGCCAACGAGGACGGCTCCATCGTCTATTTTGCCCACACCGTCTCCCGCACGGGCACCTATCTGTCCAAGACGGCGGGCGTGCGGGAGGGTGAGGCCCTGGCCTACCTGATCGCCCCGCCTCTGGAGGCAGTGGTGGGGCTGGACGAGGCGCTCAAAGCCTCCGACGTGGAGCTGGCCGCCCTCTTTGAGCCCCCCAGTGAGACCAACTTCGGCGGCGGGCTCCTCACCGGCACCCAGAGCGCGTGCAACGCCGCCTGCGCCGCCTTTGCCGAGGCGGTAAAGGCGGTGGCGGCCCGGCCGAGGGAGATCTGACAGGGCGGCGGAAACACGTAGGGCGGGCGGCCGCAGGCCGCCCCGGCGATGCAGGGGCGAACTGTGTCCGCCCGCCGCCAGACAAGACGAGGTGAACCATTTGGACAAGGATTTGCAATCCATTCAAGAGACAAGAGAGCTGCTCCGGCAGGCCAAGCAGGCACAGAGGGCGCTGGCGGGTATGAGCCAGGAGCAGCTGGACAAAATAACGGCGGCCATCGCCGCAGCCGCCGGGGAACACGCCCGGCGGCTGGCCGACATGGCGGTGGAGGAGACGGGCTTCGGCAAAAAAGAGGATAAAGAGCTTAAAAACCGCTTTGCCGCCACCACCCTCTATGAGGCCATCCGAGACGAAAAGACCCACGGCATCCTGGCGGAAAACCGGGAGAAGCGCACCATTGATATCGGCGTGCCAGTGGGCATTGTGGCGGGGCTGGTGCCCTCCACCAACCCCACCTCCACCGTGATCTATAAATCCATGATCTGTATGAAGGCGGGCAACCCCATCATCTTCTCCCCCCACCCCAGCGCGGTGAACTGCATTCTGGAGACGGTGAACGTGGTGCGCCGGGCGGCGGAGGGGGCGGGAGCCCCGGCGGGGAGCATTTCCTGCATCACCACCCCCACCCTGGAGGCCACCAACGCCCTCATGCGCCACGACGATACCCGCCTGATTCTGGCCACCGGCGGCGGGGCCATGGTAAAGGCGGCCTACTCCTCCGGCACTCCCGCCATCGGCGTGGGCGCGGGCAACGGGCCGGCCTATATCCACCACACCGCCGACGTGCGCCTGGCGGTCAAACGGATTCTGGACTCCAAGACCTTTGACAACGGCACCATCTGCGCCAGCGAGCAGTCCATTGTGGTGGAGCGGCGGATGGAGGGGGCGGTCACGGCGGAGCTGAAGGCCCAGGGGGCCTATCTGCTGGACGACGAGGAGCACCGCCTCCTCTCCAAATTCATCCTGCGGCCCAACGGCACCATGAATCCGGCCATTGTGGGCAAGAGCGTGGAGACGGTGGCCAAGCTGGCGGGCCTGACCCGGGTACCCCCCACGGCGCGGGTACTGGTGGCCCGGGAGACCGGGGTGGGTCCCGGCTATCCCTATTCCAATGAGAAGCTGGGCCTGATTCTGGCCTACTATGTGGAGGACAGCGAGGAGGCGGTGCTCCGCCGCTGCGTGGAAATCCTGGAGTGGGAGGGCGCGGGCCACACCTTCGCCATCCACACCGAGGATGCCGACGCCGCCAAGCGCTTTGCCGCCGCCGTCCCCGCCAGCCGCGTGCTGGTCAACACCCCCGCCGCCCTGGGCGGCATCGGGGCCACCACCTGCCTGTTCCCCGCCCTTACCCTGGGGTGCGGCGCGGTGGGCGGCTCGTCCAGCTCCAACAACATCGGGCCCCTGGACTCATCAACATCAAGCGGGTGGCCTGGGGCGTCAAAGAGCTGGAGGAGCTGCGGGGGAACCGCCCCGCGGCCGGGTATGCCCCCTGTGCCGTGGATGAGAGCCTGCTCAACGAACTGGTCAACCGGATTATAGGGAGGCTGAGCGTATGAGCGAGGTCAACGCCGACGGCGTGCTCCTCAATCCACATGAGGCGCTATTGCAGGAGGTGCAGGCCCTGACTAACTCCCTGACGGCAGAGGAGCCAGAGGGGAATGGAGGACGATAAGGCCCACACCGTCTACGCCGGCAACGGCGAGCCCGCCGGGGCGGTGGGCGGCGTTCCGCACACACCCGTGTCGGCGGCCCTGGCCGCCCCGGCCCACAAGGGGGCGGGCACCGGCAGCTACGCGGCGGAGCACCCGCCCACCCCGGCCAGGAAGGCCGCCCGGGCGGCCAAAACGAAGAAACCAAAGCCGTCTCTCCCCACCGAAGGCGGAGGCGGAACCGGAACAACCCAAACAGACGACTGACAGGAGGAACCGTAATATGGCCAATACAAACGCACTGGGTATGGTGGAGACAAAGGGACTGGTGGGCGCCATTGAGGCGGCCGACGCCATGGTGAAAGCCGCCAACGTGCAGCTGGTGGGCAAGGAGCAGGTGGGCGGCGGCCTGGTGACCGTCATGGTGCGGGGCGACGTGGGCGCGGTGAAGGCGGCCACCGACGCCGGCGCGGCCGCCGCGGAAAAGGTGGGAGAGCTGATCTCCGTCCACGTCATCCCCCGCCCCCACGCCGAGGTGGACCACATCCTGCCCCATGCCCAGGGCGAGATGGACAACGTGTAACCCATGGCGCTGCTGACCGAGGAGGACGTGCGCCGCATGTCCAACCAGGGCACACGGGGGCCCGTGGTGGTCAACCGGGACCAGATGCTCACGCCGGGGGCGCGGGACTATCTGCGGGAGCACCGGGTAGAGGTGGTCTACCCCCAGGGGGAGGCGGCCGGGGAAGGGGCCCCGTCCGCCCCCGCCAAATACCGCACTCTGTTCGGTGCCGCACTGAATGAAAAGCCGGAGCACATGACCCACCTGAAGGGGAATGTACTGGTGTTCAAGGACCACCCCCGCATCGCATTCCGGGGCTGGATCGACGCCCTGGAGGCGGAGATCCTGCTGACCCAGCAGGCGGCGGCGGGGGAGGGCTATGGGGCCCTGGCCGGGGAGCTGGAGGAGGTTCTGGGCTTTGTCCGGCGCTATATCCGCTTCGACGTGCTGGACGAGCCGGTGGGGGCCATCGAGCTGTGCGGCTATACGCCGGAGCAGCTCCGGGAGTACTCCCACTATCCGGAGAAGCACTTCGGCCAGCCCCACTTTCTGGCCTGCTATACCGACGGACCCGCCCTGCTGGCGGTCAACAAGCTGCGCACTGTGGTGCGGCAGACCGAGCTGGCCGCCTACGCCGCCTTCCGCGACGCGGACGGCAACGTGACCAGGGGCGACATGATTTTGGGGCTGAACCGGCTGTCCTCCCTGATGTGGATTTTCATGATTAAGTTAAAGGCGGGACGCTATGAACGCAAGTAAATTGAGCACGGTGGAGCGGCTGGCGGAGGAGCTGGTCGCCCGCCTGACCATCGAGCTGGAGGCCAGCGGACGGCATGTCCACCTGTCCCGGGCCGATGTGGAGACCCTGTTCGGCGCGGGCTACCGGCTCAACCGGACGAAAGACCTGTCCCAGCCGGGGCAGTTCGCCTGCGCCGAGCGGGTGACGCTGGAGGGGCCTAGGGGGAGCTTGAAGAACGTGGTGATTCTGGGCCCTGAGCGCCCGGAGAGCCAGGTGGAGATCTCCCTCACCGATGCGGTGGCCCTGGGGCTCACCCCGCCGGTGCGCCTCTCCGGCGATACGGAGGGCACCCCTGGCCTCACCCTCCGCCACGGGGACCGGGTGCTCCGCCTGAGCCGCGGCCTGATTGTGGCCAAGCGCCACATTCACATGACGCCGGAGGACGCCGCCCGCTTCGGCGTGGCGGACCGGCAGCGGGTGCGCCTCCAGTGCTTTACCAGCCGCCCGCTGGTGTTCCAGGACGTGGAGGTGCGGGTATCCCCCCAGTTTTCCACGGTGGTGCATATCGACTACGACGAGGCCAATGCGTGCGGCTTTCAGAAGGGCGACCGGGGCGTGATTTTAAAGTAGGCAGGTGAAGCGCAGGTGAGATATCATGGCCGAGAAGTAGACGCGCCTTTTGGCGCGACGCAAGTGTTTTGCCGAAGGCAAAACCTCAAGGTGAATTGCCCCAAAGGGGCAAGAGAAGGCCCCCTGGGGGGCGATGCCGGGCGCATTCATTGCGCCCGAGCAGATGAAGGATACGGGGGCCCCACAAAAGGTTTTACCTTTTGTGGGGAAACAGAGGCCAATGCGTGCGGCTTTCAGAAGGGCGACCGGGGCGTGATTTTGAAATGACCCTGGAGTGGCGGGGGCGGACGCTGGTCATTACCTGGCTGCCGGTGGCCTCCATGGGCCGCCTGGCCGCCTGCGCCCCCCAGACGGCGGCGGAGACCGAGGTGCTGGCCGCCCTGCTGGCCGGGGCGCGGGTGCGGGTGGAGCGGGACGCCCTGGAGTACCGCCGCTACCGCCGTACCGCCCCCCTTGGCATCTATCAGAAATGCGCCGGTCTGGAGCGGCGCCTGCGGGAGATGGGTATTTGTGTTGCTGGGACAGGTGGCCGGTAAGGTCTGGGCCACAAAAAAATCCCCCGCCCTCACCGGGCAGGCGTTTCTGACCGTGCGGGTGGGTGAGCGCCTGCTGGTGTGCGCCGACTGCGTGGGGGCCGGGGAGGGAGAGACCGTCCTCGTGGCCACCGGCGGCGCGGCCCGGGTAGCGGCGGGGGCGGAGCTCCCCATTGATGCCGCCATTGTGGGCATACTGGACGAGAGCTAGAAAAGCAAGGCCGCCGCATGTGGGCGGCGGTCATCCTCTCAGGCTGGCGGCCCAACCGCCCGCCTGAGCCGCGGAAAGGGGACATACTATGTCCATCAACGAGATTATTGTCTACCTCATGGTCGTCTTTATGGCCTTGGGTGCGTTTGACCGCATCCTGGGCAATCGGTTCGGCCTGGGGGAGAAATTTGAGGAGGGTATCATGGCTATGGGCTCCCTGGCCCTGGCCATGATCGGCATCATCTGTCTGGCCCCGGTGCTGGCCAACCTGCTCCGGCCGGTGGTGGTGCCTCTCTACCAGGCCCTGGGGGCCGATCCGGCCATGTTCGCGGGTACCCTCCTGGCCAACGACATGGGGGGCGCGCCCCTGGCCCAGGAGCTGGCCCTGACCCAGGAGGCGGGACAGTTCGGCGGCCTGATCGTAGGCTCCATGCTGGGCCCCACCATCGTGTTCACCATCCCGGTGGGCCTGGGCATTATCAAGGCGGAGGACCGCCCCTATCTGGCCACCGGCGTGCTGGCGGGCGTCATCACCATCCCCATCGGCAGCTTCGCGGGCGGCCTGGCGGCGGGCTTCCCGGTGGGGATGGTGCTGCGCAACCTGATCCCCATCGCGCTTTTCGCCGTGCTCATCGCCCTGGGGCTGGCCTTCCTCCCCAACGGGATGGTAAAGGGCTTCCAGGTCTTTGGCAGAATCATTGTGATTATTATCACCATCGGCCTGGCGGCGGCCATCATCCAAAAGCTGACCCCCCTCACCCTCATTCCGGGAATGAACCCCATCTCAGAGGGCGTGGCCATCGTGGGCGACATCGCCGTGGTGCTGGCGGGGGCGTTTCCGCTGGTGTATGTCATCACCAGGGTATTCAAGACCCCTCTGATGAAGCTGGGCCATGTGCTGGGCATGAACGACATCGCGGCCGCCGGGCTGGTGGCCACCTTGGCCAACAACATCCCCATGTTCCAGATGCTCCACGATATGGACCGGCGGGGTAAGATCATCAACGTGGCCTTTGCGGTGTCCGCCGCCTTTGTGTTCGGCGACCATCTGGGCTTTACCGCGGGCTTTGATTCCACCATGATCTTTCCCATGATTGTGGGCAAGCTGGTGGGCGGCGTGACAGCGGTGGCGGTTGCCATGCTGATCACCAGAAAATACAAGGAGGAGCGCCATGGATAAGACCGCATTGGAGGCGCTGGTGCGGCAGGTGCTGCTGGAGCGCCTGGGCGGCGGAACCCACGGGGTGAAGGCCGTGCAGGTGCCCCGCATCGCGGTGACGGAGGAGCACCGGATGGACACGGGAAATCCCCTGGACCGGGTCTACACCCGTGACCTATTCACCCTACAGGAGTCCCCGCGGCTGGGGGTGGGCGTCATGGAGATGACCGACACCACCTTTCCCTGGACCCTGCGCTACGACGAGATGGACTACGTGCTCAGCGGACGGCTGGACATCCGTATCGGCGGAGAGACCGTCTCCGCCGGGCCGGGGGAGCTGATCTATATCCCAAAGAACAGCTCCATCCAGTTCTCCGTCACCGGGCACGCCCGCTTCCTTTATTTCGTCTACCCCGCCGACTGGCAGAGCCAGGGCGGCTGATTCCGGGCGGGCGGCCATCGGCCGCCCGCTTTTTTTACACAATCTGAACGGTGCTCACCGCAAACGCACACCCTTTTTACATCCGTGCTCGTATACTGGGGGGCAAACGGAGGTGCCGTTATTGTGGATTATGGGATATGGACGCTGCTTCCAATCGTCGTCGTAGTGGCCGTGGCGCTCAAGAGCAGACGGGCGCTGGAGCCGCTGATTCTGGGAACCCTGCTCACCTATATCATCGTCGATGGACTTTCCTTCCCCATCGGCTGGATGGACGCCTTTTTCCGGGTGGCCACCGACCAGAGCCACCAGTGGGTGTTCATGGTGTGCGGCCTGTTCGGCGCGCTGATCGCCCTGCTGGGCGCCTCCCACGGGACGCTGGGCTTCTCCCGGCTGCTGGGTCGGCTTTGCCGGGGCCCCAGGACCACGCTGATTGTGACCTGGGTCATGGGGATTCTGATCTTTGTGGACGACTATCTGAATATCATGACCCTGAGCACCTGCATGCGCAAGCTCACCGACCGGCAGAAGGTGCCCCGGGAGACCCTGTCCTACATCATCGACTCCACCGGCGCGCCGGTGTGCGCCCTGCTGCCCTTCTCCACCTGGGCGGTGTTCTTTGCCGGGCTGTTCTACGCCGAGGCGGGCATCCCGGAGCTGGGCTACGGGAGCGCCATCAACACCTTCTGCGCTGTGATCCCCTTCATCTTCTACGCCATCGCGGCGGTGGCGCTGGTGCCCCTGTTCTCCCTGGGGCTGGTGCCCAAGCTGGGGCGGATGAAGAAGGCCTATCGCCGGGTGGAGGAGACCGGAAAGGTCTACTCCCCCGAGAGCGCCGAGCTGAATCTGGAGGACGAGGACGACTCCCCGGCCATTACCGGTTGCCTGTGGGACTTTGTGCTCCCCATCGGCACGCTGATCGCCCTGACTATCGTGGGGGGCGAGCTGTTCCTGGCCCTGGTGGCCGCCATCGCCGTGTGCTTTTTGCTCTACATCCCCCGGAAGAAGCTGTCTCTCACTAGGTTCTGCGACCTGGCCATGCACGGCTTTTGCAACATGATCCCCACGGTGGCCATCATCTTCTTTGCCTTTGTGATGCAGGAGGGCATGACCGAGATCGGCATCGCCCCCTTCGTCATCAATGCCGTCAAGCCCATCCTGAGCCCGGCGGTGTTCCCGGCCATCGCCTTCCTGGTGGTGGCGGCCCTCAACTTCACCACCGGCAGCGTGTGGGGCATCACCGCCGTGACGGTGCCGATCCTGCTGCCCCTGGCCTTCTCCATCGGGGCCAACCCCCTGCTGGTCATGGGCGCCATCGTCTCCGGCGCCACCCTGGGCAGCCACGCCTGCTTCTACTCCGACGCCACGGTGCTCACCTCCAGCTGCTGCAAGATGGAGAATATGGACCACGCCCTGTCCCAACTGCCCTATTCCCTGTGTGCGGCCGGGCTTTCGGCGGCGGGCTATCTGGTGTGCGGCCTCCTGATGTAGTATAATAGGGACAGAATGGGGAAAAGGAGGAGTCAGGATGCCCATGTATTTGTATTTGGGCGATATCACCCGGATGGAGACAGACGCCATTGTGAACGCCGCCGGCACGGATCTGCGGCGCTGCCCGGGCATCTGCGACGCGATTTTCGCCGCCGCCGACACGGAGGAGCTGGAGAGGGCGTGCCGGAAGCTGGGCCGCTGCCGCATCGGGCAGGCGGTGGCCACGCCGGGCTGCGGGCTGCCCTGCCGGTACATCATTCACGTGGCCGGGCCGGGCTGGTACGGTGGGGAGCCCCGGGAGCGGTTCCTGCTGGCCGGGTGCTACCAGAACGCCCTGCATAAGGCGTATCTGTGCAGTTGCCGGCGGGTGGCGGTGCCGCTGATCTTCTCCGGCGACTGCCACATGCCGCGGGCGGCCTCCCTCCGCGTGGCTGGGGCGGCGATTGCCGATTTCTGCCAGCGCCATCCCTCCATGGAGGTGACGCTGGTGCTCTACCGGCAGAGCATCTACGACATGGCTAAGCGTATCCTGGGCTGGGAGGACGCGCCGTCATAAGGGGGGACGGGCCTGCATATACATGCCACAGTTACCGAAACCAGGTAGGAGAGTGGATGGATATGCAAACAGGCTGGAATGAGAACCGGGCGCTGCTGCGGGGCACCGCGGCGGCGGAGCCGGTGCTGTCCCATGAGACCCACGGCGTGGTATACGAGACCTTTCCCCTCGCCGTCCGGCGGCTGTCCGGCTCGGAGGACCGGGTCAACGTCCTGGTCCCCCGGGTCCTGCTGGAGCAGCGGCCCGTGACGGAGGGGATGGAGCTGGAGGTGGAGGGGGAGGTGCGCTCCTTCAACAACAAGAGCGGCAAGGGCAGCCGCCTGGTGATCACCCTCTACGCCAAGGAGCTGCGCCCCGCCGCCGGAGAACACGAAAACCAGCTCCTGCTGGCGGGGGTGCTGTGCAAGCCGCCGGTGGTGCGGCGCACCCCGCTGGGCCGGGACATCTGCGATTTGATGCTGGCGGTGAACCGCCGGTACGGCCGGGCGGACTACCTGCCCTGCATCGCCTGGGGCGGCCTGGCCCGGCGGTGCGGGGCACTGGAGGTGGGGGACGGCGTGCGCATTGAGGGGCGGCTCCAGAGCCGGGCCTACACCAAGGTGGACCACGGCGTCAGTGAGGTGCGCACCGCCTACGAGGTCTCCGTCATGAAGCTGGAGCCGGTGGAGACATAACAGAAGGGCGGGGCTGCTGACGCGGCCCCGCCCCTTTCGGGCTATTTGCATTTCGGGTTGTTACGGAACAGGCGGATTCGTGACGGCGGTTTCCTTTCCGCTCAGTTGAACTTGTAGATCTTCCGGGCCAGGCGGTAGAGCTTGACGGACAGCTTGCGGCCCTGGTAGCCGGGGATGTTGCCCACGAAGGACAGGGAGCGGTACTTGAGCTTGTGGTACAGCTCGGGGTTGCTGGTGCGCAGGTACTCCCACAGCTCGGTCTTCTTGCCCAGGGCGGCGGGAGAGCCGTCGATGATGAGGAAGATGGAGGAGATGGTCATCATCATGGACAGGTAGCTGGTCATATACCGGGCCAGCTTGCGCTGGGTTTGGTAGAGCTGCTTGAGGTTGTGGCTGTCGATCATCAGCTTGGTGACCCGCACCTGCTGGTCTACCCGGGTGACCATCACCTTTTCGTTCACGCTCTGGTCGGCCCGGCCGATGAAGTAGCGGTAGAGATCCACATCCATGTAGTAGATGCTCTTTACCGCCGGCAGGGGCTGGTAGACAAAGATGTTGTCCACATAGAAGGTGTGCTTGGGCAGCTCCAGCCGGCAGGCGCGCAGCATCTCGGTGCGGTAGATGACCGAGTGCATCAGCAGGTACTGGGAGGGCCGGAAGCGGCCGATCTCGTTCCAGGTGAACACGCGGCCCTCGGGGAACACGTTGGTATACTTCATCACCTTCTGCGTGTTGTCCTCCACGTGCTCATAGACGTAGTTGGCGATAAAGAGGTCCAGCGGCTGCTCCGCCCCGGCGAACGCCCTCAGCTTGTCCAGAACGGCCTTCAGGGCCGCCTCGTCCAGCCAGTCGTCGGAGTCCACCACCTTATAGTACATCCCTTGGGCGTGGCGCAGGCCCTGGTTGACCCCCTCACCGTGGCCGCCGTTCTCCTGGTGGATGGCCCGCACGATGTCCGGGTACTCCGCCTGATAGCGGTCGCAGATGGCGGGGGTGTCGTCCTTGGTGGAGCCGTCGTCCACCAGGATGATCTCGATGTCGTCCCCGCCGGTGAGCAGGGTGCGCACGCAGTGATCCATGTAGGCCGCGGAGTTGTAGCAGGGCACCGCGAATGTGATGAGCTTTGACATGGGCAGTCTCCTCACTTCAATAGGTCGTCACACAGCTCCAGCGCCCGTGCGGCGATGGCGTCCATGTTGTAGTATTTGTACTCCGCCAGCCGGCCCAGCAGGTGGAAATTCGGATAGCGGTCCGCCTCCGCCCGGTATTTGGCGTACAGGGCGTTGTTCCCGGCGTTGATGATGGCGTAGTAGGGGATCTCCCCCTTCGCTCCGGTGTAGGCGCGGGAGTACTCCTTCATGATGGTGGTTTGGCCGGGCAGCTCCTGCCCAGTCAGGTACTTGAACTCGGTGATGCGGGTGTAGTCCTGATCCACGGTATAGTTTACCGTTCCGTGGCTCTGCCAGAAGTCCACCGGGTGGGTCTCAAAGCGGAAGTCCAGGGTGCGGTAGGGCAGGCGGCCGTATTTGCAGCCGAACAGCTCGTCCGCCGCGCCGGTATAGATGATGGGGCCGGAGAAGGGCCTCCCGTCCAGAAGGGCGGCGCTGCCGTCCAGGGTCAGGCGGCTGGCCGCGTCCACCCCCAGCTCCACCGTGATGTCCGGGTGGTCCAGCAGGGACTGGAACATGGGGGTGTAGCCCTCCAGAGGCATGCCCTGGTAGGCGTCCTGAAAGTAGCGGCAGTCCTCCGACAGAAAGACCGGCACCCGGGCGGTGGTGTTGGGGTCGATCTCCTCCGGCGTCTGCCCCCACTGCTTCATGGTGTAGCGGACAAAGACGTGGCCATACACATAGTCGGCCAGGGCGGACAGCTCCGGGTCGGGATTCTGCCGCAGCTCCAGAATGGTGACCTTTTTCTCCATGCCATAGGCGGATACCAACTTCTCCGCCAGGGCGCGGGCCTTCTCCGGCGGAAAGGCGGCCCGCAGGGAGACCAGGTTGAAGGGCACCGGGTACTCCAGCCGCCCGTCCCCGTCGGGGAGATTGGCCACCACCTGGTGCTCGTAGGGCCGCCAGCGGGTGAAGCGGGAGAGATAGTCAAACACGCGGGTGCTGTTGGTGTGGAAGATATGGGGGCCGTACTGGTGGATCAGCACCCCCGCCTCGTCGAAGCAATCATAGGCGTTGCCGCCCACGTGGTTCCGGCGCTCCAGCACCAGTACCCGCTTGCCGCCCCGCTCGGCCAGCTCCCTGGCCGCCACGGAACCGGCCAGGCCGGCTCCGATGACAAGGCAGTCATATTGATGATTCATGGGGAATCGTCCTCTCTTCTCTGGTGTCAAACACAGTGTACCACAGGTTTCGGGAAAAAGGGGTAAACATCCCATTAAGATATTCTTAAAATTACTTCCCTTTCCCCTCGGGAGCGGTTGGCTGATCCGGCTCGGTGGGGTAGAGGCCCACTTTGGCGGAGGGGCCGCCTAGAAAGCACTCGGCATAGTGGTCCATGGCCTGCCGGATGACCTGCACGGCGGCGGCCCGGTCGTTCACATCCTTGGCCACGGCCTGCTTGCCCTCCAGAGCCTTGTAGACAGAGAAGAAGTGCTTCATCTCGTCAAAGAGGTGGGGGGGCAGATCCATCAGGTCGTGGTAGGGGTTGTAGGTGGGGTCGGAGAAGGGGATGGCGATGATCTTCTCGTCGTTCTTGCCGCCGTCCAGCATGGAGATGTAGCCGATGGGGTAGCAGCGCACCAGGGTGAGGGGGTCGATTTCCTCCGAACAGAGCACCAGCACGTCCAGCGGATCGCCGTCGTCGCCGTAGGTGCGGGGAATGAAGCCGTAGTTGGCGGGGTAGTGGGTGGAGGTGTGGAGCACCCGGTCCAGGATGATAAGCCCGGTTTCCTTATCCAGCTCGTACTTCTTCTTGCTGCCCTTGGGAATCTCAATGACCGCCACGAAGTCCTCGGGCTGGATGCGGCTGGGGCTGATATCATGCCAGATATTTGACATCGTAAACACTCCTTTTGTGGGTCTTTTCTCCCATTATAGCCGTCCGGGAGGAAAAAAACAACATTTGTCTTGACAAATAAAACCTACAGATGTATGCTCAGCTTGAGCAAGACATACATTTGTAGGAGGTGAATGGGATGAAGAAGCTCAACCGCCTGCCCGAGGCGGAGCTGACCGTCATGCGGGCCGTGTGGCGGCTGGAGCCGCCCGTCCCCACCGGGGCCATCCGCACCCGGCTGGAGAAGGAGCGGCCGTGGAATCTGTCCGCCCTTCAGACCCTGCTGGCCCGGCTGACCGAGCGGGGCTTCCTGTCCGTGGGGAAGGAGGGGCGGCAGAACGTCTATACCCCCCTGGTGGACGAGGGGGAGTACCTGGCGTTTGAGAACGCCCCCTTCCTGGAGGGGAGGGGCCTGCCCGGCCTGGTGGCCGCCCTGTATGACAGCCGCTCCGTCAGCCGGGAGGAGCTGGCCGAGTTGCGGGTCTTCCTGGACGAGGCCATGGGGAAGGAGGGGGACGTATGACCGCCCGCTTTGCCGACGTGCTGGAGATCTCCCTGGCCATGTCCGTGGTGCTGGCCGTACTGCTGGCCCTGCGGCCCCTTTTGAAGAAGCGGCTGCGGGCCGGGGCCTTTTACTGGGTGTGGCTGCTGGCCGCCCTCCGCCTGTGCATCCCCTTCAACCTGAGCCTGCCCCAGGCCCCGGTGACGGTGGAGGCGGTTCCCAGGGCCGTCTACCGGGTGGACACGGTTAACAGCAATCCCGGAAACCATCACTATGCGGCCCTGACAGAAGAGGAGGCGGCATCGGAAGAGGCAGCGGCAGAAAACAGGCCGGTGGATGGCGGTTCCATTCAGGATGTCTATACCCCGCTCTTCACCCTGGAGGGGGCCGTAGCCGCCCTGTGGCTGGCCGGGGCGGGGGCATTCCTGGCTTGGCATCTGGCAAAATACGTCCGCTTCCGCCTGCGGGTGCGCCGCTGGGGGGCTCCGGCGGAGGACGCCGCCCTGCTGGCGCGGTTTGAGGCTGCAAAGGCGGAGCTGGGGGTGAAGAACCTGGCTCTGCTGGTCTGTCCCGCCGTAGGCGCGCCCCTGGTGACGGGCTTTGTGAACCCGGCGCTCCTCCTGCCCCGGGAGACCGTGTCCGACGGGGTGCTCCAGCACGAGCTGATCCACACCCGCCGCCGGGATCTGTGGTATAAGCTGCTCCTGCTGCTCTCCCGCTCCCTCCACTGGTTCAACCCCCTGGTGCACTGGATGGCCGCGGCCGCCAGCCGGGATCTGGAGCGCTCCTGCGACGAGGCGGCGGTGGCGGGGCGGGACGCCGCCTTCCGGGCGGTCTACGGGGCGGCCATGCTGGACGCGGTGGAGGAGGGCATCGAGGCCCGCGCCCCCCTGACCACCCACTTCCGGGGCGGCAAGGCGGCCATAAAGGAGCGCCTGCTGTCCATCGCGTCGGGCGGAACGCGGAAAAAGGGCGTGGCCCTGGTCTGCGCCGCCGCCCTGGTGATCTCCGCCGGGGCCGCCGCCTGTTCCCTGGGGACGGCAGAGGAGCCCCGCCAGCTCAACGGTATCTTAGACCGGGAAAACTACGCCCTGCGGGGTGTGGGGGAGTATGTGGCGGCCTTTGACGCGGCCGGCGGCTTTATCGTCGATCTGGGGGATCCGACAGAACCCGGCGAGGCGCGGCCGCCGGCATGGGGGATGATCGTCAGCCGCTACGATCCGAAGTGGTCAATGCGGGAGGATCGCCTGCCCGACTTTGCCGCCCTGGTGACCACCTACGGTGTGGAGATGTTCGACGACGACGGCAATCCCGTCCTCCCGGCAGAGGCGGTGGCGGTGACCGTGGAGGATCTTTCTTGTAAAATTGAGGACTTGGAGCCGGATGCCGACGTGCCTCTGTGGACTTACAAGGTGCTGGTGGAGCGGGCCGACGGCCGGGAGGAGCTGCATACCTTCTATTTGATGAACCAGGCCGATCCGAACAACGGCATCTATGACCTGTGGTTCGATCTGTCCCAGGTGAGCCGGGAGGAGGCGGAGGCCGTTCGGAACACCCTGGTGCTGGGTTACGACCGTACGGACAGTCCGGACGGCACCCGCCTGCTCTCCATCCAGCCGTGGGGAGGGGACTGCATGCTTTATGACATCAGCGGGGAGCACCCTGTGGCGCTGGGACAGGTCAGTTGCAGCAGCGGCATGCCGGGCGGTGCCGTCCACTCAGATCCTCTCTGGTCTCCTGACGGCAGCCGGGTGGCAGTCACCTCGACAGGAAGGACCATTGATGCAGGGATGTCCTTTTCCTTCCCCATTGGACCGCTGCCCCCGGAGCTGACCCATCAGAAAGAGGGTGGCCTGTCGGGCCTCACCTTTGCCGCCCTGAACCCGGAGTACCAGATGGGAGATGCCGTCGGCTATCCCCGGTGCGTTCCCCTGGCCTGGTCAGAGGACGGCCTGTCCCTCCAGTATTCCTGGGCCTGGGCGGACACGGAGGGACAGCTCCATGAGGGCACCGCGTGGTATTGCTTTGACGAAAACGGCCGCTTTACGGAAATCCGGGACGTGGTGGAGAACGATGTGTACCCCGTGCATGGGTGAGGCGGCAACGAAACGTTTCCTGATGCCGCTGACTTTTTCGACAGGCAGAAGCGGGGCGGAGGAAATTCCTCCGCCCCGCTTCTGTTTTTATCAGCCGATCCGGGCAGACTGGTTACTGCATGCTGTTCTCGTACGCCTGGATCATCTTCTTACTTAATTGACCAGTACGACCTTTTATTTTTTCAAGTTCTTTTTGCACGATTTCGCCAGTTAAGAGGTGAATTTTCAAACTTATTTGCCTGTCACTGTTTGGAGTAACATCAATCCGTTTAATGAAATTGTCCACAAAGTCACGGTTTATCATTCCGTCCTCTAAATCTTCCAGCTTGAAGGACAGGGCACGTTTTAACCGCTCCACCTGGGCCTCCATCTGTTCCGCAATTTCCTCCCAGTTTGCCATGCTGTCCAAGGCTTTTTCAAGTTCGGCTTTCTGTGCCCTGGTCTTGTCCATCATGCGCTTGAACTCGTCAAGCGTCAGATCACCAGATACTTTCATATCCAAAAGCTGGTCTTGCTTTTCATCAATGGAAGAAAGTTCTTTTGCTATCCGCTCCCGTTCTGTTTTATAATGGGCCGTATCATCCATGACTTGCCGATACTGTTCCAGATAAGTGGCTAAGATTTCATCAGCGCCTTTAGAAAACTCCCGGAAAGCGTCTAGGATAATTGGATTTAACTCACTTTCATAAATTGCTATGGAGCGACAAGAGGCCGTACCGTGATTGATTTTGTGACTGCATAGCCATTTACTGACGTTTGTACCCTTGTAGTGAACATCCTTACAGTAATAGGGCGCTCCGTCCTCAGTACAGTACAGTTTTCCGGTATAAATGTTCTTGTGTGTGGAGCAGTTGCGCCGCCCTTTTACGTCAATGCTCCGCCGCTTAAATACTTCATTGGCCGCTTGCCATAGCTCCTCACTGACCAGAGCCGGGACAGTAGTGCCGTCCTCGTCCTTATACATGAGCCATTCATCCTCTGGGAGAAATTTCTGACGCTTGTTGAAAATGTCGATAACTTTGACTTTACCGCCCACAAAGTACCCTTTATATTTTGGATTGGTGATGATATTTGACATGGTGGTGTGGGAAAGGCGGTTGCCGTTGTTATTTCGATAGCCCTCTTGAAAAATAATTTCTTCAATCTCTTTCATGGAATACTGATTAGTAGCGTAAAGCTCAAAAATCCGGCGTACCATTGGGGCGGTTTTTTCGTCAATTTCTAATTTGCAGTTTACTTTTTTATATCCCCACATCCGGCACCCCAGGACGTGGCCCTTTTGGATGCTTTTCTGGTGTCCGCGCTTGACACGTTTACTAATTTTCCGGCTTTCGTTCTCAGCGTCAACTAGCTTTTGCTGTATCTGTATGTCGCAATCGGTGTCATAAGTGTTCAGATCGTCATAAAGGAAAATAACAGGAATACCCTTGTCCTTTAGGTATTGGATATTTTGTAAGCCCTCCATTGTGTTACGACCAAAGCGGGAGATTTCACCCGTTACCAGCAAATCATATTCACCCGCAGCACCCGCCGCCAATAGATTTAGAAAGTCTTTCCGCTTTTTGGTAGTCAGCCCGCTCTTACCATCGTCAATAAACGCTTTTACAAATGTCCAGTTTTTGTGTCTCTCGATATAGTCCCGGAAATCGTCAGTCATATTATGGAGGGATGCGGCTTGTGTTTCCTTTTCCGTACTAACACGGGAGTATGTGGAGCAACGGAGGGGAAGGTCTGCAATATCGCTATGTTCTAGTAAATCTCGCAACTCGTAGATTGTCATTTTAACAGCCTCCTTACTGGAAGTTATATCATGTTCTATATCTATATTATAATATAAAATCTTGAAAATGTAAAGGGCAACGGGCCGGAAAAGTAAATTTTCCAGCCCGTTTTTACTCACCCGTATATGCTTTTAACTAAATTTTGTTCCGTATTTTTGAATCATACTAATTTCCATTTTTTTATATATCTCTTTTGTAATCAGCTCATTTTCTAACGCATATCGGTTGAGCTGAAGCAAGTAAGCTAACATGACCTCTTGCTCCATACGTCTGCGCCCCTCTAACGAGGTAGGAGCCAATTTGTGCGCACCTCTCCTTCCTAAAGATTGTCATTACTTTTCCCAAAGAATGGAGATTTATGCTTATAGGCCCTCCATATAGTAGGCTTGGAACACAGTCCCGTCCCCAGTGATGAAGCGGCCTCTTGCGTCCTTGGGTATCTGTTCGGCGGCGCTGGTGTTGTCCAGGATGATACCGGACAATACGCTTTCGGCCCTGCCGCATACCCGGAAATCCATGTTGTTCTTGATTTGGCCGGGGAGAATGTTAGCGTCTGGCCGCTGGGTGGCAAGTATCAAGTGAATACCAAAGGCCCGCCCCAGGCGTGCAAGGGTGGCAAGCCTGTTTTCGATCTGATTGAGCTTGTCTCTGTCCTCCTTGCTCCGGCCTGTCCTGTCCAGCAGTTCCGCCACCTCGTCACAGGCGAATACCAGCCGGGGAAGCCCCTCCCCAGTGGCCTTGTTAAATGCGTCCAGGTTGTCACACCCGGCATCATCAAACCACTTCTTGCGGGCTTCCAGCACCGCCACAAGCTGGCCCAGGACATAGAGTAAGGTATCTTCTTGGAAACACATGTGGCATTTCTGCCGCCAGACTTTGGGGAAGTCCACGCCGCCCTTGAAATCGGCTATGTAGACCTCCGCCCCCTTGCGGAGTGCCTGCATAAGCAGGAGCTTTAACAGGACGCTCTTGCCGCTCCCTGTGGAGCCGCCCAGCAGGATATGGGGGATATTCGTAAGGTTGACCGTCACAGGCCCGGTGAGGCTTTCCCCCAGGACTAACACAAAGTTGTCCGGGGACAGGTATTTGTCTTTCCAGGGCAGGGCCGGAAAATCGCTTTCAGCGGGGGCGGAATAGACACGGATGATTTTCCGTCCCTCTGCCCATGTCATTTTAGCTATGGTGATATTCAGGGCCGTTTCAATTCTGGCCCGCTTGTCCTCCCATTCTCCCAGGGGTATGCCGCAGGGGTCGAACTCCCAGACCGTCAGCCGGGGATTGTCCGTGTCCTGCCGCTTGGCTATGAGGGGAGGGGCCTCCCCCGCATGGTTGACAAGCCCCACTTTCTGCAAGCCCTCCCTTGCCGCTTTGCCGCCCCAGGGTGTCCCCAGAAGCACCAGGACGGCCAGGAGGCCGCCCACGGCGTAGAGGGGGAGCAGGAGGTTGATAACGGCCTCCAGGACGGGGGAAAACATGCCGTAGGTGTCTAGGCCGAACAGATACGCCCGGAACAGCCAGACCAGCACAGCGCCGATCAGATAGGCCGCCAGCAGCACCCGCTTGTGGGGAGTGTCCCTAACCGATTCCAGCCCTCTTTTCATGCGTTGGAACAAGTGGCGGTTTTCCGTCCGCCTGTTGATGGTATCTTTTTCATTTCTGGTCATAGGGAAATCCCCCTTTCTTGTGAATGACCGTGGAGCCGTCCGGGAGGTACTCTATCACGGTATGAATACGGCGGAGGAACGCCCGCCAGGTTTCCGGCCTGTCCCACTGTTCCGATCTATATTGCTTCTCCACGGGAAGATTGGAAGTAATATAGACCATCGTATAACAAGCTGTTTTGTCGTTGTACCGGGCCGGAAGCGCCAAAGGGTAAATATCCAGGTAGTTGAGCATATCTTCAATCGGTATCTGACTGCTGAACTCCTCGAAAACAAGCACTTCCTGCCCGTGGTAGCCGTCAAAGGAAACGCCTCTTGCGGCCCGATAGTTTGTCACCCGGTAAATGCTCCGGGGTCGTGGGTTTCGTAAATGCTCCTCGTCTTGCCCGCACCGCTGGCCCCGTAGAGATAGGACACCTGCAAGGGCCTGTTCTCCACGGCGTACTTTTCCGCCGTCAGGGTTTGCCGGAGCAGGTCAATGTCACGGACACGAAAGGCCATAGCCGGGTTATCGTCTATGATTTCCGTGGTGGTCATGCCGTCCCGGATATTCTGGACGAGACGGAACATCTCCGGGTGTTTCTCCGCCCGTTCCGGGGTATCTCGCCCCATTCCTCGAAAGTCCCAGGCACCGAAGTTTCCGCCTTGTCCGTGTCCGCCCATTGGCCATCTTTCCGAATGTACGCCCGGTTGTCCTGTACTGTTCCGTATGCCTTTTCGATATGGGCCGTTGGAAAGCGGTTTTTGACGGTGGAGAAGCGCACAGGCGATGGCGCATAGAAAAACAAGTGCGTGTGATATGTCCCCGTTGACGCTATTTCATCACCCATGCAGTAATAGGCGGGAGAAAACCGCTGTAAGATTTCCTTGATTGTGCTATGATCTAACCCGGCCTCCAATGGATTGTTGATTACCAGCGCCCACTTGCGGGATTGGCTGTTGTTGCCCATGTATGGCCTCCTTAATTTGCTACATGCTACAAGTTTCCCATAAGGGGTAATACTAACCCTTATGGGAGGGGCGGCGCTGGCGCTGCCGCCGGGGGCCATTTCCTTGAGGGAACTGTCCTAATCCCGGCTGGCCTCACCAGCGCCGCCCAAACATCAGGCTTTTGGATTTACCAAATGGATACCCGTAGCCTTGGCCCCCACCTGGGGCTGGCCCTGGCTCCAATAGATAAACACCTCTAGGCCGTCGAAACGAACTTCGGCATAGCCGTCCGGGGCATCCATGAGCTTATCCCCGTCAATGCGCACATTGATTTTGTCCAGGCCCTTTTCCGGCAAGGCCACCGTATAGCGGTAGCCGAGGACGGTATCTGTCCGCCTGTTGTTCTGGTACTCGTAAGCCGGGGACACCTCCACCAGCCACAGCTTGTTCCCCAGGCTCCGGGGGTCGATAGTCAAATCGGTAATTTTCATGGTAAAACATTCCTTTCCTATTCAGGGGGGCGGCGGCTGGCCCGGCCTCCGCCCTGGCTGATAAGTTCACAAGTCCTTGTGTTGTACCTATCATAATCTGAAACAGAAATGTTTTCACGACTTACTAAGTCAGAGGTGTTTCCTGGTGATTTCAACGGCTTGCCGCAAATCTGACGTTTCAATCAGCCGTTTTTCCCGGCATTTTCTGACTTAGTAAGTCAGAAAATTTTTCGTTGCTTTATTTCCGCTGTTGGGAGCCTAGTAGCTCACCTTGCTTGTGAAAGCCCATGTCCTCCAAAAACTTATTGCACTCAGAGATTGTCAGGCTTTGGCTGTTCTCTATGAAATACGCATAGATACGGTGTAGGGTGTTTCTGGGGAGCAAAGTATATCCGGCTAGTGCGATCAGGTGATAACCTGTCAGCGTGTCCAGAGAAAAGCCCACGCACAAAGAGACGATTGTTGAAAGTTTGGGCTGTTCGGCTTCGTTTTGGAGCCTATAATACATCGTTGAATCCAGGTCAGTACAATCAGAAAATGTCCTTGGATTGATATGTTTCGCTGTAAATAAGCGGTGGATTTCTTCTTTACAAGTTCCTTTGGGTTGGCAGGCCAGAGCGAAACGGCTTTCAAAGCCGTCCACACTGATTATACCCACAGTTACCTCGTATTGAAAGAAATGGAAGGGGCCGCCGCCGGAGGTGGTGGCGCTGGGGAAAAAGGTGTATGCCATAAATAGACAGGCTGTAGAAACAAGGCATACAAATCACCTCCTTTTGCGGAAAGCGTATCGGTGGGTAGGAACTGCCCCCGGCGGTGCCACCTTGGAAAGCCATACCAAAAATAAGCATAAAAAGAGTACGGCTTTTCTCAAAAAGCTGTACTCCTTCATACCTATGGCAACAAGTGTTGCTGTCATAAATTTTCATGAAAAGGGCATAATTTCCCCTTTCCCCATTCTTTCCGTCAGTATTGCCTCAGCCTCGCAGGTATCACCCGCACCAGCAATAGGGGACTTGGTTCGCCTCACTCCGCGGATTATACGGAAACGCTAACGCCGCCCATCGTCCACCAGGACAAGCGTTTTACATTTGGCAAAAATCATGCCGTTACCGGCCCCTTGGGCATATTTATAAAACAGGTGAAGTTACCCCGCAGGCACATTGGCAGGGGAGGCATCCCCGCATGCCGTTGGCTCCACTTCCGCAACAAAGCGGTTTCCCGCTACTGCGGACAAATCAAACTTCACGCACAGCCCATACACAATTCCGGATGCACTTATGCGCCCATATCCATAACGCCGGGGTCGGGCTGACGTATCAAAGCTGTTCCCGCTTCTGGCTGTTCCCGTCCGTAATCCTCGTGCGGGGGCCATTTGCGCAACTTTTAACATATTTAGTATATCTTCTTTCCCTGCATACGTCAAGAACAAAAATCGCCCCTCCGCATTAGCGGAGGGGCGAGGCATACGGCACATTATTCAACTTCATATCCATCAAAGACATTCCATGACGAATCGCCACGAATGTATTGGGTACGCGAATAAACAGCCCCCGGCAAAACATATCCGACTGCATTTTCAGGATTAAAAGCGTCCTCCATTGGATGGTATTCGCCGCAATGATACGTCATAGTCGGAATTGAAATATAATAGGCATCATATACGGCATCAGGTGTATCCATATTAAAGTATACGAGAATTATATTTTGACCATCCTGAGAAACACGCACACGTGTCCCAGCACTTCCTTGAACTGCTCCAGTCGTCCCGGATACTTTAATAAAATCGACGGTGAACGTGATTTTTTCCTCTGATAAATCATAGCCAAATAGAGCCTCGTCTCCGTAGAAAATGATAAAATCATCATTTTCAAACGCAAGGTTGAAACCAACCCCTACGGGGGCGTCCATATCCAGATTATCAAATGCAAGCTCGGATAAATCTCTCTCTTGGCTGTCCTCTGGCTGAAAGGAATTGTTCACTATTAAAACAACTCCAACGATAATAATGAGGGCGACACAACATATGCTTATAATGGCCTTGATTGGAAACTTTTTTCTCATATCATTCTTCCTTTGTTTTCAAACAACCCGAATGATATAAGTAAATGGGTCAAGGCCCGTACCGCTCACGACAACTTTCCACTCTCCCGCAACGTTAAACAAAACACTTCCACTGACTACATTCTTATTAGATGCCTTAAATGTATACGCAGCGTTAGCTGTGTTAGGTTTATAGACCTTCATTGTCAAGGAGGACACAGCAGACACCGAACGTCCATAAAGGGTCTGGCGCACTCCAGAAGTCCCCTTAACCAAGGCGTTCTGAAGGTCGGCATACAAATAATTGGAGGTCGCGCCATTCGCCCCTCTTAGATAACGGGGAACCATGACATAAATCTTGTTATCCGTGGAGGACTTACTGCTGGGGAATCTCGTAGACAGCCGGATATTTTTTGCGCAATTATTGTAACAGGTATAGTAAACTGTCTGACGTGTCGTTCCAGTAGCGTTATTTATAATAACCGCATGGCCCAGGGGATCCGCGCCATTAACATGTAAGGCTGCACCAATCAAATCATTCTTTGTGAGGCCCGAGCTTCCCACCATATTATCCGAATTGTAGGGAACAGAATGAGTATCACACACAATCCCGGACTCAGTAGAAGAAGCTTTTACACCATCTACATACACCTTGAATTGAGAGCATTTAATCCAACTATTCCATCCTTTATCGCTTGGACTGCCGGGGTCGTTGTAGTTTGATGATTATATTTACTATCGGTAGACCACCACTGATAGGAGCCAGAAGTATCCATTACCAACCTGTCGTTAATATCGTCTGGCGAGTTACTTCCTCCAAACCCAGCCCAAATACACTGTGACACAAAAAGTTGACAACTCGATGAAGACCAATAGAAATTTTTGTTTCTGTAGGATGGGGACTTATTACCATCATCCCCAGACGAAGAATAGGTCAACGCATAATTAACAGCATTTTGGAATATATTTCCGGTCTGTGCTAGAGTTTGCAGCAGGTACTAATTGTCCAACGTTATCATCAGATGTGGCTGGCTCTGAAAGTGCAAGCTGCTCATTTTCTTCAAAAGCAGCGTCTATCCCCTCGATTGCTTCTGACAATTTAAAGTCGCTGTCACGATACGTCTGATAAAACAAATCATCAGATTCGACAGACATAACCAACCACTCGCCGTCATATTTAACCAACGAGATATAATAGTGGGTTACCATCATAGAAGGCTCGTCACAGTCGCTGTACTGGAAATCAATCGTTTCATACACATTAACTGTGGCGAAGTCGCCGTCAATATTACCGTCAACTACATCATAAGAGGGAGTAAAGTATTTATATGTAGTGTTCTCTAGCTCGTTAAGATGCCCATAGTAGGCAACACTGTCCCGATGCAACTCCAAGTTTTCCTCAAAAGCCTGGAGTGTCCCGGTGTTAATGCTGGTATCTTCATATGGTACAACAGCTTGGGCCGATCTAAACGAAGGATATTCCGCGATACTCTGGGAAAGGACTGCCTTTTCATTTTCGGGAATTACTTCTATAGTGTGCGCTACCAAGTCTTGAGCATCGTAAAAATACTGAGAGTATGCCGCATCTTCCAGATAAGATGTGGCAACCTCTATGGCCGCGTTCATGTCCGGCGACATCTGAGAAATGGATGTCGAAGAAGCGAAAGCGGTAGTCGAGAACAAAAGGCAAACTACCAGGGTAAGACCAATTACTCTTTTCTTCACTAGAAATCTCTCCTTTCTTTCAGCACCATTAACAGCAAAACTCGTCCCGTCCTTCTAAAAAATGGCGCATGAGCAACCTAGAGAATAGGAAAAAGCTCATGCGCCATCAATCAGAATTTGAATCCGCTCCCTCCAATATTGATACCACGGGTAGAGACTATTTTCTTTAGTCGTCGACAATAAATTATGCATAATAATTGACTCCTTAAAGATGACTATTTTTATATATTTAATATAACACAATAAATTGGAAATTGCAATTCTTTTTTGGAAAAGATAGCTTTTCGTCTAAAGCAAATAATCGAACTATCCCAAAGTGGTATAGCCCCTGCGCCCCTGTCAATGGTCAAGATAAACGGCCCATGTGCCGCCATTGACAGGGGCGTAGCCGGGGCTTATCGTTAAGGGGGGCTAAAAGCCCCCGTTTTATTCACTTTTATTGTGGTTGAGGCTTTTCTAAATGAACAGCTAGAAAATAAACGCCCCTACGGGGGCGGGCGGTGTATTTACGACATGGAATTAGCGTGCAGTTGGCGGGGGGTATTCTTTCGTCCAGACGAAAGCAAGGGCCAAGGTAAGCCCCACAGGAATTTGAGATTACCTTGACCCTTTGAAAAGTTATAAAACTAAGCTATATTGATATGTAATCGGGATTATATGCTTGTCTACATTCCGATTTGCCCTGTTTATCACTACTGTTCGTACTGGACATATATGTTTGACCATCTGGCCGCCAACGGAACCGGCCTCACGGCTGGTCAGATCGCCATTGTAGCCCTGCTTCAGGTTGACGCCAACCTCCTGGGCGGCCTCCATCTTGAACTTGTTCAGGGCCTCACGGGCGCTGGGAACCACGGGCTGGTTGGAATTGGAATTGTTAGAGCTAGACATAATAGCGCATCTCCTTTGGTGACAAATTTGTTGGATTCGGTGAATCCAGACATAGCTTTGCCCCAGGGCGGATTTCTATGTGCGCCATTTTTTGCTGGTCGGGTCTGCGAAAAAAGGGGAATAATAATACAGATAGATAAAATTGAAGTAAACTGTGTCGGTTTTGGAAAGAACATCAGAAATAGAATAAAAGAGAAGATAAAAAAGAGGAAAATGTACCGCTGCCGCCCGGCGGACGCGGTTAAAGGGCCCAGGCATGCCACACACCGTCCTGCTGCTCGCGCTGGAGCCGTCCCTGCCGGCGCAGATGGTCCAGGTGGGCGATGCACTCGCCCACGGCAAACCACTTCTGGGCCAGGGGAAAGTCGTCCCAGCTCCTGGAGCGGATGTTCCAGGTCATGTGGGCGGCGGCTTCATAGGCGGTGCTGCCGGGGCGGGCGCGGAGGATGGCGGTCAGCTCGTCCAGGCGGCGGGCGTGGTGCTCCAGCAGGGCGTCCACCCGGGGGGCCAGCGCACCGGGGCGGCGGTGGCCGGGCAGAGCCAGGCGGGCGGGCAGCTCCCGCACGGCCCGCAAGCTGTCCAGATAGCATCCCAGGGCGTCCTCCATGCCGTTCCAAGGCGTGATATTGGGGCTGATGTCAAAGAGCACGTGGTCGCCGGTAAAGAGAATGCCGTCCGACTCGTCCCAGAAGCAGAGCTGGCCAGGGGTGTGACCGGGCGCGGGCAGGCAGGTGAGCCGGCGGCCGCCCGCCTCCAGCACAGCGCCGGGTTCCAGCGTGCGGTAGCGGCCGGTGGGGACGGGGGCCAGAGCGCGGGCGGGGTTGGCCCTGTTTTGTGCCAACAGCTCCGGCGGAAAGCCCTCAGAGATATAAAAGGCATCGGTGTGGGCCCATTTGGCCTCCTCCGGCTGCTCCAGATAGGCCCGGTCGGGCCCGCTGACGTAAATCCAGCCGGTTTCCCCAACGACCTCCGGGGCCAGGCCGGAGTGGTCGGAGTGGAGATGGGTGAGGGCCACATCTACATCCCTGGGGTCCACATCCAGCTCTGCCAGCCCGGCAAACAGAGCGCGGCGGCCCTCCTCCTGTCGGAAGCCGGTATCGATAAGCAGGCTGCGCTCCCGCCCGCGGAGCAGGTAGCTGTTCAGTTCCCGGAGAGGGTTGCCGGGCAGGGGCACCGGAATCCGGTACAGGCCCTCCGAAATACACTCGGTCATCACATGCACTCCTTTCTGTCCACGATCCATCCTACCAAAACGCTGGGGCGCCGTCAAGCGTATCAGCTTGCAGGCGGGAGGGGATCGGGGTATAATGGGAAAAAAGGCGAAGGGAGTGGAAAAGAGTGGATTTCTGTGGAATATGCAGAGCTTTCGCGGCACAGTTCCGAAGCCGGTGGAGGGCAGCGTTTCCCACCATTCTGTTTTTTGCGGTTCTTTTTTTGACGGTTTCACTCCTGTTCGGGAGCCGGAACGCCATGGTGGTGTCCAGCACCACCACCCTGTTTCAGATCCGGCGGCAACGCAACAACACCGGTACATATTACATCAAGCTGCTGTTCATCACCCTCCTGCTGGGTATGCTCGCCTATCTGGCCAGCCGGAATGTGGTGCTCTGTGTGCTTTTGAACTTCACGGTTCCCTTTGCGCTGGTGTTTTTCCAGAGCGACCAGTTCGCGCCGAAGGGCTACTTCGGCTACGCCATGACTTTCGTGTTCCTGGAGCTCCGGCCGCCCACGCCGGAGGAATTTCCGGTTCAGATGCTGTGCCTGCTGTTCTGTACGCTGGTGCTCATCGGGGCGCTGCTCCTCTATGCCCGGCTGTCTGCCCCGTCCACCCCGCCGGAGGAGGAGATCACCCGGGGCCTGACCCGCCTGGCGGAGCTGCTGGAGGAACTGGCCGGGGGCGGCGGGGCGTACGGGGCGCGCAGGGAGCTGGAGGGGCTGGCCCAGCGGTTCCGGCGGCTGGGCTATGCCCGCCGCAGCCACTTCCACCTGCCAGATGGGCAACGGCGGTTTTATTACCTGTTTGCACTGCTGTTTCAGCGCCTGAGCTACCTCCTGGCGGACGAGGATTGGGGGCGGCTCCAGGCTGGCCCCGCCTGCGGGAAGGTGCTGGTTACGCTGGCGGGGCTGGTGCGGCAGCTCCAGAACGCCGCTTCGCCGGAGGCACGGGGAGCGCTGACAGAACGGCTCCAGATCCTGCTGGCAGAGGACGCCCTGCCTCAGGGGCGGCTGCGTATCTTCTACCGCAGCTTTCTCCACCGCCTGCTCCTGCTGCTGGCGGAGGGAGAGCCCCGGACCCGGTGGCCCCGGGTGCCCTGGCGGGAGGTATTTGCCAGCGGCCGCCGGCGGCTGAGTCTCAACAATTTTGAGGTGCGCTTTGCCCTGCGCCTGGCCGTGGTCATGACCATCAGCACAACCGTCAGCCTTTTGTGGGAATTTGAGCACACCTACTGGTTCCCGCTCCACGCCTTTCTTTTGCTCCAGCCCAGCTATGAGGAGAGCGCCCACCGGATGATCACCCGGCCGGTGGGCACCGCCATCGGATGCCTGGTGGTACATCTGGTCTATCCATGGCTGCCCGGCCTGACCGGCGTCTTCGCCTTTGCCCTGGCCATGATCTCCCTGATGTATTGCTGTACTCCGGGCTCCTGGGTACACCCCATCTTTTCCACCTCCTTCGCCCTTGCCCTGGCCACCCTCACGGTAAAGGAGGGCCAGGCCATCCAACTGCGCCTATTCTACTTGCTGCTGGCAGTGGCGTTGGTGTTGGTGGTAAACCGTTTCCTGGTGCCCACCCGGAAGGCTACCCAGTTCCGGCACAACCTGCGTACCTTGTGTCGCCTCCAGGCCTCCTACTGGGAGCTGGTGCAGCGCAGCCTCCACGCGCCCGGCCGGCCGGAGCGCTCCGGCGAGATTCTGGCCTGCTTTCATCTGGTGTACCACGAGGCGGCCCAGTATGCGGCGGCCCTGCCGGCGGGAGAGGCGGAGCGGTACCGGACGTGCTGCTCACCCTGTGGAACCTGTTCGCCCATGTGGAGCAGGTGGAGTGCCTGGTACTGACCGGGGAGCTGAGGGGAGGAGGAGTACCCTGTTCTGAGCCGCCTGGCCGGAGAAATTCAGGAGCTGCTGGACCCGCCCCGGCCCGCACTGGCGGAGTTGGGGCTGGAAGGTCTGCCGGCCTCCGGGGCGCTCTGCCGGGCCATGGAGCGCTACCGGCATAACGCCCGGCTGCTGCTGGAGGCATGGGAGAAACAGCCGGTTTCGTGCTGAATCTTGCGGGAATCAGTGGAAAAAAAAGCCAGTATTTGGTCAGGAAAGATTTTCCTCGACAGATTTCGACACGGAAACCGCAAGGATAACTCAAACTTTAGCATACAATGTCTGTATACCAAAGCCGATTCCCGATACACTAAGAAACGGGTGATCGGATGAACGTGGATTATGGTGCAATCGGACAGCGCATCAAGCAGGTGCGCAGGAGCCGCGACATGACGCAGGAGCGTCTGGCAGAGGCCCTCTCCGTGTCAGTGGGCTATATCAGCCAGATAGAGCGCGGCGTGACCAAAATCAATCTGGACACGCTGGCTGCGGTGGCGGCGCACCTCAACTGTGAACTTTCCGAGCTGGTAACCGGGGTGTCGGTGCTCCAGGGGCGCTACCTGGAGGGAGAGCTGGCACAACTGGTGGATCAGATGGACGGACGACAGAGGAAGATGCTTCTGGAAGTGGCCAAGCTGATCTTGGCCGAGTGAGAAAGCAAACAAAATACCGGGCCGCACGCCGTGCGGCCCGGTATTTATTGTTTTGCAGTGGGCAGACCGGTCAGCCCTTCTGCTCCAGAAGGGACTGCTTGATGTCCCAGAGCTTCTGAGACAGGTCCACGTAGTAGTTATGGGGGTTCTCAAAGCGCTTAACCTCGTCCCACAACAGGTCGATCTGTCCGGCGCAGTAGGCCCGCATCTCGGCGATGGGGGGGGAGTCGTATACCCGCCTGCCCCCCAGGAAGATGGGAGCGAGCAGCTCCTTGGCGGTGAAGTTGGTGACACGGCTGCGCTTCCAGGTGGCGTCGGGGTCAAAGAGCTCCAGGGGCTGGCTCTCGTCCACCGCCTCGTCGTGGAGGGTGATGAGGTCGGCGAAAGCCTTGCCGCTCTCCTTGTCGAACAGGCGGTACACCTTCTTGAAGTGGGGGTTGGTGATCTTATCCGGGTTGGCGCTGATCTTGATCTTGGGAATGATATTGCCCTGCTTGTCCTCCACGGCGGCCAGCTTGTAAACGCCGCCGAACACCGGCTCGCTCTTGGAGGTGATGAGCCGCTCACCCACGCCGAAGGAGTCGATCTTGGCCCCCTGAAGCAGCAGATCCCGGATGATGTACTCGTCCAGGGAGTTGGAGGCCACGATCTTGCACTCGGTAAGCCCCGCTGCATCCAGCATCTTGCGGGCCTTGCGGGACAGATAGGTGAGGTCGCCGCTGTCCAGCCGGATGGCGCAGTTGGTAATGCCCTGAGGGAGCAAAATATCCTTGAACGCTTTGATGGCGTTGGGCACACCGGACTTGAGCACGTTGTAGGTGTCCACCAGCAGGGTGGCCGAGTGGGGATAAAGCTGGCAATAGGTCTTGAAGGCGGTGTACTCGTCGGGGAACATCTGCACCCAGGAGTGGGCCATGGTGCCCCCGGCGGGGGAACCATACATCTCGTCGGCCAGGGTGCAGGCGGTGCCGGCGCAGCCGGCGATATAGGACGCCCTGGCACCCAGCACAGCGGCGTCGGGGCCCTGGGCCCGGCGGGACCCAAACTCGCTCACCGGGCGGCCGTCGGCGGCCCGGACGATGCGGTTGGTCTTGGTGGCGATGAGGGACTGGTGGTTGAGGGTGAGCAGCAGGAAGGTCTCGATGAACTGGGCCTCAATGGCGGGGGCGCGGACGGTGAGGAAGGGCTCCCGGGGGAAGATGGGAGTGCCCTCCGGCACAGCCCACAGGTCGCCCGTGAAGCGGAAGGTGCGCAGATAGTCCAGAAAGCCCTCGCAGAAGCAGCCCTTTCCCCGCAGGTAGGCGATGTCCTCCTCGGTGAAGCGGAGGTTTTCGATATAGTCGATGACCTGCTCCAGCCCGGCTGCGATGGCGAAGCCGCCTCCGTCGGGCACATTGCGGAAGAACACGTCGAAGTAGCAGATCTGGTCGGCATAGCCCTCGGTCTGAAAGTAGCCGTTGCCCATGGTCAATTCGTAAAAATCACACAGGAGTGTGTAGTTCATGTGTTCCTTCATCTGTTTCACAACCTTTATCGGTTCAGTACCGTGATCTGGAGGGCCTCCATCACATCCAGGCCCTTGGCGTGGAGATCCGGATCGGGCCCGGCGGTGCAGGAGGCATCCACCACGATCTCCGCCTCGGGCAGGGCGGCCTTGACCATGATGGCGTTGGAGAGTACGCAAAGGTAGGATACCAGTCCAGCCAGCTCCACCCGGTCATAGCCCTGCTCCTTCAGCCAGTTGGCCAGCCACAGGGAGGGGAAGGCGCCCTTGCCGATGACCATATCCCGGCTGCGCTCCATGGCCTGTCCCGTCTGGCCGTAGAGCTGCCAGCCCTCCGAGTTCAGCAGGCAGTGGGGCACCGGCAGCTTCCGCCCCTCCTGGGTGTCCAGGTAGTCCGGGCCATGGGTGTCCAGGGTGAAGGCCACGTCATCTCCGGCGGCGCGGCAGGCGGCGATTTTGGCCGCGATGGGCCCGTCCAGTGCCTCCGCACCGGGAAAGCCCAGTGCTCCGTCTACAAAGTCCTTTTGATAGTCCACTACGAGAAGCAACCGCTTCACCGCGTCCACCACCTTTCTGTCAAGACACCTGTATTATAAGCAGTTTTTTACCAAAATGCAAGAGCAGTCTTGCCGCGCCGGGATATCAGGCCGCCCGCCGGGGAACCGGCGGGCGGTGTGATTTACTCGGCCAGAGGGGTGGGCCCCATGGCCTCGTGAAGCTCCTTGGTGATGGCGCCCTGGAACAGGCAGACGGCGAACCGGTGCATCCGCTCCAGCTTTTCGGGCACCGCGTCGGGGTTATGCTTGCCCGCGGTGGAGAAGTCGCCGTCCAGAATGAACTTGACCTCCTTGTCGGTCTTGCCGCCGCCGATGAGGCCGGGACCGGCGTGGAGCTTCATCCGGTAGTCCCCCACCAGGGGAGTCTCCACATCCAGGGAACACTTGGCGATCTCGCTCTCCTCCACGTCAGGCTCGCCGAGTATGCCGATATACTGGCTGCGGATCAGATCGTCCCAGAGTTCCCCCTCCAGGCCCAAACGCTGGCGGGAGACGGCGTTGACATACCGCAGGCCGATGCGCTCGAAGAAGGCGGGCTGGTAGAGCTGGATAAACTGGGCCAGGGGGCGGTCCAGCCGGGTGGCGAAGTCCTCCCACCGGGTGTAGCTCAGGGTGGACAGGGCGATGAAGCCCTGGGTCAGGTTGAGCTTCCAGCGGCCGTCCTCCGAGATGAAGTTGTAGTTGGTAATGGGCTTCTGAGGCTCCAGCGCGGTGGCGTTCCCCTTCTTGACCACCTTGGGGGGGAGCTGCTCCTGACGGGCCGCATACTGGGGGAAGTCCTTGCGGATGGCCTCCTGAAACTCGGCGGGCTCCTTGGCGCCGATGGACAGGATAGTGGGGAAGCGGAGCTGGCAGATCACCTCCACCAGCGGGGCGCGGGCGTACTGATAGCGTTCGTATGGTGCAAACAGCATAGTGGGCTGCTCCTTCCTGTTTTTCGATCGGTTCTATTGTAGCCCGGAATGGGCGATCTGTCAAACCATTCCACCTTGCAAATGGAGAATTGGGGCGGTATAATGCAGACAATACACAAAGGAGGCGGAGACCATGGAATTGGAGCTGAAGCGGGGCGGCCGCACCGCCCGGGTGGAGACCCTGGGCGGCGAGCTGGTATCCTACCGGGACGAGCGGGGGCTGGAGTACATCTGGGGGGGCGATCCAGCCTACTGGCCGGGGCGCAATCCCCTGCTGTTTCCCATTGTGGGGATGCTGAAGGAGGGAAAGATCCGCTTTGACGGCAGGGAATACGCCATGGAGCGCCACGGCTTTGCCCGGCGGCGGGAGTTCACCCCGGCGGCGCGGGGGGAGGACTGGGTGCGCCTGGAGCTGCGGGAGAGCGCCGAGACCCTGGCGCTGTATCCCTATCCCTTCCGGCTGGCGGTGGAGCAGCGGCTGACCGACACGGGTTTTTCCACGGCGGTGACGGTGGCCAACCCGGGGGAGGGGCCGTTGCCCTTCTGCCTGGGGGCCCACACCGGCTTCCGCTGTCCCCTGGAGGCGGGGGAGCGGTTCGAGGACTACGAGCTAGTGTTCCCCGAGCGGGAGAGCTGTCCCACCCTGCTGCTGCGGGACGGATTGCTGGACCGGCCGGCGGCCCTGCCCTGCCTGGAGGACACCGACACCCTGCCCCTGGACTACCGCTGGTTTGACGCGCTGGACACCCTGATCTTCGAGGGCCTGCGCTCTCGCTCCGTCGCCCTGCGCAGCCGCAAAAGCGGCAGAGGGGTGCGGGTGTCCTTCGACGGCTTCCCCATGCTGGCCTTCTGGACCATGCCGGGGAAGAAGGCCCCCTACCTGTGCATTGAGCCGTGGCACGGCTGCGCCGCCGGGACGGCGGAGGGGCCGGAATTCACCGATAAAGCCCACTGCATCGTCCTGGCCCCCGGCGAGAGCCGCACCCTGGCCTACCGGGCGGACACCCTGTGAGCTAGTATTCCCGCAAAAAAGCGCGGACCGTACAACGGTCCGCGCTTTTTTTGTCAGGAGAGGCCCTCGCCCATGCCGAGGGTGAAGTACAGGATGACCACGATGACCAGAGGGGCCAGAAAGCGCACCGCGAAGGCCCAGGGCTTCTGCATCCGCCGGAGGCCGTGCTCGCCGGCGATTTCCTGCCCGGCGGCTTTGGTGCCCCACACCCAGCCCACAAAGAGGCAGAAGCACAGCGCCCCCAGAGGGATCATCAGATTGTCGGTGAACTTCTCCATCACCGCGTTCATTGGGAGCATCTGCAGCCCGTTTTTGAAGTCGAACCAGGGCAGGTTGATGCCCCGCCCGGCGGACTGGGAGAGGGAGTAGCCCGCGCTGAGCAGCGCCATGGGCGCCGACAGGCCGATGGCCGCCCTGGCCCGGGAGAGGTGGAATTCCTCGGTGAGAAAGGCCACCAGGGTGTCCAGCGCGCAGATCCAGCCGGCGCTTTTGGCCAGGTTCTCCGACTTGGGCACGTAGGAGCCGTAGGTCACCATGATGCCCATGCCCACGGACAGGGAGAAAAAGGCCTGTCCCAATGCGCCCACCAGGGTGTCGCCGCTGAGCCTGGCAGGGTCGATTCCGAACAGGAAGCGCAGGCCCTCCCCCGCCGCCGGGTCGGGTGACTGAGTAGACCACCAGGCCCGCCAGCAGCAGGAAGAGCAGGGGCATAAGGACCTTGCTCACCTTTTCAATGCCCTGGGACACGCCCCGCACCACCACTACGATGCACAGCACCAGAAAGCCCAGGCCCCACAGCAGGGGCTCCACCGGACGGGCACTGAAGGTGGAGAAGTAGTCGGCATAGGCGCCCGGCCCGGCGCCGAAGTGGGCGCCGGCGGCGTAGATCTGGACATACTTGAGCACCCAGCCCCCCACCACACAGTAGTAGGACAGGATGACGATGCCGATGTATCCCGCGAACCGCCACCGGGAGTTCAAAGTGCGGAAGGCCCCCACCACATTCTTCTGGGTGGCCCGGCCGATGGACAGCTCCGCCAGCATGACCGGAAAGCCCACCAGGAACACGATCAGCAGATAACACAGCAGGAAGGCGCCGCCGCCGTAGGTGCCCACCTTGCCGGGAAATTTCCAGATGTTGCCCAGGCCCACCGCAGAGCCGGCTGCGGCCAGGATGAAGCCCAGGTTGGAGGCCCACTGGTGCCTCTTTTCCGTCATAAATCCATTCCTCCTCATTCCAACAGAATCCGATCTACTATACCGCAGAATTCGTCTTTTTTCAAGGGAAATGTCCGCCCGGGGCGGACGCACCCTTTTCCGGCGCGGGAATACGATGGGAGTAGTCACGTTGAAGGGAGGCGCATTCCATGCGGAATGAACTGAATTTGTGGGTGGCGGGGGGCGATATGAGGCAGGCCAAGCTGGCCGAGCTGCTGGCCGCAGACGGGCACACGGTGCACGCCTATGCGCTGGAGCGGCTGGGCGCGCTGGACGGGGTGGAGATGGAGGAGAGCCTGGAGGGGGCCGCCCTGGCGGACTGTGTGGTGCTCCCCCTGCCGGCGGCGGGGGAGGGCAGCCTGCTCAACGCGCCCCTGTCCGGGCGGAAGCACCCCCTGGCCCTGGTGCTGGACGCTTTGCGGCCGGGGCAGGTGATCTGCGCCGGTATGGTGGGCCCCCAGACGGCGGCGCTGGCGGCGGACCGGGGACTCACACTCCACGACTACTTTGCCCGGGAGGAGCTGGCGGTGGCCAATGCGGTGCCCACCGCCTTGCCGGTAGGACACTATCCCGCCCGCCGGGAACACACAGCCCCGCCCCTGGCCATGCCGGGGGCGGGGCTGAACTGTTAGCCGGCGGAAGGCTCCTGGGCGTCAGCGTAGCGGGTGTCGATGGAGGTGAAGTAGCTCTGGACAAAGGCGCGGAAGCACTGGCCCAGCTCCGTCAGGGGACGGCGCTTGTTATAGGCGATGCCCCAGTAGGCGGTGGGCGCGCCGTCGGCATACTCCCGGAACACCAGGTCGGGGTGTTTGCCCTGAAGAGAGAGCTCCTTGTACTTGACGGCGGGGACAATGGAGACACAGTTGTTGGACTCCACCAGGGAGGTGAGAAGGTCCAGGTGCCGTACGTCGTAGTCGATGATGGGAGTCAGGCCGAACTTGCTGTTCTCCGCGGCGCAGAAGGTCTCCTTGTTGACCCGGGAGCCGTCGATGGCCAGGTGTACCCCTGCCAGCTCCCGGTGGGCTACCGCAGGCAGGGCGGCCAGTGGATGCTCCCGGCGCATGAGCATGCCGAAGTTGCACGCATAGATGCGCTCATAGACCACCTCTTCCGACGGGGGCGGGAGCACCGTCATGGCCAGATCCACCTCGCACCGGTCCAGCAGACTGGTGACGTTGGGCAGGTCGGCCCGCTGGTGGATCAGGTTGACCTCGGGGTGCTCCAGCAGAAAATGCTCCAGGAGGGTGGTGTCGTCCGTCATGCAGACGATGGAGAGGGGCTCGGGCCGTCCGCTGTGCTGGTTCCGCACAGCCTGGACGCCGGCGTCCAGGAGTGAAACGGCCTGCTCCACGCTTTTCAGCAGCAGCTCGCCGTTCTGATTGAGGGCGATCTTGCCCCGCCGCCGCTCAAAGAGGGGGACGCCCACCTCCTCCTCCAACCGGGAGATGCTGGTGCTCAGATTGGGCTGGGAGACAAACAGGGTCTCGGCGGCCTTGGACATATTGCCCAGTTTGGCTACGGCGATGAAGTATCTCAACTGTGAAAGTTCCATGCCAACTTCCCTCCCGGTAAGTATATAAATTGCTTATACCGTTCTAAAGATTATATATTTTTCAAACGCGGCTGTAAAGGATATACTGGGCCTGCGTTAAAAAAATCACAAAAAGGAGAGAACGCGGAAAGGGGCGGTTCAGGACTATACGGCGCGGCGCACTCAATTCATGAAATGACGGGCGGGCATCCGCTCCCCACTCAGGAGGATTGCGTATTATGAGAGAAAAAAGAGGATTTGGACCCTGGGGCTGGTTATTGCTGATCTTTGGACTGCTGGTGTTTTTCAGCAATGGCGGCTTCTTTGCAGACGGAACCAACATCATTTCTCCCGCTGTGGCGGAACGGCTGAACGTGGATCAAAGCATCATCCTGACCATGAACTCCGTGGCCGGCATCGTCGGCGTGCTGATCGCCGTCGCAGCAGGGCAGGTGAACCAGCGCATCGGCCCCAGCAAAGTGGCCGCCGGCTGCCTCATTCTGGCGGGCTTGGGTCATATCGCGGCCTGCAACGCCGTCAATGTCCCCATGTACTTAATCGCCATGTGCTTTGTGGGCGGCGGCCTCAGCTCCGGCTCCTTTGTGGGCGTGGGTACTCTGGTGGCCATGTGGTTCCCCAAGAGACAGGGACAGGCCATGAGCATCGTGGCAATGGGCTCCAACTTTGGAACCATGCTCTTTGTCCCGCTGCTCAACGTCCTGGCGGGCTCGATCGGCATGCCGATGGGCTCTGTGATCTGCGGCGGCGTGGCCGCCGTGGTGGGTGTGATCGGCATGGCGCTTCTGCGCGATACCCCCAAGGAGCGGGGCCTCTATCCCGATAACGTCACCGAGGCCGAGTTCAAGGCCAACTACTCCTCCGCGCCCCCCGAGCTGGACAACTCCGGCTGGACCACCGGCAAGCTGCTGCGCACCAAGGAGACCTGGCTGTGCGCTCTGTCCACCGGCTTTCTGATGCTGGCCCAGATGGGCATCATGACCCAGCTGGTGGCCCGCAACATTGAGGTGGGCATTGCCCCCGATCTGGCGGTCAGTGTTATGAGCGCTATCGCCGTCATCGGAATTATTGGCGCCGTCATCTTCGGCCGCATCCTGTTCAGGCTGGGCATCAAGAAGGCCGGCGTGCTCACCGGCGTGCTGTATATTGTGGCCATGCTCTTCAACATCAGCGGCGTGATGCCTCTGGTGTGGGTGTCCCTGGTGGTTATCGGCTTCCTGGGCGCCGCAGCCCCCGCCCTGATGAACTCCGTCCCCGGCTCTGTGTTCGGCCGGGTGGGCTACGCCAAGGTCAACAGCGTGGTGTTCCCCCTGACCAACATCATCTTCATGTGCAACTTCGCCGTCAACGGCCTCATCAAGAAGCTGTTTAACAGCCTGAGCGTGGCTTACATCGTGTTTGCCGGGCTGGCGTTCCTTTCGATTCTGCTGATTCTCGCCCTGCAGGATCACAAGTATGACCAGGATTACATGGCCGCGCACAAGCAGTAAGCGGCCGGGCCCATAAATAGGCAATCTTTAGAAGGAGGTAAACGCAATGAGCAAGAAGTCCCTTGTGGCGCTGGCTCATGGCCTGGACGTGCAGGAGAATGTCACCCGCGTCTTTGACATGATGGGCGGCGCTGCCAAAATGATCGAGCCCAACTCCACCGTTGTGCTCAAGCCCAACGCGGGGCACGCGGCTCCCCCGGAGTTCGCCGTGTGCACCCACCCCGAGACCGTCCGCGCCGTCATCCGTGAGGTAAAAAAGGCCAACCCCAAGCGCATTGTCATCGCCGAGGCCGCCGCCGTGGGCTGCGACACCGACGAGTGCTATGAGGCCTGCGGCATCGCCGCCGTCGCCCGGGAGGAGGGCGTCGAGCTGGTGGACATCAAGAAGGACAAGGATCTCATCAATGTAGCCGTGCGGGGCTACCGCTCCAACATCAGCCACGTCAAGCTGCCCCGCCTGCTGCTGGAGGCCGAGCACATCATCAACCTGCCCATCCTCAAGGCCCACGCCAGCATGGTGTTCTCCGGCGCGCTGAAGAACATCAAGGGCGTGGTGCAGGATCAGGTCCATGTTCAGATGCACCAGCAGAACCTGACCATGGCCATGATGGACGTGTGGTGGGCCTGCCGCGCCGACATCAACATCATGGACGTGATGCACGCCGCCAGCGGCTACTCCCCCCACACCCCCCGTGCCCATCGAGGTGGACTGCATCATGGGCTCCTATGACCCCGTGGCGCTGGACCGCATCGCCTGCGAGCTGGTGGGCATTGATCCCGACGGCGTGGACTACTTCCGCGTGGCCCAGGAGGCCGGCCTGGGCACCACCAACCGCGACGACATCGAGGTGGTGGGCGACAAGGTGGCCGACTGCTACAAGAAGATGTGGGTCCCCTACCTGGAGGACATCCGCAACCGCTGGCCCGAGTATGAGGTCCACTGTGAGGGCGCCTGCTCCAGCTGTCAGGCCCTGCTGACCCTCAACATGGAGACGCTGAAGGCCATCGGCGTCTATGATGACAACACCGACATGGTGGTGGTGGCCGGCGGCCGGAACACCCTTTCCCCCGATACCCCGGACGAGAAGATCCTGCTCCACGGCAACTGCGCCCGCAAGCACCTGAAGGAGCATCCCAACGCCTTCTTCCTCCAGGGGTGCCCCCCTGGAGAGGGCTCCCTCTACATGTCCGTGCTGCGCAAGGAGGCCATGACCGGCAAGCCCGAGCAGATGCACTGGATCCGCGAGCGGATGGAGATCGACGCCCCCGCTTGGCGCTCCTACGTGGAAAAAGAGGCGGAGAAGTTCTATGGATCAGACGATAAGTAAGGGCTTTGTCTTTCTGGAAAACGCCCCAGAGCTGATGCGCCTGCTGGAGGACATCTTCACCGACGACTTCATGCAGGAGTATACCCGCTTTGAGAGCTTTGAGGGCTTCCGGTATTCCAGCGCCGTGATGGTCAACTGGAAGGCGGATACCCTGATCTACGCCCCGCCGCTGCTGGACGCCTTTGTGAAAGAGAGCACCGACTTCGCCACCTGGGACGAGATGGTGCGCTCCGCCACCGGCCTGCGCTACCGCAGATAACGCCTGTCCGCGGCTTTTCAGCACAGCCTGCGAGACCCCTCCGGGCCTCTACCGGACGACCCTTCGGAATGCTGAACCAGAACGAGGCCGCCAGACGCTTGTCCCCACAACGCCTGGCGGCTCGCCATATCCCGGCTGGGGCGGAGCAACGCCCCGCCGGGACACCTGCCACCCCGGCAATAAGGAGATATGTCATTATGAAGGTTGCAGATATCAAGCGCGCCGCCTGCGTGGGCGGCGGCGTGATCGGCTCCAGCTGGGCCATCCAGTTCGCCATGCGCGGGCTGGCCGTGACCCTGTACGACATCAACGACGAACAGCTCAAAAGGAGCGAGGCCCAGATGCACAAGAGCCTGGACGCTCTGGAGCAATTTAACGCCATTACCCCGGAGCGCCGGGGGGAGATCGTGGCGGCCATCCGCCTGACCACCTCCATGGAGGAGGCCGTGGCGGACGCCCAGTTCATCCAGGAGAGCGGCCCGGAGCGCCTGGAGATCAAGCAGTCCATTCTGGCCCAGGTGGAAGCCTGCGCCGCGGCGGACGCCCTCTACGCCAGCTCCACCTCCGGCCTGCTCATCTCCGACATTGCCGCCAAGGCGGCCCACCCGGAGCGCTGCGTGGGGGCCCACCCCTACAATCCGCCCCACCTCATCCCCCTGGTGGAGCTGACCTCTGGCGACAAGACCGACCCCGCCCTGCTCCGGCTGGCCTACGACTTCTACCAGTCCATCGGCAAGGAGGCCGTCCTCCTGCGCCGGGAGTGCCCCGGCTTCATCGCCAACCGGCTCCAGCTGGCCCTCTACCGGGAGGTACAGGATCTGGTGATGCGGGGGGTGTGCTCCGTGGAGGACGCGGACAAGGCCCTGGTCTACGGCCCCGGCCTGCGCTGGGCCATCTTCGGCCACAACATGATCATGCAGCTGGGCAACCCCGGCGGCCTGACCGGCATGGTGAATATGCTGGGCAACTCCGGCGACCGCTGGCTGGCCGACATGGCCTCCTGGACCCACCAGCCCGACAACTGGGCCGAGGTGGCCCAGCCCGGCGTGGATGAGGAGATGAAGCACTTCCCCGACCACATCGGCCACACCAACGAGGCGTGCGCGGCCTACCGCGACCAGATGCTCATTGAGCTGCTCAAGCTCCACAAGAAGCTGTAAAGGAGGAAACCGGGTGACCGCCAATACGACCGCATCCGTCCGGGCCTTCGCCGACCGCCGCTGGCTGTGCCTGATTTCCGCCATGGTGATCTGCGTGTGCGCCGGCTTCGGCTACGCCTGGAGCGTGCTCCAGACCCCCATCATCGCCCGGTTTGGCTGGGCCGACTCCGGGGTGGCCCTGGCCTACACCATCACGGTGGTGTGCTCCACCATGGCCCCCCTCCTCTTCGGCGGGCTAATCCGCCGCATGTCCAGCCGCCTTTGCGTGGCCGTGGGGGCCGTCCTCTTTGGCGCCGGCCTCTTCGCCGCCGGCCTGATAAGCCAGCTCTGGCAGCTCTACCTGTTCTACGGCGTGATTTCCGGCCTGGGGGTGGGCTTCATCTATCCCAGCATGATGGCCTATGTGGTGCGCCTCTTTCCCGACCGCTCCGGCATGGCCTCCGGCCTGGGCACCGCTGCCTACGGCTCCGGCGCCATCCTGTGGGCCCCCACCGCCGCCGCGCTGATGGAGAAGGTGGGCCTGGGCAGCGCCTTCCGGGTGCTGGGGGTGCTCTTCGCCGCGGTGATTCTGCTGGGCTCCCTGCTGCTGGCCGAGCCGCCGGAGGGATTCCACGCCGCCATGGCCCCCGCCGCCAGCGGCGGGCAGGGGAGCGGCGCCGACCTGAACCGGGGACAGATGGTGCGCACCGGGGCCTTCTACCGGATGGTGGCGGTATTTACCTGCGGCCTGGTGGCCGGGGTGATCGTCATCAGCCAGGCATCCCCCATCCTCCAGCAGACCCTGGGCTACGCCCCCGCCCGGGCCGCCCTCTTCGTCAGCGTGTTCTCCGCCTGCAACATGGCCGGCCGCTTCGTGTGGGGCAGCCTCTCCGACCGGCTGGGCCTGGTCAACACCGCCGGGGCGGTGTTCCTGCTGTGCATCCTGTCCATGGCCGCCCTGGCCGTGACGGGGACGGAGGGGCTGGTGCTCCTCTTCATGGGGGTGGCCGCCTCCTGCTACGGCGGACTGGCCTCCCTCCTCACCCCCCTCACCGCCCGCATGTTCGGCCCCCGCTACATTACGGAGAACTACGGCGTCATGTACGTGGTGTTCGGCCTGGCCAGCCTCATCGGCCCCAGCCTGGCCACCACCTTCAAGACCGCGGGAGGCGGCAGCTACACCGGCGCCTATGTGACCGCCGCGGCGCTGGCCGTCATCGGCCTGGCGCTCTCCCGCTTCCTGAAAGCCCCGTCCTGCAAAGGAGAATGATATGAAACTGAGTAAAGTGAGAACGGCCGAGGAGATCATCGCCCGGTTCAAGGATGGGCAGATCATCGCCATCGGCGGACAGACCAACCAGTACATGCCCGACCGCCTGATCGACTGCGTGCTGGAGAGCGGCGCCAGGCATCTGACCATCTACTCCATCGACTCCAGCGACCCGGGCCACGGCGTCAGCCTGCTGGTGGAGGCCGGCCGGGTGGACGCCATGATCACCACCCACGTGGGCACCAACCCCCTGACCAACGCCAAAATCCAGTCCGGGGCGCTGAAGGCGGAATTCAACCCCATGGGCACCTTCATCGAGCGCATCCGCTGCGGCGGCGCGGGGCTGGGCGGCGTGCTCACCAAAACCGGCCTGGGCACCGTGGTGGAGGAGGGCAAACAGATCATTGAGGTCAATGGCGAGAGCTATCTGCTGGAGACCGCCCTCCGCGCCGACATCGCCCTCACCCGCTGCCGCCGGGCCGACCCCCTGGGCAACCTGGCCTACAGCGGCAGCAGCGGCCACGCCTCCCACCCGGTGATCGCCACCTGTGGCGCGCTGTCCATCGTGGAGTGCGACCACTTCTGCGACCTGGGGGAGCTCGGCCCCGACAAGATCAAGGTGCCCGGCATGTTCGTGGACATGATTCTGGCGTAAGGAGGCGGGACAATGGACAACAGAAACTTTATCGCCAAGCGGGCGGCCGCCTATTTCCGGCCCGGCGACGTGGTCAACCTGGGCATCGGCATCCCAAGCCTCTGCGGCAGCTACGCCGTGGACGGCGTACTCTTCCAGAGCGAGAACGGCTTCATCGGCATCGGCCCCACGGTGCAGGAGGGACTGATGAAAAACGAGCGCTTCGTCAATGCGGGCGGAGTGCCCTTCGTCCCCGTGCCGGGGAGCAGCGCCTTCGATGTGGCCATGTCCTTCAACGTCATCCGCTGCGGACGTCTCGCCGCCACGGTGCTGGGCGGCCTGCAGGTATCGGCACAGGGGGATCTGGCCAACTGGGCCACCCCCGGCCGGGCCTTCGGAATGGGGGGCGCCATGGATCTGTGCAACGGCGCCCGGAAGGTCATTGTGGCCATGGAGCTGGTGGCCAAGGACGGCTCCCCTAAGGTGGTCAGCCGGTGTACCCTGCCCCTCACCGCTGTAAAGTGCGTCAACCACATCGTCACCGACCGCTGCGTCATCGACGTGACGGAGGAGGGGCTGGTCCTCTCCGAGATCCGGAAGGGCCACACCGTGGAGGAGATCCAGGCCGCGGTGGAGCCCGTGCTCCTGGTGTCCCCCGACTTGAAGGAAATGGAGGAAGATTGATATGGCAAAACCGCTGAGCAAGACGGTCGTGGTGGCCTATGGCCGCTCCGCCGTGGCCAAGTCTGGCAAGAAGGGCGCCCTGCGCAATCTGCACCCCATCGACATGGGCGGGCTGGTGCTCAAGGGCGTGATGGAGAAAATCCCCAAGTTGGACCCCGCCCTGGTGGAGGATGTGATTCTGGGCTGCGCCATCCCGGAGGCCAAGCAGGGCCTCAACCCCGCCCGGCTGGTGGCCGCCCGGGCCGGCCTGCCCTACACCGCCTGCGGCCTTACCGTGGACCGCTTCTGTTCATCCTCTCTCCAGGCCGTGGCCCTGGCCGCCTGGCAGATCGAGGCCGGACAGGCCGACTGCATCGTGGCCGGAGGTATCGAGTCCATGACCGCCCTGCCCATGACCCTGGACCGCAGCGGCGACATGGACCCCTGGCTGCTGGAGCACGACCCCGCCCAGTACATCTCCAACGGCGAGACCGCCGAGAACGTGGCGGAGAAGTACAACGTCACCCGGGAGGAGATGGACCGCCTGGCTCTGGAGAGCCACCGAAAGGCGGCCGCCGCCCAGGACGCGGGGTATTTTGACGAGCAGATCATCCCCCTGCCCGGCGTGGACGCCGAGGGCAACGAGATCGTCTTTGACAAGGACCAGGGTATCCGCCGTGACACCACCCTGGAAAAGATGGCGTCCATGAAGCCCTGCTTCCGGGAGAACGGCCGGGTCACCGCCGCCACCTCCTCCCAGACCAGCGACGGCGCGGCTTTCCTGGTGCTGATGAGCCGGGACAAGGCCGCCGAGATGGGCATCCGGCCCCTGGCCTCTTTCCTGGGCTTCTGTGTGGGCGGCCTGGATCCGGCCTACATGGGCCTGGGCCCCATCTACGCCGCGCCCAAGGTGCTGGAGTACACCGGCCTGACCATGGACGACATGGACGTGATTGAGCTCAACGAGGCCTTCGCCGCCCAGGTCAGCCCCTGCATCAAGGGAGCTGGGCATGGATCCCGCCAGGGTCAACCCCAACGGCGGCGCCATGGCCCTGGGCCACCCCCTGGGTGCTACCGGCGCGGTGCTGAGCTGCAAGGCCATCTCGGAGCTGCGCCGCACCGGCGGCAAGTATGCTATGGTTACCATGTGTATCGCCGGCGGCATGGGCGCGGCAGGGATCTTCAAGGCGGATTAATACCCGCGGGGCAGGGAGACTGCCGCCGCGTACAAACGATTATGGGGATTATGTCAAGCTCCCCGAGCTGGAGGAGTACAAGGAGTGGTTCAAGGACTTCGCGGATCTGTACCGGGAGGACGGCATCCTTCAGGTGACCTGGAAGACCCTGGACGGTCCCATGCACCACAGCGGCATGTCCCACCGTGCCATCAGCCAACTGGTCCGCGTGCTGAGCCTGGACTACAAGAACGAGATCATCATCTTCACCCACATCGGCGACCACTGGATGACCGAGTCCGACCCCAACGGCTGGGAGACTTACTCCGAGCTGCCCACCCAGCGGTTCCAGCACCAGTATTTTGACGACACCAACCTCATCAAGAACATGGTGTTCGACCTGGACGTGCCCACCATCGGCGCCATCCCCGGCTCCGGCTTCCACTGGGACTCCGCCATGCTCAGCGACATCACCATCTGCTCCGAGGATACCTGGATGGAGGTGCCCCACGCCCACGGCGGCCTGGTGCCCGGCGACGGCATGGGCCTGATGGCCCAGCACTACTTCGGCACCAAGCGGGGCAACTACTACATGATGACCGCCCGCCAGTGGACCGCCCAGCAGATGCTGGACTGGGGCATGGTCAGCGAGGTGGTACCCAAGGATCAGGTCATGGCCCGCGCCTGGGAGATCGCCCGCATGTGGAAGACGATGCCCTATGAGAACCGCACCATCATGTCCAACCTGGCCAAGCGGCCGCTGAAGAAGCTGCTGGTGGAGGATCTGAAGCTGCACACCGTCTCCGAGCAGTACGGCTCCCTGCTGCGCATCGCCGCCGGTGACATGGGCGACCGCAATGCCGCACAGCAGGATGAGAAGTACATCAGCCAGACCAACGACTGGCGCTACACCTTCCCCCACATGCAGCAGGCACCCACCCGTGAGAGCTGGGCCGCCTTCCGCACCGAGCCCATCGAGTGGTTCAAGAAGGTGGAGGCCGGCGAGGCGGTCAACCCCTGCGACCCCACCCGCCCCGTGAAGCCCTACCGCCCCGATGGCGAGTAAGGCACTGTATGGAATCAGGAGGTAGTTACCATGGGAAAACCAATGGCGGATTACGTCAAGCTGCCCGAGTTTGACGAGTACAAGGAGTGGTTCAGGGACTTCGCCGACCTCAAGCGGGAAGACGGCATCGTGCAGGTGACCTGGAAGACCCTGGACGGCCCCATGCACCACAGCGGCATGTCCCACCGGGCCATGAGCCAGCTCACCCGCTGGCTGAGCCTGGACTTTAAAAACGAGATCATCATCTACACCCACATCGGCGACAACTGGATGATCGAGTCCGACGCCAACGGCTGGGAGACCTACTCCGAGCTGCCCACCCAGCGGTTCCAGCACCAGTATTTCGATGACACCAACCTCATCAAGAACATGGTGTTTGACCTGGATGTGCCCACCATCGGCGCCATCCCCGGCCCCGGCTTCCACTGGGATTCCGCCATGCTGTGCGACATTACCCTGTGCTCCGAGGACACCAAGATGGAGGTGCCCCACGCTCAGGGGGGGCTGGTGCCCGGCGACGGTATGGGCCTGATGTGCCAGCACTACTTCGGCACCAAGCGGGGCAACTACTACATGATGACCTCCCGCCAGTTCACCGCCCGGCAGATGCTGGAGTGGGGCATGGTCAACGAGGTGCTGCCCAAGGGCAAGGTGCTGGAGCGGGCCTGGGAGATCGCCCGCATGTGGAAGACCATGCCCTACGAGAACCGCACCATCATGTCCAACCTGGCCAAGCGGCCGCTGAAGAAGCTGCTGGTGGAGGACTTGAAGCTGCACACCGTCTCCGAGCAGTACGGCTCCCTGCTGCGCATCGCCGCCGGGGATCTGGGCGACGAGCACTCCGCCCAGCAGGATGAGAAGTACATCAGCCGCGTCAACGACTGGCGCTACGCCACCCGCGACATGGAGGAGCCCCAGACCGCCGAATCCTGGCGCACCATGCCCCTCAAGGCCGCCGAGTGGTGGAAGAAGGTGGAGGCCGGTGAGATTGAGAACCCCTATGTCTTCGAGCACAGCAACGAGCCGGAGGACTACGAGTTTTAATTCCAAAGCGCGGAAGAAGGGGCGACCGGCACGTCCCTTCTTCCTGTGCATTGCTTATAAAGGAGTGTCACAGCTATGGCAAAGACCATCATCACCGCCGCGCTGACCGGCGCGGTCACCCCCGCGGGCTACAAGATCCCCGAGACGCCCCAGCAGATCGCCGACGAGGCCTACGACGCCTGGAAGCTGGGCGCCGCCGTAGTGCACCTGCACATGCGCGCCGACGACGGCCTGGGCGCCATGGACAAGGAGAAGTTCCGCGAGACCATCAAGCTCATCCGCAGCCACAAGGACTGCGACGTGATCATCAACTGCACCTCCTCCGGCGCCTCCCCGGAGCACCCCGCCACCGACGACGAGCGCATGGCCCACCACAGGGAGCTGTCCGGCATCGAGATGGGCTCCTACGACGCGGGCTCCTTCAACTGGATGCCCGGCGGCGTGTTCGTCAACTCCCCCCAGTTCCTCGAGAAGCTGGGCGATCTTTACATGGAGAAGGGCATCAAACCGGAGCTGGAAATCTTTGACGCCGGCATGCTGGGCGTGGCCAACTACTTCGTGAAGAAGGGCCATCTGCCCACCCCCTGCCACTACCAGTTCTGCCTGGGCGTGCTGGGCGGCATGCCCGCCACAGTGGAGAACCTGCTCTACCTGGTGCAGCACATCCCCGCCGGTTCCACCTGGTCGGCCTTCGGCGTGGGCAAGGGCCACCTGCCCATCCTGTTCGCCTCCCTGGCCCTGGGCGGCCACATCCGCGTGGGCATGGAGGACAACGTGGTGTATGAGGTGAAGGAGAACGGCGAGAAGGTCATGGCCACCAACCACATGCTGGTGGAGCGGGCCGTCAACGCCGTCAAGGCCTTCGGCAATACCCCCGCCACCCCCGACGAGGCCCGCCGGATGCTGGGCATCCCCGCCTTCGACGGCGGCCGGGTGCGCGCCGCCCTGGGCATTGACTAACTGAATTTCCTGGCCCCAGCGGCGGCAGGAGCGGATGCTCCTGCCGCCGCTTTGTTTTCCACACATTTCAGGCAGACGGGGGAAAACCCGCGCATAGAGTAGGTGGAAAGGGGGCATGGAAGGATGGAACATGCGCTGCGGGTGGCGGCCTACTGCCGGGTATCCACGGACAAGGAGGATCAGCTTCACTCCCTGGCTGCCCAGCAGGCCTACTTTGAGGGGTACATCGCCCGGCACGGCTGGCGCTGCGCGGGCATTTTCGCCGACGAGGGCCTGTCGGGCACCACCCTCCGCCGGCCCAGATTCGCCGAGCTGCTCCGGCTGGCCCGGTCGGGGGCGGTGGATCTGATTCTCACCAAGGAGGTGTCCCGCTTCGCCCGCAACACGGTGGACGCCCTCCAGGTGACCCGGCGGCTGAGGGAACAGGGGGTGGGGGTAATTTTCCTCAGCGACGGCATTGACACCCGGGACAACGACGGGGAGTTCCGCCTTACCATCATGGCCAGCGTGGCCCAGGAGGAGAGCCGTAAGATCTCCGAGCGCACCCGCTGGGGGCAGCTCCAGGCCATGCGGCGGGGGGTGGCCTTCGGCAACGACACGGTGTACGGCTATGCGCTGCGGGGCGGGGCGCTCACCATCCGGCCGGAGCAGGCGGAGGTGGTGCGGGAGGTGTACCGCAAGTGTCTGGAGGAGGGTAAAGGGGCCCACACCATTGCCCGGGAGCTCACCGAGGCGGGGGTGGCCCCGCCCCTCCGGGCGGACGGGGCGTGGTCGGCCGCCATGATACTGCGGCTGCTCCACAACGAGAAGTATTGCGGCGACCTGCTCCAGAAGAAGTACCGCACCGTGGACCATCTGACCCACCGGAAGGTGGTCAACCGCGGGGCGGAGGAGCAGTTCCGCCTGGAAAACCACCACCCGGCCATTGTCAGCCGGGCCCAGTTTGCCGCCGTCCAGGCCGAGCTGGCCCGGCGCGCGGGGTTGGCGGGGGAGAGGAGCCGCTTTTCCGCCCGCTACTGGTATTCCGGCAAGCTGGTGTGTGGGGCGTGCGGCGGGCGCCTCACCGCCAAGCGCACCCGGCGTCCCGATGGGCGGGAGTACCTGCGCTTCGTTTGCCGGGGACGGGGAACGGGATGCGCCATGAGGGCGGTACCGGGAGACGTGCTGACCGCCTGTGTCCGCCACGTGCTGGGCGAGGTGGGACTGCCTCTGGGGGCGATGGCCGCGGAGGTACTGGCGTCGGCCCGGCCGGCGGGGGCGGAGTGCGGGGCGGCGGCTCTGCGGCAGGCCCTCCGCCGTCAGGAGGCCCGCCGGGCCAGGGCACTGGACGCCTTTCTGGACGGGACCCTCAGCCGGGAAGAGCTGGCGGCGCTCACTGCCCGGAGCGAGGCGGAGCGGTCCCGGCTGGCCCGGCGGCTGGCCGACCTGGAAATGGCGGGGGCGGAACGGCCGGAGCGCCGCGCCGCCCTGCTGGACTGGCTGGCGGGAGAGCTGGCCGGGGGCGAGGCGGTGCTGGACGCGGCGGTAAAGCGGGTCACGGTCCAGGCCGACGCCCTGCTGGTTGAGCTGGAGGAGCTGCCCCTGTGCTTCCGTGTCCGGGCGCAGGCCGGCGGGCGGGGGGCGGCGCGGCGGGTTGAGGTGACCGAGTGTACCCCCCTCCCGCGCTGAACAGCGGTGTCCTTTCGGAAAGGCGGTGCCCACCGCAGAGGGGGCCATCCAGCTGGCTATGGAGGAGCTGCCCATTACCCTCCACGGCGCCCGGGTTCTGGTGATCGGCTACGGCCGTCTGGGCCGGGTGCTGGCCGACCGGCTGGCGGGCCTGAAGGCCAGGGTCAGCGTGGCGGCCCGCCGGTATGCCGACCTGGCCTGGGCAGAGAACTGCGGCTACGGCGTGGAGCACACCGGGCAGTTGGAGGGCTGGCTGTGCGGCTATGATCTGGTGGTCAATACCGTCCCTGTCCGCGTTCTGCGGGAGGCGGAGCTGGCAGATCTGAAGCCGGGCTGCCTGGTCATTGACCTGGCCTCCAAGCCTGGAGGGGTAGACTTCGACGCGGCGGCCCGGCTGGGGGTCAAGGCCTTCTGGGCCCTGTCTCTGCCCGGCAAGGTGGCCCCGGTCACAGCGGGCAAGAGCATCAAGACAACCATCTATAACATCCTCACCGAATTAGGAGTGTGAACATGGAACATAGGAAGATTGGATTCGCCTTCTGCGGCTCCTTCTGTACGTACAGCCAGGCCATGGAGGTGCTGGAGCGGGTACAGTCCAGGTACGGCGACGTACTCCCCATCGTCTCGGAGGCCGGCGCCGCCACTGATACCCGCTTCGGGGCGGCCCACGACTTTATGCGGGAGATGGAGCGCATCTGCGGCCGGAGGGTGGTGGACAGCATCGCCAAGGCCGAGCCCATTGGGCCCAGGCATCTGCTGGATGTGCTGGTCATCTGTCCCTGCACGGGCAACACCCTGGCCAAGCTGGCAAACGGCGTCACGGACACCACGGTTACCATGGCGGCCAAGGCTCACCTGCGCAACGGGGGGCCGGTGGTGCTCTGCCCTGCCACCAACGACGGTCTGGCGGCCTCGGCCAGGAATATCGGCGTACTGCTGGACAAGAAAAACGTCTATTTCGTCCCCTTCCGGCAGGACGATCCCGCCAAGAAGCCCACCTCCCTGGTGGCCGACTTTTCCCTGGTCCCAGCCGCTATCGACGCGGCGCTGGAGGGCCGCCAGCTCCAGCCCGTGCTGCTTGGACCGCAGGAGGCGGATTAAAAAACACACCGCCCCCGGCGTAGCCGGGGGCGGTGTGTTTTTGTGATTGTTTACAGGGTTTTGGCAAAATCCATGGGGATATAGGTGAAGCCGTCCCGCACATAGCAGTAGTGGGTCAGCTCAATGGTTTCACCAGTGCCGGTGACACATTCATAGCTCTCAGGGGTAAAGGTATAGGTGACATCGCCCTTGGCGATGGTGGTGGAACCGTCAGCCTTGTTCCAGGTGACGGTGTAGCCGCGGCTCTCGGCCACCTGGCGCAGGGGAACGTCGGAGAGGAAGGTGGTGGGTGTCTTGCTGGAGGACAGACCTGTGTTGTGCATCATGGTGGTCAGCAGCTTGGCGTACAGGTTATCCGCCAGAAGCATCTCCCGCTCCGCCATATCAATGCCGAGCTGGGTTACATAGGCGTCGCCTGCGGCGCGGCTCTCGGAGTACTTGGCCAGCATGGCGGGGGCGGCATCCAGCATCTCCTGGTACATCAGCTCCTCCTGGAGCTTCCAGAAGTCCTTTACACCCTGGCTATACAGGGAGCGGTTCTGTTCAGCAATGGTGCAGATGCTCTTGAACTTCCAGAAGGCGCCGTCGGGGTTGTAGGTGTCGCCGTCCAGATGATAGGCCGGGGCGGTGTCGGTAATGCCGGAGAAGAAGGGAATGAACACGGAGTGCTCCGTGTTGCCCAGGGCCAGCCAGTCGATGGAGGAGCACTCCGCGGGCCAGTCGGGGAAGGTCTGGAGGATATGGATCTGGGAGGAGCGCTCGGTGCCGATGACGCGGTTCTCCTCATTGCCGGGCAGGGTCACGTCCAGGGGAGTGCCCTCGTACCGGTTGCGGTAGATATCCATGACGGTCAGAACGCTGACCTTCTCGTCGGGGGAGTAGAACAGAGGATAGAATTCATCGGAGTCGTACTCGCCCGCCAGGGAGGGGGCCAGGATGGTCATGCCGGCCCAGTTGCGCATGTTGTTGTAGTCCTCGCGGGTGTTGTTGGTCACCGATTTGGCCAGGTGGTACAGCTCGCCCTCCTTGACGGCCAGGCCCAGCTTGTCGATGGTGTCGAACAGACCGTCAGAGTAGATGTAGCCGTCCTCGGGAGTGGCCTTGGGGTCCACCAGCCCGATCATGTTGTGGTTGCCGAACACGGCCACCTTGTCGTCGGGCATCTTCATGGCGCAGTACTGGTGCCCGCCGTAGATCTCCACGATCCAGGCCTCGTCCTGGTCGGTGATCATGACGGTGTTGCCCTCTTCGGAGCCGTACTCGTCCACATAGCCCAGCAGCACATCCACGGCCTCCCGGGCGGTGGTGGAGACGGCGGCTACCGAGGCGGCCAGAATGGCCTCACGCAGGCCGGGCTCCACAAAGGGATCCTCGGCCTCCCAGGCCTCGCAGGTGGAGGTGGAGACGGTGGCGGTGATGCTCACACCGTACTCATTGGTGCAGGAACCGGGGTACATGCCGTCGTCGCCCCGGGTGTAGTCGGGGACATAGGTGTACTTATAGGTGGTGGCGGGCAGGGGGATCTGGAACCCGGTGGCGGTATCGGTGATGAAGCGGCCGGGCACATTTTCCACCCGGGGCTGTACCTGAAACATTTTGTTGTAGTCGCCCTGGCCCTGATCCTCGCTGCGTGCAATGAGATAGGTCCCCTGGTCGCTGACATCCTTGCCTACGTACACGCCGGTACACGCCAGAGCGCTGGTGCTGAGGAGCATCGCGCCCGCCAGTGTGACGGATAAGACGCGAAGGGATTTTTTCATGTTTGATTACCTCACCTTTTTTTGAATTCAGCCGGCCTCGGCTTGGGACAGGTCCATGAGCCCCCCTTCTGCAAGAAAGCGTGCAGATTTTAATATGAGAAATGCTGTATCTACATTTTTGCACAATATAGACAAAATGTCAAGGAGAATCATTGGGCGATTTTACGGCTGTATGTGTGGAAAAGGAGAAAGATCAACTGCAAAGAGCCAGGAGGGACAGCGGATTTTAGCAGAAGTATAGAGAGCGTATGGTACGGTTTTTCTGGGATCAACAAAAAAGCTGCGCCCCCATGGGGGCGCAACTTTGGGACTCAGAAGCGGCTGATCTGCGCGGCGTCCATCCGCTCCAAAATGGCGGCGGCCAGCCGGGCGGCGTTCTCCACGTCGCTGTGGGCGGCGATGCCGTAGTGGGTATGGATGTAACGCACAGGGATGCCGATGACGATGACGGGCACGCCCTGGTTGGACAGATGGATGGGCGCGCCGTTGGTAGAGCCGCCGGTGCGCACGCTCTCCTGCACGGGGATGCCCAGCTCCTCCGCCAGATCCAGGGCATAGCGCTGGAAGCGGGGGTTGGTGATCATGCGGGCATCGATGTGGCGCAGCATGGGCCCCTTGTGGATGGCGGTCTGTATCATATAGGGTTCGGCCACGGTGTCGTCGGCGGGGCAGCCCTCAAAGACGATGGCCAGGTCGGGCTTTACGGTGTTGGCGGTGACAGTGGCGCCGCGGGTCCCCATTTCCTCCTGGACGGCGAACGCGCCGGTCACGTCCACATTCAGCGTCTTGTCCCGCAGATTGTCTAGGGTACGCAGAATGGAGGCGCAGCCCAGACGGCAGTCAAAGGCCTTGCCGATCATCAGATCGTGTTTCTCCTGGTACTCGAAGGTCACGTCGGGCACCACCGGGGCGGCCATGCGCACACGGAAGTCCCGCAGTACCTCCTCCCGGGAGGAGGCGCCGATGTCGATGCTCATGTCCTCTACGGCGGGCTGAGCCTTGCGCTCGGCCTCGCTCATAAAGTGGGGGGGCTTGCTGGCGGTGACGCCGGGGAATATAGTCCCCGGCGGCCGTCTGAACCCAAACCCGGTGGGCGGGGATGTTGGAGGGAACCCAGCCGCCCAGGGTGGTGAAGCGCAGGGTGCCGTTGGGCTTGACGGCCTGCACCATGAAGGCCACCTCGTCGGTGTGGGCGTCCAGTTGAACCATGGGCCGTCCGCCCTGGTTCCCGCTGCGGGAGAGGTAGAGGTTGCGCAGGCTGTCCTCCCGGAAGGAGCCCAGCCCCTCGCCATAGCGGCGCAGGACGGCGAGAACCTCGTCCTCAAAGCCGGGCGCGCCCTTGGCGTTGGAGAGGGCGGCGCACAGTTCCAGTGATTGCTTTTTATCCATTCGTGTCTATCCCCACATTCTAACCAATTAAAATTCGGTGCCGCAGGCCTTGGCGATGTCCACCTTTTTGAACTCCTCCATGAAGTCCACGATGTAGTCGGCGGTGGTCTGGAGCATCTTCCGGCCCCACTCCTCGGTGGCGGTCTCGGGGTGGTCGGGACCAATCCATCCGTTGTGGGTGACGGAGGGGGTCAGGCGGGGGATGTTGACGGTGACGCCCTTGTAGTCGATGGAGGTGAAGCCGGTGGCCTTCAGGGTGTCGGATACGTCGTGGAGCTTCATGGGGCCGGCCACCTCGCTCTGATCCACCAGGGAGGGGGCAATACCCAGGATGGCCGCCGTCTCTTCGCCGCCGCCGTGGCCGCCCTTCCAGGCCGGGTCCATGTCCCAGGCCATGAGCCACCAGTTCAGTTCAGCCAGGATACCGCCCTTGCGCTGGATGTCATAGCCCACCCGGTCGATGGACTTGATGTTGCCGCCGTGGCCGTTGAGGATGACGAAGCGGCGGGCGCCGTGCTGGAACAGGCTGTCGCACACCCGGCCGAGCACCTGATAGAGCAGCTCGGTGCCCAGGTTGATGGTGCCGGGATAGTCGCACAGGCTCTCAGTGGCGCCGTAGGGGATGGTGGGGCAGATGAGCACGTCGCTCTTCTGCTCGATCTTGTCCAGCAGGAAGTCGGGGATGAGGGTGTCGGTGCCCAGGGGCATGTGGCGGCCGTGGCACTCGATGGAGCCGATGCCGATGAGGACGGTATCGTGAGCGCGGAAATATTCCTCTGCCTTGGGCCAGGTCAGGTTGGATAAACGCATGGTATTACCTCCTTGTATTGTGCGGAGCGCAGTCCGGTCGGGCTGGCTTCAGAGTGGATAGTGGCAGGCGCACAGGTGGCCGGGGGCGATCTCCTTTAACTCGGGGACTTCGCTGCGGCACTTGTCCGTGCAGTAGGGGCAGCGGGGGTGGAATTTGCAGCCGGTGGGGGTGTGGATGGGGCTGGGGGGTTCACCCTCAATGGCGTAGTCCCGCTGGCGGTTCAGGGGATCCAGCTTGGGGGCCGCCTTGGTCAGCACCTGGGTATAGGGGTGGGCGGGGTGCTGGAAGATGGCCTCGGTGGGGCCCACCTCCACGTTGCTGCCCAGGTACATCACCATCACCCGGTGGGTAATGTGGCGCACCACCCGCAGATCGTGGGAGATGAACAGCACCGTCAGCTCCAGCTCCCGCTGGAGCTGGGCCAGCAGATTGATGATCTGGGCCTGGATGGATACGTCCAGGGCGGATACAGGCTCGTCCGCCACAATAAAGGCGGGGTTGAGGGAGAGGGCCCGGGCAATGCCGATGCGCTGGCGCTGGCCGCCGGAGAACTCGCCGGGAAAGCGCTCGGCGATGTCCATGGTCAGTCCGCTCATGGTGAGGAGCTGCTCCACCCGGGCGGGAAGCTCCTCGGCCGGCACCACCTTGTGTACCCGCAGCATCTCGGCGATGGTGTCATATACCGACATACGGGGGTTGAGGGAGGAGTAGGGGTCCTGGAAGATCATCTGCATCTGGGGGCGGAGCCTGCGGAGCGCATCGCCCTTCATGTGGGAGATGTCCGTGCCGTTGAGGCGGATGGTGCCGCTGGTGGGCTCATACAGCCGGAGAATGGTGCGGGCCAGGGTGGACTTGCCGCAGCCCGACTCGCCCACCAGACCCAGGTTTTCCCCCTTGAAGAGCTGGAAGGACACGTCGTTGACGGCCTTGAGGTAGCGCTTTTCCTTCCGCTGGAGCACATCGCCGGCCGTCCGCTTCAGCGGAAACCATTTGCACAGGTGTTCCACCTCCAGCAGCAGGGGACGGGAATCAGCCATGGGGGGTGTCCTCCTTTCGTCCGGCGCCGTCCGGCACCTCGATCAGGCCCTGGAAGGACGCGGTCACGTCCAGGCGGTGACAGCGGGCCAGGTGGCCCGGCTCCACCTCGGTGAGCGCGGGCCGCTCCCTGCGGCAGAGGTCGCAGGCGTATTTGCACCGTGGGGAGAAGGGGCAGCCCTCCGGCAGGTGGGCTAGGTTGGGGGGCGAACCCTTGATGGCCTCCAGCGTGGTGCCGGCGGTCTCCTCGTTGGGCAGGGAGCCCATCAGGCCGTAGGTATAGGGGTGGCGGGGGCGGCTGAAGAGCGTGACCGTGTCGGTCATCTCCACGATCTGGCCGGCATACATGACGGCGACCCGGTCGCACATCTGGGCGATGACGCCCAGATCATGGGTCACCAGGATGATGCTCATACCCAGTTCCTGCTTGAGCTGGTTGAGCAGCTTCATGATCTGATCCTGGATGGTTACGTCCAGCGCGGTGGTGGGCTCGTCGGCCAGCAGCAGCTTGGGCCGGGCGCCCAGGGCGATGGCAATCATGGCGCGCTGGCGCATGCCGCCGGAGAACTGGTGGGGATACTCATCCAGACGGGTCTCGGGGGAGGGGATGCCCACCAGCTTGAGCAGTTCAATGGCCCGCCGGCGCTTCTCCTCCTTGGACAGCTTCTCCCCCTCAAAGGCCTCGTACATCTGGCTGCGGATGCGCAGCACCGGATTGAGGGCGGTCATGGGCTCCTGGAAGATCATGGAGATCTCCTTGCCCCGGATTTTTTGCAGCTCCCGCTGGCTCATTTTGGCGATGTCCGCCCCCTTGTAGCGGATTTCGCCGCCGGTGATCCGGCCGGGCTGCTTCAGCAGGCCCAGGATGGAGCGGAGGGTCTGGCTCTTGCCGCAGCCCGACTCGCCCACCAGGCCGAAGGTCTCCCCCTGGAAGACCTGGAAGGAGACGCCGTCCACGGCGCGGACGGTCTCCCGCTTGCTGGGGAAGGCCACGTGGAGATCACTGACTTCAAGTAGTTTTTCCATGCCGGGCTCACCGTCCTTTCGTGCGCAGGAAGTCGGTCAGGCCGTCCCCCAGCAGGGAGAAGCCGACGCCGCTGACGGCCAGGAACAGGCCGGGGAACAGGGTGGGCCACCAGGCGAAGGTGATGAAGTTTCGGCCCTCGTTGAGGATGGAGCCCCACTCCGGTGTGGGGGGTGAAACACCCAGGCCCAGAAAGCTCATGGACGCGCCCGTGAGCATGCACATGACCACGTCGGAGGCGGCGAAGACCACCGCCGAGCTGATGACGTTGGGCAGCAGGTGGCGGAACAGAATCCGGGCGTCGGAGAAGCCGGCCACCCGCGCGGCCTGGATGAACTCAGAGTCCTTGAGCACCAGCACCTCGCTGCGCACCAGCTTGGCGTAGCTCATCCACCCCACCAGCCACAGGGCGATGAACAGGTTGATCAGTCCCTGGCCCAGGATGGCCATGATGGTGATGACCAGAATGGTGAAGGGGAAGGCCATCATGATATCGGTGATGCGCATGAGCAGGCTGTCCAGGAAGCCGCCGTAGTAGCCGGCCAGCAGTCCGATCATGCCGCCCACCAGAAAGGGAATCACCACGCCCAGCACGCCGATGAGCAGATCGATGCGGGTACCCCAGATGACGCGGGAGAAGATGTCGCGACCGTAGAAGTCCGTACCGAACCAGTGGGCCGCACTGGGGGCCTGGTTGGACACGGTGACGTCGGTGGCGATGGGATCGTAGGGGGCGATGAACTGGGGGAACAGGGCCATGAGGATGACCACCAGCACAATCAGCAGGCCGATCACGAAAGAGGGCTTGGCCAGCCACGCCGGCATGGAGCGCTTCTGCTCCAGCGGACTGACGCCGTGATAACGTTTCATTCGTACACCCCTTTCTACAGATTGACCCGGGGATCCAGGAAGGAATAGAGGATATCGGTGATCAGATTGATGACCAGCACCAGCACTGCAAAGAGCAGCACCACATACTGCACCACCGCATAGTCCCGGCCGAAGATGGCGTCGCTGGCCAGCTTGCCGATGCCGGGCACGGAGAACACCGTCTCGATGATGACTGAGCCGCCCAGCATGGCCGCCATGCGCATGCTCAGAAGGGTGACGGTGGAGATCATGGCGTTGCGCATCACATGACGGGTGCGTACCTCACCGCTGGTAATGCCCTTGCTGCGGGCAAAGTCCACATAATCCATGCGGGTGATGTCCACCACCGAGTTGCGGGTGTTGCGCAGCAGCAGGGCGGAGGTCATGAGGGACTGGGTGACGGCGGGCAGGATCAGGCAGCGGAACTGTCCCAGAAGGGTGTCCGACCAGCCGCCGGCCGGCAGCCATTTCAGCTTCAGGGCAAAGACGATCATCAGCAGCAGGCCCACCCAGAAGGAGGGCATGGAGATGGCCACCAGGGAGGTGGTGCGCACCACCTGGTCGCCCAGGCGGTCCTTGTGGACGCCGGCAAAATAGCCCAGGGGCAGGCTGATGACCAGAGAGATCACCGTGCTCATCAGGGTCAGCGCCAGGGTCACCGGAAAGCGGGAGGCCAGAAGCTCGGACACCGGCATCTGGTAGGTGAAGGAGTTGCCGAAGTCCAGAGTGAAAATCTGCTTCAAGAACAGGAGGTACTGGGTGAGCAGGGGCTCATTCAGGCCCAGCTTCTCCGTCAGGGCGGCCACAGCCTCCTCTGTGGCCTTCTCGCCCAGAATCAGGCGGGCTGGCTCACCGGGGATGAAGCGGATGATGGAAAACACCAGGATGGTGACCACAAACAGAACCGGAATCATCTGAAGGATCCGTTTGAGGATGTAGTTGAGTCGATTCAAGAAGTTACACCTGCCTCTGTCAGTTCGTGGGACCGCGCGTCCCGTTCCCGGGGAACTGCGGAACGCCTTGTCCACGGGGAAGCCGCACCTTCCCCATGGACAGAGCGTCCCGCAAAAAGAGCCGGGGGATGGAGCCGTATGCTCCACCCCCCGCGGCTGGGGCCCCGCCGTCCGGGCGAACGGGAGGGCGCGGCTCAGTTGGCCTTGGTCCAGTACATGGCCTGGTACACGTAGAAGGGGTTGACCTGCAGGCCGTCTACCTTGGCGGAGCGGGCGAAGGCGAAGTCATTCCGGTACAGGGGGATGACGTTGGCGTTGTCATACACCTGCTGCTGAATGTCGCGGTACATCTCCACGCGCTTGTCGTGGTCCATCTCCGTCTGGGCGGCCATGTAGAGGGCGTCCAGCTCCTCGTCGTTCAGGCCGGTGTAGAAGCACTGGGCCTGATCGTAGTCCACGGTCCAGCCCACGACGCCGGAGGGATCCTGGTAGTCGTCCACCCACTGGAGAATGGTGGCCTGGTGGCTCTGAGAGCTGTACTTGTCGGTCAGGGTGGCGGACTCCAGAAGCTCGATGTTGCAGGAGAAGCCGGCCTGGTCCACCTCGGACTTGATGAGGGTGGCAATCTGCTCATAGAAGGTGGAGCCGGTGCGGATGGACAGGGTAAACTCCACGGGCTCGGTATAGCCGGCATCGGCCAGCATCTGCTTGGCGGTGTCGGGAGCGTACTCGGTCACCTGCAGATCGGTGTTGCACCAGTCGCCCTGGGTCTCGGAGACAATGGCGGCCACAGGGGTGCCGTACTCGCCGGCGATGGCGCTGGCCAGCTCGGACTTGTTCAGCGCGTAATACAGGGCCTGGCGCACCTTGACATCGTCAAAGGGAGGCTTCGTGGTGTTGACGGTCAGATAGTAGATCTGGGTGGAGGGGAAGATGTCCAGCGCCAGGGCCTCGTTGCTCTCCACGCCCTGGGCGAGAGAGAAGGGGAAGGTGGGGGCCACGTCGATCTGGCCGGACTGGAGCTGCATCAGGCGGGTGTTGTCGTCGGCGATCAGGACGTACTTGATCTCCTTGGTCTTGGGCATGCCCTCCACGCGGTAGTAGGGGTTGGCCTCCAGAGTCAGGCTGCTGCCCTGGGTCCAGTCCTTCAGCATGTAGGGGCCGGTGCCGACCGGGTTCTTCAGGTACTCCTCGTCGCTCATGCTCTCGGCATAGGACTGGTCGCCCAGCACCATGTTGAAGCAGCCCAGCTCGGCCAGAAAGGCGGCGTTGGGTTCGGTGAGGGTGATGACCACCTGCTCGTCGGTGGCCTCCACGGTGTCGATGGCCTCGGCGATATAGCGGTAGTTGGAGGTTTCGTAGTCGCGGGCGCGGTAGAAGGACCAGACCCAGTCGCTGGGCTCCACATCCTCGCCGTTGGAGAACTTGACGCCCTGCACCAGATTGAAGGTATAGGTCAGGCCGTCGTCGCTGATGGTCCAGTCGGTGGCCAGGACGGGCTCGATAGAGCCGTCGTCGCCGGTGCGGACCAGGCCCTCGAAAATCTGCTGGGACACCTGAACCTCGGCAGGGCCCATACCGGGGGCATTGGGCTCAATGTACTTGGGCTCGGCGGTAATGCCGACCACGATCTGGTCGGCGTAGGATGTCGGCTCTGCGGTGGTGCCGGGGGTAGGGGACGCGGTGCCGGTGGCGTCCCCATTTCCGCTGCCGCCAGAGCAGGCGGCCAGGCCCAGGCCCATCACCGCGGCAAGAGACAGGGCCGTCAGTTTCCGTGCGGTAGGATTCATGCATACTCCTCCTTACTAATGTTTTCTACTACAGCGTTTACTGTAGTAAGATAAACTAAATTATAGCAAATGCTTTTGTCAATTGCAACTGTTTTTCGCGACGGATCGCCAGGCAAATTGATAGAAAAATCCCCTCTTTCCATAAAAAGAGGGGATTTTGTGCAGGATTAAATTCATATTGAAGTGTTTGGGTCGGAAAAACAACTGTCAAACTTTCGGTGCAGTGTGTCACGGCAGGTCTTCTCCTCCTGGGTGGGAGCGCCACTGGTAAAGGTATAGAGCATAGCCAGGGTGTCCACCAGGCCGACCATGGAGGTAAAGGAGTTGGTCATACCCATCAGCTCCACATGGCAGAGCAGGGTAGTCTGGGCGCAGCGGGCCACGGGGGAATCGGGCCGGTCCGTAAGGGCTGCCACGGGCATGCCGATGGAAGCGCAGTAGCGGGTCAGGGCGATGGTGTCGTTGCCGTACGGGGGCACGGTGATGGCAATCAGCAGCCCATCCTGGGGCGGCTGGGCGGAGAGCCGCCGGAACATATCCTGCCGGGCCTGCAGATCCAGGATGCAGCAGTCCAGCTCCAGTGAGAGCAGCCGGTGCTCCAGGTATCCGGCGGGAAAACGGCTGAAGTCATGGGCGGCGATGAAAATACGCCTGGCCCGGCGCAGGGCTTGGGTGAAGGCCAGCAGCAGCTCCACGGAGTTGCCGTCCAGGGTGCTCTGGAGGGCCTCCCGCTCGGCGCGGCAGACCCGCTGGTACAGATCCTGGGCACTGCCGCTGCCCGCCACCGCCAGCTTCAGCCGGTCTCCGGCGTTGACGCGCACGATCAGGTAGTCCTGAAGCGCCTTCTTGAGGTCCATATAGCTGCCAAGTCCCAGGCCGCGGCAGAAGTTCAGGACCGTGACCTCCGTGGTCCCGACCTGCTGGGCAAAGCTTCTGAGGGAGAGAAAGCAGCACTGCTCCGGGTAATTCAGGATAAAGTCGGAGATACGCTGCCTGGGGCGGCTGAAGGAGCCGTAATTGGCCCTGATTTGCTCCAAAATATCCATGGTGGTCCTTTCCGTGTGCAAAGATTCGGTTCGCCTGCTAGTGTACCATAGCCGGAGGAGAGCGTACAAGCACTTTTGCACCGCAGGCAGACGCGGGGCGGCCCACTCATAGGCCGCCCCGTGTTCCACTTTTACCAAAAGCCGGACGCGGCGTTACAGCAGAATCACCCCGGCGTCGCGGCAGGCCTGGATGGTCTGTTCATCCCAGACACTGGCCTGTACCTCGCCGATGTGGGCCTTGAGCCCCGCCCGGCCGTGGCCGGGCGGGGACCCCACAGATTTTATCTGCGCGGGGCGAATGAATCGCCCCGGCATCAAGGTTTTGCAGAGCAAAACACTTGGACGCGCCCAAAGGCGCGGGCCTGGGCAAAGCCCAATCGGCGTCAGAGCAGAATCACCCCGGCGTCGCGGCAGGCCTGGATGGTCTGTTCATCCCAGACACTGGCCTGCACCTCGCCGATGTGGGCCTTGCCCAGCAGGAGCATGCACAGGCGGGACTGGCCGATGCCGCCGCCGATGGTGAGGGGCAGCTTGCCCTCCAGCAGCAGCTTGTGGAAGGGAAGCTCCCGCCGTGCCTCGCACCCGGCGAGGGTGAGCTGACGGTCCAGGGCGGCGGCGTCCACCCGGATGCCCATGGAGGACAGCTCAAAAGCCCGCTCCAGCACTGGGTTCCACACCAGGATATCCCCGTTGAGGGTCCAGTCGTCGTAGTCGGGGGCCCGGCCGTCGTGTGGGCGGCCCGACTTGAGCGCGCCGCCGATGCCCATCAGGAAGGTGACGGGATGCTCTTTCACCCAGGCATCCTCCCGCTCCTTGGGGGAGCGGTCGGGCCAGAGCTCCTCCAGCTCCTGGGTGGTGACGAAGGAGACCTCCGTCCCCAGCGGAGGAAGAGCGGTGAGTTGGGGAAAGACCGAGCGCAGGGTGTGCTGGGTCTCTGCCATGGCAGAGACAATGGTGCGCACGGTTTGCCGGAGATAGTCGGCGTTCCGGTCCCGGGGGGCAATGATCTTCTCCCAGTCCCACTGATCCACATAGACGGAGTGCAGGTTGTCCAGCTCCTCGTCCCGGCGGATGGCGTTCATATCGGTGTAGAGGCCCTCACCCACGGAGAACTGGTAGCGGTAGAGGGCCATCCGCTTCCACTTGGCCAGGGAGTGGACCACCTGTGCGTCCCGCCCGGCGTCGGGAATGTCGAAGGAGACGGCCCGCTCCACGCCGTTGAGATCGTCGTTCAGGCCGGTGGAGGCCTCCACAAACAGGGGGGCGGAGACCCGGCGCAGGTGCAGCGCGCCGCCCAGCGTATCCTCAAACAGGCGCTTGAGCAGGCCAATGGCCTTTTGAGTGTCATAGAGGTTCAGACAGGGGGCGTACCCCTGTGGAATGACCGTTTGCAGCATAAAAAGGCTCCCTTTCCACGCAGTTGCGCAATACTGTACCACATTATACAGGAAAAGCGCTCCGGGGGCAAGGGAGGAAACGGGGGAAAGAAGCAATAAATATTTCTTATAGAAAAATAAATAAGTATCATTTTACCTGATGGAAATTTTACGGTATGATAGGGGAACCCATCAGAAAGAGAGGAAGTATGACATGAAGCACTGGAACGAGAGAGGGACCGGGCTGCTGCTGTGCCTGTGCATCGCCATTCCCTGCTGGATGCTGGGCCGGGCGCTCCCGGTCATCGGCGGGCCGGTGTTCGCCATCCTGGCGGGCATGGCTATCGCCCTGCTTGTCCGGGATAAGGGCCGGGCTCAGGCGGGCATCGCCTACACATCAAAAACAATCCTGCAATATGCCGTGATCCTGCTTGGCTTCGGACTGAATCTGTCGGAGGTCGCCAAGGTGGGCGTTCAGTCCCTGCCCATCATCCTGTCCACCATCACCACCTCCCTGGTGGTGTCCTTCCTTCTGCACAGGCTGCTGCATATCCCCTCCAACATCTCTACCCTGGTGGGAGTGGGCTCATCCGTCTGCGGCGGCTCCGCCATCGCGGCCACCGCCCCGGTCATCGGCGCGGACGACGAGGAGATCGCCCAGTCCATCTCGGTCATCTTCCTGTTCAATGTGGCGGCCGCCCTCCTGTTCCCCACCCTGGGCGGCCTGCTGGGTCTGGGAAACGAGGGCTTCGGACTCTTTGCCGGCACGGCGGTGAATGATACCTCCTCCGTCACGGCCGCTGCCGCGGCCTGGGACGGAATGCACCCCGGGGCCAACACCCTGGACACCGCCACCATTGTCAAGCTCACCCGCACTCTGGCCATCATCCCCATCACCCTGGCGCTGGCTCTCCGGCGCACCGCCCGGGCCAGGCGGGCAGGCGGCGCGGGGGAGGGAAGCTTCTCTCTCCGGCGGGTGTTCCCCTTCTTTCTGCTGTTCTTCATGCTGGCCTCTCTGATTACTACGGGGGCGTCCCTGGCAGGAGTGGACGCAGCGGCCTTTGCTCCTTTTAAGGAGCTGTCCAAGTTCTTCATCATCATGGCCATGGCGGCCATTGGGCTCAATACCGATCTGATCAAACTCGTCAGGACCGGCGGCAGACCCATTCTGATGGGCTTGTGCTGCTGGGCGGCCATCACGGCAGTGAGCCTGGGCATGCAGTACGCGCTGGGCCTCTGGTAAAGAAAACGCGCACCCGAATGGCTTCGGGTGCGCGTATTCAGCGGTGCTCCAGCCACAGCTTTTTTCGGGCGCGGAGCACGAAGCAGATGAGCCGAACGACCCAGTCCCCCACCATGGCCAGCCACACGCCGATGGCGCCCAGGCCGAAGTGGAGGCCCAGCAGATAGCTGCCCCCCACCCGCACCACAAGCATGGAGGTGATGGAAATGACCATGGGCACCCTCACGTCACCGGCGGCCCGCAGGGCGTTGGGCATGGTGAAGGCCAGGGGCCAAAACAGCATTGCGCAGCCGTTGTGGATGAAGATGAGCACCGCGGCGTACCACTGGGTCTCCGGCGTCAGGCTGTAGAGGCGCAGGATGAGGGGCAGACCCAGCAGCAGCGCAGCGTTGAGCCCCCAGGTACACAGGTAGGTGAGCTTGACCAGCCGCTTGGTGTAGGCGCGCACCTGATCCCAGTCTCCGGCCCCCACACACTGGCCCACCACGGTGATGAGAGCAAGGCCCAGGGCCTGGCCGGGAATGACGCCGAAATTGTCGATGTTGTTAGCCACGGCGTTGGCGGCGGTCTGGGCCGTGCCGAAGGTGGAGATCAGGCTCACCAGCAGCACCCGGCCCAGTTGAAAGAAGCTGTTTTCCAGGCTGTTGGGCACGCCGATGCGGAGAATCTGTGCCATGACCGCCGGTTCGAATCGGAAGCGGAGCAGGCCGGACACCCGCACGGGGTTGCGCCGGCCGTGGAGCAGGGCCAGCATGAGTCCGGCGGCCGCGATGCGGGACAGCAGGGAGGAGAGGGCCACGCCCGCCACACCCTGGTGGAACACGAACACAAAGACAGCGTTGCCCGCAATGTTCTGCCCGTTCATGTAGGCGGAGACGCACATGGAGGCCTTGGAGTTGCCCATGGCCCGCAGCAGGGCGGCGCAGCCGTTGTAGACGGCGATGAAGGGATAGGAGAGGGCGGAGATGACAAAGTAGGTGACGGCCCCCTCCATCACCTCCGGCTCCACTTGGCCGAACAGCAGGCCCAGCAGCCCTGCCTTGCAGAAAAGCACCAGAACCATGATCCCCAGGGCAGCGGCGGTGACGATATACAGAAGTTGGTTGGCTGCCCGGTTGGCCCGCTCCAGGTTTTGGGCGCCGATGGACTGGGCGCACACCACCGCGCCCCCGGTGGCCAGGGCGGCAAAGATGTTGATGATCAGGACGTTGATGAGATCCACCAGCGCCACGCTGGAGACTGCGGCCTCTCCGGCGGAGGAGACCATCATGATGTCCGCCATGCCCACCATGACGGCCAGAAACTGTTCGATAATTAAGGGCAGAATGAGCCTGCGCAGGGCCTGCTTGCTGAACACGGGACAATCCTCTTTTCTCTTTGTGGCTGTGTTCCAGTATAGCCGATCCAACCCGGGCGGGACAAGAGGCAAAACACACGGAATCCCTTGCCATTTTTGACGGATGGGGGTATAATTTGGCCCAGGAAATGCGATAAAACCAACCGAGGAGGAGACCATGGAAAAGATTCAGATGACTACCCCGCTGGTGGAGATGGACGGGGACGAGATGACCCGCGTGCTGTGGCAGCAGATCAAGGACGAGCTGCTCCTGCCCTACATCGACCTGAAAACCGAGTATTACGACCTGGGCCTGCCCGAGCGGGAGCGGACGAAGGACCAGGTGACCGTGGACTCCGCCGAGGCCACCAAGAAGTACGGCGTGGCGGTCAAGTGCGCCACCATCACCCCCAACGCCCAGCGGGTGGAGGAGTACCGGCTCTCCCAGATGTGGAAGTCTCCCAACGGCACCATCCGCGCCATCCTGGACGGCACCGTGTTCCGCGCCCCTATCATGGTCAGGGGCATCTCCCCGGTGGTCAAGACCTGGAAGCATCCCATCACCATCGCACGCCACGCCTACGGCGACGTTTATAGGTGCACCGAGTACCGGGTGCCCGGCCCCGGCAGGGCCGAGCTGGTGTTCACCGGCGCGGACGGGAAGGAGGAATTCCGCCAGACCGTCTACGACTTTGAGTGCTCCGGCGTGCTCCAGGGGCAGTACAACAAGGACAGCTCCATCGCCTCCTTCGCCCGTTCCTGCTTCCAGTACGCCATTGACACCAAACAGGACCTGTGGTTCGCCACCAAGGACACCATCTCCAAGCAGTACGACCACACCTTCAAGGACATCTTCCAGGCCATCTTCGACGCCGAGTATAAGGCCGCCTTCGACGCCTTGGGCATCGAGTACTTTTATACGCTCATCGACGACGCGGTGGCGCGGGTGATCCGCTCCCAGGGCGGCTTCATCTGGGCCTGCAAGAACTACGACGGCGACGTGATGAGCGACATGGTTTCCACCGCCTTCGGCTCCCTGGCCATGATGACCTCTGTGCTGGTGAGCCCCGACGGCAAATATGAGTATGAGGCCGCCCACGGCACCGTCACCCGCCACTACTACAAGTATTTGAAGGGGGAGGAGACCTCCACCAACCCGGTGGCCACCCTCTTTGCCTGGACCGGCGCCCTGCGCAAGCGGGGAGAGCTGGACGGCATTGACGCTCTGGGGCAGTTTGCCGACAAGCTGGAGGCGGCTGCCATCGCCACCATCGAGGGGGGCACCATGACAAAGGATTTGGTGGGCCTGTGGGATGGGGAGATCCCCGCCAGGGGTGTCACCTCCCTGGAGTTCATCCGGGCCATCCGAACCGAGCTGGAGAAAATGCTGTAATTCAAATCGCGGGAGCGTTCCCGAAACCGTCTTCCCTCGTACGAGGGAGGACGGTTTTTTTGAAATAAAGAAAAATGCATTGACTAAAATAAATTTCAGTGATATAATCTGCACAGAATCAAAAATAGAGGAGGACGATTTCTTATGAACATTATCCAGACAAAAGGGGCGCCCGCCGCCATTGGACCCTATTCCCAGGGGATTTCCACCGGAAAGCTTCTGTTTACCTCCGGCCAGCTTCCGGTGAATCCCGCCGACGGGGCCATGCCCGAAGGCATCGCCGCCCAGGCAGAGTGGAGCTGCAAAAATGTGGGCGCTATTCTGGAGGCTGCTGGCTCCGGTTTTGAAAAGGTGGTCAAGACCACCTGCTTTCTGGCCGACATTGCCGACTTTGCCGCTTTCAACGAGGTATATGCCAGGTATTTTACCTCCAAGCCTGCCCGCTCCTGTGTGGCAGTGAAGGATCTGCCCAAGGGAGCCCTGTGTGAGATTGAGGCGGTTGCCGAACTGGACTGACAGCCGCTTATATATGATTGGGGACCGGAATTTGCCGTAAAGCAGAAGAGAAAGGAGTATGGAATATGAGCGTCCAGGATAAGATCAGCAAAAAGTTCCGGGGAATTCAGGGGGGACTGTTTGAAAAAGTCTCCAAAGCCGATGTGGGAACGGCATTGAACGACCTCATTGCCAACGGCGCGGCTCTGATGTGCTGGGCCGACCCCTTCTATCCCGACCCGGCGATCCCGGAGCACGTGAAAAGGGCTACTCTGGCGGGGCTGGAGGACGGGACATCCGCCCATTACACCATGCCCATCGGCAACATGGAGCTGAAAATGGAACTGGCGAAAAAGCTCAAGGCATTCAACCACCTGGATGTGGACCCGGAGCGCAACATAATTATTACACCCGGTTCAGATGCCGGCCTGATGTTTGCAATGATGCCCTTCATTGACCCAGGCGATGAGGTCATGGTGCCCGACCCCAGCTATCCAAACAACTTCCTGAACGCCAGAATCCTCGGCGGTGTAACGGTGCCGGTCCCCCTGCGGGAGGAGAACGGATACCAACTGGAGATCGAGGAGTTCGAAAAACGCCTGACGCCAAACACCAAAATGATTGTCCTTACCAACCCCAACAACCCCACCACTACCGTTATGCGCAGAGAGAGTCTGGAGAAGCTGGCCCAATTTGCAGTTAAGAACGACCTGATTGTGGTGTGCGACCAAGCGTTTGAGGACTCGGTGTACGACGGGGTGGAGTTTGTCACCCTTGCGTCCCTGCCAGGCATGTGGGAACGCACCGTCACGGTATGCTCCATCTCCAAGGGAATGGCGCTCAGCGGCTACCGGGTGGCTTACATCGTGGCGGACGACCACATCATGGATGTGTACTATGGCAGCGCCGTAAGCGTGATCGGAGCCACCAACACCGCCTCTCAACTGGGAGCCATTGCTGCGTTGAAGGATGCATCTTTCCTGGAGGAGTACAACCGCATCTTTGACCGCCGCCGCAAAATCGTTTATGAGATCTTCAACTCCATTCCCGGTGTGTCCATGGCCATGCCGGAGAGCACCTTCCTCTGCTGGGTGAACGTGTCCCGGCTCGGCACCGCCGACGAGGTCAACGCCTACATCATCAAGGAGGCCAACGTGGTGGTGAACGCCGGCACCCCGTACGGCGCACAAGGGGAGGGACACCTGCGGATTGTATTCGGAGCCTTCCGGGAGGACGCGCAGATGGTGACGGCGCTGGAGCGTGTCAAAGCCGCACTCATGAAGCTGGGGAAAGGAGAAGGGGGTTTCCTGAGCAATGGAAGAGAGAAAGAGATATCCGGTTGAGTTCCGGGGCGGACAGTGGTGGTCCGTTGTACCCATGCTTATTTTCCTGGTATTCTGTGTGGTCTATTTTGTGGGCTACAAGGTCTTTGATATGAACGCCCTGGCGGTGGGCGGCTTCCTGGGGCTGCTGATAGGCGCGCTGTTTTGCAAAACCTATGGTGCCTACTGGGATGCGGTGCTGCGTGGAATCGGAAGCTCCACCTCCGTAAGTATTGTGGTGATCCTGCTGGTCATTGGTATGTTTACCAAGCTGATGGCCATCAGCGGGGTATCCCAGGGCTTTGTCTGGATGGCACACATGGTCGGTATGCCGGGCAGCATCTTTACGGCCTTTACATTCCTGGCCGCCTGTCTGATTACCACGGCTACCGGCTCCTCCATCGGGACCCTGACCACGGTGTTTCCCATCCTGTATCCGGCGGGAATCCTGCTGGGCAGCCACCCCGCAATCCTGGCGGGCGCGATCCTCTCCGGTGCAATTTTCGGCGATAACCTGGCCCCCATCTCTGATGTGACCATTGCATCCACAACCAACCAACGGTTCCGAACCAAGGAGGGTTATGCCGATATCGCCGGCACGGTGGGTTACCGACTGAAATATGCCCTGATCGCCGGCGGCATCGCGTTGGTACTCTTCGCCGTATTCGGCGGCGGCAGCGGCGCAGTCATGGAAGGGGCGGATGAGATCCTTCAGGCCAACATGGATCCCAAGGGCCTCATCATGCTCATCCCAGTGGCCGTCCTGCTGTTTGTGTCGATCCGCACCCGCGATATCTTCAAGGCCGTCACGGCGGGCCTCGTCTCGGGCATTGCCGTGGGCCTGCTCTCCGGTACCTTCGGCCCCTCTGACATCCTGGGGGTGGAGAACGGCGCGGCCACCGGCTTTATCTATAACGGCTTTACCGGCATGATCGGTATCTGCCTGTTCTGTATGGCCCTGTTCGGCGCCATGGGCGTACTCAACGAGAGCGGCACGATGGAGCGCATGATTCAAGGCATCTGCAACAGCCGGTTTGCGCGCACGGCCCGCGGGGCTGAGCTGCTCATTGGGCTGGGCTCCATGCTTACCACCCTGTTGGTGGGAGGTGTGACCAGCGCCTCGGTACTTACCTTCGGCTCCGTGGCTGATGAGCTGGGCGCCAGACACCAGATTCACCCCTACCGGCGCGCCAATTTCCTGACAGGCTACGCCAACACCTTCCCCGCAATCCTCCCTTTTATCAGCGCCTTCATCTTCATCTCGGCCTCGTCCATTGAGCCGCTGCTGGAGGAGTACTCCTATCTGCCTGCGGTGACCCCGCTGCAGATTTTCAGTGGGGCGTTCTATCCCATGGTCCTCTTTGTTGTGCTGACCGTATCGATCCTGACCGGGTGGGACCGGATTTATGAGGGCCCGGACGGCGCGATTCTCCACAAAAAGCCCTGATTATAAAAAAGGCTGGAACCAAACCGGTTCCAGCCTTTTTCAGCCGTGATTGAGATTGCGTACATGCATATAAACCGTGTTCTTGGAGATACCCATGAGGCCAGCGACCTTGACGACCGCATCTTTCAGGTTGAAGATTCCCCTCTGGTAAAGAATACTGACAATCTCTTTATTTTTGTTGGCGTTTGAAATGGCGCTGTCGTTCTGAACCTTTTGGCTGGCTTCGGTCACTGCCTGGACAATCAGTTCATCCACATTCTCTACATAGCTCTCCTCCACGGGAGAATCCGGAGTCTGTGCGGCGGGCGGAGTCATATTCTGCAGAAATTGAAACACCGAGGTGTTCATGTAAAAGTTGATGCACAGCAGGCCGATAGCCATGCGGCTATGATTGCGAATTACAATGGTGGCCGATTTAAGGGGTTCGCCTTTCTGGTTTCGGTTAAAGTAAGTGATGCAGTTTGTGTCGGGCCGTTCCTCGATTTTTGCCAGCATGGACAGAGCCAGGTCTGTGATGGGGAAGCCCTCGCGTCGGCCAGTATAGTGACCGTTTATAATTTTGATTACGGAATGGTCCAAATCGTGAAGGCTGTGCAATACGATCTCGTATCCATCCCCAAGGTAAGCAGCCAGACCATCCAGCACCGATTTATAAGAGTCCAGAATTCTAAAATCAGTCTCGGTAAACATTACATTGCGCTCTTTCACCGTGTATCCCTACCTGTTTCGTGGATTAAATCAGTTTTCAGTATACCATAGGAATGGAAAAATTTCCACAGGGAATCCAATGAATCAGAAGACCTGTCGAAACAGAACACGGTTTGAGAGCAAAGAAACATCCCGCTCAGGGGTTTCGAGTCCGTATGCTCTGTGCTGTGCTAACCACCGGAGAACTTTGCTGTACTTTTTTGTATGGTTTTTTCTGGTTGTGGATATGCTTACGGTATCCATAAAACAGGAGGGATTTTTATGTCCGCTGATTTTGCACAAAGTGAAACCAGACTCAATCTCATGCGGGCCTTTGCCGGCGAGAGTCAGGCCCGCAACCGCTACACCTTCGCAGCCGGACTGGCCCGGAGGAAGAACCTGTATGTACTGGAGAGCGTGTTCACCTTCACCGCGGACCAGGAACGGGCCCACGCCAAGGTGTTCTACAACCTGCTGGAGCAGGTGTCCGGTCAGAACCTTCAGGTGGACGGCACCTACCCCGTAGAGCTGTTTCCCGACATTCTGGACCACCTTCGCTCGGCCCAGCACAATGAGTACCAGGAGTGGGACCACGACTACGCGGGCTTTTCCAGAACCGCCCAGGAGGAGGGGTTCCAGGAGATTGCCCACATTTTCTTCCATGATTGCCGGAATTGAAAAGACCCATGGCGACCGCTTCGGCAAGTTTGCTGAGCTGCTGGAGCAGGACAAGCTGTTTGTGTCCGATGTTCAGGTCAAGTGGATGTGCCTCAACTGCGGCCAAATTATTGACGCCACCATGGCTCCCGCCGTGTGCCCCGTCTGCAAGCATCCACAGGGCTACTTTATCCGCTGGGAGATGGCGCCCTTCGAATAACTGCAAACCCCATACCCAGGCCCTCACCGCCCGTAGAAGACGGTGGGGCCTGGGTCCATGAAGAAATGAGGATGGTAGGAGAAGGAAACCTGCCGGTTCTCAATATGGCTTTGTAGAATTTATACTAGACTTATAGGTTTTATTGACACGACAGAAGTAGGTTGCTATGATCTAGACAGTTCCTGCCATGGAGTGTATGTGGCGGAGAGAGATACAGAGGAGGTTGTTTCATGTTCAAACGCTTTACCAATGGCTGCGTGCAGGTTGTGAACCGGTGGCTTCCGGATCCATTCCTGTTCGCCATCATCCTGACCATCGTGGTCTTTATCGCTGCCATGATCGGTACGCAGCAGGGTCCCCTGGAATTGGTGTGGTCCTGGGGGGGCCAGGGCGAAGTCAAGGATGGCTTCTGGAGCCTGCTGTCCTTCGCCATGCAGATGGCCCTGGTGCTGGTGCTGGGCTCCGCCATGGCCTCCGCCAAGGCGTGCAAGAAGGCGCTGGCAGCGATTGCCACCTTGGCTCACGACAAAAAGAGCGCAATCCTGGTTACCACCTTCGTGTCCACCATCTGCTGCTGGCTCAACTGGGGCTTTGGCCTGATTGCCGGCGCCCTGCTGGCCAAGGCTGTGGCCCGCCGGGTACGGGATGTGGATTATCCCCTGCTGATTGCCTCCGCCTATTCCGGCTTTGTGATCTGGCACGCCGGCCTGTCGGGGTCCATCCCTCTGCAAATTGGCGGCACGGGCTCCGAGGTGCTTGGAGTTGTATACCAGGCCCCGGTTACTGCCACGATATTTCACCCGATGAACCTGGTCATGGTACTTGTCATCCTGGTGCTCATGCCCTTCGTCAACTATGCCATGCATCCGGATACCGACCATACCATTGCGGTGGATCCAGCCTTACTGGTGGACGAGGCGGAGAAGACTTATACCATGAATACCCCGGCGGAGAAAATTGAGCACAATAAGGTCCTGTGGTTTATCACTCTTGTGCTGGGCTTTGCGTACATCGTGTATTACTTTGTGCAGAAGGGGTTCAACCTGGATCTGAACATCGTCAATATGATTTTTCTGTTCCTGGGTATTTTGCTCCACGGTGATCTGCGCAGGTATGTGGATGCCATCGCCGATGCCGCCTCCGGAGCGGCAGGCATTCTGCTCCAGTTCCCCTTCTATGCCGGCATCATGGGACTGATGGTGGCGCAGAACGATGCGGGGGTGTCCCTGGCCGGAATTATCGCCAACTTCTTCACCCAAATCTCCGATAATGTCACCTTCCCGGTGCTGACATTCCTTTCCGCCGGCATCATCAATTTCTTTGTCCCCTCCGGCGGCGGGCAGTGGGCGGTGCAGGCCCCCATTGTTATGCCCGCGGCTACTGAGATGGGCATCGAGTACGGCCGGGCCGCCATGGCCATTGCCTGGGGCGACCAGTGGACCAACATGATCCAGCCATTCTGGGCCTTGCCCGCTCTGGGGATTGCCGGATTGTCTGCCCGCAATATCATGGGCTATCTGGTCATCATTACGATCTTTACTGGCCTGGTGGCCTGCGGCGGATTCCTGCTCTGGGGACTCCTGTTTTAGGTATTAAACTTCATGTGAACAGGGGGCACCACGAAACTGTGCAAAGGTTTAGGCGCATGAAGTTTTTGCGCAAATAGAAACGCGGCCGCCCCAATCTGGGGCGGCCGCGTCTGCGCTTACGGTTAGAACATGCTGATCCCTCTGGCCAGCACGGCGAAGAGGGGCAGGGTGAGGATGGAGAGCAGGGTTGACAGGGTGATGGACTCCGCCGCAGGGGCGGTATCCCGGCCGAACTGTTGAGCAAAGAGGCTGGTCGTACCGGCCACAGGCGTGGCGGACAATAGCACCAGGGCGCAGTAGAGGCCGGAGGAGGAGCGGAGGGGGAGCAGCAGCAGGGCAGTCAGGGTGGGGAACAGGGCCAGGCGCAGGAAGGAAACCAGGTAGTTCCTGGGTTGGCGGAAGGTGCTGGGCAGGTCGGCTTCGGCGAGCTGGGTACCGATGACCACCATGGCCAGGGGGGTGTTCAGGTCGCTCAGGAAGGAGAGGGCCGCTCCCACGGGGGAGGGAAAGCGCAGGCCGCTGAGAAAGCAAAGCAGCCCGAGCCCGATGCCGATAACACCTGGGTTGAGCACCGCCCTGCGCAGGGAGAAGGCCGCCCGGCCTCCCATGATCAGCACGCCCAGCGTCCAACTGGTCAGGTTGAAGGCCAGCAGGGCCAGCGCGCCGTAGACCAGCGCCTCCTCCCCGAGGATGGACTGGACCAGGGGGAGCCCCATGAAGCCGATGTTGCCGTAGACCGCGGCAAAACGCAGGGTGTCCCGGGCATTCGCCGGCTGCCGCCGGAAGAACAGCAGGGAGACGGCGAAGAAAGAGCAGATAGCAGGCCAGCGCCGCCGCAGAGCCGACCGCAACCTCCTGCGTCAAGGCGGGGGTCCGCTTCACCAGAAAGCAGTCCACCATCACACAGGAACAGACAATGTAGAGCAGCAGGTACGACATCTGGCTGCGGCCCGCCTCGGTCATCTTTCCCGTCCGGCCCAGCACAAAACCCACCGCCATCATCAAAAACAAAGTGGCCACCTGTCCGGTGACCGTCAGCAGATTGGACAGCATCTCCATTCCCCCCGGATGAAAGTTCCTGTTCTTATTAAACCACAGCCTGGGGAAAAAGGGAATGCACTTTTCTCATCCCGGCGCTTGCGGCCTGCCCCAGGGTAGATTATAATAAGGCCAATGGAAACAGAGAGAAGGGGTCAAACGATGGAGATTTTAGTAATTGACGGCCAGGGCGGCCGGATCGGGCAGCAGCTCATCAAGGCGATTCTAGCCCGTTATCCCCAGGTGGAGGTGACCGCCATCGGAACCAACAGCCTGGCCACCTCCGCCATGCTCAAGGGCGGCGCGTCTCAGGGAGGCCACGGGAGAGAACGCCCTGCTGGTGGCCTGCCGCCGGGCGGATGTGATTTTGGGCCCCCTGGGCATCGTCATCGCCGACGCCCTGATGGGGGAGATCTCCCCGGCCATGGCGGTAGCGGTAGGGCAGGCCCGGGCCCGGCGGATTCTCATCCCCCTGAACCAGTGTGACAATTTGGTGGCCGGCGTGGCGGAGCTGCCCGTGGCCCGGCTGCTGGAGAGCGCGGTGGCGGAGCTGGGCAAGCTGCTGCCGCCCCGCCGGCGGAGCGGACTAGCGCGAAACCCGGCGGATGCGTCAGCATCCGCCGGGTTTTTCTGCCAGCTTGGCCAGGGTATCCAGCCGGGCCTGCTCCCGCAGGGCCGCCAGGGGCGGGAAGGGGGCGGTCTCGGGAATGCCATAGGTCTGGTTGAGCTCGTACTCCAGGGGCAGCCAGGTGTCCAGGGGGGCCTCGTTGTGCTGCACCACCACCTCCAGCTTGTCCAGAGCCTTGTAGACCCGGGCTTCCGGCGTGGCCAGGGCGTCCATCTCGGCAAAGAGGGCGGTCAGCTCCCCCCGCAGCCCGTCGGGCAGGGGGGAGAGCAGCTCTGCGATGGCCTGGCGCTCGGTTTCCTCGTTGGCGTCGGTCTTCTGGAAGGAGGGGATGTCTCCGGTGACCGCCTCCCCAACGTCGTGGATGAGGCACATGCGCAGCACCTTGTCCATGTCCACCTCCGGCAGCGCGTCCCGCAGCAGCATGGCCAGCATGGCCAGCCGCCAGGAGTGCTCCGCCACCGACTCGTGCCGCCCGGAGGAGGTCCAGGAGTGGCGGGTATTGCACTTGAGCTTCTCCAGCCTGGCCAGGAAGGCCAGAAATTCCTTGGGTTCCATCCTTACATCTCCTCGTATAATATGATTTGCAGACCGTTTTGTAAGTGTGTCTGCTTAGTGCACTTGTTAGATTAGATATCAGCAGGCTTAGAGATGCCCATGATACAATAGCTGTAGGACAGCAGGGTTAAGTTCTGAAATCTCCCGTTGAACCGAAAGGTTGCTTCATGGAAAGTCCGTTCCCCTGAGCCGGAAGTTAGCTGCAAACTCATTGGCTGTTTGCCCGAGTGTAGGCCGCCCTTTCAGCAGTGAGGGATATCGCATCGGCCTGCTCTGGAATGATTCTGATAGGCGAGGTTGCGGATGCTCCGGTTATCATGGGTATCTCAAAGCCTGCTGGCCTAAAATCTCCATGCGGGGAGGTGAAAATTATGAACCCATTATTCGTTGGTATTGATGTGAGCAGCAGGAACAATGTGGCCTACCTGATGAAACCAGACGGCAGCAAGTACTCCAGTTTTTCTGTGCAGAACAACCTTGGCGGGGCTAAACTGTTGTCAGAAAGAATCGTATCGGCACTCGGCTCCATGCAGCTCAGTGATGTTGTGATCGGTCTGGAGGCCACCTCTATCTACGGGGACAGCCTTGTCTACGCTCTCTCGAGAAGATGGCAGACTGGGGAAGTTCCAGCGAAAGATTCATGTCCTTAACCCCAAGCAGGTGCGGAAATTCAAAGGAAGCCTATCCTGACCTGCCTAAGAACGACTGGGTGGACGCCTTTGTGATTGCCGACCATCTGCGTTTTGGCAGAATCGCCAGGGAGGTCTACATGGATGATTACCGTTACAAAGCACTCCAAACCCTGACGCGGGCCAGATTTGAGGTCATTCAAAATCTGACTCGTGAAAAACAGCGGTTTGCCAACTACCTGTTTCTCAAATGCTCCGGCATGGCCCAAGATAAGGATATTGCTAATTCCAGCTCCACCACGATTGCGCTCATGGAGCGCTTTGAAACAGTGGATGATCTGGCAAACTCTGATCTGGAAGAACTGACCGCCTTCGTTACAGAAACAGGGCGTGGAAGATTTGCAGATCCAGCTGCCACGGCCAAAGCGGTGCGAGCTGCTGCCAAGGGCTCCTATCGTCTACCCAAAACGGTAAATGACACCGTGAATCAGGCCATGTCTGTCTCCATTGCCTCTATGCGGGCCTTGAAAGAGCAAGTCAAGGTTTTGGACAAGGCCATTGAGCAGCAGTTTGAAATCATCCCCAATACCCTGACTTCCATTCCCGGCATTGGCAAGGTTTACTCCGCCGGCATCATCGCTGAAATCGGCGACATTCACCGGTTTGATTCTCAAGCCTCCGTTGCCAAGTTTGCCGGCCTTGTCTGGCACAAAATCAGTCCGGTGAATTTGAAGCGGAGCATTCCCGAATGATTAAATCCGGCAACCGCTATCTCCGCTACTATCTGCTGGAAGCCGCCAACTCTGTGAGAAGATGCGACTCCGAGTTCCGGCGCTACTACGACCTCAAATTTAAAGAGGTCAACAAGTACCAGCATAAACGCGCACTCGCTTTAACTGCCAGAAAACTGGTTCGGTTGGTCTTTCGGCTGCTGAAGGACAACCGCCTGTATATCCCGCCGGAGAGCTGAGTACACCACTCGCAACTCTGGCGCTCCCGCCCTGTTTCAAAAAATCTTAGGGGGCAGGGCTTAGGTTCGTGTTGCCTTTTCTGCCTACGCAACTGTTTTCCTGCATTTATTCTCGATTTTTCCTGCCATCACCCTCTTGACTTCATACCATTAGACTTTTCCAGCTTGAAGCGCCACCACAGGGAGTAGAACTGAATGAACAGATAGACCGCCACCATCACCAGGGTGAGGGCCAGATCCGCCTCCATGAGGACGGAGAAGAGGAGCATAGCCCCGAAGGCGAAGGTCATCACGTCGTACCCCTTGGCTTTTGCGGCGTTGCCAATGGCCACGTTGCGCTCGTCCCGCTCCGCAATCTCGTTCTGTTTCTGGAGCTCCGGGTGCTTCTTCATGGCCTGAACGGCCAGCAGCTCCCCTGTACCGCCGCCGAACAGGCCGCAGCCCACCCCCAGGCATAGAAAGGGGACCGCCCGCCAGGGGGTGGTATCCAGGCCGGGCAGCAGCCTCAGCAGCAGCCAGGCCCCGGCCAGCAGGAGCAGCCCCGCCAGAAAGAGCATCCAGCCCTGCCGTCTCCGTTTGGTCATTGCGCATCCTCCTCATACAAAAAGATCTCCTCGATGCTCTGCCCGAAGCAGCGGGCGATTTTAAAGGCCAGCAGGATCGAGGGGTTGTACCGGCCTTTCTCCAGGGAGCTGATGGTCTGCCGGGAGACCTCCAGGATGGCGGCCAGCTCCTCCTGGGTGATCCCCCGCTCCCTGCGCAGTTCCTCCAGCCGGTTCTTCAAGCGTGCACCTCCTTTGGAAAGCTGACTTTACATCTATGTTATAGCACAGCAGGGCCTGTATGTCAAGTGCACTTTCCATAAAAGGGTGAAAAAAGCGCCGCCCATTGGGCGGCGCTCAGTCTGTCGAAAAACCTTCCCCGAAGGAAAGCCTCGCAGAGTTCCTGCGGCCGCAGCCGCAGGAATCGAATGAAAATCCGTCATTTCCGAGGACATGCGCCTTGGAATCAGCCGGCCTTGCGCAGCGGGGTAGGAGCCCAGTCGGCGTCCAGCCAGAAGGGGGTCTCCCGGCGGAAGCGGGTGAGCAGGGGCACCAGCCCTACCAGCTCGGCGGCGGCACACAGCTTGTCCATGGTACTTACCACCGCCGATTCCAGGCAGCGGTACACCTTGGTGGGGGTATAGGGAAACATGTGGGAGAGGATGATGTCCTCCTCCCGCCAGGTGAGGGAGAAGCGGGCCCTGGCGTTGCGCAGGGCCACCTCCGGGTGCTGGGAGCCGTGGCGGATACCCGGATGGGAGGCGGCGTCCCTCCAGTTGTAGAGGTAGAAATCGTGGAGCAGGCCGCCACGGGCGGCGGCCCGGGCGTCCAGTCCCAGCCAGTCGCACACCCGCCAACTGGCGTAGCTCACCAGCACGCTGTGGTGGTAGCAGCTCACCCCGGCCCGGTGCTGGGGCAACAGGCGCATGGACTGCACGGCGGTGTCCTGCATCAGATCGGAGACGTAGTTGAGATATTGGTTCTTGTATTTGAAATTCCACATGGCTGGGACTCCTTTGCTTGGTATCTGCCTCTTAGTATACCGTGAAAAGCGAAAGAGTCCATGGAGAGAAGATTACGATTTGGTAAAGATTTTCTGATAAAAGGCAAAACCATTACGCCAGAAAATCCTCCACTGCCCGGACGGCCTGGGTGAGAAAGTCCACCCTCCATGTCCAGCCAAAGCACGTCCCGATCCTTCTGAAACCACACCATCTGCCGCTTGGCAAAGCGCTTGATGGCCCGGCCCAGCTCGTCCTTCAGCGCGTCCAGGGTGGGGATTTTCCCCGTGAGGTACCAGAGGATATAGCGGTACTCCAGTCCCAGCCCCTCCAAAAAGGAGTCGTCGGCCCCGCCGGCGCGGAGGGCGGCCACCTCCTCCACCATTCCGGCGTCCAGGCGGGCCTGGAGCCGCTCGTCAATGCGGCGGCACACCAAGTCCCGGGGGAAGGTCACCCCCAGCAGCAGGCAGTCGTACCGGGGGCGGGGCGGGGGGCTCTCCCACTGGCCGGAGAGGGCCTTCTCCACCGAGCGCATAAGCCGCTGGCGGTTGAACTCCTCCCCGCCGGTGAGGGTGACGCCGGTCTTTTCCCGCAGCAGGGCGTAGAGCTCCGCTGTGGTCTTTCCCTCCAGCTTCGCCCGGAGGGCCGGGTCGGGCCGGGCGTCGGTGAAGGTGAAGCCCTCGGTCACCGCCCGGACGTACAGCCCGGTTCCCCCCACCAGGAAGGGGGGGTTTCCCCGGGCCAGGATGCCATCGATGGCGGCATAGGCCCCGGCCTGGAACTCGGCCACCGAATAGGGCTGGTTGGGCCCCACCACGTCCAGCATGTGGTGGGGCACCCCCTCCATCTCCTCCTCCGTCACCTTGCCGGTGCCCAGATCCAGGCCCCGGTACACCTGCCGGGAGTCGGCGGAGACGATCTCCCCGCCGAAGCGCTTGGCCAGCTCCACCCCCAGCCCGCTCTTGCCGCAGGCGGTGGTACCCAGCACCACAATCAGCTTGGGCAGCGCCATGGGCGTCACATCCTTTCTTCACTCGTGTCCCTGTCATTGTAACAGAAAAGTTCCCCGGCGGCAATGCCGCCGGGGAACTTGGGGAGGAACAGGATCAGGCGGCCTTCTCCTGGATGGTGGCGTTGGTGCCCAGCAGGGCGTTCATGCCGTCCACGGTCAGGTAGTAGTGGCCGTCAAAGAGAATGGCGGGCACGGTGATGTCCGTACCGTCCACAGATACGGTGATGTCCGCAGGGATTTGCTCCTGAACCGCAGCGGGGATGCGCACGGGCAGGGGGAACAGCTCTCCGTCATAGGCCGTGCTGGTGGTAATGGCCACCTTACCATCGGCCCAGGATACGTTGAACTGGTTCTTGGAGCCATTAAAGGTGTATGCCAGATCCCGCATACGGAAGTAGGGGGCTCCGTCGGCGCCTACAAAGGAGGCGGCGGTACCGGTCTTGTCCAGATCGCTGACCTTTACGTTGTCCACCATGCCAAGCACCTCGGAGTAGGTGTCCAGGTTGAGACTCTGGCTATAGGGGGACTCCAGGCGGCCGGTATTGACCAGCTCAATTAGGGTGGCCCGGTCCGGGTTGTCCTTCTGGAGATCCACGCCGGTGATCTTCCAGTTGTGGTCCACCGCGGGCTCCAGGGGGTCGTGCTCGGCCAGATAGGCCACCAGCATGTCGCGGACGGAGGCGGAGGACTCCCACTCCTTCTCGCCGGAGATGATGCCCTCGTTCTTCAGGCCGGTGTAGCGGTAGTCGTTGACACAGAGGGTGAGGGTCATGTCGTCGGTGAGGGGCTTGCCCTGGAAAGTCACATTCTCGATGCGCTCCCCGGCGGGCTTGGACAGGTTGACCTCATAGTTCAGGCCGATGAAGTGGTCGTGGAGATAGCCGGGCTTCTGCGGGTTAAAGGAGATGGATACATCCCCTTCTTTCCACTGGTTCCAGCACGCGGCGGCCCACTCCATGTAAGCCTTCATCTCCGCGCCGGACACCTTGACGGTGTAGAGCACATTGGGGTACTTGTAGATGTCGAACAGGTTGCCGTAGTTGAGATCGCCCTTTTTCAGGTCGCTGGTGTCCTTGAACAACGCAACAGCGGTCACGTCGGCGCCGGAGTTCTCCAGCTGGACGGTGCCGATGAGATCGATGACAGCGGTGTCCTCGATGCGGCCGGAGGGGATGCCCTTGATCTCGTCCACCGGCTGGAAGTCGGCGGAGGCATGGCCCAGCACGTTGTCCTGAATGAAGGAGACGGTCTTTTCCTGGGCGCTCTTGACGGCGGGCAGCTCACGCAGGCCCTGGTCGGGCTCGATGCCCTCCATGGATACGGTCTCCACAGTGGCGGAGGTGATCTCCTTGTCGGCGTTGAGGGTCAGGTCGTAGCGCACCACCTCGCCGGCATTGTTCTTGGCCTCACCCACAGGGATGGGCGCGCTGTTGATGTAAGTGGTGTGGGTGTGGCCCAACTGGAGCACGTCCACCTCGGGGCACTTGTCCAGGATGGTCTGGGCTGCATCGGAGCCGTCGGCGGAGTACTCGGCTCCCAGGCCGGCATGGGTGGACACCATGATGACGTCGGCCTGGCCGCCGATCTCCTGGATACAAGCGGCCACGGCGTCGGCCATAGGCTCAAAGGTCAGGTCAGCCACGCCCTGCTTGGTGCCGTCCCAGCGGGGGATGTTGGGAGTGGTGACACCGATAATGGCCACCTTCACGCCGCCCCGCTCCACGATAGTGTAGCCCGCGCCGGTGAAGTAGCTGCCGTCGGCGTTCTTGATGTTGGCCGCCAGCACCGGCATGTCCACCTGCTCCAGAATGGACTTGAGAGTGTCCACACCGAAATTAAACTCATGGTTGCCCAGGGTCCAGGCATCATAGTCCATGTAGTTGAGGGCGGCGGCCACCGGGTGGCTGGCGGTGTCCTTGGAGTAGAGGTCGTCGGTCATGATGGTGCCCTGGATGGTGTCGCCCGCGTCCACCAGAATGGTGTTGGGGTTCTCCGAGCGCACCTGGTTGACGTAGGCGGATACCCGGGCCAGACCGTCTCCGGTGCTCTCCTTCATGTCCTCGTAGGAGTAGCCCCAGATATTGCCGTGGGTATCCGAGGTGCCGATGATGGTCAGATGGGTCTCGCCGTTCCCGGCCGCCAGGGCGGCAGAGGAGAGGGAGAGCGCCATGGCTGCCGCCAGAGCGGCGGACAGCAGCTTGCCGAACCGTTTGTTCCTCATATCACATGATCTCCTTTCCCATTCCGAAGGGCATAGGTACGCCGGAGCGTGCCTGCCGTGGATATCCTTATCATACCACAGGAAACGGGAAAAGTCGACGCTGTTTCCAGAAATTTGACTGCCCTTTCAGGGAGCGAGTCGTGCGAGCAGCGCCTCGCCCTGGGCGCGGGTGAGGACCCCGGTGGGATCGGCCCCCTCCGCACCAGTCCCCAGCGCCACGCCTGCGCCACGGACTCCGATGCCCAGGGGGCGGGATCGGAGGCGAGGACGGGGGCACCAGAGCGCACCTCTGCCGGGGTCAGCCCCTGTTGCCGGACGAAACGGACCAGCATCTGGGCGGCCTCCTCCAGGGTGACGGCGCAGGAGGCACGGAAGGCCCCGCCGGGCACGCCGTTGGCTATGCCGGTCTGGTCGCACCAGCCCACGCCGGGGGCATAATAGGCGAAGGGCATCAGATCGGAGAAGGGGGCGGGCTCGGCCTCCGGGGCGCCGGCGGCCTGCCAGAGCATCCAGGCCAGGCGGCCCCGGGTGAGAGGGGCGTCGGGCTGCTCGGGGGCGGTATAGTCCGCGCCGTTGGCCAGCAGCCAGTCCACCAGGGTGTCCCGCCCGGCCAGATAGTCGTCCAGGGTCTGCTCCACCAGGACCGTGGGGACCAGGGGCTCCACTTGGGCCCCCAGCCCGGCCTCCAGCAGTGTGCCCAGGTCGATGTATTTGCTGGAGCAGCTCACCCGGATGCCGGAGTTGGGCAGGGTGAAGGAGCCGGTGGAGCCGAAGTGGTTGACGCTGCCGCTGGTGGGACTGCCCGCCAGCACGCCGCCGGCGTCCACCAGCTCTACGGCGTTGATGATGGCGGAGGAGTACGTGGCCTCGCCCACCAGACCGTAGACCTTCACGCCCTCCTCCACCAGGCCGGGCACCAGCATAAGGATGGGGACCAGCACGCCGTCGGAGCCGCCGCCGTTGTTGCGGAGATCCAGCAGCACCTGGCGGTAGTCTCCCGCCTCCAGCTCGGCCTCCACCTGGGCGGCAAAGCCGTCCATGGGCTGCTTGGGGTCCTCCATGCACTGGTTAAATTGAATGTAATAGGTGGTGTCATCCAGGGACTGGGCAAAGTAGTAGGTGCCCTTCCGGTAGGCGGTGGCAGGCGTGCTCTCCCGCTGCTGGGACAGGCTGGACAGGGCGGCGTCCCCGAAGTCCTCCATGGGCAGGGCCTCCACGGTGAAGGAGCCTCCGGAGGTGGTCACCTCCAGCGGTTCGCCGGACTCCGCGATGCCCAGATAGTCCAGACAGGCCTCCGAGTAGAGGAGCTGCTCGGTCTGTCGGCGGAGCTTCACGGGGTTGTCGGTGCTCACCAGGGTGCCGAAACGGGTGCAGATCTCGTCCATGGGCACGCCGTTGAGGGCGGTAACGGTTTGGCCCAGCAGGGCGGCATCCTCCTCTTCCGCCCCAGTGAGCACCCAGCTTCCGTCATACCACTCCGCGCCGAAGGGGTACAGGCCGGTGCTGTTCAGAACGGAGCCGATATTGGTGGTGGTGTGGGAGTCGCCGATGAGGGCCACCAGACTCTGGAGATCCAGGGCAAAGTCCACGTCGCTCTCCTCCGCCAGACGGCCCTCAATCTCCGCCTTTTTCGCCTCAAATGCCTCCTGGGGGGTGTTGGCGTACAGGTCGGGGTGGTGCTCCTGCAGGGCCGCGTACAGCGTGTCCAGATCCTCCTGGCGGGCTTGGGCCTGATCCGGTCCGGCCGCCAGAGCCCCGGTGGGGAGCAGAAGCGCGGCGGCCAGACCGGCCGCCCCAAGACGGGTTCCAATGTGCATATCCAATGCCTCCTTACCTTATATAATAAGAAGGATAACAGGGCGGAGAAAAGAAAGGCGGAAGAACTTCTTAAAAATCCTTAAAGATGGGCGACAAAAAGGGAGAATAAAAGACAGCCGCCGGAACCGCAAGGTTCCGGCAGCTTGGGTGGGGCTCCATTGCCATGGGAATGATTTGGGAGAGAAGGATCGTGTGAAAGGCTGCCCCGCAGGGCGATTCGGAGCGCAAGCGCCGCCTTGCGGCGGCGCTTGGTGCGGAGATGAACCGTCAGGGTTCCCTGGAGGTGAATTGGCCGCAGGCCAAGAGAGACCGGCCTGGGCCGTTCGCGTTGGATCAAACCACTTTTCAGAATGAATTCATTCTGAAAAGTGCCTGTGCCTATCGAAATAAGTTCGATAGGCACAGCCGCCGGAACTGTAAAGTTCCGGCGGCTGTGCGCTTGGGAAAAAGAGGAAAGAGAGGAGAATACGTCTTACTTGCCCAGGCGGCGGACCAGCTCCTTGGAGCAGAAGGTGGCCACGTCGTCGGCGTAGGTGCCCGCGCCGAAGCCGGCGTCATAGCCCAGCTCCTTGGCCAGGGCGTGGGTGATGCGGGCGCCGCCGCAGCAGAAGATATACTTGTCGCGGACACCCTCGGCCTCGGCCAGCTCGATGAGCTCGGTCAGGTTCTGGATGTGCACGTCCTTCTGGGTGACGGTCTGGGAGACCAGCAGCACGTCGGCGTTGACCTCGGCGGCTTTGCGCAGGAACTCCTCGTTGGGCACCTGGGAGCCCAAGTTGTACGCCTCGATCATGTCGTAGCGCTCCAGGCCGTAGTGGCCGGCGAAGCCCTTGCGGTTCATGATGGCGTCGATGCCCACGGTGTGGGCGTCGGTGCCGGTGGAGGCGCCGATGACCACCATCTTGCGGCCCAGGCGCTCCTTGAGGAACTCATCATTCTCGTGCATGTCCATGGTCTCGTCGGTGACGGTCTGCACCACGATCTCATTGTAGTTGATGGAGTGGGTCAGGGAGCCGTAGACCACGTAGAAGGTGAAGTTCTCGTCCAGCTTCTGGCGCAGGGCCACGTTGGGGTCGGCCAGGCCCATCTTCTGGGCCAGCATGACGGCCGCGGCCGCGCCCTTGTCGTCGTCCTTCACCGGCAGGGTGAAGGAGGTCTGAACCTTGCCGTCGTTCATGGTGTCGCCATAGGGCTTCAGGCGGGTCAGGTCCAGGGTTGTGTCGAGGTTTTTATCGCGAATCTGATACAGTCCGGAGCTCATTTGCCGGCACCCCCTTTCATCATGGGCTCAAGGAAGGGGTTGAAGTACCCAGCAGCCTTGTTGACAACGCCGTCCAGGCCCTTGCCGCCGTCGCGGGGGCGCTTGATGTCGGCAAAGATGCCCCGCTCCAGGGTCTCGAAGATGCCGAGCTGCTCGATCTGGGCCAGCAGATCGGTGGCCTTCTTCAGAACGTCGGCGGCGCGGTTCTGCATGATGCCGCCGTCCTTGAAGACAATCTCGCTGCCCAGGTCGTGCATGGTGCGGAAGATGTACTGGGCGTTCTGAATGGCCAGGAAGCGGTCGGACAGGAAGGGGGTGTGGATGGCCTCGGTCATCATGCCCAGCAGGTGGATCTTCTGACCGGTCAGGATAGTCACCATGTTGAACAGGGCGTCCTGCACCTGGCCGCGGAAGATATTGCCGGTCATGAACTTCGTGGGGGGCATGTACTTCAGGGGCGCCTTGGGGAAGATCTCGCGGGCCATCTCGGCCTGCGCCAGCTCATACAGGAAGCCGTTCTCCACATCGGGGTCGATCTCGAAGGCGTGGCCCAGACCCTGCTGCTCCTCGGGCAGGCCGGCCCGCAGGGCGAAGGCCTCGTTGAGGAACTGGGAGGCCAGCACGGTGTGGGCCTCCTCCACCGCGTCGGCGGTGGTCAGGTAGTTGTCCTCACCGGTGTTGATGACCACGCCCGCATAGGCGTTGATGGCGCGGGAGAAGGACTGGTCCACCAGGGTGCGCTGCATGTTGATGTCGCGGAACAGGATGCCGTACAGGGCGTCGTTCAGCATGACGTCCAGGCCCTCGAAGGCGCCCATGGCGGCGATCTCGGGCATGCACAGGCCGGAGCAGTAGTTGCACACGCGGATGTAGCGGCCCAGCTCCTCGCCCACCTTGTCCATGGCCTCACGCATCAGGCGGAAGTTCTCCTGGGTGGCGTAGGTGCCGCCGAAGCCCTCGGTGGTGGCGCCGTAGGGCACGTAGTCCAGCAGGGACTGGCCGGTGGTGCGGATGACGGCGATGACGTCGGCGCCCTGGCGGGCGGCGGCGGTGGCCTGCACCACGTCCTCATAGATGTTGCCGGTGGCCACGATCAGGTAGACCCAGGGGCCCTGCTTCTCGCCGCCGTGGGCGGCAATGAAGTCCTCGCGGCGCTTGCGGCGGGCGCGGATCTTGGCCAGGCTCTCCTCCACGATAGGAGCCAGGGCGGCGTGGATGTCCGCCTCGCTGTGGACGGGCAGCTCGGTCAGCTCCAGCTTGTCGGCGGCCACGTCCTCGGCGATGGCCTGGGGACCCTTGCCGGTCTCCACCATGGCGTTGCCGATCCAGAAGGCGGCGCCCTGGGGCAGCGCGCCCTTGTCCATCAGGTGGTCCACCACGACGCTGGGCAGGGGGACATCGGAGGCGTCCACACCGTCAATGCCCAGCAGGCGGCAGATGGTGCGCTCGACAGCCACGGTGGTGCAGCCGTCGATAAAGCGCTGGGTGTCGTCGGCCACGCGGGCGGCGTGGGCCCGGGCCTGCTCCACCAGCTTGAAATCAAGATTCAGCTTGGATTCCAACAATAATCACTTCCATTCTCGGTTTCAGTCAAAAGCAGGGGGAAGCGGACCGCTGTCAAAGCAGCGGCCCGCTTGGGAATATTCCCTGATTATTCCTCGTGATGGGAGCGCTTATGACGCTCCAGGTTGGCGGGCTCCATGGACAACGCCTGGCCGCGCTCCAGGCCGGCCACACCCATGAGCTCCTTCTTCTTCTTGCCGGTGCAGTAGTCGCACTGGCAGTCGGTGTAGTGCTCGGGCTCGGTGTAGGTGGTGATGACGCCCTCGTAGTTGCGCAGGATGACCTTCTTGGGGGTCTGGGAGATGATGTACTGAGGCATGACAGGGGTCTTGCCGCCGCCGCCCGGGGCGTCCACCACGAAGGTGGGCACGCAGAAGCCGGAGGTGTGGCCGCGCAGGCCTTCGATGATCTCGATGCCCTTGCTGACGGGGGTGCGGAAGTGCTCCAGGCCCATGGACAGGTCGCACTGATAGATGTAGTAGGGGCGCACGCGGATCTTGACCAGCTCGTTGACCAGCTTCTTCATGGTGAAGACGCAGTCGTTGATGCCGGCCAGCAGCACGCTCTGGTTGCCCAGGGGGATACCGGCGTCGGCCAGCATGGCGCAGGCCTTGGCGGACTCGGGGGTGATCTCGTTGGGGTGGTTGAAGTGGGTGTTCAGCCACACGGGGTGATACTTCTTCAGCATGTTGCACAGCGCGGGAGTGATGCGCTGGGGCAGCACGACGGGGGTGCGGGAGCCGATGCGGACGATCTCCACGTGGGGGATCTCGCGCAGCTTGGAGATGATGTACTCCAGGCGCTCGTCGCTCACCAGCAGGGCGTCGCCGCCGGACAGCAGCACGTCGCGGATCTGGGGCGTATTGCGGATGTACTCGATGGCCTGGTCGACCTGATCCACGGGCAGGCCGGCGTCGTTCTGGCCGGCGAAGCGGCGGCGGGTGCAGTGGCGGCAGTACATGGAGCACTGGTCGGTGATCAGCAGCAGGCAGCGGTCGGGATAGCGGTGGGTCAGGCCGGGAGCAGGGGAGTCCTCATCCTCGTGCAGGGGGTCCAGCAGGTCGGAGTCGGCCTGATGCAGCTCCTTGGCGGTGGGGATGGCCTGCAGCCGGACGGGATCGTGGGGATCGCCGGGCTGAATCAGGGACAGGTAGTAGGGGGTGATGGCCATGCGCAGGGTGCCCAGGCAGGCCTTGACGCCTTCCTCTTCCTCGGGAGTCAGCTCAATGTACTTCTTCAGGTCCTCCAGGGTCTCGATGCGGTTCTTGACCTGCCAGTGCCAGTCGTTCCACTCCTCGTCGGTGACGTTGGGGAACAGGATTTTACGGCGGGACTCTACCATAAACAAGGTCATCCTTTCTAAATCAGATTGGGGAGACATGGAAACCGCGGGCCGTGCGGCGGAGACAGCGGCGGGGGGGGAAGGGTTGGGGAGGAGAGAGTCCCCCGGTCCGCCTGCGGCAGAGCCGCACAGGAGCGGAAATGTCACAGATGATTGGGACAGTGGTTCAATTACAGGTACTTCTTCTCGAAGTACTCCTTGAGCTGGGCATTCTCACGCAGCTCGGAGAGGGTGATCTCGGCGTGATCCTTGGTGTAGCCGTTGCCGACAATCATGGTGACATCCTTGCCGCAGCCCTCAGCGCCCAGCGCCGCCTTGGCGAAGTCGGTGGCCATGGAGAAGAAGTAGACGGTGCCGTTGTCGCGGACGGGCAGGATGGCGGCCATCTCACAGGCGGGAACATTGACGATCAGGATGGACACGTCGTACTCCTTGCCGCCGTTGACGGCCAGGGACTTCTCCAGCACCTCGGTGGGGTTGGTGGCGGAGCCCACAATGGCGTGGTGGCACAGGTTCATGCTCTTAAGCAGGTCGGCGTCCTCCTGGCAGATGACCAGGGCCACCACGTTGCCGGTGGGGCCGACGCGCTTCATGGCCTCGTAGCAGCACATCATGCCGCCCTTGCCTGCGCCGCCCAGGATCAGCACGGAGTCGCCGGGCTTGACCAGCTTGGCGGTCTGGGCGGGAGCGCCGGCCACGTCCAGGGCGGCCAGGGCCAGCTCCTCGCTCATGTCGTCGGGCAGCTTGGCGTACAGGCCGGACTCGAACAGGATGGCCTGGGCCTCCACGTCCACGCGGTCGATCTCGGGGTGGATGGCCTTGATCTTGTTGATCTTCAGAGGAGTCAGGGACAGGGAGACCAGAGATGCGATCTTGTCGCCCACCTTCAGGTCGATCTTGCCCTGCAGATCCTCGCCGATCTCCTTGACGGTGCCGATGAACATGCCGCCGGAGCCGGTGACAGGGTTCTGCATCTTGCCGCGCTCGTTGACAATGTCCAGGATCATCTGCTCGGTCTTACCCAGGTCCTTCCCGCAGGCCTCATAGATCTGGGTGAAGGAGGCGGAGTCGATATTCAGCGCGGACACGTCGCACAGGATCTCGTTGGACCAGCACTCCATGGTGTTGTCGATCTTCTTGGCCGCCTGGGTCAGCAAGCCCTGGGGCTCGATGACGCGGTGAGTGCCGTACTTGTTGCCTTTCTTCTGCATAGAAAGTTCCTCCTGTTTCGTTCTTGGTTTGGTTGGGGAGTTTGGGGTAACGATGTATGGTTGGGGAGATTGGAACAACAAAAATTATGCCAGGGACAGGATCTTTCGGGCCTCGTCGGGGGTGGCGATCTCACGGCCCAGCTCCTTGGCCAGGCGTACGACCTTCTCCACCAGCTCGCCGTTGGAGGCGGCCTTGTGGCCCTTCTCCAGGTAGATGTTATCTTCGAAGCCCACACGGACATTGCCGCCCATGACGATGCCCGCGGCCACCATGGGCCACGCGCCCCGGCCGACGCCGGTGACGGTCCAGGTGGAACCGGCGGGGATCTGCTTGACTAAGTAATCCAGGTTGCCCACCGTGGCGGGAGTGCAGCCGGAGACGCCCAGCACAAAATTGAACTGCATGGGGGCGCCGGGGACCTCGCCCTTGTTGGCCATGTTCACCACGGTGTCCAGGTGGCCGATCTCGAAGCACTCATACTCGGGCTTGATGTGGTTCTCCATCATGCGCTTGCCGAAGGCCCGCATGGTGGGCATGTCGTTGGTAAACACGTCGTCGCCAAAGTTGCAGGTGCCGCAGTCCAGAGTGGCCATCTCGGGGAACAGCTCGGTGGGCTGGAGCCGCTCCTCTGCGGTCATGCCGACCGCGCCGCCGGTGGAGGGAATCAGGATCACGCCGGGGCAGGCCTCCTTGATGGCGTCCAGCACCACGCGGAACCGCTCACGGTCCTGGGTGGGGGTGCCGTCGTCCTCGCGGACATGGACGTGGATGACCGCCGCGCCCGCCTCAAAAGCGCTCTTGGCCTCCCGCACCATCTCCTCCACGGTGTAGGGCACCGCGGGGTTGTGCTTCTTGGTGACCTCCGCGCCGCAGATGGCTGCGGTGATGATAAGCTTTTCCATAACACGCCTCCTCGAAAAAATAACACTACCTCGCCTGTGAAGATATGGGACCCTCCTAGACGTGATAGCGCTTCATGCACAAAAAAACACTATTTGCATCTGCGGGAGCCCTGGGGCTTCCGTCAGACACAAATAGCGCTTCATGTTACTTCATGACAATCCGCAAGCACTGGGCCCACGGCTCAGGGGGAGGGCTGTACGATTCACATCCCCCTTCGGCGGAGCGGACATTCACGTGACACATCGGGCTCGCCTGCCCTTGTCATTGTCCCGCTACCTTGCGCTCCGCGCCTCTATCCATGCGTATTATTCATTTTTGACAACAACACTATACCCCAGAGAGTTAAATTTGTCAACTATTTTTACGAAAATTTAATTCCGCGCTTCAAAGTACGCTGGAATGGAGAAAAACCCCCATTCCAGCGTACAAAACCGGCCGTTATAGATCGGCCTGAAACAGGTCCATCAGGGCGTCGTCCAGCTTGAGCAGGCGGCACACCCGAAGGGCGTCCCGGGGGCAGGGGGCTCCCGGCGGGGCGGGCAGCAGGTGGTAGTCCATCCGCCGGGCGATGCGCTTGCGGGGGTCGTCCCCCTCGTCTCCCTGGATGTCCCGCACCAGGCCGGCCACCTGATAGTGGGCCCCGGCCACGTCGGACACGCCGTCGTAGTGGGTGGTCATGAGGGCCACACAGTCCAGGGTGCCCAGATACCGCACCAGCGCTCGGGCCAGGGCCGCGCCCTCCTGGGGGTTGGTGCCCCGGGCGAACTCGTCCATGGCCACGAAGAAAAAGCAGTCCCTGGTCTGGCGCAGCAGGGTGTCCAGCAGGTGGACCTCCTTGCCGAAGGAGGACAGGCCGCCGGCCCCCGGGCCGCTGTCGGCCAGAATGAGGTCCACCCGGTGGAACAGGGGCAGGGAGGCGGACTTGGCGAATACGAAGAAGCCGCACTGGCACAAAAGCAGGGAGAGCACGGTGGAGCGCAGGGACACCGTCTTGCCGCCCATGTTGGCTCCGGTGATGACGGTGCATCCGGGGCGCAGTTCCAAATCCAGCGAGGTGAACTGCTCCCCCCGCTCCGCCAGATCCTCCGCCACCTGGGGGTGAACGACTTCACGCAGGGCGATGGATTTATCGGCGCTGAGGGAGGGGCGGACACAGTGGTAACGCAGGGCCAGCTTGCCCTTGGCCACGATCAGATCCAGGTGGCCCAGGGCCTCCATGTTGGCTAGGAACTCCGGCTTGTAGACCATGAGCTTCTCGGTGAGCATCCGCCGCACCTCCAGCTCCAGCTGATCCTCCTGTACGGCCAGCACCCGGCGCTTCTCCAGCAGGGGGCCGCGCTTGTCCTCCTGGGTCATGCGGATGGCCTTCTCCAGCTTGGCCTTCTCCACCCGCAGGGGGGCCAGGTCGTTGTGGTAGGAATTGACGATGGAGAAGGTGGGCAGCCGCCGCCCCTCCGGGTCCATCAGTGCCATGGCCTCCGTCAGGGGCGGGAAGGCTATGCCCGCCAGCGCCGGCATTTTGGCGTAGGCGTCGGTGACCTGCTCCATGGTGACCAGGAAGTGCTTGATCTCGAAGAGCTCCACCAGGTCGAAGGGGGTACCGGGCTCCCGGTCGAAGGAGCCGCGGATGTCGTGAAACAGGGGCAGGCAGCGGGTCACGCCCCGCAGGGCCGCCGCCGCGTCCTTGAGGTCGGCGGGGTTCACGCGGGGAGCCTCGCAGCCGCAGCCCTCCGCCGCCTGGGGGGCGGTGCCGCCGGCGGCCCACAGCTCCATGGCCAGGGCCACGTTGTCCAGCTCCTCCTCCAGGGCGGCCTCCTCGCCGGGGCCGTACCACCGGGGGGTGCGGGCGGCCTGCTTGCCGAAGGGCGACAGGGGACTCAGGCGCTCCAGCACCCACTGGAGTCCCGCGTTCTCCCGCAGTTCATGGGTCAGTTCCATGCTCAGTCCTCCTTCACGTTCACCACCGGCAGGTCGATGACCTCCCGGAGGGCGCGGACGAATTTGTCCGGTTCAAAATGCCAGCCGTAGGCCGACCAGGGGTTGGCCCCCACGGCTGCGATGGTCAGCTCCCGGCGCACCCGCAGCTCGCCGCCGTTGCGCAGAAACAGGTCCAGCGCCGCCCGTCCGGCCAGCACGTGGGTGGCGTCCGCCGCCACCAGGGTGGTGGGGGCGCCCCGCCGGGCCAGGGTTTTCAGCAGGGGGTCCATAATGCCCCCCGCCGCCCAGAGCACCAGGGGCCGCCGGGGCAGCTTGTTCCACTTGGGGGCGCCGCTCTCCTCCAGGGGCAGCTCCACCGGCTCCCCCTCCGGGGTAAACAGGGCGAAGCGGGCCTCCTGGCCGTCCAGGGCGGCGCAGAGGGCGGCGCTTTCCGGCCGTTTGCGGGCAAAGAGCCAGCAGGTGTGGGCGGTCTCCGCCACCACCAGCTCCATGTCCCGGTCCAGGGAGGCGCCGGTGCACAGCAGGGCCACCCCCTCCACGCCGGCCCCCGCCAGACTCTTGCGCCCGGCGGCCCCGTCGATGAGCACCCGCTGGGCGCCCAGCTCCTGAAAGCGGCGGGTCAGCGGGGGGAGCTGCCCGGCCGCCGACGGCCCGGCCAGCTGCACATATCCGTCGGACAGGGTGCGGAACACCGCTACCGGCCCCAGGGGGGTCATCACGTCGGTGAGATCCACCACCTCCAGCGTGGCGTCGCACAGGGTGAGCATACCCCGCGCCGTGGCGAACAGATCGCCTTTTTTCAGGTACAGATCGGGCTTCTCCGTGCCCGTCACCAAGTCGGTGCACTCCCCGTCCCGGCCCACCGAGGTCAGGCCCAGGCACTCCTCCCCCAGCTCCGCCATCAAGCGGCGCATAGCGGTGGTTTTGCCCGCGTTTGGCGAGCATTCACCGTCCCCGCGAGTTCTCCTCCCAGCGCGCTTCCTGTGCCTTCCAAGCCCGCCTGCATTCCGTAAAGATCCGGCCGAATGAGAAAACGCCTGGCTGAGAAACCGTTTGAACGGGGAGTGCTGCGTTTTAACGTTAAATAAAATGCAGAAAAGGCGGCTCATGCCATCCGTAGGGCGCCCTGTGGTCGCCCGCGGCGGAAGCCCCGCCCCTACGTTCCAGCCACCCCGCATAAAGCCGGGTGGGGCGTTACGGAGTAACCGCCGCCGGAAAGCCGCCGATCGAGCAGCGGGGTACATCCAAATGTAGCCCCCGATTGGTCGAAGGGGATGGGGCCAAGATCGAAACCGTAAAGCAAACGCCAGTGGCACGCCGCAGCGGCTTTGCCGCGAGGAGGGAACCACCGAGGGCCGGAGGCAACAAGCAGCAGCTGCTCAGTTGCGTCCTGATGTGCGGGACGGGCCGATGTCCCAGTGTGTGGAGGGCCGGTGCCCAGTCCTCCGCAGACGCCCGTCCCAACGCATCATGCGACGTGGAAGTCCCCAGCAGGCCGCCAGTGGTGGCCATGGAGCCCAACCAGCAAGAGGGCCCCTGGGACGTCAGCCCCATGCGGCCAACCAGGGATTGCCGCCGGGACCGCGCTCAAAAAAGCAATATGTATATAACCAAGCCGATGTTCGACAAATCACTCAGGGCTTCCGCATGTTCTCCACCACGGCCGTTACCGCCTCTAACTGCGCATCGCTCAACTGTACCAATTCATCCATGAGATGCCGGAGTTTTTCAGGGGCCCGCTGTCCATCGTCGAAAAACTCTTTGGGTGTAATGCCGAAGTATTTGCAGATATAATAAAGCCCGCTGAGGGAGGGCAGAGACTGCCCGGTTTCAATTTTATTGATATAGCCGGCGCTCTGCCCGATGGCATAGCTTAATTTACGAGCAGAAATCTTTTGGGGCAGACCCATATGAAGGGCGACCACACGGTCACGCACGAACGTTTCAAACTCCTCAATTGTTTCCATGTGATCACCTCCTCTTATTAAATTATTTTACTGCTTAATCTTGATGAATTGAGCCTTTATATTATAGAAACTAACTACACTTTTACCTGCTTCTAAGTGCTGTTAACTGCTGTAATACCAATGGTTTTCAGAACAGATAAGAGTAGTTAAAAGCGGGTAAGTGTAGGTAATTCGTATATTATTTCTGTACCATTCATACAACCATATTCCTACACTTCTTGATGTGGTTGATTTTATTTCTACACCTATACTCCTACACTGAAAGCGAGCTTGGCAAGGTCTATTTTATTTTCTCAATCTCCTCTCGAAGCCAAGTAAATTCGCGGCGCGTGTAGACCTTTTCTGTGATGTCGGAGATCTTGTGACCTACCATATATTTGATGGCATACTCATCCACCCCATAGCGTTTTGCCATGGTCACAAAGTGGGTGCGACCATCGTGAGGACGGTGCTCGGGGTTTAGTTTCAATTCATCACGGATACGCTCGAAGGCTTTCTGATACCGAGCATAGGTCAACTCAAAGTTCTTCTTGTTTCGGTTGTTGGGGTCTGCCCAGTTAAGCAGATACGGGCTTCCGATTGCTTCTGCTTCTCGATATTTTTTGAGTACCAGGTCCTGAATACGGGAATGAATGGGGACAACACGATTCTCACCGGCATCCGTCTTCATGCCGCCTTGAAATGTCCAGTTCTCTAAATCCACATCCTTTAGTTCCAGTAGCCCCAGTTCCTGAGGGCGCCAGCCGGAGTAGCACTGGATGAGCAGAATATCGATGCCGTGTTTCTCATCGATATTATTCCAGAGCAATTCCATTTCATCATCTGTAAAAGCAATATGCCCCTTTTTTACCTTCTGGATCTCTTTGACGGTTTCTTCTGTGAGGTTGAAGGTTCTGGAATAGTTTCGATCCACTAACTCATATTCCAATGCATAGTCCAGCATCATGTTAAACATGGATTTGATTTGGTTCTTCATGGTGGCTGTTGGATGCTGCTCTCTGCCTCGAACAGTGGCCACGCCCTCTTCCATGCAGCCTTTTACATGACGGGCTCGAATGTCCATAACTCGCATCTTGTAAACTGCCGAACAGTAAGGCCAAGCACTGGTCACCGCCTTTGTACTCTTGACGGTCTTTTCGTATTCTGGAAGCCACTTGTCATAGAGCTCCTGCATGGTGATGGCTGTTCCGAGGTCATACGGATTCTTGTTATATTCCACCAGAGCGGCATAAGCGTCGTTATAGGTGGCAAAGTATGATTCTGGCTTGAGCGGTTTGCAAATGGGTCTGCCATCAGAAGTTTTCCCCACAGTTACCATGGCTCGGAATGGATTTCTCAAATTACGATTTTTGATCTCACTGATCTGACCAAAGCCATTCGGCAATCGCCGTCGCTTGTTGGATTTGCGAGGTCTTTTTATTTTTTCAGAAGGTTTCAGAGGATATCCGCAATGAGGACAGGCATTTGCCTTATCGCTCACTGGCAATTCGCACTCTGGGCATTGGGTCAGCATAGGTCATCCCTCTTTTTCAAGGCTTTAATTTCTCGGCGTTCGATTTTGTCAACGATACGGCCGCCTACCGCATGGAGTAGAAAAACGCTGCCCGCAAATAGTAGCGCACCCCAGGCTCGCTGATTTTTGTTATACTCTTTTACGCCGCCCTGCATAGTATAGACTTCATGCAAATGCTTGGCTGGGTTCACGTGTTTCTTCATTGGGTGTCTCCTTTCGCAAGATTTACAGTGGGTTTTATGGAGGTGTTCTATATGAAATACATGACGAATGCACAAATCGACGAGCTTAATTTGCTTTTGGATAAGCATGGGGCGGCTTTGACAGCATTTTATAACGAAGGAATGAGACAAGGCGCCAAAAATGTGATCCATGGTATGATGATTGGCGCGGCGATTATTGCTGGCGTTCAGATCACAAGGGCAATCATCAGAGCACACAAGCAAAAGAACTAAATAGGAATTGGGGTCGCTTAATCAGCGGCTCCTTTTCTTTTTGCCCCTTGCGCCGCCCGCGCTAATCATATATGATAAGTGTACGAATTGTCAAGCATATTCCTACACAATATTTTTGATTAAGATTTGAGGGCTGGATATGGTGATGAACGAGTGCTCCGCCTGTCCCCGGTGCGGCGGACGGTTGAAATACTACGACAGCGTGCCCAGACTGGTACGGACGAAAGGGCGGCAAACCTCCAGAGTTCCCATGCGCCGCCTGCGGTGCTCCGGCTGCGGGGCAATCCACCGGGAACTGGGCGGTCTGTTCTTCCCCTACAAGCAGTACGAGGCCGAAGTGATATTCGGCGTACTGGAGGGGCTTATCACCTGCGAGACACTGGGGTTCGAGGATTACCCCTGCGAGATGACCATGCTCCGGTGGCTTTCGCAGAAAGCACAGCTCCTATTATGGAGAAATCCATAAGCGAAAGGAGTAAATGAGCATGAAACTGACACCTGTGGACCAGATACCGAAGATGAACGGCTATCACAAGCTGCAAGAGCTGATCGAGGAGTTTACGAACGGCGACGCTAAAATCGTAAAGGTGGAATTTAGCGAGACCGATTATAAATCCCCGGCGGTCTGCCGGTCTTGTCTGGCCGCGGCCATCAAGCGGTCGAAGCGTCCGGTCAAGGTATGGCGTCGTGGAAATGAGATATTCCTGAGCAGGGATGTTTGACAAAGGATCGAGCCGCCGTAACAGGCGGCTCTTTTCTTTTTCGGACGCAGGAATTGCACAGCCCTTTATGGAGGTGATTTCAATGGACAAAATCAAAGCACTCAACACCAAAGTCATGGCAAAAGACTTCGGACGGGTAGGCTTGGGCACACTGGCCATTGCAGCCGGAGCATTTCTGTGGGGCAAGTTTTTGTACGGCAGAGGTGTGCGCGGCTGCCAACGCTGGATGTGCGAGACGTTTCCGGACGAATACGAAAGCATGACGGAAAAGGTCGCTGATATGCTGGAACAGGACCATTGAACAGGCCAAAACAGATTGAGCCGCTCTCGCGGCGGCTCTTTCTTTTGTCTCCGGCGGTTATATTTCTAATTTAGATTAGCCCGATTTAACCTAAGTTAGAAAACGGGCCCCCGCAGATTTCGCAATTCCTATTATGGAAAGGAAACGGATAGATGCTGGTGGAAATCCAGCGGTGAGACACGAAGGCGTGCCGCCAAGTAATAACTTAATAAAAGATGGCACCCACCGGGCAACGGTTTTCGTTGGGCCGACCCTGAAGTCGTTTCCTTTTCTTTTTTTTCGCGCCGATTCAACAGGGGCCTTTATGGAGGTGAAGGTTATGGACACCAGGAAAATTCTTAGTGCGATCGGAACATTCGCGGTTGTGGGCGCGGTATCCACGGCAGGCGCGGCACTATGGACGAAGGTTCTGAACAGGAAGTTTCAAATGGTACAGCTCAAACTGACACACCCGAAGTCAGACAAAATTATATTCGTCGACTTCAAGAAGGCAAAGAGGGGCCGCTGACACAGCGGCTCTTCCCTTTTTATCCGCACAAAAGGCCGTCTCCTTTATGGAGACAAAACTTTTTAGGAGGTAATCAAGAATGAACAAGCAGAAATGGACAGAGAAGCCGGTCACCTGGGGCGGATATCTCAAACTCAGCGGCATTGTGACAGTCATCGGCGCGATTTTCAGCGCGGTGTATATCATTGCCATGTTTGAGCCGGCCTGGTGGATCGGGATTCGGAAGACGGTTGGAAAGACGTTCAACCATTGGGCCCGGAAAAGGAATCGTTTCTAAAGGGCGGGAGCCGCTGTAACAGGCGGCTCCTTCTCTTTTTTCTTTCCACCGAGGTTGTTTTTACGAAAACGGGGCTGCGCCCTTAGAATAGCCGTTGAAAGGAGGCAGACGCCGATGAATGAACAAGAGTTCCATCCGGGCTCCGTCCCTGTGGCGGTGGTGGCCCGTGTTTATGGAAAAGACGCGTCCTGGGTGAGGGCCGGAATTATCTCCGGCTGGCTGCCCATCGGCAAGGCGACCCGGAACGGCAATCTGGTGGCCAGCATTGAGGAGATGGATTCCCGGTACGGCCGGATCAATTTCTACATCTCGCCAAAGCGATTGTACGAGGAAACCGGATATTTCTGGAGAGGAGAACGACGATGAGAAATGACATGCGTCCGGAGCTTTCGCAGAAGAACCCCTACTGGATCGGCAAGCACCGCTACTACGAGCTGAAGCATTTCTGCCTACAATACCCCATTTGGAAAAAGGCCCGACTGGCCCTGGATGGGCTGAGCAAGCGGCCGGCCGACCTCCAGGTCTTTGTGAGCTGCGGGCAGGTGAAGGGCGACCCAACAGAGCGGTGCGCCCAGTCCCGGCTCTTTTTCGCGGAGCGCATGGAGATGGTGGAGCAGGCGGCCATCGAGGCGGAGCCCGACCTCTACTCCTATCTGCTGCGGGGCGTGACCGAGGGGCTGTCCTACGATGCGCTGAAGATGAAGTATGATATTCCCTGCTGCCGGGACGTCTATTACGCCGCGTACAGACGGTTCTTCTGGCTGCTGAGCAAGAGGAGGGATTGAAGTTGCGGGTTGTGGACGTGGCTGTCCGGCAATGCTACCGGTTCAACTGCCCGAACTGCGGGAGCAGGCTGGAGGCCGACTGCGGCGATCTGGTGGACATCGGCGGAAAGACAAGCCGGTTCTGGTGCCCGGTCTGCCGGAAGGAGCGGTATGTTCCATGGAGTGCCCTAAGGAAACGGGTTGTGTACGAGGACAAGTCTGCGGAATAGGCAGGCTCCTTTATGGAGGCGAAATGCCATGAAGAAAACGATTTTGGAAAAGGTGGCGGACAACAAGTTCAATGCTGTGAAACAGTTAGTCCGATTCATTCGGGAAAATGACAAGAACCCGGGTGGATTTGAAGACTTATGGGAAAACAGTTTTGCGCTTGAGGACGAATTAGATGAAATCATACTTCGGATAGCGCACATCATCGAATTGGAAAAAGCATTAGAAGAATACGAAGAGTAAGGATTGGGCCTGCGGAAACGCGGGCTCTTTCCTTTTTGTATTTCGCAGAAACGGCAGCGGCTATTATGGAGGTGATACCATTATGACTTACAAGCAAATCGAGGCAAGCCGGGAGCTGAGGCTTTGGATCGGGCAGGTGATCGTGCCCGCCGTTACGATGGCGGTCGCATTGGCGTCCATTCCGGAGGTTAGGAACGCGGCTTCCACAAAGCTGGAACAGCTGAAATGGAAACTCAAATCCAGGAGCAAGGGCTGAGCAGGCCCTTTGCTTTCTATTTTCCATACGCAGCCGGCCGGAAAGCGTGTTAGAGTGATATCCTGAAAAATTCCCGGGTGAAAAATTTAAGAAAACAGCGTCAAAGGAGGAATTGAATTTGGAGATTATTGCGGCGATTGCGGCGCTTTGCATCGGAATTTTGATCGGTATGTGTCTGTTCCAGGATCGTCCGGTCGGCGACCTGCGGGTGGACCATTCCGATTTCGCGGACGAAGGCCCTCATTTATATCTTGAGCTGGATACGGATATACGGGCCGTTATGCGGAAGAAACGGGTGGTCTTCCGGGTCAAGGTGGAGGACTTCCTGCCGCACGAATAACATCGGCTATTATGGAGCCAATTCTGATTTTTGAAAGGAGAAAAAGCATATGGCAGAGATCAAAACGTTGTTGGATGATGTGATCGAGACGGAGCTCGCGAATCTGCGGACCCTTCCATCCGGAAACGAGGAGAGAGCGAAAGCGATCCGGGATCTGGCGGCGCTGCACAAGCTGCGTATCGAGGAGATCAGGGCCCAGGCCGACGTGGATGAGAAGTCCGAGCGGCGGGAGATGGACGGCAGACAGCGCAGGGAGGAGCTTGCCTGCAAGGATGCCGACCGCGCCCGTGAGGAGGAGCTTCAGAACCGTCAGCTTCGGGAGCAGAAGATCGACCGGTATGTGCGCATTGCGGTGGCCGGCGCGGAACTGGTGTTGCCGCTGATGTTCTACGGCATCTGGATGAGACGGGGATTCAAGTTTGAGGAGTCCGGGGTTTACTCGTCCACCACGTTCAGGAATCTGTTCAGCCGTTTTCGGCCGACAAAGTAACGAACAGGCTCGAAAAGAAAATGAAGAGGCCGTGCAGACAGCACAGTCTCTTCGTTTTATCCGCGAGTTATTCGGGGCGTTTTATGGAGAACACCCGATATTTTCAAGGAGGTATCTGTTTATGAAATGGACGGAAGAAGAAAAGCGCCAATTCATTCTGAGGGTCGACATTGGCCGAGCACGCCGCTTATACGACGAAGGGAAAAACGCAGAGGAGATTGCGGCGGTTGTGAGGCGGCCTGTCGCGCTGATGGAAAAGTGGATTAGGAACTTCAAAATCATTGACCAAAAGAGACAGGCAAGAAACGGGTGAACCCCAAAAAGCAGGGCCCCAGACAAGGGCTCTTGCTTTTTAATCCGGGTCCCAACCGGAGCCCATGTCTTTGATTTGGTCTTCTCCTGTCCCCCAACTGGCGCTGATGTCGGGAAGAGCGCAATCATAGCAAACATTGGCGTCTGGGTATTGATCGTCGTAAACACCCTTATAATATTCTCGACTGAGCTTTCGTCTCACGGCGGCAACATCAAACTCTTTGCCGCATTCTATACAAACAGCCATATTCGCCCCTCCATACATAAAGGATGTCTCCATTTTACCATAGTCCTCGCCAAATTTACAAGGCGTTTTATGAGGAGAGAGCGCTCTTTACCTCAATATCAGCCGGAGCCGCAAGGCCCGGACGACTTAGGAGGTAATGCAAATGCGTAAGAAGGGTAAAAAGGTCATTCGGCCGGCAGGAGACGAACTGATGGACTACCTGAACCGGGGGTTCGCGATCTGTAACCGGTGCGGGGGCGGTGATGGACCGGAGAGAAGACCCAAGAGGAGGTTGTGATATTTACGCCTGCCCGTCCTGCGGATGGGAGATTGACGAGATGGAGTACGAGTATGAGAGCGGAGATCCGATGGAGCTCGTACAGGATGAAAGAGGCGACGACTACCTGGTCTTCCGGAACGACATGCCGCCCGCCGGGTGCAGAGCGTGCGGAGGCCCATACCCCTACTGCAAGCCGTCGTGCAGAATGTTCGACGACTAAGCATGACCAACGTAGAGGAGGAGCCCTGTAACAGGGGCTTTTCCTCTTTTATATTTTTGATAGGCGCAGAAATGGCAGAGTGTATTATGAGAAACTATTTTGAGGAGGAACCAGTCATGGATATTACGAAAAAAGTAGCGGCGTTGAGGTTCAAATACCACGCAAACATGCTTGACGTCTGTAATGTGCTGAACCAAATCGGCATTTTGAAGGACGAAAAAGCAGAATCGGTGATGAAAAATCATACGATGCAGTGCTTTGATTGTTTGGAACGATTAGGTTATCCCATCGAAAAATTTCTGAAAGAGCAAGAGAAGGAGTCCTGATCGGGGCTCTTTCTTTTATATTTGGAGGCAGACATGCGCTATCACTACGAGAAGCCGCCCATTTATCTTTCCATGTACGGACAGCGCTACTGCTGCGACCATCCGGTCTATAACCACTGCACCCTGTTCCTTGTCGGCGAACGGGGCCTGGCGGTGATTCAGCAGCGGTACGACCCGGAGACGAAGCACACCTTCTGGGCCGAGGTAGACGAGTGGCTGACGGACCCATTATATCTGCACCCCCGGTTTCGGGCGTTCTTTGACCGCCGGGCCGGGACGGGTACGGACGGCCTCTACCCCACCGTGACCATCCGGCAGATCATGTGGGCGCTGAAGATGAAGCCCCTGCCCAAGCAGCCCTGGGAGACGGTCTTCGACCATACGCCGATTTGACAACCTCCTTGTATTATAGAGTAGTAGTTATTAGAGCCCCTCTCCAAGGGCTGTGCTACACTGTAAGGGATGCTGTGGATTGGTTTCAACCTCCTACCACGAGATGGTTCCAGAAAGGTTCCAACCACAGCCCCTTACAGTTTTGTTGATCAGTTAAATACCGCCAGACGGTTTATGTGGAACAAGGCTACAAAAGTAAGGTGTACTGTGGATGCAGCATCACATATTTATCGTTGGAGGTATTTGTTATGGTGGTTTCTGTTGGCATCGATGTCTCAAAAGATAAGCACGATTGCTTTATCGTCAGTTCCGAGGGCGAAGTCCTGGCGGATGCATTCATAATCCCCACCACCATGGACGGGTTCCACTACCTTTTACAGCGAATCCGGCATTGTACCGCACCGCAGGATAAAATAAAAGTAGGGCTTGAGGCTACCGGACATTACAGCTACAATCTGCTCGGGTTTCTTCTTGACAACGGTCTGACCACCTATGTCCTGAATCCCTTGCGCACAAACCTTTACCGAAAGAGCCTTAGCCTGAGAAAGACCAAGACTGACCGGGTGGATGCACGAACGATTGCTTCTATGCTGTTATCCGATGCGGGCCTCAAACCCTACACAGATACAGCATACCACAACGAGGAGCTAAAGTCACTGACCAGATACCGTTTTGACAAGGTGAAAGAACGTGCCAAGCTGAAAAGTTCTATCGCCCGGCTGGTCTGCATTCTGTTTCCGGAATTGGAAAAACTCGTCCCTTCTCTGCATATTGCTTCTGTCTACGCCCTGCTGGAAGAGTTCCCGGGGGCCAAACAGGTTGCCAATACCCATTTAACGAGGCTGAAAGCGTTGCTCGAAACCGCCTCCAATGGCCACTACAAACGGGATATGGCTCTTGAAATACGAAATGCCGCCAAAAACTCTATTGGCTCTCAGATGCCTGCCAAGTCCCTTGAATTGCAGCACACCATCCGGCTCATCCGTGAACTGGATCGTGAAATTGATGAAATCGAAGAGCAAATCCAATCCATTATGGATGAGCTTCATTCTCCTATTACCACTATCCCTGGGCTGGGGTTCCGCATGGCTGCCATGATCCTGGCAGAAGTCGGCGACTTCACCCGGTTTGACTCCCCAGACAAGCTGTTGGCTTATGCAGGGATGTCCCCCTCCACTTACCAATCCGGACAGCTCAAAAATTGCTACCCGCATATGGAAAAGCGTGGCTCCCGATACCTACGCTACGCACTTTACAACGCAACCAAGTATGTCTGCCACTGGGACCCGACTTTTGCTGATTATCTCGCCAAGAAGCGGGCGGAGGGAAAACACTACAACATTGCCATCTCTCACGCGGCCAAAAAGTTGGTTCGTCTGATATTTGCCATGGAGAAGTCCAGGCAGCCATATTGCTCAGCGGCTTAAGTGCAGCTACTTGAATAGCCAGCAGGGGTCTGACAAGACCTCAGCTTTGCTATACCTTTTTTGAGCCATCTCTTTTTCACCACCACCATTCATTTTCGGGGTTGACTTTTAATAGTTAATCTTTATGAGAAACCAACTGATTTTGAAAGGGGTTGCGGTTTATGAAAACATTCAAGAACAAGCTGTACGCTGTGGGGCTGATGCTCTGCGGAAGTGTTCCGACATTCCTGGAGCAGGACGCCACGGCGCTGGTATTTATCGGGATGATTGCAGTTCCGCTGTTCTTTGCAAAAGAAAACTGGATTTATTAAAGGGAACGGCCCGGACAAGGGCTTTTCCTTTTATATTTGCGCTTATTTCGCAGCTCCTATTACGGAGAACGATGCTCGTAAAAGGAGGTAAAGGAGCATGGACGAAATGAGACTGGAATCGAAATTTACAACAGGACTTGTATCAAAAATCGCAAGGACCGTTGTGCGTAAGAAGCTGGGCTACGATATGGATATTCGGCTCAACCGGCTGCGGACAACGGTGGTTGATGAAAAGACACACGTACATCTGGACGTCGATCTGGAGCTCACGAAGGAAGAGCTTGACAAATTATTGAAGAGCATCGGGCTCTGAGGCAAAGGCCCCATAACAGGGGCTTTGTCTTTCTTCCGCAGATTCCGCAGGTTCTATTGTGGAGAGGCATACAGCGAGCTACGAAGCGAGGGTGGTAGTAGGCAACGCAAGACGGAAACCCACCTGCCTCTCTTAGGTTTTCGCAGATTTTGCAATTCCTATTATGGAGAGGAAGTTAGCTCAGTGGTAGAGCGCAGGCTGAAATGCCTGAGGCCGCCGGTTCGAGTCCGGCACTTTCTCTTTCGCTTTTGCATGGAGAAAAAAACAAGTTTGGAAAGGAGTTTACCATGGAGAAACGGCCGCTGGACACGGAGCTTGAAGTTCTTTGGAGCGAGCACCTCGAAGACGATGTGTTCTCAGTACGCGCTTACAATGTTCTGGCGCATCGTCTCGGTCTTCGCACGTTAGGGGATATTTTGAATTTGACCCGCGACGACATTGCAAAGGCGAGGGGCGCTGGGGAAAAGACCCTGGACGACATTGCGAAGCTGGTTCGGTCGTGCGGATACGAACTGAACGGATTTACGGACGCCGGTCCGGACTGCAAAAAGTGCAAACAGAGGGATTTCCTGCGGCCGGCGCATCAGCACTTTTTCAAATTGGCAAGGGAGTTCAACCGCTTGTATCATCATCCCAAGGACCGCGCCTTTGTGTTTCCAAACCGGATTTCCGGAGAGACGGGCTGGGATATTGTAAAGCGGGCCATATTCGCCACCTATAACGTGTCGAGCATTGCCTCTCTGCCAGACGGGGAGCAGGCGAAAATCAATGAATTTGCGATGGGTCTCACGGATATTCTGTTCCAACAGCTGCGGGACCGGGCAAAAGAATACAAACGGAGCAATATTTGAAAGGAGAAAATGAGCATGGAAGTTAAAATTGTGGGCGAGATCAAGTTCAAGACCTGTACCCTCCCGGTGTATCGGGATTTGGACGAGCCCCTGTTCAAGGCGGGGGACGTCGCTGAGCTGATGGACTATGGGCCGAACAATATTTGGAACCTGACCAACCTTTGCGAAGAGGACGAGAGGCTGGTGCTGTCATCGGAAGTGGCGGGTCAACACCGGCGGGTGACGTTCCTCACCGAGAGCGGACTCTACAACGTCCTCGCCCAGAGTCGGAAGCCGGTTGCCAGGGCGTGGCGGCGGGTCATTGCCGAGGAGCTGATTGCCCTGCGGCGGTCCCGTGGCAAAAATATCTCGGAGCAGTTCGAGGACTGGGACCACATGGCGGACACCATCTACTTTGACGAGGTGACCGGGCGGCTGATGCGGTCGGTGACCGTTCCCGGCGGGGACGTGGAGCAGGTCCCCTACGAGCCCTGACGCCATGAAAGCGGAAATTGGATACCCCGATGTGGTCATGGGGGATTTTATACAGGACCTTATCGGCGACATCGAGCATAACATGCGGCTTGCTCCGCCCAACGACCAGTATTTCGAGGAGCTCAGCATTCAGAAATTTACCCTGCAACAGCTGCTCCGGGAGATTGGCAGGCATGAAGGAGACTCTCCCACCGCCGTAGTAGCGAGATTTGTGGAGAGGATGTCTGCCACAGCAAAAGAGGACGACCCACGGTTCGTCTTTTCTATCTCCAGGGACGCGGCCCAGTCCATCCTGGACGGATTATATTTTGACTAAACGGAAAAGGAGAAACAATGACTGGAGAAGTTTACATTCATTATGGCGCGGACGCCTTCGACCCGAGCCATGGGTTTCCGGTGGTAAACACGAAATACTCCTGGGTAAAGCCCCACGGAGGTCTATGGGCATCGAGAAAACGTGCGTCCTACGGCTGGGCCAAATGGTGCGAGGAGAATTCCTTTCGGGATTGCGCCGCAGAACCCTCATTTCAGTTTATCATGCGAAATCCGGAAAAAGTAGCGGTCATTCATAATTTGAACGATCTGCGACAGCTTCCGATGGTGAGAGACGTTCCGCCCGGCATGTGGGAGGAAATTGACTTTGTGGAATGTCTGCGGCGAGGAATTGACGCTGTTGAACTCTGCTGGTATGGGGAGGAATACCAAGACCAGCGGGCCGATGATTTATATCTCGCTTTGTATGGGTGGGACTGTGACTCCATTGTGGTCCTCAATCCCGACGCAGTGATTCAGATTTAACACTCGAAAGGAGAAAACATCATGGTTAAGACCTATCTTGATATTCTGAGCGAGCGCGGCATCCGCCCCTTCCTGACCGACGAGGCTTTTGAGGAGCTCCAGAAGTTTGACTACAAGAGCCAGTACGCCATTCCCGGCCAGGTAATGCCGGTCTTCAAGCACCCCAACCAGCACAAGATCGAGCTGGGCAAGACCACCAATCTGATCGGCGACATGTGCTGGTACGGAGCCAGCGTGGAGGAGCTGGTGCGGTCCATCAAGTATGGCATGGTGGTGCTCGACGCGGACAAACGCCATTTGGACTGGAATAAGGCCGCCGAGGACTTCGGTATTCAGGAGCTTCTCAAGGAATACCGCCGGTTCCGCCGCAAGCCCAAGCTGACAGAGCGGGAAAAGCTTGTCATTACCGCTTATACCGGCTATGTTCTGGAGGGTACGGCCGGAAAGGTAGTGGATTTCGTGGAACAGGAGCTGGGTCATTCCATTCAGACGCCGGAGCCGCCCGCATTCCCGGTTGTTGTGGAGGTGCGCCGGGCTTTGCAGGAGGAATTCTGCGAGATCTGCCGGAAGCACCACATCTTTGATTATATTTAAGGAGGATACGGACGTGAACGCAAAAACGACCCTGCTCCACGGAGCCGAGAAAGCGGTCAAAAAGGCGGCGCCGACGATATTGACCGTTGTCAGCGCGGCGGGGGTGGTGGCCACGGCGGCTCTGGCGGTCAGGGCCACACCCAAGGCCCTCAAGCGCATTGAGGCGGCAAAAGCGGTCAAAAAGGCGGAAAATGGCGGAAATTTGACCCGAATGGAGACGATAGGAGCCTGCTGGCAATGCTATGTACCGGCGGCGGCCACGGGAATCGCTGTAATCGGGTGTATTTTCGGAGCAAATGCCCTCAACCGGCGTCAGCAGGCGGCTCTGGTCAGCGCCTACGCCCTGGTCAGCCGGTCCTACAACGATTACCAGCGCAAGGTCAAGGAGCTCCACGGCATAGACGCCCACCGGGGGATCATGGAAGCCTTGGCCGCCGAAAAGAGCAAAAAGCAGCCCATCTACGCGGGCACCCTGATCGGGTCATCCTCTCTGGACTTTGAGGACGCCGGCGAGGAGGAGCGGCTGTTCTACGACGCCATCTCGGAGCGGTATTTTCAGGCTACCATCAGCCAGGTGCTCCAGGCCGAATACCACCTCAACCGGAACTTTGCCCTGGGCGGAGGTTTCATCACCCTGAACCAGTTTTACGAGTTCCTAGGTATCGAGCCGGTGCCCGGCGGGGACGAGGTGGGCTGGATGGTTTCGGACGGGCTCTACTGGGTGGACTTTGACCACCAAAAGACCGTGGTGGACGACGGGCTCAACGGCGAGGTGGAATGCTACATCATCGACGCGCCCTTCCCGCCGGTAAGCGAGCGTGAATACGAGGACATGGAGCTCTGAGGGCTCCGCAGAAATTGCATCTCCTATTATGGAGAATCTATATTTAACAGGAGGTTTGACTTTATGGACTCGAAAACGATATTTAAGGTGTTGTCCTTTGTAGGTATGGCCCTGGGCGGGATCGGCACACTGCTGTCCGCCTGGGCTGACGGAAGGGAGCAGGACGCGATTATCGAGGAGAAGGTAAATGAAGCACTGGCCGCCCGTGAACATGGAGAAAAGGAAAGCGAGGAGCCCTGACCGGGGCTCTTTGCTTTTGCAGGAGCCGCTGTCCATGAACGAACAGGCGATCCTCTTTCTCATGGAGGTCCTGAACGGCTTTGAGGAGCCGCCAAGGTCCGACTGGCCCAGGCACGAGGCGGAGGAAGTCAGCTTTTCCCGCTGGGCGGTGGAGGAGCTGCTGCAACAGGTCTGGGACCACCCGTGGACACTGGCCTCTGAGACGGTAGAGCGTTTCGCCGCGAAGCTGGGGCTATACGCCGAGACCTGCGTCACGGACCAGCAGCACCGGATCTTTCGGATCGCGGCCGAAACCGTGAGGGGATTCCTCGATGAGATCGAGAAGCTGGAGCGATGAAAACATTGATATTTATGAGAGGAGATGGCGTCTTGAACAAACAAGCAATTTCAAACGCCCTGAAAGCGTTGCAGAAAACCGTGAAAAAGCACAGCCCGGAGATTTTGACGGGCATCGGCATCGCCGGGATGACCGCCGCCGCTGTGATGGCGGTCAAGGCCACCCCCAAGGCCCTGCGGATGGTGGACGAAAAGGAAATCCGGGACGGAAAGCGCCTGACCACCGGCGAGATCGTCAAGACCACCTGGAAATGTTATATTCCCCCGGTCGTCACCGGCGTATGCTCCGCGGCCTGCATCATCGGGGCCAGTTCCATCAGCGCACGGCGCAACGCGGCCCTGGTCACAGCCTACACCATTTCGGAGACCGCGTTGAAGGAGTACCGGGACAAGGCGGTTGAGGTGGTCGGCGTGAAGAAGGAGCAGGCCATCCGGGACGCGGTGGCCAAGGACAAGCTGGAGAAGGCCAATGTCAAAGAGCGGGAATTCATTTCCACCGGACGGGGCGAGACCCCCTGCTTCGACCCGCTGACCAACACCTGCTTCAAGTCGGACATCGAGAGCCTCCGCCGGGCGGAAAATACGCTGAACAAGCGGATGCGGGACGAGGTGAAGATCACCGTCAATGAGTTTCTGATGGAAATTGGCCTGGAGCCCTGCGACGACTCTATCGGAGAGACCATGGGGTGGGACATTGACAAGGGCTACATCGAGCTGGACTTCAGCTCCCAGCTGGTGGACGGCGTCCCTTATCTGGTGCTGGGGCACCGGGTCCCGCCGGTCTATCTGGGCTGGTGACATCCGCAGAAATTGCATCTCCTATTATGGAGAACCATCCAATGAACCTAACTTTACAAGGAGGAACTTGACATGGAAGAAATGAACGCAAGAGTGATGGAGAACGAGGTTATGGACGAGACCGTGGAGGTCGATGAGGCCGTTGACAGCGGAAACGCTGGCGCGCTGGTCGCAGGAATCGTCGGAGGCTTCCTGGCTTACGCCGTGATTGGCGGGGCGAAGAAGCTCTGGGGGTTTGCGGGCGCCAAGCTGGCCGAGCGGAAGGCTGCCAGAAAGGCCGGGACCGACGCGGTAGACGTCGAGTACACCGATGTCGAAGAGACTGCGGAGGATTCCGACGAGGGGAACTCTGAAAAGTAAGCAGAAGAGAGGTTCGCCGGGGGAGAGTACCTGTTTCAGGTGCTTTCCCTTTTTTGCTTTTGAAAGGAGAAAATTGCATCATGAGAGGTATTTTGAAGAACACCCTGTTGTTATTGGGCGGTATGGCGCTGGGGAGCCTGGCGACACGGAGAGCGATCCGGTATGCCGTGGAAAACAGGTACGACCGTGTGAAGTACGAAGAGCCCATCTTTGGGACCGGGGAGGACGCCGAGCAGGTGCTGGACGGGCTCAAGACCCTCATCAGCACCTACGGCAACGCAACGGCGGCGGATTTGTATGAGCTGGCCGGCACCCACGATTTCAAATACGAGATGACAAGGATTGGCTGGACCTCCGTGGACGGGGCGGAGATCGTCCAGACGGACGACGGCTATATCATCACACTCCCCCAGCCCAAGCCCATCACTTACAAGGAGGAACCGTAATGGCAGAGTATCCCAACAACTCCCACAGCGCAAGGGAGAGAACGGATTCTACCGCACCGGGAAAAGCGGAAAAGAAGCTGGAAAAGGTGGTGACCGGAGCGGCCAAGACCCGGAAGAAGAGTGAGGCCCGGAAATTCGTCAACATCTTTGTCCCGGAGGACGGGGAGAACGTCAAGTCCTATATCATGATGGACGTGATTATCCCCGGCATCAAGAACGCCATCGCCGACGTGATCAGCATTGTGCTCTTCGGCGACTCCGGGCGCATCGGCGGAAGCAGGAACAAACGGGACGGACGCTCCCGGCTCACCTACTGGGACGACAGGCGGGATGACCGCAGAGAGTACGGACGGCCCAGAGCCGCTGCGGGCTTTGAGTATGACGACATTATATTTGAGACCCGCGGGGACGCCGAGCTGGTGCTGGATCAGCTGGAATCGGCCATCGCCAACTACGGCATCGCGTCGGTGGCCGACCTCTACGACCTGGCGGGCATCACCTGCCGCAACTACACCGCCAACCGATACGGCTGGACGGACATTCAGTCGGCAAAGGTCATCCGAACTAGGGAGGGCTATACCTTGCAGCTTCCAAGGACGGTCCAGATCAACTAAAAGGAGGCGGACGCCATGTGTGGATATTTGACCTCCAGCGGCTACAAGGGTCTGGTATGTGGCCGGTGGATGCTGTTCGCCACGGACACCGAGTATTACGAATACATGAGAGAGCATGAGGAGGAGCGCCATGCGGATTAACGCGGATTCATTTGTAGGCGTCGGCATCTGCATTTTGGGGCTTGTGGGCGTGGGCTACGCCATCGGCGTCCACTCCAAAATGAAGGTGATGTGTGACCGGCTGGATACCAGCATCGACAACCTGGCCAACAACACCGAGATTGATATTCCCGCAAAGGTCATTGACCAGGCGGTTCAGAAGGCCGTAGAGCGGGAGTCCTATTCCGCGGTCAAGCGGGCCACTGAGGAGGTCGTGGCCGACGCGAAGCGGGAGATCGAGAGCCGGGTGGGCACGGCGGTAAAGGCCCAGTATGACGCGATTTCGGACGGCGTGGCGGATCAAATCGCCAAGAATGTCGCCCGAATCGACGAGAGCAAGCTCAAGAAGGAGGTCGTGCAGAAGGCCAAGGAGCAGATCGCCGAGAAATTCGACGATAAACTGGATGACCTGCTGGAGGAGTTCAACGGAAATCTCCAGAACGTGGGGAAAATCTATAAATCCATTGCGAGATCATTTTCTAAGGAGGATATTTGACAATGAAAACCAACGAGATCATGAAATCTGTGAGCCTGACCTTCAATAAGGTGGGGTTCCAGCTTCAGAAGAAGAGCCCTGAAATCCTGGTGGCCGCCGGCGTGGTCGGCGTGGTGGTGAGCGCCGTCATGGCCTGCCAAGCCACTCCCAAGGCCCTCAAGGTGGCAGAGAAGACCCAGGATGACATCGAACGGATTCAGAGCGCCGAGGATTCCGGCGTCACCCAGGCCGGAGAAACCTACACCAAGGAGGACGCCCACAGCGACCGTATGCAGGTCTACTCCCACACCGGCTTCCAGTACATCAGATTGTACGCCCCCGCCGTTCTGTTGGGCGCGGCGTCCATCACCTGCATCCTCACCAGCCACAAGATCATGAGAAAGCGCAACATGGCGCTGGCGGCGGCCTATGCCACCCTGGACAAACACTTTAAGGATTACAGTGGCCGTGTGCTGGAGCGGTTCGGCGAGCAGGTGGAGAAGGAGCTGCGCTACAATATCAAGGCCAAGGAGATCGAGACCACGGTGGTAGACGAGAATGGTAAGGAGAAGAAGGTCAAGGAGACGGTGGACGTAGCCGCCGAGGGCTGGGACCCCTCCAAGTACAGCCCCTATGCCCGTATCTTTGACGAGGGCCACCCCGCCTACATGAAGGATGCCGAGCAGAACAAATTTTACCTGCTGGCCCTTCAGGCCCAGGCCAACGACCGGCTCAAGTCCCGCGGCCACCTGTTCCTCAACGAGGTCTATGAGATGCTGGGCTTCCGCCTGACCAAGGCCGGCGCCGTGGTGGGCTGGATCTATGACCCCAGAGAGCCCATGGGGGACAACTTTGTGGACTTCGGCATGTTCGAGGTGTGCCGCGAGAAGGCGGTGGATTTCGTGAACGGCTATGAGCGGTCCTTTATCCTGGACTTCAACGTGGTGGGCGACATCACCGACGCGCTGGCCACCCATCAGACGCTGTGAGGGCTGAGTTATGAAGAAATTTTTGGCTACCCTGCTGCTTGCCGCCGTAATGCTCACCGGCGCGTCCTTCTGCGTGGAGTATGAGCCTGCCGCCGCTTCGGAGCCGGTTGTCACCCCGGTCCATGTGGTTGCGGAACAGGTCAACCTGACGGAGAAACGGGCTGATATTCCTCAGCCTGTGGTCTCCAAGGCCCCTGTCGTCCAGCCGGAGGAACCGATGGAAGAGCCCAACGCCGTCACGCTGACCCAGGAGGAGATCGACCTGATCGCCCTCTGCGTGATGGCGGAGGCGGAAGGCGAGCCGGAGGAGGGTCAGCGGCTGGTCATCGACACCATTTTGAACCGGGTGGACGACCCCCGGTTTCCCGACAATGTCCACGACGTGATCTATCAGAAGAACCAGTTTGTCGGCATGTATGGGGAGCGCATCGAGCGCTGCTATGTGAAGGAAGAGCTGGTTCAGCTGGTCCGGGAGGAGCTGGAGAACCGCACGAACAGCGAGGTGGTCTTCTTCCGGACCAGCCACTATCATTCCTACGGCGTCCCCCTGTTCCAGGTGGGGGCACACTATTTTTCCAGATATGAGTAAAGGAGGCGCGCATTATGAAAACCTGCATCAAAGCCCTGCTGTCCTACGCCCTGGCGACCGTATCGGGCCTCTGCCTGGTCGGCGGCGTCACCATTTTGTCCAGGAGGTAAGCGGTATGGAGGGATTTGCAAATCTGGTGTCCATGCTGGACTACGCGGTCAACACCAAAAGAAAACGCCACATCACCGGCGGGCTCCTGATCAGCGCGGCGCTGCTGTTCGGGGGCCTTGCCATTACCGTCATGAGCACCAAAGACGAAGAGGAGGACTACAATGAGTAAACTTGGCACAGCGCTGGCCTTTCTCGCAGGCGCCGCACTGGGGGGCGTTTCCGCATGGTACGTCGCCAAAACGTGGTACGACGAGCTCTCCGAGCAGGAGATCGACTCCGCCAAGCAGGCCTTTTACGCCAGGGAGCAGCAGCTGAAGGAGGAAATCGCCGCTCTGAAGGAGCATCTGGCCAAAGAGGACGAGCCGGAGGAGGCGCCCAAAACCGTTTTGGCGGCCAACAAGAACCAGGAGAAGGGCGACATCAACGACTACGCCAGAATGGTCAGCCGGGTTGGATATTCCCGCACCTCGGTGCCCCCGAAGCCGGAGCATGAGGTGGAGGCCCCCTATGTCATCTCCCCGGGGGAATTTGGGGAGATGGACGGCTACACCCAGATCAGCCTGACCTATTTTGACGACGGCATCCTTTCCGATGAGAACGGGGTCATCATCGACGAGCCGGAGGATATCGTCGGGGACGCCCTGAACCACTTCGGGGAGTACGAGGAGGATTCCGTCTTTGTCCGGAGCGACCCCAAGCGGTGCGACTACGAGATCCTGCGGGACCTGCGCAGCTACGCGGAATTCCGCTCCACCCTTCCTCCGAAAATTTGAAAGGGAGGTCTGACGCTTGACCCGGGATGAACTGATTGACCAGTATTTTGACTGGATGTATCAGCTCGTGGTCGACGACCGATATTCTAACAAGTCCTATCGCAAGCTGTTTGCGCGGCTTTACGATACGGAATTCACCTATACGATTCCGATGGACGGCAACCGGGCCGAAGACGGCATCGACCTTAGATATCGGTTCGGTCGCGAGCAATTATATTCTGACGCCATGGTCGCGTCCTGCCTGGACGACCGCCCGTGCAGCATTCTGGAAATGATGATCGCCCTCGCCATCCGCTGCGAGGAGCACATCATGGACGACCCCGACGCCGGAGACCGGACGGGGCAGTGGTTCTGGAGTATGCTGGTGAGCCTGGGGCTCGGCTCCATGGACGACCGGAAGTTTGACCGGTATTTTGTTGATCAGACGCTGGAGCGGTTCCTGGAACGCGGGTACGGACGCAACGGCGAAGGCGGGCTCTTTACCGTGGACAACGGCCGCGACATGCGGAACACGGAGATCTGGTATCAGATGAACTATTACCTGCGCGAAATCATCAGGGAGGGAGGCATTTAGTATGAGTAAAAAGGGGAAATTCGTGGATATCTGCACGCTGGAGGACTTGACGGCCCTGGTAAACCACAACTTCCAGGCCTTTGAGAAGCGGGTGGCCAAGTTGAGCCGCAAAAGCAGCATGTTGACCGTGCTCGCCGTTGCCGCAGTTGTGGGCGTTTACGCCTTGGCGGCGGAGAACCGGAAGCGGGAGGAACAGGTCTACCAGCTTTCGGTCCGTGTGAAAAAGCTGGAGTATGATAAAGGAGAGTAAGTGACCCGATGCTGGACTTCTTGATGATTTCAACGCGCAGCGGGAAACGCGGCATCATCGAGATCTATCCCAAGTTTATCATCAAGAAAAGTAGCGACCTCATGATCAGAGGCGGCGACTTCTATGCAATCTGGATTGACGAACGGGGTATGTGGTCGACTGATGAACAGGACGCGGTCGACTTGATCGACCATGAGCTGGACCGATACGCAGAAGAAAACCGCACGCGCTTTGACGGCAACATTCGCATCCTCCATATGTGGGACGCGGAAACTGGCATGATCGACACCTGGCACAAGTATTGCCAGAAGCAGATGAAAGACCAGTTCCATATGCTCGATGAAAAGCTGATATTCTCCAACACGAAAGTGACCAAGCGCGACTACGCCAGCAAGTCCCTCCCCTACCCCCTGGAGCCGGGGGAGACGCCGGCGTGGGAGCGTCTGGTCTCCACATTATATTCTCCTGAGGAGCGGCACAAGATCGAGTGGTGCATCGGGGCTATCGTTACCGGGGAGTCCAAGAAGCTGCAAAAGTTTCTGGTCTTCTACGGAGCGGTGGGCACCGGAAAGAGCACCATCATCAATGTGATCATGCAGCTCTTCGATGGATACCACACCAGCTTCAGCGCCAAGGACCTGGGCTCCTCCAGCAACGCCTTTGCCCTGGAGGCCTTCCGCGCCAATCCGCTGGTGGCCATTCAGCATGACGGCGATCTCTCCCGCATCGAGGACAACACCCGCATCAATTCGCTGGTGTCCCACGAGATGATGACCGTCAACGAAAAGTTCCGCTCCGCCTACTCCAACCGCTTTAAGACCTTCCTTATCATGGGAACCAACAAGCCGGTCAAGATTACAGACGCGAAATCCGGCGTCATCCGAAGGCTGATCGATGTGACGCCCACCGGGGACAAGGTTCCGCCGGACGAGTACCGGAGGCTGACCCGGCAAATCCCCTTCGAGCTGGGCGGCATTGCCTATCACTGTCAGGAGGTCTATCTGGAGGACCCGGACTACTACAACGATTATATTCCCATCGCCATGATGGGGGCCTCCAATGACTTTTATAACTTCATCGTGGACTCCTATCATGTGTTCAAACGGGACGATGGCGTGTCCCTGAAGTCGGCCTGGGAGATGTATAAGGTCTACTGCGAGGACGCCAAGGTGCCCTACCCCGTCTCCCGCATGATATTTAAGGAGGAGCTGAAGAACTACTTCCGGTGTTACGAGGAGCGGTTCAGCATGGGGGACGGGTCCCGCGTTCGGAACTATTACAGCGGGTTTCGGACGGAAAAATTTGAGGAACAGGCGCCGGAGGACAAGCCGGTGTCGCCCCCTCACCCCACCATCGACTTTGTGGAGGGGCAGGCTTCGGCGTTTGACAAGGACTGCGCCGACTGCCCCGCCCAGTATGCAGGCGGAGAAGGCACGCCCCGTAACAAATGGGAGCGTGTCCGGACAAAGCTGTCCGCCCTGGACACCAGCAAGCTGCACTACGTCAAGCTCCCGGAAAACCACATCGTCATCGACTTTGATATTCCGGACGAGCAGGGCCAGAAGTCCTTTGAGCGGAATCTGGCCGAGGCGAGCAAGTGGCCGGCCACTTATGCGGAGGTAAGCAAGAGTGGCTGCGGCATCCACCTGCATTATATTTATTCCGGAGACCCGACGCGGCTCAGCCGGATTTACGACGACCACATCGAGGTCAAGGTCTTTACCGGCAACAGCTCCCTGCGCCGCAAGCTCTCCAAATGCAACAACCTGCCTATCGCTACGATAAGCTCTGGATTACCGTTGAAAGGAGAAAACAATGTGGTAAATTCCAAAGTCATTCAAAGCGAAAAAGGGCTTAGAGTTCAGATCAAGCGAAACCTCAATAAGGAAATCCATCCGGCTACTAAGCCCTCTATCGACTTTATCCACAAGATTCTGACGGACGCCTATGAGAGCGGTATGCCCTACGACGTCACCGATATGCGCAACGCGGTCCTGGCCTTCGCCGCCAACAGCACCAACCAGGCGGAATACTGCATCAAGCTGGTGAATAAGATGCCCTTCAAATCCGCCGAGGACGGGCAGGGGGTGAAAAACGACGAGGCCAAGCTGGTCTTTTATGATGTAGAGGTATTCCCCAATCTGTTCCTGGTGAACTGGAAGATCGAAGGCCCCGGTCAAACCGTGGTCCGGATGATCAACCCCAAGCCCACGGAGATCGAGGAGCTGATGAAGTTCCGTTTGGTGGGGTTCAACTGCCGCCGGTACGACAATCATATTTTGTACGCCCGGCTGATGGGTTACACCAACGAGCAGCTCTACAACCTGTCCCAGAAGATCATCAACAGCGAGAAGAAGGCCCGAAGCACCAACTGCTTCTTTGGGGAGGCCTACAACGTCTCTTATACGGACGTGTATGACTTCTGCTCGGTCAAGCAGAGCCTGAAGAAATGGGAGATCGAGCTGGGTCTTCATCACCAGGAGCTGGGTCTTCCCTGGGACCAGCCGGTTCCGGAGGAGATGTGGCAGAAGGTCGCGGAATACTGCGATAACGATGTCATTGCTACCGAGGCCGTCTTTAATGCCCGGAAAGCCGACTTTGTGGCCCGGGAGATCCTGGCGGACGTGGCCGGGATGACGGTGAATGACACCACCAACTCCCTCACCACCAGAATTATATTTGGCGGCAACAAGCGCCCCCAGGACCAGTTCAATTACCGGAATATGGGCGACACGACGCAGATCTATGACCCGAACCGGGACCTGCCCTTTACCATGGGAGAACCTGAGTTCGACGAGTTCACCGCCTTTGACAAAAAAGGACGCCCCATCTTCCCCGGATACAAATTCGAGGGCGGGAAGTCCCTCTATCGCGGTGAGGAGGTTGGCGAGGGCGGCTACGTCTATGCCGAGCCGGGTATGTACGGCGACATCGCCCTGCTGGACATTGCCTCCATGCACCCCTCCAGCATCATCGCGGAGGAGCTGTTCGGCCCCGAGTACACCAAGCGGTTCCAGGAGATCAAGGACGCCCGTGTGGAGATCAAACACAAGAACTTTGAGAAGGCCCGGAAGATGCTGAACGGCGCACTGGCCAAGTATCTGACGGATGAGGGTTCGGCAGACGCTCTGGCCCAGGCACTGAAAATCGCCATCAATTCGGTCTACGGCCTAACCTCGGCCAACTTTGAGAACCCTTCCGGGACAACCGGAACAAAGACAATATCGTCGCCAAGCGCGGAGCCCTGTTCATGGTCAACCTCAAGCACGAGGTCCAGAAACAGGGCTTTACTGTTGCCCATATCAAGACGGACTCCATCAAAATCCCGGACGCAACGCCGCCATCATAGACTTTGTGATGAAGTACGGTGAGAAGTACGGCTATACCTTTGAGCACGAGGCTACCTACGACCGGATGTGCCTGGTGAACAACGCCGTTTACATCGCCAAGTACGCCACGGCGGAGAAATGCCAGCAGGCTTACGGCTATGTGCCCGGTGATATTCGGAAACACCCGGCGAATGGAACGCCACCGGCACCCAGTTCCAGATCCCCTACGTGTTCAAGAAGCTGTTCTCCAGGGAAGAGATCGTGTTCGAGGATATGTGCGAGACCAAGTCGGTCACCACCGCACTGTACCTGGATACGAACGAGACCCTGCCGGATGTATCCGAGTATGAGAAAGAGCTTGAAACACTGCGGAAAAATGGCCGGACAAAGAGGGACAGTACCCCATGGATTATGACGAGGTCGTTGCGGATCTGAAAGCCAAAATCGAACCGGGCCACAATTATATTTTCATCGGCAAGGTTGGCTCCTTTGTCCCATGAAACCCGGCTGCAACGGCGGTCTGCTGCTGCGGGAGGTCGTGGACAAAAGACCGGTGAGAAGAGCTTTGCTTCCGCTGGCGGGGCCAAGGGCTACCGTTGGCTGGAGTCCGAGATGGTCAAGCATCTTGGCAAGGAAGACGGCATCGACCGGGGTACTACGACGCCATGGTAGACGCCGCCGTTGCGGATATTTCCCAATACGGAGACTTCGAGTGGTTCGTATCCGACGACCCTATGTGAAAGCGGACGATGACACGCCACCCTGGTTCGGCCCCGAGAGCCCTATGGCGATGACGCTACCGCCTTTGATGTGAGGTGAAGACGATGAGCATCGTGCTGATTATATTCTGGTTCGACGTTCTGGCCGCGTTCATCTGCGCCGCCACCGAACGGTTCTTCCTATGCGGCGTCAATGTTGTGTTGGCGGTTTTGCTGGCTTTCATAGCCATGGTTTATGAGGGACGTCTGCTGAACCGCGTCAAGAAGCTGGAAGAGGAAGTCGCACTGCTCCGCAGGGCACGATTATCTGCGAACACCTTTCCCAAATCAACGATAAATAAAGGAGAGTTTTATTATGGCTAATCCCAGAGTGAATGAGAACCTTGTGATCGAGAACGCCCGCCTGCTCTTCCGGAACTTCTCCGGCAGAGAGAGCAAGTACAACCGCGCCGGACAGCGGAACTTCTGCGTCTACATCGAAGATGCCGCAGACGCCCAGAAGCTGATCGATGACGGCTGGAATGTCCGTGTTCGTCCGCCCCGTGAGGACGGCGAGGAGCCCCGCTATTATATTCAGGTGGCGGTCAGCTTTGAGAACATTCCGCCCACGGTCTACATGATTACCAAGCGCAAGAAGGTAAAGCTGGATGAGGAGTCCATCGACACCCTCGACTTCGCGGAGATCCGCAATGTGGACCTGACCATCCGCCCCTACAACTGGGTGATTCAGGAGGGCACCAAGAACGAGAAGAGCGGCGTTAAGGCCTACCTGCGTTCGCTGTACGTGGTCATCGAAGAGGATGAGTTCGCCGAGAAGTACGCCGGCGACGAGTATCCGGAGGAGTAAGACCAATGTGGGGCGTCGGTGAATAAGGAGATAGCCGGCGCCCTCTCCTATTTTGAAAGGAGAAAACCATGGCAAATGAGGTAAATTGCCGCATGATATTTAAGGAGGGTGTGGAATGAAGCCATTCTGGAAAAATTCCCGGAAGAAGAAAACGAAGAACCCTTCCACGCCTCCCCAGCAGAAACCGAGAACACGGGCAAAACCGAAGTCCATGGAGGAACCGTGGAAACCTCCCATGGCTGTTCCGCCCAAAGCGATGGGGCAAGAAAGAACACCCATCACACAGATGCTGGAATCGGCTCGTCCCGTCCGGAAAGAGTACATTCCAGCCAGGCCGTCGACGCGAAAGAGCGAGTATTATCACGAGTTTCGCTCCAATTTTCAGCAGCTGCTTTCTCCAAAATGTCGCCCGATTGATATTTGGAGGGATTTCATCGTCATGGTGGCCTGCGCAATGTCCAATACCGTGGATAAAGCCCATTATGATGAGCGGGAGAAACGGTATCTGGAAATCATCAACAAATACGAAGAATCTCAGCAGCATATTTTCCCCAAACTCTATGCCGCTGTGGTCCTGGCTCTGGATGAAAACCCGGAACAGGACTTTCTCGGCGAGATGTTTATGGATCTGCACCTCGACTATGAGGAGCTGAAACAGATATTTACGCCATACCACGTGTGCCAACTGATGGCGGACATCACGATGGATAACCTTGTTGAGCAGATTGACAAGCAGGGCTATGTTTCCATCAATGACTGCTGCTGTGGAGCAGGAGCAAATCTAATTGCCGCAATCAATTCCGCCCGACACAAATTGGAAGATGTGGGCCTGAACTTTCAGAACCACATTCTGATCATCGGGCAGGACATCGAGGAACTGGTGGCGCTAATGTGTTATATTCAGATCTCCTGCTCGGGTCGCTGGCTATATCAAGGTCGGAAACGCCCTTACGGAGCCAATGACCCTGGCGACAGCATGGAAAATTACTGGTTCACGCCTATGTATTTTTCTGACGTATGGCACACAAGAAGAATCATTCGGACGTTTATGGATTTATTTAAGGAGGATGCGACATGAATAAATGGCCAAGATGCGAGGACTGCGTGCGCGACAATTACCTTAGAGCGCCCGTCTGTCAAACCTGCGTTGCCGGAAGCAATTTTGCCCCGGGACGCAGCAAGATTACTACGAGTCTGTCCAGGAGATGAATCAGCCGCCGGCAGCTTATCGCGCTATAGTTCAGGCCTTGCGGAGGTTTGACGATAGCGCTCTTGTTCCGAGATTCTGGACGTGATGTTCAACGAGCCAGCCACTATCGTCTTCTGGGCCGATGGCACCAAGACTGTGGTCAAAGCCGTTTACGACGAGTTCGATCCGGAGAAGGGCTTGCTATGGCGATTGCGAAGAAAGCTCTCGGCAACAAGGGCAACTACTACAATGTCATTGCAAAGTGGACGGACGAGTATCTTGAGAAAGAGGACAAGTGATGCCCCGGGCCATTCAGTTATATGACTACCAGCTCGAAGCTCTGAATCGGATGAAAACGGCTGTATCCTCTGCGGCGGGTTGGTTCGGGAAGTCCGGACCGGCCTCGCTTATTACTATGTGCAAGAGGGCGGCAAAGTGGGTACGGACGAGTATATTCCGATGAAGAATCCCAGAGACCTCTACATCATCACCACTGCACGAAAACGGGACACCTGTGAATGGCAGGGCGATTTGGCTCCGTTCCTGCTCTCCCCACTCCGAGGCCAACTACTACAAAAACAAAGTGGTCATCGACTCCTGGAACAACATCACCAAGTATGTGGACGTCAAGAATGCCTTCTTTATCTTTGATGAACAGCGGGTGGTGGGGTATGGCGCCTGGACCAAGGCGTTCCTCAAAATCGTAAAGTCGAATAACTGGCTTCTGCTCTCGGCCACGCCTGGCGATACCTGGCAGGATTATATTCCGGTCTTCATCGCCAACGGGTTCTACCGCAACAAGACCGACTTTGTGGACCAGCATGTGATCTACGATTGGAGGGCCAAATACCCGAAGGTTGACGGCTACCGCAATACCGGAAGGCTAATCCGGCTTCGGGACAGGATTCTGGTCAACATGGATTTCAAGCGGCAGACAGTATCCCATCATGAGGACATCCGGGTTTCGTATGATATTTCCAGGTATAAGGACATTATGCGGACGCGATGGAATCCCTGGGAGGACAGGCCCATCGAAACCGCAGCCGAACTCTGCATGGCGCTTCGCCGGGTGACCAATTCGGATGAATCCCGGTCTGTCGCGATACTGGAAATCATGGAGGACCATCCCAGGGCTATCATCTTTTATAGCTACGACTATGAGCTGGATATTTTGCGTTCACTGGGGTATCCGGAGGGTACGGAGGTTGCGGAGTGGAACGGTCACAAGCACCAGGAAATCCCTACCGGAAAAAAGTGGGTGTACCTCGTCCAGTACACCGCCGGCTGCGAGGGTTGGAACTGCATCACCACGGACACTATTATATTCTACTCGCAGCAGTATTCCTACAAGGTTGCCACGCAGGCGGCCGGACGGATTGACCGGCTGAACACACCCTACCGGGATCTCAACTACTACCACCTGAAGAGCTTTTCCGGGATTGACCTCGCCATCAGCAAGGCTCTGTCCAAGAAGAAGAACTTCAACGAGGGCAAGTTTGTCGGTTGGGCCACAAAGCCGTTGGAGGTGAACCCCAAGAGTCATGAACAGGAAAGACGTCGCAGAGCTGCTTAACCGCAGGCGGAGACAAATTCTCGTTCACAGCATCATCTATTACAAAATGGACGATAACCTCATTTCGGATAGCACCTGGTCGGCATGGGCTACGGAACTGGAAGAGCTTCAGAAGAAGTATCCCGACATCGCCGCCAAGGTTCCCTATGCAGAAGAATTCAAAGACTTCGACCACTCGACTGGTATGAACCTGCCTTTGGATGACCCCTGGGCCGTCAATAAGGCCCGACAGCTGCTTGCAATGAAGGACAGAGGATTCTGCATCCAATGTGAGCAGCTTGAAATTAAACTCTAAAAGGAGAAAGACGATGAATGACGAAAATAAATTTGCGTCAGACCATAGCGATGTTGAAAGTCGCGTTTTCGCTTTTCGCAGTTGCATGGAGCCTGCTCTGCATCTGTTTCCGGAGAACATCGTTGAGAGGTTGAAAAGCGACGGCTTCTTTACGGCCCCGGCCAGCACCAAATACCATGGAGCATACGAGGGCGGTCTATTCGAGCACAGTCTGAATGTGACCAACTCTCTGGTAGAACTCACAAAGCAGAATAGCCTGGCGTGGGGACGCCCGGAATCGCCTTACATCATCGGCATGTTCCATGATATTTGCAAGCAGGATCAATACCGGCATCCGGTTGACGCGACTTTCTATGGTGGCGGTGCCCCGATCCCTCTTGTTGATGAAAGCAAGTGGGAGTACGACCCCGATGCGGTTCTCAAAGGGCACGGGGAGAAGTCGGTGATGCTGCTTTCCCAGCATTTGTCCCTTACCATGGAAGAAATCCTGTGCATCCGTTATCACATGGGCGCCTTTGTAGACCAGAAAGAGTGGAACGACTACACAAAGGCAATTCATGCGTATCCGAACGTCCTCTGGACGCATACGGCAGACATGCTTGCGGCGCACATCCTGGAAGTTGACAAATGACCATACCTTATTATATTCTGTCTCAAAAAGAGGTGAAAGGAATGCTTGGCGCGATTATTGGAGACATTGTTGGCTCCAGATTTGAACGGCATAACCACAAGTCCAAGGACTTTGAACTATTTACAGACCGGTGCCGGTTTACGGATGATACGGCCATGACGGTTGCCATTGCGAAGGCTCTGCTGGAATGCAACGGCGACTATACTGATCTCAGCAATCATGCTATTCGGTGTATGCAGGAGATTGGGCAAAAGTATCCCAACGCCGGATACGGACAGATATTTTACTTGTGGCTACATAAGAAAGCGCCGGAGCCCTATTGGAGCTATGGGAACGGCTCTGCTATGCGGGTCAGTCCGGTGGCCTATGTGGCAAAGTCGGCGCAGGAATGCATCAATCTGGCCGATGCAATAACTAAAGTGAGTCATGACCATCCAGAAGGAATGAAAGGCGCTGAAGCGACTGCTCTGATCACTTTTGGTGCTCGAAGTTCACTGCCGAAACAGATTCTTCGGGAGTTGGTGCAGACCTGGTATTACACTTTGGATTTCACCATCGACGAAATCCGCCCGACTTATCGCTTTGATGCGAGTTGCCAGGGATCTGTTCCTCAGGCAATCGAGGCATTTTTGGAGTCTGAAGACTTTGAGGACGCTATCCGGATAGCGGTTTCCCTTGGCGGGGACAGCGACACGATTGCGGCCATTACCGGAGGGATCGCCGGAGCCTATTACGGTGTGCCGGATGATCTATGGCAAAAAGCCGCAGAGTATCTCCCCCAGGAGTTCCTTGATATTTTGGAGGAGTTTGAGCAGACCTACTCAAATTGAACAAAAACACGATTAGACCATCCTCGTTGCTGGGGATGGTCTTTTTCTTTATACACTAACGGGAGGTAACGCAAATGGACAAGCAGCAGCTCCAGGAGTTCATCAATGGTATCGGAATGATCGCGGAAACGGCCCTGCTCTTCTATCGGAGCACCTTGTCCGCTAAAGCAACCCAAGAGGAGGCCATGCGGCTGACACAAGCGTTTATCGCCGCCACGCTGTATGGAAATAAGGGCGGCAGTTCCGAGAAAAAGTGAAGAGAAAGGAGAAAAACGATGACTGAAAATGTAAATGGTATTCAAGTTGACGTTTCCAAATATGTCGGCGAAGAAATTGCCCGCCTTGCCGTAGCCTCGATAGATGAGGACCGATTGAATCGACTTGCAGAAAAAGCAATTCGTGACCTTTATGAAAATCAATGGTTTGAGGGTCAACGTACTACTACGATACACAGAATGGCTGCGCAGCTTCTTGGAGAGAAAATCCAAAAGTATGTCGCTGATATTTTGGAGCGTGACGATTTCAAAGAGCAGGCTAGAAGACAAGCTGAACAGATTGTCGAGGACATGCAGAAAAGAGTTCGCGAAATTGTCATTGAGCAGTACGCGAATGCCCTGGCTGGGAACATTGCTACCGGATATTTTGGCGGGGCGTTCAAAATGAATGTGCAACAAATCGTCAACGATATGTTGCGCTGACGCTGAAAAAGGAGAAAAACTATGGCGGGACTAAACTGCGAAATCAAATGGGAAACTCGGCTCTGTGAGGTAAACGGCGAGCTTGGATATTTCCACTGCTGGGAGCATTGGTCCAATGTAATAGACGCAAGTCCTCTGCGGGGCGGTCATCCCGGAGGCCAGATCGGGCAAGTCTATGGCATTGTGGAGTTTACGGACGGCGTCCGGCGGATTGACCCTGCGAAAATCAAGTTCTGCGATGAGGAGAATGCCTTGCTGGCAGAGATGGCGAAACATCATCAGGAGGGGAACGCATGAAAGTTTGCATTTTATCAAACGATGACCCTGCGGCTTTTCAAAGCTCAATCAATACTTTCATCGCCGACAAAAAAGTCGTCGACATCAAATATCAGAGTATGACGCTGGTACTCAGGTTTACAAATGGTGTTCCTTCGGAGACGATCATTGTGGATCGTGCGCTCATCATCTATGAAGAGTGAACAGATGATGGCTGTTCGTTGCAAATGCGGACGCCCGGCACATGTTTGGAGCTCTCGTGATGGATATTTGTGTGGATGCATCAATCCGGATTGTACTATCTCTTTAGAGAGGTCACGGAAGTCCAAAGCGGAGTCAATCGAAAAGTGGAATGCGAAGATGAAAAGAGAATCTCATGGGAACGCATGGCACCCCTGCCAGTATGTCGATTGCAAATTAGAACATGACGGATCTTGGGTAGACGGAAGGTGGTACGAATGGGAAGATATTCATGGTAGCCGCGAGGTTGCTCGAATGAAGCTTGACGCCATAGACCATTTCTATCCGTATGCCAAAATCATCAAAGAAGAAGACGTCTGTCGTTATAGAGAGTTAGAAGAAGGAGAAGACAATGCTGATTATTAAAACTGAGGAAGACCGTGAGCGCTGCACATCTTGCTATGGTAACCGCACCATTGAGTTGACTATGGAAGAAGTGGTGGCTTTATTTTCAGGGGCAACCCTCGGCGATCCGAACTTTAATGAGTATGGGGTGTTCATTCGATTGGAGAGGTAAGCATTATGCACGAGTTTGAAGGGCAAGTTTTGAAATTGGGAATCATAGACAAATGCCGTAGAAAATTCGCAGAAGATTGCAAACTTGATTTTGCTACGAGAATCCCAGTAGCCTACAATTTTGACTCCAGTTCGCCACTTATTGGCATGGCTGATATTTCAAGGGACGAAGACGGACTTGCTTGTCAATTAACTTTATATCCCGCCGAGGCCTTCTCTGCCAATGAATATTTTGTCGGTGGGTATTATACCGGAGTTAAAAGTCATGTTGAAGATCATATCACAGTTATTGATTCCGCTCGACTGGTGAGCATGAGTATTGTTCCGAAGCATGGCGTCGCCGATGAAAATTTGAAAGTTAGGAGAGTTGAACCCAATGCTGAAAATTGAAAACGCCGAGGTTCTGGGCTGGGAGCACGCCATCCGTGGGATGCGCAACCCGATGAACTCTTGGGAGAAGAGCGATACAAATTTTGATGATTACAAAGATACGGGATGCGATATCGATTATTTAGGTATCGGCTCCAACGATCTCGATTTGATGATGCGACTCCGCAACGCCGGCACCGACCACCGGAAGTTCATGCGGATGATAACGGTCTATGTAGACCTGATCGGCCCGCTGTACTGGTGGAAGGAGTTTGACACCTACAAGGTGGGCACGGTGGCCAATTCCTGCTCCACGATGCACAAAATTGCGGCGAAGGAGTTCACACTGGAGGATTTCTCGTGTGAGCATTTATTCGATTCCGCGAATGGTGAAGATACGGATTGTTGGACCTATTCCACAGAAGGTATCTGCGAAATTGAATCGATTGATATTCTCAACCTCACCATTGCTATGCTTAATAAGGCCAGAGAATTGTATCTGGATTATCAACAAAAGGCATCTACTGGCGATCAATTTGCTAAAAATCATGTCAAAGAGTATTGGTGGCAAATGATCCAGCTCCTCCCCTCCTCCTACAATCAACGGCGGACAGTCATGCTCAACTATGAAGTTTTGGCCAACATCTACAAGAGCCGGCGGAACCACAAACTCGACGAATGGCATACCTTCTGCGATTGGATTGAAGAGCTGCCGTATAGCGAGCTGATTACAGGTCCGAGCCTCAAAGACATCCCCATTAGCAATGAGATTATGGAAGAGGCAAAGCGAAGAGTCCATGAGGAGTTAAATACTCAGTGGGACAAGTTTTATGAAATGCACAGCGGCTATGAAAATGCTGAGCGTGCTGTGTTCCGAATCCGAAGAGAAGACGTCGATGCCGAAACATGGGACGCTCTCATGAAGGTGACCCAGGAAGGAAAGTCGTTCCATATCTTCGAGGAGGGCAAGCCTTTTGAGGTAGTTCCGATAAAAGAGGACTGTTAGGGGTGAAGAATAAACTTGATATTTTAGAAGAGCATTTACAGGCTTGGACGAAACGACATCCTTGCTGTTGGTGGCTCCTTCAAAAACTTGCAAACTTTTGGGTCTTCGTGCTAAAAGTTCAAATCTCCATTATGATCCTCTACCTATTGTTCTGGCGCTAAACATAGCCGCCGATTGACACTCTCCGGAGCAGCATGATATGATGAACTTGAAGGCCCCATATCGACCATGCGCAGAAAGCGCAGCTCCTATTATGGAAGGAGGTTGTAAGCTATGGCTGAGCACAACAATTCTCGCCTTCTGGATGGTGGTGATGATTCCATGGGCATGACAGATAACCAGTACAAAGGAATGCTCCTCGACCAGTTAGAAGACTGGCAGGAGGTCCTGGATCTGGCGGTCAAGGCCGGGAACACCGAAATCCAGGAAAAGGTCGAGAAACAAATTCGCAAAATCAATGAAAAGCTGAAGTTCTAAACCTCGACCAAGGGGGGGGGAGCCTACGGAAACGTGGGCTCTCTTCTTTTATATTTTGAAAGGGGTCGATTCGATGGAAAAATTATTTCGCCTAAACGAACGAGACATTATCCAGGCCCTCGCAGACCACTTCAATGTGGATCGGGCCAATGTATGCTTGACGATTAAAAGCAAAACGGAGGGATACGGCCCGACTGAGCATCAGGTTTCGGAAGTAAGCGCTGTTATCAAGGAGAGCTGAGCATGGACATCCCAGGAATACGATGCTTGACCTGCATCCACACCAAAGTTTGTTCACTGAAACCCACCCTTCTCATGTATGAAACGATTGCGAAGCAGATGGATATAGCTTTACACTGTCCAAACTATATTGATATTTCACGGCTTCGCCCGGAAAAGGAGGAACACAAAGATGACGCTCCATGAAAAGGTCGTCCTCTCTGCCTATACCGGCATTTTGATGTGTAGCATGGACGAGGTCCACAAATATATTGAAAAGCTTCTGGGCCGGCCGGTTTGGACGCATGAGCTGGCTTCGGAGGCACTTTGGGAGCAAATCAAGGAGAAGGCAAAACCCGATTTCCTCAAAATCATCGAATCGTAGGAGGAGCTTTATGGCAAAAGTCAAACCCAAGGCCGTACTCTATCTGTGTGATCGCAAACGCTGCGGCGATCGGTGTCGCTACCCCAACTGCCAACATACCACTGATATTTCGCATGCCATCAACGGCGGCGCCTTCCCGAATGGTTTTGAGAAAGTGCCACACGAGGATGGCGTTTATTTTGTAGAAAAGGAGAATCCAACAGATGACCATTAACGAGTATCAGAATTTAGCGCTCAGAACTGACCCTCTAAATAGCCCTTATTTCGCATTCGGAGGCGATTTGAGAGTGTTTTTAGAGAAACTTAACCCGCAGAATGCCCGTCTCTTGGAGGGACTCTTGGGACTTTCTGGCGAGGGCGGCGAAGCAGCAGACCTGATGAAAAAATACCTCTTTCAAGGCCACCCGTTTGACCGGGAGCACATGGCTAAGGAACTGGGCGATGTTGCTTGGTATCTGGCGATCAGTGCGGATGCTCTTGGATATGATCTGGAGACGATTTTCCAGATGAACATTGACAAGCTCAAGGCGCGGTATCCGGAGGGCTTCGACGTGGATCACAGCCTGCATCGCAGCGCCAATGATATTTGAGAGGTGTTGCCATGCCTATCAGAGATAACGACCTACTTGTCTACTTCGGCAAGTATTGCAAAACCTGTAAGCATGAAAAGCTGGGGGAGAATGAGCCTCCCTGTGACGAGTGTCTGGAGCATCCAATCAACTTGAATTCTCATAAGCCCGTCAATTATGAAGATAAGAACGACTGAGGTGATGTGTGATGAAACTGAGATTTGTGGGAGAAGACGGCTCCATGGAATTGAAAAATGGCGAGGTCTATGAAACCCGCATCTTCATCAAGGGAAAATTTCTGTTGGTAGAGTGGAAAGTCAATCTCTTTTCCGTGAAATCCTGCCCCTACTCCTCTACTAAGGCATTTGCGCAGAACTGGGAGCTGGCAAGTACGATTTGAACAAGGAGGACCGGTATGGCGCAAAAGAGAATTAAGATGGTGCGGCAAGATATTTTGGGTGACCGGCTGCGGCTTCTCTATGATGACGGAACACAAGGGGTTCTGGATTATGGAGAGGCCGTTTCCCGTTCTAAGACGCCCATTAGTCTTCAACCGGAGAGCTTTATCGGATTGAAGCATCTGAGTCAGAATACGTACAGCGACAGTGCGATGCGCATGCCCCTATTTGGCAAGATTGCTTCCAAGTCGTCCGGACGAGTACGAGGCCTATGATGCTTACTTCTACGGAGGCAATCGCTCCTATGCAGTTGTCCAAGCGTTCCAGTATGCCTGGCTGTTGCATATTCACCGCAATCCTCATCACTGGCAGCACTGGGTCCTGATCAACGACGATCCCGATGAAGGGGAAGTCCTGTTGGAAATGCCCTACAATTATATTATCGAAATGATCTGCGACTGGTGGGCCTTCAGCTGGGAGAAAGGCGACCTGAGTGAGATCTTCTCCTGGTATGACGACCATCAGGCCTACATCAAACTTCACCCCAAAACCCGGGAAACAGTGGAAGATATTCTCTGGGATCTCCGGGGCCGGCTTGGATTCAACGTCCTGGCTCACCATGGCGTCAAGGGCCAAAAGTGGGGCGTCCGCAACGGGCCGCCTTATCCGCTTGATAAAAGCAAGAAGTCTGGTACAATAGTGACAGATTCTATTGCTGCCGGAGAGGTTTCGCAAACCGTTAATAAAGATGAGCAGAAACGGCATTCAAAAAGTGATCACGAGCCCGGAAGAAGTTATCTCGACGGAGACATTGACTTTGCGCAGCAACTGGTTGACGAATACTCCGGAACTGGGACTCCGATCTGCAAAGATGGGAAATGGTCACATCGTGAACGAGTTACTGCCAAAGAAGACATTGGTACTTATGTGGATGTCGATGAAACTTGAACGCTCACTCGAAGGGAAACAAGTGCGAATCGTCACCACAGACAATGAAGTTCTGACCGGCGTTGTCGAGGATTATATTTTCCCAGAGGACAATGAGCCGGAAGGGGTTTCTGGCATCAATGTCTATAACTGCCCCAAACCTGGGGAATGGACTGGACTCAATGAAACTGATATCCGATCCATTGAAATCGTGGAATAGACGAAATCTCGCAAGAAAGGAGAAAAATCGTGATAACCATTCAAGGGCAATATAATACTGCCATCTGTTATACCAATGAGCTGGAAGGAGCGGCTCGGGAGCAGATTCAAGCTGTTTGTGACCGGCCTGAGTTTGCAGGCTGTAAAATCCGCATTATGCCCGATGTCCATGCGGGTAAAGGCTGTACCATCGGCACCACTATGACCATTCAGGACAAGATCGTCCCCGGTATGGTAGGCGTGGATATTGGCTGTGGTATGGAAACTGTGGAACTGGCCGAACGCGAGATTGACTTCGCCAAGCTGGATGCGCTGATTCGGGAGAAGATTCCCTACGGCCGAGAAATCCGCGATATTCCCCATCCTCTCAATTCGGAAATCGACTTGACCCAGCTCCGTTGTGCCGACCAGGTCAATCTTGACCGAGCAGTTCACAGCATCGGCTCTTTGGGAGGCGGTAACCACTTTATTGAGGTAGACCAAGCCGGGGACGGGCGGCTGTTTCTCGTGATTCACTCCGGGAGCCGACATCTCGGAACGGAAGTGGCCGACTATTATCAAAACGAAGGCCGCCGGGCACTCTGGGGCGGAGCCCGTCATCAGATTCAGGAGACCATTGCCCAGTTGAAAGCGGAGGGGCGTTTCCAGGAAATTCAGAAGACCATTACGGCGCTGAAGAAAGAGCACGTGTTGGATATTCCGAAAGACCTGGCCTATGTGGAGGGTAAGTTGTTCGACGACTACATCCACGACATGAAGTTGACCCAGCGCTTCGCCGTTCTGAACCGAAAAGCTATGGCGGACATCATCGTGTCCGGGATGGGATTCACGATTACGGACGAATTCACCACCATCCATAATTATATTGATACGGACGCCATGATCCTTCGCAAAGGCTCCGTTTCTGCCAAAGCTGGCGAAAAGCTGCTCATCCCCATCAACATGCGTGACGGAAGCCTGATCTGCATTGGCAAGGGAAATGAAGAGTGGAACTGCTCCGCTCCGCATGGCGCGGGAAGACTGATGAGCCGGCGAGCTGCGCTCAATACGTTGTCTATGGAAACCTTCCGGTCGGAAATGGAAGGCATCTATACGACCTGTGTGGTGCCGGATACGTTGGACGAATCTCCCATGGCGTATAAGAGCATGGATGAGATTATCGCACAAATCGGCCCCACAGCGGACATTGTGGAGCGTATTCGCCCGGTCTACAACTTCAAAGCCTCGGATTAAACAAAATACGAAAAAAAAAAGAATGCCTCGAATTGTGTAACAGCAGTTCGGGGCATTTATATTTTCTGGAAAGGAGCGACATGAAAGGGATTTATCAGAGTGTGCCCGACTGCATCGCTTGTATGAATTTGGGGTGGGCTCCCGAAGGAGCCTGTTCGGGATGCCTCAGATTGGCAAAAGAGCGCGCCGAAGAGGTTGATATTTTACAGCTCGGCGTTGGGCTCTTCGCAGACAAGGCGGTTATCAAGCGACCGGACGGCACACTGGCAACCGTTCCGATGAGTGAACTCACCATTATCGATTGATATTTTAAAAAGGAGAAAACACCATGAACGAAATGAATGCAAATGCGGTCGAAACCAAGGAACCCGAGAACGCTACGGCGTCTACCCCTCCGAAGATCATTGCTGTGGACTTCGATGGCTGTCTTGCGGTCAACAAGTGGCCGGAGGTGGGAGAGCCCATCTGGAAGAACATCAATCGGCTGAAAGAGGAGCAGGCCAATGGTACCAAGGTTATCCTCTGGACCAACCGTGTCGGCGAGCCCCTGGAGAAGGCTGTGAGCTTCTGCAAGGAGCATGATATTCACTTGGACGCAGTCAACGAGAACCTGCCTGAGATCGTCGAGGCCTTTGGCGGGGACTGCCGGAAGGTCTTTGCCAATGAGTATTGGGATGACCGGGCGGTGCTGATGGACGAAGAGGAAAACCGCTGGGCCTCTCAGGAGGTCGAGATGGCCTGTCAGCGGGAAAAAGAGGCTTCGGAGGATACGGATGACTGGGACTATGGCGTGGCCTGCTACAAGAGCGCTCTGAGGGCCTACGAGTGCCTTTACAGGGATGGTCACAGCGGTTTCAGCATCCAGATCACCAAGAGCATTCTGAACCGTCTGATCGACGGCAAGTGCCTGACGCCCATTGAGGACACTCCTGATATTTGGAGCGACATCACCAGTGAGTGCAACTGGAAAAAAGGATATCAGAAGTACCAGTGCAAGCGCATGTCCTCCCTGTTCAAGGAGGTTGCTCCGGATGGCACAGCCACCTATTCCGATACCGAACGGGTCTGCGGCATAAACATCAATGCTCCGAATGCGGCCTTCAGCAATGGCTTCATGACCCGGCTCGTGGATAAGATCTTCCCCATCACTATGCCCTATCTGCCTGCCGGCAAGAAGTATCGCGTGTTTTCGGAAGACTTCCTGGTCGATCCTAAGAACGGCGACTACGATACGGTTGGCTACCATTATATTCTTACGCCCAATGACAAGAAGGTGGAGCTTAACCGCTACTTCAAGGAAGAGGACGGCAAGATGGTCCAGATTGAAAAGGCCGAGTATGAGGAGCGGAAGGCGAAGCGGGTGACCAAGAAATGAAAAATGGTTGGGATGATATTCTAAGGTTCATCTTCAACTCGGTCGCTGTTCTGGCCATCCTCGGCGTTCTATTCCTTGTAAAACTTCTGTTCGACTTTTTGAGGTGGATTCTATGAAAAATTTCGACACTATGCTGGTGGGATTTGATCACAGTCATGGTGATCCGGCAGTATTGATCGTTGGGAGAAAAGCTCCGGGCGATAATGTCCGGATTATCAATCAGTTCCAAGGCAAAGAGGCGGAAGAGCTGTACCGGAAACTGGTCGGAGAGGAGGATAAAAATGATTGAGAAAAGACTGGGTAAAATTGACTTTGTCGAGTTTGGCAGTATGAAAGATTACCCGTTTCAGCTGGGGCTTCAACTTGGTTTCTCGATGTCTGGCAGTGGCGTCATGGATGGTGGCAAATACACTGTAAACATGTCTCCAGACTGCCACTGGGAAATTGGAACTCGTCATACCAATCTTGCGGAATCCCTCGACCGTGTGGCAAAAATCCTCAAGGATGCGAAGGTGAATTATATTTCCGAGCTGTTGGGGAAGCCCGTTGAAGTAACTTTGGAAGATGGTATGTTCAAGGAATTCCGGATTCTTACGGAGGTCCTTTGATATTTTGAAGGGAGGACACATGAAACGCATTTACGTTGGCACACTCTTGTGCATTATTTTGTCGTTGGGACTTTTGACCGGATGTGACCAAGGCGTCGCTCGCTCTCTCGGTGGCGATATGACATTAGAACTTGAACCCGGGCAAAAACTGGAGATGATTACCTGGAAAGAGGATTCCTTGTGGTATTTGACCAGACCCATGCGGGATGACGAGGAGCCTGAAACCCACACGTTTCAGCAATCGTCTGAATTCGGCGTGTTTGAGGGGACCGTAACCATCGTCGAATCTGTTGTCGAAGGAGAAAACGCATCATGACTATTTATGTTTCAGGAAGACAATCGGGCAAAACCACATTTCTGATTCGGCAATCCGCAGATACAGGCGCGGTCATTGTGGCGCCGACCTGCCAGATGGCGAGATACATCGATAGTATGGCTCGCGACCTTGGTTTGCAGATTCCTCCGCCCGTTACTGTCGCCGATTGGATTCGAGGCCTGGTTCGTCAGCCTAAAGACCATGACAAAACCTACCTGGTGGATGAGCTGCAAATGGCTCTACATCAACTGAATGTCAAAGCGGCAACGATTGATAGAAATTATGAGGAGATGGTTCGTATGTTTGGAGTAAAGGAAACCTGCTGCACCAGATGCAGCCATAGGGACGTGTGCCAGTACAAGTCGGAGTATCTGGCGGCACAAACTGCTGTGGATGAGGTGAGCGTCCGCCGGCCCTCGAAGGATAACGAGTCTATCAGCAGCATTCGCCTGCATGATATTCCCTGGATCGAGCCGGTGGAGCTGAAATGCAGGTACTTTCATCAGAACACAGGAGCAGTTCGATAAGCTGAATTTGGGAGGAAGACCCGATGCTTGAGAAAACACTGATTGATCTTGCACATCGTCATTTTAAGATTATGTGGCGATATGAAGCGATGACCAACTCTATCATTATCCACGTGGAAAAACAATATGGTCAACAACGATATCAACAAAATTACCGAATCACGTTTGAAGAGATCGGCTGTTCCGGTGGATTTGAGTTGTCTATGATCGTGCTTCTTAATCGCATGGCCGATACAATAAACCGGGCGATCGAAGCAAAGGACGATTCGGTTTGATATTTTGAAAGGAGAAGCCAATTTATGAACGAAAAAGTGATGCGCCATAAGACAATCTGCGATGAGCTGAACAGCTTGTACGAACGGAAGAACCACGACTACGGCGACAGCTTCCATCAGACCTTTGTAGAGGAGGGGCTGGCTATGACCCGTATCCGGCTGGGGGACAAGTTCTCCCGGTTTAAGACCCTCTCCCGCCTCTCTGCAAATGACGCCGGTCAGCAGCAGGTTACGGACGAATCCATTCGGGACACCCTGATGGATCTGGCCAACTACGCCATCATGACCATTCTGGAGATGGATGAGGAGAAAGGGATGGGAACGCCCGACCCCAATGCTGCCTCTATGGCGATTGGTGCTTGCTCAGCCCGCAGTGATATTCGGGCCGGTCTTCGCTGAAACCAACGGAATGATGGGAGACAGCTATGCAGGTCAAGAAAGCCGGAGGAAAGGTGTACGGGGCCGTACTTACCGCAGCGGAGAAGAAAGCTATGGATTTGGAGATCCAGCGGGAGTTGGCAGAGTACGACCGAAAACATATCGCCGAGATCGACGCGACGATTTTATGGGTGCTGCATGAGCAATTCGGGTTCGGGGCTCAGCGGCTCCGAACTTATTACGACGCCTTCCATGACCGAATCAAGGAATTGGTCAGCCGCTATGAGATGGAGGACCAGGATGATATTTGGCTCTGCACTCAGATGCTGAAGAGAATCGGCGTCGATGTGGAGGCGTGGCACAAGGAGAGTGAGCATGGGACTTGATGATTTTGGAAGAACGGTACGGAACATCCGCTTAGTCAGGGCGCTCCTGCTCTATGACATGGCAAAGGACCTTGATATTTCACCGGCCGAGCTGTCTGCCATCGAGTGCGGGAGAAAACCTGTTCCCGATTGGTTCGTCTCCAAGCTGCAAGAAAAATACGGCATCGGCGACATGCACGCTCAATCGCTTATCAAATTTATGAAAGAACGGGGTGACAGTGATTGTCCTGGAACGACCGAAAAAACGCAGAGGGATATTCTGACCCGACCGCCTATCAGGCCCTGAAGAACATCGAGACCGAGGAGGAACGGTTCCACAAGCTGCTCCATATGATCTTTGATATTTGCGCTTTGTCGGACTTCGAGATCGAGGGGCGGATCGTTCTTGTGGATAAGCGTTCCGGAAAGGTTTGGAGGTGAGTGGAATGGGTCTATCAAGATTGGCGAAGAAATGCCAAGCGTGTCCGTACGTATCCACCTGCGACCATAAGCGAATGGAGGCGCTTGGATATTTACCACTGCCGGAAGCAAATGTTGAAGTGAAGGTAGATTTGTCAGCCACACCAACAGCGGAACTGGTTGATCAGTTGAGTCGAGCCGTACAGATTCCAAAACACGCATTACGTGGAGGTCGAGTATGACACTTGAACAGACTTTGGAAACGGTCGCCAAGATACAGAAGGCCTGGGACGCCTTGGCTCTATCGATATCGGATGCGGCCGAAGCATTTGCAAAGATGTGGGAGGAGGTCTTCTCCAGCCCTGATATTTGGCCCGGACGGAAGTCTGTCCCGCCGAAAAAGTACGGCATGTCTCTGCTCAAAAAGCGTCCGTACCAGGCGTTTCCGGCTTATCATTACCACCCCATTGCCCCTCGAAACAGGCCTTACCAGCGGCGTTCCTATTGAGAATGAGGCTGGATATTTCTAATCTAAGATAGAAAACAGGCTAACTTAGAATAGAATTCGTCCGTACACGGCTTGAAAATCTCTGCCCAGATGGTCAAAAGCTGCTACTATTACTGTTAGTAGCAGGTCATTTTGCTGGCCACTTTTGGTCTGTAAAACTGGCCATTTGCCCACTTTGGGTTCGGATTTTGCGAAAATTTGGAGGTTGGATAGCCGTGTACGGACGGAAAATTGGTGAAAAACTGGCCATTTGCCCACTTTTTTTCTTAATTAAATGCGAAAAAAATATTAAAAATTATATATAAGTGGAAGAAAAAAGTGGCCAACTGGCCAGCAAGGGCAAAATAGTGAGTTTTGAGGCTGTTTCGAGCCGTTTTCACAAGATGACGTGACTGCAAAGTTCACTCTTCCATTTCACGATGCATTGTGATATACTGAATCCGCCACACAATCGTATAAAGAATTATTCGGCTACGGAGAACACATCTTGGCAACAAGTGTCTTCTCTCTATACTCATGCGCCCGTAGCCGGGTAACGAGATTGTGTGGCAACAATGAGAGATGCGCTTTAGTTGCAGAGTGCGTCTCTTCATTGGGGCGCACTCTTTTATTTTGCCCAAAGGAGGGAAGGCTGATGGGAAGATCTAACAAACCGAATCCTAATATTGGCGGGAAGCTCGGACTTGTCGCCGGAATCGTTAGTGCTGTGACTCCAGTTGCGATTGAGTTTATAGACCGAATCCCCAGAAAAGACGAAACGGAGCCCTCTGAAGAATTGATATCCATGCCGGAGCTCTGTTCCAAAAAGTTCCCTTTGAAACTGGACGAAGCTAAAGAACTTATAGAGGGCCACGGTCTGAAAGCGCTGCCTATCGAAGTTCGCATCAGAGATGCGCATGTTAGATACAAGGATTGTTTTGACCTTCAGGTCGTTGCCTGCAATAAAAAGGCCAACTCAAAACTTAAGCCTGGAGAGGTTGTTATTATCCAGTATGTGACTCGTGAGGTAATCGATGAGAGTCTACGGATATTTGAAGAAGCTGAGCGGCAAAAAGCCACCTTGAAGCAAGAAAGAGCCGATAGGCGGGCCGAGAAATGGGAGCACATAAAAACCCATGCTGGTGATACTGCCGTCAAAGCAAAGGCCGGCGTTGAGAAGATCATTCGTCGCGACAACAAAAAGAAAGAGCTTGACAAGGAGGATTCTTATGAGTAGTGGAAAGAAACGCAGCGGCGGCGGATTGCTGCTGGACCTTATCCTGACCATCTGCACGGGAGGTCTTTGGCTGATCTGGATTCTGATTCGGTATCTGCGGAACAACAGCTGATGGAAAACAAATTGATATTCTGCGTTTAGCCGAGGTGCCTACGGGTGTCTCGGCTGTTTTTGTTTTCGCAGGAAAAACCGTCGCCTTTATGAGGAGGCGATGTTATGAAACCGAACATGAAAGACTCGACCCAACTACTGATAACGTTTACCACTTCGATGGTGGCGGCGATTGAATCATGCGCCGGAGCCACGATCTGGCAATCGTTTGGCAAACCAAAGGTCGAGGAGATTGCCGAGAAGAATAGCAAGCCAAAACGGAAAATAGGATTTAGTATCGATTAAAGAAAAGAGCCGCCAGCCGCGGCTCTTTTCTTTTTGCCCAAATTGATATTTTAAGGCTGTTTTTCTTTCCGCGAAAAAAACAGACTCTTTTATGGAGAGGAGAGAGATATGTCGCGCATATCTTGTTCTTTCTATCACTTTTATCGGAAAGGAGGCCGTTCGATGGCCCGAAGCGCAAGACTGGAAAGCGGTTTTCAAGACCGGCTCATCAGCACGCTAAAAGCACGATTCCCTGGCTGCATGATATTTAAGATGGACCAGCGCCAGGGCATTCCCGACCTGTTGATTCTTTACGGCGAGAAATGGGCCTCCCTTGAATGTAAGAGATCTAACAAAGCCAAGAGACAGCCGAACCAGGAATATTACGTTGGGAAGATGAACGAGATGTCGTTCTCCAGATTCATCTCCCCGGAGAACAAGGAGGAAGTGTTGGATGAACTTTGTAAAGCATTCCAACCTTGAGGGTCAACATGCTTTTCTTGGCGCGAGCACCTATCACTGGATCAACTACACGGAAGAGAAGGTGGCCGACGCCTACGCCAAGTATCGTGCGGCCCAGCGCGGCACAGTCCTTCACTCTTTTGCCGCCCAGTGCATCAAGCTGGGTCAGCGGCTACCCAAGTCGCAAAAGACATTGAACATGTATGTCAACGATGCAATCGGTTACAAGATGACTCCGGAACAGATCCTCTACTATTCCCCGAACTGCTTCGGCACCGCTGACGCGATTTCATTTCGAGGCGACATACTCCGGATTCATGATTTGAAAACTGGAGAAAGTCCGACACACATGGAACAGCTGATGATTTATGCGGCGCTCTTTTGCTTGGAGTATAACTACAAGCCGAACGAGATTCAAATGGAGCTTCGTATTTATCAGAATGACGGAATCATTTGTCACCAGCCCACGATCGAAGATATTTTCCCCATCATGGACCGGATCATAACCTTCGATAAAATCATCAACAGTATCAAAGAGGAGGAGTAAGCCATGAACCCCATCGCGGAAGATATTTTGATGCACTATGGCGTCAAGCGGCGCTCTGGGCGCTACCCCTGGGGTTCTGGTGAAAACCCCTATCAGCATGGCGGCGACTTTCTGGCCAGAGTGGAAGAACTCGAAGCCATGGGAAAGAGCCAAAAAGAAATTGCCGAAGAACTGAAGATGTCCACTACTGACCTTCGTATGCAGGTTCGGGTAGCAAAGCATGAGCGACGGGCTCTCCAGGCGGAACGGGCTAAGTCCCTTCGTGAAGAAGGAAAGACTCTCGATGAGATTGCCAAAATCATGGGGTACAACAACGACTCCTCGGTTCGTGCGCTTCTCAATGAAAACACCGCCAGCAACAAGAACAAGGCCCTTGCTACCGCCGAGGCATTGAAGAAAGAGCTGGCAGTAAAAGGGGCTCTTGATGTTGGCGAGGGCGTAGAGCAGCAGCTTGGCGTCTCGAAAGGAGTTCTTCAGGAAGCTCTGTTCATTTTGGAAACAGAAGGTTATAACCGATATGGCGTTGGAGTCCCTCAGGTGAACGATCCCAAGAAGCGGACAATCACTCCGGTTATTTCGGTTCCCGACATCGAGCAGAGAGACGCCTACCAGAACCTCGACATCATCAAGTCGGTGGGCGACTATCACTCTTCGGATGGAGGCGCATCCTGGGATAAACGCGAGTATCCGGCAAGCATCGATTCAAGCCGAGTCAAGGTGCTCTATGGGGATGAGGGCGGCTCGAACAAGGACGGAGTCATTGAAATTCGTCGTGGCGTTGCAGACCTTGACCTGGGGAACGCTCACTATGCGCAGGTACGCATTCTTGTGGATGGGACGCATTACCTCAAGGGCATGGCCATGTATTCTGATGACATGCCGGAGGGGTGTGACATCGTGTTTAACACGAACAAGCACTCCGGAACGCCCAAGATGGATGTATTCAAAAAGATTCAGGATGACCCCGACAATCCTTTCGGCGCATTCATCAAGGCCAACGGTCAGAGCTACTACCCCGACCCGAATGGCAAGTACACAGACCCGATTACCGGCGAGAAAAAATCTTTGTCGGCCATCAATAAGCTGAAGGAGGAGGGTGACTGGGACAAGATGAGTAAGAACTTGTCCTCCCAGTTCCTATCCAAGCAGCCCATCAAACTGATCCAGAAGCAGTTGGATTTGACCTATGCCGATGCGGCCGATGAATTCGCCGAGATTTGCTCTCTGAACAACCCGACTATCAAGCGGAAGCTTCTTATGGACTTTGCAGATGAATGTGATTCTGCCGTCGTCCATCTGAAAGCGGCCGCCCTCCCCCGGCAGAGCACACAGGTCATCCTGCCTATCACAGCAATGAAGGAAACGGAAATCTATGCCCCCAACTATCGTAACGGTGAGAAAGTTGTGCTGATCCGCTACCCTCATGGCGGAACCTTTGAAATTCCGGAGTTGACGGTCAACAACAAGAATCAGTCGGCCATCTCCGTTCTCGGCAAGAACATCAGGGATGCAGTCGGCATCAACCCGAAGGTGGCGGAACGGCTGTCCGGCGCGGACTTTGATGGCGACCAGGTTGTTGTCATTCCTGTTGGCGGAAAGGTTTCTGTAAAATCTACCCCCGCCCTGGAGGGGTTGAAAGGTTTCGACCCGAAAACGGAATACTCCACCGAGGGGAAGACCGGTATCCGGCTTCTCTCAAAAGAAGCCACCCAGATCGAGATGGGGAAGATTTCCAACCTCATCACCGATATGACCTTAAAAGGGGCCCCCACCGAGGACATCACGAAAGCTGTCAGACACAGCATGGTCGTCATCGATGCGGCAAAGCACAAACTCGACTACAAGCGTTCGGAGATTGAAAACGACATCCCCACCCTTCGTAAGCGGTGGCAGGGTTACACTGACCCCGAAACCGGCAAAGAGAAAGGTGGTGCCTCCACCCTGCTCTCCAGGCGCAAGCAGACCGTCGATGTTCCCGAGCGTCAGGGCAGTGGACGCATTGACCGGGAGACTGGCGAAGTCGTCTATAAGGAGTCTGGTCGAACCTATGTAGACCCTAAGACTGGGAAAACAGTTCAGGCCACGACGAAGATCAAGTTGCTGGAGAAAACCGAGGATGTTCGCACCTTGTCCTCTGGCACCGTTCAGGAAGATGCCTATGCCGACTATGCCAATCGTATGAAAGCACTCGCCAACCAGGCGAGACTTGAGTATCTGGATACGCCGACATTGGTACGGAACGCCAGCGCAGCAAAAACATATGCGCCTGAAGTCGCAAGGCTGACCAGTGCACTGAAGACTGCGCAGCTTAACGCCCCTAAGGAACGTGAGGCCCAGCGCATCGCCAATGCTCAGGTAAAGGCCAAGGTTCAGGCGAACAATGTCACCGACAAAGACGAAATCTCTAAGATTCGTCGTGCAGCGATCAGTGACGCTCGCGTTTCCACTGGTGCAAGCGGAAAAGGAACGCGCATTACGATCTCCGATGGAGAATGGGAAGCAATCCAAGCTGGCGCGATCTCTGATACAACCTTGAAAGAGATTCTTCGTTACTCTGATCCCGATGTTGTCCGGGAGCGCGCAACCCCAAGAGCATCGACGCAGCTGTCTGAAGCTCGTGTCAATCGCATTAAAGCGATGGCCAATTCTGGAAGCACCAACTCCGAAATCGCAGATGCTTTGGGCATTTCGCCTTCTGTCGTTTCCAAGTATCTCAATGAGTAAGAAAGGAAGTGAGAGCGAATGGAAATGTGTATGCTTACTACTACCGATAACCCCTACGACCCTTTTACACAGTATGAAGCGTGGTATCGGTTCGACGAAGACAACGGCTATCATTCCTGCGCTTTCTTAGCGCGCATCGCCCGTACTTCCGATCAGCTCTCTGACAAGGAGAACCAGGAAGAAATCGAGCGAGCAATCAACGATATCATCAAGTACGACCCCCTGGGCATCTATAAAAAGGTCAAGAAGATTGTGCAATCCGAGCCTGCCGTGACCGCATGATGGTAAACCGATGGTAGCCATTGGGAAAGAAACGTTCTCTCATCAGGAGTGCGTTTCTTTTTGTCATTTATGGGACAAATTCAACCCACCGGCTGCGGATCACGGCCTCGAACTCATTCAAAGGGTATAGGGGGTCCCTCCGAAATGGCACCCCCTCTGCATCGCATTGGTCTTTGAAAATTCTCCGGGGGATATTTTTGAAAAATGGGTTCGGTTTGGGGCGGCGTTTGAACAAGCCTGCAAGACGAGCACTCACTGGCAAGGACTCTTTTTATCTGGTCGGAACCTCCTTTTTCCTCCAGAGGCATTGCATTACCTCCAATGTCATTTTTCTCCACTTGCTGGCGGATCGTTTGTGCGGGCTTCTTCAAATGCCGCCCTGAACTACCCATAAACACATGGAAAACAAAACAGAAGTTATGGAGAGGGGGCGTCAAGCGTGGCAAAACCCATCAAGTCTTCCGGCAGTCAGGCGGGGAAACGCCGCGCCGCCTTGACGCCGGAGGGCCGCGAGAACCAACTGATCGACCTGGCGGTATCCCTTGTGGAAAAGCGGCTGCTGGAAGGGACCGCCTCCTCTCAGGAGGTCACCACCATCCTGAAGCTGGGGACCACGAGGGCCCGCCTTGAGAATGAGCGGCTGGCCAAGGAGGTGGAGCTGGTCCAGGCCAAGACCGAGGCTTATAAATCCGGAGTCCGGATGGATGAGCTTTACGAGAAGGCCATGGCCGCGTTCAAGCGATACAGCGGACAGGAGGAGGACGAGGATGAGTATTAGGTGCTACTCCGAGCTGATCCAACTCCCTACCTTTATGGACCGCTACCAGTACCTCCGGCTGGATGGCGTTGTCGGAGAGGAGACCTTCGGCTTTGACCGGTATATGAATCAGGCTTTTTACAAGTCGCCGGAGTGGCGGCGGGTGCGTGATGCGGTGATCGCCCGGGACCTGGGGTGTGATTTGGGTGTGGCCGGACGGGAGATATTCCGCCGTCCCATCATTCACCACATGAACCCCATCAGTCCAAAGGACATCCGGGATCGGGTGGAGATGATCCTCGACCCGGAGTACCTGATCACCACCATCCACGAAACTCATCTGGCCATTCACTACGGCGATGAGAACCTGCTGCTTCCGGAGCCGGTCGTACGAAGGCCCAACGACACCTGCCCCTGGAAAATGTAGAAAAGAGGGACGACACTCCGCCCTTCTTTTCCGGCTTGCTAAGTCTTGATCTTGGCTTTCCCGTGACCGTTGTTCCGCTGGAAATGCGGACTGTGACAACCTTCACGCTTCCGGCCTGACTTTTGGACTTAGCAGCTTTTGCGCTTAACCGTTTCATGTCGTTTCTACCTCCTTTCGCAGGGATGAATCAATCATGTGGCCCAGGAGCGGCATGGAACGGGCGCACCTTATGACAACACAACTTTTCGCTATAAGCAAGGAGGCGGCGCCATGGAAGGTAATCCGGGAAGGGCACCCAGGCTCGTGGGAGTCGTGGTGAACTGCCTCGACCTGACCATCCGCAAAAGCCCCGGCAATGAGGCGGAGGTCACGGGGCATCTATCGGTCCTGACCGAAGTTCTGGTCGATATGGACAAGTCAACGGAGGACTTCTACCGGGTGCTCGCCAGAAACGGCGTCGCCGGGTTCTGTCCGAAGAAGTACGTGGCGATCCGCCGGTAAGGAGAGTGCTATGGAGATCACAGAAAGCGTCCTGACATCTGTCAAGAAACTGCTGGGGATCGACGAAGGCTACACGCACTTTGACGCCGACATTGTAATGCACATCAACAGCGTGTTTTCGATTCTGACACAGATGGGGGTCGGGCCGGCAAACGGATTCTCCATTACGGGGAAAGACGAAGGCTGGTCCGATTTCATTTCTGGCGGGGCCGTCCTGCCCCTGGTCAAATCCTATGTCGGCCTGAAGGTGCGCCTGCTGTTTGACCCGCCCCTCAGCTCTGCGGCCGTCGAGTCTATGAACCGGCAGATCAGCGAGTTTGAGTGGCGGCTTTTCGTTGCGGCAGACCCAGTCGAACCCACCAGCGGGAAGGAGGAACTTCAAAGTGGAGCATGATGCATTACTGCACTACGGAATCAAAGGAATGAAGTGGGGCGTGCGCCGTTACCAGAACAAAGACGGTTCGCTGACCCCCAAAGGAGAGGCGCGCTACGACCGTGACAAGCGGGAGAACGCGGCCAAGAAGAAGGAAAACCGGATTGACCTCTCCCAGCCTGATCCGAAGCGCTGGGCAAAGGAGGACCTGGAGCGCACCAAGCGCACCGTGGACGCCAGCGCCAACCTGGCCAAGGAGCTGAAGAAGCTGGACGAGAGCACCACTTCCAAGCCGACGCCAAAGCGGATGGACCTGTCCAAGATGAGCGACAAGGAGATGCGGGATCAGATTAACCGGGAGCTGCTGGAACGGCAGTATAACCAGCTGTTCGCGGAAGTGCCCGCCGCTCAGGTCTCCAAGGGCCGCGAAGCGCTCAAGACCACGCTGGAAGTTGCCGGCAGCGTTCTGGCCATTGGCAGCAGCGCACTGGGCATCGCGTTGGCCATCAAGGAACTGAAGGGCTGAGGTGAGTCGGTATGGAGCTGCGCCACCACGGCATTTTAGGCCAGAAATGGGGCGTGCGCAACGGCCCGCCCTATCCATTGAGCGGCGGTGACTATACTCCGTCCCAGCGGAAGGCCATTTCCAACAAACGCAAAAGCGGCAACAGCATCTACAACAAGAAGCACTTCGATGAGGTGCTGAAGGTTGATAAGACCACGCTGAGCACGCTGTCCTATGATAAGGACCGGACCAAGAACGCCGATATGTTCTACGCCACCCACCATGCTCTGGATAAACACCAGTACAACGCCCTGTTCAACCGGCCGATTCCCCAGACGGTCTATGATAAGGATGGAAAGGCGATCGGCACAGGTTCGTTCATGAAGTACCGGATCGACAATTCCCTCAAGACCGACCTGAAGGTGGCCAGCGAGGATTCCGGAGCCAAGGTCTTTATGGACCTCTATAAGAAGGACCGGGATTTCTACAACTTTGTCACTGACCGGGAGCGGATGCAGGGGTACTTTGTAAACGACAAGTACAAGTTCAAGGGCTACCGCGAAGCAGCGGCCGTCCTTGGGAAGATGCGGGAGCCGGACTACAAGCCGACCTCCGATGACCTTCAGACCGTGTACCGGATGTTCAACTACGTCATCCCCTATGACGGTCAGGGCGACAGCCGAAAGGGACGCGATATGTATAACCAGCGCACCAAGTTCTTCCATGCGTGCAAGGAGGCCGGTTATGGCGCAGTTCTGGACACGAACGACGCCATATACGGCGGGTTCAAGGCCAAGTCGCCCATTATCGTGTTCGATATGGAGCAGGTGGTCCCGAAAGACGTCTACCGCACAAATCTGACGGATCAGAAGTTTTCCACTCTGGTCCTGGTCGGCCGGAAGCTGCTGGGCTTGTAACGGGAGGCGGGTGCGTACATGTTATCCAACACCGCCGTCCCCCGTTATTATGGAGCATTTCGGGACGCCGTTCTCCGAGGGGATATTCACGTCTGCAAGGAAGTGGCGATGGAGATGTGGCGGATCGACCGCCTGATCGAGTCACCGGGATATTACTACGATGACCGGGCGGTGGAGGGGTGGATCGAGTTCTGCGAGAACGAGCTGACCCTAACTGATGGCTCCGACCTGCATCTTCTGGATACCTTCAAGCTCTGGGGCGAACAGGTGTTTGGATGGTACTATTTCGACGACCGCTCTGTCTATGTGCCGAACCCAGATGGACGGGGCGGCCGGTATGTGACGAAGCGGGTCAAGCAGCGGCTGACCAAGAAGCAGTACCTCATTGTGGGAAGAGGCGCGGCCAAGTCCCTCTACGACTCCTGCATCCAGGCTTATTTCTGTGTGGTGGACGGCTCGACGACCCATCAGATTACGACAGCCCCCACCATGAAGCAGGCGGAGGAGATCGTCAACCCCATCAAGACCGCCATCACCAGAGCGAGAGGCCCTGTGTTTCAGTTCATGACCGAGGGTTCCTTGCAGAACACCACCGGCTCCAGAGCCAACCGCGTCAAGCTGGCCTCTACAAAGAAGGGGATCGAGAACTTCATCTCCGGTTCCCTGGTGGAAGTCCGTCCCATGTCGGTGGACAAGCTCCAGGGACTCCGCTGCAAAGTGGCCACGGTGGATGAGTGGCTTTCTTCGGCGGACGCCCGGGAGGATGTCATCGGTGCCATTGAGCAGGGCGCATCCAAGCTGGACGACTACCTGATCATCGCCACCAGCTCCGAGGGCACGGTCCGAAACGGAGCGGGCGATACCATCAAAATGGAGCTGATGAACATTCTTCAGGGTATCGGCCCTCCCCAGGAGCACGTATCCATCTGGTGGTACAAACTGGACTCCGTGGAAGAGGTCGCCTATCCGGACATGTGGATCAAGGCAAACCCCAACCTGGGAAAGACCGTGACCTACGAGACCTACCAGAAGGACGTTGACCGGGCAGAAACGGCCCCCGCCACCCGCAACGATATGCTGGCAAAGCGGTTCGGGCTGCCCATGGAGGGCTACACCTACTACTTCACCTATGAGGAGACTCTCCCCCATCGCCGGCAGAGATTTTGGCAGATGCCCTGCTCCCTGGGGGCGGACCTTTCCCAGGGCGATGACTTCTGTTCCTTTACCTTCCTGTTTCCTCTTCGGGATGGCTCCTTTGGCGTCAAGACCCGAAACTACATCACATCGCTGACCCTGCACAAGCTGCCGGCGGCCATGCGGGTGAAGTATGAGGACTTCATGGCGGAGGGGAGCCTGATCGTCATGGAGGGCACCGTCCTGGACATGATGCAGGTCTACGATGACCTGGACGAGCACATCATCAACCGGGGCTATGACGTGCGCTGCTTTGGCTACGACCCATATAACGCCCAGGAGTTCATCAAGCGGTGGACAGATGAAAACGGCCCCTTCGGCGTAGAAGTGGTCCGACAGGGTTCCCGGACGGAATCTGTCCCTCTGGGCGAGCTGAAAAAGCTGGCCGGAGAGCGTATGCTGCTCTTTGACGAGGAGCTGCTCACTTTCTCCATGGGAAACTGCATCACCATGGAGGACACCAATGGAAACCGGAAGCTGCTGAAGAAACGGTCCGACCAGAAAATCGACGCTGTGGCGGCCATGATGGATGCGTATGTGGCCTATAAGCACAATCCAGAAGCATTTGAATAAAAAAAAAGGGGGGGGGTACTATGAAGCCCTATGAAAAGCCTCTCTCCCCGCAGGAGTACCTGATGCACTACGGTGTCAAGGGTATGAAATGGGGCGTAAGACGCTACCAGAACTACGACGGTTCTTACACCCGCAAGGGTCTGGAACGGTATCGCAAAGCGGAGTCGGACTACGAAACCGCTAAGTCGAAAGCAGACGAAACCAGGGCCGCCTACAAATCCGGTCAAGCTACCCGTCAGCAGGTCAAGGATGCCAAGAGCGCTGTTAAGACCGAGAAGCGTAAAATGGAAAACGCTTATGAAAAGCTGAAAACCGACAAACTGGCCGATGAAGGAAAGAAGCTTTACCAGAGTGGAAAAACTATTTCGGGAAACACCCAAGCGACCTATTTGGCCGAGGGCGTTATCATTGCTGGAAGCACCGTGGTGTCCAGACTTCTCGCGAACCAACTGAACAACCAGGAGGTTGCCAATATTGCCGCATCGACCATCGCGATCGGCGGAACGATTGTCAATGGTTTACTGGCGGCAAAGACGAGCAGGGAGAACAAACGGCTGAGAGCGTACTACGCCCACTAAGCGAAGGAGGAAAAGTATGGGTCCTTACGACAAACCTTTTTCTCCCCAAGAATACCTGATGCACTACGGCGTCAAGGGTATGAAATGGGGCGTACGTCGTTACCAGAACAAGGATGGTACATTGACAAAAGCCGGAAAAGAACGGTATAGTCAGAACCAGCAGGACGGGGTTGATTCTTTTCTGAAGAGTGTGGGTTCCAAAAAGGTTTCCGAATTGACCGGTTCTGTAAATGAAGATCTCGCAATCCAGGCGGTTACATATGTTTCCGCATTTGCCGCTGTTCTCGCCGTGAAAGCGGTACAAAACCGAATGCTGCGGAAAGGCCGGATGAAAGAGCTGGATAGGCTCAACCGGGAGAAGGATATTAAAGACTTTGACGAGTGCCCCCGCCTCCCCCGGAAGATGAAAGCGGAAGAGAGCGTCAAAGTAACCAATCCGGATTATCCTGATTTGGGCACCACCATGAATTGCACCTTCTGCACAACCGCCATGGCCCTTCGAGAGAAGGGATATGACGTGCAGGCGACAAAAGTCAGTGATGGATTCTTTTCTGATGACTTTTTCAAAGCCACTTTCAATTCCCCTGAGGTCAAAATGGGAAGGAAAAAGTCGGGGCAAGCCGTTCTCGATACGCTTTCGCAGACCGGCGACGGGTCCTATGGCAATCTGACCGTGGCTTGGAAACTCGGGGGGAAGCATAGTCTTTTCTGGAAGAATGAGGGCGGCAGAACTCGAATCTATGACGGTCAGAGCGGAGAAGAGATTACTCAATCTCCGTCGAAAACCAGATCGTTCATGGACTTTGTCAATCTGAAAACCATCACATATAACCGCCTTGATAATTGCGAGCCAACCACCTATGCCTTGGCCGCGGTTGAACGACCTAAAAAGACGTAAAGAGGGAGGATAAACATGACCGTAAAGGAAGCCATTGTTATTTTCGCAAAGCAGTTCCCCGATAAGGCGGTTGTCGGGTATTGGGACAAGCCGAATGGCATCGTTCTTAACACCCAGTCTATCACAGCGGGACTGACAGCCCCTGCCCAGTATCTCGTCACAGACGATGGACAGATTTATGGGACCAACCCCATGAGAAGCAACCTCAGTCCTGGAGACATGAAGAAACTGTAATCCCATGGACCATGCCGCAGACTCTTAACCGGGTCTGCGGATTTTTTATGCCCAAAATTCAACACATAGAGCAACGACATAATTTCATCAAGCGCGGACTGGAGGTGAGAGATTATGGAAATTGCATTTGGTTCCAGGCTGAAACATGCCTGGAACGCTTTTTTGGGTAACGAAACCTTTGGGTTCCGATACCCGATTGGCCCAAGCTCCTCCTACCGTCCGGACCGGCCCATTTTCAGCCGGGGCAATGAGCGGTCCATCATCACATCGGTCTACAACCGGATCGCGCTGGACGCGTCCTCCATCGCCATCCAGCACGCGAGGCTGGATGAGGACGGGCGGTTTACCGAGGTGATCGACTCCTCGCTGAATTCCTGCTTGTCCCTGGAGGCGAATCTGGACCAGACCGGACGGGCCTTTATCCAGGACGTGGTCATGTCCATGCTGGACGAGGGCTGCGTGGCCATCGTGCCCACGGATACCGATATCGACCCGGAAAACGGCTCCTACAAAATCGAGAAGCTGCGGGTCGGCAAGGTCCTGGAATGGTATCCACAGCACGTAAAGCTGCGGGTCTATAACGAGCAGCGGGGTGAAAAGCAGGACATTATCCTGCCAAAGAGCACGGTGGCACTGGTGGAGAACCCGTTCTTCGCAATCATGAACGAGCCCAACTCCACCATGCAGCGGCTGATCCGGAAGCTGAACATTCTGGACGCCATCGACGAACAGAGCGGCTCCGGAAAGCTCAATCTGATCATCCAGCTCCCCTACGTCATCAAGACGGAAGCGAGACGTCAACAGGCGGAAAAACGCCGTAGAGATATTGAGGAACAGTTGTCCGGCTCCAAGTATGGCGTCGCTTACACCGACGGCACGGAGCATGTGGTGCAGCTGAACCGGCCCATCGACAACAATCTGATGTCCCAGATCGAATACCTGACGAGTATGCTTTACAGCCAGTTGGGAATCACCCAGGGGATATTGGACGGCACTGCTGATGACCGGACGAAGCTGAACTACGACAACCGGACCATCGAACCCATCCTGTCCGCCATTGTTGACGAAATGAAGAGGAAATTCCTCACCAAAACTGCTCGGTCACAGAAGCAGTCGATCCTGTTCTTCAGAGACCCGTTCAGGCTGGTGCCCATCAACGACATCGCCGAAATTGCCGACAAGATGACTCGCAACGAGATCATGACCTCCAACGAGATCCGGCAGAAAATCGGTATGAAGCCGTCGAAGGACCCCAAGGCGGACGAGCTCCGGAACAGTAACCTAAGCGCCCGAAAGGGGAGGGCGAACAGCCACCATCTGAATCCGAAGGAGGAAATGTTCAAAATGGATCTGAAGTTTGACTTTAGTGGCTGGGCTACCCGAAACGATCTTGTCTGCGCTGATGGGCGAACCATTCGCCACAACGCATTCGAGCACTGCGACGGGAAGACGGTTCCTCTTGTTTGGAACCACCAGCACAACGAACCCACCAACATCCTGGGCCACGCCCTCTGGAGAACCGCAAGGACGGCGTCTATGCATACTGCACGTTCAACGAGGTGAGAGCGGCAAAGCGGCCAAGGAGCTGGTGCAGCACGGGGACATTGTGTCCCTCTCCATCTATGCCAATGGGCTCCGGCAGACGCCGAACAAGGACGTCATGCACGGCGACATCCGCGAGGTCAGCCTGGTAGTGGCCGGTGCGAATCCCGGCGCCTTCATTGACTTCGTGGACATGGCTCATGGGGAAGGCGGTGAGCAGGAGATGATCCTGTCCGCTTACGAGCCTATTTCCCTGTACCGTCCCGATGAGAAGCCCCCGCTGATCCACAAGGCCGATACCAAGGAGAAGCCTGATGACAAGCCCAACGCGGGCGAAGACGGGGACAAACCTAAGGATGGCGATAAGTCCAAGGGTAAAGAGAAGCCCGAGGACGAGGAGACCATCGAGGATGTTGTCAACACCATGAACGAGAAGCAGAAGAAGGTCATGTACGCTCTGATTGCTGCTGCCGCGGAGCAGGTGAACGACAACGCCGAGGATGACGAGGAAGAGGACCCCGATGACCCCGACAACAAATCCGACAAATCTAAGGGAGGAAACAAGACCATGAAGCACAATGTGTTCGACACCGAAGACACTCAGGACACCGTTCTGAGCCACTCCGACTGCGCTGACATTCTTGCTCTGGCCAAGAGCAGCAGCGTGGGCAGCCTTCGGACTGCTCTGAAGATCTACGCTGATCAGAACGAACTCAAGCACGGCATCGACAACATCGAGAGCCTGTTCCCCGACTACAAGGATCTGCGCCCCGGCGCTCCTGAGCGGGTCGCTCGTGACCAGGGCTGGGTGAGCGTTGTCATGCGCAAGGTTCACAAGAGCCCCATCAGCCGCATCCGCACCCGCCAGACGGACACCCGCAAGGACAGTATCCGGGCCCACGGCTATCAGAAGGGCAAGCGTAAGCAGCTCTCCGGCAACATGAACGTCATCACCCGGACCACCGATCCCCAGACCGTGTACCGCACCGATGCCCTGCACCGGGACGACATCATCGACATCACCGATTTCGATGTGGTGGAGTACCAGTACGCCGTTATGCGGGAGAACATCAATGAAGATGTCGCTACCGCCATCATGGTGGGCGATGGCCGTGAGCCGGATGATGAGATGAAGATTTCCGAGGATCACATCCGCTCCATTTGGAACGACAACGACCTCTACACCATCCACTACGACGTGGACATCGAGGCCGCCAAGGCCGAGCTCCAGGGCAGCAAGACCAGCATGAGCTTCGGCGAGAACTATATCTATGCTGAGGCAGTCATCGCCGCCGCCCTCTATGCCCGTGAGAAGTACAAGGGCACCGGCACCCCCGATTTCTTCTGCACGCCCCATATGGTCAACGTGATGCTGCTGGCCCGGGACATGAACGGCCGCCGCATTTACACCTCCAAGGCCGACCTGGCCGCCGCCCTGAATGTGGGCGAGCTCTACACTGCCGAGCAGTTTGAGGGTCTGGTGCGCATGGATGACGAGGGCCACAAGCACAAGTTGCTGGGCATCTTCGTCAACCTGACCGACTACACCGTGGGCTCCACCAAGGGCGGCGAGATCACCCGGTTCGACCAGTTCGACATCGACTTCAACCAGCAGAAGTACCTGATCGAGACTCGGCTGTCCGGTGCTCTGACCCGCGTCTACTCCGCCATCGCTCTGGAGGAGCCCGTGGCTGCCTTCACCTCCGGCGGTACTGGCGGCGATGGCGGCGGGGCCGGCACTCCCTGAGGAGAAGATTCAAAATGGCGAAATTTTATGGATCGGTAGGCTATGCTGAGACCATTCAGACCGCGCCTGGCGTGCATGAGGAGCAGATCGTTGAGTATCCGTACTACGGCGATTTGACCCGGAATGCACGCCAGCTTCAGTCTGGGGAGTCGTTCAACGATGACATCAATGTCGCGAACGAGATCAGCATAGTCGCCGATCCGTTCGCCAGGGAGAATTTCCACAAAATGCGGTATGTGACGTTCATGGGGGCGAAGTGGAAAATTTCAAGGGTCGAGGTGGGCTATCCGCGGCTGATCCTGACCATCGGAGGGCTGTACCATGAATAGGCGTTATGAGCTCCAGGCGGTTCTGGAGGGCATTCTCGGCTCCGGGAATGTGTATTTCCAGCCGCCGGAGAACCTGAAGGTGCGGTATGACTGCATCGTCTATGAGCGGAGCGAAATCGAAACTGTCCACGCGGACAACGCCCCTTATCGCCTGCTGGACCGCTACCAGGTGACAGTCATCTACAAGAACCCGGACAGCGACCTCCCTCACCGCCTCGCCATGCTGCCCATGTGCACCCATGACCGCCATTTTACAGCGGACAACCTGAACCACGATATTTTCAACCTGTACTATTAAAGGAGGAAATCCGAAATGAGTAGAATCGTATGGGACAAGACCGGTGAGCGTTTTTACGAAACCGGTGTTGATCGCGCTGTCCTTTACCCCATCAGCTCCGCCGGCCTTTACAACAAGGGCGTGCCCTGGAACGGCATCACCGGCATCACCGAGAGCCCTTCCGGCGCGGAGCCCAACAACCTCTATGCCGACAACATCAAGTACCTGGTGCTGGTGGGCGCTGAGGACTTCGGCCTGACCGTCGAGTGCTACACCTACCCCGACGAGTGGGAGGAGTGCGACGGCTCCGCCGAGATCGCCCCCGGTGTGGTCGCCGGCCAGCAGAACCGCAAGGTCTTCGGCCTGAGCTACCGCACCAAGCTGGGCAACGATGTGGACGGTCAGGACCACGGCTACAAGCTGCACCTGGTCTACGGCGGCCTGGCCTCTCCCTCTGAGCGGGGCTATCAGACCGTCAACGACTCCCCCGAGCCCATCAACCCCAGCTGGGAGATCACCACCACTCCCGTGGACGTTCCCGGCTACAAGCCCACTGCCCGCCTGATCATCACCTCCACCAAGGTCGATCCCGCCAAGCTGAAGGCCCTGGAGGACATCCTGTACGGCACCGAGGATCAGGACGCCCGCCTGCCTCTGCCTGAGGAGGTCATTCAGCTGCTCAAGCCTTCCGTGGCTGTGACCGCCTCTCCTGAGAGTGCCGACGCCACCCTGTTCGGCAAGAAGGTGTCCGACCTTCAGACCAATGTCGCGGTGGGCGCGGACAGCATCACCGGTACGCTGAAGAACGTGACCGGCTACACCGAGTTCAGCAGCAAGCCCGCCGAGCAGTCCGGCCATTACCTGGCCCTGAAGTTCGACGTGACTCCGACTGACGCCGTCACCACCGTGGAGCTGGTGGGCGGCACCAAGGGCCCCGTGACCCTGGACGCCGACAAGAATATCGTCCTGCTGATCAAGAACAACACCCAGAGCGTCAAGGTGACCTCCACCAAGGACGGTTCCTCCGTCACCAAGACCTACGCGCTGACCAACCTGACCCTGGAATCCTAACCACCCCAACCCAAAAGCGGGGCTCTCTTCTGATATGTACCCCCTTTACTGGACACCCAGTAGGGGGGGTATTATTATGCGGTACACGTATGAGTACAAAAGGAAATGTGTAGAACTGTATCGAGAAGGAAAATGGCCAGAAACGCCGGAAGGTGTTAGCGATAAATCCTTTCGGGATAAAGTGAGACTATGGGTAAGAGCAGAGGATAGCCGCGGTCCAGAAGCACTGAAACACAAAAATTTCAACAGGAACTGGACACCAGAAGAACGGCTGGAACTAGTATCCCAAGTAATGTCCGGAAAATCCTGTGTGTCAGTGGCAATCGAGGCCGGTATTCAAGATAGACTATTGTATCAATGGGTTCAAAACTATAAAACAAAGGGGTATAATGGCCTGGTAGAAATGAAAAAAGGTCGTCCAAGTAAAGGGTACCCCAAATGAAAAGGAAGAAGCAAGGCCACTGAATGAATCCGAACGAGAAGAATTGATCCGGCTTCGGGCAGAAAACGAGTATATAAAGGCGGAGAATGAAGTTATAAAAAAAGAGATCGCCTTGAGAGAAGAGAGGCACGCAGCGCAACTCAAGGCGAGAAAGCAGCGATCATCAAAGAGCTGCGTGAAAAAGGATACCAATTGAAATATCTGTTGAAATCTATGCAGATGGCACGGTCTACCTATTATTTTGAGTTGAGCAAGGCCGATCAAGTTGCTGTTCGAAACCATTGCTTGGCAGATGAAATCAAAGACATTTTCTCACAGCATAAAGGCCGCTACGGTGTGCGAAGAGTATATCAGGAACTGATAAAGCGCGGCCACAAGGTCAATCATAAGCGGGTACAACGGCTTATGCACACTATGGGGTTGGCAGGAAAGCGCCCAAAGGAAAAGTATCATTCCTACAAGGGCGAGGTCGGCAAGGTTGCTGAGAATATCCTTGACCGGGATTTCAGCACGACAGCTCCTATGCAAAAATGGACTACCGATGTATCTCAGTTCGGTTTTTCGTGGGGGAAGTGTTATCTCTCTCCTATACTCGACATGAACACAAACGAAATCATTTCTTATGATTTATCTCAAAGTGCCAATATGGAACAGATCCAGAGAATGTTGGCCGGCGCCTTTACGAAGTTTCCCTCTGTAGATGGCCTGATCTTTCACTCTGATCAAGGGTGGCAGTACCAGCACGTGTACTTCAGGCAGGCACTTAAAGATCACAAAATCATTCAATCCATGTCAAGGAAGGGCAACTGTTACGACAATTGCATCATGGAGACCTTCTTTGGACGGATGAAAAACGAGATGTTCTACGGGCATGAAAAAGAGTATTCCTCTTTTGAAACATTTGCCAAGGCTGTTGACGGCTACATAAATTACTACAACAACGAAAGAATCCAAGAGAAAACAAAATGGATGCCTCCTACAAAATTCAGAGAGGCATCCATGTGCACCTAATTCAATTTTTTATGTGTCCAGAATTCTGGGTACATATCATTCACCGAGGGCTCCGCTTTCTTTTTATTTTTGAAAGGAGAAAACTGCAATGCTGAAGAAAACCATGACTTACGAGGACTACAACGGTGTTCCCCGCACCGAGGACTTTTACTTCAATCTGACCCCCGCTGAGGTGACGGAGATGGAGCTTTCCGTGGATGGCGGTCTGGTGGAGATGATCAACCGCGTGGTCGCGGCCCAGGACGGAAAGCAGATCATCAACGTGTTCAAGGACATCATCCTGCGGGCCTATGGCGAAAAGTCCCCCGACGGCAAGCGTTTCGTCAAGAATCAGGAGATCCGGGACGCCTTCGCCCAGACCAACGCGTACAGCGACCTGTTCATGGAGCTGGCCACCGACGCCAAAGCCGCGGCCGCATTCGTCAACGGCGTCATCCAGCAGCCGAAGAAGGCCCCCGCGCCCGCCCCGCAGAACTGAGTTTGAACAGGGGGGCCGGAGATGCTGGAACTTGTGGTGCCTAAATCAGAGCAGTATGACGACGACAGCGGCTGCTTTATTACGACCAAGGAACAGACCCTTCGTCTGGAGCACTCTCTGGTCTCCCTTTCAAAATGGGAGGCGAAGTGGCACAAGCCGTACCTGTCCACCAAGTCGAAGACGGTGGAGGAGCAGATCGACTACGTCCGCTGCATGACCCTGACCCAGAATGTTGACCCCAATGTCTATACCGCCATTACACCCCAGCTGCTGGCGGTGGTCAAGGACTACATCGAGGACTCCATGACGGCCACCACCTTCTCGAAGGAACAGAGAGGCCGCCGGGGGAGGGAAATCGTGACGGCGGAGATCATCTACTACTGGATGATCTCCCACCAAATCCCCTTCGAGTGCCAGAAGTGGCATTTGAACCGGCTGATGACGCTCATCAACGTATGCAGCGCCAAGACTGGCCCGCAGAAGAAGATGAGCCAGAAGGATATTTTCGCACAAAACCGCGTCCTGAACGCGGCGCGAAGGAAGAGAGGAAACACAAGGGGGTGACGCCATGTATGAAGAACGGATCTGGAGATTCCTGAAGGGGAAGCTGCTTTCCGACTGCGGAGCCGCCGGACTGATGGGAAACCTCTACGCCGAAAGCGGGCTGAACCCCGTCAATCTCCAGAACACCCATGAGAGGAAGCTGGGGCTCTCGGACAAGGAATACACCCAGCAGGTGGATTTCGGACTTTACGCCGACTTTGTCCATGACGGAGCGGGTTACGGCCTTGCCCAGTGGACCTTCTGGAGCCGGAAGCAGAACCTGCTGGCCTTTGCCAAAAGCAGGGAGAAGAGCATCGGCGATCTGGAGACGCAGCTGGAGTTCCTGTGGAAGGAGCTGACGGAAAGCTACGCCTCCCTGGCGCAGATGCTGCTGAGTGCCAGTTCTGTCCGGGCCGCCTCCGACGCGGTCCTGCTCCAGTTTGAACGCCCGGCCGACCAGAGTGAGACGGCCAAAGCCCGCCGGGCTGCCTACGGGCAGAAGTATTACGACCAATTTGCAGGAAAGGAGGCGGCCGCCATGAGCAACAGTCCATTGGTCTCCTACACAAAGCTGTCCCCTAACCATTCCGGTAGGCGCAAGCACGCCATCGATACCATCTCCATCCACTGTATGGCCGGTGATTTGACGGTGGAGAGCTGCGGAAACCTGTTCGCCAGCCCAAGCCGGAAGGCCAGCAGCAATTACGGGATCGGGAGCGACGGCCGGATCGGACTCTATGTGGAGGAATGCAATCGCTCCTGGTGCACCTCCTCCAGCTCCAACGACAACCGGGCCATTACCATCGAGGTGGCGAACAACGGGGGAGCCAACCAGGGATGGCCGGTATCTGACGCGGCTTATCGGTCCCTGATCGCCCTCCTGGTGGACATCTGCCGGAGAAACGGGATCAAACGGCTGCTCTGGAAGGGCGACAAGTCGCTGATCGGGCAGGTGGATAAGCAGAACATGACCGTCCACCGCTGGTTTGCGGCAAAGGCGTGCCCAGGGGACTGGCTTTACAGCCGCCACGGGCAGATCGCCGATGAGGTAAATGCAAAACTGTCTGAGGAGGACGAGGATATGGACCAGACAAAATTCAATGAGATGTTCTCCGCCGCCATGACGGATTATCTCAAAGGTCTTCAGAACAACAACTGCGGCGACTGGTCCCAGGAAGCGCGGGACTGGTGTATAAGCGTCGGGCTGTTTGCCGGAAACGGAACCGCAGTGGACGGAAAGCCGAACATGATGTGGCCGTCCGGGCTGACCCGTGAACAGGCCGCCCAGCTCTTCTACCGGCTTGCGAAGATGGTGGGGCTTGCGTGATGAGAAATCGTACAAGCCGAACCAGAGGCAAAGCTGGAAGAAAGCCGGACCTGTCGCAGTTTTCAAAATGGATGATCGCCGACATTCGTCCCCTGCTGTGGGTCGTGACTGTCGGCGGTTTTTTACTGGCCTTTTACTGTGTCTACAAGGGATACACCGGCGCGCTTCCGTGGATCGGCGCTATGGTGGGGCTCCCCTGGGGCGCCCATGGCATGGTGTGCAGCTTTTATCTGAACCTGTGCAAATCCGACCACCGGGAGGGCGGCATCACCTTTGAAACGGCAAAGGCCGCCAATTTCAACACCAATGTTTTACAGACGCCGGTAGGCTCCGTGGAGAGCCCGGCAATTTAAGGAGGAGTATCGATGACTGCGGAAATCATTTCCTCGCTGCTGATGCTTGTGGGCGGAATCACCATCCTGACCAACATCATCGTGCAGGTGGTCAAGAGCATCACCTGGGACAAAATTCCCACAAACTTGGTTGCGCTGTTCGTATCAGAGGCGCTGACGCTGGCCCTGGGAGGGGCCTATGCCTCGGTAAAGGGCATCGACATCGCCTGGTACATGGTGGCGGCCGCCATCGTGGTGGGGCTGATGTCCGCCTATGCGGCCATGTTCGGCTTCGATAAATTCAAGGAAGCCATCGAGGGCTGGAAACAGAAAAGCTGATCTTGAAGGAGGTGGCCGAACGTGATCCATTTCAGACATACGGGGGATTTCTCGAAGCTGACCCGGTTTATGGAACGGGCAAAGGAGGCCGTCCGTCTCGGCGATCTGAACAAGTATGGCCGGGCGGGGGTGGCGGCCCTCTCGTCCGCAACCCCGGTTGACTCCGGAGAAACGGCCGCCTCCTGGTATTACGAGATTACCAACAAGAACAACACCATCACCATCTCGTTTCACAATTCAAACATTCAAAATGGAGTCCCCATCGCCATCCTTCTCCAATACGGGCATGGCACGGGGACCGGAGGCTGGGTACAGGGAAGAGATTACATCAACCCTGCGATCCAGCCTATTTTTGACCAGATAGCAGAATACGCCTGGAAGGAGGTGACTCGGTCATGAGCAGGACGATCGACGAGAGAATCGTTGAAATGCGGTTTGATAACCGGCAGTTCGAGCAGAACGTGCAGACCAGCCTGTCTACGCTGGACAAACTCAAGCGGGGACTGGACCTGGACAACGCCGCCAAGAGCCTTGACGGGCTTGGGGACGCGGCGAAGCGGTGCGACATGTCCGTCCTCGGCAAGTCTGTGGAGACGGTTCAGGCCAAATTTTCGGCGTTCCAGGTCGTCGCCATGACGACTCTTTCCAACATCACCAATTCGGCGGTGAACACGGGAAAGCGGCTCGTGTCCGCCCTGACAATCGACCCCATTAAAACGGGTTTTCAGGAGTATGAGACCCAGATCGGGGCGGTGCAGACCATCCTGGCCAACACCCAGCACGAGGGGACCAACCTCCAGCAGGTGAACCGGGCCCTGGATGAGCTGAATACCTACGCGGATAAGACCATCTACAACTTTACCGAGATGACCCGGAACATCGGCACGTTCACCGCGGCCGGCGTCAACCTGCGGACCTCGGTGGACTCCATCAAGGGTATCGCTAACCTGGCGGCCATTTCGGGCTCCACCTCCCAGCAGGCATCCACAGCCATGTACCAGCTCTCCCAGGCCCTGGCCGCAGGCAAGGTCTCCCTGATGGACTGGAACTCTGTGGTCAACGCCGGTATGGGCGGCAAGGTGTTCCAGGACGCCCTGGTGCGCACCTCCGAGCTGCTGGGCACCGGCGCGCAGAACGCCATCAATGTGTACGGCTCCTTCCGGGAGTCCCTCACCAAAGGCGAGTGGCTCACCACAGAGGTGCTTACCGAGACCCTGAAGCAGTTTGCCGGCGCGTACAGCGAGGCCGACCTGATCCAGCAGGGATTCTCGGAGGCCCAGGCCCGAGACATCGCCCAAATGGCGAAGACGGCGGAGGACGCCGCCACCAAGGTCAAGACCTTTACCCAGCTCTGGGACACCCTGAAGGAGAGCGCTCAGTCCGGCTGGACCACCACATGGGAAATCCTGGTTGGCGACTTTGAGGAAGCCAAGGAAGTGCTGACCGAGGTGTCCGACGCCATTGGCGGCGTGATCAGCGAGACCTCCCAGGCGAGAAACGAATTACTCAGCGGCGGTCTCAGCTCCGGCTGGAAGCAGCTGCTGGACCAGGGCATCGCCGATGAGGGCGGGTTCATTGAATCCATCCAGGAGGTGGCCCGAGAGAGCGGCGACGCCTTTGACAAGCTGGTGGCCGACTCGGAGAGCTTCAGTGACGCGCTGAAGCAGGGGCTGACGGACGGGGTCGTATCCTCCGAGACCCTGACGCAGGCGGTTCATAACCTGCGGGAGAAGATGACCGGCATGTCCCAGGAGGAGCGCAAGGCGGCCGGATACACCGCGGAGATGATCGAGCAGATTGAAGCCTTGGACAAGGGACTTCAAAATGGTTCGGTCTCCATGGAGGAGTTTACGGAAAAGATCCTGCGCCCCTCCGGACGGGAAAACCTGATCCAGGCGGTCTGGAATGCGGCTAAGGGCCTGGTCAGCGTCATTACCCCCATCAAGGACGCATTCCGCGAAATCTTTCCGCCCGCAACCGCCGACCAGCTGTACTCTCTTACGGAGACTCTCCGCAGCTTTTCTGAGCGGCTGACCCTCTCCGATGAGACGGCGGACAAGCTGGGGCGCACCTTCAAGGGGCTTTTCTCGGTGCTGGACCTGGTGCGGCAGGGCGCTCTGGCGATTTTCAACGCTTTGGCGCCTCTGGGCAGCGGAGCCGGTTCCCTGGCTGACGGCATTCTCACCATAACCGCAGGGATCGGAGATTTCCTGGTCGGCATCAACGAGGCGGCCAAGCAGGGAGAGTTCTTTGGAACGGTGGCCCAGACGGTCGCCTCGGCGCTGGAGTTTGTTGTGTCCGGGATCGAGCGACTGACCGGATTTCTCGCCGACGCCTTTGCTGCCCCAGGCCTGGAATCCTTCCAGGCGCTTTTGGGACGCATCCAGACCCGCATTGGGCAGGTCATCGACGCGGTGAGCGGCCTGGGCGGCGGGGTCAGCGACGCGGCGGACACTATGGATTCCGCCCTGGAGAACAGCAAATTCCTGCAAATGCTCCAGACCATTTTCAACGGCGCAAAGACCCTGGTCTCTGGCATCATCGGCGTATTCGGCGGCCTTGCCGGCGCACTGGTGGAGAGCCTGAGCAACGCGAATTTCAGCGGTGTCATCGACCTGCTGAACGGCGTCTCCCTGGGTGCTATCGCCCTGGGCATTAAGAAGTTCCTGGACTCCTTCCGGGAGGTCACAGACAGCGTCGGCAGCATCAAGGAGGGCGTGATCGGGATTCTGGACGGCGTAAAGGGCTGTTTCCAGGCCTGGCAGAATGACGTCAACGCCAAGGCCCTGCTGAAGATCGCGGCCGCTGTCGCGGTGCTGTCCGCATCCATTCTCACCATTTCCCTGATCGACAGTGAAAAGCTGACGGCGTCCCTGGGGGCCATCACGGTGCTCTTTACCGAGCTGATGGCGGCCATGGCGGTGTTCGGAAAGCTGGACCTGAATGTCCGCGGAACAATGAAGCGCTCCACGGCAATGATCGCCCTCTCCTCCTCGGTCCTGATTCTGGCCTCCGCGCTGAAAAGCATTGCCACGCTGGAACCGGAACAGATGGCGGCGGGGCTTGCGGGCATCGCCGGACTGATGGCTGCCCTGGTGGCAGCCGCGAAGGTGCTGGGCTCCGGTTCAAGCTCCATCATCAAGGGTTCTGCCCAGATGGTGGTCTTTGCCGCGGCAATCAAAATACTGGCCTCGGCCTGCGCCGACCTGGCCCAGCTGGACCTTGCCGGACTGGCAAAGGGTCTGATCGGCGTCGGTGTGCTGCTGGCAGAGGTATCGCTCTTCATGAACGCGGCCAAGTTCAGCGGAAGGTCGGTGGTCACTGCCTCGGGCGTTCTGGTACTGGCCGGCGCTATGAAGGTGCTGGCCTCGGCCTGCAAAGACTTTGCCCAGATGGGTGTTGGCGAGCTGGTCAAGGGGCTGAGCGCCATCGGCGCGGTCCTGCTGGAGATCACGGCCTTTACCAAGCTGGCCGGAAGCGCCAAGGGGCTGATCACCACCGGAGCCGCCATGATCGAGATTGGCGCGGCCATGAAGATATTTGCCTCCGCTATGGCGGACTTCGGACGGATGTCTCTGGCAGAGATCGGCAAGGGCTTGCTGGCTATGGGCGGAGCCCTGGCAGAGGTGGCTGTGGCCATGCGCTTTATGCCCCGGAACATGGTAACCATGGGGGCGGGCTTGATCGCGGTGGGAGCCGCGCTGAACATCATTGCCGACGCCATGCGGTCCATGGGCGGCATGAGCTGGGAGGCTGTCGCAAAGAGCCTGGTCACCATGGGCGGGGCTCTGGCCGAGCTGGCCGTTGGTCTGAACTTCATGAACGGCACGTTGGGCGGTTCCGCCGCCATGCTGGTGGCTGCCGCCGCGCTGGCAGTGCTGACGCCGGTGCTGGTTACGCTGGGCAGCATGAGCTGGGAAGCCATTGCCAAGGGGCTGGTCACGGTGGCCGGCGCCTTTGCCGTCATCGGAACGGCCGGCGCACTGCTCACTCCGCTGCTGCCGACGATTCTTGGCCTGGGCGGCGCCTTCGCTCTGATCGGCGTTGGTGTTGCCGGCGTTGGGGCAGGTCTGCTCCTTGTCGGAACCGGCCTATCCGCCATTGCGGTGGGCATTACGGCCCTGGCAACCTCCCTTGGAGCGGGCGTAGCCATTATCGTGGCCGGCCTGACCTCTATCATCACGGGCATCGCGGCGCTGATCCCGGCCATTGCGGAGAAGCTGGGTGAGGCGGTGGTGGCCTTTGCACAGGTCATTACGAATGGCGCTCCTGCCATTGGCGAGGCCGTCAAGACCCTTGTCCTCACCATGGTGGACGTTCTGGTGGAGTGTGTCCCGGCCATCGCCGAGGGCGCTCTGGAGCTGGTTGCCGGGGTGCTGGACGCCCTGGTGGCCTATACGCCCCAGATCGTGGACTCCATCATGCAGTTCCTGATCGCGGTGATCGACGGGCTGGCCCGCAACATGCCCACCCTGATCCAGTCGGTGGTGGACCTGCTGATGTCCTTCTTCTCCGGCATCGTATCGGCGCTGGGAAGCATCGACACCGACGCGCTGCTGAAGGGCATCGCCGGAATCGGCCTGCTGAGCGGCATTATGGTGGCGCTGGGCGCTCTGGCCGGACTGATCCCCTCCGCCATGGTGGGTGTGCTTGGTCTGGGCGTTGTCATCGCAGAGCTGGCCATTGTTCTGGCGGCGGTGGGCGCGCTGGCGCAGATCCCCGGCCTGGAGTGGCTCATCAGCGAGGGTGGTCAGCTCTTGCAGACCATCGGGAACGCCATTGGCGGCTTTATCGGCGGCATCGTGGGCGGATTTATGAGCGGGGTATCCGGCTCCTTCCCCCAGATCGGCATGGACCTGGCCGCCTTTATGACCAACATACAGCCCTTTATCGACGGGGCAAGAGGTATCGACCCGGCCATGCTGGAGGGCGTCAAGGCCCTCACCGGGGCGATCATGCTGATTACGGCGGCCGATTTGCTGGAGGGTCTGACCTCCTGGCTCACCGGCGGCTCGTCCCTTTCCACCTTTGCCGAGGAGCTGGTGCCCTTCGGCGAGGCCATGAAGAAATTCTCCCACAGCATTACCGGACTGGACGGCGACCTGGTCAGCACGGCGGCAATCGCCGGAAAGACCCTGGCTGAGATGGCCGCGACCCTGCCCAACAGCGGCGGCATCGCGGGATTCTTTGCCGGAGAGAACGACATGGGGTCCTTCGGCGACCAGCTTGTGGGCTTCGGCGGCTCCATGATGAAGTTCGCCGCAAGCATCAAGGGGCTGGACACCGACGCGGTTCAAAATGCTGCCATCGCCGGTAAGGCCATGGTGGAGCTGGCTGCCACCCTCCCCAACACAGGAGGGGCGGTGGGCTTCTTTGCCGGCAACAACGACATGGACGACTTCGGCGAACAGCTCGTACCCTTCGGAGCGGCCATCAAAGCCTATTCCGACGCGGTCAAGGGGCTTGATGTGGAGGCGGTCACCAATTCCGCCATTGCCGGACAGGCCATGTCGGAGCTGGCGGCTACTTTGCCCAACACCGGCGGAGCCGTAGCCTTCTTCGCTGGCGACAACGACCTTGCCACCTTCGGCGAGCATCTGGTGTCCTTCGGGGCGTCCATCAAAAGCTATGCCCAGGAGGTGACGGGGCTGGATACCGACGCAGTCGCCAGCTCGACGGTCGCCGGACAGACCCTGGTGGAGCTGGCAAACACCTTGCCCAACACCGGGGGCCTGGTGGCCTTCTTCACAGGCGACAACGACCTTGAGACCTTCGGGGAACAGCTGGTGCCCTTCGGGGAGGCGATGAAGGCCTACTCCGACAGCGTGACCGGCATGGACAGCACAGCCGTAACCGCCTCCGCCACTGCGGCGAAGGCCCTTGCGGAGCTGCAAGCCTCGCTGCCCAATATTGGCGGCGTGGTGGATTTCTTTACCGGCGGCAACGACCTGGAGACCTTCGCAAACGGCCTTCTCCCCTTTGGAGAGGGCATGAAGGCCTATGCCGACGCGGTGAGCGGAATGGACGCGGGGGCGGTTTCCGCCTCTATTATCGCCGCCCAGGCCCTGGCAGAGCTCCAGGCATCTCTTCCCCATGTGGGAGGGGTGATGAGCTTCTTTACCGGGGGCAACGATCTTGGCCTGTTCGCAGAGGGGATTCTCTCCTTCGGCGAGGCCATGAATTCCTACGGAAACGCCGTATCCGGCATCGATGCCGGGGCGGTATCCGCCTCCGCTACTGCGGCTCAGGCGCTGTCCCGGCTCCAGGCGTCCCTCCCCAATGTAGGCGGCATCATGGAATTCTTCACCGGCGGGAATGACCTTGGGAAATTTTCCGAGGGCATCATCCCCTTCGGCGAAGCGATGAAAACCTACGGCGAGTCGGTGGCCGGCATCGACTCCAGCGCGGTAGAGGCCTCTGCCACTGCCGCTCAATCCCTGGCACAGCTCCAGGCGGCTCTTCCCCAGGTGGGCGGGCTTATGGAGTTCTTTACCGGCGGCAATGACCTTGGGGTATTCTCGGGGGGCATCGTGCCCTTTGGGGCCGCTATGAAGTCCTATGCCGAAGCGGTTTCCGGCATCAACGCCGACGCGGTCACGGCCTCCGCTGTGGCGGCCCAGGCGCTGGCACAGCTGCAAACCGACCTGCCCAATGTGGGCGGGGTCATGGCATTCTTCAACGGAGGCAACGACCTTGGAACCTTTGCCGCCGGCATCGTCCCCTTCGGCGCGGCCATGAAGTCCTATGGGGACGCCGTGGCCGACATCAACACCGGAACCATCACCGCCTCGGCCACTGCCGCCCAGTCTCTGGCGCGGCTGCAAGAGGCCCTTCCCCTGGTAGGCGGTGTGATGGAATTCTTCAACGGAAGCCAGGACCTGGCCGCTTTTGCGGCGGGCATCGTCCCCTTCGGCGCGGCCATGAAATCCTACGGCGACGCTGTGGCGGATATTCGGCCGGAAGCGGTGGAAAGCTCCGCCTCCGCCGGAATGGCCCTGGTGGAGCTGGCAAAGGCCCTTCCCAACACGGGCGGCCTGCTGTCCTTCTTTACCGGAGGGACCGACCTGGCCGCCTTTGGCGATGACCTGACGCTGTTTGGCGCGGACCTTTCCGCCTATGCGGAGGCCATCAGCAATGTGAAGGCGGACGTGGCGACGGCCTCGGCCAACGCGGCGGAGGCCCTCTCCAACCTCGCCTCCGGCCTGCCGGACAGCAGTCTGTTTGACAAGTGGTTCGGCGGAGACCAGACGCTGGCCTCCTTTGGCGGGGATATTTCCAAGTTCGGCGCGGCCATGAAGGACTATTACGGCCAAATCTCCGGCATCGACACCGGGCGGATGGCCGACGTGGTCGCACAGGTATGGAGCCTGCTGGAGCTGGCTGAGGGGGCCGCAGGGTCAACACCAGCGGTCTGACCGGCTTTGCCGACAGCATGAAGAAGATGGGAGACGCCGGCATCTCCGGCTTTACCAGCGCTTTCTACAACTGCGGCGACACGGTCAACAAAGCCGTGTCCAGTATGCTGTCCACCGTCAGCGGCGCCGTCCTCTCCAACCTCCCTGTGACAAACGGGGCCATGGAGACGGTGGTCCAGTCGCTGGCGAACATTGTGGACGGAAGGTCCCGGCCATCCGGACATCGACATCGGATATGATGCGGACCATGGAAGCATCCATCACGGCCCACTCCAGAACGGTGGGGACGCGATGAGGACGGTGCTCTCCACCGCCGTATCCAACATCAACCGCATGAAGCCGGAGTTCGAGACCGCCGGAAAGAACGCCGGGCAGGGCTTTATCAACGGCATCAACTCCAAGCTGGGCGGCGCAAGGTCCGCCGGCCGAAGCCTGGGCCTGGCCGCTCTGGAAGCGGCAAAGAAGGCGCTGGACAGCCACCTCCCGGGAATTCATCCATCTGGGCGAAACGTGGGCGAGGGTCTGGCCATCGGCGTCAACAACAGCATCGTCCCTGCCGCACAGGCCGCCTCCGGCATGATCGACGAGGTGATCGCCGTCAGCGAGAAGGGCGTCGATGCCTTTGAGGATTGGATCAACGAGAAGCAGTATTACGGCGAGCTGAGCCTGATGGACGAGCTGGCCGGATGGGAAAACCTCCAAAGAAGTACAGGGCCGGCAGTGAGGAGCGGATGAAGATCGACCGGGAGGTCTATCGGGTTCAAAATGAACTGGTTTCCGCCACCTACCAGGCCTCCCTGGACTGGATCGAGGAGGAGAAGTATTACAAGCGCCTGAGCACCGAGGAGGAGCTGGCCGCCTATGAGCGGATGCAGGCCCGGTATCTGGAGGGCAGCAAGGAACGGATGGAGTTGGACCGGAAGGTCTTCACCCTCCGCAACCAGCTTGTGGACGAGTCCTATCAGAACTCCATGGACTGGATCGAGGAGGAAAAGTATTACAACCGTCTGAGCCTGGCCGACGAGCTGGCCGCCTACAAGCGGGTCCAGAGCCGGTACGCCAAGGGCACCGAGGAGCGGAAGAAGCTGGACCGGGAGGTCTACCGGCTGGAGCAGGAAATCTACGAGGCCCAGCAGCAGTATATCGCCGACGTGCAGAGCGTTCAGGAATCCGCCAACCAGCGGCGCATCCAGCTGGAGGAGGCCTATGCCAACAAGGTCAAGTCCATCAACGAGCAGCTGGAACGGGACATCGAATCCCTGAACCAGCAGTATCAGGACGCGGTGGAGTCCCGGACCAAGAGCCTGTACCAGTCCTACGGCCTCTTTGACGAGGTCGCGAAGAAGAAGCGGTCAGCAGTGAAACGCTGATGCAGAATCTGGAGGGTCAGGTCCAGGAGTTTGGCGAGTGGCAGGATATTCTGGGTCAGCTCTCCGCCAGGGCGTTGACTCGGACCTGATCGCGGAGCTTCAGGAGATGGGGCCCTCTGCCATCGAAGAGATCCGGGCGCTGAACTCCATGAGCGACGACGAGCTGGAGAAGTATGTCTCCCTCTGGTCCATCAAGCACGCCCAGGCCCGTGACCAGGCGACCTCGGAACTGGAGGGGCTTCGGGCGGAGACCCAGGAGCAGATCGCGCAGCTCCGGGCGGACGCGGCGGTGGAGCTGGAGGAGTACCGGCTGACCTGGCAGAGCGAAATGGCCCAGCTGGAGGAGGATACCAGCCGTCAGCTGGCCTCCCTCCGGCAGGAATTCTCGGAAAATGTGGGCCTGATCAAGCGGGACACGGAAGCCAAGATGGCGGAAATGACCGAGGCGGCCCGGAAAATCCTGTCGGAAGCCGGGTGGACGGAGACGGGACAGCAAATTCCCGCCGGCCTCGCCCAGGGCGTGGCCCAGTCCAAATCCACCTTTATCGACGAGCTGACCAGCATGGCGCTGGCGGGCGTGGAGGCGGTGAAGAGCACGCTGGAGATCAACTCTCCTCCCGGGTCTTCCGGGAGCTGGGGTCCTTCACCGGCCTTGGCTTTGTCAGCGGACTGGCCGGCTATGCCGAAAGGTCCTTTGCCGCCGGCGCAGACATGGCGGACTCCGCCGTGGACGGCCTTTCCGGCGCCATTGCTGGACTCCCCGACCTGCTGAGCGGCGAGGCGGAGATGCGGCCCACCATACGCCCGGTGCTGGACCTGTCTGACCTCACCGGGGCCTCGACCCAGATCGACAGCCTGTTCTACCCCTGCGGTCCATCCGCCTGGCGGGACAGGCCAGCCTGGCGTTCCAAAACGCCTCCGGGGAGAACCGGATGACGGTCAAGGTAGACAACGACGACATCATTGAGGAGCTTCGCACCCTGCGCAGTGAAATGGCAGAGATGACGGAGCGCATGGAGCGGATGCGGGTCGTGCTGGACACCGGCACTCTGGTCGGTGAGATGGCGGGACCCATGGACAACGCCCTTGGACAGAGGGCGACACGGAGAGGAAGGGGAACTGAGCCGTGTATCATTCCATCACCATTGGCGGGAAAACACCTGGGATGACTGGCGGCTGGTCCCCGCCTCCCGGCCCGTGTTCAATCCGCCGGCCCAGAAGGTGAAGACGCTGGAAATCCCCGGCGGGGATGGGGTCATCGACTTGTCCCAATCCCTGACCGGGTATCCGGTGTACCAAAACCGGACGGGCTCTATCGAGTTTATCGTGATGAACGACTTCAAGCCCTGGCACATGGCCTATTCCGACATCATGGACTATCTGCACGGGCAGAAGCTGCGGGCAGTGCTGGAGGACGACCCGGAGTATTTCTACGAGGGGCGGTTCACCATCAACGTCTGGAAGTCGGAGAAGGACTGGTCGCGCATCACCATCGACTATGACGTGGGGCCCTACAAGTGGTCAGTCCTGTCCTCCACGGACGACTGGCTGTGGGACCCTTCAACTTTCAAAATGGCGTCATCCGCCCCGCCGTGTTCAAGGACATCGCGGTGACGGAGGAGATCCGGGCGGTGAAGCTGGCGGCGCTGCTGTTCGGGCTCCGGTGTGCCCCGTGTTCCGGGTGAGCAGCTCGGATAAGCGGGGGTACACATCCGCTTTATCAACCCCACGCTGGGGCTGGACGAGACCAAGCTCCTCCCCGACGGGGTCATCCAGTTCCCGGAGTTTGTGTTCTTCGGCGACCTGGGCGCCACGCTGGAGCTGTGGTGCGACACGGGAACGGGGTCCGTCTCCGTGGACTTCAGACAGGGAGGTTGTGACCCATGTATAGCATTTATGCAGACGGTGTGTGCATTTACAACGACGTCTTTTCCCTGGACAACATGAAGGTGGTCAACCCCAAGCTGACTCTGGAGGACAGCGCCGCCGGGTCTCTGGAGATGACCCTTCCGCCCACCAACGCGGCCTACGACACCATCGTCCGCATGGTCACGGATATTTCCGTGAAAAGAACGGAGAAGAGATCTGGGCGGGACGGGCCCTGTCGGAGAGCCGGGACTTCTGGAACAACCGGGTGCTCTACTGCGAGGGGAGCTGGCCTTCTTCAACGACTCGGTCCAGCCGCCAGCGGAGTATGCCGGGAAATCGGTCCGGGAGTACCTCGACCAGCTCATCGCCATCCACAACGGGCAGGTGGGTGAGAACCGCCGGTTCGCCATCGGGGCGGTGACGGTGGTAGATGAGGCCTTCCCACCTATTACACCAACTACGGTAAGACCCTGGAGTCACTCAACGCCCTGGTGGAAGCCTATGGCGGCCATCTCCGGGTGCGCAAGGCGGACGGGGTGCGGTATCTGGACTATCTGAAGGACTACCCGGACACATGCAGCCAGGTGATCCAGTTCGGGTCCAACCTGCTGGACTTTGTCCGGAACTGGGACTCCGCCGAGTATGCCACGGCCATCGTCCCTCTGGGGAACCGGCTGGACGACAGTCCCATCGAGGCGCTAGACGCCTATCTGACGGTGGAGAGCGTGAACGGCGGAAGCCTGTACGTCCAATCCGACGAGGCAGTGGCGAGCCATGGCTGGATCGCGAAGACGGTGAACTGGGACGATGTGAGCGACCCCAGGTGCTGCTGGAGAAGGCCAGGGAGTATCTGGCGGACCTTCAGTTTGACAACCTGGAGCTGGAGCTTTCCGCCCTGGACCTGCACTATCTGGACGTGGAGACCGAGGCGGTGAAGCTGCTGGACGAGATCCGGTCATCTCCCGCCCCACGGGCTGGACCGGCTCTTCCCGGTGACCAGGCTGGAGATCCCGCTGGACGCCCCGGAGAACACCCAGTTCAAAATGGGGATTCGGTACAGGTGAGCCTTACCAGCGTGAGCAACCAGACCAACGCCGCCGTGCTGGACAAGATCGAAAACCTCCCCAAGGCCCACAACATCCTCAAGGAAGCCCAGGAGAACGCCACCCACATCATGAACATGGCCACCACGGGCTACATCACCATCACGAGGGACGAGCACGGCTCGGACACCCTCTATATTTCCAACGTCCGAGACTACACCAAGGCTGACAAGCTCTGGAAGTGGAACATGAACGGCCTGGGCTACTCCAACGACGGTGGGAAGACCTTCGGGCTGGCCATCACCATGGACGGGGCCATCGTGGCCGACTACATCACAGCGGGGTGCTGAATGGCAACGTGCTCCGGGTGGGCGTCATCCGGGACTACAACTCCAACGTGATCCTGGACCTGGACAAGGGCACCCTGACCATGAAGAAGGGCTCCATCAACATCGGAAACGGAAACTTCACCGTGGACGAGCAGGGTAACCTCTACGCCAGGCGGGGTACCTTCGCGGGGACGCTGGCAGGAGCCAAGGGGACCTTCGGCGGCACAGTGCAGGCGGAGGACTTTTGGACAAGTACGGCAACAGCATGATGGACCTGGCCAAAGAGAAGTTTACCGCCGGATATCTGGACCTGTACGGCCTGACCGTCACCAACAAGAGCACTGGGGCGGTCACCTTCGCCGTGGGGCCGACGGGCCTTATCACCATCAACGGCCAGGTGACCATGGGGGCGGAGCACCATCAACTGGGCCCAGGTGAACAACCAGAACATTCAATCCAATCCGGCGTATTCTATGGCCAATCAAGCTTACAACCTGGCGGATGAAGCCTATGATTATGCCGATACCGCGTATTCCAGGGCCGAACGGGCTTATAAGTTGGCTAATTCCATTGAGATGCCGGGGTACATCAAGAGCACCTACATCGACCAGACCACGATCCGTTCCCCGGTCATCGAGGGCGGAGAGTTCTACGGCGAGGAATTCAACATCATCGCCGGGGCGACTTCGGAAGCTTCAACCTCTACGGTCCTTTCGGGAGCAGCCGTTACCACATGCTGGCCATCGAATATTTCGAGGGTGACGCCCCTCACATCAACATTTACAGCCCTGCGGCGGATACATCACCATTGGCCAGAGCCGCAACGGGATCGTCTACTTCAAGGGGTCGTGGATTTCAGCGCCGCAGACGTCCAAGGTCTGGATTTAGGAACAGGAGCATGACACAGCCATGAAGAAAATGTTAAAAATTCCGAAGTGTTTGAGCGGCTCCACTCGCTCAAGCCACTGCTGTCCCGGCGGGATCGGATCGGTTACATCGCCGCCCGGAACTACCGCTTTCTCTCCAACTCCCTGGTGGAATATGAGACCATCCGCCTCAGCCTGATCGAAAGTACGGAGAGGAAGGGAAGGATGAACGGGGACAGCCCACCTTTGTCCTCAAAATGGAGTCCCCAATTTCAAGACGTTCTGTGACGAGCTGGCTCCCTTCAACGAGATGACCCATGAGGTGGAGCTGATGACCGCCAAGTACAGCGAAGCGGAGGGAACCTGACGGGGAGGAAATTTTGGCCATCGACTGGATGCTGGAAGATTAGGAGGTGGTCCGATTTGGCCGACATCAGCAGTTTTGAAGAAGATTCTGGAGGCGATCTACGGTGAGGAGGTGCGGGTTCCATCCACGACGCCCTTGCCGCCATGAATAAGGAGTCCTCCAGCGCCATGGAGTTTGCCGCCACGGCCAAGGACTCCGCCAAGGCCTCCGCGGAAAAGCCAAGAACGAGGCGGACACCGCCGGGCAGAAGGCGGCCGAAGCCCTGGACTCCGCCGGGAAAGCCGCCCAGTCTGAAACCAACGCCAAAGCCTCGGAGACTGCGGCGGAGGGGTACGCGGACCTCGCCGTTGACGCAGCGGAACGGGCCGGAACCTCGGAGGAGAACGCCAAGGCCTCGGAGCAGACGGCTCTGCAACAGGCCAGAGAGGCGGAGGAGTCCAAGAACGCCGCTGCTCTCAGCGAGGCCGAAGCCAAGGCGGCAGAAGAGCGGGCTAAGGAGGTCCGCAATCAGGTGGAGACCCTGGGTGCCCAAGCCACGGCAGACGCCGCAGCGGCTCAGGAAGCCAGGACCGCCACGGAGGCGGCGCGGGACGCGGCCAAGGTTAGTGAAACCAACGCAAAGGCCTCGGAGACCAAGGCGGAAGACGCCAAAGCGGGCGCGGAAGCGGCGAAGGAAGCCGCCCTGTCCGCCCAAGAGAGCGCCGAGGAGGACGCCCTGACCGCCGCCCAGTCCAAGGAGGACGCAGAAGCGGCCAGGACAGCCGCGGAACAGGCCAAGGCCGACGCCCTTGACAGCGCCGCAGAGGCCGCCGGAAGCGCAGCCAAAGCGGAGCAGTACAGCGGCAAGCCGCCCAAGCCTCAAAATGGAACCTGGTGGATCTGGGACGCGGAGACAGGGGCCTATTACGACAGCCACATCAGCTGTGAGCTGCAAGGCCCCATCGGCGTGGGCATCCAGGACATCCGGCTGACCAAGGGTGACCACTCGCCGGGCACCACGGATATTTACACGGTGCATATGACAGACGGGTCTACCTACACCATTTCGGTCTACAACGGCCTGAACGGTACGGGCGCCGGCGACGTATTGGGTATCTCCTTCGACCTGGTCATCCCCGCCGAGGGGTGGTCGGAGGGGAGCGTCACCATTGCGGACGAGCGGCTTTTGGCCCTGGGCACCCACAAGTATTTCCTCAGCGCGGACGAAGCCTGTAAGGAGGAGTTCCTCGACTGCAATGTGCAGCCCAAGAACATCACCACCTCGGGCTTTCTCACCCTGACCTGCGACACAGAGCCGGCGGCGGACCTGACGGTCAACCTGATCCGGCTGGAGCTGTCGGGGAACGGGGCCATTCAGTAAGCAAGGAGGCGAAGCCCATGGAGATCGCAGTGAAAGCAACCTATGCCCATCTGGTCAAGGATGAGAGTCTGGTACAGAACTCCGACAAGCTCTATATTGTGGAGTTCCGCTTTGATCAGAGCTGGGATGGTTATGCCAAATCGGCTGTCTTTGAAGCCGGCGGCGTACAGCAGCCGCCTGTGGCGTTGACGGATGACCGATGCATTATTCCGGCTGAGTGTTTGAAACGGGCCGGAATCAATCTCAAAATCGGAGTTTCCGGCATTAAGGATGGGGTTCAGAAAGACACGGTATGGTGTCTGGCCAGCAAGATCATGTACGCGCTTGACCCCACACAACTGATGCCGCCCACCCACATCGATGGAGACGTGAAGGCCCAGATCCTTGAGGTCATCCGGGAAAATACTGCTACAGATGCAGAGGTTCAGGAAGTCCTCGACAATGCATTCCAGTCCTCCTGGATACCTCCCGAAAATCCTGAGGCTCCGGACAATACCGCCACTAACGAAGAGGTGGAGGACATTCTCGATGATGTTTTCGGCGAAGAGCCGTAAACAAATATTTTTAAGGAGGACATATTTATGTCTAAACACACTACTCTCGAACAGCTGAAGCTTCTGGCTCAGCGCACCAAGGGTGAGATCAGCAAGGTCGAATCCAAGTCCCTGGTAGGCGTTAAGGTCAACGGCGTTGCCCTGGCCATCGCCGACAAGATGGTGGACATTCTGATCGCCTCTGGCGCCACCAATGGCACCCTGGCGGTCAACGGCAAGGATGTTGCGGTGACGGGTCTGGCGGCCCTGGCCTACAAGGCTCAGATCTCTGAGGCCGATCTGGATACCGCTCTGAAGACTGTGCTGGACGGCAAGGCTTCCGGCGCCGATCTGGCCACTCTGATCGGTACGGATGCTGGTAAGAGCGCCCGCACCATCGCCAACGAGGAGCTGGCCGCTCAGCTGATCCCCGAGGGCGCCCAGGAGGCCCTGGATACTCTGACTGAGATTGCTCAGTGGATTCAGGATCACCCCAATGACGCTTCCGCGATGAACGCCGCCATCACCAAGCTGAACGGTATCGTTGCCGGTATTGGCGGCGACGAGGACGAGTACGCCACCGTAATGGCCGCCATTGAAGGCAAGATCACCGCCGCGCTGAAGGACATTGCCTCCGGCGCGACCAAGGTGGAGAAGTCCGAGGTCAACGGCAACATCAAGATCAATGGCCAGGAGACCGTGGTCTACACTCACCCTGCCGCTGAGGCGGTCGAAGCCGGCTTCAAGAAGGTCGGTAAGGACAATCAGGGTCATGCGGTCATCGGCGACGATGTGACCAAGGAGGATATCGTTGCTCTCGGTATCCCCGCACAGGACACCACCTATCAGCCTGCTACCAGCCAGGCAAATGGTCTGATGTCCAAGGAGGACAAGATCAAGCTGGACAGCATTGAGGTTGCGACTGATGAGGAAGTCAATCAGATGCTGGATGAGGTCTTTGGCGCCGCTGTTGGCGTCTGATAACCGCGGAGGGGGATGGGGTATTCCTGTCCCCCTCTTATTTTTTCGGAAAGGAGCTCTAACATGGCAGAGAACAAAGCCACAACCTTAGAGCAGTTGCGGGCTCTGGCAGAAAGGGGAAAACTCGATACCCTGAACCGCGTCGACCAGCTTTTAGAGTCGATCATTCCTCTGCTGGAGGGCGCACAGCATAGCGGTACTACCGTTACTCTGCCGGCCGAGAACTGGAGCGGCAGAGCTCAGACTGTAAAGGACAACATCCTTTTGGCTGACGAAAAATACTGGTATATTGTGTGCGCTGACGCGGATTGCTTTATGGCAGTCAGCGAGACTGGCGTGAAAGCTGACAATATCACCGTTAACGGTCAGGTCACCTTTCACTGCGAGGTAACTCCAACGGAAAATCTGACCATTTATATTTTGCGACTGGAGGTCGAGCAGAATAATGAGTAATGCAAACGTCGGCAAGGTCTTTAACATGACCGGCGGCAGCGGCGGAGGCGGTACTCTGAGGCTGGAGACCCTGACAATTACCAAGCCGCCCCAAAAGACCACCTACAAGTCCGGAGAGTCCTTTGACCCCACGGGCATGGTCGTTACCGCGGGCTATGGGTATGGTCTCACTTCGGATGTGACCGGATATTCCGTGTCTCCCCAAGTCCTTACGGATGGAGTGACGGAGGTGGTTATCACCTATACCGAAGGCCGCATCACCAAGACGGCAAGTGTGCCGGTTACTGTGCAGAAGGTGCTGGTATCCATTGCCGTTACCAACAACCCCTCCAAGATGGTCTATCACTATCTGGAGGAATTTGCCCCTGCGGGAATGGTGGTCACTGCCAAATTCTCGGATGACTCTACGGAGGAGGTTTCGGGATACACCTATCCCAAGACCGCTTTCTCTACTTTGGGGAGCCGTCCGGTGGAGATCGGTTATACCTATGAGGGCGTGACCAAGACCGCCAGCTTGAATGTTACAGTCAACCCCATTGAGGTGGCTGTCCCTGTTCAAAATGGAGTCCTTACCTATGACGGGACTGGCAAAACTCCGTCCTGGACTGGGTATGATCCGTCGAAGATGACCATTTCCGGCACGACCAACGGCGTGAACGCTGGGTCCTATTCCGCACGGTTTAATCTGTCGTATGGATATCAGTTCCCCGGCGGCTTGGATGAGGCCACGGTTGAGTGGATCATTGACCGGGCGGTCATCGCTTCTCTTCCGGTGCAGAACAATGTACTGGCGGCCAACGGCAAACCGCAGGCCCCCACCTGGGCCAACTACGACATCGGTCAGTTGACCATTGGCGGAGACCGATCTGGAACTGACGCAGGCGATTACAAAGCCACATTTACTCCTACCGCCAACTACAAGTGGTGGGACGGTTCCATTGAGGCCAAGGAGGTCAAGTGGACCATCACCAGCGTTATTGTACCCATTCCTACGCAGAAGGGCTCGCCGACCTATACGGGAGCGCCCCAGACACCGGAATGGGATAACTTTGACCAGGTGAATTCCAAAGTGCAGGTGACCGCACAGACCAATGCCGGCACCCACTCTGCCACATTTATTCTTCTGAATGGCATGTGGTCGGACGGTTCTACGACCAATAAAACCGTTCAGTGGAGCATCGGCCGAGCTTCCATCGCCAAGGTTCCCGCCCAGAGCGGAGCTTTGAAGTATGATGGGAACCCCAAAACTCCGGTGTGGGACGCCAATTATGATCCAAACAAAATGACGGTATCTGTAGAGGCGAAGGTCAACGCCGGCACAGGGTACACTGCCGCCTTTACACCGGATTCCAACCATCAGTGGTGGGATGGCACGGTGGACGCCAAGACAGCTACCTGGGCTATCGGCAAGGGCGATCAGGTCGTATCTGTAAGTCCGACAAGTGTGACGCTGAATACCGGCGCCCGAAGCGCCAAGTTTACCGTGACCCGAAAGGGCGACGGCGTGATCTCTGCCGTTTCCAATAATGTTGGTGTGGCTACGATCGGTAACATCAATCAGCAGACCGGCGAGGTTACGGTGAACAGTGTAAATAACATCACCGGCACGACTACAATTATTGTTAAAGTAGCTGCGGGAGCCAACTATCTGGCTGGGGCCGATAAGCAGGTAGCAGTCAATGCCCAGTTCGTGACCATCTACGGCGTGGAATGGGACTGGACCAGCAGCGGCCCCACCAAGGGTAAGCGCACCGACGGAGCGGCGGGCTTTGGGGACCCCAACCCGGCGGTGAACAATGGCTCCGGCTCCTCGCCCTTTGACAATCTGTACCCCTGGAGCGGCATGGTCAAGGAGACCCGCACCGGCGGCGTGATGGTCAAGGAGCCCAAGTATTGGTACAAGTGGACCAAGAGCGGTAAGAAGCTGAAGCTCCAGATCGCAGACGGCCCTGTGGAAGGGTTCCATGTTGACCCGGTGAATATGGACCGTGGGGACGGCCTTGGAGAGCTGGACTTCTCCTACATCGCCCGGTATCACTGCGCAAATGGCACCTACAAGTCGGAGACCAACAAGGCCCAGCAGGTGAGCATCACCCGGAGCACGGCACGAACCCAGATCCACAACCTGGGGGCCAACATCTGGCAGCTGGACTTTGCCCAGATGTGGTATGTAAACATGCTGTTTCTGGTGGAGTTCGCGGATTGGAACGGCGAGCGGATCGGCCGGGGCTGCTCGGCCAGCAACTCCAAGGAGAACAACGGGCGTACGGACGCCATGCGGTACCACACCGGTACTACGGCGGCCAATCGGGATACTTACGGTTTCACACAGTACCGGAACATCGAGGGCTGGTGGGACAATGTGTACGACTGGATGGACGGCTGCTATTACAATGGCAACGGCCTGAACGTCATCAAGAATCCCAATCAGTTCAGCGACAGTGCCAACGGCGTGCTTGTCGGTAAGCCGGTCGCTGGTTACCCGAAGGACTTCGACATCCCGACCCAAAGCGGGCTGGAGTGGGCGCTGTATCCCTCTGAGGCTGGCGGCAGTACGACTACCTATGTCCCGGATTACTGGAATTTCAACGGTAGTTACCCGTGCCTGTTCCACGGCGGTTACTATAGCCAGTACCAGGATCGCGGGCCGTTCTGCGTGAGCTTCAACAGTGCGTCGAACACAAGCTCCGGCATCGGCTGTCGCCTCCAGGAACGCCCGCCGAAGGCGGCGTGACCATTCCCCTGGGGAGGAGGGGGTTTGGGGTGAGGGGACCGCAGTCCCTTCCCCCAAGCTCCGGCCTTCCACGCATTTCAAAATGGAGCGGAAGGGCTCCTTTTCACCTTAATAAGAACAACATTTGAAACCGCTCTTCTTTGGTAAGAGGAGAGCGCGGGGTCGACTTTGCAGCAGACGATGTCCCGGATAACTGGAATTTCAACGGTAGTAACCCGTGCCTGCACCACGGCGGTAACTATAACCAGAACCAGAATCACGGGCCGTTCTACGTGAACTACAACAGTGCGTCGAACACAAACTCCAACATCGGCTGTCGCCTTCTTGAAGCAGACGCAGGCCATTGGGCCTGTCGGGTATGGCTGAACCTCCTATCGGTAGTCAGGGTTCCTCACCCTTTCTATTACGCAGAGTTGACCGCGCAGCACTTGCTGACGATGAGCCGTCAGGACACAGCCTGGTACACTTCGGGCCGGGTTTCGCCCCGGAACCACCCGCGGCGATGGAACGGCTGTGAGGCTACAAGGAGGATATTATCCCTGATGAAACGAGTGAGAGTTTACCAACAAATCCTTTCGGAAGACAATCTGCGCCTGGCCATCCGGGAAGTCAATCGGGGACACCGGCGCAACGGCGACCACAGCCTGAACAAGAAGGTCCTGGAGATCGAGGCGAATATGGATGAATATGTGGCGGAGCTGCGCAGGTTCATCGAGGACCTGGTGAGTGGAGACGCGCACATGCACCCGCCGCTGAAACGGCGGCGCTGGGACCGGAACGCGGACAGCGGAAAGGGCAAATGGCGGGACATCAACGAGCCGCTCTTGTGGCCGGACCAGTATGTCCACCATGCGGTGTTACAGCCCATGATCCCGCACATCATGCGGAGCATGGACAAATACTGCATCGCAAGCGTGCCGGGACGGGGAAATTCCTACGGGGTCAAGGCCATCAAGAAGTGGATGAAGGGAGACGCCGCCGGCACACGGTACGGCGCGGAATGCGACATCTACCACTGCTTTGAGGAGCTGGACCCGCCGTATGTCATCCAGGCACTGAAACGGCTGTTCAAGGACCGGGAGACCCTCTGGCTGTGCGACGCCTTGATGGAATACGGCGTGCTGATCGGCGCGTTCTTCTCCGCCTGGTTCCTGCACCTGGTACTCCAGCCGCTGGACCTGATGATCCACCAAAGGGAGTACGGCGTCAGCCACTACCTGCGGCAGATGGACAACTTCACCATCTTCGCCTCCAGCAAGCGGAAATTGCGGAAGCTGATCCGGGATATTCAGGCGTGGCTGGCCGACGTGGGACTAAAGCTGAAAGACAACTGGCAGGTCTTTCGGATCGGCTTTACCCCAAGGGTGGAGAAGGCCAGGGAGCAGCTGCCCGAGGCCAAACGGCGCCGAAGACGGCCGAGGATTCCGTCGGCGCTGGGCTACCGGTTCGGGCACGGTTACACCATCCTCCGAAAGCACAACCTGTTTCGGCTCAAGCAGTCGCTGCATTTATATTACTACCGAAGGGATCGAAACCGGGTCATCTCGTTTAAGCGGGCCTCCGGCCTGATCTCACGGCTTGGGCAGCTCCGAAAGTGCGATTGTCAACGGATTTTGGAGCGGTATTACCAGCCGAAGACCATGTTCGATCTTAAGAAAGTCGTCCGAAAAGAGTGCAGACGGCTTCAGAAATTATATCCGCCATACCAGGCGGCGTGAAAGGAGCGGCACCATGAAAGTACAAGGGATGGTTGACCCCGGCAGTTTTACCGTGGAGCGCATTCCCGGAAGCGGAAGAAGCCTTGTACGGCTTTTCCAGAACGTGACGCCTGTCCAGGCCGAGGACTTCACCGGATATGAGTACGACGAGTACCATGTGGAGGTGGAGACCTGGGACGGCATCGCGGCAAACGTGCGGGAGAACTACGAGACGTTCCTGAGAAAGGGAATGGACAACGAGATCGACCGCAGCAATCGGGCACTGTATTCCGCACAAGTGGATACGGATGCCATGAACGTGGACCAGGAATTCCGTCTGACTCTGCTGGAGCTGGGTCTGACGGAGCTGGATATTTAAGAAAGGGGAAAACTGCTATGTTGTACCGAACTTTGAAGCGCATGATCGAGAGAGGCCAGACGGAGGGTATCGAGACGAAGCTCGATATTTTCTATGCCGCCGACAAAATCAGCGAGAGCGAGTATCAGGAACTGCTCGGGATGCTGAGTCCCAAAGCCTAAGCTTTCCAAATTTGCCTGCTTTGAAGGAGGTTGGATGATGGCGGAAGAAAAGAAACCCACCTTTGTCGAGGTGGGTGATCGGTTAACATGATCAGCTATATCGAGTACCTGAACATACCTATCGCCTTAGGTCTGGCTATTATCGGCGTTTTTTTGATCATGCAGATCGTTGGCGAAATTTTGGAGTTTAAGGGGAAAGTCGTTCCCGAGTTCATTAAGATCAGGAAATATTTTGCTCGGAAGAAGCAGGAACGGCAGACCATGCGAGAAATGTCCGCGACGATTCACGATGTGAAGACCGTGTTGAACAGCGTGGAATCCCATTACAGCGAAGATAATATCGCCAAGCGTGACGCCTGGATGAAATGGGTAAATGATAGAGCAGTGGTGTATGATCAGTCCATTGAGGTTCTGAAAGAAGAAATGGATAAGAACACCGAAATCACCATGTCTCTCTACATTGAAAGCAAGCGCAGTTCGATCATAAGTTTTGCCTCGTACTGCGTTTGCCCTGATAATCCTGTGACCAGGGGGCAGTTTAAGCGAGTCTTTCGGATCTATGCGGAATATGAGGAGATCATCAAAGACAACGATCTTCAAAATGGAGAAGTAGACATCGCTATTCGCATCATTCGAGAAGCGTACGAAAACCACTTGAGAAACGGGTCATTTGTCGAGGATGTGCGTGGATACTGATGCGAGTGGATCTGGCCTCTGCTCCTGTATCTAAAGCGGCAGAACGGTGTAAAAAGAGGTGTAGGAGAGTCGATTATTCCTCGATTACTCCTACACCTTGACCGTTTTCACACCGGAAATACGGGATAATTGGTTTTTATAATATATTTTTAAAAGAACAAATAATTATAAAGCTCAAAATAAGAGAAACAAATCATTTAAAGGTTTATAGGAGGGAAATCATGTCGTATTGTGCTAAAATTCCAGAGGAAAATCAGGCGGCGGCGCTGCTGCACTATCTGGGCATCAGCCGGACCCGGAAGGGCTATTGGTATATCCGGTGGATTTTGGAGTGGGGGCGGCAGGAGGAGATGGACGAAGCGCGGTTTTATACCCGGCTGGTCCGCCGGTGCAAGGTCCCCCGCCTTCAGATGGCGAGGGATATGTACCGCGCGCAGCGCCGGGTGGACACCCTGCGGAACTACCTGGAGGAGGCAGAATCCGTCCAGGCCGGGGTGTGGGCGCTGCTGTGCGTTCTCTCCCGGTGGCTGAACCGCTACGAGGCAGAGCTGCCGGAGGGGGTCATGGGCGGCATGGGCTGGCGTCTGCGGGGGCCGGAGGGGCTGTGCGCAAAATAGCCCCTTTTCCCCCGGCCTTTCTTGGAGTATACTGGGAGAAAGGGGGAAAACTGCGATGCTTGATTTTCGGATGGATACCTTCCTGGCGGTGTGCCGCCACCGGAACTACACGCGGGCGGCGGAGGAGCTGAACATCACCCAGCCTGCGGTGACCCAGCATATCCAGTATCTCCAGAGCTACTACGGCGTCAAGCTGTTCTCCTATCAAAACAAGCGCCTCGCGCTGACCGAGGAGGGGGAGCTGCTGCGCAATGCCGCGCTGTGCATGCTCCACGACGAGGAGAAGCTGAAACGGGATGTGAAGGATCTGCGCCTGGGGCGGCGCTCCATCCGCTTCGGGGCCACCCTGACCATCGGGGAATACCTGCTGCCGGAGCGGCTGGCCGCCTATATGAAGCGCAATCCCCGCGTGGATGTCCACATGCTGGTGGAAAACACCCAGATTCTGCTGCGGATGATCAATGACGGCGAGCTGGACTTCGCCGTGGTGGAGGGCTACTTCCGCAAGAGCGAGTACGACTACATCATCTGGTCCCAGGAGCCCTATGTCTGCGTGTGCGCGGCGGCTCACCCCCTGGCCCAGGCGGCCCCCCGGCCCCTCAGCGCCCTGTTCGGGGAGAACCTCATCCTGCGCAACCAGGGCTCCGGCTCCCGGGATGTATTGGAGCGGGTGCTGGAGGAGCGCAACCACCACGTGGGCGATTTCCGCCACATTGTGGAAATCAGCGACCTGTTCGTCATCAAGGAGCTGGTCAAGGCCGACTGCGGCATCACCTTCCTCTACCGCAAGGCGGTGGAGAAGGAGCTGGCCGAGGGCTCGCTCTGCCAGGTAGCCCTCACGGACTTCCAGATCTCCCATGAGTTCACCTTCCTCTGGCGGAAGAACAGCGCCTTTGAGGCGGAGCTGCGGGAGACCTCCCGGGCCCTGTGGACACTATAAAAAGCGCAGCCGCTTTGCGGCTGCGCTTTTTACGGTCACGCCATGTCGCCTGCAAAAATTTTGGGCACGTCTTATCCAACAGAACGGGGAAATTCGTTAAAAGTTTGGCAATTTCGAGCCCTTTTGCCGGAGAAATAAAAAATAATTATAGCAGCATAACAATTTAAAAGTTTTCACCGCCGCGGCCCGGGTGGTATGTTTAAGGAGAACTTAACTCAATTAGGAGGGATTCAGCATGGGTTACTCGCTGAACGCCGTACAGGCAGAGGCCGTTTTGCAGGCGCTCAAACAGAACTACAGCGTCTATGCCCCGAAGCGCTTCCCCAAGCAGGGCCGCTACTCGGATACGGATGTCATCAAGTACGCGGAAGTAGAGCACTATGAGGACATCGTGTGGCAGGTCAAGTCCGATTACCCGGCCAAGGAGGTTCTTACCCCTATCCAGCAGGCCATCTTCTACTTCACAGAGGATGAGTACCGCGCCAGCAAGGGCCCCAAGAAGCCCATCCTGATTCTGGCCCGCCCCTGCGACATCAACGCCCAGCATGTGCAGGCGAAGATCTACGCGGGCAACGGCGGCTATACGGATCTCTATTATGAGCGGATGCGGGAGAAGGTCAAATTCGCTCTGATGGAGTGCAACGGCGGCGACGACACCTGCTTCTGCGTGTCCATGGGCACCAACAAGACCGACGACTACTCCCTGGCCCTGAAGTTCTCCGACGAGGGCGTGCAGGTTCAGGTGACCGACGAGACGTTCGCCCCCTACTTCGAGGGGATGCCCCAGGCCGGCTACACCCCCGCCTTTGTGGAGGAGAACGAGCTGAAGGTCACCGTCCCCGATCTGGACGACAAGGCGGTGCGCCTGGCCCTCAAGAGCCATCCCATGTGGAAGGAGTTTGACGGCCGCTGCATCTCCTGCGGCGCCTGTACCGTGGCCTGCTCCACCTGCACCTGCTTCACCACCCGCGACGTCATCTACGGCGACAACCCCGAGGTGGGCGAGCGCCGCCGCGTCACCGCCTCCTGCCAGATCGCCGGCTTCGACCAGATGGCCGGCCAGCGGGAGTTCCGCTCCACTGCCGGCGAGCGGATGCGCTACAAGGTGCTCCACAAGTTCCACGACTACAAGGCCCGCTTCGGCGAGGGCCACATGTGCGTGGGCTGCGGCCGGTGCACCCACCGCTGCCCGGAGCTCATCTCCATTTCCGCCACCGTTAACAAGGTCAACGCCGCCGTGAACGAGATCAAGGCCGGCCTGGCCCAGCAGTAAGAAGGAGGGGAACGAAATGACGAATCCGGTTCAGCCTCAGGCCTGTGAAATCCTGAGCGTGAAGAAAGAGAGCCGCCATGAGTGGACCTTCCGCGTGGCCACCGACGCGAAGCCCGCCCACGGCCAGTTCATGCAGCTCTCCATCCCCATGATCGGCGAGGCCCCCATCTCCGTGTCCGCCCAGGGCGACGGGTGGCTGGAGTTCACCATCCGCTCCGTGGGTAAGGTCACCAACGTGATCTTTGAGAAGGAGGCGGGGGATACCCTCTTCCTCCGCGGCCCCTACGGCAAGGGCTGGCCCGTGGAGCAGTTCCGGGGCAAGCACCTGGTGGTCATCACCGGCGGCACCGGCCTGGCCCCCGTCCGCTCCATGCTCAACATGCTGGCGGCGGACCCCGGCTTTGCCAAGTCCGTGCACCTCATCTCCGGCTTCAAGAATGAGGACGGCATCGTGTTCCACAGCGAGCTGGAGGCCTGGAAGGAGAAATTCTCCACCATCTATGCCCTGGACAACGACGCCAAGGAGGGCTGGCGCACCGGCCTGGTCACCACCTTTGTCAAGGAGATCCCCTTCGACTCCTTCGACGGCGACTACGCCGTTGTGGTGGTGGGTCCCCCTCCCATGATGAAGTTCACCGGCCTGGAGCTGATGAACAACGGCGTGGACGCAGAAAAGGTGTGGATGAGCTTCGAGCGCAAGATGTCCTGCGCCGTGGGCAAGTGCGGCCACTGCCGCATCGACGAGGTATACGTGTGCCTGGACGGCCCCGTGTTCCCCTACACGGTGGCCCGGGATCTGGTGGACTGAGGAAGGAGCGTGTGAAGGATGAATCATGATATCAATGTCAAGAAGATGCGCCTGAACTGCTTCCGGCAGTCCAAGGTGCCCGGCGAGTTCATGCTCCAGATGCGCGTGCCCGGCGGTATGGTGGACGCCAAGTACCTCAGCTATGTGGAGCACATCGCCAACACCTGGGGCGACGGCAACTTCCACTTCGGCACCCGCCAGACCTTCGACATCACCGGCATCAAGTATGAGAACATCCCCGCGGTGAACGAGTATCTGGAGCAGTACATCAAAGAGGTGGACGCCGAGCTGTGCGGCGTCAACATGGACACCGTGGCCCACGAGCCCCAGCCCTGGGACCCCAAGGCCGGCTACCCCACCATCGGCGCCCGCAACATCACCGCCTGCGTGGGCAACTACCACTGCATCTGCGGCAACTGCAACACCTTCGAGCTGGCCCGGAAGATCGAGCCCATCATCTTCCCCAGCCATTACCATATCAAAATCAACATCGCCGGCTGCCCCAACGACTGCAACAAGGCCCACCTGTGCGACTTCGGCATCATCGGCGTGGCCCGCATGACCTATCACCCCGAGCGGTGCATCGGCTGCGGCGCCTGTGTCCGCGCCTGTGAGCACGGCGCCACCCGGGTGCTCTCCCTCAACGAGGGCACCGGCAAGATCGAGAAGGACCCCTGCTGCTGCGTGGGCTGCGGCGAGTGCGTCAAGGCCTGTCCCACCTCCGCCTGGACCCGCCAGGAGACCAAGTTCTACCGGGTGATCCTGGGCGGCCGCACCGGCCGCCAGACTCCCCGCACCGGCAAGATGTTCCTCAACTGGGCCACCGAGGACGTGGTGCTTGGCGTGCTCAAGAACTGGCAGAAGTTCTCCGCCTGGGTCATGGACTACAAGCCCGAGTACCTCCACGGCGGCCACCTCATCGACCGCGCCGGGTACAAGAAGTTCAAGGAGATCATCCTGGACGGGGTGGAGCTCAACCCCGAGTGCCTGGTGGCCGAGGATATCTTCTGGCACGAGACCGAGTACCGCTCCAACTTCAACGTCAAGCCCGTGGCCATGCACCACAAGGCCGGCCCTCAGGCTTAATCCCCCCTCCCATTCCTATCCCAAACAGCAGGAGAGGCTGCCGCGGATCCGCGGCAGCCTCTCCTTTTGGTTACAGGCGGGCGGTGAGCTCGTCGGTGATGGCCTGGGCCGTCTGGTAGACCCGGTCGAAGTCCACGTGGGGGTTGTAGAGGCCCTCCAGCTCGTCGTGCATGGCTTTGGCCTGGGCCAGGGAGTCCACGGCCTCCTCCACCAGGGCGGCGGAGACCTTGCGGGAGAACTTGAGCCGGGCCTTGTTGCGGCGCAGCAGCTCCGCGTCCGCCATGGCGTCCAGCCGGATGCGGCGGTAGGGGCGTTTGGGATAGGGGAGGGAGGGGGAGGCGCTGACAAAGGCCAGGGACAGGCTGGGGATGAGCAGGTGCTCCATCCGGTCGGGGAACAGGGGAGGGACAGACGATGACATCGTGGCCCGACGCCAGCGCCCGGCGGCCAGGTGGGTGAGCATGGAGTGGGCCAGCCCATAGGTGTCAGCCAGCTCATAGACCCGCTTACACAGGGCGTCTACCGTCTCAAACTGGCACAATACCCCTTCCACGTGACGCCGCCCAGGAAGCGCTGCACCGCCCGGCCGGCCTCGCCGTCCCCTTCTTGACCTCCCGGGAGAGAATGCCCCGGGCCCGTTTGGCCATTTTGGCCTCCAGCGCCGGGGTGAGCAGCAGGGAGCGGAGATCCTCCCCGATCTGGGCCGCCGCCGTCAGACAGCGGTAGGCCCGCTGATAGCAGGCCTTGTAGCCCTTCATACAGCCCATCAGCTCCTGGCGCAGGGCTGGAGCCCCGCCCGGTCGTAGCAGTCGCCCAGATTGACGTAACGCTCCACCAACCCCGGATATTTTGGCTCCACGACGTGGGAGAGAGCAGCACTAGGACAGTTTTACAGGGCGTCACGCCCTGGGGATGCGCCTGCAAATTCAAAACTTCCAGGTAATTCGGATCTCCTGCTTTCCGGTTTCCCGGTCTTTCTCCCCAATCTCGATTTTCTCAATGAGGGCGACTACCAACTCCCGCGGAATGGTCTCCAGCTTCAGCAATTCTGGCCCTCTCCATCAAAGCGGCCTGTTCCAGCGGCTCTGCCCGCTCCCCAGTTCTATGTCAATCTGTGCCAGCCGCCGCTCCAGGCGGCTTTTTTCGGCCAGGAAGTCCTGGTTCAGCTCCACGAATTGTCCCTCACTGAGAATGCCGGATACTCGATCCAGATATAAATTTTTCAGCGCCTGACTCCGCCTTTCCAACTGTGTGGTCAGGGACTTCTGTTCCTGTTCCAATGCATCTCTGCGGGTGTCCGGCGGTGGTGGAAGCTCCAGTTCTTTCAGTTTATAGCAGCTTTGGACATAGTGGCGGATTCGCTCAGATACCAGCTCAATCAGTTGGTCCAGTCGAATGGAATGGCGGGTGCAGAGCTTTTCTCTTCCGCTGTCGGCGTACAGCTTGCAGCGGAGATAGGACACCCTGGGCCGGCCGCGCTGACAGTTGGTGGTCTTGCTCATGGTGCTGCCGCAGTCCATGCACTTGACCAGACCGGACAGCAGGTGGACCTCCCCGGTGCCGTCCGTTTTGGAGCGCAGGTCCAGTCCCCGCTGGACAGTCTGAAACAGCTCCCGGTCAATGATAGCCTCATGGGTGCCCTCCACCCGAATCCACTGTTCTTTGGGCATGTCAATCAGAGCCTTGGACTTGTAGCTCACCTTTTTCCGCCGTCCTTGGAGCATAACCCCGGTATACATCTCGTTGCGGAGGATGCGCCAGATGGTGGTCTTGTTCCACAGACCGTGGCTGTTGGACACCGGGTGACCGCTGGCCCAGCCGTGTTCCGCCTTGTAGCGGGTGGGATTTGGGATGCCCTGGTCATTGAGCAGTTTGGCGATCTCCTGCTTGCCGTGGCCCTCCAGGGACCATCGGAAGATTTGCCGAACCACCTGGGCAGCCTCCGGCTCAATAATGAGATGGTTGTGATCCTTCGGGTCTTTTGATAGCCGTAGATGGGAAATCCGCCGATGTACCGCCCCTGCCGCCGCTTCATGTCAAAACCATGCGGATATTTTCGGACAGGTCCTCCAAATACCACTCGTTGACCAGGCCGTTGATCTGCCTGGCCTTTTGTTGCCCTTTACCTCCGTGTCGGCATTGTCGGCTATGGCGATGAACCGGATGCCCCAGATGGGAAACAGGCCGTGGATGTATTTCTCCACCAACTCCATATCCCGGGTAAAGCGGGATTGGCTTTTGCAGAGGATAATCTGAAACTGTTTCTCCTTGGCCGCTTGAATCATCCGGTTGAAGTCAGGCCGCAGGCGGTCGGCGCCGGAGTAGTCCTCGTCACAGTAGATGTGGTAGATGTCCCACCCCGCCCACTGCGTACGCAACAAGCAGGGATTTCTGATTCTGGATGCTCTCGGATTCCGTTTTGTATTTGTCCTCGTCTTCTTTGCTCAGCCGGGTATAAATCGCACAAAGGATAGCTTACACCTCCCGGAAGGCATCCGTACTCAACGGCAGAATACCCTTGAGACGCTCTTCCTATAAAAGGTATTTCGGGTAATCGTATTATGATTCTGAAATATGGGCTTAAAGCCGTCTGTATAGTGCATTTCTAAGCCATAAGGTCACAGCCCGCCGGATGAGAGAAAGATCAGGAAATTGTTCCGAGGAGAGCCGCCGCTCCGTCACAATGAAATTGGTAGCTTTCACAAAATCACCTCCATAAAAGCTATGAATGGTGATGGACTAATATGTAGAGGGAAAGAGCCAGGGCAAACGGCAGAAAGCGCTGGGGCAGACTGTGTGAACTGTGAACATGGAAAGCGCCGCCTATTATAAGAATAGGCGGCGCTCTCGTTTGGCCGGCTTAATGGGCCGGCAACTGTTTTCAAGCGTCATTTCACGGCCGTATTTGAATAAGGCGTCAGTTCCGTAACCTGAGACGCGTCACGGTCAAGCTGATAAAGGTGAGCGCCATCAACGGTCATCAGATAGCAGCCCCGATACTGACGGGGGTACTGGAATACACGTTAAGCTGGAGACAGGGGAGGAATCGACCAGGACAAGTCCTTCCTCCGCATAGACCTCGTATTCCTCCATGGAGGCACCGAGAGCCCGAGAAGGGCGGGAGTACAGCTTTTAAACGCTGGATAGCCTCGGAGACGGTGAGAGCCTGCACACTGGGCTGGGTAATGCGCAACTCGGCCGCATAGACGGGGTGATGGTACAGGTGTCCCCTCCCAGGCAATTTGAGCTGAAATACACCGCCATCGCCGGTATCCTTGCCCATGGATACCGAGCCGCTGGAGACAGAGAAATCGGGGAGCTCCTTTACAACGCCGTTGGTGTCAATCGGAGAGCAGCCGTCCTCCTCCAAGGCTTGGACATAACTGGCCAGGGTATCGGTCATGGAGGACAGACCGGAGTAGACGTAGGAGTCAGGCTGATCCTCACTGCCCTCCTTGTGGGAAAATTGAATGTTTTCGGAAGAGAGGGTGGAGGTCAGGGCGGGGAGTGCAGTATCATTACTGGAGTACTGCTCCGGCGGGACATCCTTGCCGCCGCAGGCAGAGAGCAGAAGCGGCGGCAGGAGAAGCGGCAAAAGCCGCCGGCCTCTGGAACGCTCAGGGCTGGTATCGAATTTCAATCTTGTCACCTTCCGCGAGTAGTTGCTGAAACGGACTGTCCACGCCGTTGATCTGCGTGAGCACAGGGCGGTCCAGATGTTGGAAGTCCAGCCCGGACCGCTCCAGCAGATCCAGGAGCCGGTAGGGGCTTCCGTTCGGCTTCGGGGAGAGCGTAAGGGGCTGGCCGTTGAGAAAGACATGCCGTTGGGGCGGGACGGAAGCCTGGGCCGGCGCCTCCCGGGCCGGGAGAGGAGAAGGCGCCGGCGGTGCATCCATGCGCTCCAGACAGTCCCCCGACTGCAGCACCGTATGCCCCTCCAAGAGGCGCCCTTCACGCTGAACGGCCTTGCACCGCAGCTTGGTACAGAGCTCTGCGGCGGTCATGACACAGTCTTTGCCGGGCTGGGCAGGGGTAAAGTGAATACGGTCGCCGGCATGAATCAGTGCAGAAGGGGCGGCTTCCGCACCGTTGATGGCGAGTTGGGCGGGGATGGCGGGGGAGCCATAGAACACATTGCGCCTCCCGTCTATCCGAAGCAGCAGGTTTTTGCCGCTGCGGCCGATGAGATCGGAATAGCGGTACCCATTCATCATCAGCAGCTCCAGCACCGTAAGGCTCCCGCTGCGGAAGAGCTTGGCGGGGCTCCCGTTGAGCAGCACCTGATAACTGTCGCTGATAAGGCCGAGGCCGGCAGAGACAGCGATACCGAGAGGGGTGGTATATTCCGGATCAGACAGCGCGAAGGTATCGGAGTAGGCGCTGGACTGAAAATAACCTCCTGCCAGCGCTGCGCGTTTGGAATCTATGCCGAGGGCCGCGGCCACCCGGGCGCAGAGGGTGGGGAGCTTGCTCCCACCCCGCCGGCCAAAAAGACGGCGGAGGGAGGACCTCCATTGACCTGGCAGATGCGCTGTGCGATCTCATCGGCCAGAGCCTGGATGGGGCCGTCCAGGAGAGAAAAGAGCTCCTCCGCCGGCAAGGTCTGCTCCAACCCCAGAATATCGGTAAAGCTCACACTTTTACTGCGGCCCAGCTCCAGCTTCATGGCCTCGGCCGTGGGGAAGTCCACCAGGCATGCCCGCATCAGGGCTTCCGTGATTTCGTCGCCTGCTACGGTAGCCATAGTATACCCCACCACGCTGCCGTCCCTGCATACGGCGATGTCCGACGTACCAGCCCCGATGTCCACCAGGGCCAGGTTGAGAAGACGGAGATCCGCCGGAATCGCGGCATTTAGAGCCGCGATGGGCTCCAGGGTCATGCTGGCCACCTCCAGGCCGGCCTTCTGCATGACCGCGTAGAGGGAGTCCACCACCTCGCTGGGGAGAAAGGTAGCGACCACGGCGGCCTCCAGATGCTGGCCGGTATGCCCCAGAAGGGTGGTCAGCGGATAGTGGTCCAGCCAGAACTGCGTGGGAGTGTAGCCCACCAGGAAGAACTGCTGTTCCTCCGGGCCGTCGGTGGACAGCGCTTGTTCCGCATTTGCCACGGCGGTGGCTTCGAGCTGGTGGATACGCTCATGCCCCAAGGCCTCAGGGGCCGAAAGCTCCAAGGTGCTGCGGCCCAACTCGGTACGCAGAGCCCGGCCCGCGGCTGCCACGCAGGCGCGGGTAAGCCTTCGGCCGGAGGCTTCTTCCAGGCGGTGTGTCACAAGGGAGACAGCGCCGGCAACCTGGTCAATATCCTCGATCTGACCGTCCAGCATGGCACGTCTGGCGTGCGGCTGCTTTTCCAGGGCTAGTATGCGTATCCGTCCCTGCTCCAGGGCTCCCAGCATCCCGATGACGCTGCGTGTACCTATATCAAGCGCATAGATGAGCTCTCCTTCTTCCATTTTAGTCGGATCGGAGTGAATCGGCATTCTGGACGGCATCTCCCTTCGCAAGCTATATGTTTGGGGAAAAAGGAGGGAAGCCGCCTCAGTATGGGCTGAGGTGGCCTCCTGCACTTCTGATCAATCAGTATTTGCTGAACGGGTTGGCGGCGGTGCCTGCGGCTGAGAGGGAGGCCTGGCTGTCCGCGGCGGGAGAAAGGGGGGCAGAGGCGGAGTCAGCCTCTGACTTCAGCTTGAATTTTTGAATGAGCTGCTTCATCATGACTGCCTGGGAGGACAGCTCCTCGCTGGCGGCGGCGGACTCCTCGCTGGTCGCCGAGTTGGTCTGAACCACGGCGGAGATCTGATCCACACCGGTGGTCAGCTGCTCAATGGACTGAGACTCCGAAATTGCGTTGTCGGCAACCTTTTCCATGTAGGAAATCGCCTCGGAGGCGGAGGCAACGGTTTGCTGCATGCTGGAGCTTACCTCCTCCGCCAGGGACTTGCCGCGCTCCACATGGGACAGGGAGGTTTCGATAATGGCCTTGGACTGCTTGGCTGCCTGGTCCGATTTGGAGGCAAGACTGCGCACCTCGTCGGCAACCACCGCGAAGCCCTTGCCTGCACTGCCCGCGCGTGCGGCCTCTACCGCCGCGTTCAGCGCCAGGATATTGGTCTGGAAGGCAATGTTTTCGATGGTGTCGATGATCTGCCCAATATCCTTCTGGCCGGAATAGATGTCGTCCATTGCCTGGCTGAGCTCCTGCATGCGGTCGTTACAGACCTGAACTTGGCCGGAAGCCAAGTCAGATTTTTCCTTCGCGGTTTTGGCCGTCTCAGCGCTGTTCTGAGCGGAGGTATCAATCTCATTGATGGTGGCGGAGAGCTCCTGGACGGCGCTGGCCTGCTCCGTAGCGCCCTGGGCCAGGGACTGGGAACCGACGGACACCTGCTCCGCCCCGGCGGATACCTGATCGGAGGCGTTGAGAATCTCCGCCATGGTGGCGTTCAGGTTCTGGAGGAGATACTCAATATTTGTCTTGATGGGCATGAGCTGGCCGGGGTATTCCTCATGGCTTTCCACCGTCAGATCGCCGTCGGCAAGTCCTTTGGTGATCTGAACAATATCTTCAATGACTCTGCTAAGAATATCCTGGGAGGTGCGGACCGCATCACAGATGGTTCCGATCTCATTAGATGCCTCATAGGTCAGCTCCACCGAGAGATCGCCCTGGCTGAAAGCGACAACAGCCTGCTGCGCCTCCTGGAGGGGACGGGTAATATTCCGAATGGCGCGCAGGTTCAAGAGTATACCAATGGCAACAACCAGGACGGCCATAATAAAGAGAACAATCTGGCTGCGGCTCACACTTGCCTGTGTAGAGTCGATCTGAGCACCGAGGTCGTTCTGGACTTCACGAATGAGCGTATTCCCGTCACTTACGGCCTGATTCAGCTTCGGAGTGCATTGTGTTTCGATTAGCCGACGTGCCTCCTCAAGATTATCCGCTTGGAGGGCGGTATGGATATCCTCAAAGGCATTTTCCCATTCACGTACAGACTGAATATAAGTCTGGGCGACGCCGTCGGAATCTGTATAGAGGGTCTGAATCGTGGAGATCGACTTCTCGATCGAATCCACGGAGGCCTGAATCTCATCCATGATTGAGGTATCATACCCGGACAGCGCCATGTCCCTAAGCTGACGGGCAATCGAATTGACCTCCGTTTCACTGCTCTGGACGGCATAGGTAATGGCAATGGGACCTGTGAGGATGGATGTATAGTCCTTCTGGATTTTGATGGTCTGTCTGATTGAAAGGAATGTCAAGGCCAACGCGATCAGGATGGTAATTAAGAATACAATTAAAAGCCGCATTCTAATTTTAAGATTTTTTTCCATGTTGCACATATTTGCAATACACCTCTCCTAACATAGTCGGCGGCAGGCTATACAATATCTCCATACCGCCCTTTTTGCACATCGCCCCAGATCTGGCCATCCACCAGTGTAATGACCCGTTTCCGAAGCAGATTCACAAACTCCTTTGCATGGGTTGCCATGATAATGGTAGTACCATGGCGGTTTATCTCACAGAGCAAATGCAGAATATCCCAGATCGTGTCCTCGTCCAGATTCGCGGTCAGCTCATCCAGAACCAAAATGGACGGGCTGTTGATAATCGCGCGGGCCAGTTCCACCCGGCGGCACTCCCCATAGGATAGCTCCACTGGGTAACGCGCTCCCACATCAGGCAGGCCGACCATAGCCAAAGTCTTCTGAATCCGGGTTTGTATAGGCGGGAGCTTCCGGCTCTGCGTCAGCATGGCGACTGCGGATAAATTTTCGGAGATGGTCCGTTTCCGCATGAGCTGTGAGAGCTGAGGTACGCGGCCGAAAACCAGGCGCAGGCGGTCGCGGCGAAGCCTGGAAAGCCGCGTCAGGTTGATATCATCCAGAAAGACGGCCCCGGAGGTAGGGCGAAGATCCCCGGATATGAGCTGGAGCAGCGTACTTTTTCCCGCGCCGCTGCTGCCTGTGAGAAAGAGGAATTCACCCTGCTCGACCGTCAGATTGATTTCCTGCACAGCGGCCATTTGCTTTTTATCCTGCGGGTAATACTTGCTGACCCGCTCTAACCGAATTTGCGGCATGTGGACTCCTTTTGCCTGTATACAATAAAAGAAAAAATTGCTATAATAAAGAAAATATTATATAATGAAAATTTTGAGGTACTCTTATGTCCGGTACGAAAAACAGACCGCATAAAAGGCGAAATATAATACTTCTTGTTTTGTTGGCCCTCCTCTGTATTGGTGGGGTGGAGCTGCTGGTTTGCCGCTTTGCTGCGCCGGAGCTGTTCCAGCGGCTCGCGGCCCCCGTGGCAGGATTGATGCAGCGTGTCTCGGACTTCGGGGAGGCACTACACAGCAATTTGCAGGAGCTGCTTTCCCGACCGGGGGAAGATGAAATGGTGAATCAACTGGCCGGCCCGCCCGCCATTGAAGAGGTCCCTCCGGCGGAGGAGAGCAAGGTCACGGAGTTTGTCACCCGGGACGGGCGGGAGTATCTGACCGGCGGAGTCGTGGATCTGGTTTACTACAACCAGGGAGAGGAACCCTGGGCCAGCCAGACCTTCGGTAATGATCCGATCCGCGGCTACGGCTGCGGGCCCACGGCGATGGCCATGCTGGCCTCCAGCCTGACTGGGGAAGAAACCGACCCCGGGGCCATGGCCGACTGGGCCTATCAGCAGGGGTACTGCGCCCCTGGCAGCGGTTCCTATCTGTCCATTGTGGAGGGAACTGCGTCCGCCATCGGACTGAAAGCAGAGGCCTATGAGGCGGACTCCGCCGATGCTCTGGTGCAGCAACTGGCATCCGGACACCTTTTTGTTGCGCTGATGACCCGTGGACATTTCACCGAGCGGGGACACTTTATTATCCTGCGGGGCGTGACCCTGGAAGGCCGTGTACTGGTGGCAGACCCGAACAGCAGAGAGCGGAGTCTGGCCGCCTGGGAGCCGCAGCTCATTTTGGATGAGCTCTCATCCAGCCGCAGCTCGGGCGCGCCGCTGTGGCGGATCTCCATGCACCAGTAAAAAACGGTCGGGGCTAGGAATCGTAAAAGGAATCCTTTCCGCACAGGCGGCCGCTGGCGGCCCGGTCGGCCTGGACAACCCTGGTCCAGAGGGCGCGGTTGCGCTGAAGCTGCTCCTGGAGGGGGTGGGCAGCGGGACTGGCCGCCGGGGCCTGCCCGGACAAGAGCCCCTCCAGCTCCTTCCGGTCTTCCGCCGGAAGGATGCGGCACTGCTGCGCCAGGTTGGTCTGGTATTCCCGCAATTGGTTGATCGGCTCCTGCCGGAGCTGGAGAAAGAGCTGAACGGAGACAGAATCCCCCCGCTGTATGGAGGCGGAGAGCTCTCCCGTCAGCTCAAGCACCTCGGAGAGCGCCGCATAGATGCGGCGCTCCGTGGCCAACACCGAAGTGAGCTGTTGTTCCGTCAGCATTTATACGCCCTCCTGCGGAGAAGTGGCGGCGCTTTTTTCCGCCTGCCGGAAGCTGTCCCGCAGCTCTGAGGCCATTTCCTTCACACGGGCCAGCTCCTTGGCGTTGCGCCCCGAGACGACCCGGCTGAGCTCATAGCAAAAGTACTCGTACAGCCGGCTCAAATTGGCGCTGATGGGGAACTGGCGGTCAAGGGTGTCGTCCAGATAATGGATGATATCGACACTGCGGCCGACCGCTCCCTCGAATACCTCGTAATTCTCCTGACCCAGGCTCAATTCCGCCTGGGTCAGCCGCTTGATCAGTTCGTCGTAGAGCAGCAAAAGCAGCTCACCCTGGGTCATGGTATTTAAGGAGTCCTCACGGTAACGCTGGTAACCCCGCATATCCATATGTATCATGTTCCTTTCCGGAACGGCGGCGGCGTTAATAGCCGCCCATCATTCCCGCGAGACTGGAACTCTGGGAGTTCATCTGCGCAATCAGCATTTCCAGCTGGGTGAATTTGTTGGTGTAATAGTCCACCTTGTCCGACATTTTGGCCTGCCACTTATCCACCTGCTTGTCGATGTCCTTCATCTGCTCCAAAAGAGTGTTATTCAGAGCGGCAGAGGGGGAGTATTTGGAGCCGGCCTTTTCAATGAGAATGCCCTTTGTTGCGCCGGTAGTGGCCGCATAGCGGTCCGTCACCTTCTGGATGGAGGCCATCAGGCCGTCGCTGGCGGCGCCGTTTTCCTTGCTCTTGGTAAACGCATCCTTGACCTGGTCCGGGTTTTGTTCCAGTGCCTCGCGGAGCGCGTTTTCATCCAGCGAAAGGGTGGTCAGGCCGTCCTCATAGCTGGTTTTGATGCCGATGGAGCGGAGGAAGGAGCCGTCGGAGCCACCGGGGCCACTGCGGAGCGCAGGGCGCTGTACAGGAGGAGAGGTCCCGGTCCATAAACAGGATGCCGGTTTTGCTTTCTCCTCGTAGGCCTTGATCTCGCTCTCGGTCATGTCCGCCTTATCCTCGTCAGTCAGGGGCTTGTACCGGGAGCCGTCTGACTCTCCAGAGGCATGTCGGAATAGGCCTTTTGACCTCGGACACAATGGCGTTGTAGTCCTCCACCATAGTCTTGACCACGTCAATGATCTTGTCCGTGTCGGTCTTACTGGAGAAGGTGACCGGGGTTTCTCCATCTTTCACCTCAAATGTGCCGTTTAAGGTGATGGACATGCCATCCAAATCAAAGGTGTTGGAGCTACGGGAGAACTCCATCTTCTGGCCGTTGATGGTGGCGGTGAATTTTGCGTCCTGCCCAGCAGTGTAGTGATCCTTATCAGTTACATTGACTTTACCGAACAGCCGTTCACCCAACTCCCCGCCAATCTCAACCCGTCCGCCTGCGCCGGTTTCCTTGGCGGTAAAGACAAACTGGTTGGTGGTCTTGGAAAGCTGACGCTGACTCCGGCCTCGGTGTTGCTGTTGATATCATTGAGCACAGTCTCCAGGGCGGTGTCCTTGTTGTATTTGCCAATGGAAACGCCGTTAACGGTGAGCTCGTACTCCTGAAAGCGCTTGCCGTCCTTGTCCAGACGGAAACCCTGCTCGTCTACGGTATTGCCTTCGGAATCCACACGGGATGTCACCTTGCCGTCCTTGTCCTTTATCTCAGTCACATCACCAATGGCTCTGGCCAACTCGCCGCCGGTCAGGCCATTCAAGCCCGCACCGTCGCTCGTCCGCCCCAGCAGATCGCCCAAGGTTTTGCCAGTGTCCACATAGGAGGTCACACCATTCTCACCCAGGCCGAGCACCTCGCCGACAGGGGAGGTGATGCGGAAAGTGTCTCCATTGCTGACGCTGAAGGAGAAGGAGCGCTCTCCGGGGCCAGTAGTATCCATATCGACCGTTATCTTGCCCTTACCGAAGGCCTTGTCCAGACCTTCCTGGAGGTTCTGCTTGACCTGCTCATGGAGATTGCCCTTTGAGGGATCAATCTCGCCCAAAGTAAAGGTCTTGGTCTGGCCGTTGAGGGTGACGGTAAAGCTCTTACCAGAGAGGTATTCCGCTTTGGTGGCGTCTTCCTTCACCACCTTCTCGGTAGTGCTCAGAGTAAAGCTGGAGGTGCCCTCGGCATCGGCAGAAGTGACCAGATTTTAAGATCTCCGGTGGCACCGCTGAAGTGGACGTTGTTGCCAGCACCTTCTTGTCGCTGAGGGTAACGGTGCCGTGGCTGTCCACCTTGACATCAATGAGGGTATCGGCGCTCACCTGGTCGCCGCTGCTGGTGGTAATCTTCTGCTCCTTCAGCTTGTCCTGGAGGGCCGTTTGGAATTTGGCAGTGTCCAGAGTGCCGTCGGCCTTGTTGAACAACTCCAACTCTCCGAAGTCCAGCGTGACCTTCTTGTTGCCATACTCCAAAGTAAGGGAGCCGCTCATGGTGCTCAGCGGCTGTTTTCGCCCAGCTTGACCGGCTTGCCCTTTCCAAGGGACGTGTCCAGCCCGGAGGCGTCATGGGTATACCGGGCGGCCTCGGCCAGTTGTGCCACGGCGTTGAGCACAATGGTGCTGCTGCTCTTGCCGGTGGCGCTCACCAGATCGGCATAGGTCCCGTTGGCGGAGGTGAGGATCGCGTTGTTGAAGAAGCTGGCGCTGAACAGGTTGGTGGCGGGGAGTTGTGGACATATACTTGCGGGAAAACTCCACCAGCTTGTCGGAGATGCTCTGATAGGCGGACTGCTGCCACTGGAGCATGGTACGGTCCTGCCCCAACTGTGTAATTTTCTGCTGGTACCCCTGTACCATGCCCTCGATCATGGCCTCGGTGTCCATTCCGCTGGCCAGGCCGGAAATGATGTTGCTGTTTCGGCTCCCATAGATGCTGGAAGAGGAACCACTGCTCATAAGGCTGGAGATAGATGCCATGCTGCCCACTCCTTTCAACGTGCAACATGAAAATATGGCTTGATTGACAACCATTGGCTTTCTGAGTAAAATGGGTGTGTTGATAGGCCCCAATACTCTGTATTATGTTATCGTCCGGCCAAAGGGAAAATTAAGAGAGGATTTCGATTTTTCTGACGAAAAGGTGCGAAAACCTGCTCTGCTCCGGCCGGAGATGGGTGAAAGGGGTACAGGGGACATGGCGACCACCGTGATTGCGATTACGAACCAGAAGGGCGGCGTCGGAAAGACGACGACCGCTGCCGCGCTGTTGACCGGCCTGCACCGCCGCGGCGCCGCCGTATTAGGTGTGGATATGGATCCGCAGGGGAGTCTGGGGTTCAGTCTGGGGCTGGATATTGAGCATTGCACCACCATTTATGACGTATTCCGGGGGCAGGCGGAGCCGGAGCAGGCCATTGTACGGACAGATACCTGCGACATCCTTCCGTCCAACATTCTGCTGTCCGGCGCGGAGCTGGAGTTTAACCGGCCGGGACGGGAATTCCTGCTCAAAACCGCCCTGTCCAAGGTAGAAGATCAGTATGACTATATCATCATTGATACACCGCCGGCCCTCAGTCTGCTGACGGTAAATGCATATGTAGCTACGGACAGCTTGATTATCCCCATGTCGCCGGAGATCCTGAGCCTGCTGGGGGTTTCCCAGATCAAGGAGACGATCGAGAGCGTCCGCAGTTATTACAATTCCCGGCTGCGGGTATTGGGTATCCTGCTGAACAAGTTCAGCGCCCGGCTCACTCTGAACCGGGAGGTGCTGGAAATGGCGGAGCAGATTGCCGCACAACTGGATACCAGAGTATTCCAGAGCAAAATCCGCGGCAGCGTTTCTGTGGCGGAGTCCCCTGCCCACGGGGTCAGTGTTCTGGACTATGCGCCGCGCTCCAAGCCGTCTCTGGACTTTGAGGCGCTGTGCGAGGAGATCGCGGGCGGCTTTATACCGCACGGCGGACGCCGGACAGATGGGGAGGTGCGGTAATGGCCGGGAAAAAGGGGAGCCGGAGCAGCAAGACCGCCCATGTGCTCAACCTGCTGTCAGGGGGGGAGAGGCGCCGGAGGCGCCGGAGCAGCGCCCGGCGGCGGGGACAGAGCGGACGGAGGAGCCGCAGGCCGGGCCCACGCCTCCCCCGCCGCCCCGGGAGCGTCCCATCCTGCCGCCGATTGTGGAGGTGGCCCGCACCAATAGCGAGGCATTATCGGAAACCATTCGGAGCGCGCTGGAAAAGGAGCTGGAGGAAGAGCAGGCCCAGGAAAGGGCATTGGAACGGGCGGAAGAAGCGGGGGAGGAACATGCGGCCCAGCCCGCCGCAGAGCCGCCGGAGGAACCGGAGCGGCCCGATGACCCGGCAGAGCCCCTGCCCCCCTCCGCCCCAATGCCTCCCATGGCCAGTCCCATGCAGGAACAGAAGCCGGTGGAACAGGGACTTCCGGACGGGGCGGAGTGGGTGAATGTTATGCTCGGACTGGTGGAGGAGAAGGCGGAGCGCTATGTCAAAATGTTTGGCCTGTGCCCCTGTCCCCGCTGTGTGGCGGATGTGAAGGCGCTGGCCCTCACCCGGCTGCCGGCCAAATATGTGGTTCTGCCCGCCGAACATAAAAAACCGATGCTTAGCCTATATCAGGCGCGCTATGACGGCGATGTGACTACGCAGGTTATTTACGCCTGTAAGGCTGTGATGGATGCACCGCGCCACGGCGCGGCCCAGCCCGGCCTGGCATCAGATAGGGGCTGAATATTTCTTATAAGATGTGTTAAGGAAAGTATTAACATTCTAGGTGTAGAGCCGATAAATTCTATAAGGATATACAATTTTACGGAAAGGAGTTGAAAGATGTTGAAAGATATGGACTGCCAGAGGGTGCCCGTCGAGGGGAACGGTCACGGCGATGGAGGCAGCTTCCTGCACCGGCTGGTTATGCGGCTGTATGGCGGCGGAGGGGAGCAGGCGCAGGATGCGCAGGATGTGTTACAGGAAGCAGTGTTGCCCACGGAGCACCTGTCTGCCCCCTCCACGGAGCAAGCCCAAGCTGCTCCCCAGAAAAAGGCGGGTCACAGTGTAAATACACCGACCAACAGTTTGCTCTATGCGCTGTGGAGTGAGTGGAACGACATTCAAGTTGGAGTGAATGCATTTGACTATGTTCTGAACCTGCCGCTGGAGGATGGCCGGAACGGCAGGCAGCTTCTGAACGATGAGGAAAGCAAAACGGCGCTTACCCAGATTAAGCTGAAATTGATGAACTTGGCAAAGCAGCGTTTTTGGGAGCGCGGAGCGGATGCCCAGACCACGATGGATGCTCTGCCATGTGTGTTTCTATCAGAAAACAAAATGGTGGCATGGCTGTTTCTCTTTCCGCCGACCGGCGGCGGCAAACCAGCCTCCTTGGATCGCCTTGAGCATTCTGTTTGCGAAGCAGGCGTCTTATTCGGGATAGATCACGAGCGGCTGCAGCAGCTTGCGGATAGTCCGAGTACTTTCAGTTGAGTGTAGTCGCCTATGGACTTGCTCCCATCCCCGGAGATGACGGGCGGATTGTGGAACTAGTACCTCGGGAGCCGCCGCAGACTGCGCCTCAAGAGGGAGCGCAGGGACTGGTGGACTATCGTTCCAGCAGTTATACAAACATTATCCATGAAGGCGATGTGATCTGTGACATCATTCCTCCTTCTCCCGGAACAAGCGGAGTGGATATCGCGGGAAATGTCATCCAAAGCCGTGCTGGGCAGACGCCGCATGTTCCACAAGGGCAAAACACGGGCGTCAGTGAGGATGGGCAGCATCTGGTAGCGCTGACCAGCGGAAATCTCATTTTGAACAGGGTGTCTTTCGCATTCGTCCTACCCTAGTGGTGGAGAAAATGTGGATTACAGCACGGGAAATTTGGATTTCGTTGGAGATATTATCATTCGTGGAGATATTTGCGCTGGTTTTCCGTCCATACCACCGGAACCGTAACAGTTGACGGAGCTGTCGAGGGGCCATTGTGGAGGCTGGCGGTGATATAATCATTACCAAGGGGTACTAGGCGATAACTCCGCAATGATTAAAAGCGGTCGAACTGTAAGAGCAGCTTATCTGGAAAACTGCGTCGTATATGCAGGTACTGCAATCTTGGCGGATTGTGCCATAAATGCACAGCTTTACAGCGATGGTGCTATCCGCATTGTAAGTGGGCGCGGTACCGTTATTGGGGCCTGCTAACAGCGGTTGACCGAGTTGACGTAAATGTGATTGGGGCTCGCTCGGGGTATTGACTGAGATTGCACTTGGACAGCGCTCTTTTGCGCTTATAGAAGCAACGGATTTGGAGCGATCCTTGGAACAGATGAAGAAGGAACACAAGGAATTAGAGCGAAGTTTGGAATATCTGGAGCAGCAGGAGCCCTCAAAAGAAATCAGCGCAAAGATTTCTAATTTCAGACTGCGTTACGCCACAACCGGCCTGAAATTGACGCTATGCAGGCGGCTTAAGCTGCTGCGTGAGGAACGATTTGACCTAAGCCAGTGTCGGCTATGCTGCCAAGTGGTTTATCCGAAGGCGAAAATCAGCATTGGCTCAGATACCATTACCGTTTCCAACCTGGAAACACAATGCAATGTGCATCTCTCAAAAAGGAATTCAACTGCGCTGATTTTATATTATCAGTGACTGCGGTAGTTGTTTTCCAAGCAAAAGGGAGGTGAATATACAATATGGCGGAGAGAGTCCCGCTTGCTTCTGAGCTTTCCCGCATCATGGAGCGGGTTGCATGCGAGGTGACCCGACATGTCGGACAGTTGGAACTGCGGCCAGTCCTGGATGAGAACTTTCCTGCGGAAACGGGAGGCTGTCAAGTTCAGACTACATTGTACGGCGGTTACCACTCCCGGATTACATTGACTAGCAATTACCTCTTTTTCAACTTGGCAAAAATATGATGGAAGAGTCGCCTACTCTGGAGGATGTTGCTGATTATGCAGTGGAATACTTCAATGTGCTCTGCGGCCATATTGTGGCTGAAATCTTCGCGTAACAGGGTGACCGCAAAATTTTGTTGCCCTATTTTGGACATAAGGTTCGTTCAGAGGCTGTTCCCTTCCAAACATGTACCCAATTCTGCTGTCCGTATGGTTGGCTGGAGCTCGGATACGCACCTCTGCCTATGACTGCAATCAGTGCCAAACACGAAGGAGAGGAGAAAGAACTATGAGTAAGAAGCTGATGATTGTAGATGACTCCCGTGTGGTGTATGCCAGTATGAGTAAGATGCTGGAAAACAGTGGGTGGGAAATTGCTCAATTTTGCAGAAGCGGGGAGGAGGCGCTCAAGACCTACCCTGATATTCAGCCGGATGTCGTCACAATGGACATCGTTATGCCGGGATGGATGGGTTGGAGACTGCTCGCAGGTTATTGGAAAAATGGCCGGCCGCTAAAATCCTGTTTGTATCCTCATTGGCCTACGATGAAATGGTTGCACAGTCCAATGCTCTGGGTGCAAAGGGTTTCCTCTACAAGCCGTTCCATCGGGAAGAGTTCCTGACCAAACTTGCAGATATCGTATCAGTGTAATGGATCAATTGGCCCCGAAAGACAGAAAACCGGGTTATGTTTGACACATAACCCGGTTTTTGTCAGACTGCGGCGGTCCCTGACGAGGTTGTCATTGCTTCCATGTTTGGGCCCTGGGTAGTATCAGGATTGGATTTGTTGCAAAGATAAAATCCGAGTAAAAATAGCTTTTAACGTGGATTTCATTATACGAACGGAATTAACCGAAGAACACGGAACCATATCACGTAAAACGGTGCGCGTATGTGGGTCATTCCGGCCGTGCATACCGGCTCTGGGCAGCACCGCGGATCAGAGGCATTTATAGCAGGCATGGATACTCTGCGCAGAGTATCCATGCCTGCTTTGCTCAGGCGTAGACATCAAACTGATAGCCAGAGCGGGGGAGCATTTGCAGCAACTCCTGTACTGCCAGCTCCTGGGACTCCATTGCCTTTTGAAACGGCAAGCGTATAGCTCTGCTGGAGCTGTGCAGACGCAAGGCTGCTGGCTGTGGCAGCGATTCCATCCATCATGTTCATTCAACCTGTCTCCAATCCTTCAAAATCATCTGTGCGGACCCGACGGCGGGGTTACAGCCTCCGCCCTGCGGAACGCAGACTCCAGAGACGCGAGGAGCTGTGGAGTAGAGGGCTCTGGGCGGCCTCCTGGTTGGAGGAGACGGCCTGCTGCAGCTCGCTGCGGAGGATCAGCATCTCTTTGGGGCCTGAATACCCAGGCTCACATTTCCACCGGAGTCCACAGAGAGAACCGTGATACTGATATCCCCGCCAATCGTCAAAGATTCACCCGCTTTTCGGCCTAGAATCAGCATAGGGTGCCCGCCTTTCCCCTGGAACTCCGCCAGCCGATGCCGCATGTGGTAGGCATCCGATTCCAGGATGACCTGAATGGCCCGGCGGCTGTCCGGATTGACTACAACAGGGCATTTGAAGTTCAGAGTGCTCTCCTGCACAGGCTCCCGGACAACGCAGAGAACATAATAGCACAGGGCATGGCTGTCCTTGACCTCCATCTCACGCAATTCCTCAGAAGAGCAGGCTGATAGCTGGGATGCAGAGAAAAGGGATTCATGGCGATAAAGGCCAGGGAGGGTGGCGGCACTCTGCAAGCAGAGCATATTCCCGTCACTGCCGGCGAAGGGGAGCAGCAGAAAGGAGCGCTCCTCCTCAAACCCAAACAGGCCGTTGGGAAAGGTGATCACCTCGTCCGGAGGGACCTCCACGGTACCAAAGTATTTCGTTTCAAACTTCAAGGGCTGCCTCCGTTCAGGCCTTTGTATCCAGCGGCTCATAGTTGGGGTCGGCGGAAGGGGACATAGAGCGGGCCGCCGATGTATTTGATGACCACATCCGGCTGCTGTGTCACTTTGAACTCAATGTCGCCGGGGACAAAGGTGAACTGCATCTGGTTCATGCGCCAGTCGAAGTTGAGCTTATCCATCTCATAGCGGATGCTCATTTCCCCGCCGGTCCAGGAGATATCGGGGCCCACCTCCGGGAGAAACTGGATGCCAAGCTGAGCGGGCTGGTCCACGGTTTTGCTGTGCCAACTGGGGATCACATCCTGGTCAATTTTGGCCTCCATCATCATGCGGCCCTCCTGCGCCAGGACGGCGGTAGCCTCGTATGCCGCACGCTGTCCCTGGGCTGCCCCTGCTGGATGCTCTGGGCGGTGGTGGGGACGATAGAACTGCGCGCCTCAAAAGTATCAATGTTGACCCGAATGGGCTGGCTGCGGATCTGGAGCCCGCGTCGGTCGCGGAGACCTCCATCTGGGCGGTGCCCCGGGCATACTCAGATGGGCATTGGTCGTTTTCATCTGGATTTCAATTGGGATAGTCTGAATTTCAATCAAGGGACGCATTGGGACGTGCTCCTTTCCGTACAAAGGATAGAAATCACTTCATATAGTCCATCAGGGACTGAGGAATCACATTGGTGCCCACTTGAAGGGCGGCATTGTAACAGGTTTGGGCCCATACAAGCTCCAGAATGGCGTCCGCCGGGTCGATGTCCTCCAGGTTGCTGCGCTCCACATTGAGGGCATCGTAGGTGTTTCCAACTGGGTTCCGTTTTGTCCAGGAAATTGGCCTCAGTATCCAGGGTGGTCCACTTCTCCCCATGGCTTCGCGGGAGGCATCCAGCTTCTTGAGCAACTCCTCCGCTTCGGAGCGGCTTCCAACATTCCATGTCTGAGTCTCATGGTCATAGCCCTCAAAAATATCGGCCAGCCGGAGCATGATAGAGGCAAGGTTCTTGGGATCGCCGTCCGCGTCCACGCCGTAGCCCATGATACCGATACCGGAGATGGCGGAGTCAAAGGCTGTGGAGGGATCACCTCGCCGTTCCCGTCCAGCTTAAAGCCCAGTCCGATATCCACGTACTGGTGTTCCTCATTCCACATATCCAAGACTTCTTTGTTGGTCATGTCCTTACCGTTTGCGTCCTTAATTGGCTGTCCCTTATCGTCCAAGTAAATATCATCCAGGGTATCCGGATTGTCGATCTCGACGCCGCGGTAGGTGACAAAGCCCTTATCGTTGATAGCAAAGGGGCGTTCAGGAGTCCGCCCGGCGAACACAAAATTATTGCCGTATTTGCCGTTCATGGCCTGAATAATGGCCTCGGCGCCCTCTCGTATGATCTGCCCCTGGGTATTCAGGGTGCTGAGGTTGGTATCATTCAGGCCGCTGAGGGCGGGGACGCGGCCGGTGTCCTGTACCAGACCGTCATAACCGTCCAGCACGCTCTCCAGAGTGCTCCACGCCGTCTCGTACTTATGCAGGACGGTGTCGTTGTTGGAATACTGCGCATTGGTGGCGTTGAGGGAACTGTGAATTTTGAAGGCCCGGGTGGCCGCGGCGGGATTCGACGCATAGGAGCTGAACTGCCGCTGGGTCATCAGCTTGGTCATGGCGGAGTTCAGGAGTTGGTGGACTTCATGAGATTGGAGCGGTACATCCCAGGGAGCTGTTAGTTGTAATACGAATCATAATCAATACCTCTTATTGTTCCCGTTCCAGACCTTAGACAACCATGCCGTTGATCAGGGAATCCAGAGCCTCTTCCAATACTGTCATCAGCCGGCAGGCGGCGGTATACGCCTTCTGATAGACCATCAGATTCGTGGCCTCGTCATTCAGATCCACACCGGATACGCTGTCCCGGTCGGTGTAGACGGTGTTATTTACGGTGAGATAGTTGTTCAGCTTGGCAGTAGTACCCATCTGATCCTCTGCCAGGGTGGACTGGGTGCGGAGCAGCCAATCCTCGAACGACATGGAAACGGAGGAGCCCACGGCACCCTGGCGAATATCACTCGGATCAATCCGGTGCTCTTTGGAGAATACCTCGAGGAATCTGGCCAGGTTGGAGCGGTCGTCGGAGGGCGTTGGGGTCGGTGGAGGAGAGCATGTGCACCTTGCCCTCCGCCCAGTCCTTTGAGATGGCAATGTTACCGGCGGTGATCTTATCACCTGGATTATCCCGGTTCATAAAGAGATCCCGGCCCCAGTGACGCCCTGGGCCTGGTTCAGCGCGTTCATCTGCTCGGCAAACTCATTTGCCAGGCTGTCCAGAGCCATCTGGTAGTAGGGGATACCCGCTTAACGGTGGCGTCCTTATCGTTGTTGATCTCGGCTTGGGTGGAGTATTCGCCCTTCTCTGTCAGCATTTCCCGCAGGGACTGGAGGGAACCATACAGGTCGGTATCCCCTAGCGTAACGGGATCGATATCCTGGGGATTCTGCTTCTTATTGTCCATATCACGAAGAGCACCCAGCTTTACCTCATATCCATTTGCCTCGTCCCCGGTGGAAACCTTGGTTGCAAATTCGCCGTCAATGAGCGTGTTTTGCCTCCGGTGGCTTGACCGTGAGCTTCTCCACCATGAGGCCGCCGCCCACATCCTCCATGGAATAGGTGACGTCAATTTTCATGTGCTGACTCAGGGTATCCAGCAGCAGGTTGCGCTGGTCCCGCAGCTCCAGGCCCTCGTCCCACGGATATCGGAATTGCGGATGGCCACGTTCAGCTCCTGAATCTGGGAGAGGATGCTGTTGATCTCATCCACATCCTGCTTGAGGTAGCCCTCAAAGGTGGTTTTCAGCTCGGCCAGATCCTTGGCGGCGCTGTTGAACAGGTCGCACAGGGTGTCGGCGGACTGGCGGATCAGAGAGTCATAGCCCTCAATGCCGTTGGTGTTGGCCTTGTTGATCAGGTCGCGCAGATCGTTGAGTTGGTTGAGGATCAGGCCGTCATCCTGCTTGCCGTCGCCCTTGCCCACCTCGTCCAGGATACCGGCCAGCTTCCAGGCCGGCGAGCCATGAATCCGCCGAGCCCACATCGGCCTGGGACTTCCGGTAGGAGATGTCCAGTCCCGGGTCCCGGAGCTGGGAGACGCCGTTTACCAGTACGCCCTGCCCCACCCGCACGTTGTACTGGGAGTGGTAGCGGTCTGAACCGCCGGAGATCAGACTGACCTGGTCCAGGCGCTGGCGGGTGTAGCCGTTGGTATTGATGTTGGTGATGTTGTTGCCGGTCACGTCCAAGCCCTTCTGGGCGGCGTAGATCCCCAGCTTTACTGTAGTAAGAGAGCCGAATGTACTGCTCATGCTGTTACCTCCTATGCTCTGAAGTCCGTTTTCATACTGGTGGGCCGGGCCGGGGATGCCTGGTAGTGAGATTCTGCATCCGGCTCCACCCCGCCGGGCCAATTCTCCATCCACCCGGCGGAGCTCCAGCTCGGTCAAAGTACGGGCGGAGCCCTGTGCGGCCTGGAGGACGGCGTAGCCCTTCAGTACCTGCTCCACCATGCGGCTGGTCTCCGCCCGGTATTCCGGCGGGCAGTGGGAGGGCATGTCACGCAGGGAAATGCCGGTCAGGCCGAGTCCGGTCAAAGGGTCTCCCGTTTCTGCTCGCCCCGCAGGGCAAGCGTGAGGGCCTGCTCCCGCTTCATGGCTTCGTTCAACTCGTCCAGAGCGTGCCCTGCACCGCGTCAATCTTTGCTGCTCCACATGGCTGATCTGGTCAAAGAGCTGACACAACTCAGAAAGCAGCGCCAGGTAATCGCTGTATTCCACCTCAGTCCGCCCCTTCTGGAGCAGCATGCGGGCTGCAATTTCCTGGGGTCGGGCTGGTAACGCCCCTCCCGGATCTGGGCTTGCAGGGACTCAATTTCTCGGCAGGTAGGCCGGATTCGGATTTCCTGTGAAATACGCCCGACAAGCTCTTTCATGCGCGTTTCCTCCCCGCTTGGCTGTATACTGAGCTGGAACTGGTCGTAGACCTGGCGCTCTGCTTGGGGCGGGAGGTGCTGTGGGCTGCACCGGCCTGGGGGAACGGCCTGCCCTGGAACAGATACCCGGTGGATGGAATATTCAGAGAACATGAGATGGCCTCCTCAAGATAGCTGAACGGGAACGAATGAAACAAAGACTGGAAAATCTATTAGTTCTATCGTCACAGATAAAAAAGATAAGAACAAATTGGAGGAATACAGGAAATCTTTTCTCAGTTTTGCAGGTATAATAAGGAGGGCGGGCAAATGGGCCCGCCCTCCTTGGGCTGGCGTTATTTTGACTCTGGGGCTGGTGAAGAGTCGGTCTCCAAGGAATCTCGAAGCTGGAAATGGGAGGTCAGTGATTTAAGAATCTGAGACTGGTCGGAAAGTTCCTGACTGGCAGCGGCGCTCTTCCGCAGAGGCGGAGTTGGTCTGCACAACGCTGGAGATTTGCTCCACGCCCACGTTGATCTGCTCAAGGGCGTCCGCCTGCTGTTCAGAGGCGTCAGAAATCTGGTGGATCGTAGCCGTGATGTCCTGGGCACGGCCCACCACATTTTCCAGATAGGAGGCGGTCTCATTCATACTGGAGGTACCCCTCTGAATGGCGGACAGGGAACGCTGAATCAGGGCGGCGGTATTCTTTGAGGCGTCGGAGGACTTCTGCGCAAGGCTGCGCACCTCCTCAGCCACAACAGCAAATCCCTTTCCGGCGGCCCGGCTCGCGCGGCCTCCACTGCTGCGTTCAATGCGAGAATATTCGTCTGGAACGCAATATCCTCAATGGTCTTGATGATCTTTCCAATCTCGTTGGAGCTGCTTTGAATGTCCTGCATGGCGGACAGCGTTTCCTGCATTTTCTGATTGCTCTCTGCAATCTCCTGGCTGACCATGGCGGCCTTATCACTGGCATCACGGGCGTGCTCCGCGCTCTTTGAACATGGTTCAGAATATCCGAGGTAGTGGCAGCCAGCTCCTCAACCGCAGAGGCCTGTTCAGTGGCCCCCTGGGCAAGCGCCTGTGCTCCGCTGGCAACCTGTTCCGACCCGGAGGAGACGTGATCCGCCGCATTGTTGATCTGGCTGAGGGTGTCGCTGAGGGTATAGTTGATGCGGCGAATGGAAAGTAGAATTTGGTTGTAGTCCCCAATATAGCGCTCACGATCCTTCGAGCGGATTCGGAAGTTTCCGTCACTCATCTCATTCAGCAGATAACTGATATCCTGAATGATCGCCCGCAGGTTTTCCGTCATAGCCTGGAAGGACTGGGCGAGCTGCCCGATTTCATCCTGAGAGCGGATGTCCAGGTGTACGTCCAGGTTACCGGAGGCGATCTCGTCAGCAGCGGACACCACAGCACGGATAGGAACCAGCATTTTCCGGAGGACGGCGGTCACAACCAGAAGAAGCACCAGCAGCGATGCCACCGACAAAATAAGCAGCAGGCGTGTGGTCCGGGTGACGGAGGACAGGGCGTCCGAGGTATACACACCGGTCATGGACCACCAGGTTTCACCGCCCACCTGCAAGGGGCTGTAGAAGCAGGAGACCTGGTCGCCGTCCTCGCGGGTCTTGCGCATATTGAACGCATCCCCCTGGGCCATGGCGGCCTGAATGGCCTCCAGCTCGTCGGCCTGGGGTGTAAACTCCACCATGTTGTGTCCCACATCGTCCAGTGTTTCGCTGTCCCATATGATGGTTCCATCACCGCTGTAAAGGGTAGACCACATGGAGGTGTAATTGTTGTCGGAAATCTGGAGGGAAGAGAAGGAACTGAGGTCGATGACGGAGATGACCACACCAATCACAGAACCGTTGTAAACAATTGGAGTGCCGTAGGCGATAAGCAGCAGATCTCCATCCCGATAGGGGGCGGAAATGTAAATCCGGTTTTCCTGGGCGGGGACCCGGTAGGAGTCCTCTTTGGCATATTCCTCGTAGGAGGCATAGGCATCAACCTCGGCATCGGCCGAGGACATGTCGATATAAAACCCATAGTGCCGGAGGTTGCTCTGGAACTGATTGGGCTCAAACATGACGCCGATGCCCTCCAGCTCGGGGTTGTTTTTGACCGCGTTCCGAACCGTCTCCACAATAAACTGCTCCATATCGTATGCGTTGGAGGTCAGGGACAGGCCCGGATAAAGGGTGCTCTGCTGCATGGCAGCGGCGTCCCCGGGAGCGCCATTTGGTTTGGCGTAAATGCGGCCGATGTATTCCTGGATACCCCGGGCCGTATCATCCACAACCCCAAAGCTGTCCTGGATCTCTGTGCCGGTTGTCCTCGCCAGGGCGGACAGCTCGCCTGCAATGCCCTTCTGTATGCTGGTGCTGGTAGTGGAGATCGTCACTCCGATCAGAAGTGCAAAGATGACGGCCAGGACGGCCCCGATGATGACCGCCAGCTTAGAAGTCAGTTTCAGTTTCCCAAACAACATCGATTCCCCCATTCGGTATCATTGCAAAATGCCGCGTTATGGGCGTGATACCAAGTATTTGTGTGTTTATCTCAAACCGGCGGCAGCGTCTGCCGCTTTGCCGGGAAGTTCCTCTCTGTCAAACACACAGTCAACGATTGTATGTAATCGTTTTCTAATGTTTATATCGGACGGATAAACAAAAAATTAAGGGGAAAAACAACGAAAAACCTATCGGAAGTGCGGAATTTGGCTTTGATAGAGCCTGTTCCGATGTGGCTGGGCATTTTGGAAGGTTCCCAGCCAGTTGAGGTCGAGGGGAATGGGGGTAAGGAAGGTATCAGGTCGGACGGCCTCCCCGTGGAAATCGCTGCCCCCCGTGATATGGAGGCCGTATTTGTCTGCAAGACGCAGATAGGCGGCGGTCTGTTCGGGGGAATGCCGGGGATAAAAGCACTCAATCCCATCCAGCCCCGCGTCCTTCAGTGCACGGAGGATTTCCTCCAGGCGCCCGTGGGAGCAGCCGAGCTGGCAGGGATGGGCCAGAACCGCCTTTCCGCCCGCGTCATGGATGGCCGCGATGCATTCCGGGGCGCCGGCCTTCCACCGCTCAATGCGCTGGTATTCGTCCGTGTCCAGATAGCGGTCGAAGGCCTCCCGGAGGGAGGAGACATACCCGCGCCGGAGCATCACCCGGGCGAAGTGGGGGCGGGCGACCACTCCGCCGCCGGCGAGGGCCTCCACCTCCTCCAGCGGCACGTCCAGCCCCTTCCCGCGGAGAAACGCGGCGATGCGGTATTTCCGCTCCTCCCGGCTGGCGCGGAGCCTGCGGCAGAGCTCCGCCAGGGCGGGACACTCGGGGCCCAGATTGAGGCCGAGTATGTGCATGTGACGGTCCTCACCGGGCCCCCCAGCTCCACCCCGCGGAGCACCGTCAATCCGCAGGCTTGTCCCGCCGGACGGCCTCCTCCGCGCCGTCCATGGTGTCGTGATCGGTGACTGCCAGAATCTGAATTCCGGCCGCCAGGGCCTTGGCGGCCAGTTGGGACGGGGTATACTGCCCGTCTGACGCGGTGGTATGGGTATGCAGATCCGCCGGACAGGTCATAAAAACCGCCTCCTCAATTCTTCACCGCCACAACGCGGATGACGGGGGGATCGTCGTTGCCGTAGGGGGCGAAGCCGGTCTGTTCCCTGGCGTACTCGATGCGGAAGCCGGCCTGCCGGAGGGCCTCGGTCAGCTCGTCCAGCACAAGAAAACGGCGGTAGTGGTTGTCGTAGAAAAAGGCGTTGCGCTCCAGCGCCTCCCCCTTGCCGTAGAGCGGGTCATGGACGCTGCGCACCTCGATGAAGAACTTTCCGCCCGGCTTGAGGGCCCGGGCCATGCTCCCCAGGAGCATCCGCTCCTGCTTCTGGTTGATGGCGTGGATGGTAAAGCGGCTGTAGGCGTAGTCATAGCTCTCCGGCTGGTGGAGGGTGTGGCTGACGAAGTCGCCGCATACGAACCGGGCGTGTGGGACCGGCTGCTGCCGGAGCATGCTGATGGCCGCCTCAGACAGGTCCATCGCCACCACGTCCAGCCCCAGAGAGGCAAAGTAGGGCGTCCCGCCCGTTGCCGCACCAGCTCCGCCAGCGTCCGCCCCGGCTCCACCAGGGTGGACACATACCGGGCGAAGGGGGAGGGGCTGGTGGGACAGAGCTTGTTTTGATAATACAGGTTCCAGTAATCGGTATTGTCGATGGGGTGCTCCACGATATTCGGGTAGAGCGCCCCTTCGATCTCCTCTACCAGCTCCAACGGAGTGCGCTCCCCGTCGTTCTGGAGCACAAGGTCGGGGCTTTGGGGCTCGTCAAGGGCAGATCCACCCCCACCACATTGCGCCCCCCGGTATAGAGGCCCTTCTGGTTGCGCTGGATGAGGGTCTCTTTTTTGACCCGGATATAGATTTCCTTGTAATTTGGAATATGCTCCCGGTTCCAGCGGCGCACAGTGTCAAACATGGCGATGGAGCAGCACACCACGTCGATACCCTGGTCGGAGAGCAGCCTGCACACCCGGAAGATCCGGCCCGCCCAGCGCAGGCGCTCATCGTTGGTGTAGCCCACATCCTCGCCGAAGGCCACCCGGATTTCGTCCCCATCCAGATAGACCGCATTGGGCTTGGTGTTTTTGAGCCGCTGGTAGAACAGGCTGCCCACGGTCGTCTTCCCCGCCCCAGACAGGCCGGTGAAAAAGTATACGGTTCCCTTGTGTTCCATGTCCGCCTCCTCAGTGATACAGCGGCTGTTCCAGCAGCGCCGGGTCCAGCTTTAAAGGCTTCATCATTTTTAAAGGCTGGCCTTGCTTGTTTACAAACCGCAGGCCACGGAGCAGGAAATCCGCAATGCGGCGGCGGTTGCTCTGGTAGCCGGGAATAGGGGCGACAGCAGTGACATCAATGGGAGTCTCTCCATTTTTGAAGGAGATTTCCTTGCTCTGCACAACATCCTGATAGGATTTTTCAATATATCCGTCCAGACAGGTAAAGCCCCGGATCTTCTGCTCGATCCAGGCTTCATCCACAGGCTCGCCCTGATAGTAGTGAAAATCATAGCCGTAGCGCCGTATAGCGTCTCCCATCAGATATTCCAAAAGGCCCTTTCCTCGTCATTCGCAAATTCATCGTAGGTTCGGTATACCGTGGCCGGGTCGAAGCCCCGGGCATTGCCTTTCAGGGACTCAGGGTCAATGCCCTTCCGGCTGGAGCAGTAAGTCATGCTCTCGGTATAGGGAAGATCCAGAAATTCCGCCAGAGCAGTAAAGGTAGCCCTGGGGTTGAGCTTGCCGTCCTCAAAGCGCACCAGCACGCTGTCCCGGTAGAGCCGGTCCCACTGATCCACCATAAAGCTGCGGTTTACCAGCCGCTCAGCCAGCACATCAGGGACAACCTTGACTTCCTCTCCCTGGGCCTCCCGGTCCAGCATAAAATAGCATAGGTAAAGGGTGGTACCGCATGGAGGTGGTGGTGATGCTCCGTAGCATGGGTGTTTCCTTGATTCCCGGAGTGCATGGAAAGTGGGGCTGGAAAAACAGCGCCGGCGCAATGCGGGATCCGTGGTCCAGACTGCCGCTGATATCCTGCCGATTTAGAAAAAGGGCGACCAGAAAATCTTTCTCACTTGGATGCTTTAACTGGGACAACTGGCGGCGCAGCCGCGGCGTCAGCCAATCGAGCTTACGCCAGTTTGTCTTCACCTCTGCCACCGCTTTTTGTATATGGTCAAACATGATGGACTCATAGGAGAGCAGGTTCGGGTGCCCATAGAAAATCTCGTTGAAGAAGTCGCCTCCGTTGTGGGCGGCAAGCTGGGTATGCCAGATCATTCGGGTGACCTCCCCGATACCGATTGGTCGCACCGGATATTGAGCGTAGTCTATGCCGAAGCGGGCGTGAAAGTCAATGGGATACTGTTCGATCTCCCCCTCCATTAGAAAGACCAGCTTTTTTTCGGAGAGGAGGGGGCGCAGCTCCAGACACTGCAAGTAGGCACAGAATGTCGTCCAGTCCGTGTAGTGGAGGTAGATGTGGTTCTCCCGCCCCACCCATTCGCTCTTGCGGACGTTGTCGTTTAAGTATTCCAACTGGTACTGGGAAAACACATCCCTGGCCAGAACGGGCTTGTCCAGATCCCGAAAAAAATAGCGGTCAATCACCGGATCGTTGAAATTGACATATGCGCCGAACCGATGTTCCGCCTTGAAAAAGGGAATATATCCCTCGTCATTGAAGGGAAAGAACTGAACCGGCAAAGCCTCGAAGTCCGGAAAGTCCTCCCGGAACAGATAGGGATATTTGGCCAGGGCGGCGCAGTTGCGGGCGTACCGCTTTTTCTGATCTTCCGCGTTGGGCAGGTAAAAAGCCTGGGTCATCAGATCCATGAGCTCTGTTTGGTAAAACCCCCGGTTATAAAGGGAAACAAACGCCGTATAGGCCACCTGATAGTTTCCCTGGGAGAAAAAGAGATAGCTGGCCGCCTCCAGCTCCAGCTCCGGATTCCGTTCCGCTGCCTCCTGGAGAACTAGGCTATAAGCCGCCTGGGCCTCCTCCGTCTGCCCAAGCTCCGCCAGCCTGCGGGCGATTTCGATCGTATCCATAACAATGTTACCTCATTCCAGACAAAAGCGGGGGCCGGGCACTGAGCCCGGCCCCCGCGGCATTGTGGCTGTGGTACAGGTTTGACCTCTTACTGGAGGAGCTGCAACACGCCCTTCGTCGGCGCGGACTTCGAATGACTTGCTTCGCCGCATGCGGCAAAGCTCGCTCTCCGCCGCCTCCTCTCCCCACCGAACCCGCTTCGCTGGGCTTCGGCGGGGGCCCCGCTGTGCCCCAGGGCGGGGCAGCACGGGGGTGGGCGGGGGCATGCAGCTACTCAGCCAGCACCAGAGCTTACTGGAGCAGCTGCAGGACGCCCTGGGGCACCTGGTTAGCCTGAGCCAGCATGGCCTGGGCGGACTGGATCAGGATGTTGTTCTTGGTGTAGGCCATCATCTCGTCGGCCACGTCGGTGTCGCGGATGGTGGACTCGGCGTCCTGGATGTTCTCCGTCATGACGGACAGGTTGTTGATGGTGTGGTCCAGGCGGTTCTGGGTGGCGCCCAGGGTGCCGCGGACATCAGACACATAGTTGATAGCGGCCTTGATCTTATCCACGGCCGCCTTGGCGCCGGCCTGGGTGGAGATGTCGATATCGGCGATGCCCAGGGCCTTGGCGTGAGTGTCCGCAATGTTGACCTTCAACTGGTTGAAGTCGTCGCCGGTATCGCCGATCTGGAGGGTCAGCGCGGTGCCACCCTTCTTCACAGTGCCGTTGGCATTGATGGTAATGCCGTTCTTGGCGGCGGCGGCGATCAGGGAGTTCTTATCGCTGAAGGTGGCACCGTCGGAGCCGTCTGCACCCTTGGCGAAGGTGTACTTCATGCCGTCGATCATGACGAAGTCGCCTTCCTGAGCGGTTCCACTCAGAGAAACAGTGGAGTCCTTGCCAGCGGTCGTGGAGATGGCGGCAAAACCAGGTGCTCTACTGGTGACCGCCTTGCCATCCTTATCCTTGTAGCTGATGGCAATACCGGTAACATTTGCCTGCCCCGCCTTGCCGCTCTCGGAGGCCGCGCCGCCCTCTTTTGCTTTAAAGACAATGGCGTCGCCGGCACTGTTCTTGGCAATGTCAAAGAGACCGGACAGGGTGTCGTTGGCAGCGAGAGCCTTTTCGAACTGGCCGATAGTAGCCTTGGCAGCGAGATTATCAATCGTAACAGTGACGGTCTGCACCGTACCCTCGGCGTCGCGGTAGGAGACCACGATATCGGCGCTGCCGTCGGTGGCAGTCGCAGTTCCGGCTGTAAAGTCAGTACTATAAGCGCCGGTCACAGCGGCAGTCGTACCGATGGGAGCGCCGCCGAACACGCCGGTGATGGTGGTGGCGTCAAAGGTCTTGGCGACGGAACCGGCGTCCATGGAGCCGTCCAGCAGCTTGATGCCGTTGAAGTTGGCGGAGTCGGCGATGCGGTTGATCTCGCTCTTGAGCTGCTCAACCTCCTTTTGCAGGTTGGCGCGGTCGGTCTCCACGTCGTAGGTGCCGTTGGCGGACTGGTCGGCCAGCTCCACCATACGGTTGAGCATGTCGTGGACCTCAGTCAGGGCGCCCTCGGCGGTCTGCACCAGGGAGATGCCGTCCTTGGCATTCTTCTGAGCGGTCTCCAGGCCGGTGATCTGGGCGCGCATCTTCTCGGAGATGGCGAGGCCGGCGGCGTCGTCACCGGCGCGGTTGATCTTGTAGCCGGAGGACAGCTTCTCCAGGTTCTTGGACAGGGCGGAGGTGTTGTTGGTGTAGTTGCGGTAGGCGTTCATCGCCATAATATTGTGCTGAATACGCATGATGTCTTACTCTCCTTAACATTGTTCTCCGGGAGGTTCCTTCCTCCCGGGCCGCAGGGGTGGTGGGTGGCGCAGCCCGTAGCCGGCCGGGCAGGCCGCGCAGACCCGGAATCTATTTCAGACAGGGCAGCCCCGCCCGGGACAGCCTGTTTGAAATTTGGAGGAGGGAGGGCGGCGGTTTGGACTGAGGACGCCGCCCTCCAGTGCGTCGCACTATCTGTTTGATCGGTGCAAAGCTGGAATTATTAAGTCCTTTTTGAAAAAATTTTTGGAACTGCGGAATTTGCCTGGAAGGGGTTAATTTTTGAAACGGATGGACGATTTAAAAATATAGAGAATATCCTCTAGTTCTATATGGATTTGATTTACTGGAAAGGAAGATTGTACCTATGCGTTATGAATTGACTCAGGACCTGCTGACCGGCAACCAGTTGATTGACAGTGAGCACAGACAGCTTTTTGACGCCATCAACGCCCTGCTGGACGCCTGTGCCCAGGGGGCCGGACGCACCAAGATCAATGAAACCGTGCAGTTTCTGAACAGCTATGTCAGCAAGCATTTCCGCGATGAGGAGCAGCTCCAGCTTCAAAGCAAATACCCTGGCTACAACGCCCACCACACCTTCCACGAGGGGTATAAGCGCGAATTGGCTGCGGCGGCCAACCAGATCGGCGCGGAGGGGCCCAGTGTGAAATCCCTGCATACCCTCAACACTCTGGTGGGCACACTGATTACACATATCCGCACCGAGGACAAGCGGGTTGCCCGCCACGTTAAGGGCGGCTGAGGCGGTGGGCGCCCCTGGGCAACGGCCGGGGATGCCCGCGGCGGCGGGGCGGCTTCTGCGGAAACCGTTTTCACGCCCTTTGCCCGCTGCCGCGCTAACGGAGGAGTACACCATGCGCGAAACACTGTTCGACTACTGTAAACGAACCGGGGAGCTGGAGCTGCTCCGGCAGTGGAATTCTGAGCGAAACGGAGCGCTTACCCCTGAGACGGTGAGCTATGGAAGTAAAAAGAAGGTGTGGTGGCGCTGTGGGAAAGGCCATGAGTGGCAGGCAGAAGTGACGAGCAGGACCAGCAACCACACAGGCTGCCCCTTTTGCAGGGGCGTCATGGCGTGGCCGGGAGAGACGGATTTTGCCACGCTATGGCCGGAGCTGGCCGCCCAGTGGCACCCGACCAGAAACGGAGCGCTCACCCCGAGCGAGGTGCTCCCCGGCAGCCACCGGAAGGTGTGGTGGCGCTGCGAGAAGGGCCATGAGTGGCAGGCGGAGGTAAAGACAAGGGTAAACGGCTGCGGCTGTCCGGTCTGCGCCAACCGTAAGCTGGCGGAAGGGGAAAACGACCTGGCAACCCTGCGCCCTGAGCTGGCCGCCCAGTGGCATCCAACCCGGAACGGAAGCCTGACCCCCGGAGACCTTACGGCTGGTACCAGACGCAAGGTATGGTGGCGCTGCGACAAAGGCCATGAATGGCAGGCCAGTGTGCTGTCACGAACCAGTCTGGGAAACGGCTGTCCGGTCTGTGCCGGCAAGCAGATCATTCCGGGAGAAAACGATTTGGCCAGCCAGTTTCCCCAACTGGCCGCTCAATGGCATCCGGACAAAAACGGCGCCCTGAGGCCGGAGAATGTCTCACCCAACAGCAATCGAAAGGTCTGGTGGCTCTGTCCCCTGGGCCACGCGTGGAAGGCCACGGTGACCTCCAGGAGCAGGGAGGGGGCGGGGTGTCCCTTCTGCGCCGGGCGGAAGGTTTGGCCCGGCTTTAACGACCTGGAGACCGTGGAGCCGAAGGTCGCCGCCCAGTGGCACCCGACGCTGAACGGCCAGTTGACGCCCAGAATGGTGACGGCTGGGAGCCGGAGAAAGGTCTGGTGGCAGTGCCCGGAGGGACATGTGTGGAAGGCGGTCGTCTACTCCAGGGCTGGAAAACGAAAGTGCGGCTGTCCGGTCTGTGCCGGACGGATCAGCGAAGCGCGGATGAAGGCATACCGGCACATGGTGGGGGAACAGCAAGGGAAAACGGAGCGCTGAACGGCTGTTCACTGCACGGATAAGAAAATAGGCAACAAAAAAGCTGCATGGAATTCAATTCCATGCAGCTTTTTGTTGCGGGGACGCCTGGGCTTTGGGAAGTCTGCTTTACGGCGGAAGATCCCATATGGTTACTGCGGAGGCTGAGCAGTACCGGTATCGTCCTTGCGGAAGGTGAATCCCCCGGTCAGCTCCTTTAGCAGCTGAGCCTGCCCCGAGAGCTCCTCGCTGGCCGCAGCGCTCTCCTCTGCTGTGGCGGAATTCGTCTGTACCACACTGGAGATCTGGTCAACGCCCTCGGATACCTGGTCAATGGAGTGGGCCTCCGAGACAATGTTGCCGGCCACATGGTCAATGAAAGCGACGGTATCCCGAACCAGACGGGTGGTCTCTTCCAGAACCGCGCTGACCTCCCCAGTCAACTGGCCGCCCCGCTCCACATGTTTGGTGGAGCGCTCGATCATCTCCTTGGTCTGCTTGGCGGCGTGGTCCGATTTGGCGGCCAGATTGCGCACTTCGTCGGCCACGACTGCGAAGCCCTTTCCGCTGGAGCCGGCCCGGGCGGCCTCCACCGCGGCATTCAGAGCCAGGATATTCGTCTGAAACGCAATGTTTTCAATTGTTTCAATGATTTGGCTGATCTCCTGGTGCCCCTTCAGAATATCGGACATGGCATCCGTCAGCGCAGACATCTTTTCATGGCTCACAGTCACCTTTTCGCCAGCCAGGCCGGACTTTTCCTTGACCTGGGTGGAGGCCTCGGCATTTTCCCGGGCTGTGCTGTCGATCTCGGATATGGTAGCGGAGAGCTCCTCCACCGCGCTGGCCTGCTCCGTGGCGCCCTGTGCGAGCGCCTGCGCGCCGGAGGATACCTGCTCGGCGCCGGCGGAAACCTGGTCCGCGGCCAGATTGATTTGCTGAAGCGTGCGACTGAGGTTGCGGTTGATGTTGCGCACGGAGGCCAGGATATTCGTATAGTCGCCCTGGTAGAGGTCATAATCCCTCGAACGGACATCAAAGTTCCCGTCGGCCATCTCCCCCAACAGGTAGCCAATATCACCGATCAGCTCCTGAAGCCGCGTGGTGATCTGCCGGGTAGTGAGCGAAAGGACACCGATCTCATCTCTGCGCTCGTAAGTGGGGACAGGGGAGGACAGGTCTCCCTGCTCCAGAAGCTGAAGGCGCTCGGCGCAGGCCCGGATCGGATTGCCGATCTCGCCCGCCATTCGAACCGCCAGGAGGATGGCAATGACCAGGATGACAATTAAAAGAATGGCGGTCAGAAGTGTGCTTGTATAGGTGGTGCCCAGAAAATCCTTAACGGGCGCGGTGACAGCGACGGTCCAGCCGTCGGTCTGGGGAACCGGGGCGTAGGCCAGATATTTCTGGGCGCCGCTTATCTCATAGCTGCCATAGCCGCTGTTCCCCGCCCGCATGTCCGCGTGCAGCGCCGCCAGGGCGGAGAGGGAGGAATCCTGTTGGGCCTCCTGCTCAATGTTCTGAACCGATACTGTGTCCAGCGTGGTGTCCGCAATCGTCGTACCAGTGGAGTCAATCATGTACGCGCCGCTGTTTTCGCTGATATGAATGGACTCCATGATGTCATTGAGGAAGGTTTCATGGGGCACAAAGTAGACTACACCGGCGACAGTGCCGCCCTCTATGCCGTTCAACCAGACAGGCGCGGCCACCATGATGGACAATTCCCCTGTAACTTTGCTCAGGGTTGGCACGGAGATACAGACCTCCCCCTGAACCGCCTGCTGGAAATACGCGCGGTCGGAGTAGCTGTTTCCGTCAAACAGGCTCCTGCCCGACAAATCCAGCAAATTGCCGCGCTCCATACCATAAGACTGAGCCCAGTGGTCTACAATCCGCTCCTTTTCAGTGACGGGAACGGCGCCGTCGCTGAGCTCTGGAACCATACCCAGGCCGCGAACCGCGTTTTGATAGGACAACAGCTCGTAGGAAACACGGGTGGCGGCGAGGGATGCGGTGGACTCCAGGCTTTGCTCCAGCATCGAATGGGAGCTGATGTAGTTGGCTGCAATTCCTACGCCGCCGCAAATCAGGGCCGCTGCTGCGGCCATTGCCAAAATGCGGACCAAGAGCTTTTGTTTGATGCTCCTCATGATAGATTACCCCCCTAAATATAAGAACCTATTTCACCAATCCAAAAGAAAAAGGATAGGCGCCAAACACAGACTGCTGGCCAATTGATTGGGCCCACGAAACTCGTTTGACACTTATCCCTTCTCTTCCTGCGCCTGCCTTTGCACAGCCAGTACAGGAAGCGATCCTTTTACTGAAATCATCAGCGGTTATTGAGGTGGTTCATCAGAACACTGGCGATGTTGTCGCAGGAGGCCTGAACCGTGACTGCTCCAATATCATGGGCCACCATTGGCATGCCGTAGACTACGCAGGAGTCCTTATCCTGGCCGATCGTGTACGCCCCGGCCTTCCGCATCTCCAGCAGGCCGCTGGCCCCATCCCGGCCCATCCCCGTCATGATGATACCAACCATGCGGCAGCGGACCGAGGCGGCCATCGAGGAAAAGAGGACATCCACCGAGGGCCGGTGCCCGCTCACCTTTTCGCCCGGAATACAGGAGAGTGTGTAGCGCGGGCCCATGCGCACAACCTTGGCCTGATAATCCGCAGGCGCCACAAGCGCCAGGCCAGGGCGGATTTCATCGCCGTTGACAGCCTCACGCACTTCCATTTGGCATAGACGGTTGAGGCGCTCGGCATACATCTTGGTGAACCCGACCGGCATGTGCTGTACGATCACCATGCCGGGAATGTTGGCCGGGAGCCGCCTGAGTACGTTCAGCGTGGCCTCTGTGCCGCCTGTGGAGGCGCCCAGACCGATAACGGTCTGCTCCGGCGCCCCATCGCCGCCAAAACGTAGCGGAGCGGCGGGGGCGGCAGGGTGGGGCAGGTTGGCACGGGATAACCTGGCATGGGAGGCCACAATAATTTTATGGGTCAGGGCCTGGAGGAAGGATTCCCGGCTCTCTACCGCGTCAGGCTTGCGCACAAAGTCCACCGCTCCCGCGGCCAGCGCATCAAAGACCCGCAGGTTAAGGGAGGAGACGAGGATGACGGGGAGAGGATGTGACGGAAGAAATTGCTTTAAAAAATCAATGCCGTTGATGCCGGGCATTTCCACATCCAGCGTCATTACATCAGGGGAGAGGTGCTGGAGTTTTGTCTTTGCATCCATGGCATTGACTGCATACCCCACCACCTCGATGCGGGGTGAGGCGGAAAGCCCCTGGATGATGACGCTGCGTGCCACAGCGGAATCGTCCACGACCAAAACGCGGATCTTTCGATTTGTGGTCTGCATAAGTACCGGAACCTTTCTTTGCGAGATTTACTGGTGCGTCCCGAGTGGAAGCTTTTGATAAACCGCCGGAGGCGGCCGTTCGGAACAGCCGGGTCTGCCCCAGAGATTCGGAGTGACTGATAAACAGGTATCCGGTTGGATGCAGGGCATCGTAAAAGCGCCGGACCAGGGCGTCCCGGGTCGCCTGATCAAAATAAATCATCACGTTGCGGCAGAAAATTACATCAAATTTCAGCCGGAAGTGAATGGGGTCCATCAAGTTGAACGTGCGAAAAATAACATTCTGCTTCAGTTGGGGCGCCGCCGTATAGAGACAGGTGGCGTCATCCTTTACAAAATAGCGCTTGAGCCATTCACCGGGCATATCAGCGGGCAGCTTGTACTGCCCCGCCTTGGCCTTGGACAGGGCCTGCTGAGAGATGTCAGTGGCCAGAATCCGGGTGTCCCACTGGGATGCCTGGGGCCCAAAAAACTCTTTCAGGTAGATGGAGAGCGTATAGGGCTCCTCACCACTGGAGCAGCCCGCGCTCCAGATGGAGAGGACCCGGTCTTTCTGATGGCGGCGGGAGAGCTCCGGCAGTATCACATCGCGGAAAAAGGTAAAATGGTCGGGTTCCCGCATAAAAAAGGTATAATTCGTGGTCAGCTTATTGAGTACCAGCTCCAGATCAGCGGGGTCCTGCTTTTTGAGCAGGTGGTCCAGAAAGGCAGAGAAGTCCGGATACCCGCGCTCCCGAAGGGAATGGGAAAGACGGCTGGTAATCAACTGCTTTTTTTTACTCAGGTCAATCCCGTAGTTATCCTGAATAAAGCGCACCATGCGCTGAAAATCAGCGTCTGAAACGGACATATCGCGAAACAGCATATTCAAAACAGGAGCCTGCACTTTCTGCCCTAAGGCTGGTTGAGAATTTGAGGACAGTCAAAGACCAGCATGGTCTGTTCCTCGGACAGAGAACACATGCCGGAAACCAGATTCCGGGTGTCCTGAGAGGGAGAGGGCAGAATCAGTGCTGTATCCACATCAATCATCTTCTGCACAGTGTCCACCAGAATACCTACCAAGGTGTCCTCAATGTTGAGAATGATGATACAGTTGTCACTCTGACTGGGCTGTCCCAGCAGCAGGCGGATGTCTACGATCGGGATGATCTGTCCCCGCAGGTTGATGATTCCCCGGATGTAATTTGGTACCAGGGGCAGCTTGGTAATGGCGTGGTTGGTAATAATCTCCACCACGTAATCTGCCGACACGCCGAAGAGCAGGTTGTCCGAGCAGAAGAGCAGATACTTCACCGTCTGGGCATCCAGTGCCGGGGCAGGTACGCCCTCCTCCGGTACGGCGTTGAATTGGTTATCCTGATCCATGGTTATAATGCCTCCTTAACGAAAGGGAGAGTAGAGATTGGCCACATCCAGAATAATGCTGATGTTGCCATCCCCCAGAATCGTGCACCCCGCGATGCCGCTGCGCTTGATGTTGAAGCTGTTTAGGTAGCTGGGCAGGGGCTTGACCACGACCTGCTGTTCGCCCAGCAGCTCATCTACAAACAGGCAGTAGGAGAGTTCACCGGCCTCCAGCCAGATCAGGATGCCGTCCTCTACCTGGGTGCATCCCTCCTCGATCTGATAGAGCTCCCGCATGCGCACCACAGGATAAAAGCTGCCCATACACTTGAAGATCTCTCCGCCGGCAGCGTCGTGTACCAGATGATCGGAGTGAATTTTGAAGGACTGGCGGATATTGTGGATCGGGATGGTGAAAATCGAGCCTCCGACAGATACCTCCATACCGTCCATAATTGCCGTGGTCAGCGGGATTTTCAACGTGGTGGTCATGCCTTTGCCAAGCTCGCTGGTGAGAGAAACGGTTCCGCCTACCGCTTCCACGTTCTGCTTGACGACATCCATGCCGACACCCCGGCCGGAAAACTCTGTCACCTCGGTATTGGTGGAGAAGCCGGGAGACATGAGAAAGTTGAGGATTTCACGGTGGCTGTACTCCACATCGGGGGAGGCAAGCCCGTTTTTGACGGCCTTGCGCAATACGGCCTCATCGTTGACGCCCTGGCCGTCATCCCTGATCTCAATGATAACCTCGCTGCCGGTCTGCCGGGCGGAGAGAGTAATCTCACCAACGGGGTCCTTGCCCGCACGGATGCGGTCCTGGACATCCTCCTCGATACCATGGTCCATGGAGTTGCGGACAATGTGCATGATGGGGTCGCCGATGCTGTCCACAATGGTCTTGTCAATTTCCGTCTCCTCGCCCACCAGTGTGAGCTTGGCCTGCTTGTTGAGCTTTTTGCACATATCCCGCACGATGCGGTGCATTTTCTGGAAGGTGGCGGACACGGGGACCATGCGCAGGGACATGGACACATCCTGAAGCTCATCCGTGAGCTTGCGCAGCTGCCGGGCAGATTTGGTAAACTCATCCAGGCGAAGACCCTTCAGTTCAGGGGAGGAGGTGACCATGGATTCGGTGATGACAATCTCGCCCACCACTGCGGAGAGCTGATCCAACTTGCTCAGGTTGACGCTGATCAGGCTCTCGCGGTGAGGCTGGGGTGCAGACTCGGCCTTGGGGGCCTCCCGGGAGGAAGCCGGGGCCGCCGGCTTTTCCGCCGGGGGGGACTGATGTTCCGGGGCGACGGGTGGGGGCGCCTCCTGATCGATGGCCTGGTAGGTACGCACAGAGCCGGCGTTCGTGACTGCATGGATTGCAGCATCCCGCTGTGCCTGATCCCGGAAATAGAGCGTAAAGCCGGAGTCCACAATCTGCGCCGCGGTGTCGGGATTGTGCTCCACATCGGCGGGAAGATATTGGAAGCTATCCTCGGAGCCGCCGTCGCGGATTGTGCTCACAAGCATGAATGCCCGCAGGTTCTCCATGCCGGCACCCTCGTCAAAGAAGATCTGGAGAGCATAGGGGAAGCCGGGGACGGCTGCCGGACCGGAATCCGCCGGGGCCGGCGCCTCCGGCGCGGCCGGCGGAACCTCGGCCGGCGCAGCGGCGGCGCCATTTTGAATTTGCTGAATAAAACTATTAACTTTTTGGAGAAGACTGTCGATCGTCTGAGTGAGAGGTTGTCCGTTTTCAATGTGCTCAATTTCCCCGCGGAAAAAGTCGATGATCTGGAACAGCAGGTCGAACAGGGCGGGGCGCAGCGCCTCCGGGACAATCTCCATCGATTTGTCACGGACAATGGCAAACAGATCCTCCGCCCGGTGTGCGATTGTCATCAGGGAACTGTATTCCATCATGGCTGAAGAGCCCTTGATGGTGTGCATGATGCGGAAGATCGTGTTGACATCCTCTTCGGAAAAGCTGTCCTTTTCCTCGGCGGCCAAAACAAGGCTGTCAAGCTGCTCCAGCAGGGAATTGGTTTCGAAAAGGTATGCCTCTAAAATGCTGTCGTTTCCATTGCCCATCGGTACATCCTTCCTTTGCGTTGAACTTCTGATGTTCCGATCGACAGGATTGGCCAAAAAATAAGAGCAGAACGCGAAAAAGATACATGGAGTGGAATCCGGCCGCATTGCCACCCTCTCCAGGAATGAGATTTTAGAAAAGGGTGATTTGCACGTGGCGAATTTAGTGGGCGTGACCAATCCGGTTCCCAATTATGACGCCTCAAATAACAACCGCACACTGCCGGCAGCCCCAAAGCCAAGTGACACCCGGATTCAGAACATCCCGGACCCCAGCCGGGTGGGCCGGCCAGACGCCCGTACCGATCAGCAGGGGGCCAATGATGCGCTGAACTCCGGTGTGCTGCGCTATGATTCCAACCTTCAGTTTTTCCTGCAGCAGATGCGGGATATGCCGGAATTGGGGGCGGAACTGTCCAAGCTGGTCACACTGATGCAGGGAATGGTAACCACGCCCGGCTTGGCGGCAGGTGTGACAGAAGAGTTATCCGGATTTCTGGAACTGCTTAAAATGGACCCCGATGCGTTCCGACAGTTTTTTCAGACGCAGATGGAGGCGGGCAACCGATTTGCAGGGCCCCTCTTCTCCCTGCTGAGGGAGGTTTATCAAAAGACGCCCGGCGATACCGTGCGGGGGGCAATTCTGAACTTTGCCAAACGCTACAGTGATTTTTCCGCCACGGGTCACATTGGACGCAGCATGCTCTCCCTGCTCCGGCAGCTTTCGGACTATCTGCCCCAGAGTTGGAGGGGACAGTTGGCTGAGCTGACGGGGAAAGCTGGAAAACGGCCTTCAGGCCGGGGCGCGGGCGGAGAATTTAGAGCTGCTACAGGGACAGATTCTGCCCTACCTGGGCTCTTATATCAAGCGGTATCACGATATGGGAACAGCACGGACGCTGCTTGGGATGCTGATGCTGCATATGGCCCGCTATGAAAACGGCGCGGAGGAGGGGGTCATGCTGGCGTTCCGGCAGTTGGGCGGCTATGGAGATACCCTGGCCGGTCTCAATCAGTTGGACGATCAGACGCTGTGGAAGCTGCTCCGGGAGAACCAGTTTACCAAGGCCGCCCAGGCGGATACATTTACGGAGCAGCTGGCCCGGACGGCGCAGCGGGCGCTGCAGGGAGAATACGGCACGGATCTGCGGGAGGCGTTTCAGGAGATCGTGCGGTCCATGCTGCTCAATGAGAGCGTATTCCTCCCGCTGCACCATACCATTGTCCCGCTGGAGTGGGAGGGCAGGCGGATGTACTCGGAGTTATGGGTGGACCCGGACGCGGAGGAGCGGGAGGGGGCCCGGGATGGGCGCGGGGACGGACATAAGATCCAGTTCCTGTTCAAGATGGATCTCCCCTCAGTGGGCTTTTTGGAGATGACACTGGGGGCCGGAAAGGAGCAGGTGGATGTGAGTGTCTACGGCCCGGACAGTGTGACAGCCCACAGCAGCCTGATTGCGGAGGATTTAGGGCAGATTCTGGCCGATCACGGCCTGAAGGGGAGAAGTGTCCAGGTACAGAAGCACACCCGTCCGCTGACGCTGACGGAAGTATTTCCGGGACTGTTTGAAGGGGAGCGCGGTATCAATGTCAAAATCTAAACAGGGCGGCTCCGGGCGCGCGGTGGCCCTGCAATATGGTCCGGGCAGTGGTGCGCCGGTGATTGTGGCGTCCGGCATGGGCCACCTGGCCGAGCGGATTGTAGAAGTGGCGGTGGACAGCGGCGTTCCCGTCTATGAGGACAATTCCCTGGCGACCATTCTGTCCCAGATGGAGCTGGGCAGGGAGATTCCGGAGGAGCTCTATCAGGCCATCGTGGACATTTATATTTACTTTTTGCAGTTCGACCCGTCGGACCCGGAGAAATACCGCCGGGAGCGCCGGGAACGGCTGGAGGCGAAGCAGGCAAAGGAGTGAGTATGCGATGAGCTATAAATACATGCTGCTGGACAGCCGGGGAGCCCCGGTGGCCCAGGGGGTTTCCGAGGATGGACCGGAAAAAAACGTTTGGCAGCTCCGGATCGCCCACGGGGATATCAAGCGGGTGCTGGGGCATGAGTACATCAGCCTGGTGGGAACCTCGGAGCAGTTCCCGGCGATGGAAGGGCGGATTGTCCGGTGCCGGGATAATCTCGTCTCGGTAGAGTCGGTGCGCATGTTGGGGGAGGAGGTGCGCCGCAACCTGCGCATGCCGGTGCGGTTTGAGAGCTTCCTCTATCCGGTGAGCGGCCGGTGGCGCGGGCGGATGCCGGTATTGAGCAACGATCTGAGCTGCGGCGGAGTGGCCTTTTTCTGCGCCCGGAAGCTGGAGGTGGACGAGGTAGCCGAGATTGTAATCCCGGTTACAGCAGAGCCGCTGGTACTCAGGGTAAAGATTTTACGCGAGCGGCCCTCTCCGGAGCCGATTCCTCTCTATGCGGCGGAGTTTGTTGATATGCTCCGTGAGGAAGAAAATATGGTCTGTGAGGCCGTGTTCAGCCTTCAGTTCCGGCATACGGCAGAAATGTAAGCAGAGCAAGAGAAAGGATGGCGAAACGATGATGAACCTCTGGAAGGGAACTGTGCGCCGTGTAGGCGCCACCCTGCTGGCATGCGTCCTGCTGCTGGGGCTGCTCCCGCAGCTGCCCCGCCAGGCCGGGGCAGCCTATACAGACTCTATTTGCAGCAGATGGTGGATTGGGGCTTTATGCGGGGGATATATCGGGGAACCTCCGACCGGACAACCCCATTTCGCGGGCAGAGTTTGTGACGGTGATCAACCGGGCGCTGGGCTATGAGAAGCTGGGGGCGATCCCTTCCAGGATGTGCCGGATTCCGCCTGGTATGCGGAGGATGTGGATATCGCCTATACGGAGGGCTATATTTCCGGCACGTCCAAGACCACCTTTCCCCGACAGCAGCATTACCCGGGAGGAGGCGGCCATTATCCTCACCCGAAATCTGATGCTGCAGCCGGATACCGGTGAGAACACCAGCTTTACCGACAGCCGGGAGCTGAGTGAGTGGAGCCGGGGCTATATTGCCACGGCAGCCCGGTACGGCCTGGTGAACGGCTACCCGGACGGCAGCTTCCGCCCCAAGAACCAGATTACCCGCGGGAGGCGGCGATCCTGGTGGTAAAGGCCGTGGGCACCCCGGTGCAGACAGCCGGAGTCCACAGCCTGGGGAGCACCTGGGGCAATGTAACCATTACGAGCTCCGGCGTCACCCTGAGGGATACCGTGGTGGGCGGCAACCTCTACATAACGGGCGGCGTGGATCTGGGCGAGATCACGCTGGAGAATGTGACCGTGCTGGGGGAGATCGTCATCAGCGGCGGCGGCGTGAGCGAGGGCGGAGACGACAGCATTGTGCTGCGCAATGTGAACGCGCCCAAGCTGATTGTGGACAACATCCCCAACCAGCAGATTTCCATCCGCGTGGAGGGCGACGGGGTCATTGAACATACCAGCGTGCGCACCGACGCCTATCTGGACGACCGCACCCCCGCGGGGTACGGCCTGAGCAAGATCGCCCTGGAGGGGGAGGACGGCCTTTCCCTCAACCTGGCGGGCAATGTCAAGGAGGTCACGAACCTGACGCCCAAGTCCAGCATTGGCGTCGCCAGCGGACATGTGGATACCATTAACGTGGACGAAAAAGCTACGGATTCGACTCTGAACATTGCCTCGGGCGCTGAGGTGGACAACGTGAACCTGGACGTGGCCACCTCCGTGACCGGCGACGGGGACATCGGCCACCTGACCGTCAACGCCCCGGGCAGCACGGTGACGATGTTGCCGGATCAAATCACCATCCGGCCCGGCGTGGAGGCCACCATTGACGGGGAGAAGATGGACAGTGAAGCGGCGGCGGAGTCCTCGGCGGACCCGAGGCTGCTGGCGGGCTACCCGGAGGTCACGGATCTGGCGCCCACCAGCGCCACCGCCCGGTTCAGCGCCAATAAGAAGGGTACCGTCTATTGGGCGGTCACCTCGGTGACCGACGGCTCCGTGGGGGTGGACGATTTGCTCAACCCCTCGTCCTACAGCCCCAAGATTGTCAAGAGCGGCACCCTGAGCCTGACCGGCTCCAGCCAGCCGGGCAGCGTCAAAATCAGCGGCCTGACCTCCGACGGCTCCTATTACCTGTCCGCCGTCTTTGTGGACGCGCGGGAGGAGCGGAGCCCGCTGAAGGTCATCTCCTTTACTACGCCGGACAACACCGTGCCCAATTTCGCCTCCGGTTACCCCTATATGTCCAAAATCACCAGCACCTCCGGGCAGGTGACGACCATGGCCACCAAGTCCTGCCGGCTGTACTGGGCGGTGCTGCCCAAGGGGGCGTCCGCCCCCACGGCCAACGACTTTAAGGCCAACGCCGTCAGCGGCAATCTGGGCTTTGGAACCCTCGATGTGACCAAGAACGTCTCCAATACATTTGACGTGAACAACGTCCCTCTGGAGGAGCTGGAGTCCTACGACCTGTACCTGTGGCTCACCGACGTGGACGGTGGGCAGAGTTCCGCCGTCAAAAAGGTGTCCTTTACCACCGTAGACGGTACACCGCCCCGCTTCAATACCAACCCTACAGTAAATAAGGTGAATGCCACCTCTGTGGGGCTGTATGCCAACCTGAACGAGGCGGGCACTCTGTACTGGGTGGTGGTGAAGGAGGGGGAGGAGTACCCCAAGCCCCTGGCCGGACAGTCCGGAAAGGTGGATCCGAGCAGCGACAACGCCAAACTCCAGGTGTCGGCCGGTATGAACGCACTCAAGAACGGAAAGGTTACCATGACCGAGGGGAAGGACGTCTCCTTTACCGTCAGCGGCCTGGAGAAAGAAACTGCTTATGACCTCTATTATGTGGCCCAGGATAAGGCGGGAAACTACTCGGAGACGGTGGGAAAGATTACGATTCATACGCTGGATCCCAATGCGCCCACTGTAACCCAGGAGTTCACCAAGTATAACGGAACCGACTCCACTACCCCACTGCCCAATACCGATGTCCGGCTGGTGTTCAGCGAGGGGATTCAGGACGCGGGGACGAACCAGAACCTGTATGAGCTCTATCAGAAGGTGGCGGCTGGCACCGAGCCGAAGTCAAAGCTGGCCGGGCTGCTGCGGGACAGCATTAAGCTCTACCAGGACACCGGAAACGGCCCGGCCACTCAGGTTGTGGATTACAAGGATGACAAGGACAACTGGACGATCAATTACGAGAATGTGGTGATCAAGCAGGAGGATGGCAAGACGGTGGTCGTGTTCCCGGGTTCGGGCGGAAGTGCCGATGCCGCCCTCAACCTCCAGAGCGGTGCGACTTATTACTTTGAGATTGAGGCCGGAAAGATCGCGGATACCTCTGAGAGTAAGAATGTCATGGGTAAGGTGACTCTGGACAAGTTTACAACGGTATTTGCCCAGGTAAATATTTCCACTGTCAACCAGGCTGAAATCACGGTCGGATCGGGTCCCGATAATAAGAAAACGGTTAATGCGGTATGGAAGCTGGACCCTGTGACCACAGATAAAGTAGGCGACTTCATTGATTGGGATATGCTCATTTGGACGGATACCAATCTGAGCTTTAACCTCTATCGGAGCACCGACGGAGGTCCGTGGGAGCAGTTGAACAAGAAGGGCGAAGTTACAATTACGCTTTCCTCTGCAACTGAAGGCTTTCTGGGCGTCAGTCTGACCAAGGATTTCTTGAAGGTGGGCGAAACGATGACCGATTTTGACCCGCTTAACGAACTCAAGGAAGGACAGACCTACGAGTACGCCATGGAATTTACCAGCGTGAACGGGGAGAGGGACAAGCAGGCGTGGAACGGACGGGTCAATATCCGCGTCAACGTGGTGGCGGGAAAAGACAATGATCTGCGTATGATGGCGACATCGGTGACGGAACAAAACTGGATGGACACAGTGGTAAACGGCGATCTCACAGACATTGGGCTGCCGAAAGACTTTACGTTGAAAGTGCCCTTCAGCGACCAGAGTATCCCGGAGTTTACAAGCGGATACCCCAAGTTTACTCCTGGTGCGACCGATGCACAGATGGAGCTGCTGCTGAACCGGCCGGGTACGGTCTACTATGTAGTGGCGCCGAAAGGAGATATCCTGACAACAGACAGGGACGGCAATAAACTATAAGGATGAGCCTCACTATTCCAGCCTCCCTACAGAAGGCGACAATACAATAACTATGCCCTCTTTCAATCAGCCGCAGGTCATGGATATTTTGAATCCGGAGAAGAGTTACAGTAAAAATCCCAGTATCAAGTATGACAATACTGCATGCCAGTCCAGCGTGGTAAAGCTTTCGGTGGAGGATCTGTCTCCACAGACAGACTATATCGTGTACTTTGTCATTCAGAATACGGCGCAGAACTATTCTGAGGTACAGTGTTACCGGTTTACCACGACAGATGTGGGGACGCCCTATATTACGTTGAACAACCAGAGCCCGGATGTACAATTTAAAACCTCGGAGAGCTCGGAGCTGAATTATGTTCTGGTGGCATATAATCAGATTCCCCGATTTTCTGAAAGGAAAATTTGCCACTGAGGCCAATATGGACCAAGAAGATTTAAAGAAGTTCCAGAGCTCTGGCTTGAATCAGGATATGACTATCCTTGAGGCGCTGATTGAAACGGTGCGTCAGGGAAGCGGAAATGAAGGGCCCTCTGTCTTTGATATGTATGCAAAGGCATCTCTCCGCGACCGTGTTGGGAAATTGATTCGGCGGAATCAATCCGGCGACAGCATGACAACGGTGGCTTCCGGCCCAATAAGCCTGGAGAAAAATGTACCGCAGGTAAAGCAGTTTGAGCAGTATATGAACATGAATACACTCTATTACTGTCTCGCGGTTGCCCGGAACAAGGACGGCACGGAGGATGGCTTTAAGGCGATCGGCGGGGTCAATATCCCGGACAATGATCCGCCGGTTCTCACCGTAACGGGTGGAAAGGCCAACGCCACGGGTACAGGCTGGTCGGGAACCGTGACACTTTCGTTCAGTGAAAATCTGTATTGGCTCAGCGAGGACCGGCAGACGCTCAAGGAGGTCTGGACAAAGGCTCCGGCCACTCCTGCTGAAAAGAAGAAGGCGGTCTATATTCTGGACGAGGCCTTCGGCATCGGCGGGAGTGCGGCGAAAAAGCTGAAACTGGCGAGCGGGGCTCTCGCCTCCCCGAGCGGCACATTCACATTCAGCTATGAGGGAGTCGTGGAGGGAGACACGCTGGTGTTCTTTACCACCGGTTACGCCAGCGATATGAACATGAACGGACGTGGGATGGAAGCAAAGACAAAAACAATCCTGACCTATGTGACAGAGGCAGGCGGCACCGGGCAGTTCCTGACAAACGGACGTTTTGTCATTACGCAAGGTGCGATTGAGGGGGATTCTCCCACTACGTAGCCGCGAATCATGTTGGAAAGCAGGGGACGGGCAGACCCTGCCCGTCCCCTGCTTTCCAGAGAACAAAGGAGTGATTTTCCGTGAAAAAGAAGGTGGGGGTAAGGGTGCTTTCCCTCCTCCTTTCCTGTGTTTTGTTGGGGACAATGCTCCCGGCGGCGGTGGCTTCGGCTGATCCGGCGCCGACCTACAGCATAAAGGTGGAGCCGTCAAGTATTGACCTGGTAGAGGGCGAGTCCCTCCCGCTTAAGGCCATCGTAACATCGGATACAGGCCCGCTTGATGAGGATGGACTGAAAGGCGCGGGGCTGTCGATCCGCTGGGAGAGCGGGGACATTGGCCGGGTAAGCGTGGAATCAACAGGCACCCTGACCACCAAAGTGATGGCCGTAAAAACAGGGGAAACGACCGACGAAAAAAAGGTTACCATTACTGCCTATCTGAACAGTGGGACAGGTGATATCGACAATGCAAGCTGTGAGATCACGGTGAAACCGGCGGTCACTCCTGGAATATCCATTGACCCGCCTGCCGTTACGGAGATTGATATTGGGCAGACCCTCCAACTCAATGCCAAGGTTACACCGGAGGGGGCCCCTTTGACCTGGAGAAGCGAAAGCCCCTCGGTTGTCACCGTGAACAGCGCTACGGGTGAAGTCAAAGGCATGGCCCCCGGCAAGGCCGTCATCACGGCGATTTCGGGGAGCAATACGGACACCTGCGAGATCACAGTAAAGGGTATCCTTCTGGATGAAACCTCTCTGACCATGAACGAGCGGGACACCCACACGCTGAAAGCGAATCCGTATGGCTCGCTGGGGACGTTGAAGTGGACAAGCAGCAAACCGGAAATCGTCACGGTCACCGGGGACGGCTACCTCTATGCCAAGGCCCAGGGCGACGCGGTGATTACAGTTTCCGATGCCAGCGGGAATTACCAGGCCGCCTGCTCCGTCACTGTCAAGCGCAACACCGCTGATATCATTTTCGGCTCGGCGGGGGCGGGGGAGCCGCTGGCCTTCTCCTCCCTTCGCTCCAGACTGCAAAACCAGTGCAGCAGCGTGTTGGGAAGCTCTCTGCGCTATATCAGCGGACTGACAGTGGACACCCGGCAGGGTACTCTCTACTACCAGTACAAATCTGAGGGAGATACCGGAAAGGGCGTGGGCACCGGGGAACAATATTATGCCGATCCGTCTCTGGGGCAGATGTCCCTCTCGGAGCTGTATTTTGTGCCGAAGCCGGATTTCAGCGGAACCGCCGTTATCCACTATACCGGCTATGCCAGCGGGAGCTCCTTTTTCCAGGGGACGATTGAGGTCACGGTGGAGGAGCAGGAGGATGTCTCCTACTCCGTGGCCGGACAGCAGCCCCTCTCACTGAACGCGGATGACTTTAACCGGATTTGCCGCAGCCACACGGGCCGGGAATTGAGCTATGTCATCTTTTCCCAGCCGGACAGCGGCCGGGGGACACTGTATTACAACTATATCTCCGAGCAGAATTACGGCAGCAAGGTGGACACCTCCAAGCAGTATAAGCGCAGCGGAAGCCCCAACCTGTCCGACATCACCTTTGTGGCTGCCGCAGGCTACCGGGGAGAGGTGGTGATCCCCTATACCGGCTATGACAGCAACGGGAAGCTCCTTCCGCGGACGCATTACCATCCGCGTCTCTCAGGCTCAGAACACCGGGGATCTCACCTACACCATTGCCCAGGGCGGCAAAGTGACCTTTGATGACGACGATTTTAACGACCTGTCCAAGGCTGTGACGGGCTACCCCCTGGATTACGTGCAGTTTGAGCGGCCGGATTCCTCCAAAGGGGCGCTTTACTACGACTACTCCAGCAATGGCAGCTATGACAGCCAGGTGACGGAGGGACGCAGCTACTACCGTTCCTCCTCCCCCTATCTCCGGCGAGTTACATTTGTAGCGGGGAAGGATTATTCCGGCACGGTTCATATCCCGTTTACCGGCTGGGACACCAAGGGCAACCGCTTTTCCGGCACAGTGGCGGTGGAGGTGGGGCGCACGGGTGACGGCGATGTGCGCTACTCCACCTACCGGAACGGACGGATCACCTTTGATGACGGCGATTTCAATACCCTGTGCCGGGAGCTGACCGGCACTACGCTGAACTATGTGCGCTTTGAACTCCCGGACGCTTCGGAGGGGACGCTGTATTACAATTACAGAAACGGCAGCTACGACAGCAAGGTATCCGAAAGCCGGAACTACTACCGTTCCAGCAGCCCCTATGTGGACCGGATTACATTTGTCCCCAAGAAGGACTTCTCCGGCACCGTAGACATCCCGTTTACCGGCTGGAGCTCCGCGGGAGAGAAATTCTATGGAACGGTAATCATCGGCGTGGACAGCGGCGACACAACGATACGCTATCAGACTAAACATGGAAAGCCTGCCGCATTCGCGGACGGGGACTTTGACGATTTGTCGGAGCTACTGACCGGAGAGCACCTGAACTATGTGCGGTTCCAACTGCCGGACTCCGGCGAGGGCACTCTCTACTACGACTACGATGACGGGAAATACGCCAGCAAGGTGTCCGCCAGCCGGAATTACTACCGCTCCAGCAGCGCCTATTTGGACCGGGTCTCCTTCGTTCCGGACGAAAATTTTTATGGTACGGTGAAAATCGGCTTTACCGGATGGAACACAAAGGGGGAGCGCTTTGAGGGCACCATCGAGATTACAGTGGAAGAACCGGCCGGCGCCAGCGAAATTGTATATACCACCCTGGGGACGGCGCTGCCCTTCCGTAGCCAGGACTTTCGTACCGCCTGCGCCGCACGCGGAGAGGGCGAGCTGCGGGAGGTGCGCTTTACCTCCCTGCCCTCCGGGAGCGCGGGGCGGCTGTACTACAACTACCGGGATATCAGCGAAAAGGGGACCGAAGTGCGCACCGGTACCCAGTACACCCCGGACGGCAGTCCGAACCTCTCAGATCTCACTTTCCTGCCCAAAGCGGGCTTCACAGGCAGCGTCCAGATTGGCTATGAGGGCACGGACAGCCGTGGAAAGACCTTCCGTGGGCAGATCCGCATCCAGGTAAATCAGGGATCGGGCTCCCGTTACTTCCAGGATATGGGCAGCTATGCCTGGGCTGCGCCCTATGTGGACCTGCTGTATGAGGCCGGCGTAATCACTGGTACCGGCGGCCAGCGCTACCGCCCCGCCGACGCGGTGAGCCGGGGGGATTTCATGCTGATGCTCTACCGGGCGTTCCAGCTTACCCCGGCCAGCGGCTCCGGGTTCCCCGACGTTCCGCCGGGCAGCTACTACGCCCAGGCAATCCAGGCGGCACGGGCCGCCGGGATCGCCAGCGGCTATCCGGACGGGGGCTTCCATCCCCAGGAGCCTGTCACCCGGCAGGATGCCATGGTGCTTCTGGAGCGCACCATGCAGGCCACGGGCTGGAGCCTCGGGGCAGCGAATACCGGCTATCTCTCCGGATTCCGGGACGGCGGAATGGTGGCGCCCTATGCGCAGGAGGCCATGTCCCATATGATAGAGTATGGTATCATCACCGGTACGCCGGAACAAAAACTGAATCCCATACAGTCGATTTCACGGGCGGAAATGGCGGTTATGCTCGCGCGTGCAATCACTTTCTAAAAGAATTCAAAGGCCCCCCGGCCATAGTGGAAACACTATGGCCGGGGGGCCTTTTGCGTTTTATGGACTAATAGTGTAAGAAATATCTAAAATAATAGCTTTCTGGATTTCATTATGTGAAAAGACTAAAATGGGTATTACTATAAATGAAATGGAGGGAATAAAACCAGTATGCAAAAATTAGTGAATCAGACCTATCAATTGGCGGAAAATGCAGTGGAATCGTTTAGAAAGCAGCTTATATTGGATGAAAAGAGAGAAGCGACCATCCAAAAATATACTCATGATGTTCGACGCTTTTTATCGTATCACGGAAAACAGACCGTCTGTAAGGAGGATGTGATCCAATACAAGGCCTGGCTGGCGGAGCATTACGCTGTGCGCAGTACCAATTCCATGCTGATTGCACTGAACCAGTTTTTACGCTTCCAAGGGGCCGGGGACTGCTGCGTCAAGCCGCTTAAGGTACAGCGGCAGACCTTCTGCGATAAGAAAAAAGAGTTGAGCCAGGCCGAATACTTCCGCCTGCTGGAGGCAGCCCGACGAAATGGGGATATGCGGCTCCACCTGGCGATTCAGACGATTTGTGCGACTGGAATTCGGGTAAGTGAACTTGCCTATATCACGGTGGAAGCGGCCCGTCTTGGAAGAGCAATTGCAAGCAATAAGGGGAAAAGCCGTATCATACTGATACCAAAGGAGCTGTGCCGAAATTTGCTGGACTATGCCAGGGAGCGTGGAATCCAGGATGGACCAATTTTTGTTACCCGCGGGGGGCGGACACTGAACCGCAGCAACATTTGGAATGCCATGAAACGGCTGTGCAAATCTGCACAGGTTGGGCCGGAAAAAGTATATCCGCACAACCTAAGACACCTGTTTGCCCGTACTTTTTATAAAAAAGAAAAGGATATCTCGCGTCTGGCGGATATCCTTGGGCATGAAAATGTCAACACGACCCGGATCTACGTTGTCTCCAGCGGGGCGGAACACCGGGAACAGTTAGAATCGCTTCACCTGACAGTTCCGTATCAAGCGGCATGCCAAAATCAGGAACAACATAATGACACATTATGTTGTGGAATCAAGCTGGCTTTTGAGGCTGTTGTTTCAAATGCAGAGGTACTCACTCGAAGGGCCCTGTAAGAATACATAAAAGGCGGCTGCAATTTTCGCAATTCTTATAGTTAAGAATAAACTTCTGTTTTTTTTAGAAATATTGGGCTTGAAGTAAATAAAAAAATGGTATAAAATTAAAGTCGGAATTTGGCGAAATTAGTCGAGTGCGGAACGACATAATGTGTCATTATGTTGTGGATCAAGTCGGCTGTTGATAGGAACCACCCAGAAAAGAGGGAAGGAAGGCGCTGTTGTGAATATTCTGACCAGCAACTCCATGCTGATGCTTCAGCGGTCCATGGGATTTCTTTGGAGCAAGCAGGACTGTATTTTAAATAATCTGGCCAACGCAGAAACCCCCGGCTACAAGACCCAATATGTCACATTTGAGGAGAGCCTGAGGGATGCGGTCCAGGCCGCGGCGGACAAGCCCCAGCCGGGCGCCGCCATGCGTGAGGCAATTGCAGACACCCCGGTACAGCTTCACGAGGCGCAGGAGAGCGTCCGGATGGACGACAATGGGGTGGATATTATGGAGCAGTCGGTGGAGCTGGCGCGAAATGGCTATCAGCTCCAGTATGTCATGAGTGCTATTTCGGGTGAACTGTCGCTGCTGCGTACCGCAATCCGGGGATAAGGGGGAATCAAAGTGGCGTTTATGAGTTCAATGAACGTGGTAGGCTCGGCTCTGACTGCGGAAATGCTGCGCCTGGACGTGATCTCTGAAAATATAACGAACATCAACACCACCCGTACCGAGGGGGGCGGCCCCTATCGGAGAAAGGTTGTGGTGCTGGAGGAGCAGGGGGAGCGCACGCCGTTTCAGTTGGCGCTGGCCCGCGCCGGAAGCGCGGCGGCTCCCGCCCAGGCCGGAGGGGTGCGTGTGGTGGAGATCGCCGAGGATCCCTCGGATTTTAAGCTGGTGTATGACCCGACCCACCCGGATGCAAATGCGGAGGGGTATGTGGAGATGCCCAACGTGGATTTGATCAAAGAGATGTCGGACGCCATGGCGGCCAATCAGGCGCTGTCGGCCAACATTACTGCATTTAACGTCCTGAAGCAGGTCGTGGCCAAGGGACTGGAGATCGGAAAGTAAGCCTGTGCCGCAGGGAATGGGACGGTTTTGCACGGGACACACGAAGGAGAGACGAGTATGAGTGTGCAAGCAATCGATAGGATTCAGCCGCTGTGGACGGACTTGCAGACAGAGGGCATGCGCCTGGATGCGGGCGCGGAAGTGGGCGGTACCCGGCGTACCCAGCCGACCCTGTTTTCTGATATTTTTCAGTCGGCCATTGACCGCGTACGGGAGACGGACGCGGCCAAAAATGAGGTGGCATATCAACTGGCTACCGGCCAACTGGACAATCCGGCGGCGCTGATGACTTCCATCACGGAGGCGCAGGCGTCGCTGGAACTGTTGATTCAGCTCAGAAATAAGGCAGTGGAGTCCTATAACGAGCTTATGCGCCTCAGCGTGTAAGGTTTGCCGGAGCTGGGGGTAACAAGTGTGCAGGAGAAAATAAAAGGATACCTGGGCAAGGTGGCAGGTTGGTGGAAGGCGGCCGGGAAAAAGGTGAAGCTCTTCCTGATAGCCGGCCTGATTGCGGTCGTGGCTGTCGTTGCAGTCGTATTGGCGATGCAGATGAACCAGCCCTATACGACCCTGTTCACCGGGCTCAATCAGACGGAATTAAATGAAATTGTGTCCTATCTGTCCGAGCAGGGAATGGCCGATTACCGGATTGAGGGAAGCGATACAATTCTGGTGCCGGCGGAGCAGGAGGTACGGCTCAAGGCGGCGTTGGCCCAGCAGGGCTACCCCAAGTCCGGCTTCGCCTACTCCATGTATTTGGATCATGTGGGGAGCCTGACCACGGAGGGAGAACGGGAGCAGTTGGAGCTCTATGAGCTCCAGGATCGCATTGCGGCGGTGGTTCGTTGCTTTGACGGGGTCCAGGAGGCCGTCGTGGATATCACGCCGGGGGAGGACAACACCTTCATTCTGGACAGCGAAAACAAGTATGATGCCAGCGCCGCCGTTTTTGTGACCATGCGGGACGGAGCAGAGCTCACTCAAAAGCAGGTGCAGGGCATCCGCAATTTTGTCAGCCACTCCGTTCAGGGACTGGAAATTGACAATGTCACCATCACAGACTCTTACGGGAACACCTATTCTGCGGGGGATACCTTTACGGATATCCAGGATTTGTCCACGCTGAAGCTCCAGTTGGAGGAGCAGATCAATAATAAAATCCGCACCAGCGTGCTACAGGTACTCACACCGATTTACGGTACGGAGAACGTCAAAGTCAGTGTCAACAGCATTGTGGATCTGGACCGCAGCTATACGGACTCCACCGATTACAATCTGGAGGACTGGGCCAATGACGGCAGTACCGGCGGTGAGGGTATCATCGGGGAGAAGATCTATGAGGGGGACATCCTCCTTCCCGGCGGCGACACGGCCGGAGGCGTGCCTGGTACGAGCACCAATGCTGATCTGAACCAGTATGTGAACGAGGACGGGGAGACGGATGGGGAAGGCCAGATCGTCCACGTCTCCGGAGATAAAAAATACCTGGTGGATGAGACGAATCAGCAGGTGGAGCACCTGTCGGGCACAGTGAGCGATGTCATGGTATCCGTCACGATCAATCAGGCGGCGGCGGACGGTACGGATGCGGCCGCGCTGTATCCTCACGTTGCCCGGGCAGCGGGCATCGCCACGGCAGATCAGCGGGACAAGATCTCGGTGTTGATCAGCCCCTTCTACCAGGCGGATGAGCCTGTGCTCCCGGTGCCGGAGGGAATCCCGGCCTGGGTGATCTACGCGGCCGCAGGAGGCGGCGTACTGTTCCTGGTACTCCTGCTGGTGATCCTCCTGCTAGGCCGGCGCCGCCGGAAGCGGCGCAAAGAACTGGAGGCGGCGGGACTGGCCGCCGTGGCCCAGACGGAGACCGCTCCGCTCACGCCGCAGGAGGGGCGGATATTATGAATCTTCAGACGGAAAAGAGTATGGAACTGCGGAAGGATGTCCGGAAGTTTGCCGAGGACAATCCAGAGATTGCGGCTCAGATGGTCAAGAGCTGGCTGCGTGAGGGGATGGCGAATGAGCGAGACAGCTACCGGAGGGCAGCCGCTTCTCAAGCTGCAAAACAGTTGACGAGACAGCAAAGGCAGCGGCCGTCGTGATCTCTCTTGGCGCGGAGAAGGCATCCCAGCTCTATCAGTACATGGATCCCGATGATGTGGAACAGATCACCCTCGAGGTTGCGAAGCTGGGCTATGTAGATGCCGCCACTACAGAAGACGTCCTGAATGAGTACTACCAGATGTGCCTGACCAACAAAGCTGTAACGGAAGGCGGCCTGGAGTACGCCCGCGCGGTTCTCGAAAAGGCGTTTGGAGAACAGGCCGCAGACAACTTGCTGGAAAAAGTAACCAAGTCCTTAAAAAACCGGGAATTCTCTTTTCTCAACAAGGCGGATGGCAAGTCGCTGTTTGCGGCGCTGCAGCACGAGCGGCCTCAGACGATTGCGCTGGTGCTCTCTATATTGACCCGGAGAAGGCGGCCGCCGTGGTGGAGGAATTGGACTCCAATACCCAAGTACGGGTGGTGGAGAGCATCGCCAATATGGAAAGTGCGTCTCCGACCGCCGTAAAATCATTGAGGCGGAAATGGAGAAAAGTTTACAAACCTGCTCACTTCCAACCAGGTCAAGGTGGGCGGTGTGGACTATGTGGCGGGTGTGATGAACAACCTGGACCGCACCAGTGAAAAAGTATTTTCGACCATCTGTCCGAGCATAATGCCGAGCTGGCTGACGAGATCCGGAAGCGGATGTTCGTGTTTGAAGATATCGTCACCATGGATGAGCGCTCGGTACAGCGTTTCCTGCGGGACTGCGATCCCAAGGATCTGGTGCTGGCCCTCAAGGGCGCCAACAGCGAGGTTTCCAACAAGATCTTCCAGAATATGTCCACCCGTATGGCCCAGAGCATCCGAGACGATCTGGAGATCACCACCAACGTCCGCCTGCGCGATGTGGAGGAGGCCCAGCAGCGCATCGTGGGGATCATCCGGGATCTGGAGGAGAAAACGAGCTGATTATCCTCAAGGGCGGAAAGGACGATATTATTGCCTAATATATTCAAACGCTTTTGCAGCCCAACGCCTCCGACTTTGTGTTTCCGGACGTGGAGGAGCTTGTGGAGGAGGAGCCGGCGGATACCGCGGGCGAGCAAGAGGGAGAGCCGGAGGAATCAGCTCCAGAGGCAGAGGAAAAGGATACCCCCAGCGCGGTCGACTTTGCACAGATTCAGGCGGAGAAGATTCTGGAGGATGCCAGGCGGCAGGCGGAGGACTACCTGGTCCGGCGGCAGATGGAGGCGGAGCAGGAGGCCGAGCAGGTGCGCCAGCAGGCCCAGTCTGAGGGCTACCGGCAGGGCTATGCAGAAGGGCTGCGGCAGGCCGGGGTCGAGGGCCAGGCGGAGCTGCAGAAGCAGCGGGAGCAGCAGGCCGAGGAGCTGCAGGCTTTTTTGGAAAAGGCCACCGCTGCCCGGGAGGAGCTGCTGCGGGAGACGCGGGGCGAGCTGTGTGAGCTCAGCCTGGCCATTGCGGAAAAGGTGATCCATGTCAGCCTGAACAGCAGCAGTGAGGTGGTGGCACGGATGATCCAGGTGGCCACCGAAAAGCTCAAGCGGCGGGAGTGGGTGCACATCTACGTGGGCGGCTGTGCCGCCAAGGAGGTGTCTGCCATTACGCCGGAGCTGATGACGGCTCTGGCCGGCCTGTCCGACCACATCAAAATCATTCCGCTGTCCGACGATGAGGCGGGCACCTGCATCATTGAGATGCCCGATGAGATCATTGATGCCAGCGCCTCCACACAGCTCAAGAATATCCGCGACCTGATACACGAGATATAGGGCGGAGGCAGCGCAAGGAAGGGACCCAAAGCCATGTTCCAGGAGATGATCCGGCAGATTCAGCGGGCCGAGACGATCAGTTATACGGGGAAAATTGAAAATATCGTCGGCATGTCCATCGAGGCATCCGGCGGACGGGCCGCTGTGGGTGATATCTGTCAGATCTACAACGGGGACGCGGGCGGCCAGGTAATGGCCGAGGTGGTTGGCTTTAAGAATGACCACATCCTGCTGATGCCCTATTCAGACATGAGCGGTATCTCTGCGGGAAATTTTGTGCGCAACACCGGGCGGAGGCTCAGCCTGCGCATGGGCCCCTTCCTGAAGGGGCGGGTGATTAATGCACTGGGGCAGCCCATCGACGGCAAGGGCCCCTTTCAGGGCGGCACGCTGTTCTGTGTGGAGAACAACCACTACATCAACCCCATGACCCGCCCTCCCATCCGGGAGCGGATGGAGTTCGGCGTCAAGGCCATTGACAGCATGCTGACCATCGGAAAGGGACAGCGCATCGGCATTTTTGCCGGCTCCGGCGTGGGCAAGAGTACCCTAATGGGCATGATTGCCAAAAATGTAAAGGCGGATATCAACGTCATCGCCCTGGTGGGGGAGCGCGGCCGCGAGGTGCTGGAATTCATGGAAAAGGATCTGGGGCCGGAGGGGATGCGGCGGTCTATCCTGGTGGTGGCTACCTCTGACCAGCCCGCCATGCTGCGCAAGCAGTGCCCCTCCGTGGCCACCGGAATCGCGGAGTTCTTCCGGGACCAGGGGTATGACGTGCTGCTGATGATGGACTCGCTGACCCGGTTTGCCATGGCCCAGCGGGAGATTGGCCTGGCGGTGGGTGAGCCGCCGGTAAGCCGCGGCTACACCCCATCCATCTACGCCGAGCTGCCCAAGCTGCTGGAACGCAGCGGCAACTTCCAGAAGGGCTCCATCACAGGGGTCTATACCGTCCTGGTGGAGGGCGACGACACCAATGAGCCCATCGCGGACACGGTGCGCGGCATTCTAGATGGGCACATCGTGCTTTCCCGGCGGCTGGCCAACAGCAACCATTTTCCGGCCATTGACATTGGGGCCAGCATCTCCCGTTTGATGGCGGACATCGTCTCCGACGAGCACAAGCGGCTTGCGGCCCGGGTGCGGGACGTGATGGGGATTTATGAGAAAAATGCCGATCTGGTTTCCGTGGGCGCGTACAAGGCGGGCACCAACCCAAGGCTGGATTATGCTTTGGGAAAGATGGACGGGATCAACCAGTTTTTGACCCAGGGAGTGGACGAGGCGTTCTCCTATGAGGAGGATCTGGAGGCCATGCGGAAGCTCCTGTAAGAGAAGAGGGGACAGGGATGAAGCGGTTCCAGTTCAGCCTGAATACGGTGTTGAGCTACAAGCAGCAGGTGCTGGAGGAGCTGCAGAATGAGCATGGACAGCTCCTTTACCAGGTAAGGCAGCAGGAGCTGGTGCTCCAGGCGGCGGAGGAGCGCTACCGGGGCCTGAACCTGGAATTCCGGCAGGCGGAGACGGAGGGCCTGACCATAGCCGAGGCCCTGCGGTATGAGAGCGGCCTGCGCTTTCTGGAGGATGAGATCCAGCGGGAGGCCAAGCGCCTGCGGGAGTACGAGGCCGCAGCGGAGGAGAAGCGTAGGCAGGTAGTGGCCGCCCGGCAGGATACCGCCTCCCTGGAAAAGCTCAAGGACAAGAAGTGGGAGGACTATCAGAAGCAGGTGCAGAAGGGCGAGGAACTGCTGATTGAGGAGCTGGTGACCGCAGCCCGGGCCCGGACGGCGGTTTGACCGCCCGGAGCCACACCTTGAAAGGAGGTGAGAACCATGAATACAACTGATTTATTGCTTCAGATGACCTTGGCAGCCACACAGATTGCCCAAAACACCGCTCCGCCGGTCAGCGGCCGGACGGAGGATGCCGGTGACCGGCGGGACTTCTCCACTCTGCTGGCAGAGAAGCGGGTGGAGGCGGCCGGAGCGGAGACCGGACGCGCGGTTCCGGAGAGCCAAAAGGGTGAGGTTCCGGCTGCGGCCGATGGGGGTGCGCTCAGCCAGGGTGCGCAGTCCGTACCCCAGGCGCCGGGGCTGGAGGAGCTGTTCCGGAGCCTGCTGATGGGCGCCCAGGCAGCGCCAGAGGGCGACGTATCCCTCCAGCAGGTCCCGCAGACTGCGGTTCCCGGCATGGCCCAAGCTCCGGCTGCGGCGGAAGAAGGGGCCGTATTGCTTCAGCCCGGGCAGCAGACCGCCGGAGGGGAGCAGCTCCCGGTACCGGCGGAGCCGGCGCTTGCGGGTGAGGCGGAGTCCACGGTCCAGGCGGAGGTCCTTCCTGCCGCGGAGGATGGTGGTACAGCCACGGCCCAGGCGGTTACCCCTGCGGCCCGGGAGAGCGGCGCGCAGACCCCGGCGGACGCTGGAGAGACGGCGGGCCGTCCGGCCGGCGGGGAGCAGGAGCTGCCCGAGCTGGACAGTGTGCAGACGGAGGGGGCGGCGCAGCCGCTCTTTGACCGGACAGAGCACATGCCGGTGAAGGTGGGCGAGGCGGATACCCTGGACGCCACGGAGCCCGATTTTGCACCCAGGCTGGCAAAGGCCATTACCGAAGCGGAGCAGGAGGGAGCCAGGCATGTCGAGCTGAAGCTGGCGCCCGAGCATCTGGGAAAGCTGTCTGTCGAGCTGACGCAGGGGAAGGACGGTGTACTGCACATCGTATTCCACGCGGAGAACGAACAGGCCATGAAGCTGCTTCAGGAGCACTCCGCGACGCTGGTATCCATGCTGCACGGCAGCCACAGCGGCGAGATCCAGGTGGAGGTGCCCCGGCCCCAGCAGGGAGAGCAGCCCTGGCAGCAGCCGGAGCAGCAGCCCGGACAGCAGCACGGCCGCAACCCACAGGAACAGGGACGGCAGCGCCAGAGTACAGAGGACTTCCTGCAGCAGCTTCGGCTGGGCTTGCTGGGCGTAGAAGCGGAGTAACAGAAAAAGGAGTAGCACACAATGAGCAGTGAATTTATGCCGATGGCGCTGGACAGTCTGGCCCGACAGCAGAGCGCGCGGGCTGCCGGCAGTGGTGCGAGCTCCCGCATTACGGAGGAAGAGCTGGAGGAGCTGGGCATTCCGGTAAACAAGCCGGGAGAGAACGATATGGGCCTGGACTTTAACGACTTTCTCCAATTGATGGTGCAGCAGCTTCAGAACCAGACCATTGACAACACCACGGATACCGGCGAAATGCTTAACCAGCTTGTGCAGATGTCCACCGTACAGATGTTGTCCAGCGTTAAGACCGGACTGGAGGCCCTGGTGGATGCCAGCACCCTGACCTATGCGGCCTCCCTGGTAGGGAAAACCGTCACGGTGGGCCAATATGACGAAGACGGGAAGCTCCAGGAGATTGAGGGAGTCGTGACGGGCACCGGAAACTATCAGGGGGTACCCGTGATCTTCGTGAATGACAAGATGTATCCTTTGAATTCCATCATGGCGGTGGGCAAGCTGCCGGAGATTCCGGAGGAGCCCGAGGGGCCCGGTGAGGGCGGTGACGGCGACGGAACGGGAGAAGGCGGAGAGAATCCGCCGGAGGAGAGCGCCCGGACGATTTGAGCGGGCGGCAGGGGCCGTCCAAAGGAGGGATAGAGCGGAATGGAGCATGCGGTAGAGGGCCTCGGCAGCCCCGCGCTGGGACGGGGCCATACATACAGCACCGGGAAACAGACCTCTTCCGGCTTTGGAGCAGTGCTTCAGCAGGAGCTGGCCCGGGCAGATGAGCGGCAGATCGCCTTTTCCAAGCACGCCATCGCGCGGGCGGAGGAGCGCGGGATCGCAGTGACACCCGCCCTTCTGGACCGGCTGACCGACTCCGTAGAGCGGGCGCAGGCCAAGGGAGCGACGAATATCCTGGCGCTGGACCAGAGCCTCGCCTTTATCATCAATGTCCCCCACAACCGGGTGATTACCACCCTGTCCCAGGACGAGATGAAGGAGAATATCTTTACCAACATTGACGGCGCCGTGATCCTGTGAATCACAGAGGGCAGGACCGAAAGGATGTCCTGGGGGAGGCCGGATGGGCCGTCCCCCGGCGGTGCCGGAGAAATGTCAATGAATCAGAGCACGCAAAGGAGAGCGAATCCAAATGGCTTTGACAGGAGCAATGAGTGCCGGTATTTCCGGCCTGAAGGCCCACATGGATGCACTGAACGTAGTGGGCAACAACGTAGCAAACGTGAATACCCAGGGCTACAAGCCCGGCCGGGTGACGTTTAAGGAGAGTATTTACAGCACCCAGTCCGCCGGTTCTGCCGGAACAACTACGGTGGGTGGCACCAACCCCCAGCAGATCGGCTATGGCGTGGGCGTCGGTACCATCGACCTGGATATGAGCAGTCAGAGTCTGGACTCCACCGGACGGGGGATGGACTGCGCCATTCAGGGCGACGGCTTTTTCCTGGTGGGAGATAAGACCCACGATATCGACAGCATGGACGCCCTCAAGGGACTAACCCTGACCCGGGTGGGCAACTTTGAGTTCCGGGACGGCTATTTGACGGACGGACAGGGCAATGTGGTCTATGGATTTATCACGCGATCCAACGGGGATGATCCCGGAACCACGCCGGGAGATAAGCCCAGCACTGACTTGGTTCCCATCCGCCTTCCTATGAAGTCTACCGACCCGAACAGCAAGGGCGACGCGGTTTATGTGGGTGTGGATAATCAAACTGGTGCGAATGTATATCCAGACAATGACCCGGCTGCCACAGTGGACGGCTTTGTAGATCTGGAGAACATCAGCATCGACAAGAACGGTAAGATCACTGGCACCAACAAGGACACCGGCGACCCGGTGGTGGTGGGCTACATCGCCCTGGGCAGTGTGGAAAACCTCAATGGCGTGCTTCATACCGAGGGCCCCTACTATACGGCGGGCGATGCCGCTGGGGATATCCGGGTGGGTACCCCTGGAAACTCCGTCACCGGAAACCTGAGAAATGACAAGATCACGGACGGAAACAACGTGGTTGACCCCGATTCCGCACTGGCTGAGGGCAGCGGCGCCACGACACTGATGACCGGCTTCCTGGAGGCCTCCGGCACGGATCTGGCCACCGAGTTTGCCAACATGATTATTTACCAGCGGGGCTATCAGGCAAATACCCGCATTGTTACGGTGACCGACACCATGCTGGAAGAGCTGGTCAACATGAAGCGCTAAGAAATGGAATTGCCGATCTCCCCCACGCCGCCAGGCGTGGGGGGATTGGGCAGGGGAGGGCGGCACGATGATTGAACTGAGAAAAATGAACAATGAGCGTTTTTTGCTCAACCACAACCAAATTGAGTGCATTGAGCTGATTCCAGAGAGCAAAATCGTCATGATGAATCACGACTATTACATCGTACGGGACACGGTCGAGGAAATCATCGAGAAGATCGCAAAGTATAACGCCAAGGTACAGGACATTCACCGCGAGATAGCCGTCGTGGAGCGGTATAAAGAGTGATGTGTCTGCTCTGCATCTTCGTGCGGGAGGAGAACCAAAGATGAACATTGTTTATTTGCTCGGCATTGTCCTGGCGTTCGTATTTGTAATATTCGGAATTACCTTCGATCCCGGCGGGACCGGAGGGCTCATGGTCGGTCCGTTCAATCTGGATACACTGATCAATTTTGTAGATCCCGCCAGTATCCTGATCGTACTTGGCGGTACGCTTGCGGTGGTGGTGGCCTGCTACCCCAAGCTGGCCAAGTCCTTCCCCAAGCACTTCAAAATCATGCTCCGGCTGGACGCGTTCAATCCGGAACAATATGTGGAGAAGCTGACCGAGCTGGCGCAGATTGCCCGAAAGAACGGCCTGCTTGCCTTGGAGGAGAAAGCCAAGGAGCAGGAAGACCCCTTCTTTCAGCAGGCAATCATGCTCATTGTAGACGCCAACGACCCGGACCGGGTGCGCAACATTCTGGAAAATGATATCGAGCAGACCTCGGAGCGCCATCAGGAGGTCATCGCCATGTATGAACGGGGCTCCAACGCGGCCCCGGCCTTCGGTATGATCGGTACCCTGATCGGACTGATCAACATGCTGAAGAATCTCTCCGACTCCGACATGGAGACCCTTGGTCCCAGTATGTCGGTGGCGCTGATCACGACCTTTTATGGTTCGCTGTTGGCGCATGTCCTGTTCAACCCCATCGCGTCGAACCTGACGGCCCGGGACGAAGAGGAGATCCTTTGCCGTCAGATTATCGTGGAGGGCATCATGGCGATCCAGTCGGGCGAGAACCCCAAATTCCTTCGGGAGCGCCTGATGACCTTTATGAACCAAAAACTCCGGGAAGGCGGAGAATCCGGCGGCGGCACCGGAGAGAAAAAAGAGCGGAAGCGCCGCAAGGAGAAATAAGCCGCGGCTTGCTTCAGGGAGGCGGTACCCACGATGAAAAAGAAAAAAAGCGGCGGCGGCGGTGCCAACTGGATGGATACCTACGGCGATATGGTGACCTTATTGCTGTGCTTTTTTGTCATGCTCTACTCCATGTCTACCCTGGACAAGGAAAAGTGGATTGCGCTCGTACAGTCCTTTAACCCCACCGAGGAGGTGACGGAAACCCAGCCCCCCTCCGCGTCCGGGGGTGAGGGAACCGGAACCCAGGAGGATATCGACCAGGACATGGAGGAGCTCTACCAGGCGATGCAGGACTATGTCCAACAGGCTGGAATGGCCAATCAGGTGACCCTGGGCGAAGGAAACGGCTACGTCTTTATCTCCTTTGACGACACCGTGTTTTTTAGTGGAGACAGCTACGAACTGCGGGATGAGGGCAAGGTTGTATTGGACGAAGTCTCCCAGATTATTTCAGAGGTCAGCAGCTCCATCGACGAGATCCGTGTCCTGGGTCATACCGCCCAGGCCGTACCCGGCCAGGTGAACAACGTCACGGCGGACCGCTTCCTGGCCTCCAACCGTGCCACAGTGGTTACTATTTACCTACAGGAAAAAGACATAATTGACCCGGCCCGGCTGGTCAGCGTGGGCTATGGCGAGTGGCGTCCCGTGTCCAGCAACGACACCTCTGCGGGGCGTGCGGAAAACCGGCGTGTGGAACTGATTGTCACAGGGCTGGACCTGGACGACGAGGCCGGAGATAACATTACACAATATTATACCATGCGGGAAAGTACCGGTACTTCTGCCAATCCTTGAGTGTGCAGGGAGACGGGGGGAAGGCCCAAACTCTGCCGAGGAGGGATGAAGATGGCGGAAGTTTTATCTCAGAGCCAAATTGACGCTCTGCTGAACGCGGCCCGCAACGGCGAGATGGATTTGGCCGCGAAGGCAGAGAGCAGTTCCGAGAAAAAATACCGTAAATATGATTTCTACAGCCCAAGGAAGTTCACCAAAGACCGGCTTAAAATGCTCAGCGGAATCTTTGAAAATTATACCAGGATCATCAACTCCAGAATCAATGGACTGCTGCATACCACTTGTGAGATAGATGTGGAATCTGTGGAAGAGCAGCGCTATTACGAGTTTTCCAACGCGTTGCTGGAGGGGGACGTGTTGGCCCTGGCAGGTGTAGAGCTGGAGGGGCAGGTACAGCCGGATGAGACCCCGGTGCTGTTCCACTTTTCCACTACGCTGATGCTGAGCATGATGGACCGCCTGATGGGCGGCGACGGAGATGTGGACAGCCGCCTTCCCCGCCGGCTACAATTTCACCAATTTGGAGCTGAGGCTCTATGAAAGCATTGTAAAAGACCTGATTTCCGTTCTGGGCGGAAGCTGGGAGAATTATATCGCGTTGGATTTCAAGCTGCGCAGAGTGGAGACGAATCCGACTCTGGTACAGCTCATTGGCCTGGATGAGACGGTTGTTATTGTTGGGATCAATATCCGCTTTCCAAACTGCTCCGGCCGTGTTGATGTCTGCCTGCCCGGAATGATGCTGACCAATATTTTTTCCAGAATTGTGTCGTTGAATCAGGCAGGACACGGGAGTGGGGAGGACAACTCGGATGAAATCATGGATATACTACGGGATTCCACGCTGGAGATCACGGCCGAGCTGGGCCGTACCGAGGTAAAGCTGCAAGATGCCTATTTCCTCAATATAGGTGATGTCATTGACCTGGGACATCCGAAGGACGAGCCCATCTATCTGTATATTGGAGGAAAGCCATGGTTTGGTGGGAAGCTGGGTGTGCAGAACAACTCCATGGCAGTGAAGATTGGGGAAAACTACTATAACGAGGGAAGAAGGGACGAATAAGCGACATGGCGCAGAATATATTTAGCGCGATGGAATTGGACGCCATCGGCGAAATGATGAACATCAGTCTGGGCTCTTCTGCCACTGCGGTTTCCAACCTGCTGGATCACCGCGTTGATATTACGACGCCGAAGGTTACAGTGGTACCCATCAGTGAGTTTACCCTGGGTGAGCTGGAGCCCGCCATCGGCGTGGAAATCAAGTATGTCTCCGGTCTGGAAGGCAGCAATATTATGCTGCTGAAGCGGAGCGATGTGAAGGCAATTGTAGAGCTGCTGATGGGAACCGAGATCCCAGAGGAGGAGTTCGAGCTCAATGAGCTGACGATCAGTGCGGTGTGCGAGCTGATGAACCAGATGATGGGTGCGGCCTCCACTGCTCTGTCCGATTTTCTGGGGCGTCCGGTCAATATCTCAACGCCCCAGTCTTTCTCGCTGGATGATTTGGAGGAGATCAAAAGGGAGCGCTTCCACAGCGAAACCGGGATGCTGGTGGCGGTGCACTTTATCCTGGAAATAGAGGGCGTCCTCAAGAGTGAGTTTGTCAATATCATGTCCGTGGAGCTGGCCCGGGAGCTGCTGGCTGGCTTTGGGATGGGCATTCAGGACACCGGGGAAGCAGAGGCGGATGCCACCCCAGCGGCACAGCCCGCACAGCCGGAGCCCTCCTCCGGCGCAGGCGGGAAGCTGAGCCAGGAAGAAATTGAGCGTCTGATGGGCGGCGGTGTTTCCACACCGGCTCCAGAGCCTGCCGCGGCTCCGTCTTCCAGCGGAAAGATGAGTCAGGAGGAGATCGAACGGCTGATGGGCAGCATGTCCGCAGCCCCGGCGCCGGAGCCAGCTCCCCAGCCGGCCCAGGCCTATCAGGCCGCCTCCCCCCAGCCGGTTTATCAGCAGCCTGTGTATCAGCCCCCGGTGCAGGAGCCGCGGGTCATTAACAGCAAGCCGGTCGCGCTGCCCAATTTCGCTGCGGCGGAATCGCTGGGAGCCGAACAGAAGGAAAACCTGGAGCTGATTATGTCCGTACCCCTGGAGGTGTCGGTAGAGATTGGCCGGACCCGCCGGAAGGTAGAGGATATTCTAACCTTCTCAAGGGCTCACTGGTTGTTCTGGACAAGCTGGCTGGAGACCAGGTGGATGTCTTTGTGAACGGCCTGTGCATTGCGCGGGGAGACGTAGTGGTTATCGACGATAACTTCGGCGTGCGTATCACAGAGGTACTCCAGAAGCCGGAACTGTGGAGCCTGACAAACTTCAAGTGAGACTGAAATAAAAAGGGATTAAGAACATGGCTAAGATTCTGATTGTTGACGACGCAGCCTTCATGCGGAAGGTGATCCGGGACACGCTGACCAAGAATGGCTTTACCGACCTGCACGAGGCGGTGGACGGCAAGGATGCTGTGGAAAAGTATTTTGAACTCCAGCCGGATTTGGTCCTGATGGACATCACCATGCCGAACATGGACGGACTGGAGGCGCTGAAGGCCATCCGCGCCAAGGACAACAAGGCCAATGTGGTGATGTGCTCCGCCATGGGCCAGGAGGCCATGGTAGTCGAGGCGGTACAGGCCGGCATCAAGGATTTTATCGTCAAGCCCTTCAAGGAGGACCGCCTGATGAAAACGGTCAATTCCATCCTGGGAATCCCTGACGGGAGCGGGCCAATGCCGGAAGTGCTTTGGACCATCTGTGCAATTCTGGGCGTCCTGGTGCTGGCCTATCTGTTTACCCGCTATGTTGCCGGACGGGGACAGGGCGGCGGTCCAAGCCGCCTGGGAAAGCGGATGCTTACAATTTTGGACCAGGTGGCGGTGGGAAAGGATCAAAGGCTCCTCCTGGTCCGCGCGGGCGAAACGTATTATTTCCTGGGGTGACTCAGGGGAGCATCACCTGTCTGGAAAAGCTCACTGCCGAGGAGGCCGAGGCCTGGATGGGCGGCGCAGACGGCGCCGCGCCCAAGATGGGGTTCCAGGAAGCGCTGCACAGCGTGCTGGAGCAGCGGAAACAACAGAGGAGGCCATAACCGGTGGATGCGCTGATCAATGTAAATGGCGAGAACGTACAGACCCTTCAGATCCTGTTTCTGACCACCCTGTTGACCCTGCTGCCCTCCGCAGTTGTGATGATGACCTCCTTTACCAGGTACATTATCTCCTTCTCCTTTCTGCGCTCGGCCATGGGGCTGCAACAGAATCCGCCTAATATGGTCCTCGTGGGCATCGCCCTGTTTCTCACGCTGTTTACCATGTCTCCGGTCATCAGTGAGATCCAGACCACCGCATACGAGCCATATATTGCGGAGGAGATTACCCAGGAGGAATTTTGCAGCGGGCGGAGAAACCCTGAAGGAGTTTATGGCAGGCCAGGTGGAGGAGAGCTCGCTCAAGCTCTACTGCGATCTGGCAGGACTGGATACGCCGTCTGCGGCATCGGCCGCGGAGCTGCCGCTGCGGGTTTTGGTTCCGGCCTTTATGACAAGTGAGCTGAAGCATGCCTTCCTGATTGGATTTTACCTGTACATCCCGTTTGTCCTGATTGATGTAATCGTGGCCTCCACGCTGATGTCCATGGGCATGATTATGCTTCCGCCCAGTATGATCTCCATGCCGTTCAAGCTGCTGCTGTTTATCGCCCTGAATGGGTGGGAGCTGCTGTTCTCGACCCTGGTGCAGAGCTTCCGATAGGAGAATCCGAATATGGAAGTAGTTGACATTTTGCGGGAAGGGGTGGGCGTCGCGCTTCGGATTGGCGCACCGCTCCTGATTCTGAGCATGCTGGTCGGTATTCTGGTCGCCATTTTCAGGCGGTAACCCAGATCCATGAGCAGTCCCTCTCGTTTATCCTCAAGATGATCGTGGTGGTGGCTGTACTTCTGGTGGGCGGTGGATGGATGCTGGAGACGCTGCTGGATTTCAGCCGGTATCTGTTTACGCTGATGTAAGGGTGTGGGACATGGTCGATTGGGCACAGCTCTATCTCTTTGAACTGATTTTTATGCGCATGTCGGGCTTTCTCCTGTTTAACCCGCTGCTGGGACGCTCCAATCTCCCGGCCATGGTCAAGACCGGTATGGCGCTGGTGCTCTCCATTCTGGTTTTGGGACGGCCGGGACGGGGTGCCGCAGCCGGATACCCTGGTGGAGCTGGCGTTTCGCCTTCTGCTGGAGCTGGGAATCGGCCTGGTTCTGGGATTCGTAATGCGGGTGGTGTTTTCCGTTGTCCAGATCGGCGGAGAGGTGATCGACACACAGATGGGTATGACAATGGCGCAGATCTACGACGCCAGCAGCCAGGCCAACCTGTCGGTGACTGCATCACTGCTCAATATCCTGCTGATTCTGGACTTCTTTGCGGAGAATGGACACTATACCCTGATGCGCCTGCTGACCACCTCCGGTGAGCTGGTTCCTTATGGCGCTGCCGCCCTTGGCGATGGAGTCTACGCCTATGTCATTGAGCTGTTTCTCGCCTGTATGCTCCTGGCGGTAAAGCTGGCTATGCCGATCCTGGCAGCGGAGCTGCTGGGAGAGGTAGGCATGGGGGTGCTGATGAAGGCGATCCCGCAAATCAACGCCTTTGTCATCAATATCGAGCTGAAGGTGATCATCGGGCTGCTTTTGTTCTTTCTGCTCTTGACGCCGATCAACGAATTCCTGCTGGAGCTGGAGAGCGGCATGCTCTCGGAGCTGGGGCGGATACTGCGCCTGATAGGGGGAGCGTGAGAAGGCTTTGGCAGACAGTTCAAAAACCGAAAAAGCAACCCCTAAAAAGCGGAGAGACGAGCGAAAAAAGGGTAATGTCTTTTTCAGCAACGATGCAGTTTCCGTGGCGGTGCTGCTGGCCAGCTTTTTTGTACTCAAGCTGACTGCCACGCCAATGGTGGAGCAGATTTACCGCTTTTTGCAGTACGCTATGGGGCTTGTGGCCGGCGCGGCGCACACTGGATTGCAGGACAACCTGAGCGGCCTGGTGCTGGAGATGCTGAAGACCTTTCTGTTTGCGGCGGGACCGCTGCTGGCCACTACGGCGGTGGTAGCGGTGGCGGCGACCTTTTTCCAGACCAAGCTGTTGGTTTCCGGGGAGGCGCTGAAGCCGAAGTTCAGCCGGATTAACCCCCTGCAGGGGATCAAGCGCCTGTTTTCACTGCGCAGCGTCATTGAGGCGCTGAAGGGGATTTTAAAGATAACGGTTCTGCTGTTCCTGATCTATCAGTTCCTAGTGGGAATTGTAGATACCTTTACGAAATATCTCCACACCGATCTGGCCGTTGCCTGCGCCCATCTGGTGGATGAGGGCTTCCAGATGGTGATGCAGATCGCCATAGCCTTTGTGGTGCTGGCCGGCGCGGACGTGTTTTACCAGTGGTGGGACTATGAGCGGCAGTTGCGCATGTCCAAACAGGAGATCAAAGAGGAATACAAACAGATGGAAGGCGATCCCCAGGTCAAGGGAAAGATCAAAGAAGTGCAGCGCAGGATGGCCCAATCCCGTATGATGCAGCAGGTGCCAAAGGCAGATGTGGTTATCCGAAACCCGACGCACTTTGCAGTGGCGCTGCGCTACCACCCTGAGACGGATGGGGCGCCCATTGTCCTGGCAAAGGGACAGGACGAGCTGGCCGGACGCATTGTGCGCAAGGCGGAGGAGCATCACATTGCCATTATTGAAAATGTACCGCTGGCCAGGGCGCTGTATGCCACGGCGGAGCTGAATCGGGAGATCCCGCCGGAGCTGTATAACGCCGTGGCGGAGGTGCTGGTGTACCTCTACCGCATGGATGAAAAGCTGAAGTAGCGGCGAGAAAGTAGGAGCCTTGGAGAGTGCTATGAGACGGATACTGAACAACTCCATATCGCTGCTGGTCGTGATCATCGTTCTCTTTCTGGTGGTGCCGCTGCCCAAGCAGGCGCTGGACATCCTGATTGTACTGAACATTGCCATTTCCATCATGATTCTGATGATCACCATGAGCATCTCGGAGGCGCTGGAGTTCTCTATCTTCCCCTCCCTGCTGCTGATAACGACCCTGTTCCGCCTGGGCCTCAACGTATCCTCCACACGCCTGATCCTCTCCGAGGGCGGCGATGCGGGTATGGTAATCAAATCCTTCGGTACGCTGATTACCCAGGGGAATATTGTCATCGGAATTTTGATTTTCTTAATCATTGTACTGGTGCAATTTATTGTGATCACCAAAGGAGCGGAGCGCGTCTCCGAGGTGGCCGCCCGCTTCACGCTGGACGCCATGCCCGGAAAGCAGATGGCCATCGACGCGGATTTGAGCTCCGGCCTTATTGACGAGAAGGAAGCCCGGCTGCGGCGTTATAAGATCCAGAAGGAGGCCGACTTCTACGGCGCCATGGACGGCGCAACCAAGATCGTCAAGGGCGACGCCGTCATGTCGCTGATTATTACGGTCATCAACTTTGTGGCAGGCTTAATTATCGGCATCGTGCAGGGCGGCGGAGATCTGGCTACGGTTTTGAACCAGTATTCCATCGCCACCATCGGCGACGGTCTGGTGTCCCAGCTCCCGGCCCTGATGATCTCCACCGCTACCGGTATGATCGTCACCCGTTCCGTGTCGGACGGCAGCCTGAACAGCGACGTGCTGGGACAGTTTAAGGCCCAGCCCAGGGCGATCCTGGCCACCGGCATTATTTTAGCGCTGCTGGGGCTGGTGCCCGGCGCTCCCACGGCGCCGCTCCTGCTGGTGGGCTGCGGCCTGGGTATTGGCGGCTTCTTGAGCGACCGGAAGCTCACTGAGCAGAAGGCACTGGAGGAACAGCCCGCCCCGGAGGCGGCAGCCACCCCGGAGCTTCAGGCGGCCAGCGAAACCGACTACTTCAAGGACATCAACAATGTCTATTCCCTCCTGGCGGTGGAGCCGATCGAGATGGAATTCGGCTACAGCCTGATCCCGTTGGTGGATGAGAAAAGCGGCGGCAAGCTGATCAGCCGCATTGTGATATTCCGCCGGCAGTATGCCCAGGATATGGGCTTTGTCATCCCCTCTATCCGCCTCCACGACGGTGCGGCGCTGGGAACCAACCAGTATGTGATCAAAATCCGGGGGGAGGAGGTGGCCCGGGGAGAGATTCTGGTGGACTATTATCTGGCACTGGAGCCGTCCAATCCGGCGGGAACGATTGACGGGATTGAGACGGTGGAGCCGGCCTACGGCATCCCCTCCCGCTGGATTTTGCCGGAGAACAAGGAAATGGCGGAGATCTACGGGTATACGGTTATCACACCCCTGACCGTTATGCTTACCCACCTGTCGGAGACGATCAAAAAGCATGCCTATGAGCTGCTCAACCGCTCGGAGACCTTGCAGCTTGTGGAGAATCTGAAAAAGACGGAGCCGGAGCTGGTGGCCGATGTGATCCCCAACGTCATCTCCTACGCCAACCTGGAAAAGATCCTGCGCAGCCTGCTGCGGGAGGGCATCCCCATCCGGGATCTGGCGGCCATTCTGGAGGCGGTGGTGGAGGCCAGTACCACGACCCATGATATCGACATGATCACCGAACAGGTGCGCGGTGCATTGGGACGGACCATTACCCGGAAGTTCTGCGAAAATGGGCAGCTTCGGGTAGTGACGCTGGACGCGGAGCTGGAAAAGAAGGTACTGGCCGCCCTGACCAAGAACGAGCACGGCGTCTATCTGGCGCTCAGCCCTGATATTGTGCAGCAGATCGTACAGCAGGTGGGAGAGCTGCGGAAGAAATTTGAGGAGCTCTCCCAAACGCCCATTCTGCTGACCAGCCAGATTATCCGTGTCTATCTCAGCCGTATGCTCGCCACGTTCTATCCCGACATCTATGTGCTCTCCTTTAATGAAATCACGAGCAATGTGCAGATACAGGCCATTGGCAACATTACACTTCAGCCGCAGGAAAAGCGTGCATAGAGATGGGGAAGGGTATCTGCATGAATAAGTTAAAACAGATGGAAACGGCCCTATCTCCCCGGCGGAGGTCAGCAGGCGGTCGACCAGATGGACAATCAGACCCTTCTGCTGCGCTACAAGGAGACGGGGGATATGGAGCTGAAGTGGGCCCTGGTGCTGCGGTATACCGATCTGGTACGCCGGATTGCGATTCAGACCTGCGGGCTGTTCAGCGGGTTTACCCAGTTGGATGATGTGATCCATGAGGGAATTTTGGTTCTGCTCAGCGCTGTGGACAAGTATGACCCCGAAAAGGAGGTCAAGTTCGAGGCGTACATCGCAAAGCGGCTGCGGGGAATGGTGATCGACCTGGTACGCAAGCAGGACTGGATTCCGCGGAGGGTCCGGCAGAAGGCCACCCGGCTGAAGCGGGCGGCTGAGGAGCTGTCCATAGAGCTGGGCCATACCCCCAGCGATCAGGAGATGGCAGACTACCTGAAGCTCAGCCAGAAGGACTATGAGGAGCTCCTCTCTGAAACGGCGTTTTCCAACCTGATGTCTTTCGAGGTGCTTTTGGACACCTATGGGAATGTAACCGGCAAGGCACTGTCCGGCAATCCGCCGGAGGACGCTTATCAGCAAAAGGAGCTGCACGAGGTGCTGCGCCGGGGAATCGCCTCCCTGCGGGAGAATGAGCGGCTGGTGCTCTCCCTGTATTATGAAAAAGAGCTGACCATGAAGGAGATTGCACAGGTCCTTGGGGTCAGCGCGCCGCGTATTTCACAAATCCATAACCGGGCCATTCAGCGGCTCCAGGCCTACATGAAGCAGTACATAGGAGCGTAGTACACAGCAGAAGGGAGAAGGCCATATGACAAAAGGGTTTTACAACCTGACCTCCGGCATCCTGTCCCAGAGCCGCCGGCTGGACACAGTTGCCAACAACATGACGAATCTCTCCACCTCCGGGTATAAGGCGGAGCAGTATACGGACAGCACCTTCCAGGAAGTGCTGATCAGCCGGGTGGGCAATAAGGACAAAAGCAGCCCCACCGTGATCGGTGAGGAGAGCTATATCCTGGCTCCCAGTCAGCTCTATGTGGACTATAGCCAGGGAAGCCTGGAGGAGACGGGGCTGACGCTGGACTTCGCCATCGAAGGGGATGGCTTTTTCGCCATCCAGACGGCTCAGGGCGTCGAGTACACCCGCAGCGGCAGCTTTTCTCTGGATGGGGAGGGCTATCTCTGCCTGCCCGCCCATGGGCGGGTTCTGGGGGCGGATGGACAACCAATCTATCTGGCCACCGACCGTATCCGGGCCGATCAGGCAGGGAACCTCTATACAGAGGGCGGCGGCTATGTGGGTCCGGCTGGGTCTGTACGCCTTTGCGGACAACGGGCTGCTGGAGAAAAATGAGAGCGGCCTGTTCGGTGCGAATGGGCAGGCGCCGGCTCCCTCCCAGGCAAAGCTCCACTGGAAATGGGTGGAGAATGCCAACGTGGACATGCTCCAGGAGATGAGCGATATGATGACGGCCCAGCGGGCGCTTCAGAGCGCCGCACAGGTGCTGAAGCTCTATGACGGCGTGCTGACCAAGGCGACAACAGAGCTGGGACGCTTATAAGCAGAGGAGGAGAACGATGCTTCAGGCTTTTTATACCGCCACGGTGGGCGCGCAGCAGCAAATGGAGCGAATGGGAGTCCAGGGCAATAATATGGCCAACGCGAACACCTTTGGATTCCGGGCGGAGAAGCCCGCCTTTGAGGCTCTAATGTACCGGATGGTAGACGGTATCGACGGCCAGCAGCTCCCCAAGGGCAGCGGTACCCGCATGGTGTCCACCATCACGGATTTCCGCTCCGTAGCGATGGAGGAGACGGGGCGCAAGCAGGATTACGCCATTGTGGGCGACGGCTTTTTCGCCCTGTATGACCCGGATACCGGAGAGATTTCCTACACCCGGGACGGCTCCTTCGCCCTGTCCTCGTTTCAGCAGATAAAGGAGGACGGAACAACGGATACACTTTACTATCTGGCGGATGGAGAGGGCCGGCAGGTTCTGGACACCAACGGCTATCCCATTGTGGTGACGGACGCTGAGGCGCGCCAGCCTGTGGGCGTGTTTACCATTCAATACCTGGACGGCCTTCAGCATGTGGGCAGCGGCCGGTTTGTGACCACGGAGAAAAACGGTGCGGTGTGGATGAGCCCCTCGGAGGTGCGCCAGGGCTATCTGGAGAGCTCCAATGTGGACTTGGCTTCTGAGATGGGAAAGGTGATTGAGGCCCAGCGGACTTACAGCTATGTCCTGCGCATGATGCAGACAGCGGACGAAATCGAGACGACGGTCAACAACCTGACAAACGGATAGGCAGGGAAAATACGTGAAAAATTTTAATGAACTCAGCGGCCTGGAACTGGATACGCTCCGGGAGATCGGCAGCATCGGGACGGGCAACGCGGCGACGGCCCTCTCCAGCCTGCTCCAGTGTGAGGTGCGCATTGAAATGCCGGAGGTGCGCATCCTCGGTTACAACGAGGCCATCGACTGGATCGGCGGGCCGGAGGTGATCACGGCCGGTGTGCTGGTGCGTCTGGGCGGGGAAATCAACGGTATTATGCTCTCGGTACAGCAGATGGACTTTATCAATCAGGTGCTGGGCCGCATGATGAACCGGACGGTTTGCGAATATGGGCAGCTCTCGGAGCTGGACCGCTCAGCCCTGGTAGAGGTGGGCAACATCATGATCTCCACCTTCGTCAACGCCCTCTCTGGATTGGCTGGGGTAACGATTCAGCCATCGGTGCCTGGCTTTGCTGTGGACATGCAGGGGGCGATTATTACGGTGCCCATGGCGGAGTTTGGAGGACAGTCGGATTACATTATGACCATCGGCACCAATTTCATCTGCGAAAAGCACAGCGTGCCCTGCCGCCTCCTGCTGTCACCTGACGTGCGTTCCCTCAATTTCCTGCTGCGGAAGCTGGGTGTTTTGGATGAATGACAAGCTGGTGGTTGGGATCGCCGACATGAAAATGGCGCAGGGCAGTGGGATGCTGGTGACTTACGCCCTGGGCTCCTGCATTGGAATCTGCTTCTATGATCCCATGCTCAAGCTGGCCGCCCTGCTCCACATCATGCTGCCCCTGAATCTGGAGACGGGGCGGAAGTCCCCGCTCAAGTATGCGGATACCGGCATCCGGGAGACGCTGCGGGAAATGGAGCGGCGAGGCGCCAAACGGGCGCGGGTTACAGCCAAAATTGCCGGCGGAGCCCGCATGTTTGAGGTAGCCGGCGGTGGAAATCTGGGCAATATTGGACAGCGGAATATTGAAAGCGTCCATATGACGCTGCGTACAGAGGGCGTCCGGCTGCTACAGGAGGATGTAGGCGGCACGGTGGCCCGGACCCTGCTCTTTGACGCGGCCACCGGACAAGGCTGTGTCCGCTGCTACGGAAAGCCGGAGCTCATTTTTTAGCCGGTAGGAATAGAACAATCTGAAAGTGGGGGAATGGGTCATGGAAAACAACAAAGACGGAATTTTATTGGAGACGGGGACAAACGAGATTGAGATCATGGAGTTTACCATTGACGGAAATCTCTACGGGATCAATGTGGCCAAGGTGCGTGAGATTATGCTGTCGGCGCCGGTGCACCCAATGCCCCATGCCCACCCGGCAGTGGAAGGGATTTTTAAACCCCGGGACATCGTGATTACCGTGGTGGATCTGCCGGAGTATCTCAGTGGACATACCGAACCCAAAGGGGAAAAGGATCTCTTCATTATCACCAATTTCAATAAAATGTACATTGCCTTCCGCGTCCATACGGTAGTGGGGATCAGCCGTATCTCGTGGCGGGACATCCAGAAGCCGGACAACACGGTTTCCGGGGGCGCAGACGGGGTTGCCACCGGAATCGCTCAGTGCGGCAAGGACTTGGTCACGATTCTGGATTTTGAAAAGATTGTGGCCGAGATTGCGCCGGAGACCGGTATCCAGCTCAGTGAGGTGGATGCTATGGGTAAGCGGGAGAAGCGAAGCGAGCCGGTCTGGGTCGCGGAGGACTCCATCCTGCTGTCCCAGATGATCCGTACCGCGCTGACTAAGGCGGGGTATACCAACCTGCGCATGTTCCAAAACGGCGCAGAGCTGTGGGAGGCGCTGCAGGCGTGTAAGGACGGCGGGGGCCCCACCGGACAGGTTTCTATTGTGATTACCGACCTGGAGATGCCCCAGATGGACGGCCATAACCTCACCAAGCGGATCAAGGAGGATAAAGAGCTGCAGGCCATTCCAGTGATCATTTTCTCCTCCCTGATTACAGAGGAGATGCGCCGCAAGGGCAAAGAGGTCGGTGCGGATGAGCAGTTGAGCAAGCCGGAAATCGGGCATTTGATCGGAATTGTGGACCATCTTTTGGAGCGCAGCAGACGGAAGCGGGAGGCAGGACAGGCATGAGCAGCAAATATATCGTTCGTCAGCCCATCAAAGACCAGGCAAATAAGATCATCGGCTATGAGATCCAGTACCACGGGGAAAACCAGGCCTTTGGCGACAACGGCAAAAACGTCAGGGAGAACGACTTTGCCGCAGCGGACACCATTTACAATTTCCTCACCATGAATACCGATAAGCTGCTGCGCGGCTCACTGAATTTTATGACCTTCACCACCACGCTTCTGATGAAAAAAACGCCCCACCTCTTTGACAAGGGGGAGCTGGTGATCCAGATTGACGACAGCGTTATCATTCATCCCCTGGCCATGCATATGGTGCAGCAGTATGCAAAAGAGGGCTATCAGGTGGCGGTCAATGAATTCCAGTTTGCCCCGCGCTATCTGGGAATCCTGGACCGGATCGACTACATTAAGCTGAACATCCAGACCACGCCGGAGCTGACGCTGAAAAACATCATCGACATCGCCCACAGCATGAAAAAGCAGTGTATCGCCGTGGGGATTGACCGGGAGGAAACCTACCAGAAGGCCGTCAAGCTGGGGGTGGATGCCCTGGAGGGCCCCTATGTGGCGGAAAAGCTGACCACACAGACCCACAGCAGCGGATATTTGCAGAGCAACTTCTTCCGCCTGATGGTGGCGATGACGCGGGACGAGCCGGATGTGGAGGAGATTGAGCAGATTATTTCCGTAGATGCTACGCTGACCTATGGCCTGCTGCGGATGGCAAACTCCTGCTATTATGCGCTCCGCCACCGGGTAACCAGCGTACGCCAGGCGATCATGACTATGGGCCTGAGCGAACTGCGTCAATGGGTCTACCTGCTGAGCGCCAGCAATGCCGAGAATCAGATGGAGGAGGGCGCGGAGGAGTTTCTCAGAATGTCGTTCATGCGGGCCAACTTCTGTAGCAAGCTGATGAACTACGCAAAGGATATGCCGATCTCCAAGCCGGATGCCTACTTAATGGGGATGTTTTCTACCCTGAATTATCTCATTGATGCTCCGCTGGCGGAGATTCTGAGGCCCATTCCTCTGTGTGCGGAGGCTAAGGAGGCCCTTTTACAGCATACCGGCCGGGCTGGAATGCTGTACGATCTGGCCCTGAGCTATGAACATGCGGATTGGGAAAAGATTGATAGACTGACCGGAGAGCTTGGAATTCCTACGAATCTGCTGACCAGTCTCTATTTTACCTGTATGGAAGAGGTAAACCGGGTTTGGATCGAAATGAACCGGCCGGTGCAGGGACAGATAACCGATGACACAAAGATAGATACCTAAAGTATCCTTCTGTTGCTCAGCCATGAGGAGCGGTGCCGTCCACAATGGCGGTGTTCAGGGCGGGGAACACCACCGCGTCTAGGGAGTCCGGGTCGCCGGAGCAGGCGATGTACTCCACCGAAGCCCCCTTCTCCTCCATGGCCTGAGCCACCCGGCGCATCAGGGAGGACTTGCCGCAGCCCGGCCCGCCCTTCAATATGTAGATGGTTTCGGCCTGCTCGGGCTCAAGCAGTTGGTCGTACAGGGAGTAGAAGCCGGTGGGGGAATTGGCGCCCAGATAAAAACAAACCTTTGCTTCCGCTTGCATAAATGACCCTCCAAGTCTCTAGTTTCTCACTCCAGCGTATGCGTGGAGGGGGAGGGGGGTGCGGCGCGGTATGGTTGCCTTTTGCCTGGAGGCTGTGGTACACTATAAAAAAGAGAGGGGGGTGAGTCTATGCCGTATGAGAAGCTGCGCCTGACCGCCATGACCACGGCCGGTGGGTGAGGGGCCAAGCTGGGACCGGGTGTCCTGCAACAGATTTTGTCCGGGCTGCCCCGGACGCTTGAGCCCAACCTGCTGGTGGGCTATGACTCCAGCGATGACGCCGCGGTGTACCGCCTCACGGATGAGCTGGCGCTGATCCAGACGGTGGATTTCTTCCCGCCGGTGGTGGACGACCCCTATGACTTTGGGCAGATCGCGGCGGCCAACGCCCTCTCCGACGTGTACGCCATGGGGGGCGAGCCCAGGCTGGCCATGAATCTGCTGGCCGTCCCCTCCTGCCTGCCGCGGGAAGCGGTGGGGGCCATCCTGGAGGGGGGCGCGGCCAAGGTGGCGGAGGCTGGCGCAGTGACCGCAGGCGGCCACAGCATCGAGGACGCGGAGCCCAAGTACGGCCTGTGCGTCAGCGGCCTGGTCCACCCCGGAGCGGTACTGACCAACCGGGGGGCCAGGGAGGGGGATCTGCTGGTGCTCACCAAGCCCCTGGGTACCGGTATCCTGACCACCGCCGCCAAGGCGGAGCTGCTGAGCGGGGCGGAGTACCGGGCGATGACGGATCTGATGGCGGCGCTCAACCGGGACGCGGCCCGGGCGGCCGTGCCCCTGCGGCCCAGCGCCTGCACCGATGTGACGGGCTTCGGCCTGATCGGCCACGCCAGGGAGATGGCGGAGGGGGCCGGGTGCACCATCGAGCTCTGGCCGGGGCGGGTGCCCATCGTGCCCCAGGCCCTGGAGCTGGCCCGGGACGGCATCATCCCGGCGGGGGCCTACCGCAACCTGGAGTTTGCCGGGCCGGAGGTGGAGACGGCGGGGACCTTCCCCCAGGCGGTGCTGGACTGCCTCTACGACCCCCAGACCTCCGGCGGCCTGCTCCTGGCCATTGCGGAGGAGCGGGGGGCGGAGCTGCTGCGCCGCCTGGCGGACGCGGGGGTGACCGCCGCCGCCGTCGGGCGGGTGCGCCCCCGGGGCCCGCGGCGCATTGTACTCAAACCCTAGCCGGACAGGGCGGCGGGAGGCTTGTACCTCCCGCCGCCCTGTGTTATACTGTAGAAAAAACAGGGGGGCGGAAGCATGGAAACCATGATTATCGGCATCGCGGGGGGAACCGGGTCGGGCAAGACAACCCTCACCCTGCGGCTGAAGGAGCACTTTGGGGAAGACGTGTCGATCCTCTACCACGACAACTACTACAAGCAGCACGACGACATGCCCTATGAGGAGCGGTGCAGGCTCAACTACGACCACCCGGACGCCTTCGACACGGAGCTGTTGATCGCCGACCTCCAGGCGCTGCGGCGTGGGGAGGCTGTTCACAGTCCCACCTACGACTACACCGTGCACAACCGGGCGGCGGAGACGGTGGAGGTGCGGCCCGCCCGGGTGATTTTGGTGGAGGGGATTCTGATCTTCGTGGACCCCGCCCTGCGGGAGCTGATGGACATCAAGCTCTTTGTGGACACCGACGCGGATGTGCGCATCCTCCGCCGCATCATGCGGGATGTGAAAAAGCGGGGGCGCTCTCTGGACTCGGTGGTGCAGCAGTACCTCACCACCGTCAAGCCCATGCACGAGCAGTTTGTGGAGCCCTCTAAACGCTACGCCGACCTCATTGTGCCGGAGGGCGGCAAAAACGCGGTGGCCCTGGACATGATCATCCAGCGGGTCAAGAGCCATATGGAGCAGGAATAAGAGCAGAGAGGGGCCGTGCCGCCGGTTTGGCGGCACGGCCCCTTGTTTGCGCGGAAAGCGCGGGGGGAGCGGACTCCGGCACAAGGACGCAGGGGCGGCCCCGCCGCTTCGCCCTATTCGTCCTCCTCCGCGGGATAGAGGCGGCGCAGGGCGAAGAGCCCGCAGCAGATGACGGCACAGGTGCCCAGCCAGAGCAGGGACAGCAGAGCAATCAGCAGCTCCACCCACCGCCAGTTCGCCAGATAGGGGAGCAGGCAGAAGGCCACCCGGAACACCGCGTCCGCGTTGCGGCACAGCCGCAGGCGGCGGCCCAGGGGGGAGCGGCCGCCCTCCCCTGACCGCCGGTCGGCCAGGGCGGCCAGATCGGTGAGCAGTTGGAAGTGGAAATAGAGGGCCACACAGGTGATCAGGGCGGAGAGGAGAAAGAAGCGGCCGGTGAACTCCGCGCCGGTGAGGAGAAAGGACAGCCAGTCCACCCCGGACACCGCGCCCAGCAGGATGCAGAAGGGCCTGAGCAGGGGCAGATCCCGCAGCTCTCCGGCCAGCAGGCCGATCGCGGAGAAAATCAGGAGGTAGCCAGCCCAGTCGGGGAGCAGATCCAGGTTGTTCAGGCGGAAGTGCAGATGGATGAGGAGATAGGCCCAGGCGATGCGGCTCAGGGCGCTTCGGATGCCTGCGTGATTCATGGCGTCACCTCCGCGGGATAGGCGGTGCAGGTGTATCTCTGGTTTCCATAGACAAAATCCAGGGAGAGCGCGGAGAGCCCCTCCAGGCCGGAGTCGTCAGCCGCGGCGTGCCACAGACCGCTGACTCCGGGAAGGTCATAAGCGGTGAGCACAAAGCTGTCAAAAGCGGGAGAGCCATCGGAGGAAAGGGGAACGCAGAGCACGGCGAGGGTGGACAGAAAGTCGTATGGAACACCTCCGGATTTGCGCTCCACCCTCAGTTCGCTGCGCTTGCAGCAGGAGGTAAACGCGGCGTGAGGGGCGGGAACGGGGCTGGGACGGTCGCCGCCGCCGATGCGGAACGTCCTGCCGCCGGCCCAGCCGCCGTCTGAGAGCGACATGTACCCAACCCAGATGTCGGAGCAGGTGAGAAAGTAGGTGAGATCGACCTCTAGGCGCAGATCTACCGTTTCCGCCGCGTAGGTGATGTGGGGGATATGGTCGTCGGGGGCCGGGATCGCTCCCTCATCGGGGAGGCGCAGCGCCTCCAGCTCCCCCAGCGGCTCCACTGTCCAGAAGTCCCCGTCGGGCCGTACCGCCACCTGCTGGTACACGATGCCATAGGTGTTGTCCTCCGACAGAGGGGAGAAAAACAGCGTTCCGGTATAGCCCTCCGCCCCGTCAGGCAGGAGGTTCATTACCGACCACTCCGCCTGCCAGGCGGGGCGGTGCCAGTGGAACCCCAGAGTCCAGAAAGGGGAGTCCTCCAGCTCCACCTCCTGGTAGGGGACCAGGGTGTCCTTCCAAACGGCCTCCCGCCCCTCCTCCGGCAGCACCATGGCATAGTACAGGGGGCTGTCGCTGAGCAGCGCCTTGGCATAGGTGTCCAAGGCTCCGGCCACGGTGGTGGGGCGGTTGAGCTGGGCCTGGGCCAGGGCAAGAGCGCCCCGGTCGGTTCCGCCGGGCACCTCCGCCGCGCCGCTGACGCCCCCCCAGGCAGGTGAGGGCCAGCACCGCGGCCACACAGCCCGAGGCCAGGGCCATCCCGGCGGGGTAGCGCCTGAAGCGGGCGATAGCCTGGATGCGGGCCTTGATGTTGCGCCCGCCGTTGGCCATGGAGGAGGTGCCGGGGGCGCGGGCGTACCGGCCGTCGGCCATGGACAGGAGAATCACGCCGTAGGCGCGGCGCTCCTCCCCCTCCAGCCGCTCCAGCACCCGCTGGTCACAGAGGGCCTCGCAGTCGTTCTGCATCCGGTCGCAGCAGTACCAGATCAGTGGGTTGCACCAGTGCAGGCACCGCAGGGCGCACACCCCCACCCCGGCCCACACGTCGCCATGACGGAGGTGGAGCAGCTCGTGGAGGAGCACCTTGTCGTCCACCGGCCGGCCGGGGAGCGCCAGCACCGGGCGCAGGGGGCCGCAGACGAAGGCGCTCTCCAGCCCGGGCAGCACCACTACCCGCCGGGGGGCCTTCAGGCCGTACCGCGCCGCTACGCCCTCCACCTGGGCCAGCACCTCCGGGGCGGGGGAGAGGCCCCGCCGGATGGCAGCGCGCAGGCGCGTGTAGGACAGGAAAAACCACAGAGCCAGCAGGAGCACCCCGGCGGCGTAGACGTAGAAGAACACGTCGGTGATGCTCCCCGGCACGGGCAGGCCGAAGGGGGAAAGAGGGGCACCGGGGCCAGCACCTCCGTTACGCCGTAGGGATCGGTGAGAACGGAGGACAGGGGGAGTTCCACCTGGAGCCTGGCCGCCTCCAGCACCGCCCGCCCGCCGGGCACCAGGGTGCGGCCCAGCAGGCCGGCGGGCAGAAGGGCGCGCAGGGCCAGAATGGCCCACACCCCGTACTGCCACCGGGGGGAGAGCTTGTCCAGAAAGAGGCGCTTTGCGGCGAGCAGCACCGCCGCCGCCACGGACAGGGCCAGGGTCTGAGCGAGAACAGACCAGAGGTTGTCCACGGCTCACACCTCCATCTCGTCCAGCAGCTTCCGCAGCTCGTCCCGCTCCTGAGGGGGGTGAGCTTCTCGTCCTTCAAAAAGGCGGCCACCAGTTTGCCCGCCGAGCCCTGGTAGGCCCGCTCCAGCAGGCCCCGGCGCTCCGCCGCGGCGCAGTCCTCCCGGCTCACCGCCGCCCGGTAGCGGTGGGGGAAGTCCTCCTTGCGGATGTCCACCAGGCCCTTGGCCTCCATGCGGGTGAGGTAGGTCAGCACCGTGCTGCGGCTCCAGCCCGTATCCGGACGCAGAGCGTCCACCACGGCCCCCAGGGCCAGCCCCTCCGGGGCCACCCAGAGGGCGTTCAGCACCCTCCACTCCTTGTCACTCAGCTTCATGTCACAGCCCTCCTACAGTTGTCGCATTCGTAATGATACTACACCTGTAGGAGCCACCTGTCAAGAGCGGTTGTCAATTTTGCCGAAATGGGAAAAAGGGCTTTGAGGGGGACGGCGGATGTGGTAAAATAACAGATTGAATGAATGACAGGAGAGGATGAGAAAGATGGACAAGCTCGGCTTTGACAATCAGAAGTATCTGGAGCTCCAGTCGGCCCACATCCGGGAGCGGATCCGCCAGTTCGGCAACAAGCTCTATCTGGAGTTCGGCGGCAAGCTCTTTGACGACCACCACGCATCCCGGGTGCTGCCCGGGTTCGAGCCGGACAGCAAGATCCGTATGCTCAAGGAGCTGCGGGACTCGGTGGAGGTGGTCATCGCCATCTGCGCCAGCGACATCGAGAAGAACAAGATCCGGGGCGATCTGGGCATCACCTACGACGTGGACGTGCTGCGGCTCATCGACGCTTTCCGGGGGGAGGGCCTGCTGGTGGGCAGCGTGGCGATCACCCAGTACGCCGGACAGCCCGCCGCCGACGCCTTCCGCCGCCGGATGGAGCACCTGGGGGTGCAGACCTGCCTCCACTACCCCATCGCAGGCTACCCCCACAACACCGGCCTGATCGTCAGCGACGGGGGCTACGGCAAAAACGACTATATCGAGACCAGCCGTCCCCTGGTGGTGGTGACGGCCCCCGGCCCCGGCAGCGGCAAGATGGCCGTCTGCCTCTCCCAGCTCTACCACGACTACAAGCGGGGGATCAAGGCGGGCTACGCCAAGTTTGAGACCTTCCCCATCTGGAACCTGCCCCTCCAGCACCCGGTGAACCTGGCCTATGAGGCGGCCACCGCCGATCTGGGGGATGTGAACATGATCGACCCCTTCCACCTGGCCGCCTACGGCGAAACTACGGTGAACTACAACCGGGACGTGGAGATCTTCCCCGTCCTCTCCGCCATGTTTGAGAGGATCATGGGGGAGTGCCCCTACAAGTCTCCCACCGACATGGGGGTGAACATGGCGGGCAAGTGCATCGTGGACGACGAGGCGGTCTGTGCCGCAGCCCGGCAGGAGATCGTCCGCCGCTACTACACCGCCCTGTGCGACCGCCGGGTGGGTGCCGCTGGCGACGAGCTGGTGAACAAGCTGGAGCTGCTCATGCAGCAGGCCCATGTGGATCCCTCCATCCGGCCCGTGGTAGCCGCCGCCGCCCAGGTGGCCGAGGAGACCGGCAACCCCGCCGGAGCCATTGAGCTGCCCAGCGGCGAGGTGGTCACCGGCAAGACCACCGACCTGATGGGCGCCTCCTCCGCCACCCTGCTCAACGCCCTCAAGCGCCTGGCGGGCATTGATCACCAGCACCACCTCATCTCCCGGGAGGCCATCGAGCCCATCCAGGCCGTGAAGGTCAACCACCTGGGCTCCGTCAACCCCCGGCTCCACTCCGATGAGACGCTGATCGCCCTGGCCATCTCCGCCACCACCAACCCGCTGGCCAAGCGGGCGCTGGATCAGCTCTCCGCCCTGCGGGGGTGCGAGGCCCACTCCACCGTCATCCTCTCCCCGGTGGACAGCAGCACCTACAGCCGCCTGGGCCTGCGCCTCACCTGCGAGCCCCAGTATGAGACCAACAAGCTTTACCACAAGTAGGAAGAATGGTTGAGCACTGGCACTTCCGCAGATCCGGAGTGTGCCCGTCATCGAAAAGAACGGATTTCTCACCAGCTTTTAAACTGGTGAGAAATCTGTTCCTTCTGCTTTCAGGGGAAAGGAGAGCAAAATGAGAATATACCGTCTGTTGGGGCTGCTCTCGGTACTTGCCGAGGTAGAGCATATAACGGTTCAGGAGTTGGCGGTGCGGTTTGAGGTATCCAGGCGGACGATCCTCCGAGATATTGAAACCCTGAACGATGCGGGGTTCCCTGTTGCCTCACGGTCGGGGAGAGGGGGCGGAGTCTCCATCCTGAAGGGATACCGGCAAGACAAAAGACTGCTTTCCAGGGAGGATATCGCTAGCCTGTTTACCGCCCTGGATGGATTAAAGAGCCTTGTCGGAGATGGCTCGGTTTCGGCACTGCTGGCCAGACTGGTTCCGGTCCCAGAGACTGACGCACGCTCCCGCAGCCGCTATCTGCTTGACTACACCCCGTGGTTTACGGACAGCATTACCTGGAAAAAGCTCTCTGAGCTGCACCGCGCAATTTGTAACCGCATGGTGTGCAAAATGGATTATGTGTCAAAAACAGGGCGCCGGACCCGGTTGGTAGAACCCCATAAGCTGGTGTTCAAACAGTCTGGCTGGTATTTGTATGCGTTCTGTCGGGAGCGAAGCGCGTTCCGCCTGTTTAAGCTCAGGCGTATCGTCTCCTGCGTCCCCTATGGGGAGCGCTTTTCCACGCGCCAAATGGACGAAACAACATTTGAACAGCGGTTTGGAGGGGGCGGCCTGTCTGCCGTGAAAAAGGACGGATATTACCAGATTGTCCTGGAATATGAGCGCCGGGACGCATTTACCCTGACAGAGAAAATAGATGCCTGCCTGTTGGATGCGCCTGGTGGGGGGAGTGACACCGGCCGGATCTGTTTTTATGCCCCCGAACTTTCCTTTGCACGGGAGCTTGTCATGGGGCTGCTGGGCAAGGTCAGGGTGGTCGCGCCACCTGAGCTCCGTGAGGAGCTCAGAGATGAGCTGAAAAAGATAAACGACTTTTACAAAAGGTGACAGCTAAGCTGTCACCTTTTTTGTGTTAAGCTGTCTACAGAAAGGTGGTATGAAGGGATGAAACAAATCCTGGTATTTATTTTTGATGGCTATGCGGACTGGGAACCGGCCTATGTATGTGCGCAGTTAAATGCACCTGGAACTGGATATGCGGTGAAAACCATTGGGCTTGACCGGGCGCCCAAGGTGTCTATGGGGGGCTTCCGTGTCACGCCCGATTTTACTGTCGCTGACTATCCGCGGGATGCCGGCCTGCTGCTGCTGACCGGCGGGACAGCGTGGCTGGAGCGGAAAAATGACGCTGTCTTGCCGGTTGTACGGGAACTGGTCAGATGCCATATCCCGGTGGCTGCAATTTGCAACGCGGTAAACTTCCTGGCGGAAAACGGTTTTTTAGACCAGCGCAGACATACTGGGAATACCCTGCCCTTCCTCAAATCCCAGGCTCCGCACTATAAAGGGGAGGCATATTTCGTTGAGGCGGAGGCGGTTTGTGACAACGGCATTCTTACCGCCAACGGATTCGGAGCGCTGGAGCTGGCAAAGAGATACTGCGGCTGCTGAAATTTCGGTCAGAGCAGGAGCTAGCGGAATGGTATGCATGGAATAAATTCGGCCTGTATTCGCCAGGACACAAGGGGCGTACCCCAAGCGGACTGTGATCTGCCCGGTATCATCGGGTGGCCGGATGGGCAAAGCGGCGGGGATACGCTGCTTTAAAGAAATCAGCCCGGCCCTTTACATATTGGGTTAGTCGGCCTCGTCCTGCATGGCGGCCTCGATGGCCTTCTCCTGGACGGCGGGAGGGCGTCCTCGTAGCGGACGAAGCGGAAGGTGAAGGAACCGCGGCCCTGGGTCATGGAGCGCAGGTCGATGGCATAGCGGCCCATCTCGGCCATGGGCACCTCGGCCTCCACGATCTGGTTGCCCTCGCCGTCGGGATTCATGCCCATGACGCGGCCCCGGCGCTTGTTCAGATCACCGATGACGTCGCCCATGTAGCTGTCGGGGATGGTGACCTTCAGCTCGCCGATGGGCTCCAGCAGCACGGGGCTGGCCTGGGGCATACCGGTCTTGTAGGCGATCTGCACGGCGGTCTTGAAGGCCATTTCGGAGGAGTCCACCGGGTGATAGGAGCCGTCGTACAGGGTGGCTTTCAGGTACACCACCGGGTAGCCGGCCAGCACACCGTGAACCACGGCCTCCCGCATGCCCTTCTCCACGGCGGGAAGTAGTTCTTGGGCACCGCGCCGCCCACGACCTCCTCGCAGAACTGGAGCTCCTCGGTGTCGCCCGGCTCAAAGCGCATCCACACGTCGCCGAACTGGCCGTGGCCGCCGGTCTGCTTCTTGTGGCGGCCCTGCACCTCCACCTTCTTGCGGATCTTCTCGCGGTAGGGCACCGGGGCTCGGAGAGCTCGGCGTCCACGCCGAAGCGGCTCTTCAGCCGGGAGAGAATCACGTCCATCTGCATGTCGCCGGTGCCGGAGACCACCATCTGGCGGGTTTCGGCGTTGTTGACCCAGTTGAAGGTCAGATCCTCCTCGTTCAGGCGGATGAGGCCGGCGGCGATCTTGTCCTCCTGGCCCTTGGTCTTGGGGTGATGGCCACGGAGTAGCAGGGCTCGGGGAAGGGATGGGCTCCAGCTTGACCACCTTGCGGGGATCAGAGAGGGTGTCGCCGGTCTTGACCTTCTCCATCTTGCCGATGGCGCCGATGTCGCCGCACTCCAGCTCCTTGACCTCCTCGGCCTTCTTGCCCTTCATCACGTACAGGCGGCCCAGCTTCTCCGTGGCGCCGGTGCGGGAATTGACCAGCTGCATGTCGGGCTTGAGGTTGCCGGAGATGACCTTCACGAAGGAGTACTTGCCGTACTGGTCGGAGACGGTCTTCCACACCAGGGCGGCGGGCAGGGCGCCGGGAAGGGCACGAACTCGTCCACCTCGCCGTCGGCGTTCTCGCCCATGAGGGGCGGCCCTCCAGGGGAGGGCAGCAGCTCCACGATGATGTCCAGCAGCATGCGGGTGCCCAGGCCGGAGACGGCGGAGCCGCACACACGGGGAAGAGGGACAGGTCTTTCACGCCCTGGCGCAGACCCTGGATCATCTCGGCGTAGGTGAAGTCCTCACCGGAGAAATACTTGTCCATCAGCTCCTCGCTGGTCTCAGCCACCGACTCCTTGAGGGCATCGTACAGCTCGTCCAGCACGGGCTTCTTGTCGTCAGGGACGTCGATCTCGATGCGCTCGCCCTTGGGGCCGGCCTCAAAGGCGCGCTTGTGGAGCACGTCGATAAAGCCGATGACCTTCTTGTCCGCGTCCCAGATGGGGGCGGCCACGGGGCGATATTCTTGCCGAAGCGCTCCCGCAGGTGTCGAAGGCGGCGTTGTAGTCGGAGTTCTCCTCGTCGGTCTTGGAGATGTAGAGCAGCCGGGGCAGCCTGCGCTGCTCGCACAGCTTCCACGCCTTCTCCGCGCCCACGCTCATGCCCGCCTTGGCGGAGCAGACGATGATGGCCGCGTCGGCCACCTGGAGGGCCTCGATCACCTCGCCGGAAAAGTCAAAGTAGCCCGGCGTGTCCAGCACGTTGATCTTACAGCCGTTGTACTCCACGGGAGCCACCGCGGTGGAGATGGAAATCTGACGGCGGGTTTCCTCGGGTCGTAATCGCAAACGGTATTCCCGTCGGCGGGATTGCCCAGCCGCACGGTGCCACCGGTCAAATACAGCATGCTCTCGGCCAGGGAGGTCTTACCATTTCCACCGTGGCCCAGCAGACAGACGTTGCGGATGTTTTGTACGGAATAGCTCATACTTGTTTCCTCTCCTTACATTTGGAATCGTCTGGGCAGGGCTCCCGAGGGGACGGAGGACTGCCTGTTGTTCATTATACATTAAATCAACCGGAGATACAACTGAAATTTTAGAAAAATCGCGCAAAATACCCCGCCGCAGTCCGCAGGGGAAATTTGCACGCGGGAGAGGGGAGGGAATGTCCGCCGGGAGACAAGCTTGGGGCCGGAGCCGAGCGGGGAGACAGACTCAATGTGCCGCAGCCGAAAACACGCGGCCGGTAACACCGGCCGCGTGCAGGTCAGGAGGGTTCCGCAGTGATGGGACTCCCGTCCAGAGGGACGGAGTAAAGAGCCCCGTCCTCCGTCTGGAAGCGGTAGGCCATCCCGTCCTCCGACCGGCCAAGGGAGGTCAGAGGCGTGCCGGGCTGGCCCAGCCACTCCAGCAGCGCCTGGCGTGCGCCCTCCTCCGTCAGGGCGGAGGGAGGGGTGTCCTGCGGGCGTCCTCGGGCATCAGGGACATGACGGAGGGCCCGCGGACGGGGTAGGCTGGAGCTCGGAGACAGGCGGCGCGGAGACAGACGGCTCCTGAGCAGATGCCGGTATCTGGCCGCCCTCCGGTCCATCGGCGGGTGGCGTCACGTCCCGGTTCTGGGGCCTCTCACCGGCGGAGCTGTCCTTCCGGTTGGCGCCGTCGGCGCTGCCGCTGGCGGCCTCGGCGGCCCCGGCGGGGCCCGCGCGGTCCTCCTGAGCCGGGCGGTTTGTCCGGCGCTCCCGCCGGAGGCCGCCCGGTCAACCCGGCAAGATTGGCTCTGGGTACGCTCCCGGAGCTGCCCGGAGGGCTCCAGAGGTGCACGGCCTGCCCGCCCACCAGTACAAGCACCAGCACCGCGGCCAGAGGCCCAGGAGCGCCAGCGCCACTGGCGCTTTCCGGTGTGGAAGGGGTGCATTTGGAGGCGTGGACCGCCTTCATGATATCGTCCTTCAGCCCGGCGGGGCTCCTCCGCCAGAGTGGGCAGAAGCTGGTGCAGGGTGGAGAGATCGGCCCGAAGCGCCCGGCACGCCGGGCACTGGGCCAGGTGCTCGTCCAGAGCCCCGGCCTCCTCCGCCGTCAGCGCCCCGTCGAGCTGCGCGCTGATGAGCTCCAGCGCCTGTTCACAGGTCAGCATGCCGCCGCCTCCTTTCCGTCCCGTGGATCTGGTTTATGCTTTGGACGAGGGGAGCCGAAAAGTTCCCCTGTTCCAGCAAATATTTGCGCAGGGCCAGCCGGGCCCGGGCGATGCGGGACTTGACGGTGCCCTCCTCCACCCCAGCAGGGCGGCAATCTCCCCATAGGAGAGGCCCTCCAGCTCCCGGAGAATCAGCACCTGCCGGTGCTCCTCCGACAGGGCCCGCAGGCCCGCCCGCAGGGTGTCCCGCAGCTCCTGCTGCTCCGCCTGGCGGTGGGGACTGTACCGCTCGTCGGGCAGCTCGGCCTGCCGGGCGCCCTCCTCATCGTCCAGGGAGACCGTCATGGACAGGGTACTGCGCCGCTTCTCCCGCCGCAGAAAGTCGATGCACACGTTGCTGGTCAGCCGGTAGAGCCAGGTGGAGAAGGAGCTCTCCCCCTGGAATTTCCCCAGGCCCTTCCAGGCGTTGAGAAAGGCCTCCTGGCACAGCTCCGCCGCGTCGTCGGGATTGCCCGTCATACGTAGGGCCAGATGGTAGATGCGCCCCTGATTCTGTTCCACCAGGGCGGCGAAGGCCCCCTCGTCCCCCTGCCGGGCCCGCTGTACCAGCGCCTGTTCCTCGGTCATGCCTTTCTCACCTCCTTGCCGGCGCGTTTGCCGGCGGTCAGTCCCTCAGATCCCGCTGTATGCCTGCGGTGATGCGGTCAATGTCCTCCAGAGTGGAGATTTTGCTGATCTGTTCCTTATAATACCCCGCGTAGGGAACCCCCTTGAGGTACCAGGCGTAGTGCTTCCGGGCCTCCAGGCAGGCGATGTGCTCTCCCTTCTGAGCGGCGGAGAGGCGGAACTGCCGCACCGCCGTCTCGCACCGCCGGGCCAGCGGCGGCAGGGGCGGGACCGGCCGCCCCTCCAGGGCGGCCTGGGCCCGCGCAAAGAGCCAGGGATTGCCGAAGCAGCCCCGGCCGAGCATGGCCATGTCGGCCCCGGTGTATTTGAGAATGTGAACCGCGTCCTCCGGCTCAAAGACATCGCCGTTGGCGAGGACGGGGATGGACACGGCCTCCTTTACCGCCCGGATATAGTCCCAGTTGGCCCGGCCGGAGTACATCTGCACCTTGGTGCGGCCGTGGACCGCCACGGCGGCCACACTGGCGGCCTCCATGGCCTGGGCGAACTCCACGCAGTTGATGGAGCCCTTGTCCCAGCCCAGCCGGAATTTGACGGTGACGGGCCGTCCGCCCGCCCCCCGGATGACCGCCTCGGCCACCTTCACCGCCAGCTCGGGGTTCCTCATCAGGCCGGAGCCATCCCCGGAGTTGGCCACCTTGGGCACCGGACAGCCCATATTGATATCCAGAATGTCCGCCCCCGACTTCTCCGCGGCGATGCCCGCCGCCTGCTCCATGCAGTAAGGGTCGCTGCCAAAGAGCTGCACCGCCGCCGGGTGCTCCCCCCCGCCCAGCTCCAGCAGGGGAAGGGATTTTTTGTCCTGATAGCACAGGGCCTTGGCGCTGACCATCTCCGTCACGGTGTACCCCGCCCCCAGCTCCCGGCACACCGTCCGGAAGCCCAGGTCGGTCACTCCCGCCATGGGCGCCAAAGCCAGCTTTGAATTTATGGTGATTTTGCCTATTTTCACAGTGTCCCCCAATGTGTTATAAATAGTAAATGTATCATACCACAAAGGCGGGGGTTCGGCAAGGCATGGATTCCCGGCCTCCGGGTGATACTATGAATTGCGATTTGATCAAAAAGGAGACTATAACCATGGATAAGTATGTCTGCGATATCTGCGGCTACGTGTACGACCCCGCTGAGGGCGATCCCGACAACGGCGTGGCCCCCGGCACCGCCTGGGAGAGCGTGCCTGAGAGCTGGGTATGTCCTCTCTGCGGCGTCGGCAAGGAGCACTTCTCCAAGCAGTAAGACAGCGCAAAAAAACGCCTGTACCATGTCGGTACAGGCGTTTTTTTGCGGAAAAACAGGCTTACTGCTCGTAGCGTGTCCAGTCCTCCACAGGCTGGAGGCCGGTCCAGGTTTCGTGGACAGTGTCGGCCTTGCGCCCGTAGTCGTGGCTGTTGGTGGCCTCCTGGACCGCCAGATAGTACCAGGCATCCGGCGGGTTGTCGGGCCAGGTGATCATGCCGTCCAGCAGATCGTCCGCGGTCTCGGGCAGGCGGCCCAGCACCCGGTTCACCAGTGTCATCGCCTCGGCCCGGCTGATGCTCCGGTCAGGGGCGAAGCTGCCGTCCGGCTGGCCTTCCACCCAGCCCTTCACCGCCGCCTAGTTGATGTACTCCGCCGCCCAGTGGCCGCCGATGTCGGTGAAGCGGTCCGCGCCGTCATAGGGCGCACTGTCAAAGCGGGCCGCGATGGCCGCGAACTCGCCCCGGGTGATGGGTGCGTCGGGGTCAAAGACCGCGGGGGCGCGGCCCTCCACGATGCCCATGGCCTCCATGGTGGCCACGGCGGTGGCGTACCACGCGTCGGGGGCCACGTCGTGGAAGGGGCTGGTCTCGGTCAGGTACTCCGCCCGGGCCTCGTCGGTGAGCAGGCGGAAGAAGATGGTGGCCACCTCGGCCCGTGTGATGGTGGCCTCGGGGTGAACCAGGCCGTCGTCCCGGCCGATGATGTAGGCGAAATGGTCGTCGCCGTTGAGCCGGTCGGGCACGCCGGTCTTTTCCCAGCCGGCGTACACGGTCTTGTTGGAGGTCATGCGGATGTCGTCGATGGGCTCGGTCAGGGCCTTGTCGGCGTACCAGCCGGTAAAGGTGTAGCCCTCCCGGACGGGCTGCTTGTCCAGCTCTACCAGGGTGTTGCGGCGGTACCGCTCACTGTCGTACTTCGTGCCGCCGTTGCTCTCATAGCGCAGGGTGTAGTAGGTGGTGCCGCCGTGATCCCCGCCGCCGTGATCCCCGCCGCCGGTGTCCTTTTTTGCCCAGGACAGCACAAAGGGAGGAGAAGCCGTAACGGTCCTGATCCACAATGAGCTGGATGCCGTGCTCGGTCAGCACGACCTTCCTCCACCTGCAGGGAGAGCGTTTTGTTGCTGGCGGCCTCGCCGCCCTTTTCATTGTTGATGTTTGCGGCCGCCTGATTCACCATCGCCTGCACCTCGCCGTTGGTTGTGTACTCGCGGTGCAGGCCGGTGAAGTGGAACACGTCGAAGTCATAGCTGCCCGCCGTCTCATAGATGATCCCGTCGGGGTAGGGCCAGTAGATGACGAGCTGCCGGTCAGCCTTGACCCAGACGTTGCCGTCTCCGGCGTCCACCAGGTCGAAGTATTTGCTCTCATACTGGCGGCCGTTGGGGTTGTCCAGACCAAGCGCGTCGGCGTTGTCGATGACGGCCTTTTCCAGCATGGTCTGGCCCACCTCGGATTCCGCGCCGCCGTCCAGCTCGTAGCTGCTGAGCACGTCGTCGAACAGGATGCTTGGCTGCTCATCGCCCACCATCGCCCAGTTCTCGTGGCCGTTGACGGTGTACTTCGTGCCCGCGGGCGCAACTACGCCCGCGTTGGAGCCGCCGTCCGTGGCGGTCTCCGCTGCGGCTGTGTCACCGGCGGCCGCCTCCACGGTGCTGTGCGCACTGTGAACCGCGTCGAAGGTGTAGGGCTCACCCCCGGTGGCGTCGTTGGTCACCGAGCGGACGGTCAGCGTGCCAACGCCGTACCGCAGGGCGTATTTCTGGCCGTTCACCTCGGCATACAGGCCGGTGTTGCCCGCACCGCTGGCGTCAGATGTGCTGATGGCGGCATAGAGGTGAGTGAAGTGGTTTCCGGCGATGTTGTCTGTACTGGCGGGAATGGTGCACGCCTCATCCGCAAAGTAGAGGCAGGAGGCATCGGCGGCGGTGGCGGGGTCCGCCGAGACGATATCCCACACCTTTCGGCCGTCCTCGCCGATGGCCTGCTGGCCCCCTTCACCGCCGTAGGGCGCCAGCTTCCAGGACTTTTCCGTACCGTCCGCGCCGGTGCCGTGGAAGGTGATGCCAGCCAGACGCTCCGCCGGGATTTCGCTGCTCTCCACGTAGAAATGGGGGGCGGGGATTCCGCTGTCGGCGTCGGGAAGGTGGGTGCCGTCGACGTCCTCCCAATAGTCGGAGCTGCCGCCGATATACAGGGTCATATCCACCGGCGTAATGGTAACCGGACCGACCTCCTCCAGAGTGATGGAGCCGTAGAAAGAGAATTCATAATTTGCATATGCGTTCCTGATACATGGGCCATCCAGCGCCCACTTGCCGCTGTAGCTCAGTACTGAGCCGGACTCGGGGGCCAGAGCCTGGCCGTCCCCGCAGAAATATGCGTCGGTCTGTTCCCAGAGGTCAGTTCCCTCCATGTAGTCGCCGACGCCCCGCTCATGGCAGGACGTGTGGCCGGAGGGGGGTGTGCTCAGGTTGGCCATATCGTCGCCGAAGGCGAAGGCAAACATGGACTGATACCAGCCGTCATAACCGGCAGTCTGAAGCCCGGACTCCGGCCACTTTAGCTGGAAGGTGTCTTCCGGCCCCTTTCCGGAGGGGAAGTAGGCCCAGCGCATCACTTCAGGGTGTGCCTCCTCTAACTCAGTAAATTGTTCAGCGGTGCAGGAGAATTTCATGGCATTGCCCTTCTGGATATCCTCAAAGAAGGCGGGGGCGACCGCCATGATCGCGTCAAAAGAGGCGTAATCCGTGCTGTTCTTCTTGTTATACCAGGCCACAAAGTAGTTTGTCAGGCTGTCATAACCCTCTTCCGCCAGGGTGTCGTATAGGGTGACAATCTGCTCAAGCGAAATATTGACCGAGCTGGTGTTAAACAGGTCTTTGAGCATCTGGTTGGAAACCATGCTGCTGGTAAAACGGAAGGGGATCCACTGTCCGTCATAGCCCAGCACGGGGAGCAGTTCACTCTGTTCCATGCCGCTTGTATCGGCGGATGCCAGGGTGAAGCTGCCGGGTTTGTAGCGGTAGGAATTCCCGGACTCATTGTGAATTTCAATGTCAAACTGCGCCGCGTTACCAGGATACTGCACGGTATCTGCAAGGGCGTCCGCCAGCTTGCTCAGCTCAAGAACCTGGTCGCCCTCTGCACCCTCCTGGATGGTGTAGACCAGCTTGGCGGGCGCGTCCCCGGTTTCTTCGACAAATTCACAGCTTACCGTGTCGGACTGCGGCGTGTAGTCCACGGTGCAGGTCGGCTCCGGCCAGTCGATTTCGGCGCCGCCCGACTGGGTGGCAGGCTCTGCCGCATATGCGGCGGGTGTTGTTGTCAGCAGCGTGGAAAGGGCGAGCAGCGCTGACAAGACTCGCTTTTTCATAAAAAACGTTCCTCCTTATTCAAAACAGGTGCCTCTATATAAACATCCGAAAATGGATGACCATTTGGAGGGGGAGGGCGAGGAGCTGCGCCTCTTTCGGGCTTTGTTGGGAAACCTCTGTTTTTTCAGCCTGCGGGCAGAAGTGTCAAAACATGCAGACAAAACAAAAGCTATTGCTAAATTTTTAGCAATAGCGCTTGTTTTTGCCCTTCATTTGTGGTATATTATGTAAAAATATGAGGACAGACGTTTGTTTGAAAAGGTAGAGGTTTTCAAACAAAGAGCACCTGCCGGACTGCAAAAAACAGCCCCCGGAACCTTTTGGTTCCGGGGGCTGCTGTTTCATCCGCTCCGGCGGGCGAGCTTGAGGACCAGGGCGGTGCGGTCGTCGGCGGCGCCCACCTGGGCGCCGCTGTCGTCAATGAGAGCCTGGGCCAGCTCCCGGGGGCTGCCGCCGTCAAAGGCGGCCAGCCGGTCACCGCACCCACTGGTCGGATGCGCTGCCGGCCACGCCGTCGGTGACCAGAAGGACACAGTCTCCGGCCTCCAACTGGAGGCGGGTCACGTCGGGGGAGACCCCCTCCCCGGCGGTGAGGCCGGCGGGGAGGGCCGTGCCGGTGATGCGGCTGACGGAGTAGCCCTTTTTCACATAGGTGGGGGCGGCGCCGTACTTGTACACCCCGGCCTCACCGGTGAACAGATCCACCCGCAGCAGGTCGATGGTGGTGAAGCCGCCGGCGGCCTCGTCGTTGCGCAGGGCCAGGGCGGAGTTGAGGGTGCGCAGGGCGTTCTCCGGCCGGACGCCCGCCCGGAGAAACTGCTCCAGCAGGCGGACGGCCAGGGCGCTCTCCTGCTCGGCCAGGGAGCCGGAGCCCATGCCGTCGCACAGGAGCACATAGAGGGAGCCGTCGTCGTGCTTGAACCAGGCCCCTGTGTCGCCGGATACGGTCTGGCCGTCCTTCTTTTTGGCGGCCACCCCGGCCACGGCCATCAACGGCTCGCTCTGTACCAGCACCAGCCGGTCCCGGCGGCCCTCCTCCACGGCCCGGAGGGGGAAGTTCACCAGCTTGGAAAGCTTGGCTGTCCCCTCCTCGGTGCGGAGGGGGGCCAGCCCCGCCCCCTCCAGCTCCAGGCGGAGGTGCCCGGCCTGGTCGTAATAGGCGGCCAGGCGGCAATCAATGCCCTTGGGCGGTCAGGTATTGCCGCAGGCGCTTTTCCCGCACCGGGTCGGGTACCAGCTCCGCCCCCAGCTCGGCCGCCGCCGTGTTCAGCACCCCGGCCAGCTCGGCATATTGGCGGCACACCGCCGAGCGGTTCTCGCTGAGGCGGCTCTGGAACTGCCGCCGGCACAGCAGGGCGGCCAGCTCCTCGTTGGCGGCAGAGAGAAACTCCGGGAACTTCATGCAGCGGTTGGAGAAGTAGGCGGGGAAGTCTCCGCTCTCCCCCCGGCCCCGCTCCAGCATGGCGGGGAGGGCGTCGTTGAGGGCGTTGAAGGTGGAGATGTAGTCCCGCTGCCAGCAGGCGGTTTGCAGGGGGCAGCGCTTGCAGATCCGCCCGGCCGCCCGATCGAAGACGGATGCGGCGTCGTTGTCATTGGGGGCGGCGGGGTGGAAGGCCGACCGCATGGACTCGTACAGGCTCTTGAAGGCGGCTGCCGTGGCCTCCATCCGGGCGCGGACATAGGCGCGGGCCCGCTCCTGGGTGTCGTGCCGGGGCTCCCGGGCCACCAGCGCCCCCACCTGGCGCAGGGCGCGCTCGGGGAGGACCAGAAAGACCACCGAGGCGATAAAGACCTCGTAGAGCAGGGAGAGGTGAAGGCCCTCCGACCAGGTCCACAGCACCGCCAGGGCATTGGAGAGCACATAGGCCAGGGCGGCGGCCAGACGGCCCTGCCGGTGGAACACCCCGCACATCACCCCGGAGAGGGCGAAGGCCATGGAGTAGAAGGGCATACCTCCCGCCGCCAGATCCATCCCGAGGCCGCAGGCCACCCCCACCGTGGCCCCCACGCCGATGCCGCCCTTGTAGGCGGTGACCATCACCGCCGCCGCGGCGGCGCAGCGGCCCACCGACAGGTCGCCCAGCAGGGTGATCTTGGACAGGGTGAGCAGCAGGGTGCCCGCCAGAATGAGCAGGCTCACCGTCTGCCGGGGGGTGAGGCCCTCCTCCTCCCGCTTTTCCGTCCAGGGGGTGAAGGCGATGCGGTAGAAGTAGGCCGACGCCCCGCACAGGAGCAGCTCGGTGCCGAAGAAGATCAGGCCCTCTGGCGACCAGCCCCGGTCAGATAAGTACACAAAGCCCGTGATGCCGTCCATCCCCGCCGCCGCCAGGGGCATGAACCAGCTCTTGCGGTAAGCCTTCACGTCGAAGAAGGCAAAGGCCAGGGAGAAGGCCAGGATGCAGCCGGCCACGTACCGCAGCCCCTCGGCGAAGCCCTGGAAGGAGAGATAGCCGAAGCAGGCCCCCAGCAGGGCGCAGAAGCCGTCCAGCCCCGAGCCGGAGGCCGCCACCAGCCCCAGCCCGAAGGGGGCGTATCCGCCGAAAATCTCCGCCCCGGAGAGCATGGCCCCCAGCAGGAAGCGGATGACGCACTCGGCCGCCCGCACCAGGGCGGGGGCGCGCAGAATGACCTTGCCGGTCTCCCGGGCCTCCTCCCGGACACGGGCCGCCTTTGTCTTGAGTTTCTCTTTTGTCGCCATGGTTCCGTCTCCTTTTCCAAATCAGGCTTGTCCGCCCTCGTTGAGTGACAGTATAACCCAGTATTTGGAAAAATGTGGTCGGAACGCGGCGCGCCGGGAAAAAGGAGGGGAAGGGATGAAACCGAAGGGGCGGTTTCTCAGCGTGTCAAAAAAGTGGCCACGGCCACTTTTTTGAGAGGGATGTGCGCAAGATGGACCTCGATTCCTCAGGGAAAAGTCGGCCCATCTTGCGCGAGCGGTGTCATTTCCGAGGCGCATGTCCCCGGAAATGACGGATTTTCATTTGATTCCTGCGGCTGCGGCCGCAGGAACTCTGCGAGGCTTTCCTCCGGGAAAGGTTCTTTGACAGTCTGTGAAACCGCGGGGGCGGTTTCTGTGTTAAGATCAGTGAGAGCGCGCTCGAAACCGGAGCAGGGAGGTGGTATGGTTGGAGGAGCGGGAGCTGCTGCGCCGCCTGCGGCGGGGGGACCCCTCCGCCCTGGAGGAGCTGATGGACCGGGACATGGGCTTTGCCTGCGGCCTGGCGGGCTCTGTTCTGCGGGGCCGCCCCAGGGACGCGGAGGAGGTGGTGTCCGACGCCTTCCTGGCCCTGTGGGAGCACGCCGGGCAGGTGGAACCGGGCAAGCTCCGCCCCTGGCTGGGCCGGGTGGTGCGCAACAAGGCCCTCAACCGCCTGCGGGCGCTGGGCGGTGAGCTGCCTCTGGAGGAGGACTGGCTGGCGCTGGAGCCCGACCGGCGGCCCGGCCCGGCGGAGGCCGTGGAGCAGGCCGAGCGGGCGGAGCTGATCCGGGCGCTGCTGAACGGACTTCCGCCCCAGGATCGGGCCATCTTCCTGCGCCATTACTACTACGGCCAGACCGCCGCCGACATCGGAGCGGCCCTGGCCATGCCGCCGTCCACGGTGAAGGTGCGCCTGCACCGGGGGCGGAGGAAGCTGAAGGAGCTGCTGATGGAAAGGGGGTATTCCTGTGCCTGTGCGGATGACTGACCTGCTGGACGGCTGGGAGGACGGCTCGGTGGAGCTGCCGCCGCCCGCCGGGATGTCCCCGGAGCGGATCAAGGAGAGAACGATGGAACAAATCAGACAAACCAAGCGGCCCCGCCGGCGCATGGGCGTCCGGCTGCTGGCCTGCGCCGCCCTGGCGGCGGTGTTCACCGTATCGGCCATGGCGGCCTATCACCTCTGGGGGCCGGGAGAGCTGTTCGACCCCTTCTTCACCCTGGAGAGCGCCCCGCTGGACGACGGGCAGAAGGAGCTGCTGGATCAGATCGGCGCCACCAACCTGCCCCCCGTCACCAGCAACGGCGTCACCCTCACCCCTCTGGCCGCCATTGCCGACGAGCACACCCTCTACCTCCGCCTGCGGCTGGAGGCCCCGGAGGGCACCGTCCTGCCCGACATGGGGGAGCAGGAGGATCACATCGCCCACGGTGTGGGGCTGGTCGACGCGGACACCGGGGAGCGGCTCAACTGGGGCATGCAGAAGGCCCGGTTCCTCCCGGACGACACCCCGGGGGACAACTCCCTGGAGCTGGTGTTCATGCTTCTGGGCGGGCCAAACGGGGCCAACTGGGTGGACGGCACCTCGAAGACATTGACCATCACCGACCTGATTCTCTGCCCCCGGGAGCCGGAGGATGCCGAGAAGACGTATCTGGAGGGGGAGTGGAGCTTCTCCCTGGACTCCTTCTACCAGGGAAAGGAGGTAGAGATCAACACCATAGGGGCCGTCCGATGGGATGAGGAGACGGAGCGGATGGTCACCCTGGAGGGACTGACGCTCTCCCCCCTGGCGGCCTCCTATACCATCTCCTACCCGGTGGAGGAAAGCTGGGAGTTTGTCGATCTCCAACTGGAACTGGTCTACAAGGACGGGTCCTCCGTGACGATTGACGGCGGCGGTGGGAAGGGCAGTCACGGCCCCGACGGACAGGGCGGAACCGACTATTTTACCGGCGTCCGCAATTTTGACGCGCCCCTGGATTTGCGTGAGCTGGATCACCTCCAGTACGGTGGCTGCCGTCTGGAGATTCCCGGCGAACCCAGAGCGGTGGTGGAAGCGGACACCGCTGAGGCGGTGTGGTACGATGAGACGCACCAGAACACACTGGTGCTGGAAAAGCTGTCCTTCTCCTCCCTCAGCCTCACCTACCGCATGCACTATGACACCCCGGAGAGCGCCACCCTGGCCGACACCGGGATCCGCCTGGTGCTGGCCGACGGGACGGAAATCCCTGTGGATGGCGGCAGCGGCACGGCGGGCGGGACCTTTATGGAGGGCACCACCTACTTTGACGCGCCCGTCCCCCTGGAACGGGTGGATCACGTTCTGTTTGGCGATATCCGGGTTGAGCTGAAATAAGCATGAAAAAAAGTGCCCCTCCTGCATCGCAGAGGGGCACTTTTTTGCAAAAAATGGGCAGGAGGATGGACAAGGGTAGAGAAAAGTGATACGATGAGTTTGGAAAACGAAATAGACAGGAGGCTGTACCCATGAAACGGAGACTTGCCCTGTCCCTGGCGGCCCTTTTGCTGTTGGGCTGCCTTACCCCGGCGCTGGCGGCGGAGGGGGACGCCGAACTCAGCCTGTACCAGCAGTATGGCCCCTGGGGCGAGTGGCCCCAGGAGCAGAAGGACGCGGCGGAGGAGACCTGGACGGACGGCCAGTGGGACGACTACTGGACGGAGTACGACGCCCAGATGTGGGCGGCGCTGAACCGGTACAACGAGGACTACGATCGGTGGAGCTATGCCCGTTTCGGGGACCCCTGGGACGAGTACCTCCGGGTGGAGAAGGAGGAAATGGGAATGCCCTACCCCGACGGCATCAATGTGAGCCTGAACGGGGCGTATCTGGACTTCGGCGGCACGGCCCCCCTGGCCGCGTCGGGGTGCACCATGGTGCCCTTCCGGGCCTTTCTGGAGGGGCTGGGGGCGGAGGTTGCCTTTGACGGGAGCCGCATCGCGGCGGCGCTGGAGAACGGCGACAGCCTGGAGCTGGTCCTGGGGGCCACTGAGCTGACCGTCACCCAGGGCGGGCGGATCACCACCTTGGACATGGGGGCGGCCCCCTTTGTACGGGATGGGCACACCTACATCCCCGTCCGGGCCGCGGCGGAGGCACTGGGGCTGGACGTATACTGGGACGATACCTATGAGGCGGCCCATCTGACCGACTACGCCGCCCTGACGGCGGAGCTGGACAGTCGGTTTACCGCCGCCAACGGGATTTGGGCTGCGATACGGGATACCATTCCCCGCGAGGCGGGCAAGGGCTATGAGTCCACAGCATCCATGCGCCTCTCCGCCACCCTGTACGGGGAGGAGGAGCACGACACCGCCTCGCTGACGATGGAAGTGAAACAGCTCACCCGGGACGGCAGCTACCGCATGGAGCAGGAGCAGCAGGTGGATCTGGGCGGTCTGGGGACACCCTCTTTGCGGGTCTCTCCCGGAGGAGCTGGCCCAGCTCGAAAACCACAGCGTCACCCTCTACGACCGGGAGAGCGGCACCCTCTACCAAAGGGCGTACAGCTCTATAGCCTGGAGGGAGAGCCGTTACCTGATGACGTTTGGGTGAGTACTCAGGTGGGGAGCTGCCTGCCGTGAACACCCTGTCGCTCCCCGGGACGCTGGGCGAGCTGCTGGTGGAGGCGTACGGCCATAGCTGGTATTACTACCGCTCCAGCCCCTGGGAGACGGTGATGGACTCCGCCCTGCCCGTCCGCCTGCTCCTGGACGACGGCAACTTCACCCGCAGCGCCTCCGGTGGACGGACCACCTATCGCTGGGCGGTGGATCTGCCCGCCCTGCTGGAGCGGGCCCGTATGCTGGGTGTTATGGAGGACGCGCCCGCTGTGGAGGGGCTGCCTGCTCTGGACATGCATGGGGAGGCGGTCCTGCGGGACGGTGCGCTGGAGAAGCTGGCCGGCAGCGGACAGATGGAGCTGGATGTGCTGGGCATCCCAGCCGACGCCGGCTTTACCCTGGATGCCGCTCCGGGGCGTCTGGAGCTGGAGATGGAGTTCGCTGGGGCTTACATCGGGAAGGTGGAGCTAAGCCTGAACGGGAGGGTCACGGAAACCGCTGCGCAGCCCGTCACCACGCCTCCGGCGGGGAGACGGTAGAGCGCCTCGAGGTGCTCTCCGGCCAGGTGGAGCCGGGCGTGCCCGCCGATTTCGGCGCGGCCCGCTACGTCCAGTGCCTGCTGGATGCCCGACTGGGGCGTGGGTATGACCCGGAGTTTCTGACCGCCCTGGGGAGACGGAGGAGAGCCTGTCCGCCCAAATTGCGGAGGAGAACGTACAGGCGCTCTGCAACCTGCTGATAATTGAATTCCCCACCGAGGAGATCCGCGGAGAGGCGGCCGGCCTGCTGAAGGAGCTGTACGCCAAGGCGGACTATACCGTGGGGCCGCCGTCCCGACGGGAAACGGTTCCGAGGTGGAGATAACGGTGCGGCCCGTGGATGCGCTGGCGCGGGTAAACGATGCACTCTGGGAGCGGCTGGACGCGTTCAACGCGGGCTACACCGGGGATACGTCCACAGACGAGGGATATGCGGCCTATGACGCGGCCTGGGCGGAAGATGCGCTGGCCCTCTTCCGGGAGAAGCTGGCCGAGGCGGAGTATCTGTCCGAGACGGTCTGCACCGTGACCGTTCTGGACGGGCCGGGCGGCACCATTGAGGCCGGCCGCGACTCCCTGGATACAGTATACGGCGTGCTGTTCCCAATTTGGATGCTCCAGGAGACATGAACGGAACAAAGGGGCGGCGAACCGCGTATGCGGTTCCGCCCTGTGTCTGGCCTATAGCTGGTCGCTGTCCACCAGAATGTTGTCAGTGCCGTGCTGCTCGAACTCGGCAATATAGGCGTCAATGCGGCTGGACAGCTCCTCATAGTTGTTCTGGTCGATGGAGGCGTCCTCCATATCCCGGCGGGCCAGATCCTCGGCCAGGATATCGAAGAACACGTTGTTCTCATATTCCATGATCGCCTCGTGGATGCCGCCCTCGGCAAAGGCGCGGGAGGGCACCACCTCGCCCTGCCAGTCCTCGGCCAGCACGCCCATGCCCTCCTCCCGGGCCTTGGCAAAGAGCAGGCTCTCCACGTCGTCGTAATCCTTGAACCGGTCGTCGCCGCGGGTGGAGTTCAAAATCCAGTTGCCGATATAGGCCATATCCAGCAGGCGCCGGAATTGTTTGGTCGTCAGTTCCAGCTTCATCACACGAAACCTCCTCGCTGTCATGACGTTGCGGGGCGTGAACGGCCATCCCTACCTCATATTATAGTCAGCCCCGCCAAAATGTCAAACGGGAGAGCGTCGGAAAACATGAAAACGCCCCTTGTCTTCCGGTAAATTTTCGCATATCATTATACAGATAACAAATTTGCGCTCTTTTATTAGGAGGAATCGCCTTGGATGACAGACCCATCGGCGTGTTCGACTCCGGCCTGGGCGGGCTGACCACGGTACGGGAGCTGTGCCGCCTGCCGGAGGAGGATATCGTCTATTTCGGGGACACCGGACGGGTACCTTACGGCAGCCGCTCCGGGAGACCATTGTGAAATACGCGCGGCAGGACGTGGCCTTCCTGCGCACCTTCGATCTCAAGACTATCGTCATCGCCTGCGGCACCGTGTCCACCACCGCGCTGGACGTGCTGGCGGCGGAGAACCCCATCCCGGTTCTGGGGTGGTGGCCCCAGCGGCCCGCGCCGCGGCCGGGCCACCCGAAGCGGGAGCATCGGCCTCATCGGCACCCAGGCGTCCATCCGCAGCGGCGCCTACGAGCGGCTCATCCGGGCGGAGAACCGGCGGCCCGGGTGCTGGCCCAGCCCTGCCCCCTCTTTGTACCCCTGGTGGAGAACGGCCGCTTCCGCCCCGGCGACGTGGTCATCGAGACGGTGGCGGCGGAGTACCTGGCCCCGCTGAAGGAGGCGGGGGTGGACACCCTGGTGTTGGGCTGCACTCACTACCCCCTGCTGGAGAAGGTCATCGGGGCCTATATGGGACCGGAGGTGCGCCTCATCAACTCCGGGGCCGAGGGCGCCCGGGCGGCGGCGGACTGCCTGCGGGAGCGGGACGCCCTGGCCGGGCCCGGGCGGGGGAGCTGCCGCTGCTTCGTCAGCGACCGGCAGGAGGACTTCTCTCGCCTGGCCTCCACCTTCCTGGGCTGGGATGTGGCCCAGGCGGTGGAGCAGGTGGATATCAGCCAATATTGAGGGGAAAGCCCTTTACATCTGAGGCTCCATTGGGTATAATAATGTGCAATTTGCAGTTTGAACGTGGGACAAGGAAGGAACAACCATGGAGAACAACGTGATTATTTCCATCCAGGGAAAGCAGTCCTTTGAGGCACAGGACGATGACACCATCGAGCTGGTCACGGAGGGCTGCCTGGAGCCCGACGGGGACGACGGCTACACCCTGAGCTATCAGGAGAGCGAGCTCACCGGCCTGGAGGGTACCCTGACCACCTTCCAGATCGAGCGGGACCGGGTCACGCTCCTGCGGGTGGGGGAGGTCAACTCCCAGATGGTCTTTGAGGAGGGGCGGCGGCACCTGTCCATGTACGATACTCCCTACGGCGCCCTGTCCGTAGGCATCAACACCCGTAAGATGCGGGCCGAGCTGGACGCCAGGGGCGGCAACATCGAGATTGACTACGCCATCGAAATCGACCACGCGCTGGCGGGCCAGAACCTGTTCCGCATCCACGTGCGGGAGAAGGGGCCGGCCATCAAGCAGTGACTATCCCGCGCGGCGATTTCGATGAGCGCGCCAGTTGGCGCGTACAAAGATTTCGCCTTGAGGCGAAACCTTGATGCCGCGGCAATTTACTTGCCGCGAGCAGATAAAACCGGCAGGGGCCCCCGCGGCACCTGTGCCGTGGGGCAATCGACCACGCGCTGGCGGGCCAGAACCTGTTCCGCATCCACGTGCAGGAGGGGCCGGCCATCAAGCAGTGACTATCCCGCGCGGCGATTTCGATGAGCGCGCCCGGTGGCGAGTACAAAGACTTCGCCTTGAGGCGAAACTTGATGCCGCGGCAATTTACTTGCCGCGAGCAGATAAAACCGGCAGGGGCCCCCGCGGCACCTGTGCCGTGGGGCAATCGACCACGCGCTGGCGGGCCAGAACCTGTTCCGCATCCACGTGCGGGAGAAGGGGCCGGCCATCAAGCAGTGACTATCCCGCGCGGCGGCCGGCTGCGCGGCACACAGAGAGATGAATCGAAAAGGAGATAGAACCATGTCCAACATGATCCAGGCGGCCCGGGAGCAGGTCGCCGCTCTGACCCAGGCGGCCTATGAGAGGGCCGCGGCGGAGGGCCTGCTGCCCGCCGGCGCGGAGGTCAAGGCCACCATCGAGATTCCCAAGGACGTCACCCACGGGGATTACGCCTCCTCCTTCGCCATGGCCGGGGCCAAGGCCCTGCGCAAAGCCCCCCGCCAGATCGCCGAGGTGATCGTCAGCCATCTGGATCTGGCCGGCACCTTTTTTGACAAGGTGGAGATCGCCGGCCCCGGCTTTCTGAATTTCACCCTGGGCAGCAAGTGGTACGGCGGTGTGCTCGCCGACATCCAGGCCGAGGGGGAGACCTACGGCGCGGTGGACGAGGGCCGCGGCGAGAGGGTGATGGTGGAGTTCGTCTCCGCCAACCCCACCGGCCCCATGCACATCGGCAACGCCCGGGGCGGCGTGCTGGGCGACGCCCTGGCCGCCGTGCTGGAGCGGGCGGGCTACGACGTGTGGCGGGAGTTCTACGTCAACGACGCGGGCAACCAGATCCACAAGTTCGCCATGAGCATCGACGCCCGCTATCTCCAGTTGGTGCTGGGGGAGGAGAACGTCCCCTTCCCCGAGGACGGCTACCACGGCGACGACATCAAGGAGCTGGCCCGGGGCTTCTACGACCAGCACGGCGCCGGCTGGAAGGACAAGAGCGAGGAGGAGCGGCAGGCGGCCATGGCCGAGTACGGCCTGTCCGTCAACATCCCCAAGATGAAGGAGGATCTCCGCCGCTACAAGATCGAGTACGACGAGTGGTTCCTGGAGTCATCCCTCCACAACAGCGGCTACGTGGCCGAGACTGTGGAGCTGCTGGCCGGCAAGGGCTGGACCTATGAGAAGGACGGGGCCCTGTGGCTCAACACCACCGCCCTGCTCAAGCAGAAGTTCCTGGCCGAGGGCAAGAGCCAGGAGCAGGTGGACAAGCTCGACCTGAAGGACGACGTGCTCCGCCGGGCCAACGGCTTCTACACCTACTTCGCCGCCGACATCGCCTACCACCGCAATAAGCTGGAGCAGCGGGGCTTCTCCAAGGCCATCAACATCTGGGGCGCCGACCACCACGGCCACGTGGCCCGCCTCCAGGCTGCCCTGGACGGCCTGGGCCTGGACGGCTCCCACCGGCTGATCATCGTGCTGATGCAGCTGGTCAATCTCCTCCAGGACGGCCAGCCCGTCCGCATGTCCAAGCGCTCCGGCAAGGCCATCGCCCTGCGGGATCTGCTGGACGAGGTGAGCGTGGACGCCGCCCGCTTCTTCTTCAACTCCCGCTCCTCCACCTCCGCCCTGGACTTCGATCTGGATCTGGCGGTTCGGGAGGACAGCGAGAACCCGGTCTACTATGTCCAGTACGCCCACGCCCGCATCTGCTCCCTCATTGCCCGGCTGGCCGAGGAGGGACACCTCGTGCCCGACGCGGCGGCGGTGGATCCCGCCCTCTACGCCACGGCGGAGGAGAAGGCCCTTATCAAAACCCTGTCCCAACTGCCCGAGGTCATCCGCCTGGCCGCCCGGGATTACGATCCCTCCGGCGTCAACCGCTATCTGGTGACCCTGGCCGGAGAGTTTCACCGCTTCTACAACGCCTGCCGTATCAAGGGTGAGGAGGCGGCGGTGCTGGCCGCCCGCCTCAAGCTGGCCGACACGGTGCGCGCCGTCATCGCCAACTGCCTGTCCCTCATCGGCGTGGCGGCCCCGGAGAAAATGTAACAATCGCAAATGCGCGGCGCCGGGGGCCACCTGGCGCCGCGCGGCTGCGGCGGGCTGGGGAATCCTGTCAGCACAGTATGGCGGTTCCTTACATTTGTATAAAAGAAATAAAAACTTTTTCTTAATAATCTGTTAATTGGTATGTAACACTCTTGTAATCTTTTTGAAACGTGGTATGATAGGCACTACGCGCAGACGGGGCATCTCCCGCAGCGCGTGCTCCATCCGCCCAAACTATGGAGGATTACAAGAATGACTATGTTGGAACTTGTCAAGCATCTCAATTTTGCTGTGGTGGTTCTGTTTACCCTGCTCTACCTGTACCAGGGCTTCTATGTGGTGGTGGGGCTGGTTCGCCGCCGCTGGCAGGACCGGCACCAGCCAAGCCGCCTGCACCGCTTCGCCGTGATCGTATCCGCCCGCAACGAGGAGGGGGTCATCGGGGAACTGCTGGAGAGTCTGAACCGGCAGAATTACCCAAAGGAGCTGCTGGATCTCTATGTGGTGGCCGACAACTGCACCGACGACACCGCCGGGGCGGCCCGCCGGGCGGGCGCGTTCGTGTATGAGCGCTTCGACCAGGTACATAAGGGCAAGGGCTACGCCATGGACTACCTCTTCCGCCGACTCAAAGAGGAGGGGAAGGACTGCTATGACGGCTACTTCGTCTTTGACGCGGACAATCTGGTGGACGCCAATTTTGTCGCCGAGATGAACCGCACCTTTGACCAGGGCTACGATGCGGTGACCTGCTACCGCAACTCCAAGAACTTCGCGGCCAACTGGATCTCCGCCGGCTACTCCATCTGGTTCCTGCGGGAGGCCCGGTTCCTCAACTTCCCCCGCACCCTGCTGGGCACCAACTGCCACGTGTCGGGCACCGGCTTCCTGGTGTCCGCCCGGGTCATCGAGGACAACGGCGGCTGGCCCTTCCACCTGCTCACCGAGGATATCCAGTTTTCCGTGGACTGCGCCATCCAGGGCAAGAAGATCGGCTACTGCGACAAGGCGGTGGTCTACGACGAGCAGCCCACCACCTTCCGGCAGTCCTGGGATCAGCGGCTGCGGTGGTCCAAGGGCTTCTACCAGGTGGACCGGGAGTACACCCTCCCCCTGCTGAAGGGCTGCTTCCGCCGGGGCCGCCTGGGCACTTCCTGCTACGACATGTTCGTGACGGTGGCGCCCGGCATGCTGCTCACCCTGCTGATGATTCTCTTTAACGGTGTGATCTTGGCGGCCTGCCTTACCCAGCCGGCCTATCTGGCCACCCGCATCATCCATGAGACCGTGGGCTTCATGGGCTCCGCCGTGTGGAATTTCTATGTGGGCCTGCTGTTCTATGGGCTGATCACGGTGCTGTCCGAGTGGCGTCACATCGACGCCGCGCCGGTGCAGAAGCTGGGGTATGTCCTCACCTTCCCGATCTTTATGTTTACCTACATTCCCATTTCCATTGCCGCACTGGTGCAGAAGGTGGAGTGGAAGCCCATCTACCACACCGCCACTAAGAAAATCAACGAGCTGGGATAAACAAAGAGGGGCCGCGGATACTCCCGGCCCCCCTTTGTTTTTGTCTATATGAGGCTGTACTTGCATTCCCATATCGTTTTGTGATATACTATCTCCCAATCATGCAGCCATGCAATTTTAGGAGGAATAAAACAATTATGGACACCATCCCCCCCTTATCCCTGCCCATCCTGCTGGACGGAGCCACCGGCTCCGAGCTGTATAAGCGGGGCATGCCCGCCGGCGCGTGCACGGAGCAGTGGGTGCTCGGCCACCCGGAGGCCCTGCTGGAGCTCCAGAGGGGTTATGTGGCGGCCGGCAGCCAGGTGCTGATCGCCCCCACCTTCGGGGCCAACCGGGTGCGGCTGGAGCAGCACGGTATCTTCGGGCAGGTGGCGGACTACAACCGCCGGCTGGTGGAGCTGTCCCGGCAGGCTGCCGGCGGCCGCGCTCTGGTGGCGGGGGACATGGCCCCCACGGGGCTGTTCATCGCCCCCTTCGGGGAGAGCAGCTTTGAGGAGCTGGTGGCCATCTATACCGAGCAGGCGGCTGCCCTGGCGGCGGCGGGGGTGGACCTCTTCCTCATTGAGACCACCATGACCATGCCCGAGGCCCGGGCGGCGGTACTGGCCTGCAAGAGCGTGTCGGATAGGCCGGTGTGGGTTACCTTTACCTGCGACGAGAACGGCCGTACCCTCTCGGGCACCGACGTGCTGGCCGCCCTGATCGTCATGCAGGGCATGGGAGTGGACGCCTTCGGGCTGAACTGCTCCTCCGGCCCGGCGGAGATGCTGGAGCAGATGCGCCGCCTCACCCCCTACACCACCGTCCCGCTCATTGCCAAGCCCAACGCGGGCCTGCCCGAGACGGTGGAGGGGCAGGCGGTGTACCACTGCCCGCCGGAGGAGTTCGCCTCCTACGCCGCCGGCTTCGCGGCGGCAGGCGTTCGTATCTTTGGCGGCTGCTGCGGCACTACGGCGGAGCATGTGGCCGCCCTGCGCGCCGCGGTGGAGGCGGTGGATTTCTCCGCCTTCGTCCCGCCCAGGCGGGATCCCGATGTGATTCCCTGCGCCAGTGAGAAGGAGGCCCGGTTTATTACGCCCGACATCGATGTGGGGGAGACCATCGAGTGCACCTCCGATCTGCTGGAGGATATTCTGGAGGCGGAGGAGAACGCCCCCCAGGGCGCGCTGAAGATCGCCATTTACGACGAGGACGACCTCTACACCTTTGCCGAGAACCAATACGCGGTGAAGGATGCGCTGTGCCTCTGGACCGACGTGCCCGAGCTGCTGGAGCAGGCCCTGCGGCTCTACCAGGGCCGGGCCTTCTGGGACGGCACCGGGGAGCTGGAGGCGGCCTTCCTCCAGGAGATGGCCCGGAAATACGGCCTGGTGCTGCTGTAAATCCCGTCAAGTCCCCTGTTCCAAAATCAGCGAAACCGCCAAAAAGCACGCCCTGTTTTTGGGGCGCGCTTTTTGTTTTGTGCCTTGACGGGCCAACCAAGATACGGTATCATAGGAGACATCAAGAACATAAGAACACAAGATGTAGTGCCAAGCCTGGACGGGGTGTCTTTCCCTGTGTTGGCTTTTTTCATGAAGGAAGAAGGGGGCGGACAGCCATGACACTGACAAAGATCCGCAAGCGGGACGGCCGCCTGGCCGAGTTCAACGAGGAGAAGATCGCCCGCGCCATTGAGAAGGCGTTCAACGCCACCTACAAGCCCGGACGGGGGGAGGAGGCCAGAAAGCTGGCCGACGAGGTGCTCTCCATCCTGGAGGTGGAGGGGCAGGCCCAGCCCGATGTGGAGCACATTCAGGATCTGGTGGAGCGGGTGCTCATGGACAACGGCTATGTGCAGACCGCCAAGTCCTACATCCTCTACCGGGAGGAGCGCAGCCGCGCCCGGGAGATGAACACCCGGCTGATGAAGACCTATGAGGACATCACCTTCTCCAAGGCCAAGGACTCCGACATCAAGCGGGAGAACGCCAACATCGACGGGGATACGGCCATGGGGAGCATGCTCAAGTTCGGCTCTGAGGGGGCCAAGCAGTTCTACGACATGTTTGTGCTCAACCCCGACCATGCCCGGGCACACCGGGAGGGGGACATCCACATCCACGATCTGGACTTCCTCACCCTCACCACCACCTGCTGCCAGATCGACATCAAAAAGCTGTTCGAGGGGGGCTTCTCCACCGGCCACGGCACCCTGCGGGAGCCCAACGACATCTCCTCCTACGCCGCCCTGTGCTGCATCGCCATCCAGTCCAACCAAAACGACCAGCACGGCGGCCAGAGCGTGGTCAACTTCGACTACGGCATGGCCGACGGCGTGCGCAAGACCTTCGCGCGGGTGTACCGCCAGAACCTGGCCCGGGCCCTCATGCTGCTGGAGGGCCGGGAGGACCCGGAGAGGGAGCTGAAGGCCCTTATGGCACAGCTCAAGGCCGACACCGGGCTGGTACCCACCCTGGAGGACTGGGGGGACTATGCCGCCGCCGAGCGGGCCGCGCTGGTTCCCGCCTTCGGCACGGCGGAGCAGGTGGAGAAGGCCCAGGCCTTCGCCCACCAGCGGGCGGTGAAGGAGACCGACCGGGCCACCTATCAGGCCATGGAGGCCCTGATCCACAACCTGAACACCATGCACTCCCGGGCCGGGGCCCAGACCCCCTTTTCCTCCATCAACTACGGCATGGACACCTCCCCCGGAGGGGGCGCATGGTGATGAAGAACGTCATGCTGGCCACCGAGGCCGGCCTGGGGAACGGGGAGAGACCCCCATCTTCCCCATCCAGATCTTTCGGGTCAAGGAGGGGGTCAACTACAACCCCGGCGAGCCCAATTACGACCTGTTCCAGCTTGCCATGCGGTGCTCTGCCAAGCGGCTGTTCCCCAATTTCTTCCTTCCTCGACGCGCCCTTCAACCTGCAGTACTACAAGCCCGGCCACCCGGAGACCGAAATCGCCTATATGGGCTGCCGTACCCGGGTCATCGGCAACGTGTACGATCCCAGCCGGGAGATCTGCAACGGCCGGGGCAACCTGTCCTTCACCACCATCAACCTGCCCCGGCTGGCCATCAAGGCCAGGGGGGATCTGGACGTCTTCTTCGAGGGGCTGGACCGGATGCTGGATCTCTGCGTGGAGCAACTGCTGGAGCGCTTTGAGATTCAGTGCCGCAAGCACGTATACAACTACCCCTTCCTCATGGGCCAGGGGGTGTGGCTGGACAGCGACAAGCTGGACTGGGACGACGAGGTGCGGGAGGTGCTCAGGCACGGCACCCTCACCGTGGGCTTCATCGGCCTGGCCGAGACCCTCAAGGCCCTTGTTGGCGTCCACCACGGGGAGAGCGAGAAGGCCCAGGTGCTGGGCCTGGAGATCATCTCCCACATGCGGGCCCGCATGGACGAGGAGGCCGCCAAACGGGGCCTCAACTTCTCCCTCATCGCCACCCCCGCCGAGGGGCTGTCCGGCCGGTTCGTCAAGCTGGACCGGGCCCGTTACGGCTCCATCGAGGGGATCACCGACCGGGAGTACTACACCAACTCCTTCCACGTGCCGGTGTACTACCCCATCTCCGCCTACGATAAAATCCGGATTGAGGCCCCCTACCACGCCCTCACCAACGCCGGCCACATCAGCTATATCGAGATGGACGGCGATCCCACCGACAACCTGGAGGCCTTCGAGAAGGTCATCCGCTGCATGAAGGAGAGCGGCATCGGCTACGGCAGCGTCAACCACCCGGTGGATCGTGACCCGGTGTGCGGCTTCTCCGGCATCATCGGCGACCAGTGCCCCGGCTGCGGCCGCACCGAGGCCGACGGCGTGCCCTTTGAGCGCATCCGCCGCATCACCGGCTATCTGGTGGGAACCCTGGACCGCTTCAACAACGGCAAGCGGGCGGAGGAGCGCGACCGGGTAAAGCATTCGGTGTAATAGGGACGGGGACAAGCCTAGGGCTTGTTTGAAAAATATCAACATGCCCAATCGACGGGTCTTTTGTCCCCTGGACGGCGCAATTTTTCCTTGAAATCCGTCAGGATTCCCGCGAAAAAATTGCTTGCCAGCGGTCCAAAATCCCTCGCCGCTGGGCACATCGCCAATCTTCAAACAAGCCCTAGCGCTGCCTCGTAGGGGCCGATGCCCACATCGGCCTGCTCAACCAGTCTTGTAGAGGAGAGATACCATGTCAGACACGCCCGCCATCCGTCTCAAGCGGGGAGAGGGCCGCGCCTTCAAGGCCGGCGGCCCCTGGATTTACGACAACGAGATTGCAGAGATTCTGGGCGAACCCGCCGACGGCGGCATCGTCCGCATCGAGGACTACAACGGCTACCCCCTGGGGGTGGGCTTCCTCAACCGAGCCTCCACCATCGCGGTGCGCGTCCTGTCCCGGGACGCCGGGGCCGTCATCGACCGGGACTTCCTGGAGCGGCGGGTGCGCGCCGCCTGGCAGTACCGCAAGGATACGGTGGACACCTCCTCCTGCCGGGTGATCTTCGGGGAGGCCGATTTCCTCCCCGGCCTGGTGGTGGACAAGTTTGCCGACGTGCTGGTGGTGGAGTCCCTGGCCCTGGGCATCGACCGGCTGAAATCCACCATTCTGTCCCTGCTGGTGGATCTTTTGAAGGAGGACGGCATCTCCGTCCGGGGCATCTACGAGCGCAGCGACGCCAAGGTGCGCCTCAAGGAGGGCATGGAGCGGGTGAAGGGCTTCTTGTCCGACCCCCTTCGATCCGGTGGTGGAGATTGTGGAGAACGGCGTCCGCTATCAGGTGGACGTGGCCGAGGGGCAGAAGACCGGCTTTTTCCTGGATCAGAAGTACAACCGGCTGGCCATCCAGCCCCTGGCCCGCGGCGGCCGGGTGCTGGACTGCTTCACCCACACCGGGGCCTTCGCCCTCAACGCTGCCAAGGGCGGCGCGGCGGAGGTGCTGGGGGTGGACGCCTCGGAGCTGGGGGTGGCCCAGGCCGCGCAGAACGCCGCCCTCAACGGCATGTCCGACCGGGTGCGCTTTGCCTGCCGCGACGTGTTCGAGCTGCTGCCGGAGCTGGAGCGGAAGGGCGAGAAATTTGACCTGGTGATCCTGGACCCGCCCGCCTTCACCAAGTCCCGCGCCTCAGTGAAGAAGGCGGTCACCGGCTACCGGGAGATCAACCTGCGGGGCATTAAGCTGGTGAAAAACGGCGGCTATCTGGCCACCTGCTCCTGCTCCCACTTCATGACGCCGGAGCTGTTCACCAAGACCGTCGGGGAGGCCGCCCGGGACGCACGCCGCCGCCTGCGGCAGGTGGAGTACCGCACCCAGTCCCCCGACCATCCGGTGCTGTGGGGGGCCGACCAGTCCCTCTACCTGAAGTTCTATATCTTCCAGGTGGTGGACGACGCATAAAGCGAACAGGGCCGCCGCATCCGCGGCGGCCCTGCTGTTTGAGGGAGGAAGCGCCATGCGCATCGCCAATACCGTATCCGACTCCATCGTGGACGGCCCCGGCCTGCGGTTCACCGTCTTCACCCAGGGCTGTCCCCACCGCTGCCCTGGATGCCACAACCCGGGCACCCACGATCCAGCCGGGGGGCGGGAGGTCTCGGTGGCGGAGCTGGCGACGGAGCTGTCCGGCAATCCGTTGACCAACGGCCTCACCCTCTCCGGCGGGGAGCCCTTCTGCCAGGCGGCGGAGTGCGCCGCCCTGGCCCGCATCGCCCGGGAAAGGGGCTTGAACGTGTGGGCCTATACGGGGTATACTTATGAGAGACTGCTCGCCGGAGAGGTGCCGGACGCGCTGGCCCTGCTGGAGCAGGTGGACGTGCTGGTGGACGGGCCCTTTGTGGAGGCGGAGAAGTCCTACGCCGCCCTGTTCCGGGGGAGCGCCAACCAGCGGCTGATCGACGTGCCCAAGTCCCTGGCCGCCGGGGCGGTGGTGCTGTGGGAGCGGCCCGACCCCCTGGCCCACTTCACCCGGCCGGAGTCGTGAGTCCGGGCGGCCACAAGGGCCGCCCCTACAGATGCGGATGACCGCACAGGCCCGGGCGTAGGGGCGGGGCTTGTCCCCGCCCGCCATCTGGAGGCATGGCTGTGTGGCCGACTTGGAGACACGCGGGCCGCCTGACACGCTGTTTCCCCCGAAGCGGCACAAATCCGCGGCGGCCGGGCGGCCACAAGGGCCGCCCCTACAGACACGGATGACCGCACAGGCCCGGGCGTAGGGGCGGGGCTTGTCCCCGCCCGCCCCGCACCGGCGTGTGGACGGCGGGGGGATGCGAGTGCCGGTCCCTGCGGTGTGCGTGTAGGGGCGGGTGCCTACATCCGCCCGTGTGCAGCCAGCCCCGCGCCGGTGCGCAGGCCCAGCAGAAAGGCGTGGGCGGCGGCAAAGGCCCGAATTGCCTCGATATCAGTCCATAGATCCGGCGTACATTCGTTTTTGACCAGATCGTGATGGTACTCGTCTGCTGCGTCCATGGGCATGGCGTCTATATACGACTGGATATACTGGGTATACAAAAATTGTACAAAGTCCGTCATTTCACCACCTCCAATGTCGTGTTTATTATACACCACTTTAAAAGTTGTGCCAAGGAGGATTTGCACATATGGAGAAGATTATGGAGACGTTTGGCAAACGTCTGAAGGAACTGCGAACCCAGAAGCACAAGACCCAGGTGGAAATGGCAGAACTGCTGGAGTGTACAGACCGTCACTATCAGAGAATGGAGTATGGCTATGTAAACGTACCCTCCCTCACACTGCTTGCTTTGGCGGACTATTTTCACGTGACGACCGATTACCTGCTGGGACGGGAGGATACCCATGACCATCATTGACAAGGAGACCTGGCCCCGCCGGGCCCATTACGACTTTTTCACCCCCATGTCCGACCCCTTCTACACCCTGACGTTCCCGGTGGACGTGACCCCCCTGCGGGCCTGGTGCAAGGGCCGTTCCCTGCCCTTTTACCCGGCCATGGTGTTCGCCGTCACCAAGGCCATGGAGGCGGTGGACGCTTTCCACTACAAGGATCGGGACGGGGTGATCGTCCGCCACGACACCCTGGTGCCCAGCTTCACCGACCTGAAGCCGGGCAGCGAGCTGTTCCAGATTGTCACTGTGGAGGCGGGGGAGGACCCGGCGGACTTCTGCCGCCGGGCCAAGGCCCAGGCGGCGGCCCAGACCGAGTTCATCACCTCCGGCCCCTGGGACGGGGATCAGCTCGTCTACTTCACCTGCCTGCCCTGGTTCCCCCTCACAGCCCTGAAAAACGAGAAGGATGTGAATCCCCTCCGACTCGGTACCCCGGGCGGCCTGGGGCCGCTGGGAGGAGAAGGGGAGCCGCACCCGCCTGCTGCTGAGCCTGGAGCTGAACCACCGCCTGCTGGACGGGGTCCACGTGGGCCGGTTTTATGAGGCGCTGAACCGCTGGATGGAGGGGCTATGACCGCGGAGGAGTTTCGCACCCGCTGGACGGGACATGTGCCCAAGGTGCAGGACGTGACGGGGGAGTACGCCGTGCTGGTGCCCCTGGTGGAGCGGCCGGAGGGCCTGTGCCTGCTCTACGAGGTGCGGGCCGATACCCTGGGCCGCCAGCCGGGGGAGGTGTGCTTTCCCGGCGGGCGGCTGGAGCCGGGGGAGGACGCAGTCTCCTGCGCCCTGCGGGAGACGTGGGAGGAGCTGGGCATTCCCCGGCCGGCGGTGGAGGTGGTGGCCGAGCTGGACTGGCTGACCCACCAGGGGGGCTTTGTGCTCTATCCCGTCCTGGGGATTGTGGCGCCGGAGGCGGCGGAGCGGCTCCGCCCCGGCCCCGCCGAGGTGAAGGAGACCTTCTTCGTGCCGGTGGACTGGCTGCGGGCCCACCCGCCGGAGGTGTATTCCTACCCGCTGGAGCCCCGGGTGGGGGAGGACTTCCCCTATGACCGCATCGGCTTTCCCCAGGGCTACCGCTGGCGGGGCGGCCGGGTGGAGGTGCCCATCTACGCCTGGGAGGGACGGGCCATCTGGGGCCTGACCGGCCGCATCACCCGCCGCCTGCTGGAGGGTATGCCATGAGAGCGCCGGAGCGGCTGGGGCCCTATGTATACCGTCAGTCGGACGCCTGCTTCCCCCTGGGGGGCGACAGCCTGGCCCTGGCCGCCTTTGCCTCGGTGCGGCGGGGGGATCGGGTGTGCGACCTGGGCTGCGGGGCGGGGGCGCTGCTCCTGCTGTTGGCCGCCCGGGTTTCCCCACTGGTCCTCTCCGGTGTGGAATACTGCCCGGAGGACGCCGCCCTGGCCCGCCAGAACCTGGCGGAAAACGGCCTAGATGGGGCGATTTGCACCGGAGATCTCTGCGCCGTGAGCAAAACCCTCCCCGCCGGGAGCTTCTCCCTGGCGGTCTCCAACCCGCCCTACTTCAAGGCGGGGAGCGGCGGCTGCGGCGGGCCCGCCCGGATGGAGGGGGACTGCGCCCTGGAGGACTGGTGCGCCGCCGCCGGGCGGCTGCTGAAAAACGGGGGACGCTTTGCCCTCGTTCACCGGCCGGAGCGTTTGTGCAATCTCTTTGCCGCCCTCCGCTCCGCCGGGCTGGAGCCCAAGCGGCTCCGGCTGCTCCAGCACGGGCCGGATTGCCCGCCCTCCGCCGTCCTGCTGGAGGCGGTGCGGCAGGGCCGGCCGGGGCTGGAGATTCTGCCCACACTACTGTCAAACCGGAGGTAATATACATGGCCGGAACGCTGTATCTGGTACCCACCCCCATCGGCAACCTGGGGGACATCTCCCGGCGCATCGCGGACACCCTGGGGGAGGTGGATTTTATTGCCGCGGAGGATACCCGGGTGACCCTCAAGCTGCTTAACCACCTGGGGCTGAAAAAGCCCATGCTCTCCTATTACCGCCACAACACCGGGGCGGGGGGCGAGGCGGTGCTCAGCCGCCTGCTGGCCGGGGAGAGCTGCGCACTGGTCACCGACGCGGGCACTCCGGCGGTTTCCGACCCCGGCGAGGAGCTGGTGGCCCTCTGCGCCCAGAGTGGGGTGGATGTGGTGGCCATCCCCGGCCCCTGCGCCCTGGTCACCGCCCTAGCGGTGTCCGGCCTGCCCACCGGCCGGTTCACCTTCGAGGGCTTCCTGGCCATGAACAAGAAGAACCGCCGCACCCACCTGGAGGAACTGAAGGGGGAGCGGCGCACCATGATTTTCTATGAGGCGCCCCACAAGCTCTGTGCCACCCTGGACGATCTGGCGGAGGCCTTTGGGCCGGGCCGGCGCATCTCCCTGTGCCGGGAGCTGACCAAGCTTCACGAGGAGGTGCGGCGCACCACCCTTGGGGAGGCCGCGGAGTGGTACGGGGCTAACCCGCCCCGTGGAGAGTTCGTGCTGGTGGTAGAGGGCGCGGCCGGGACGGCGGAGGAGGCCCCTACCCTCGCCGGCGGGCTGGCCCGGGTGGAGGCGCTGCGGGCCGAGGGCCTCTCCCTGCGGGACGCAGTGCGGCAGGCGGCGCGGGAAACAGGCCTGGCTAAAAATGAACTTTACGACCGTGCCGTGGGGAAAACCGGCGGCTGCGAATAAAACTGTGCGGAAAAAAGGACATCCTTATTTAGAAGTATTTGGAATCAAAAATATTACTATTAGTATTATTTGGAAACCGCGAAACACCTGCGGTTTCGATCGAAAAAAGGGACAAAAAGAGAAGAAAACACCTTGCTTTTTCAGAAAAAGCAAGGTGTTTTTACAATATGAAACGAATTGTTATTTTAACTGAAGCTCTCGAATGCAGTTGGGACAGACGTTCTTTCCCTTGAAGTTGATTACATCTTTTGCGTCATCGCAGAAAATGCAGGCGGGTTGATACTTTTTCAGTACAATTGAAGCCCCATCTACGTAAATTTCCAGCGAATCCTTTTCTGCAATGTCCAATGTACGGCGGAGCTCGATGGGGAGCACGATTCGCCCCAGTTCATCCACCTTGCGCACAATGCCCGTCGATTTCATAAGAGTTACTTCCTTTCCCTACGAATTTCCACATATTTCCGTCATTATCTATAAACTGACATTATTATAACATATCGTATTGGATTGTCAATCGAAATCTGGAAATCTTTACGAGGGAAAGCGGGGTTTTTCGACGGGCGGTGGAAAAGCAGTTTACAACAGCCTGGATCGCAGGCATGTTTCCTGCGGACAGCCCGTATAAATGGGGGAAGACGGGGAGGTGTCCGGTATGGCAATGACAGTGATCTGGACCGGGATGGTGGTGGTCTCCATCCTGTGCGGTCTGGCGACAGGAAACGGACCGGCGGTGGCGGCTGCGGCCATGGAGGGGGCGGCCGCGGCGGTGGAGCTGTGCCTGTCCATGGCGGGGGTGCTCTGTCTGTGGATGGGGGTGATGGAGGTGATGCGCCGCTCCGGCCTGTCGGATGGGCTGTCCCGGCTGCTCCGGCCGGTGCTGCGGCGGCTTTACCCGGAGTTTGCGCGGGACCGGGAGGTGATGGACACCATCTCGGCCAACGTGTCGGCCAACCTGCTGGGGCTGGGCAATGCGGCCACTCCCCTGGGCATCCAGGCCGCCCGGCAGATGAGCCGCCGCACTCCCGGACGGGCCTCAGACGCTTTGTGTATGCTGGTGGTGTGCAATACGGCGTCCATCCAGCTCATTCCCACCACGGTGGCCTCGGTGCGCCTGGCCGCGGGGTGCGCCGCCCCCTTTGATATCCTGCCCGCGGTGTGGCTGGCCTCGGCCATTTCGGTGTGCACCGGCATCGGGGCGGTCAAGCTCTTCGGCCGGGTGTGGAGGGGGTAGGCATGGAGCTGTTCTTCACCATGCTGGTGCCCCTGATCATTGCCGCGGTGGCCTTGTACGGTATGGCGCGGCGGGTGGATGTGTATGACGCCCTGGTTCAGGGGGCCGGGGAGGGGCTGGGGGTGCTCCTGCGCATTGTGCCGCCCCTGGTGGGCCTGCTCACGGCGGTGTATATGCTCCGCGCCTCCGGGGCGCTGGAGCTGGCGGCCCAGGCGCTGGCCCCGGTGCTCACCGCCCTGGGCATCCCGCCGGAGACCGTGGCACTCCTGCTGGTGCGGCCGGTCAGCGGCTCGGCAGCACTGGGGGTGGGGGCGGAGCTCATCGCCACCTACGGCCCCGACTCCCTGATCGGCCGAACGGCGGCAGTGATGCTGGGTTCCACCGAGACTACCTTCTACACCATCGCGGTCTACTTCGGCGCGGCGGGCATCGTCAAGACCCGCTATGCCGTCCCGGCAGCCCTCTGCGCCGACCTGGCGGGCTTTATGGCTGCTGCCTGGGCAGTGCGGGTGATCTTCTATTAGCGGGCGCCGGCCATGCACAAACGCAAATAGCGCGGAAAGCCGCCCCCGCCTGGTGTGCAGGCGGGGGCGGCTTTTGTTCAAAGGGTGAAATCCTCGTCCTTCAGCTTGCTGAAGTCGGGTGCCACCGGCGGCGGCGGCACCCGCTTGAGGGGGTCGTACTTGAAGGAGCGGCAGCTCCCGCCGGGGGCGACTACACCCTGTTTGGTACAGAGGATTTTCTCCTCGTCCAGTGGGGTGCCCCGCTGACAGTAGGTGCACCTGGGCTCGATATTCTTCTGAAACAGCATGGAGCTCCCTCCCTCTCTCATAACGTCTCATTATAACACGCTCCGATGCCTCTTGCCAAGGCTTTTTCGCGCTGCGGCGGCCGCCACAAAGAGGAAAAAGAGGAAGAGCACCCAGGCGCAGACCAGAGAGATGACCAGTGTGCGGTGGAAATCCATGCCCGCAATGCCAGCCACCTGGTCGGCCAGGTAATCGGAGACCGGCGCCTCCAGCGGAAAGAGGCGGACCAGGACGGCGATGAACAGGGCGGACAGGCCGCCGTGGAGCAGCTTGCCTACCAGATAGGTGCCCACGGACAGGCCGCTGCCCCCGATGAAGGAGAGCACCTGACAGTGGACGGAGATGCCGGCCCACCCCAGCATGAAGGCGGCCAGAATAAGCTTGCCGCTGAGGGTGCCGTCGCCGGAGAGAGTCCACACACCGGAGGAGATCTCCAGCGCTCCGGTAAGCAGACGTTGGGCCCACTCCGGGGTGAGGCCGAAGGGGGCGAGCACCGTCCCCAGCACCTGGGCCAGCCCGGGCAGGAAGCCGGAGCGGATAAGGAGCTGAATCACCACGGTGAAAAAGACCACAAAGGCGCAGATGTTCAGCGTGGACAGAAAGGAGTTTTTGATGGAGCCGGTAAAGGCTGTTGTGAAGCGCTGGGCGTGGAACTGGGGCCGGGACTGCCGCTCCTCCCGCCGGGCGGTTGGGCCGGCCTTGTAAAAACGGAAGAGAATGCCGATGCAGATGGAGGCGGCCGCGTGGGCCAGATAGAGCAGCACTCCCACCCGGCTACTGGCGAACACCCCAGCCCCCACCACGCCCAGAATGAAGGCGGGACCAGAGTTGTTGCAGAAGGCCAGCAGGCGCTCGGCCTCCGTCTTGGTGCACATGCCGTTCTCGTAGAGGCTGATGGCCGTCTTGGCTCCCACCGGGTAGCCGCCGATGAAGCCCAGGGCGAAAGCGGAGGCGCAGGCCCCGCTGACGTGGAACAGGGGGCGCATCAGTCCCTCCAGCAGACGTCCCAGGTATCCCGCCAACCCCAGTTCCACCACCAGGGAGGAGAGCACGAAGAAGGGGAACAGGGAGGGAATTATGACGTTGTAGCACAGGGCCAGGCCGCTTTTGGCCGCCTCCATAGAGGGCTGGGGATAGAGCATCAGGGCCAGGGTGGCGCACAGCAGGGCCAGACCCAGGAGCAGGTCGCGCACCCTCTCTTTGGACAACAGCCTGGACATAGGCTTCACCTCCGTCCTAAATGGGTATGCGCCGGAGGGGAAAAGGTTGCCTGTCCGGAGAAATTTGACAGGGCGGGGAAGGCGTGCTATGCTGAGGTATCCGAGTCAACGCCAGAGATCAGAAAGGGAGGGATGCCGATGGGCATACAGTATTGGAAGCAGGACGGGATCCCGGTGGCGGAGCTGACCGGGCCGGAGAAGCGCATTGTGGATGCGCCGTCGGCCCTGGAGCTGGCCATGACGGCGCGCCATGAGGCCGGGGCCTCCGCCCTGCTGGTGGACAAGGCGGCGGTGGCCGAGGACTTTTTCATCCTCAGCACCGGCCTGGCGGGGGAGATTTTGGAGAAATTCATCCAGTACCGGATCAAAATGGCCGTCTACGGAGACTTTTCCTGCTATACTAGCAAGCCTCTGCGGGATTTTATCTATGAGTCCAACCACGGGAGCGACTTTTTCTTTGTCCCCGAGCGGGAAGAGGCGCTTCGGCTGCTGCTGCGGACGGCTGGAAGGGAGTGAGGAAGGATGACCGAGGAGGAACGTATCTTCCGGGGGGAGTTGTTTGCCTCAGAGGAGCCGGAGCTGGTGGAGAAGAAGCGGAGAGCCCACCGGCTCAGCCAGAAGTATAATGAGACGTTTGAGGACGATGCAGAGGTGCGGGAGGCGATTCTCCGGGAGCTGCTGGGGGAGCTGGGGGAAGGCGTGTGTATGCTGGGGCCGGTGCGCTTTCACTACGGCTGCCACACCCGGGTGGGAAACCATTGCTTCATGAACTTCAACTTCACCGTCCAGGACGACGCCCTTGTGACCATCGGCGACCACTGCAACTTCGGACCCAACGTGACGATCGTGACGCCCATGCACCCCATGCTGCCCGACGAGCGCCGGGGGATGGTGTGCGACGATGGGGTGGAGCGGTTTTGTGCTATGCCAAGCCCGTGACCATCGGACACGACTGCTGGTTCGGGGCAAATGTGGTGGTCTGCCCGGCGTGACCATCGGGGAGAACTGCGTCATCGGAGCGGGGAGCGTAGTGACCCGGACATCCCTGCGGGCTCCTTCGCCGCCGGCAATCCGGCCGGGTCATCCGCCCGATTACGGCGGCGGATACCGTCCGCGGCCGCTTCCCCGGCATCCGGGGAATAAAACCGAGGGCCTGGACAACTCGTCCAGGCCCTCGCAGTCTATCGAAAAGTCTTTTCGACAGACTGCTGAACTTTGAACCCCAAAGGGTTCAAAAGTTGGTTGATCAACGCAAAGGGAACCCTGACGGTTCCCTTTCACTATCCTTCCTCCGAATCCTCCAATAGGAGGGTGTATAGACAGCCTCAGAGGCCCGACCAACGCGTCCAGGCCCTCCGGCTATTTGGTCTGAAAAATCTCCCGGAACAGGGTGTAGTCCTGCTCCAGCTTGGGCAATAATGGGTAAGAGCCCCGGTGGAGCACCCAGTCGATGACCACGCCGCGGAAGTGGCGGAAAGAAATCGGCCGTCCACTCTACCGACCAGCCGGGCAGAAGGGCGCCCTCCTCCTCCGCCTGGCGCAGGCAGTCGAGCATGGCGCGCAGCGTGTAGCGGGTGGGATCCATGGAGGATGCGTCGTCAGGGCGTCCAGCCGCCGCTGGTAATAGCGGGCCACCAGCTCCCAGCCCTGGGCCTCAATGAAGGAGGCGTAGGTGGAGAGAATCAGCCAAAGCCGCTGGGGCGGGGCGTCAGTCTCGTGGCCGGACAGGGCCTCCTCCATGTGCCGGTCCAGGGGAGAAGCCACGGGAGAGCAGATCCTCCTTGGAACGGAAGTGGTGGTAAAAGGCACCGGTGGTAATGCCCGCCCGCTGGCAGATATCCCGGACGGAAACCTTGTCAAAGCTGTTTTCACGGGCCAGCTCCATGGCGGCCTGGAGAATGGCCTGCTCGGTCTGCTGCGCCTGCTCCTTCCGGCGTTGGCGGTAGTCCATGGATTGTCCCTCCTTCCCCTTGACACGGCTGGTATTCAGCCGCTATAATAGTGACATAACGATGTTATGCGGGTTTTGCCACTCTGATTATAGAATAGGATGATTGCCTTGTCAAATCCGGAAAAGATTGCGCTGCTCACCGACTCCACGGCGGATCTGCCCGCCCCGATGCGGGAGGGTAAGCCCATCTATGTGGTGCCGCTGAAAATCCGCTGTGAGGACGGCGAGTACTCCGACGGGGTGGACATCACCGCCGAGGGGGTATATGAGCGGCTCCACCGGGGAGAGCTGCCCCGCACCTCGCTGCCCGAGGGCGGTGTGGTCAGCGACACGCTGGATCAGATCCGTGCCGACGGGTATGAGAGGGTGATCGCCGTCATGCTCTCCTCCGGCCTGTCCGGCACCTACAACATGGTGCGCCTCCAGGCCGGACAGCGGGACGATCTGGAGATCGCCGTCTTTGACTCCAGGAGCGGTTCTCTGGGCATCGGCATTATGGTGCTCCAGCTGTGGGAGGAAATTGTGGCCGGGGCCTCCTGGGAGACCCTGGTGCGCGAGCGGGCGCCCCATCTGGTGGCAAACACCTTCCCTTTCTTCTCGGTGGACACCCTGGAGTACCTGCGCCGGGGCGGCCGCATCGGCCGCATCACCGCCCTGGCGGGCACCATGCTGTCCATCAAGCCCATCATCACCTTCTCGGACGACGGACAGCTCCAGAGCATCGCCAAGGTGCGGGGCCGCAGACAGGTGCAGGACAAGATCCTGGAGCTGCTCAGGGCCCGGTTCCAATCCGGCAGACGGTACAACCTGGCCGTGGCCAACGGCGGCGCGCCGGAGGAGATGGCGGAGTTTGCGGCCCGGCTGAAGGCCGAGTTTCCCAACTACGAGCATTTTTGGGAGGGGGTCATGGACGCCACCCTCAGCGTCTATATCGGCGACGGCGTTATCGGCGGCGGCATCCAGTTCCTGGACTGAAGTAAAACTCCCCCGGCAATGCCGGGGGAGCTTTGTGTTTAGTCCACCACGCGCAGCTCCTTGGAGGCGTGGTTGAGCACCTCGCAGCCGTCCTCGGTGACCAGCACCAGATCCTCAATACGCACGCCCAGCTTGCCGGGCAGGTAGATGCCCGGCTCCACGGAGAAGACCATCCCCGGTTCGGCGACGGCGGGGCTGGAGGCGCTGTTGTCCGGCGGCTCGTGGCAGTCCAGGCCGCAGCCGTGGCCCAGCCGGTGGGTGAAGAAGGGGCCGTAGCCCGCGTCTTCGATGAGCTTCCGGGCCGCCCGGTCGATGTCCTTCATCGGGACGCCGGGGCGGATGACGGCCTCGGCCGCCAGATTGGCGGCCTTGACGGTCTCATATACCCGCCGGCCCTCGTCGCTCACCGAGCGGAAAAACACCGTGCGGGTCATGTCGCACCAGTAGCGCCGGATGGGGATGAAAATGTCCAGGACCACGCTGTCCCCGTCCCGGAGCACCGTCCCGTTGGGGGCGTGGTGGGGATCGGCGCCGTTGGGGCCGAAGCAGACCAGCTGCCCCTCGCCGGAGCGGTCGGCGCCGTGCTGCCGGTAGAGGCCCTCCACATAGGCGGCCAGCTCACTCTCCACCGCGCCGGCCCTCACGGCGGCGATGGCCGCCTCCACCACCTGGTCGTTGATCTGGGAGGCGCGGCGCATGGCGGAGATCTCGTCGGCGTCCTTGTACTTGCGGGCGTCGTCCACCGGGGCGGAGCCCAGCACCGGCGTCACGTCGGGCCGGGCGGCCAGAAGGGCGATGACGAACTTGCTGGGCCAGGCCTTGTCCACCCCCAGCGTGCCGGGGAGGAGGGCGGCGTCCAGTGCCGCCGTGGGCACGTCGCTGTCCTGGTGGAGCACCAGCTCCAGCCCCTCCTGGGGCTCCAGGGCGAAGAGGGCGTTGGCGAACAGCCGGCACGTGCCGTCGGCGCGGATGTAGAGCGCCAGCATCCGCTCCATCGGCTCCACCCAGTACCCCGTCAGGTAGTACACCGAGGCGGTGGAGGAGATTACAATCTGGGTCAGTCCGTCCCGCTCCATGTTGCGGAGCACCCGGGCCAGTCTCGCTTGATTCATAGGACATGTCCTTTCTGTCTGTAAGTTCTAACCTTATTATAATCCGGACTGTCAAGCGCACAAATCCCTCCCCCGTCTTTCGGTGGGGGAGGGATTTTGCGTCACACGCGGTAGCGCTTCTGCTTGATGTAGGAGCAGTGGAGGAGGGCGTGGGTCTTGTGGCCGCCGGGCTCGCCCAGGAAGTCGGCGTAGACCTTCTGCACCACCGGGTTCTCGTGGCTGCGGCGGTAGGTCATGCCCTCATCCTGCCTGTAGAGGGCGGCGGCCCGGAGGGCCTTGATGTCGGTGAAGTTGCGCACGTTGGCGTGCTGGATGGGCTGGCCGCCGCCGTTGATGCAGCCGCCGGGGCAGGCCATGAACTCCACAAAGTCGTACTGAAGGGAGCCGTCCCGGATGCCGTCCAGCACCCGCTTGACGTTGTGCAGGCCGGAGGCCACGCAGACCCGGACGGTCTTGCCGGGCAGCTCGTAGCTGGCCTCCTTGACTCCCCTCCATGCCGCGGACCTCTTTGTACTCCAGAGGGGCCATGCCCTCGCCGGTGAGCTGCTCCACCACGGTGCGCAGGGCGGCCTCCATGACGCCGCCGGAGGCGCCGAAGATGGCGGCCGCGCCGGTGGAGACGCCCAGCATGGGATCGAACGCCCCGTCGGGCAGGTGCTCGAAGAGCAGGCCGGCCTGGGTGATCATGCGGCCCAGCTCCCGGGTGGTGAGGGACACGTCCACCGGCATGCAGCCGTTGGGCAGCCGCTGCTCTTCCCGCAGTACCTCGTACTTCTTGGCGGTGCAGGGCATGATGGACACCACGAAGATGTCCTGGGGGTCGATGCCCGCCTGCTCGGCGTAGTAGGTCTTGACCAGGGAGCCGAACATCTGCTGGGGGGACTTGCAGGAGGAGATGTTGCGGATCATGTCTGGGGCGTGCTGCTCCAGATACCGCACCCAGCCGGGGGAGCAGGAGGTGATGAGGGGGAGGTTGCCCCCGCCGTTGAGGCGGCTTAAAAACTCGGTGCCCTCCTCCAGAATGGTGAAGTCGGCGGCGGTGTCCACGTCGAACACCTTGTCGAAGCCCAGGCGGCGCAGGGCGGTGACCATCTTGCCCTCCACGTTGGTGCCGATGGGCAGGCCGAAGCACTCGCCCAGGGTGACCCGGATGGAGGGGGCGGGGCCCACCACCACGTGCTTGGCGGGGTCGTTCAGGGCGGCCAGCACGCGGGCGGTGTCGTCCTTTTCGGAGAGGGCGCCGGTGGGGCAGGCCACGATGCACTGGCCGCAGGAGACGCAGTCCACCTCGGCCAGATCCCGGTCGAAGGCGCAGCCGATGTGGGTGTGGAAGCCCCGGTCGTTGGGGCCGATGACCCCCACCTCCTGGGTCTTGCGGCACACGGCGGTGCACCGGCGGCAGAGGACGCACTTGGAGTTGTCCCGCACCAGGTGGGGGGCGGAGGCCTCAATCTGGGGGGGCATGTTGTCGTTGGCGTACCGCACCGCGTCGATGCCCAGGTCGCCGGCCAGTTGGAGCAGCTCACAGTGGCTGTTGCGGGAGCAGGTGAGGCAGTCCATCCGGTGGTTGGAGAGGATCAGCTCCAGGGTGAGCTGGCGGGATTTGCGTACCCGCTCCGTGTTGGTGTAGACCTCCATCCCCTCGGCCACGGGGTAGACGCAGGAGGCAACCAGGCTCTTGGCCCCCTTCACCTCCACCACGCAGATGCGGCAGGCGCCGATCTCATTGATGTCCTTCAGGAAACACAGCGACGGGATGTTGAAGCCCGCGGAGCGGGCCGCCTCCAGCACCGTGGAGCCCTTGGGAACGGTGACGGGGATGTCGTTGATGCGCAGAGATACCATCTTTTCGTCCATGTCCGTTCCCTCCCTTACTGCTTGTAGATGGCGTCAAAGCGGCAGTGATCCATGCACGCGCCGCACTTGATGCACTTGGACTGGTTGATGATGTGGGGGGCGCGCGCACCGCGCCGGAGATGGCCCCGGTGGGGCAGCCCTGGGCGCAGCGGGTGCAGCCCTTGCACTTGGTGGGATCCACGATGTACTGGATGAGCGCCTTGCACACCCCGGCGGGGCAGCGCTTCTCATAGATGTGGGCCTCGAACTCCTCCCGGAAGTGGGTGAGGGTGGAGAGCACGGGGTTGGGGGCGGTCTGCCCCAGGCCGCACAGGGCGGACTGCTTGATGTGGTGGCACAGCTCCTCGATGGTGTCCAGATCCTCCGGCTCGCCGTTGCCCTCGGTGATCTTGGTCAGCAGATCCAGCAGCCGCTTGGTGCCGATGCGGCAGGGGGAGCACTTGCCGCAGGACTCGTCCACAATGAACTCCAGATAGAACTTGGCGATGTCCACCATGCAGTTGTCCTCGTCCATGACGATGAGGCCGCCGGAGCCCATCATGGAGCCGATGGCGCTGAGGGACTCATAGTCGATGGGGGTGTCGATGAGGGAGGCAGGAATGCAGCCGCCGGAGGGGCCGCCGGTCTGGGCGGCCTTGAACTTCTTGCCGCCCGGCACGCCGCCGCCGATGTCCTCCACCACCGTGCGCAGGGTGGTGCCCATGGGGACCTCCACCAGGCCGGTGTTGGTGATCTTGCCGCCCAGCGCGAATACCTTGGTGCCCTTGCTGGTCTCGGTGCCGATGGCGGCGTAGGCCTCGGGGCCGTGGTTGAAAATCCAGGTGATGTTGGCGTAGGTCTCCACGTTGTTGAGCAGGGTGGGCCGGTCAAACAGGCCCTTCACCGCCGGGAAAGGGGGGGGGCGGGTCTTGGGCTCGCCCCGGTGGCCCTCGATGGAGCGCATGAGGGCGGTCTCCTCGCCGCAGACAAAGGCACCGCGCCCAGGCGCAGCTCCAGATCGAAGTCAAAGCCGGAGTCGAAGATGTTCTTGCCTAGCAGGCCGTACTCCTTGGCCTGCCGGATGGCGGTCTCCAGCCGCTTGACGGCGATGGGGTACTCGGCCCGGACGTAGATATAGCCCTGGTGGGCCCCCACGGCGTAGCCCGCGATGGTCATGGCCTCCAGAATGGTGTGGGGGTCGCCCTCCAGCACCGAGCGGTCCATGAACGCGCCGGGATCGCCCTCGTCGGCGTTGCAGCAGACGTACTTGACCCCGTCGGGGCTGACCGCGTCGGCGGTGAACTGCCACTTTTTGCCCGTGGGGAAGCCCGCGCCGCCCCGGCCCCGCAGGCCGGAGGCCAGCACCGTGTCGATGACCTGCTGGGGCGGGAGCTGTTCGGTGAGAATTTTGCCCAGGGCGGCGTAGCCGTCCACGCCGATGTACTCGTCAATGCTCTCCGGGTTGATGACGCCGCAGTTGCGCAGGGCGATGCGGTGCTGGTGCTTGTAGAACCGGGTCTCGGCCAGGGAGGTGGCCGGGCCGTCGCCCCCCTCGTTCTTGTTGAGCAGGCGCTTGACGATGCGGCCCTTGACGATGTGCTCGGCCACGATCTCCTCCACGTCGTCCACTGTCACGTGGGTGTAGCACGCCCCCTCGGGGTAGATGGTGACGATGGGCCCCAGGGCGCACAGGCCGAAGCAGCCCGTGCGCACCACCTGGGCCTCCTTGTCCATGCCCTGGGCGGCCAGCTGCTTTTCAAACTCCGCGATGATCTTGGGGCTTTCGGAGGAGGTGCAGCCTGTGCCGGTGCAGACCAGAATATGGGAACGAATCAAGCTCATCTCACGCCCTCCCTCATTCCGCCGCGCCGATGGTGTACTCGGTCACCACGCGGCCGTTGACCAGATGCTCGCTGACGATGGAGGCCACCTTGTCGGGGGTCATCTTTACGTAGGTGACCTTCTCCTGGCCGGGCACGTACACCTCCACAATGGGCTCCAGCCGGCACACGCCGATGCACCCCGTCTGGGACACGGTGACGTTTTTCAGCTCCCGCTTGGCGACCTCCTCCAAAAAGGCGTTGAGCACCGGGCGGGCTCCCGCCGCGATGCCGCAGGTGGCCATACCCACCACCACGCGGATGCGGTCGTCCCCGGAGTCCCGCAAATCAATCTGCTGGCGCATCTTATCACGGATGGCCTGTAGCTCCGCTAGACTTTTCATGGTTTTACATCCCCTTCTGCTCTTGTAACAGCGCTTCCTGTTCCTGTAGGTAATCCCGGATCCAGAGGACAAGCTCCGGCTCGGCCAGGGAGAGCTCCGGCCCAAGCAGGGCGCGCAGCTCCTTCGTGTCCAGGCGGGCCAGGGCGTCCCCCCTCCGGTGCGTATAGTGCAGTTCCAGCTCCGGCGCGCCTTGGATGAGCAGGGTGATCGTGCCGGCCATGTCCCCCACCGGGGGGCAGTCGATGTGCGAGGCGACAAAAACGGCGGTGACGGCGGTGCCAACCCCCAGCGCACTTTCAATCGACAGGGAACCGCCGGTCTGCTCCGCCGCCAGGCGCAGCAGGGGCAGCCCAAGCCCCATGGCTCGGGTGGTGCGGGTGGTGGTGAAGGGGTCGCTCACCCGGGCCAGCAGCTCCGGGGCCATGCCCGTGCCGTCGTCCCGGATGGAAAGGGTGATGGTCTTCCCCCTCCTCCGTCAGGGTGATGTCCAGGCGCTTGGCCTGGGCGGTGATGGAATTCTGGGCGATATCCAGGGTATAGAGGGCGATCTCTTTCATGGGGGTCCCTCCCTTGCGGCGCTTTGGAGCCAAAACCGGGGCCTTCCGGCTCCACGGGCGGGGACAAGCCCCGCCCCTACATTACAGCCCTTGAAGATATCCTCCGTAGGGGCCGACACCCCAGGACGGCCTCTCTTGCCCCTGCGGGGCAATTCGCCTTCTGCCCTCATCGGCCCGCGGCAGCTATCCTCCACCCTCGCCGTAGGGGCGGCCCTTGTGGCCGCCCGTCCTCTCCGGCCTGCCGCAGCGTTTTCCTGAACGCGCCGCCGGCCCGCGGGCGGGTGTGGGCACCCGCCCTACCTCCCGACGCGGGGTACGCCCTGCGCTCGGGGCCCCGCACGAACCCAGCGAAGCGGTTCGCGTGGGGAAAGGAGGCCCAGCGGCGGGAGTGAGCGTTCGGGCCTGCCCGGAAGCGAATGATCCAAAGCTTAGGCCGACGCTGTCACGCTGCGGGTTGGGCGCATGGCCGGGTCGCTAAGCGGCCATTCCGCGAAAAATGCCGCTGGGCTTCGCCCAGCCTGTTTTTTCGCCTCCATGTCCTCTTAGCTCCCCTATACGCCTACCCTCCGCGCTTCTACTTATACATATCCAAAATCGGGCCGACCTGGTCGGGGGTGAGGCGGCCATAGACGTCATTATTGATCATCATGACCGGGGCCAGACCGCAGGCGCCCACGCAGCGGCAGGAGTCCAGGGAGAACTTGCCGTCCGGGGTGATGGCGCCGGGGACAATGCCCAGCTTCTGTTCCACGGCGTTGAGCACGGCGGCCGCGCCCTTGACATAGCAGGCGGTGCCGAGACAGACGGAGATCTGATACTTTCCCTTGGGGTTCATGGAGAACTGGGCGTAGAACGAGGCAACCCCGTACACCTCGGACAGGGGGATGTCCAATCCTTCGGCCACCATGATCTGAACCTCCTCGGGCAGATAGCCGAAGATTTCCTGAGCGGCTTGGAGCACCGGCATGGTGGCACCTGGCTGCCCCCTGTGCTCGGCGATCACCTGCCGCAGGCGCTCCTCCTGTTCCGGGCTTCCGCGGTAGGGGACGACGGTTTTGCAGTTTGGCATGGATGCGTCCTTCCTTTCTGAAACTGGTTAGTTTAGTTTCGCTTTTTCTATTATATCGCCAAATCATTTCTTGTAAAGACTGTCCAAAATGGCGAAATATGAACTATTAAGTTCAAAAATTAGCCCAAGAAAAAATGAAGGGTAGAAAAAAACCGCTCCGTTGGGCAGGGCGGGCGTATCGGAGTGGCGTCGAATACAGACCATGCACAGGAAAGCGGTTCTTTATTGTTAAATCTTTAACGAAAACGAGTATAACACATCTAACTATGTTTGTAAAGAGAAAAATTTACCTTGTACCCTGCAGCCAATAGAGAACGGCGGCAGCCGTCCGCTCCGGCAGCTCCATGGTGTGCTCCGCCTCCCAGACCTGATCCAGGTAGTGGGCGTCAGAGTTGGCGATGAGCCGAAGCCCGGCCAGGTCCGGGCGGAGGCGGAACTCCGGCGGGCATTGGCGGGATACTTCCGCCAGCGGGAATCCCAGCTCCGGCATCCACAGGCCAAGCACCCCCAGAAGAGAGAAGGAGGGGCGGTCGATGTGTGCAGGAAAGGCAGCTCCGCCAAAGGCGGCGGCCAGCCGGGATACCTCCTCCAGGCCGATGTCGGTGTGTCCGGCGAGGAAGCGGGGGTCCTCTCCCAACACCAGATTTCCCGCGTCCATATAGATTTGATGGCCAAAGACGGCGGGGTGATTGGACAACGGGGGCAGGCGGCGGGATACATACGCCTCGAACTCCTCCCCGTGATAGGGGGGTGGGGAAGAGACAGACTACGTGGATCTCCTCCCGGGTGCACAGCTCCATCCCCGCCAGAGCCAGCAGGCCCCGCTCCTCCGCCGCCCGGCAGAAGGCGGCGCAGTTGCCGCAGGTGTTGTGGTCGGTAAGGGCCACAATATCCAGCCCCGCCAGCGCGCACATGGCCGCCAGGTTGGCGGGGGTCATGTCCTCACTGCCGCAGGGCGACAGGCAGGAATGGAGGTGGAGATCGTAGTAATACTTCATGTAGGACTCCTTTTCGAGATAACGGGAAGGCGTCGTGCCTGTCGCCCGAAACGCGCCGGAAGGCGCGCCCGAGCGTTTTCGCCGGAGGCGAAAACCTCGCCGCAGGGCGGATTCACTCCGCCCGAGGGAGAAAAAAGGGGCCCCCGCCCGGCTGAGCCGGGTGGGGTGACAGGCAGGAGTGGAGGTGGAGATCGTAGTAATACTTCATGTAAAACTCCTTTTCAGGATAACAAAACGGCATCGTGCCTATCGCCCGAAGCGCGCCACAAGGCGCGCCCGAGGGGTTTTCGCGGGGGCGAAAACCTCGCCGCAGGGCGGATTCACTCCGCCCGAGGAAGCAAAAGGAGGGTCCCCGCCCGGCGTTGCCGGATGGGGCGACAGACAGGAGTGTAGGTGAAAATCGTGGAAATACTTTATGTAGAATTTGCTTTTAAAATAACGAAATGATATCGAGTAAAGAGGCATTACCCGACAGCCAGCGCCCCGGACAAACGGGCGGCGGTGTCAAAGGTATCCTGTCCGGCCCCCAGCAGATTGACGCCCTTCTCCTGAGCGCGGCGGAGCAGGTCGCCGTCGGGGGCGACCCCCTCGGTGAGAATGACGCAGGAAACCTCAGCCATGAGGGCCACGGCGGCCACATTCTGGTTGGACATGATCGTGAGCCAGGCGGCGTCCTGTCCGGCCCGGCCCAGCACCCAGCTCAGCAGGTCTCCGGCGTAGCCGCCGGAAACCGGGCGGTCGGGCTGGGCCAGATGGAAGGGGGTCAGGGAGAGGGCTTCGGTCAGTTCGCGTACCGTCATAAAAAACTCCTCCTTGTTGTATAAAGAGGCCGCCGTGAGACGCAGGGCGCTTCACGGCGGCGGTAGGGTCTATTCGGACGGCTCCTGGCGGCGGCGGAAGGGCGGGGGCAGGTAGTCGTCCGCCTCCTCCTTGCTGCCCGCCATGGAGCGCATGCGCTCCCGCACCTTGAAAATGCAGTCGTCCTCCGAGGCGCGGCCCAGTACCACGTCCTCCGCGAAGGCCCGGCAGGAGGGCGCTCCGCAGGAGCCGCAGTGGAGGCCGGGCAGGTGGGACTCCAGCTCCTGGATACGCAACTGTTTGCTGATGGCCATCTCCCGGTCCTGGTCCAGCACGAAGGCAGGTAAGTACTGTAGCTCCTTGTCCCTCCGCACGATATCCCGCGCCTCTCCATGAAAGAGGAAACGGTTGCGGGAGACCGGCAGACCCTTGAGCAGGCCCTTGATGCGAAGCTTGGCCGCGTAGGGATTCTCCACATTGAAGCAGCCCCCCACGCACCCCTGGGTGCAGGCTGACAGCTCCAGAAAATCGGCCTCCGGCTTCGATCTCCTCCAGCATGCGGATGACGTTCTGAATACCGTCCACCGCCACGCAGCGCTCCCCAGGCGGGCGGCGCTCGCCGCCGCAGGAGGCCCAGCCCAGGCCTAGGATACCGGCGGAGGCCATGGGGGTGATCTCCTCCAGCTCCCGCATGGGATTGAGCAGGCGCAGGTAGATGTCCCGGATGGCGAAGGCCCCGTCCAGTACCGGGCGGCTGAGCCCCTCGGAGACCCGGGCGGCCGTCACCTTGGAGGAGCAGGGCACGATGGCGAATACGCCGATGGCCTCCGGCGGCAGGCCGGTCTCCTCGGCTGCCTCCCGCCGGGCCAGAATGGCGGCCAGCTCCATGGGCAGAATGGTACAGGCCACATGGCCCATGAGCTTGGGGAAGCGCATGCGGATGAGGCGGAGCACTGTGGGACAGGAGGAGGAGATCTGGGGCGTCACCTTGGACGGGCCGCCGCTGATGCTCTGCCGCTCAAAGTCGGAGATCATCTCGGCGGCCTTAGCCACCTCATAGACCTTGTGAAAGCCGATCTTCAACAGGCCGTTGAGCACAATATCCACGCTGTCCAGGTGCTGGAACTGCCCATACAGGGCGGGCTCCGGCAGGGCCACGCAGTATTGGTACTGCTTCAGAATGTCCAGACTGTCGCCCACCGACTTGATGGCCTTGTGGGGACAGATGCGGATACAGCTTCCGCAGTCGATGCACCGGTCGGGCAGAATGGTGGCCTTGCGGCCGCGGACCCGGATGGCCTCGGTGGGGCAGCACTTGATGCAGGTGGTGCAGCCCCGGCAGCGCTTCAGCTCCAGGACCACCGAATGTCTCATGGACATGGAGCCGCGTCACGCTTTTCCAAGCTCATCGCGCTCAGGAAACCTTGATTTTAACCGTAACGGTGGTACCCTTGCCCACCTCGGTGTCAATGGTCATCTCGTCGGAGTAGCGCTTCATATTGGGCAGGCCCATGCCAGCGCCGAAGCCCAGCTCCCGGGCGGTCTGCCCGGCGGTGGAGTAGCCCTCCTGCATGGCCTGCTCCACGTCCGGGATGCCCGGCCCGGTATCGGTCATGCGGATAACAATCTGATTGGCGTCCACCTCCACCTCGGCCTGGCCGCCGTCGGCGTGGATCACCATATTGATCTCGCCCTCATACATGCAGATGGACGCACGGCGGATCACGTCCTGGGGCAGTCCCAGCTTCTTCAGCGTCAGCTTCATTTTGCTGGAAGCCTCGCCGGCCTCGATCAGATCGCCGCCCTCCACAGGGTAAACCAGTCTAATTGTCTCCATCACAATTCCCTCGCAATCCATTGGAATATAACAGGCCGCACGCCTCGTACATACGCTTGGGGCAGGTCATAACTACAATGTCACGCTCCTCCGCCAGAGACAGAATGTCCGGCCCCGGCACCTTACCCCGCACAAAGACAATACATTTCATCTCCACCATATCTGCGGTGCGCACCACCTGGGGTTGACCAGGCCGGTGAGCAGCAGCGCCTGGTTCTTGACAAAGGCCAGCACATCGCTCATGAAGTCGCTGCCGCAGGCGGAAAACCTCCCGGTCCAGATGCTCCTCCCCACAGCACCTCGGCGTGCAGAATCGTCTTGATATCAGACAGCCTCATTGGCCACCTCCTCCCGGAAGGGAAAACTAAACTGTAAGTTCAATGGTATTGTACCACAAACCGGCGCAAAGTGCAAAGGGTTCGTTGAAATATTCACAAAGTTTTGAGATTGAACGGCTTGGTTTTAGTCAATCCGTGCAGTTGACAGTTGGATAGGGCATCCGATATAATATACTTTAACGGAGTAAAGCGATAACCCGGTGCGAAGCCCCGTTCTATTTCAAATTGGAATATCGAGGAGGCCATCTGTCATGGGAAACGAACGTGTTTACAACTTTTCCGCCGGCCCTTCCATGCTGCCGCTGGAGGTATTGGAGCGGGCAGGAGCCGAGATTACAAACTACCAGGGCTCCGGCATGTCCGTCATGGAGATGAGTCACCGCTCCAAGGTGTTCCAGAAGATCTTTGACGACACCAAGGCCAAGCTGCGCGCCCTGCTCAACGTGCCGGAGGGATACCAGATCCTCTTCCTCCAGGGCGGCGCCTCCACCCAGTTCTCCATGGCGCCCCTGAACCTCATCGGGGCCACCGGCAAGGCCGACTACGCCGTGACCGGCAACTTCTCCAACATCGCCTACAAGGAGGCGCAGAAGTACGGCCAGATCCATCTGGCCGCATCCTCCGCCGACAAAACCACACCTACATTCCCCAGCAGAGTCAACTGGAGCTGGACCCTGAGGCCAGCTATTTCTACTACTGCGCCAATAACACCATCTACGGCACCGAGTGGCAGTATATCCCGAGACGGGCGGCGTGCCCATCGTGTGCGACATGTCCTCCGACATCCTCTCCCGCCCCGTGGACGTGTCCAAGTACGGCGTCATCTTCGCCGGCGCCCAGAAGAACATGGCCCCTGCCGGCCTGACGGTAGTGATCATCAAGGAGGAGCTGGCCGGGCATGAGCTGCCCTTCACCCCTGATGATGAACTACAAGACCATGATCGACAAGGACTCCATGTACAACACCCCGCCCTGCTGGTGCATCTATATGCTGGGGCTGGTCCTGGACTGGCTGGAGGAGCAGGGGCATACCCGGCATGGAGGCCATCAAGCACAAAAGGCGCAGATGCTCTATGACGTGATCGACTCCTCCCGGCTCTTCACCTGCGCCGTGGAGCCCGGCCCCGCCCGATATGAACGTGGTGTTCCGTACCGGCAGCGACGAGCTGGACGCCAAGTTTGTGCAGGAGAGCGTGGCCGCCGGCTTCACCAACCTGAAGGGCCACCGCTCCGTGGGCGGCATGCGGGCAAGCATCTATAACGCCATGCCCACCGAGGGCGTAGAAAAGCTGTGCGACTTTATCAAGGCCTTTGACAGGGCGAATTGAGCCCGCTGCCCGCCCACGGAAGCGTTTTGCCGAAGGCAACCTTGATGCGGGCGGATTTACTCCGCCCGCGCAGATAAAATCGCGGTCCCGCAAAATGGGAGATTTTGCAGGGCGGCATGCGGGCGTCTATTTACAACGCCATGCCCACCGAGGGCGTGGAAAAGCTGTGCGACTTCATCCGGGCATTCGATAAGAACAACTGAGCGTTCGGCTTACCCTGGGGCCCTGCAGCGCGTCTTACGCCGCGTACAGGCATTTTGGCCAGCGGACAAAATCTTGCCGCAGGGCGGATTCCTCCGTCCGGGGAAGTAAAATCAGGGGCTCCCATGGAAGGCGTGTAGTTTCATTCAGGCATCTGATAAAACAATGAAGGGAGAGGGCTATATGTATCGCATCAAGACACTGAATAAGATTTCCCCGCCGGGCTGTCCGTACTGGACCAGACCCGCTACACCATCAGCACCGATGTGGAAAACGAGGACGGTATTTTGGTCCGCTCGGCGGACATGCACGACTATGCATTCCCCGATGCCCTCGGGCCGTGGCCCGGGCGGGCGCGGGCACTAATAACATTCCCATCGACCGCTGCTCCGAGGCGGGCATTGTGGTATTCAATACCCCGGCGCCAACGCCAATGCGGTGAAGGAGCTGGCGGTGTGCGCCCTGCTGCTGGCCTCCCGAAAGATCAGCGACGGCGTGGCCTGGGTGAAGGAGCAGGCCGCCGCCGGGGCAGACGTGGAGCAGGCGGTGGAGAAGGGCAAGAGCCAGTTTGTGGGCCCGGAGCTGTCTGGCAAGATGCTGGGCGTCATCGGCCTGGGGCCATCGGCGTGCAGGTAACATCGCCACCAAGCTGGGCATGACCGTGTTCGGCTACGACCCCTTCCTGTCGGTGGACGGAGCTCTGTCCCTGTCCCGGCTGGTCCACCGGGCCATGGATCTGGAGACCATTTATAAGAACTGCGACTACATCACCCTCCACGTGCCCCAGACCCCGAGACCAAGGGAATGTTCAACGAGGACGCATTCCATATGATGAAGGGCGGCGTACGCATCCTCAACCTGGCGCGGGGCACCCTGGTCAACGACGACGACATGCTGGCCGCCCTGGACAGCGGCAAGGTGGCCTGCTACGTCACCGACTTCCCCAACGGCAAAATCCTGCGGGCAAGAACGTGGTGGCCATCCCCATCTGGGGCCTCCACGCCGAGAGCGAGGAGAACTGCGCCGTCATGGCGGCCCAGGAGCTGAAGGACTATCTGGAGAACGGCAACATCCAGAACTCGGTGAACCTGCCCACGCTGGTGCAGCCGTGGAGCGGCGTGTCCCGCCTGTGCATCATCCACCGCAACGCCCCGGCGCCATCGCCAGCATCACTGGAGTGCTCTCCAAGGACGGGGTAAATGTGGCTAACATGACGAACAAGTCCAAGAAGGACTATGCCTATACCGTGGTGGACGTGGACAGCCGCATCGGCGAGTCCGTGGCCGACACCATCCGCGCCCTGGACGTGGTGCTGCGGGTGCGCCTGCTCAATCACTAAACAGCCGCAAAACGCGGAGGAACACCGGTTCCTCCGCGTTTTCTTCGGCGTGCGTCAGGTTTCCGCGTTCCCGGCCGTACTGTAAGGTGAAAGGGGCGAACCAATGGAGGAGGTTTTGGATCATAACCAGGAGGCGGAGCAGATTTTCCGGCAGTACGGCAGGCTGCTGGAGCTGGTGGCCGCCGCTCAGCTCCCCGGCCGCCCGGAGGACGCGGAGGAGTGCGTCCAGGACGCCGTCTGGGCCTTTGTAGAGGGCAGGGCGCCGTGGGATCCCGCGCAGGGAGTAAGCAGACCTGGCTTTGCGTGCTGGTGCGCAGCCGGGCAAAGGACCGCCGCCGCGCCCTGGCCGCCCGGATGGAGGAGCCACTGGAGGAACACTCCCTCGGCGGCGGATCACGCGGAGAGAGCTGCGGTGCGGGACGGACTGCGCCGGGTGCTGGAGGGGCTGAGCCGGGAGGAACGGAGGCTGTTCACCCTGCGGTTTGTCTACGGGCTCTTCTGCGGAGCTGGGTGGCGTACTGGGGCTGTCGCCCAACGGGTGGACGCCCGGGTGAGCCGCCTGCGGAAGAAGCTGAAGCGGCTGCTGGCCCGGCAGGGGCTGGGCCTGTGGGAACGGGAGGGAACCAAATGAGATACTGTGATTGGGACGAGGTACTGGACCGGGATGGTCTGCTGATACTCACGGAGGAGGCGCTGACGCCTCCCAGGCGGAGCCGGGCACCCCTGAGGCGGCTGGCGGCCGCGGCGGCCTGCGCGGGGCTGGTGCTGGGACTGATGAACTACCGGGCCGTGGCCGCCGGGGTGGGGGAGCTCTGCCGCTATTTCGCAGGCATCGGCGCCACGGCGGATGACAAGGCGGAGCTCTGGGTGCTGGAGGAGCCGGTCACCTGGACGGAGGGGGACTGGACCTACGAGGCGGATGCTACCCTGCGCAGCGGGGTGCTGGAACTGGAACTCACCATGAGCAGCCGTTTACCTGCCGATCAGTTGCCCTCTCCGGTGGAGCTGCGGCTGGGCCTGTCGGCGGACGGGGAGCCGCTGCACAATGCCGTCCACACCATCACTCCCTACAGCGTGGCGGATGCCGGGGAGGGGAGCGGCTACCCCCGCTACCGCCTGGAGCAGGGCTATCAGACCACTGCATCCACCCGCCTTCGCTGTACGATGGCCGCCCCGCCGCCGGAGGACTGCGCCCTCCATGTCAGCGGTCTGGGCGTCCAGGGGGGAGTGTTCTCCCTCCGACTGGTGCCGGCAGAGACGCCCCCCACGGTACAGAAGACTTGGACGCTCCCCCAGGGGGATATGACCATCTGGGTGGCGGAGGACGGCTCAGCCATATCCGCCAGCTTCGACAGCACAGAGTGGTGGGGCTGGCCCTTCGACATCTCCTTTATCGGCGCATCGGGAGAGCGCTATCCCTGCCACGACATCACAGGCGCCTATGAGCTGGACGGCACCGAGCGGTTCGAGGCCATCAAGCCGGAGGGCATGGAGGAACCGGTGGACGCAGTGTGTATCGGCGGAGTGGCTGTGGAGAGAATTCAGGATGCCGGCGGCAGGGCCGACCACCTGTATGAAAGTCTCGACTGGGTTATCGAGCTGCCCTGAGCCCCGCAAAAACGTCCCCGGAGGGAATTCCCTCCGGGGACGTTTTTGGATACGGGACAGACAGAGGCTTACAGGGGGTGTCCCTTGGCGGCCACCCGCAGTTCCTCGTCCGGCCGCAGCGTGGCACACCCGGCGGGCGGGGACAGGCCACGCCCCTACAGTTCCTTTTTACAGTAAATCTTCCGCGCGATGCACCAGGAGGCGGCGTAGGCCGCCGCGCACAGGACGGTCACCAGCCAGGGCAGGGCGGCGGCCAGGCCGGGGGTGGGCGGGGGAAGAAGGCCCCGCTGGAAGAGCAAAAGCAGAGCCATGCCGCCGCCGAAGAAGAGGATGAACACAAAGTAGAGGGCTGCCCGGCTGCGGCTCACCCCCAACAGCAGGAGAAGGGGCAGGTTGACGGCGTTGACCGCCAGGGCCAGGCCGGTACAGACCAGCACCGCCAGGGACAGAGCGCTCTCCGGCCCCTCCATCAGGGCGGTGAGGAAGAGGGAAATCCCGCCGCTGAGGGCGGCCAGCAACAGGGCAAGCAGGTACTTGCCGTCCACCGTCCCGCGCCGTCCGGCGGGGGTGGCGGCGGCGTACCGCTCCCAGTGCACAGCCTCGTCATAGCTGAAGCAGGTGGTGGGGAGAAGGGTGCCGTAGAGAACCGCCAGGCCGCACAGAAAAGAGGCGTCCAGCACTCCGGCGGCAGTGAGCGCCAGATAAAGCCCCAGCAGGAGGGCATAGTACCAAAGCTGCCGCCGGAGCAGCAGCCAGTCCTTGTAGAGCAGTCCGGCCATGCTTAGAACTCCTTTCGGGCATAGATGGCCTGGGCAATACAGTAGGAGAGGGCGAAGCCGCCCACGGCCAGGATGGCAAGCAGGCCGGGCAGGGCGGTGAGCACCCACGCCGGGGGCGCGGGGAGGGCGAGGCCCCGGTCGGCCGCCAGGCCCAGCAGGGCAAAGCCGGCGAAGACCAGTAAAAAGAGCGCCATGCTCACCATGCGGGCCTTCTCCGCCCCAAACTTGAGCAGCAGGGGGAGCGCCACCGCGTTCATGATCAGGGCGATCCCCGCACAGGCCAGGGCGGACAGCAGCAGCTCGGACAGGGGCTCCTCCAGCCCGCCGGCCAGGGCCAGCACGACCAGCAGCAGGGAGACAAACACGGTGCTGGCCAGGGTCACCAGCAGGGTGAACAGGTACTTGCCTGTCACCACCCCCCGGCGGCAGGCCGGGGTGGCGATGGCGAAGCGGTTCCAGCGGCTCACGTCGTCGGAGGTGACGGTGGTCATAGGGGTGATCAGGGACATGAGCACCACCATGCCGCACAGCACCGAGGCGGTGAACACTCCCGACAAGCACAGGCCGCCGTAGACCAGGAAAAAGACCAGGTAGGTAGTCAGATGGCCCTTAAGGGCCAGAAAATCCTTGTAGATGAGGCCGGTCATCGGGCATCCCCCTTTACGGTAAAGACCATAATATCCTCCAGCGACACCGGCTCCACCGCCAGCTCGGGGTGGAACCGGGCGAAAGCCCGCCGGTTTTTCACCAGGGCCTCACAGCCGAACTGGCCGGAGCGCACCCCCACCAGCAGGGCGGGGTCCACCCGCTCCAGCTCGGAGCGGCCGCACACCAGCTTGCCGTAGGTGTCCAGCAGCTCATCCTTGGCCCCCGACACCGCCACCCGCCCCCTGTGGAGGTAGGTCACATAGTCGGCCACCTTCTCCAGATCGCTGGTGATGTGGCTGGACAGGAGAATGGCGTGCTCCTCGTCCTGAATGAACGCCAGGAACTCGTCCAAAATTTCGTCCCGCACCACCGGGTCGAGGCCGGAGGTGGCCTCGTCCAGGATCAGCAGGCGGGGCCTAGCGGCAAAGGCCGCCGCGAGGGACAGCTTCATCTTCATGCCCTTGGAGAAGGTCTTGACCAGCTTTTTGCTGGTGAGGCCGAATTTCTCCAGGTAATGCTGGTACAGGGCTCCATCCCAGCCGGGGTAGAGGCGGGCGAGAATGCTCCCCACTTGGGGGGCGGAGAGGCCGTCGTGGAAGGTGGTCTCGTCCAGCACCACCCCCACCTGGGCCTTGACCGCCCGCTCGTCCGCCAGGTTGTCCAGGCCCAGCACCTGGATCTCCCCGCCGTCCCGGCGGACCAGGTTGAGGATGCACTTGATGGTGGTGGACTTGCCTGCGCCGTTCTCCCCGATCAGGCCCATGATGGTGCCGCCGGGTACGGTGAAGGACACGTCGTCCAGCTTGAAGGAGCCGTAGTCCTTGGTGAGATGGGACACTTCCAATGCGTTTTTCATAGTGTTTCGTCTCCATACAGAAGGTTGAGGGTCTCGGTGAGCTCGGCCAGGGTGACGCCGCCGGCCTTGGCGACGTCCACCGCATGGGACAGGTGCTCCTCGGCCCGGCGGAGGGTGTCCTCCCGCACCAGCTCCGGGTTCTGGGGCGCCACAAAGCACCCCTTGCCCGGCACAGTGGTGAGAAAGCCCTCCCGCTCCAGCTCCTCATAGGCCCGCTTGGTGGTGATGACGGAAATGCGCAGCTCCTTGGCCAGCAGCCGCATGGAGGGCAGGGCCTCGCCCTCCTTCAGCTCTCCCCGGAGAATGAGGCCCTTCATCTGCCGGGTGATCTGGTCATAGATAGGTACGCCGCCGGAATTGCGGATGATGATGTCCATGGTACACCTTCTTGATGTCATACTGTATATATTCAGCATACACAGTATGACATATGGAATTCCCCTTGTCAAGAGGGAAAATGAGGGTTACACTGTTGGTAGCTACAAAGGGGTTGGAAAGCATGTACGCACCCATACTGGAGATTGACACCAGGAAAATCGAGGAGAACGCCCGAAAGCTCCACACCTTCTGCGCCCTGCGGGGTGGAGCTGGCCTTTGTCACCAAGGGCTTCTCCGCCCGCCCGGGTGATCCGGGCGGCCCGGGCCGGCGGCGTCACCCGCTTCGCGGACAGCCGCCTGAAAAACATCATCGCCGCCAAGACCGCCATACCCGGCCTGCACTACCTGCTCATCCGCATACCCGCCATTGACGAGGCCGAGGAGGTGGTGCGCTGGGCTGACTGTAGCCTCCAGAGCCAGATTGAGGTCATCCGCGCCGTGTCCGATGCAGCTGTCCGGCAGGGGAAGATTCACCCCATTATTCTCATGGTGGACGTGGGGGATCTCCGGGAGGGGGTGTTCGGCCGGGAGCAGCTGGAGGAAATTGCGGGGCAAATTCTGGGCTGTCCCGGTGTGGAGCTGGTGGGTCTGGGCACCAACGTGGGGTGTTACGGAAGCATCCTCCCCTCGGTGGAGAACACCCGCGTGCTGGTAGAGCTGAGGGACTTCCTCAATGAGAAGTACGGCTTCCATATCAAAACTCTGTCCGGCGGCTCCACCTGTACACTCAAGCTGCTGGAGGAGGGGCGGCTTCCTGCGGGCATCAATCACCTGCGGGTGGGCGAGGGGCTACTCTACGGCGAAGACACCACCGGCATGCGCTTTCTGGAGGGGTACCATACCGACGCCTTCCACTTCAAGGCCCAGGTGGTGGAGCTGCGCCGCAAGCCGTCGGTGCCCATCGGGGAGCACGGCCGGGACGGCAAGGGGGATCTGCCCGAATACCCCGACCGGGGGGTTCACCTGCGGGCCATCTGCGCCGCAGGCAAGCAGGATGTGGCCTGGGCCGCCCTCACCCCCACCCTGCCGGGGGTGGAGATGATCGGCGCCAGCTCCGACCACCTGATTGTAGACGTGGAGGGGTGCGGAGGCCGGGTAAGGGTGGGGGAGCTGGCTGGACTTCCGCTGCGGCTATATGGCGGTGCTGGACGCCACCACCTCCGCCTATGTGGACGTGCGGGAGGTGTGAACGGCCTCCTCCGTGGGCAGAACGAAAACGAGAGCGGAGGCCGGATGGCCTCCGCTCTCGTTCACTTTGTCGAAAAAGCCTCGCAGAGTTCGCACCCGCAGGCGCGAAGCAAATAAAAGCCGTTTTCTCCAGCGGCATGTACGCCGGAGAAAGCACTTCTCAGCCCGCGCGCGGTGGGCTGCATCCGGCTCGAAAAAGCGGCGAAGCCGCTTTTTCGACGGTCAAAGAAAGCGGAAGCCGTCCGGCTTCCGCTCTCTTTGGTTGGATTCACTTACTTGTGGTCCACAGAATACATATGGGTGATGAGGTCCAGCACCTTGTTGGAGTAGCCAATCTCGTTGTCGTACCAGGACACGACCTTCACGAAGGTGTCGGTCAGGGCGATGCCGGCGGTGGCGTCGAAGATGGAGGTGCGGGTGTCGCCCAGGAAGTCGGAGGACACCACGGCGTCCTCGGTGTAGCCCAGGATGCCCTTCAGCTCACCCTCGCTGGCCTTCTTCATGGCGGCGCAGATCTCCTCGTACTTGGCGGGCTTGGCCAGGTTGACGGTCAGGTCCACCACGGACACATCCAGGGTGGGGACACGCATGGACATGCCGGTCAGCTTGCCGTTGAGGGAGGGGATGACCTTGCCCACGGCCTTGGCGGCGCCGGTGGAGGAGGGGATGATGTTGCCGGAGGCGGCGCGGCCGCCGCGCCAATCCTTCAGAGAGGGGCCCGTCCACAGTCTTCTGGGTGGCAGTGGTGGAGTGAACGGTGGTCATCAGGCCATCGGTGATACCCCAGTTGTCGTTCAGGACCTTGGCAATGGGGGCCAGGCAGTTGGTGGTGCAGGAGGCGTTGGAGACAAAGTTCATGCTGGAGTCATAGGTCTCGTGGTTGACGCCCATGACGAACATGGGAGGTGTCGTCCTTGGAGGGGGCGGACATGATGACCTTCTTGGCGCCGGCGTCGATGTGGGCCTGGGCCTTCTCCTTGGTCAGGAACAGGCCGGTGGACTCCACGACATACTCAGCGCCCACCTCGCCCCAGGGGATGTCCTTGGGATCCATGCAGGCGAAGAACTTCACAGTCTTGCCGTTGACGATGATGGCGTCGTCGGTGTACTCAATGGTGCCGTCAAACTGGCCGTGCATGGTATCATAACGCAGCATGTAGGCCATGTAATCGGGGGTCATAAAGGGATCGTTGATGCCCACGAACTCGATGTCGGAACGGGAGATACCCGCGCGGAACACCAGACGGCCGATCCGGCCAAAGCCATTAATGCCAACTTTAATGCTCATAATGAATCGCTCCTTCGTTCTAATTTGATTCTTAAATGATTTCCAATTGCGCGCCTCCATTATAAACGAATCCGCGCCGAATGAAAAGGGGGAAAACAGAAAACTTACTGGGGAAACTGTATAAATTTACACCGGCACTATCGGTAAACGCGGTGGTTTCGACATGATTCGACATTTCTGCTTGAGCGGCGGGTCGGATTTTGCTATACTGACGTTATCATACCCTTACAACTTTACGGAATTCCTGCGCAAGCTATGGCAGGACTGGAAAGGAGGTCGGCGGCATTTGGATGAGAAGAGAGAGGATCTGGGACCGCTCCTGGTAGAGCAGTTCCGTCAGCAGATGAACAACCTGTCCGCAGCGATTCAGTTGCTCACGCCGGTGGTGCGGGAGAAGGCGGGGCCGCAGTACGACCCCTATTTGGCCATTCTGCACCAGAGCCTGTACCGGTTGATTCGTATGGTGGGCAATCTTGAGTATCTGGAACTGCCTGAGGGAGAGCTCCCCCTGCGGGAGGGCACGCTGGATCTGGCCGGGCTGTGCCGGGAGCTGGGGAGCAGGTGTCTCCCTGACGGCGCTGGCTGGCATCCGCTTTTCCTATGAGGAGGAGATAGGGAGCCTCCTCACCCATGGAGACGGGGCCCAGCTCCGGCGGCTGCTGCTCAACCTGATCGCCAACGCCGTCCGCGCGGCGGGAGAGGGCGGAGAGTCCGGCCTGCGCCTGGCCCGCCGGGCGGGCGGGCGGTCCTCACCGTGTGGGACAACGGACCGGGTTTTCTCCCGGAAACCGATGAGCGGGAGCTGCTTCAGCGGCCGGGCAGCCTGGGTCTTGGACTGAAGGTGGCCCGCCGCATCGCCCTCCACGGGGAGCATCGTCTTTGAGCAGCGGGAGGAGCGGGCTCCCGGGCGATCGTGTCCCTGCCCTCCGGCCGCCGGAGCCGGGCGAGCTGCTGAAAACGCCCGGATGGGGTTTGACGGCAGCGGCGGATTTTCCGACACGCTCATCGAGCTGGCGGGCGTGCTGCCCTACCGGGCCTTTTCCCGGAGGATGTGGAGTAATACAGTGCAGACGGCGCATGGCTGAGGCCATGCGCCGTCTGCATATCAGGAGGAAAGGAAGGAAAGAATTTAGTTGGGCAGGTATTCCAGGGGTCAACAGTGGAGCCGTCCAGCGACATGCTGAAGTGCAGATGGCTGGCCAGGGCGCTCTCGGCGATGGCGGTGCCGCCCACCGAGCCCAGCACGGAGCCGGCGCCAACCGTGTCGCCCACCGCCACCGTGGGTACGGAGGCCAGGTTGGCGTAAGTGCTGGTCAGTCCGCCGCCGTGCTCCACCACAACGGTGGTGCCCATCATGGCGTCCTGGAGGACGGCGGTGACCGTCCCGCGGCGGCCGCCTTGACCTCAGTACCGGCGGCGGAGGCGATGTCCAGACCGTCGTGGGTGCGCCAGTCGTCCATGGTGGGATTGTAGGAGAGCACCTCCAGGCTGTAGTCCGTCAGAATATCTCCCTGTACCGGCCAGGTAAAGACGGTGGGGCAGCCTGTGGAGTGGGCTGGGGCGTGGCCGACGGCATCGCCGAGGGCGTGGCCGCCGGTACAGCAGGGGACGCAGGGACGGTGTGCTCCGGCGCAGGGGTGGCCGCCGGGCGGTTCATGAGGCCCGCGTCCACCGGCGTGGGCCGGGGAGAGGGTGACGGTGATCTGGGCGGTGCCCGCCACGGGGCGTCCGGCTCATCCGGGGTGAGAGGAAAAGAGATAATAGCCCGAAATTCCTATTGCGGCGACGCAGAGGAACAGGACTATGTAGAAGCCCTTGCCCTCCAGAAAGTCGCCCATTCGTTTCAAGAATGGTTTTCATGCTGTTTAGCACCTCCGAGCCTATTGTGGACAGGCCTGGGCTTGGATATACATGGAAAACAAAAATTTCCCTTGACCTTCCACGGGGTACAGGGTGTATTAAGAGAACGGCAATTTAAGAAAATTTTAACCAGGTGCGGCTCTGGGTGACTGAAGCTCTAGGCGTACAGAAAAATGATACTAGCTCGTTACTAATACGTTACTAACGGCGGATTCCTGGTGATTTTGTCAGGCCAGCTTTTCACCTCTTTGGCGAGATCGGCGGGGTGGGATGAATGTAGGTGGCGGTGACATTTCCCTTGAGGGAATGCCCCAGGAGCAGCTTCACCTTGATCTCGTCCACTCCGGCACGGCTTAGAAGGGTGGCGAAGGTATGACGGCACCAGTGGGTGGCCTCTGGTATGCCGAGCTGCTCTACCACTGGGGTAAACACCGAGATGCGGTAACGGTCGGAGGACATGCCTTTTCCGCTGACAGCCATTGTTGCACGTAGGCGGAGATCTTGGGGTGGATCGGGATAATCCGGTCACGGCCTGCCGCGCTTTCACACCGCACTGGAGGTAGCCGCCATCCTCGGAGCGGTAAGCGAAGGGGGTAAGGGACAAGAACTCGCTGATGCGCAAGCCGGTATAGCACAGAACCATGGCCTCTGATGCGCCGGGAAAACCGGCCCGCGCCAGCTCCTCCAATTTGGCAAGCTGGAGATCATTGAGCGCCCCCTTTTTGACCTTGATGTCGACGGTGGGAATATCCAAATACCGGGAGTAATCCTTCCCAATAATATCACGTTTCATGGCGTAGGCGTGCAATGCGCGGATCAAAATTGCATCGTTATTGATGCTGGACTGGGAGCGGCCCTCGTCCTCACCCTCGTCCAGGATGGCCTGCCACTCGTCCAGGGTAACGCTGCGCATTTTACGGGCGGCGTAGCGAGAGACACGCTGGTTCCAGGATGCCTTGTGGGAGGCAACAGAGGATTTCCCGCTCCTGGGGTACTCCCGCTCCGACCAAGCGGTATAGACCTGTTCCACGGTCCAGGAGAGCATATCCGCACTGGGGGTCTGCCCGGCGGCAGCCTTGCGGTTATACTCCTCCAGCGCCTCCTGGGCTTCCTGGAGCTTGGCGTGGTAGCTCAGCGCCACCTGGCGCACGTAGCCGTCTTTATCCCTGGCGGAGATCTTCACGATATAGGGCCGCCGGCGGTTGCCTGAGAGCTTTACAATGGAGCCGGTGCCGTTTGCACGTCGCATGAGTAGGCCCCCTTATTTTTTGGCATGGCTGACAATCATCTCGGGCGGATTTAGGCCCCAGGAGACTTGCAGGGCGCTGTCCTGCCCCAAAATGAGCTCCCGGCTGTAGACACCGCACTCCACCCGAACGAGGCAAGAAGGGGCCTCCAGAGACGCAGAGACGCTGCCGCCGGGGCCGATACTGCCCAGGAGCTGCCCGTCCACATAGACGGAGACGCCGGTGCTGGCGAGTTCATTGTTGACCTGCATTACGGTGATTTTCATGGCGTTCACTCCTCGATATGATACAAATGTTCGATTTCTGGCGTTTTAAGAGACCGGGGCCGTGGCCCCGGCTCTATTTAATGGCACTATTCGGGACGTATAACAGAAGGCGGTGTTTCGCGGACGGAATTGTATAACTCTTCATCGTATGGAGTTACAACGAAATTACGTCCGCTTGTGTAGGTGTAACATACATTCCCAAATGTCGCACGCGTAACATTTTCTGTTAGCTGCGCCTCTCTATGGGGTTCCCCATAAATGCCCAAGACATCTTCGACCTCTTCTTCCGCTCCCGGCGTAAACAAATGAATGAGAGCGCGAATATATTGCCCATTTTCCTCGGCCATCGTTTCATCTTTGGAATAGAGTGAGAGTTCAAGCTCATGAATATATCCAATCCAATCTTCTTGACCGCCAAAGGAAAGCTCAGGTTCGCTAAAAACATGCAATAGTATTTTCCAGGTCTCTCCGTTTTGCGAAAGATAAACAGTTCTGTCACTCCCGGAATCAATTAAACGCAGGGAGGGAGCGAGATCTTCTATAACAGCATTAAGTTCCTCAAGAAACTCCTGAGACTCCAATGCAAAATATTGATTGTGCTCAGTTCCTACGATGGGATATGATACAGTGAAATCACTAACATTTTGAGAACAACCCATCAAAAAGAGAAAAAGCGAGAGAGGGAGGACAAAAAACTTTTTCATCCAATTATCCACCTTTTGTGTCCAAGTTGGACACATTCATAAGTATTGATCCACCGCAAGGTTGCCATGCTTATACCAGCAGATGGCCTTGCGGACAAGATCCTCAGTAACGCCGAAACGCTCGGCTAGATCCCAGACCTCTGTGCAGCCTTCGTGCGCGGCGGCCTCCAGAGCGTCCAGGGGAAGGAACTGCTCGATTTCCCACTTGTCGGCCCGGTTCTCATGCTTTTTCTTTACATCGCAGGCCGCCCAGCGGTTATAGAAGCTGTAGGTCATACAATGACCGACCTCGTGGCCCAGGGTGGTGAACTCGTCTGCTACAGTCTCGAATTTCCACGGGTCCAGCGCGATCGCACGCCGGTCAAGCGATGGAATGAAAATCGAGAAGGACTTGGCGAAGGGCATGGTGTACCAATCTACATCAATCCCCTGATCCACGGCAAAATCATAGAGCTCATAAAGATTCATTCCTGGTCTTTCTTTTTCCTCCACTGCTCGGCCTTGAATCTGGCGTATTCGTACACGTCATCCCACAGGGCGTCTCTCTCCTCGGGGCTCATATCCATGTCCCCACCCATGAATGCCGCCATGATGGTGTCACGGTCCAGCTCGTCCCCATTCTTCGGAGTGGGGGCGGGCTCTTTTTTTTCGCCTGTGAGCAGATATTCAACGGTTGTATTTAGGATTTCTGCAATTTGTGGGAGGCGCTTCATATACGATTCAGATTTTTTGTTGCGCCATGCGCTGACTACACTTGGAGCAACGCCTATTTCTGCCGCAAAATCCCGTTGTTCAGGGTATTTTTTATCGGCTAACTCAAAAATGCGGTTAGACGTTTCCACGCCAGCCCCTCCTTACAGGACAAATTAGCTAAATTCTTTTTTAAGAGGTAGCATTAAGCAAAGTGACAAAAATACCGTTTTGCGATTGACAATTCGCAAAACGCGATTTATGATTTAACTACAAGTAAACCAGAGGGCGCGGCAACGCCCCAACAGACTGGGAAGGGGGTGCTCATATGCTCACAGAGGAAGCGAATATAGGAATTACACAGGAGGCTGTCACCTGTGCAGCCAGACATTTCGTTGCCGCTCATGAAAGTGCCGCAACTGAGATACCTGTCAAATTTGGTGATATCTGTGTGGGTTGTAGGTATGCGAAAACCTGCTTAGGCGACTGGTTAAGGGCGGCGGCCCCAATTTTTGAGGCCGCCCAAGTGTTTCCAACTTTGCTCCGAAATGATCAGTGACCAGCACCATGGAGCAGCGGGCATGCCCGGCCATCTGCGCCATTTCTACTACACCCATATTCCTGTGCATGGGAACAGGCATAGGCGATTACCTTGTCGCTGGGCGGCAGTCCGCCGCCGAGCTGGATACGCTCTACGGTCACGGTAATCATTTGCTGGCTGTTTGTTTCCGGACAAAGTCCAGACACTGTCTTTCGCATGTGAAACACCTCCTTTCTCCGCCCCAATATTACCATAGGGGTGGAGAGAGGACAAGGGCGCGGCAACGCCCGGGGCAATTCGGAAAGGGGGGATAACCAATGAAATGCTACAAGTGCTGGATGTTGGATGTCAAAGACAGAGAGATCAAGCAGCTTAAGGAGCAGCAGGAGGCAATCCTGGACATGATGCAGTTGGCCTTTTGCGCCGTCTCACTGTGGGCACAGGCAACCGGACTAGAGAAGTCAGACAGCCCGGAGGAAGATGTCCGTGAAGAACTTGCCGATCGGAAGGAGAAGATCAGAACTCTTTTTGAGAACCTCGTAGAAGCGGGCCAGTATTCCTTTATCGACCGGCTGGCCAGAGCGCTGAATCTCCCTCAAAACAGCGAGCAGCTCCTGGAGTAAGGCTTGATCCTCGGCGGGTTTTTCGCGGATCAGGGCTTCAAGCTCGGCGAGGGCGGCGGTGCTAGAAAAAGCGATCTCATTCCCCGATACATTACCGCCGATCACGGCATTCGTGATCGTGGCGCCGCTAAAATCAAAGCTACTGGACTGCTGAGTGGGCCGCCTGAAGTTGTTTTCCACATACTCCTCACCCTTTTCGGTGAGGGACAGATTATAGCACATGGCGAGACTTAAGGGCTCAAAGATATATCCATGCTGCGTCAGGTAATCGACATCCGCGCGAAGCGTAGAAAGCTCGGGGATAAATCCTCCAGTCTGCTCATCCTTAAAGGCAATCTGGAGAGGCGTACCGTCCTGTTGGTCACATTCATAGATGCGCTTTAGTAGTTCATCTCTTGACGGCTTCAAGGTTTCACCCTCTTAGGCGTGGAATGCAGGCACAGTGCGCCGATAAGGGAAAACGCAAGCCAACTTCCACAAGATTTTACCGTGGGTTAAGCCTATCATACCACATCAAACAGTCTCGAACAACACCAAATTTAGAGGGGGTGAAGGGGTGAGGATCTGCGAGTTGATGGAGCAGAGGGGCATCCAGCGCATCCAGTTGGCCGACGCCATGGGAGTATCGCCTTCCTGCATCACCAAATGGGTGCAGGGGACGGCGCTGCCAAGCGCCGACAAGCTGCCCCGGCTGGCCGCCGTCCTGCAATGCAGCATTGACGCCCTCTACGGCCGTGAGCCGCCTGGGGGTGCAAACGGGGCGGCAAACTGAGAAAGGAGTTACTTATGTTTTGCACACCGGAGCAGCGGCAAATTGGCCGCTGGATTGAGAACCATTATGACATTGACAAGGTGCAGTGCGCCGAGATAGTCACCAAGAACGCGGTGCGCCTGACCCTCTGGGGCCATGAGCCCACCATCCTGATCCTCCGCCAGAATGGGCGGGTGGATCAGATTCCCGAGGCGGCGCTTTTCGAGGCGGCCGTCTGACCTCATGCCAATATTGTACCCCCAGGGAGGAGTGATTACCATGCCGGAGGAATACCGGAATATCTACAAAATCTGTCGAAAGTCTGCCGGTTTTACCCAGGAAGCGGCAGCGGAGCGGCTGGGTATCAGCGTGGAGAGCCTGCGGGCCTATGAGACCGGCCAGCGGGTACCGCCTGACGAGGTAGTGGAGACAATGTCGGACCTGTACAATGCCTTACATCTGATTGTGCGGCATGTGCGCGAGCGAAATGCCATGTACAGCCGGGTAGTACCGGAGGTGCCTCAGTGCTCCGTGCTGGAGGCGTCGGCTAAACTGACCAACCGGATCTATGCCTTTGCTGACAGCCACGCCGACCGGCGTCTCATGCAGATGGCAGAGGACAATGTGATTGACTCGGCGGAGCGCCCCGAGTTTGATGCCATCATGGAGGATTTACAGGGCATCGTGGAGGCCGCCATGGCCGTGCGCTACGCCAAACAGGGACATCTTGAGGAGGGGGTAAAGTGAAAAAGACAGCCAAACGGCCGCTCACGGACGAGGAGATCATGGCGTATGACAACGTGCCGATTGATGTGGCGGCCCGATACATAGGCTGGTCGTCCCCCACCATCTACCGCGCCCTGCGGGAAGAGCGGGCCCCCTTCGGCTTTGCCGTTTGCAGCGAAGAGACAGGGACGTGGACGTACAACATCAGTCCCGGCCTACTGGTGAAGTACAAGAGGGGAGACCTGCCTACCTACCGCCTCCGGGAGCTGGAGGAGGTCATGGTGCGCCACGTCCAGGAGGCGCTGGATCTGCGGCTGGCCGGAGTGTCGGCGCTCATGGGAAAGGTGCTGAGCGCATGAGCATGATACGGCTGGAGCTCAGCAATCGGGACTATAACACCATTGCGGAGGCCCTGCTGGAAAGCGCCCTGGACTGGGAGCACGCCGCGGACGAGCTGGGGCGTCTGCACCAGTTTTGCGCCCGGACAGGGGACCCGGCCTACGGGGCCAAGCTGGCCCGGTTGGACCGGGAACAGTACCGCCATAGGCGTCTCGCCCGGCGCAGGCGGGCCGTGCTGGAACGCCTGCAAAGACAGAAAGAGGCGCTGAAGGACGAGGATAAAAAAGAAGGCCCCAGTCGCTCGGACACAGCGACCAGGACCTAACGTGAAGACACCAGTATTATAGCACACAATTTTGATTTGCACAAGGGGGTGGTGCGCCGAATGAACCAGGGAAACGAACAGCCGGGGTTTTGGGCTCTGATCCCCGCCTCGGTGCGGTACGACAAGGAGCTGCCGCCAAACGCCAAGCTGCTGTATGGCGAGGTGACTGCCCTGTCGGATAAACTGGGGTACTGCTACGCCCAAAACAGCTACTTTTCCGACCTCTTCGGGCTATCCGAGCGCAGCGTGACCCGCCTGCTGTCCACGCTGGTGGACCGCGGCTATCTGCGGGTTGACGTGGTACGGGACACGGCCACGCAGGAGGTCCTGGAGCGGCGGATTTATGCCATCTACAACACTGAGGGGGCGGGGGCACCCCCTCCCGACAAAAATGTCGGGACCCCTCCTGACAAAATTGTCACCACCCCTCCTGACAAAAATGTCGGAGAGATCAATACAAGATCTGATCATATACCCCCTATAGTCCCCCAAGGGGGACCGCCCAAAAAGAAAAAGGCAAAGAGCGTCCCTGCCTGGAAGCCGGAGCGGTTTGAAAAGTTCTGGGCGTACTACCCCCGGCATGAAGACCGGGTGAGTGCCGTCCGAGAATGGGACAGGCTCAAGCCAGGGGACGAGCTGATCGACGCCATTGCACGGGCGCTGCTGTGGCAGACCAAGGAACCGGATTGGCCGGTACCCTACGCCTGCCGTTACCTGCGCAACCAGCGGTGGACGGACGAGCCACCCAGACCCAGGGCACAGGGCCGGCCGGCGGCCCAGCAGATGACGGGCTGGCACATGGCGATCGTCGACGGAGAGGAGGTACTGGTGCCAGATGAATCCGGCTGATCTGACCTGGGACCCGGCGGCGGAGCAGAGTGTGCTGGGTTCCATCCTGCTGTCCCCCGCCTGCCTGCCCACAGTAGAGCGGTCACTGCGGCCCGCCGACTTCCGCTTGGCCTCTGACCGGGCCGTCTATGGAGCCGTGCTGTCCCTGGAGCGGGCGGGCGGCTCTGTCGACCCAGTAACTGTCTTTGATCAGACTGCCAAGATGGGCGCGCCAGTATCCCGGGAGTATCTCTTCGGCTTGATGGAGCTGGCTGCCACGGCGGCCAACGTGGAGGAGCACGTCCGCATCGTCCAGGAAGATGTTCTCCGCTCCGGCCTGATGGAGCTGGCCGAGACCGTACATAGCCGGGTGACCAACCGGACGCCGGTAGCGGAGGCGCTGGCCCAGGCCCGCCAGACGCTGGACAAGCTGGAGCGTCAGGGCAGCGCTGGGAGGCTGGCCACCCCCACGGACATCCTGACCGCCTTCTACCGGCAGCGGGAGGCGGTGGAGAGCGGGGACGGCAAGGCATACGTCTGCACCGGCTACATGGCCCTGGACAGCCTGCTGGGCGGCGGGATGATCAACAGCGGGCTCTATCTGCTGGCCGCGCGCCCAGGTATGGGGAAGACCACCCTGGCGCTGAACATCGCCGACCGCGTGGCCAAGGCCGACCCGGTGCTCTTTATCTCGCTGGAGATGGACAGCGATCAGTTAGCTGCCAAGCGCATCTCCCGACTGACCGGCATCCCGTCCGAGCGGCTGCTTATGCAGCCGTTGACCGATGCAGAGGCCGCCCAAACGGCCCAGGCTGCCAGCCAGCTCTCTACGCTCCCCCTGTATTCAAACGAGGCCCCCACCATGACGGTGGACGATATCGGCACGCTGGCCCGGAGCATCGGCGGCCTGCGGCTGGTGGTGGTGGACTATTTCGGCAAGATCGCGCCGCCGGCAGAGCTCCGGCGGGCAGGCCGGTATGAATACACCACAGAGATCTCGGGTGCCCTGAAGAACCTGGCCCGGGCTCTGAAAATTCCGGTGCTGGTGCTGTGCCAGCTTAACCGGGAGCTGGAAAGCCGTCAGGACAAGCACCCCCAGCTTTCCGACCTGCGGGACACGGGGGCGCTGGAGCAGGACGCCGACGGGGTAATCTTCCTCTACCGGGAAGACTACTACGCCGACCCAGGCACGGTAGACCCCAACGTGCCCTCCATGTTGGAGGTCAACCTGGCCAAGAACCGGCACGGTTCTGTGGGCCGGTGCAATATGGCTTTCTCTATGGCGTCCAGCCGGGTTACTGCGCTCGCCAACCGGCCGACGAAGGCCGAGGAAGGGCCGAAACAAATGACTTTGCGGAAATGGAGGCAGCCCTATGGGAAGCGGACGGCGGCTGGAGCTGATTGAGGCGGAGTGCCGCCGGCATGCCGCCCTGGCACGGGCGGACGCGGCCCGCCGGGCCGAGCATGAGGAGGTGGCGGAGGCCCTGGCGTGGGCGCTTCGCTGTCTCGGGAAGGAGGAGCCCATATGCGTATCGGTGAGGCTTACACCTTTGTTCCCGCCGCCTTCGGCGCGGAAATTGGGGGCAAGGACACAAAAACCATCCCCCGGCGGGTGACCGGGCATATTGAGTACATCAACCGGGCCCACCGCTACTTCACCGTCCGGGTGGACACCGGGCGGGGAATCCTGCGGGAGAGCTTCAAATTTTAAACTGGAAGGACGATAAACGTGAAGACAATCGCCATTGTAAACCTGAAGGGCGGCGTCGGAAAGACCGTCACCGCCGTCAATGTGGCCGCCATCCTGGCCACCGAGTACGGCCAGCGGGTGCTGCTCATTGATGCAGACCCCCAGGCCAACGCCACCCAGTCTTTGCTCCCGCCGGGGGAGTACAACACCCTGGCGGGGCTGCTGACCATCCCGGACGCCTACTACGACGACCTGCTGTATCACAGCAGCATCCGGGGCCTGGACGTATTGCCGGCCGACGACGAGCTGCGCAACCTGGACGTGGATCTGCTCCAGGGGGAGCGGCCCAATCTGCGGGCCATCCGTGACCTGCGGGACGCGGTGGCGGAGGATGACGCATACGACTGCATCGTGATTGACTGCCCACCAGCGCTGTCCCCGGCCTGCGCGGCGGCCATTGCCGCCTCCACCGACGTCGTCATCCCCATCAAAGTGGATGCCTACAGCGTGCGGGGCATGAATGAGCTGACCGCCCAGATTGACCGCTTGCGGAGCATCTACCCGGACGTGCATGTGGCGGGCTGCCTGCCCACCATGTGGTACCGCTCGGACACGGTGGAGCAGGGGGAGAGGCTGCTCCGGGAGCAGGCCCCGGTCCATGTCTTTGCCAGCCACATCCGGCGCAGCCCCAAGGTGGACGAGTCCACCTGGACGGGGGAGCCGGTGGTGAGCTGGTCGCCCCGCTCCGCGGCGGCCCAGGATTACCGGGCCTTTGTGACGGAGTTCCTGGGAGAGGGGGCGGCCAAGTAATGGCCAAGTTTGACATCACAGCCGCATTCCAGGCCGCAGTGGGCGCCGCCGGAAATGTGTCCAAGTCGGACACATCGCGGGAGACCATCGAGTACATCAGCCTGGACAAACTGGAGGCTGACCCGGGCAATTTTTACAGTCTGACCGGCCTGGAGGACCTGGCGGCCAACATTGAGCTTTGCGGGCTCCAGCAGCCCATCCGGGTAAGGCCGACGGAGGACGGGCGATACGTCATCGTATCCGGTCACCGGCGATGGTCGGCACTCAAACTCCTGCGCGGCACAGAGGGGAGCGGGGACCGATGGGCCAGCATCCCCTGCATCGTGGAGCGGGACGAAGTATCCCCGGAGCTCCGAGAGCTGCGGCTGATCATGGGCAACAGAGATACCCGGAAACTATCACCGGCGGAGGTATCCAAGCAGGCCCAGCGGGTGGAGCTGCTGCTCTATCAGCTCAAAGAGCAGGGCTATGAGTTCCCCGGCCGGATGCGCGACCAGGTGGGGGCAGCCTGCCAGGTGTCCGCCCCCAAACTGGCCCGGCTCAAGGTCATCCGGGAGCATCTGATCCCGATTTATTTGGAGCACTTCGACCGAAATGTGCTCTCAGAACAAACTGCTTACGCTTTGGCACGGATGGAGACCGCGCTCCAGGAGCGGCTGGCGAATATGCTGCCGAACCTGCCCACCGGGAGCCGGGCGGAAGAACTGCTGGAGCTGTCCAAGAGCGGTATAGACTGGCGTCCCACCTTCTCCTGTCCCGACGGGAGACCCTGTACCCGGAAGGACGCCTTTCTCCGGCACGACTTGGACTGTGGATACGGTGAGTTGTGCAAGGGAGAGACCTGCTGCCTCCGGTGTCCCAAGGCCAAGACGGCATATTATGCCTGTGAGCGCATGTGCTCCAAGGCCAAGGCCGCCCGGAAGGAGCAGAGGGACGAGGAGGAGGCCAGGGAAGCCAAGCGCGAGGCGGAGCTCCAGGCGGAAATCCAGAAAAATGTGCAACTCCGGGCCAAGAGGCTGACCGCGGCCGCCGATGCCGCTGGACTGGACAATAATTCCCCCATCTACATCTCAGATTATGGCCGGAGCATGACGGCGGGAAAACTGCGGGAATGGGCCGCAGGCCAGTTCGGGGAAGATGATAGGCTGTATCCCAGCACCCTTAACGCTAGGGACTTCAGCGACCCGGTCCGACTGGCCAAGGATCTGGGGTGTTCCACAGACTACCTGCTGGGTGTTACGGACGAGCTGACCGGCCCGTCGGCGGCCTCTACATCCGCAGCGAAGCAGGCCCTGGAAACTGCGCCGGACAGCGGCGATGACGACGGCCCCTGGCATTGGTGGCCGGAGCAGCCGCAGGAGAGCGGCCTGTACTGGTGCATCACGGGCCCTATGTCCCAAGGTGGGAGTCTCTACTGGTGGAGTGCTGAGAAGGAGAGATGGGAGCACGCGGCCATGGCCTTCCCGCTATCGCCGACCGTGACGATCTGGATGCGATGCCCGCAGCTCCCTGAGAGTATGGACTGGGAAAGGCAGGAGGACCCAAATGGCGAAGAATAAGAAAACACACCACCGCCCCGGACCGGGTAAGCCCCGGGGCGCGACCTATGCCCAGGTGCTGGCCCACAAGGCGGCCGTTCGGAGGGGGCTGGAGCAGGCCGCCCGGGACGCCACGGTGCAGGTACAGGCGGATACCCATACCCAGCGGGCCATGTGGTTGATGGTATGCTCCATCGCCGACGCCTACGGCTTCGGGCCGAAACAGATGCAAAAGTTTTTCTCCGCTCTTCAGGACAACACGGACGAGCTGGAGCGGATGCGGGCAGAAGTGGACGAGGAATACGCCTTTGAAAAGCTCCGCCAGAAGGCCCAGGCTGTTACCGGCATGGAGGTGCATTACCTCTATGAGCAGGAGGCTCTGCTGGCAGAGATGCGGGCGGCGAAGGAGGGGGTGTCAGCCCATGAGTAAGCGGATAATCCAAACCACACCCAGCGGCGAATGGATGCCGCTGCCAAAAATGCCGGTGGCGTGAGGCCGGGAGCCTATGTCGTTGGACGGTTATGGGCCGGAGACGATAGCCTAGGCCACCGGATACAGCATATCGACCACCGCGATGTACATGAAAGAATTTTTTAAGGCTGGACCATGTGAACGATGCTCATCCAAGAGCATTTGTGATGCGACCGGCGGGACGTGCAGAAGAAAAGAGCGGTGGAAAACTTGCAAGGAGGACCCGAACAATGGACGATAAGACGCGCGCCCTTCTGGGCGGCCACGAGGCGGCGAAACTGGCGCATTTCTCCCTCTTCTCTGGCATCGGGGGACTTGACCTTGCCGCCGAGTGGGCCGGATTTACCACCGTCGGACAGTGCGAGTGGGCGGACTACCCGACAAAGGTTCTGGAAAAACACTGGCCGGACGTGCCGCGCTGGCGGGACATCCGCACGCTGACGAAGGAGAGTTTCTATGAAAAGACAGGACTGCGAACAGTTGACATTATTTCGGGCGGATTCCCCTGTCAGCCGTTTTCCGTTGCCGGGAAGCGACGAGGCAAGGAGGATGACCGTTACCTCTGGCCTGAAATGCTTAGAGTTATCTCGGATCTCCGGCCCGCTTGGGTTGTTGGCGAGAACGTTGCTGGGATCGTCAATATGGCGCTCGACCAGGTGTGCGCTGACCTGGAAAGCGAGGATTACTCCGTCCAAGCGTTTATTATTCCGGCTTGTGCCGTTGATGCCCCGCACAGGAGGGACAGATGCGCAATTATCGGGTGTAGAACGCTGGAAGAAAAACATAACGGGAAAGGATGGAGACCCAATTCTCTGGAAAACTCCGATTGCGTCAGATTCGGCAAACAGGGAATTTTATCACAACAGCCGAGGCGAACCAAATTTGAGCGGGATGGTAAAGATGTGGCCAACGCCGATTGCAACGGACTGGAAGAACAGGGGATGCAAGGATTACCGGAAAAACAGGGAGCATCAGTTGCAAACGGAGGTTGGTGGCCAGCTGAACCCGACGTGGGTAGAATATCTTATGGGGTTCCCTCTCGGGTGGACCGACTTAAATGCCTCGGAAACGCCGTAGTGCCCCAGCAGTTTTATCCGATCTTTCGGGCCATAGCGGACATAGAGAGGGGAATTATACATGGATGATATCAAATTAGCCCTTCTAGGCAATAAAGAGGCGGCCAAGCGGCTGACGGAGGCGGGGGTGCTGGTGCCGTGTGCCCATTGCGGCGGGGAAGCGAAATTTAAGAAGGGGTTCCCAAGCCGACAGATCGCGCATTGCCGACAAGCGGTAGTGCAATGCAAAAAGTGCGGCGTTCGGACTGTTACTCACAGGCAACTTCCGATGGAACGGTGGCAAGATGTAGACAGAGCAGCTATTGAGGAATGGAACACCCGCGCGCTGATCCTGAGCGCTGCGGAGATGGAGCTGCTGGAAAAGGAGGCCCAGCCGTGACGCGAGAAGAAGCGATCAAGTCATTGCAAAACATAATCGAATACTGGACATATAAGCCGACTGAGGTTGAAGCCGCTAAGATGGCAATTGCCGCCCTCCGCCCCGTCAGCCGGGAGCAGGTAGAGCGGGTGTGGCCGGGGTGTAACCGTTGCAAAGATCCTGATACAGCAATCGCATGGGAGCGGTGGGGACACCAATACTGTTCTCAATGTGGCCGCCCCCTCTCCCCGGAGGCATGGGAGGAATTGAGAAAGAGACTGGAGGCGCTGAACGATGGGAAGGGCGATTGATCTGGATGCGCTAAAGAAGTATATCAAGAAAACAGATTTAACCGCTGTTGAACGGGGTGCGCTTTTGCAGGCGATCTCTAATATGCCCACCCTCACCCCGCAGAACGAGCCGCTGACGCTGGAACAGTTGCGGGAGATGGATGGGCAGCCAGTATGGGATTCTTCGCTCAGATGCTGGGGGATTGTCAAATCAGAAAAGGATGGTGATGTTTTTTTGCAAACAAAATCGGGCGAGTTTGGACTTGATCCGCTTGGGCGCGTTAAGATTTACCGCCGCCCGCCGGAGGGAGAGGCATGAGTGGCAGTGGAAAAGGCGGGATGCAGACCGCCGGGTTAAATTACAGCATATACTGCCCAAAATGCGGCAAACCCGCAGCTCGGATAGAGCATGGGGAACGGGAAGATAAGTATCTGCATTTCACGAAAAAGGGAAGCGTGTGGCACATAGTACGCCGCCCACCGGAGGTATCGCCATGAGACACCAATACACACGCGCAGCGCTGGAGCAACTCCTCAAAGAGCACCCAGTCTGGATTGAGGGCGTGGGGCTGAGGCAGCTCCAGTGGGGCGGCTGGGAGATCGCCACTCACATCCACAACGGCCGCCTGTGCCTCAAGCATGAGGCAGACAGCCGGGGCCTGCTGCTCTCTCTGTATGGTCAAGTTTGGGTGGCCTTTGATGGACCTCCAGAGAAGTAGCAAAAAAACCGCCCCCGAAGGGGCGGTGAAAGATCTATTCTGCTGGTTCAGGAGGGCACTTGAGCGTCCAGCCGAAGTAACTCTTGGCGGTGGTTTTTCGCTTTCCGCACATAGTGAGTGCGATTGCCCGAAAGCCGGAAGCAATCTGGTGGGCTGAGCGGTCTCCTTCTGGTTTCTCAAAGAGGGCGGTATTCTCCCGCGCCCAGAGGATCAGGTTGCGAACTGTGATCTCGTTCCCGCACGGGTCCACAAGAGTCCAGATCTTGGCTTCCTGGTTCGTCTCAAAACGGCCGGCGATAAGGGATTGCTGGGCCATAGCCGTGCCGAGCGCGAGATTGGCGGTTTGCCCGGCCGCAGAGAGCCTGGCCCTGGATTCATCGTTCCAGTGGTTTGAGATTCCGGCGTGTGTTACCTTCTTCCACTCGGCGGAGCACTCCTTAGAGCATGTGACGGTATTGGTACTGGCAGGAGAGGCGAACAGCTTGCCGCAAATGGGGCAGACCTTCCAATTCCGCCCCGCGTACTTCGGCGCGCAGTCGGGGCAGAACTGAGGCGTCGGGGTACCGTCCAGGGTGATCGGGAAATAGCGCCCGCAGCCCGGGCAGCGGGCATTCTGTTTCTTCCCTAAACAGCCGCAGGATTTGACCCGATTATATTTCAGGCCGGAGGAGCTAAGGAGAAAGACAGACCCGCAGTCGCATTTGCAGAGCCACATGACGAAACCCGCGTATCGCTGTTTCATCATTTTGACGCCCACCAGCCGCCCGCTGCGTTTCCCGCGCAGGTCAACAAGCTTTGCGTGTCCGCAGGATTTAGTTATGCCGGATAGAAGGTGTGGGCGGGAGACATAGACAAGCTTGCCACAGGAGCATCGGCAAGCCCACACGACGGATGACCCGGAGCGTTGTTCCGTCGGATACAACGCCGTGAGTTCGCCAAAGGTATGCCCAGTGAGATCTTCTTTCGGCAAAGCACCCCGTTTTCGCTTTTTGCCGTTTCCGCAGGTTGTCAAAGTGATCCCCCCTTAAATGAGTTCATGGGGATCGATGCCCAGCACGTCCGCCAGCGCAAGCAGGTTCTTAGCGGTGAGGTTTCCGGCCTCGGATTCTCCCAACTCGACCCGCTGGATTTGGCGGATATTGACACCAGAGCGCTCGGCCAACTGCTTCTGCGTCAGACCAGCTTTGACCCGCTCATAGGTCAGCCTGGTTGCGGTGGGGTACCTATCATATATGGAGGTGTCCCCCATCTTCTCGGCGTCCTTGACGGGCATCCAGACCCACTGATACGGCACGATGTGCCTTTTCAGGCAGCCCAGGATCAGCTCCTGTCCTTGCTTCATGGCTGTTTCCCAGTTCTCAGCCTCGATGATGGCCTTCATTCTCCCCACATATACCTGGGCGCCCGGAACGGGAGGGACATCCTCCCCGGCGGCTGGGTTACGCTTTAAGTCTGCAATGATGTAATACTTTTCCATAGTTGTCTCCTTACTAATCGTAATTAAGCGTACTTGACGCAGATGGAATTGAGAGTTTCGCGGCTGCCAGTCCAAGCCTTGTTGTCACGATCCCAAACCAGACCGAACTCGCGCATCATGCTGCGCACGGGGTAGGTATTGCCAGTGACGGTCAGGGCATCCATGTCGATGTCCACCAGGACGGGGTGCGCCAGGGTTCCGCCGACCTGGACATTGCGCACGAGGCCGGAGAACACACGGGCGGCTTCCTTCGCGGATTTCCAGGCGCGGCGCAGGCACTCGCCGAAGCTGAGAGAGGTGACCCACTTGAGGGACATCTTGCGCAGGTTCCAAGCGGCTTTCATGATCTCAGAGAGATTATACTTTTTCATGTTAGTTACCTCCTGGGGTTGTCCCCTCTTGATGATTTTATTATACGCTAATATTAGCGTAATGTCAATAGGAAGATGCTAATATTAGCGCAAAAATTTGAAGGAGTGATAAGATGAAAACAGCGAATTGGTGCCGGTGATGCTGGTACGGGTGCGGAGATATCGGCGGAAGCGAGGACCAAACTAAAGGCTGAGATTGAGTTATCCATCTATGACGGTGTGCTTCTGCTGGACGAGTCTCTGCCCTATGAGGTGGTCGAGCTGCCTCTGCCGCGGGACTCCCCAGTAGAGCTCCTGGAGCCGGAATCCGGGCCACCCAAGGAGCCCACGGCCGGAACGCAGCGGAGAAGCGGGAGATCCTGGAGCGGCTCGGAGATACCGACAGAAGCACGGGTTGGGCTGCTTTGAGCCGCTGGCCGAGGCTTGCGGCAAAGGGATTACACCGGATCTGCTCCGCCGCCTCTACAGCGTGGATGAGGTGGTGCCCATCCAGGTGTGGCGTCAGGTCGGCGCCGGCCTGGGCAAGCTGGTGTGTCCAAGTTGGACACAAATGGGGATAAGCATGGGAGACTGCGTCCGTATCGAGGAGTACCGGCGCACCTGTGCTAATTGCTACTGGCATGATGACGCCATGTGGGCGTGCAAGCGCCCGGGAGGTTGGTGGTGGGATAATCGGTATCATCGCTGCGCCGCCTTCCGGTGGCGGAACAGCCCGCCGGGGAGAAGGAAAGGAGAAACTCAACATGAAAAATAAGGACCTGCGGAGATTGCGCTGTCTGGTGACGGCGCAGACCTTGTGGCACTTGGAGCGGCTGGCCCAGATGGACGGGTGCGACGACGTGGGCCGCATGGTAGACAAACTGACCCGGACAAGATGCTGGCCCTCCGCCAGTCTGTCGTCGGGCCATGGGCGGCCCACTGTGGCCCGGGCTAAGAGGGTGGATTGATGGCAAAGCGGCTCAAGACCATCACGGCGGGGCGCCTGGTGGTCGTTGGGTGCTACACCATCCCAACACCCCGCAGCACAGAGCGGGAAAGAAAAGCACTGCGTGAGATCTCCAGCGCAGCCCAGATGACGATTAACGCCAACCGCTCCTGGCAACGGCTGGAGCTGCTGCTGGCCGCCAACTTCGGGCGGAGAGACCTCCACGTGGTGCTCACCTATGACGACGAGCACCTTCCGGCCAACCGGCAGGCGGCAAGATGCTGCCCCAACTCCGGGCCGTGCGGAAGTCCAGAGGGCAGGAACTCAAGTACATATATGTGACGGAGCAACTCAGCTCCGAGAGCGGGCGGCTCCACCACCACTTGATAATCAACGGAACCGGGGCGGATCTGGATGTGCTCCGCTCCCTTTGGCCTTATGGTGAGGTGGAGCTGGAGCCCCTGGACACATGGCAGGGCTACGAGGCCCTGGCCAAGTACCTGACCAAGGAGCCCAGGGAGCTGGGCAAGCCGGAGGTGGGGGCGCGGAACTGGGCGGCCTCCCTTGGGCTGAAAAAGCCGAAGGTGGAGAGTGAAATCGTCAAGGATAACCTGACGGTGGCTGCGCCGCCCGGAGCAGTCATCCTCAGCGCACCGCCACCCGTGCGAAACGAGTTTGGCGAGTTTGTCGTGCTGAAATACTATTTACCAATAAGGAAGAAGGAGGAGAAGAAAGGAACCAGGCCACCGCGCAGGCGGAAAAGAAAATAGCCCTCGCGTCTTTATTCGGTCTGGAAACCAGTGGTAACAAGTCCGTGAGGAGGTAGAAAATGCATGGAAAAGTTGCAAAACAGAGGCGAGTGTGGTAAACTAATCGTGAAGGACGGATGGCTGAAATGTCCGTCCTGCCGCAAGCGGCTGCTCCGAGTGGAGCGCGACACTGCGGCGCACAATCTCATTGTCTACTGCCGAAACTGCAAGCGCAGTGTAACGGTAGACATCGACAGAGGCCAGTGCTTTGAGAGCCAGAGCCCGACATGATCCCAGCGTGGGATGTGGTCGGGCTCTGGCTTTTTGTTTTGCCCGGAGGTGATAGCCCGTGGCCATGAAGCCGCTCCGACCATGCCGGTATCCAGGATGCCCGGAGCTCACCCGAGAGGGATACTGCCCCAAGCATAAGCCCAAGCGGGCGGGGCGCCGGGTGTCCGCCCAGTGGCACGGCTGGTACAGTCTGCCCGTCTGGACGGACGACCTGCGGCCCAATCAGCTCCTGCGGGAGCCGTGGTGCCGGGAGTGCGCCCGACGGGGCATACACACCAGGGCCACGGTGGTGGACCACATCCAGCCCCACCGGGGCAACTGGACCCGCTTTATCGACCGGGACAATTTGCAGAGCCTGTGTAAGTCCTGCCACGATCGCAAGACTGCCCTAGAAATGGCGGCGGAAAAACGGCAAAACCGGGGGCATTTTTAGTGCTTGGAATCGGCGAGACCGGCGGGATGCTTGGGCGTGCGCAACGGACCTGCCCGCGCACGGCAAGCCGGAGGCTTGCCAGACCCTACCCCCGGCCTGGAAAAGTTTAGGGAAATTGATGCAAGACCGCACGGCCCCCTCGGTGAGAGATTTTCTCCCCACGGGAAATCCTGAAGCCCGGCGCGGCCCCGCAGGTGGCGAAAGCCGGGAGCAGGCGGGGAGAGAGATGGGGGAAAGCTGGGGGCGAGACGGGCGGCAAAACTGAAAACGAGGAGGTGGCCGGAATGGCTATCGAAACACAGAACGGGTACCCGTCCATCCGCATCACGGCGGGGGAGCGGGTACTGAGAAAGGCGGCGGAGCTGGTGCCCTATGAGGGGAACCCGCGCCGTCACGGCGAAAAGCAGATGCAGGCGCTGCGCCGGAGCCTGCGGGAGTTTGGCTTTCTCCGGCCGCTCCTGATCGACCGGGAGAACCGGCTGGTGGCCGGCCAGGCCGTCCTCCAGGCCGCCATGGCCGAGGGGATGGATGTGGTGCCGTGTATCCTGGCCGAAGGACTGACGGCGGAGCAGCGGCGGGCGTATATCCTGGCGGACAACCGCCTGGCCGAGCTGGCCGAGTGGGACCGGCAGGCCCTGCGGGTGGAGCTCCAGGCCCTCAACGACCTGGGCTTCGACCTGGAGCTGACGGGCTTCTCCCTGGAGGCGCTGCCCTTCCACCTGGACGAGGAGCCGCCGGCGGCGGAGGAGGACGCGGACGCCCCGGTGCAGGGGCGGGCACCGCTGGACAGCGGCCGCTGCTATCAGCTCGGCCGGCACCGGCTGTATGTGGGGGACGCTACGTCCCCCGGCGCGTTGGATGCGCTTATGGACGGGGCGAAGGCGCGCCTGCTCCTGACCGACCCGCCCTACAATGTCAACCTGTACGGGGAGGTCAAGCCCAAGAGCCGGACGGACGGGCTGCGGGTGCTCAACGACCGCTGGGAGAGCGAGGACGCCTTTGAGGACTTCCTGGCGGGGGCGCTGGCCGGATGCGCCGAGCACATGGAGCCGGGCGCGGCCTTCTACCTGTGGCATGCCTCCATGCACGCGGTCAGTTCTTACCGGGCCTGCGCCCGGAGCGGGCTGGGGGTGCGCCAGCAGTTGATCTGGGCCAAGCAGAGATTCATTCTGGGGCGCCAGGACTACCAGTGGCAGCACGAGCCCTGCCTGTACGGCTGGAAGCCGGGGGCGGCCCACCGCTGGGAGGGAGACCGGAGGCAGGGCACAGTCCTGCACTTCGACCGGCCGGTCCGCTCGGCGGAGCACCCCACCATGAAGCCGGTGAAACTCTTTGACTACCTGATCCGCAACAGCAGCCGCCCCGGGGATATCGTGCTGGACCCCTTCGCCGGGAGCGGAACCACCCTGGCGGCCTGTGAGCAGTCCGGACGGACAGCTTATGTGGCGGAGCTGGACCCCGGCTATGCGGCTGGAATTGCGGATCGCTGGAGGCGGCTGGCCGGAGAGGAGGCCGCCGCCGCATAACAGAAGCGAGGTGAGAGAATGCCCGGACCGAGACAGAGCCTGGAGGTGCTGGAGGGGAACGGCCGGAAGCATCTGAGCCGGAGTGAGCGGGCCGCGCGGGCGGCCGGGGAGGTGCGGCCCAAGGCGCCCAAGCAGATCAGGGCCCCGGACTACCTCCCACAAAACCTGCGGGATGAGTTCCGCAGCTTGGCCCGGCAGCTCAAGGAGCTGGGGCTGCTCAGCGGCCTGGACTACGACACCCTGGCCCGCTACCTGCTGGCCCGGCAGAGCTATCTGGCTGCCACCCAGGAGGTGATCGCCCTCCAGCGGGGGGCGGAGCGGGCGGACGGCAGCCGGGTCATAGACACCGAGGCGCTGGACGTGGCCACCCGCATCCAGGACCGCTTTTTCAAGCAGTGCCGGGGGTGCGCCAACGACATGGGCCTGACCGTCACCAGCCGGTGCAGGCTGGTGCTGCCGGAGAGTGCGCGGCCCCCGGAGGAAAACGCCTTCGAGCGGCTGATGCGGGAGAAGCGGGAGCGGATGCAGCGTGCCTGAGCGGCTGACCCTGGCACCGGGGGTGGAGGTGCCAGCGCCGGAGGACGGAAGCGTGCTCCGCTACAGCGTGGAGGCGGTACAGGACGTACTGGACTTCTTTTCCCTGCTGTGCTTCGCTCAGAACGAGTGGGCGGGCAAGCCCTTCGAGCTGCTCCCCTGGGAGGAGGAGGCCGTCCGGCAGTTCTACGGTATTCAGGTGCAGGACGAGGACGGCCTGTGGGTGCGCTACCGGCGCTACCTCTACGACGAGCTGCCCAAGAAAAACGGCAAGACGGAGCTGGCGGCCGGCCTGGGCCTGTATCACCTGCTGTACGACGGTGAGGAGCGGCCGCGGGTGGGGGTGTTCTCCTCCGACAAGGAGAACGCCTCCCAGATCTACGAGGCGGCCAAGTACATGGTGGAGAACACCAGCCTGGGCCAGCCGGAGCACGACCCCATCGCCTGGGCGGTGGACTCCCGCAAGGAGATCCACACCAAGTACGGCGGCGTGCTCAAGGTGTACTCCGCCGACGCGGCCACCAAGCACGGATACTCCTTCAGCGCGATTATTATCGACGAGCTCCACGCCCAGCCCAACCGCAGGCTGTGGGACGTGCTGACGGCCGGCTCCAACGCCGCCCGGCGGCAGCAGGCGGTGATCGTGCTGACCACGGCGGGCGACGACCCCGACCGCACCAGCATCGGCTGGGAGGTGCACGAGAAATGCCGCCGCATCCTGGCCTGGCGGCGGGGAGAGCCCGAGCGGGAGGGGGACGCGGACGCGCCGGAGTGGTGCCCCATCATGTACGGCATCGGTATCCTGGCCGGAGACGACCCGGAGCGGATCGCGGAGCTGGACATCTACGATGAGGCGCTGTGGTACGCCTGCAACCCGGGGCTGGGGCACAACCTCAAGCTGCGGGACTTCCGGGCGGACGCCCGGGCGGCCCGGCAGAGCGAGGCAGCGGAGCGGTGGTTCCGGTGGCTGCGGCTCAACCAGTGGATCTCCACCAAGAGCGTGGGATGGCTGCCCCTGACGATCTACGACAAGACCCAGTTTAACCGGCCGGAGTGGAAGGTTCTCAACGCCCCGGCCCGGCGGCAGGCGGCGCGGGACTATCTGGCCGGCAAGAAGTGCTTCGGCGGGCTGGATCTGTCCACCACCACCGACCTGACGGCCTTTACCCTGCTGTTTCCGCCCCAGGAGGGGCTGGATACCTGGGCGGTGCTGTTCTGGGCGTGGCGGCCCGAGGAGGGTGTGCTGGAGGCCGAGCAGCGGGACCATGTACCATACCGGGACTGGGCCCGAGCGGGCTTTTTGGCGCTGTGCCCCGGCGATATGGTGGACTTCACCATGGTGGAGGACGCTGTGGCCGCGGCAGCCGATGTGTTCGACTTGGACACATTGGGCGTGGACCCCTACCTGTCCCGCACGCTGACGCCCCGGCTCATGGAGCGCGGCGTCAATGTGGTGGAGATCCCCCAGGACATGAAGAACCTGTCCCCGGCCATGAAGGAGATAGAGCGGCTGATCCGTGCCCACCAGATGCTCCACGAGCACAACACGGCCGCCCGCTGGTGCTGGGGCAACGTCCGCTGCGCGGTGGATGGCAACGAGAACATCAAGCCCATGAAGAACCGGAGCATCGGCCGCATCGATATCACGGTGGCCTGGATCATCTCCATGGCCGTGGCGTTGCTCCGGATGCCGGTGGGACCGGACATCAACGAACACATACTCTCCGAGGATTGGGGGATTTAAGATGAAACATCTGAAGGCGGCCGGGCGGAGGCTGGCGCTCTACCTGGACGACCTGCTGCTCCTGGCCGGCAGCGCCTGCTTTGTGCGGGCGGCCTGGGAGCTGGGCGGCCGCCCGGCCGCGCTGCTCGTGGCCGGCGGGTGCCTGGTGGCCTACGCCGTGGTCATCGCCAGGGCGCGGAGAGGGGGAAGACGATGATCCTTGACCGGGCAATGAACGCGTCGATGGAGACGCAGACGCTCTCCCAGGAGGAGCTGGGGCGGTTCCTCAAAAATCTGTTCTTGACCGGGGAGGATGTGGAGACGGGCCAGAGAACCGCAGAGCGGCTCTCCCCGGTGGCGGCTGCCCACCGCATCCTCAGCAACTCCTTCGGGCTGATCCCCTTCGGCACCTATGTCAAGGACGGGGACGCCCGGCGGGCGGTGCACGACCCGGCGCTGGACCGGCTGCTGAAGGTGCGGCCCAACGAGCGCATGTCCCCATTTCTGTGCCAGAAGCTCATCATGTCCAACGCCTTCTGGCACGGCTTCGGGGCCTGCTGGAACCGGCGGGACGGAGCTGGCCGCCTGGTGGCCCGCATCCCCCTGCCCACGGAGTGCTGCACCATCCGCAAGGACCTGGAGAGCGGGCATTACTGGTACGACTACAACGTGGACGGCTGGCAGCGCACCTTTGCCCCCTATGAGCTGTCCTTCCTCTTCTTCGAAACCTATGACGGTATTCGAGGCCGCGGCTTGCTGGATCTGGCACGGGAGACAGTGGCCATGGATACCATGGCCCAGCGCTACGGCAAGAAGTTCTATCAGAACGGGGCCCGGTTGTCCGGCATCGTATCGGTGGACAGTGACACCAACCAGAAGGCCCGCGATAAGGTCAAGAGTCAATTCAAACAATACGCCTCCGAGGACATGTTTACGGTGGCAGTGCTAGACCGTAACATGACATACACCCCTTTGGGGGTGAACCAGAGCGACGCCCAGTATATCGAGAGCCGGCAGTTCACGGCGGAGGAGGTCGCCCGGTTTACCGGCATCCCCAAGCACATGCTCCAGACGGGCAAGGAGAGCTACGACTCCAACGCCCAGCAGCGGCAGAACTACGTGACCGACACCCTGCTGCCCTACGTGGTGCAGTGGGAGCAGGAGGACGGCTATAAGGCCATCCCGCCGGACAAGCGGGACGGGGAGGGCTGGTACATGCGGGGCAATGTGGCGGTGCTCCTCCGGGGCGACGACCTGACCCGCAGCCAAGTTTACGAGCGGATGATCCGCACCTCTGTTTACAACCCGGACGAGTGCCGGGCCATGGAGGCCCCGCCCGGCGGATGGGGCTGGAGATCCGCTCCATGCTCCGGCGGTATGCCGGCAAAACCACTGCGCTGTTCCAGGGCTTAGGGGCCAGCGCGGCCACCCTGGCGGCCACCGGCTGCCAGGTGATCCAGAGCGAGCCGGGGGCTCTGCTGTGCTACCACAACCCCGCCGGCGGCGCGGAGGGGGACTACCGGGCCATGCGGCGGTCGGCCGAGGCCCTGCGCAACGCCCGGGACTGCATCCTGGAGGTCTACACCGCCCGAGGCGGTGGCAAGACCCGGGAGGAGCTGGTCTCCCTCATGGACAAGGACATCTGGATCACCCCCACCCAGGCCAGGGAGTACGGCCTGATCGACGAGATTGTGGGGGCGGCCCAGGAGCCGGAGGAGGAGCCGGCGGCTTTTGTGGCTGCGGCAGGGCGGCGTATCCGGCTGACGGCGGCCATGCGGGAGCAATATCAGGCCCATGTGGCAGCCGAGCGGGCCGAGGCGGCCCGGAAGGACGAGGCGGCGCGCACCCTGGCACGGCTCAGGGCGCTTGCTGGATTTTAAGGACTGAAAGGAGATAACAGCATGGATTTCATGGAAAAGATCACCGAGCTGCGTGCCAAGAAGGGCCAGTTGCTCACCCAGGCCCAGGCCCTGGTAGACGAGGGTAAGATTGAGGATGCCAACGAGCTTACCGGCCAGATGGAGGCGATCAACACCTCGATTGCCGGCCTGGAGGCGCTGGCCAAGGCCAGCCAGGAGGGCGCGAAGCCCGCTTACGACGGCGCGCTCCACAGCGGCAAGCCCAAGGACGAGGGCAAGGGAGAGGACAAGCCTTTTGCCTCTTTGGGCGAGCAGCTCCAGGCCGTCTATAACTTCCGCAAGAACCACGTGGAGGATAGGCGCCTCCAGAGGGTCAACAACGCGGTGCTGGGCGTCAACGAGGGCAGCGGCGCCGATGGAGGCTTTGCCATCCAGACCGATTTCGCCGGGATGATCCTGGAGAGCGCCGTGCAGCAGAGTCCCTTGCTCAACCGGATGGACCGCTACACCTGCTCCAGCGCGGCCAACGCCATGCGGTGGATCTCGGCCGACGAGACCGACGTGAGCAAGAGCGTGTTCGGCGGCATCCAGATGTACTGGGCCGCCGAGGGGGCCACAGTGGCGGCCAGCAAGCCCCAGTTCCGAGAGCTGAAGATGGACCTGGAGAAGATGATGGGCTTCCTCTACTGCACCGACGAGATGCTGAGCGACTCCGCCTTCATGTCCAGCTTTGCGGGTCCCTCCTTCGCCCTGGCGGCCGACCGGCTGCTCACTGAGAGCTCGATCTCCGGCGACGGCGTGGGCAAGCCCCTGGGCCTGCTCCGCTCCAAGGCACTGATCGAGGTGGCCAAGGAGGCCAGCCAGGAGGCGGGCACCTTCGTGGGCGCAAACGCTATCAAGATGCAGGCCCGGGCCATGCCCAGGGGCAGGGAGCGGCTGGTGTGGCTGATGCACCCCGACCTGGAGGAGCAGCTCCCCTATCTGTCCATCCAGAGCGGCGAGGCGGCCAAGTTCCTGTGGAATCCCGAGGGCGGCCTGGGCAACTTCGACACCCAGCGGGTGCTCAACAAGCCGGTGCTGTTCGAGGATAGCTGCGCCTCCCCCGGCGTGCGGGGCGATGCGCTGCTGGTAGATCCCTACATGTATATCCTGCTCACCAAGGGCACCGTCAAACAGGACTGGTCGATCCACGTGGAGTTCCTGACCGACCAGAACTGCTTCCGGGTGGTGTACCGCTGCAACGGTGCGCCCAAGGTCAACAAGCCCCTGACCATCAAGAACAGCAGCAAGGCCCGCAGCCCCTTCGTGGCGCTGGCGGACCGGAAGTAAGGAGGAGCAAGCATGAAGCGTATTTCGGAAGCACTGGCGTTCCAGAACGTCCTGGCCCCCCAGAGCGTGGCGGCCTCCACCGACAAGACGACCGCCTATGTAGACGTGTCTGGGGTGGAGGAGATTGTATTCCTGGTGTCCGCCGCCGCCCTGGGCAAGGGAAAGGGGCTGACGGTCTCCCTGCTGGCCTCCGGCGACAGCGGCGGGGACGGAGCGGAAGAGATCGGCAAGGCTACCTTCACGGACAGCGTAGGCACCGCCCCCCAGCTTGCGGTGGTGACGTACAAGGTGAGCGCCCTCAACGGGCGGTATGTGGCCGTCAAGCTCCGCCATGATGCGGCGGCCGAGGTGGCCTGCGGCGTGACGGCGGCCTCCTCCGGGCTCTACCTGCCCGCGGCCAACGGCTGGACGTTGGCGGTGTGACGTGGCGCTGAGCGAGGCACGGCGGGCCAGCCTGCTGGCCTACTGCCGCATCGAGGAACCCACGGCGGAGGAGCTGCTCACCCTGGAGGGGCTGTACGACGCGGCGGTGGGCTACATGGAGCAGGCAGGGGTGTCCGAGCCGGATGAGGGAACCTCTCGCCGGGCCCAGTACGACCTGTGCGTCAACTTCATGGTGTTGCGGGACTTCGATTTGCGGGAGGCCACGATCACCGCACGATTGTCAATGACAACCCGGCCTTCCGGCGCCTGCTCACCCAGCCTGCTGACGGAGCCGGATGTGTCCAACTTGGACACATCCGGGGGGGGAGGTGTGAGGCAATGGCAGACTACATCGACGCCGGGAAACTGAATAAGGCCGCCCAGGTGCTGGAGCTGCGGGAGACCGCGCCCGGCGTATGGGAGTGGGCGCCCGCCCGGCGGACCTGGGCCTCCATCACGTTACAGCCGAAAACCAACCTGTTTTCCAAGGTGGGCATCGGGGCCAGGAACGCCGCCGTGATCGTGCGGCGGCAGCCCTCACCCTCCACCACGCCCTCCGCTGGGGCGGTACCCACCTGTTTTGACCTCGATCACGCCCATGGGCCGCAACCACCTGGAGGTGGACGCGGCGGTGGTGACGGTGGACATGGTGCGGCAGATGGCGGAGCGGGATACAGTAGTACAGACCTTTCGGGGTGCTCACCGAGAAGTATGTCCGGCACGGCCAGGAGTGGCCCATGTCAGTCAACGAGCTGGGCTGGTTCTGGTGACGCCCAAGGCCACCCTCCCGCCCGGCGGGCTCGTAGAGGCTCGTGGGGCGCTGTGGGAGATCCTGGCGCCCCACGAGCTGGATGAATTTAAAACGAGTATGAGATCGGAAGGACGGTGGACCTGTGAGCAGCACGGCGCGCATGGACCGGGCGCGGCTGGAGCGGTTCAACCGCTTTGGGAGGAGCTCCTCCAGGCAGTGCCGGACGCACGGCGGCAGGCGGTGGAAGAGGCCGGCGCGGCCGTCCAGAGGGAGCTCAACGCGCAAATCGGCGCGGCGGAGCTGGCCGATGGGGCCAAGGGCACCGTGCGCACCTGGCAGGAGTTGCGGGTGGGCAGCAAGGGCGGCTATGCGGCCCTCTCTCCGGAAAAGGGACGGCCCAGCCCAGGGTGGAGGAAACGCAGCATACCTGGAAGGGAAAGCCCGTGTCCAAAAGCAGGTCACCCGCTGGCTGGAGCGGGGCACGGCACCCGCAGGCCGGCGGCCGGAAGCAGCCGGTCGTGGAACCAGGCGGGCGGGCCGGAGTCACGCGGGCCTCAGCCGCCGGATATGTCAAGGGCCGGCAATTCTATAGCTGGACAAAGGCGAAGGCGCTGGAGCCCGCGCTGAAAGCGGCGGACCGGGTGCTGAGCCGGATTGCGGATGAGGTGGATTATTGAGATGCTTACAACCAATACGCTGATGAACGCCGTGGAGGCGGAGCTGAAGCGCCTCTATCCGGGAGAGCCGGTCTACTATGACGAGCTTCCCAAGGACTTCCGGCGGCCCTCCTTTACCCTGGAGTGCCAGAAGGCGGAGCAATCCGATGTCAACATCGGACTGGTACGCCGCAGCGTGACCCTTCTGGTCACCTGCTATGTGGAGGCGGACGCCTACCATGACAGCAGCCGGAAGGCGCTGAACCAGCGGCAGGACACAGTGATGGGCCTGTTTGCCCAAGGTTTTTTCCAGGTGGAGGACCGGGCCCTGACGGTGCAGGCAAACCGTGGACTTGGGAACCCGGACTTTGCCGAGGTGAGCGCCGTATTCCAGTGGGTGGATGCCCGGCCGGGCTATCAGGACCCGGAGGCGGCGGACACCCCCAAGATGGAGCATTTTGAAATCGAACGAACTGCGCTTTGACGCAAGAGAGGATGATACGATGGCGACGACAATCGGGCTGCCCAGCCTGACGATCACTTTCCAGGCGGCCGCCCAGCAGGCGGCCAACCGGAGCAAGAAGGGCTATGTGGGCGTATTTGTACGGGACGCCAAGGCCCAGGGCGTCCACCAGCTTTCCAGCGCGGCGCTGATTCCCACTGAGCTGGGGCAGGAAAACCAGAATTACATCAGGAGGGCGTTCACCGGCAGCGACCGGGGCGGCCCCAGCAAGGTGGTGGCGGTGGTCATCGCCACGGGCACGGAGGACACCACCGCCCTGGAGGCGGGCCTCAAGAGCATTGAGGGGCTGACGCTGGACTACCTGGCCGGGCCGCCCGACGCGATGGCCGCCGAGCTGACGGCGCTGGAGAAGTGGGTGAAGGACCGGAGGGCGGCCTACTTCACCGAGAAGCTGGTGGAGCCCAACGCCGCCAAGGGCCCGGACGACATGGGGATTATCGACTTCGCCGAGACCGACGGGGCCATTGCGGAGGGGAAACCACCTACACCGCCGGGGAGTACGCCAGCCGGATCGCGGGTGTGCTGGCGGGCATCCCCGCGGGCATGTCGGCCACCTACGCCCCTGACGGAGCTGACCGCCGTGACGCCCGCTCCACACAGGAACAGGAGGCGGCCATCAAAGCGGGCAAGCTCATCCTGATCCACGACGGCGTCAAGGCCAAGATCGCCCGGGGCGTCAACTCCCTGACCACCATCCCGCCACGGGAAGGCGGACTGGAGCAAGATCAAGATCGTGGAGGGATGGATCTCCTCACCTACTATCTGCGCACCACTATCCAGGACCAGTATGTGGGCCGGTACGCCAACACCTACGACAACAAGTGCGTCCTGGTGACCGCCATTCAGACCTTCCTGGCCGAGCTGGAGGGCCAGGGGTGCTCTCCGAGAGAGCTGGGCGGAGATCGACGTGGAGGCTCAAGAAAAGTGGATGCGCTCCCAGGGCATTGAGACGGCGGATATGACCGCGCAGGAAATCAAGGAGTATCAGACCGGGAGCTGGGTCTTTGTCCGGGTGGGCGGCCGCTTCGTCGACGCCATGGAGGACTTCCAGCTCTCCGTGGACAACCTGTAAGGAGGGATAGACATGGCAAGAACCATTGACAGCGCCAGGCGGGTCATTTCGGGCACCTGGGGCGAGCTGTGGATCGACGGGGAGAAGGTGGCGGAGGTCTCCGCCTGTCAGGCCAAGGTGGCGCTGAACAAGGAGACCGTCAACCTGTGCGGCCGGTTCATGACCACCCACAAGGCCATGAACGCCAGCGGCACCGGGAGCCTGACGCTGCACAAGGTGGACTCCGGCTTCGCCCAGAGGATGGAGGGCATCAAGCGCGGCGTGGACCGGCGCTTCACGGTGATCTCCAAGCTGCGGGACCCGGACAGCTACGGCGCGGAGCGGGTGGCACTCTACGACGTCAGCTTCGACGACCTGACCCTGGCCGACTGGCAGGCCGCCGCCGTGGGCTCGGTGACCGCCCCTTCACCTTCAGCGACTACGAATACCTGGATCAGATTGAGGTGCAGTGACATGGAAGAGAAAAGGACGGATTTGTTGGCGCTTCTGCTGAGGCCGGAGCTGCCCAATGTGCAGAAGGAGCTGCCTACAGCGGAGTACCGCGTCAAGCGGCTGAGCGAGGCGCTGGGCACGGACGTGGTATTCAAGCTGAGGGCGCTGCCCTACGGAAAGGTAAAAGCATCCGGGATTCGGTAGCGGGCGACCCAAGGCTGGATATCCTGCTGGCCGGCTGTGTGGAACCCGACCTGAAGGCGAAGGAGCTGAAGGAGAAGTACGGCGGAGCCACCCCGGCCGAGACGGTGAAGGCCATGCTGCTGCCGGGCGAGATCGAGGATCTCAGCCGGGCGGTGGAGCGGCTGTGCGGGTTCCGCCGCATCACCATTGATGAAGTAAAAACGCCTGACGGAGGGCGGCGACACAGAGCTGGAGCTGGTTTACTACCTGTTCCACAAGCATCACTGGACACCGGAGATGTACTACGGCATGGGCCAGGGAGGCCGGGATCTGACTCTGGCGTTCGCCCTCCATGAGGTGGAAGAGGGAGGGAACCCAGGTAGAACGGCGGGCGGCCACGAGGGCCGCCCCTACGGTCGTGCGCCCAACCCGGAGCATGGCAGGAAGGGAACGCGGGCCGATGTGGGCATCGGCCACTAAGGAGGTGAGGATATGGCGGAGGAAGTGGGCATTGTCATGACTCTGTATGACCGGGTAAGCCCAACGCTGAAAAGCATTGCCGGAAATAACAAAGCGTTTGACAAGAGCCTGGACGAGCTGGAAGCCAGCCTGAAGGCGTATGACAAGGCACAGAACGAGCTGGTCGGCCGCCCGCAAATCTGAAAAGGCGATCGCCGAGACGGATGTAAAGGTCAGGAGGCTCAGAAGAGCTACCGCAAGCTGAAGGACGAGACCAGCAAGGGCGCGCTGGACGACGCCATTGACGAGCAGGCCAGGCTGCGGCGGGAGCTCAGCGACACCGAGACGGCCATCAAGGAGAACAGCGCGGCCTATCAAGACCTCTACAAGCAGGCACGGAACGCGGCCTCCGCCATCAGCAAGGCCGATAACCGGGCGGGCGTAGACGCGGGGCGGGCGTAGACGCGGGGCAGGGCGGCTCCTCCATGCTGGCCGCCCTTGGCAAGGCGGGCTGCTCCAGATGGCCGGAGACGCCGCCCAGGAGGTGGAATACGCTGATCGGCTCGGCCTTCGGGGACGATGCGGGCGGCATCTCCTCCGGCCTGTCCGGAGCAATCTCCGCGCGGCCATCGGCAGTATTGTCCCAGGGCTCGGCACGGCGGTGGGTGCGGCCATCGGCGGCGCCCTGGGGCTGATTACCGGCGGCGCACAGGCGTTTCAGAACAAGGATGAAGCCTTCAAGAGCTACGCAGGAGGCGGCGGAGGGCAGCTCTCCGCCCAGAAGGAGGCCGTCACCTCCGGTTCCTCCATTGCGGGCGGGCGGGAACAAAAGCAGATGGCCTTTACCACCTGCTGGGCTCGGAGGAGGAAGCGGCGGCCTTCCTGGCCGACGTGCAGGACATGGCCGCCATGACCAACTACACCTACGACGAGATCACGGGGTACGCCAAGAGCCTGGTCAAGCCCTTCGGGGCGGACAAGTCCCTGGATATCCTCACCACTCTGTCGGATGCGTCCGCCGCCCTCTCCCTCAACGAGAGCGACAACGCGGTGCTCATCGCGGGCCTGAGCCGCATGAAGCTGACGGACAAGACCACCCAGGAATACCTCAACTACTCTCCGAGCGGGGCATCGACGTACGAGGCCCTGAGCAAGGGCGACGCCGCCGCGGTGGCGGAGAAGGTGACCCGCGGGGAGATCAGGGGCCGAGGCCGTGGAGGAGATCCTCGCCTACATGCAGGAGCAGTACGGCGGCCTGTCGGAGCAGATGGCGGGCACCTATGAGGGCATGGTGGACAACCTGGCCGACGCGGGGAGGCCAACGCGGAGGCGGCCTACGGGGAAGGCTACAACGAGAAGCGGAAAGAGGGCATCCAGGCCCAGATGGACTGGCTGAACAGCGGCGCCATGGACGAGGCCAACCGGGCCATCGGCGCATGGCAGGCCGAGCTGGAGAACGCGAAGGAGCAGTACCAGCGGGAGGCCGTGGAGGCCATGATGGAAACCGACGAGTACCAGCAGGCCCAGGCCGAGGGAGACGCGGCCGAGATGGGACGGCTGATCATGCAGGCCAAGGTGCAGGGCATGAACGAGTACAACGCATCGGAGGGGCTCAACTGGCGCTGGAGTCAGAGCTGGCCCTGGCGGCAGCAATCCGGGACGACGCCAGCTCCAATCAGGCGTATTGGGACGCCGGATACCGCAAGAGCCAGGAGTACAGCAAGGGTCTGGCGGCGGGAATGGCATCGGCACTGGTGGGGACCGGGTCGGAGACTACCACCGGACTGTCCGTGGAGGAGCGGCGGTACGGCAACTGGCGGCGGGCGGCTACTACGACGAGGACGGCGTATGGCGTTCGCACGCCGCCGGGCTGGAGCGGGTGCCCTACGACGGGTACGCCGCCCTGCTCCATGAGGGGAGCGGGTGCTCACTGCCCGGGAGGCCCGGCAGGCCGACCAGGGCGGCGGGGCGCAGGTGACTATCACCGGCAACACCTTCCAGGTGCGCCAGGAGAGCGACATCGACGCCATCGCGGAGGCCCTCTACCGGAAGCCCGGCTGGCACAGATGGGAGGGTGCGGTAGTGCTGCGGCTGATTACCTTCCTGGAGGAGGCGGCCGGTGTGGAGCTGGTGCTGCCCGTCACCCCATCCAGCTACCAGTGGGCCCATGAGGCCGCCATCGAGACGGTGACGGTGGACCAACTGGGGATCTCAACTTTTTGGCGGGAAAGGATGGGGAGCACCACCCTGCACGACTGCCTTCTGCCCGCCCAGGCGTATCCGTTTCTGTCGCCGGGGGGGGACAAACCCTGGCTCTACCTGGAGCAGTTGGAGCGGTGGGTGGACAGGGGACGGTGGTGCGGTGGCTGGTGAGCGGCACGCCGGTCAACGCCGCGGTGCTGCTGGAGGGTGACCTACCGGGAGCAGGACGGCACCAACGACCTGTACGCCGACATCACCCTGCGCCAGTACACCCGGCCGGAGACGCCGGTGCTGCGGGCCGTCCGCCTCCGGCGCGGGGACGGCGGCCAGCCGGGACAGCGCCACCGGCACGGCCACGGCCAAGACGTACACGGTGGCCAGCGGCGACACCCTGTGGGGATCAGCCGCAAATTTTACGGGGACGGCTCCCTGGCCTGGCGTCTGGCCGCGGCCAACGGCATCGCCAACGCCAACCTGATCCGCCCGGCCAGGTACTCACCATCCCGCCGCTGGCCCAGCTCCCGGCGGCCGCGGCCAGGCCGCCGTCGGCGCAGATCGCGGCCGCCACCGAGGTGCGGGAGGTGCAAGAGGAGAGCGGGACGGCGCGCCTTGTGCCCTGGGTGCCGGAGAACACGGTGAAGAGCCTGGCGGATCTGGAGCTGGACAAAATCGCGTCGGGAGGTGGCCTATGGCAGAGTACCAGGTGGTGATCGTCAGCCCCCGGGGAGACCTGGGACGTGACGGAGCGGGTGAGCACCCTCACCTGGTCGGGCAGCATCAAGCGGGTGTCCCGCTCCGTGGAGGCCGTCATGGTCACGCCCAACGACGGGAGCCTGCCCGAGCTGCCCTGCGAGCTGGGCAATGAACTGCGGCTCTGGTGCGGCGGCCGCACCCGGTTCCGGGGAAACATCGTCACCCGGGAGAAGGCCACCGAGGGGGTGGCTACCACCTTGACGGCCCTGGACCGGGGGCGCTTCCTGGCCAACAACGAGGGATGGTACACCTTCCGGGGCGTGGCCCCGAGGAGGCCGTGCGGGCCCTCTGCGGGGATTTTGATTCCGGTGGCCGCCCTGGCGGCCACTGGGCGCGGGTCAGCCGCAAATATCCGGGGTGGCCCTGGACAAGATCGTGGACGGGCTCTACACCCTGGCCGCCCGGCAGAACGGGCGGCGCTACCTCTCCGCTTCAACGGCCTGGGGAGCTGGAGGTGGTGGAAAAACCAGAGGCCGCCGCCCTGGAGCTTGCGCCGGGGAAGAACCTTCAGAGCCTGCGGGTGACGGAGGATATCTCCGAGCTGCGGAACACGGTGGGGATCTACAGCCAGACGGGCGCGCGGGTGCGCACCGTGTCCGATGCGGAGAGCGCCGCCCTGTACGGGCAGTTCCTGCACATCCTCACCCAGCGGGACGGCGAGGACGCCGGGGCGGAGGCCCAGGCGTACCTGGAGGACAACGGCCTCCAGCAGACTATGACCGTGGAGTGCCTGGGTGACCCGGAGCTGATCTCCGGCAGCGCGGTGCTGCTGCGGGCCAACAGCACCGGGGTGACCGGGCTGTGCTGGATTGACAGCGACACCCACACCTGGAAAAACGGGCAGTATTTCTGCCGCCTGTCCCTCAACTTCCGCAGCCTCACCAACGAGGTGGAGGCGGGGCAGGGGATATGAAAAAGCCGCCCCGGCCGGGGCGGCTTGGATGAATCTGAGCGGATGCGCAGCTCAGCGGGAGAGCTTGTAGAGCATATACTGATTGAGGCTGACGCCCTCGATCTCCGCCTCCTCCTTCAGGTGCTTGTGGAGGCTGCGGGGAATCCGGAGCACCAGTTTCCCGCTGTACCCCTCCAGCTCCGCCTTGAAGGCGTCCAGGGAGACGGAGCTGCCGTCGTCCATGGCCTCGGCCTCGGCCAGGGCGGCGGCCTCCTCGGCCGTCAGCTCCTCCGGCTCCCGCGCGTTGATCTCGGCAAACCGCTGTTCCAGCTCGGCCGGGGATAGAGATTGGTTCATAAGGAACCCTCCCTTAATACTTGATATTGGTACGGGTATTGATCTCAATAACGGTGATGACAATTTCACCTTTGACCCATTCAAAGGTTATGCGGTAATGCAGGATCTTATAGCGGTATCGGTTCGCATATCCCTTGAGCGGGACGATATCGCCCTCCAGCCTGGACAGGCTGTCCAGCGCCCGATAGAGCTTTTTACGGGTCGGGGCGTCCACACTGGCCAGGTATTTCTGCGGCTGCTTTTTCAGTTTTAGCTCCATCTCTTTTCCCCCTCATTCGTTTATATAGTATCATATATAATACTATTTGTCAAGAAGAAATCACGCAAGGAGGCATCCATGGACGACGTATATGCGGGGCTGACGGAGCTGCTCCGGCCGGCGGAGCGGGGCCAGGCCGCCGGCGGCTGGCTCTTTGGCCAGGTGCAGCAGGCCGGGCATGGCGTGCTGCGGGTGGTGTGCAACGGCCTGACGATGGACCAGACCGAGCTCCACGTGCCGCCCGGGCTGGACTACGCCTGGGAGGAGGACGACGGCAGCGGCCAGCTCCTGCGGGCGGGTGACCGGCTGCTGGTGCTGGTGACGGCGGACGGACAGGACTACTACATTCTGCAAAAGGCGGTGTTCTCATGAGGCAGCTCTTTCCAATCTTCCAGGCCGCCGCCCCGGAGGGGACGGCCCAGGCGCTGCCCCTCTATTGGGACGTAGACATGGACTACGACAAGGGCGTGCCGCGCTTCTCCGGCGGGGAGCCGGTCCTGGCGTCCGGGCTGGAGGCCGTCAAGGGCTGGGCCTGGCGGGCGCTGCACACGGAGCGGTACCGCTGGAGCCCCTTCTCCTGGGACTACGGGTGCGAGCTGGAGAGCCTGGTGGGCCAGCCCTACCGGGCGGACACCCGGCTGAGCGAGGCGGTACGGTATGTGCGGGAGGCGCTGACCGTCTGCCCCTACATCACCGGGGCCGCGGCCGAGGTGGTGGACTTCGACGGCTCCACCCTGCGGATGCGGGTGAGCCTGACCACGGTATACGGGGAGGCGAGCATACATGTATGAGGACAAGACGCCGGAGGCCATCAAGGCGGAGATCCTGGCGGCCATCCGGCAGAGCCAGGGGCTGAGCGCCATGGCGGGCGGCTTTGCCGACGGCGTGGCCGGGCCGGTGGCCGAGCAGCTCAGCGAGGCGTACCGGGCCTTGGAGGGGGTGACCTCCATGCTGTTTGTGGACGAGAGCTCCGGGGGCTACATCGACCTGGTGGGCGGGCAGTATTACAGCATCACCCGCCGGGAGGGGACAAGGGCCTACTGCGACGTCTCCTTCAGCGGCACTCCGGGGCTGGTGATCCCCCAGGGCACTGCGTTTTTGACGGCCGGAGGGCTGTCCTACGCCCTGCTGGCCGGGGTGGCGCTGGGGCCGGAGGGGACGGGCCGGGGCCGCCTGGAGGCCGCGGAGGCGGGCAGCGCCTACAACGTGGAGGCCGGGGCCATCGACCGGATGTACGTCAACCTGACGGGCCTGACAGACTATCACAGCGAGGCGGCGGCCGGCGGCACGGACGCCGAGAGCGACGCCGCCCTGCTCGCCCGCATCCGGGAGCGGGTGCAGCGGCCCCCCACCAGCGGCAACGGCTATCAATACCGGCAGTGGGCCATGGAGGTGGCCGGGGGTGGGCAGCGCCAAGGTGGTGGAGCTGCCCGGCGGACCGGGGACGGTGGGCGTCACGCTGGTGGACAGCAACGACCGGGCGCCCTCGGAGGAGATTGTGGAGGCCGTGGAGGCCCACATTGAGGAGGAGCGGCCCGTCGGCGCGGCGGTGACGGTGACGGCGGCCGGGGAGCGGGAGGTGACCGTGGCCGCCCAGGTCTCCCTCACCGGCGGAGCCGGGGCCGGAGCCGTTCAGGACGCCTTCCGGGCGGCACTGGCGGGCTATCTGCACACCCTCATTGAGGGCAAGTACGGCACGGTGTACTACAAGCCCGCCGACGACCAGCCCTACACGCTGCTCTATAACCGGGTGCTGGCCCTGCTGCTCAATGTGGAGGGGGTGGAGAACTTCGCCTCCCTCACCGTCAACGGCGGCACCGCCGACGTGACCATACAGGCCGGGGAGATCCCTGTACTGGGGGAGGTGAGCGTGACATGAGCAATCTGGTGTTCCGCCTGCCGCGCTACTACCAGGACAGCCCGCAGGTGTCCGAGCTGGAGCGGGTGCTGGGGGAGCAGGCCGGGGCGCTGCGCGTGTCCGAGTCGGACACATTGGCCCAGCTCTGGGTGGACACCGCCACCTGGGGGCTGGACCTGTGGGAGCAGTGGGCGGGGCTGCCCGTTGACCGCACCCGGCCCTACAGCTACCGGAGGGGCCGCATCAAGGCCAAGCTCCGGGGCCAGGGCGCCACCACGGCGGAGATGCTGCGCAGCGTGGTGGCCTCCTTTGGCTTCGAGCCGTCCCAGATTTCGGTCATCGAGCACCCGGCGGAGTATCAATTCGAGATCGTCCTGTCCGATCTGGCCGCCGTGCCGTCGGATGTGAGCGGGATTGAGTCCGCAGTCAACGAGATTAAGCCGGCGCACCTGGATTACTGGTTCACCTACGAGCTGGCCCAGCTCCTGGCCGCCCTGCGGGTGGGCGGCGGGCTCTGGAGCATTCAGGCGGTCACGCTGCCGCCCATGGAGGAGGAATAGCATGTACGGATTTATCATTACTACCGCCGGCGAGGGCCTGCTGGCCCGGGCGTCGGCGGGCGGAGGGGCTGACGATCACCGAGGTGTGGGTGGGCAAGGGCACGGTGGAGAGCGCCGGCGGCGGCCAAGGCCCTCACCGCCCTGCTCGATCCGGTGGCCCAGGCCACCAGCACCCAGCCCGAGGTGGCCGGCGGGCAGCTCTCCATGCTGGTGGAGTACCGCAACGACATGGGCGGCGGGCTGGAGGAGGGCTTCACGCTCTCCGAGTTCGGCGTCATGGCCAAGGTGGGCGACGACGCGCCCACCCTGCTCTACTACGCCGCCCTGGGCGACCGGGCCCAGCCGGTGCCGCCCATCGCCGAGGGCCTGGACGTACACCGCTTCCCCGTGGCCATCGGCGTCACCGGAGAGGTGGAGGTCTCGCTGGAGTATCCGGCGGGCGTCTGGGTAACCCACGAGGAGCTGGAGGAGGCGCTGGCGGGCATCGACCTGTCCGGATATATCAAGGCCACCGAGAAGGGCAAGCCGGGCGGTGTGGCCACGCTGGGAGAGGACGGCAAGGTGCCCGCCGGGCAGCTCCCAAAGATGGACTATGACCCGGCGGGCAGCGCGGAGGCGGTGCAGCAGGCCCTGACTGCCCACACCGGGAACAAGAACAACCCCCACGCCGTCACGGCGGAGCAGGTGGGGGCTCTTGCAAGTTCCGGTGGAGTCATGTCCGGGGCAATTAGCATGAGTGGTCACAAGATAGCCAATCTGGCCGCTCCTACTGACCTAACAGACGCCGCCCACAAGAGCTATGTGGACGAGCATGTTGACCAGACTCTCAAACAGAAGCTTGGCTATAAACTGATAAAGGAATACACATCACCAGGGAGCTACACCCATACGTTCGACCGCAAATATACAGATGTTTTTGTGGTTGTGGTTGGTGCTGGAGGAGGCGGAGGTTCGAGTGGAGAGCGCGGTGGAGGTGGCGGCGGGGGTGGGGCCGTAGCGTGTTTCCATGTTTTGGATAGCAGTACAATTCAAAACAATAATATTGTTGTTGGAACTGGTGGAGCTGGTGCAGTCTCTTCTTTGGGACCGTCCGTCACTAATAATGGCTCCGCTGGTGGGAGCAGTAGCGCTTTTGGTATTACCGTACCTGGTGGCAGTGGTGGAAGAGCCAATCTTGGTGGCATGGGTGGTGGCTACGCCCCCAATGAGATTGTTCCTGGTTGGCTCATGATAGGTGGTAGTGGTGGTAGCCATAATAACAATGGCGATGGCGATGGCAATGCTGGGCCTATTATTTCTATTGTTGGGTTTAAACCTTTCGGTGGCGGAGGTGGCGGAGGGGGCAATCCTAGTCTTAATGATCCGCCAACTCCCGGCGGAAATGGCGGTGACGGTGGAGCCGGTAATGGTGGCGCTGGAGCTACCGGCCAGAGCAATGCAATAATGGGTAAAAACGGTACCCGCGGTGGTGGCGGAGGAGGTGGTGGAGCGGGATGGACTTTTCGTTCCAGCGAGTATAAGCCCAGCGGCATAGGTGGCAAAGGCGGCGATGGATATGTGGCGATTTACGGTAGGGAGTGATTTTAATGAAAACAGTCTATTTAAATGAGGATAACACTGTCCGCGAAATCATCCCGGAGTATGCACTCCCGCCAGAGAAGTGGTATAGCGAGGCATTTGCACGACGCTGTGTAGAGGTACAGGACAATGTGGAGCAGGGGTGGCGCTACAATCCCGAAACAGGACAGGCCGCCCCGGACACAAGACCGTCGGGGCCGGAATCGCCCTCGGCAGAGGACATCACTCTGGACATGCTGGCCGAGCACGAGGAACGACTTTGTATGTTGGAGCTGACCGCCACCATCTGAGAAAGGAGACACAATGACAACCGTATATAACCTCTGCAAGCTGCTTATTGACCGGGGCCGCACCGACGGCCTCCAGGACAAGATGGATGTCTACCTGGCTGCCGACCGGCTCACCCCGGAGGAGTATCAGGAGTTGGCCGGGCTGCTTGCCCCGGCCCTGGAGAAGGCATAAAAAAGGCCGCCCCGTCCAGGCGGCAAGATTAGACAAAACACGGCGCTTGTGGTATACTGACTGCGGCGCTGCAATAACGGCAGGCGGTTAGCCACACCTCCCGAAAGGGGGTGAGGCCTATGCGGATCACATTACATATCGGACGGTTTACCGTTACGATTATCGTGAAAAGCAGAAACCGCCACTCGGCCAAGTGACGGTTTCTAGAGCTTTGCTTTATTAACCTCGTACCGGGCTAACCGCTTGTTGCAGTGCCCTTCTGTCTCTATTATACCACCCCGCCCCGTTTTGTCAACCGACAGGACGGGGCTGTTTTATATTTAAAAATCGAAAGGAAGCATGAACCATGAAAAACATCAACAAGCTGATCGTCCCCCTGTTCGCCATGGAGGGCCCTGACCTGTCCGTCAAGGCGGCCAAGCTGCGCAACAACATCAGGCACGGCAAGGAGCTCGACCCGGTTGGTAAGCTGCCCGCCGGGTTTGCGCCCGACTTCGCGGAGCTCCAGCGGATGGAGGCCGACATGGGCGAGGACGCCTTCGGGGCGCTCTGGGCTGAGTTTGAGCATGCCCGGAAGGTGCGCTACAAGGAGCTGTGCAAGCGGTGGGGCAGCAAGGACTACCAGGGCATAGTCGATTACATGGACACCCCCGTGGACGGCCCCGAGGAGGAGCCCGTAGGCCATGAGTAAGTACATAGCGGTCATCACCAGGGCGGACATCACCCGCGCCGCCCTGGTGGAGGCCGGGGGGCGGTCTATGGAGCAGGTCAAGGCCGCCTGCGGGTGCCAGTATATCCTCAACGCCTGGTTTTATGACACAATCACCGGGAGGCCCGTCGGCAACCTCAAGATTGATGGCACGGTCAAGGCGGACGCCGGATGGAACTGCCAGGGCCTTACCTGGGACGCGGGCGAGGACATCCGCATGGATCTGATCCCGGATCGAGGCAGAGCGTCCTATATCAGCGGCGTGGAGCTGCTGACGCCCACCAGGGGGCCGGGTAAGGCCCTCAGCTACTCCCCGGAGTACGGGGGCACACGGGGGCGCTCCGCCGCTCTCCTGGCCGGGGCGCGGGTGATCCTGTATTGCTCCGGCGACGGCACCCGCGACGCCAAGACCCCCGAGGCGCTGCGGGACGAACTGGTGAGCATCGGCTGCCGGTACGACCAGGCGGCCAACCTGCGGGCCTTGGGCCTCGACGCAGGCAGCTCCTCCAACTGCGACTTTGGGGACGGCCAGCGCATCAGCAACGGTAAGCGGGTCAAGGGCTATCTGTGTATCTGGACGACGGAGGGCGGCCAGGAGCCGCCGGACAAGGAGGAGAGTATGGGCAAGTATACCGTGACGCCCAGCATCGGCGTCAACATCCGCAGCGGCCCCGGCACCAACTACGGCAAGGTGGGGGCGTACCCCATGGGCACCGTGGTGGACGTGCTGGAGGCCAGGGACGGCTGGGGCAGGACAGATAAGGGCTGGGTGTCCCTGGCCTATCTGGAGGCCGTGGAGGGCCCTCAGAGGGCCACTGACACGGGCCTGGCCATCCAGGAGCATATCATCTCCGATGGGCGTAAAAACCGGCCGGGCAGGGACACCAACCCGGACACCTACATCACCATCCATGAGACCGGCAACACGGCTAAGGGCGCCGATGCCGCGGCCCACGGGGCCTATCTGGACAGCGCCGCCGGGGAGGATGCTCTGGTGAGCTGGCACTACACCGTGGACGACCACGCCATTGTCCAGCATCTGCCCGACTACGAGACGGCCTACCATGCCGGGGACGGCAAGGCCGGGCCGGGCAACACCACCAGCATCGGCATCGAGATCTGCGTCAACGCCGGGGGCGATTTTGCCCAGGCTCAGGCCAATGCCGCCAGCCTGGTGCGCCTGCTCATGGAGGAGCACGGTATCCCCATCGACCGAGTGGTGCAGCATGCCCACTGGAACGGCAAGGACTGCCCCAAGACCATCCGGGCCACCACCGGGGCCTGGGAGGGCTTCTTGGCTCTGTGCCGGGGAAAGACGGCCGGTGTGTCCGAACTGGGTGCCGCTGTGGACAAGCTGGCTGCCGCTGGGCTTATTAACAGCCCGGATTACTGGAAGGGCGGGGTATACTCCGCCGCAAACGTGCAGGCACTCATCATCAAGTGGGCGGCCTCGCTTTGAGAAAGGAAGGTACATGACATGATCAACTGGAAAGTCAGACTGAAGAGCCCCGCGTTCTGGACGGGGCTCATCGGCGTGCTCGGCGCGTTTGCGGTGGGTATGGCACAGCTCTTTGGGGTGGACATCACCGCCGAGGCCGGGAGCTGGCAGCAGGCGCTCACTGCCCTGGTCACGGCCGTATTTGGCGTGCTGGCCCTGGTGGGTGTTACCACCGACCCAACCACTAAAGGGCTGGGGGATAGCGCACAGGCCCTCACCTACCACAAGCCAAAGGACGACAGGGAGGGCTGAGTATGCCCGAAAACGATTGCCCTATCAATGGGGTAAATTGTGTGTCCATCGCCCGCGTGGAGGCACTGGAGCGGGCGTTAGAGGCACAGAAGCAGCATAGCTCACTTGCGCGCGAAAAAATCTATGACCGGCTGGGTGAGCTGGAACGCGGTATGGCCACGGTTACCACACAGTACGGCAATATCATCGACCGGCTGTCCTCAATGTCGGCGGACCTGAACGCCCTGAAAGAGAAGCCGTCCAAGCGGTGGGAGACGGTCGTGGCGGCTATCATTACGGGCGCGATAGGGTATCTTCTGGCTAGTATCGGGATCAGGATCGGGTGATTTCGCACACTGGACGGTGCGGAGGACAAGCTGGGAGAACAGGATACGACAGACAAATAAGCCAAGCCCCCGCTCGGTGAGCGGGGGCTTGCTGTGTTACTAACGGCAAATTGTTGGTGATAACGATGAGACTAAAAAAGTTGCAGAATCGGCAGGATGCCATGTCTCAAATGAGCAGAAGAGGGGCCAGATCGGAAGAGAGACGGTGTAAGATTTAAGAAAATTTTAATCTTCTCTTCATGGCGTCTTACATAGGATTCTGGTATGCTGGTAGCCTATCTGGAAAATATGAACGAACTGCGAATTTTTTGCCGGAGGCGTTGACATATGACAACTTGTCGTCTAAGCTTATGACAGCTTGTCAGGCGAGGAGGTGCCCTATGCCCAGCGCGACGTTTTACAATCTGCCGGAGGAGAAGCGGGAGCGCCTGCTTCGGGCTGCCAGGGAGGAGTTCTCCCGCGTTCCCTATGAGAGCGCCTCGGTGAACCGGATCATCCAGTCCGCCGGCATCCCGCGGGGCAGCTTTTACATGTACTTCACCGACAAGGAGGAGCTGTTCGGCCACCTGATGGACTCCTATGGCGCACTGCTGGAGCGCCGGATGGGGGAGCTGCTGGAGCAGCGGGAGGGGGACCTCTTTGCCGCCTTCCTGGACCTGTTTGACCACATTCAGGCCCACTGGGGGGACGGGAAATACCGCGAGATGGCAGACATACTCCGCTGCAACCGGCAGATGCAGCCCGGGGTCCTGCTGAACCGGGAGGGGCCTGAGGCGAGCCTGGCTCGCCTGCGGGACAGGGTGGACCTGTCCCGACTGGATCTGCGCACGGAGACCGACCTTTCCGATATCTTCCACTTGCTGGTCTCCGCCGTAGCCGGTACACTGGTAGCGGCCGGGGCCTCGAGCGATCCGGCGGGCGCGCGGGCCCGTCTGATGCGTGTATTTGGCATCCTTCGGCGGGGCGCGGCCTCCAAGGCGGTCCGCCGCGAAGAAGCATAGCAAAGAAAAGGAGAAACCACTATGGAAGCAACCCAAGTTAAGCCAGAAACGACGGTCGCCCCTCCGGAGGGGCCGGGGAAGAAAAGCCCGCAGCTCACGCCCCCGAAGAAGAAGCGGAAGTGGGTCAAGCGGCTGGTCATCCTCTTGGTGATCGCGGCGCTGCTGGTGCTGGCGCTCTCCCGCTGCATGAGTGCGGGAACCCAGGTGCTCAGCAGCGCGTACCTGCCCTACACCGCCGCGATGCACGACATGACGGTGGCCGTCTCGGGCACCGGCACCATCGAGCCCATCCAGTCCTACAAGGTGACCACGCTGGTCAGCGGCGAGATTCTGGAGGCCCCCTTTGAGGAGGGGCAGACCGTCCACAAGGGCGACGTGCTCTTCCGCATCGACGCCAGCGACGTGGAGAACAACATCGAGCAGCTCCAGCTCAACGTCCAGTCCGCCCAACTGGCCCTCAACGACCTGCTGAAGACCCAGAGCGACAATCAGAAGGACCGCAATGTGAAGGCCGACGACGCCGGCGTGATCACCGAGCTGCACGTGGACCGCGGGGACAGCGTCACCGTCGGCACCGTCATCGCTGACGTGCTGGACCGGGACCACATGAAGCTGAAGGTGCCCTTCCACTCCGCCGATGCATCGGGCTTCTATGTGGGTCAGGCCGCGACCGTCACCGTGAACGGCACCGCCGAGACGGTGAGCGGAACGGTGGAGTCCATCGCCGCCACCGACGAGGTGGGACCCGGCGGCACCCTGGTCCGCCAGGTGACCATCTTGGTCAACAACCCCGGCGTCTTGTCTGAAACCAGCCAGGGAACCGCCTCCGTGGGAGGGGCGGCCTGCGCCTCCGGCAGCAGCTTTACTTATGCATCCTCCTCCCAGATCACGGCCAAGGCCGCCGGCGATCTGGACGTGCTCAATGTCAAGGAGGGTGACCGGGTATCCAAGGGCCAGGTGATCGGCGTTATCTCTGAGGCCGACCTGGAGACCCAGATTGAGAATGCCCGCATCGCTCTGGAAAACGCCCAGCTCTCCCTGAAGAACGCCCAGGAGAAGCTGGAGGACTACACCATTACCTCCACCATCGACGGCGAGGTGATCGAGAAGAACCTGGATGTGGGCGACAACATCAGCGGTCTGTCCAATTCCGGCGCTTCCGTCACCTACCCGGCCATCATCTATGACCGCTCCGAGCTCACCTTTGACATGGACGTGGATGAGAAGGACATCAGCAAGATCCAGGTGGGCCAGAAGGTGGAGATCACCGCCGGCGCACTGGACGACCAGAGCTTCACCGGCGTGGTGGATAAGATCAACATCAACGGCACCACCACCAGCGGCCACACCAGCTATCCCGTCACCGTGAAGGTGGAGGGCTCCCCCGAGGCGCTCTACCCCGGCATGAACGTCTCCGCCAAGATTATCGTGGAGGAGGTGGGCAGCGTGCTCGCCCTGCCGGTGGAGGCGGTGGAGCGGGGTAACACTGTGCTGGTGGCCAAGGAGGGCTGCCTGGATGAAAACGGCGTCATTAAGGATCTCTCCGCCGCCGAGGAGCGCCAGGTGACCCTGGGCCGCAACGACGACGAGTACATCGAGATCGTGGACGGCCTGGAGGAGGGCGAAGTGGTGCTGGCGCTGAGCCCCCAGGGCTCCAGCCTCATGAGTGCGATGGGGATGGGTTAAGCCATGGAACACCTCATTGAACTCAAGGACGTCTACAAGATTTACCAGATGGGCGAGGAGACCGTCCACGCCCTGGACGGCATCTCCCTGACGGTGGACCCCGGGGAATTCGTGGCCATTGTGGGCTCCTCCGGCTCCGGTAAGTCCACCGCCATGAACATCATCGGCTGTCTGGACGTGCCCACCTCCGGCACCTACCATCTGGGCGGCGTGGACGTGTCCACCATGGACGACGACCAGCAGGCCGAAATCCGCAACAAGATGCTGGGCTTCATCTTCCAGCAGTACAATCTGATTCCCAAGCTCAACGTGCTGGAGAACGTGGAGCTGCCCCTCCTCTACGCCGGAGTGTCCGCTGCCGAACGCCATGAGCGGGCCATCCGCTCTCTGGAGCGGGTGGGGCTGGCGGACAAGTGCAAAAACCTGCCCAGCCAGCTCTCCGGCGGGCAGCAGCAGCGGGTGTCCATCGCCCGGGCGCTGGCGGGCAACCCCTCGGTGATCCTGGCCGACGAGCCCACCGGCGCCTTGGACTCCCGCACCGGCCGGGAGGTGCTGGGCTTCCTCCAGAAGCTCAACGCCGAGGGGGATACCGTGGTGCTCATCACCCACGACAACTCCATCGCCGTCAAGGCCAAGCGTATCGTGCGCCTACAGGACGGAAGGATCATCTATGACGGTGATGCCCACGACCCAAAGGCCGTGGTACAGCCGGAGCTGGACGAGGAGGTGGGCGCGCTGTGAATGTGAGCCAATCCTTCCGCCTGGCCCTCAAGAGCCTGATGGTCAGCAAGGTCCGCGCCCTGCTGACCATGCTGGGCATCATTATCGGCGTGGCGGCCGTCATCGTCATCGTCTCCCTAGGCAATGGCATGCAGCAGTATATGAACTCCCAGTTTGAGCAGATCGGCGTCAATCTCATTCAGGTGGCCATCTACTCTTACGGCGGAAACCGGGAGGTGGAGCCGGACGACATGTACGCCCTGGCGGAGAAGTACCCCCAGTACATTGACTCCGTCAGCCCCTACCTCAGCGCCTCCACCACCGTGCGCCGCGGCGCCGACGAATACGATCACACCAGCGTGTACGGCGTCAGTGAGACCTTTTACAACGCCGAAAAGGGCCAGACGGCCAGCGGCGACCAGCTTGAGGAGGGGCGCTTCCTCAGTTATGTGGACGTGGAGCGGGACCAGAAGGTGTGCGTCATCGGCAGCTACCTCAACGAGGATATGTTCGGCGGGGACGGCCTGGGCCAGACCCTGACCGTGGGGGGCATTCCCTACAAGATCATCGGCACCCTGGCACAGAAGGCCGACTCCACCGAGGGCAGCGGGGATGACCTCATTTACCTGCCCTATGGTATGGTGGAGCAGCTCAACGCCGCCAGCGGGGGTATGGGCATGAAGATGTACCTGGTCACCAGCACCACCAAGGAGACCTCTTCCGCCGCCAAGGGCGTGGTGGAGAGCCTGCTGTTCCGCATCTACCAGGATGAGAACGCCTACATGGTCATGACCTCCGCGGAGATGATGGACATGATGGACTCCATGCTGGGGGTGCTCATGACCATTCTGGTGGTCATCGCCGCCATCTCCCTGGTGGTGGGCGGCATCGGCATTATGAACATCATGCTGGTGTCGGTTACCGAGCGCACCCGGGAGATCGGCATCCGCAAGTCCCTGGGCGCCAAGGGCCGGGATATCCGCAGCCAGTTTATCATCGAGGCGGGTACCACCTCCGCCATCGGCGGCGTCATCGGCATTATTCTGGGCGTGGTGCTGGCCAACGTCTTTACCGCCCTGGTGGGCGTTGTGATGGCCGGTGCGGAGGGCTTCTCCGCCGTACCCAGCGCCGGAGGCATTGCGGTGTCCTTTGGCGTCAGCGTGGGCATCGGTATTCTCTTCGGCTACCTGCCCGCCAACAAGGCCGCAAAGCTGAACCCCATTGACGCGCTGCGCTATGATTGACGGTACGCCGGCCCGCCCTTGCCGAACCGGCGCGGATGGTATATGATAATAGGCAGGGGCCGGCGCTCCCGCCGGCCCGCCGTTTCCATTTTCACGAGCATGAGAAGGAGAAAAGCAATGAAACAACGACTGTTAGCCGGCCTGCTGGCCGTGGTGCTGGTGCTGGGGCTGGCTCCGGCGGCCTTGGCCGCCGCGCCGGCCGAGGAGGAGGCCGCCCAGGTGCTGGCCGCCCTGGACATTATGGTGGGCGACGAGAGTGGTAACCTGAACCTGGGCGCCACCGTTACCAGGGCCGAGTTCACCAAGCTGGCGGTGGCCGCCTCCACCAGCCGGGACGCCGTAGGCGACACGGTGTCCGTCAAGCCCTACCCTGACGTGCCTCAGAGCCACTGGGCCGCTCCCTATATCAAGGCGGCGGTGGATCTGGGGCTGGTGCAGGGCGATCTGCACGGCAACTTCAACCCCGGCCGTTCCATTACGCTGGCCGAGGGCGTGACCATCGTCCTGCGCCTGCTGGGCTACCAGGACAGTGACTTCACCGGCGTCTGGCCCTCCGGCCAGATGGCCCAGTACCGGGCCCTCAAGCTCAACGAGGGCGTCACCGCCGGACAGGACAGCGCCATGACCCGCCGGGACGCCCTGTACCTGTTCTACAACCTGATGATCACCAAAAACAAGGAGGGCTCCTACTACCTGAACGTGCTGGAGCCCACCCTCAGCCTGGTGAATGCCGCCGGGGAGCTGGACCGGGTGGCTCTCATCAACTCCGCTATGGAGGGCCCCGTGGTGGCCGCCGCTGGCTGGCAGTCCAGCGTGCCCTTCGACGCCGGCAGCGCCACGGTCTACCGCAACGGCTCCAAGAGCAGCCTGGCCGCGGTGCAGAATCAGGACGTGGTGTACTGGTCGGAGTCCATGCATACCCTGTGGGCCTACTCCGACAAGATCACCGGCACCTATGAGGCGGCTTCTCCCTCGGTGACCAACCCCACCTCCGTCACCGTGGCGGGCAAGAGCTACACCATTGAGACCACCTCCGCCGCCTATGCCCTCTCCGACCTGGGCGGCTACCAGATTGGCGACAGCGTGACCCTGCTGCTGGGCCGCAGCGGCGGCGTGGCGGCAGTGGGCGAGGCCGTGGCGGCCGACAACCTCATCTATGGCGTCGTCACCAAGGTGGAGAGCACCTCTTACGACGACGGAAAGGGCGGCACCTACAACGCCCGCACCGTCACCGTGGCCGGTACCGACGGCGGCTCCTACCGCTATCAGACCGACAATAAGAGCCTGGACGAGGGCGATCTGGTGCGGGTGAATACCGACGGCGACACCATCGAGGTCAAGCGCCTGACCACCTCCACCCTGACCGGAAAGATGAGCAACGACGGCACCAAGCTGGGCACCTACCCCCTGGCTGACGACGTGCAGATTCTGGACACCTACGAGAGCTGTACCCCCATCCGCATCTATCCCGACCGCCTGAAGGGCGTGAAGTTTGACGGCAATATGGTCCGCTTCTATGCCCTCAACGCCCAGGGGGAGATCAGCCATCTGATCCTCAACGACGTGACCGGCGACCTTCACCAGTACGGCGTCATCACCAGCGTGGAGGAATTGGATCTGGGCACCATGATGGGCATTTCCTCCTCCTATACCTACGACGTGGGCGGCCAGAAGCTCACCTTTGGCTCTACCAACGCCATCTACAATCTGAAAGTAGGTCCCTGCCAGATCAAAATGGAGGGCCCCAAAGCCGTCGAGCGGCTGTATAACCTGTCCGAGCGCAAGCTGGACAGCGTTAGCGGCAGCACCGCCGTGGGCACCAACAACCAGAAGTACACTCTCTCAGACAATGTGGCGGTGTACGTCTATGAGGGCGGGGAGTATCAGCTCTCCAGCCTGGCCCGCATCAGCGGCGGGAACTACTCCCTCACCGGCTGGTACGACAAGGACGAGAGCGCCGGCGGGCGCATCCGCGTCATCATCGCCCGCTGACCAGCACAAAAATCAAACGGAACCGCCCCGGAGCCATTTGCTCCGGGGCGGCCTGTTTCTACAGCACCAGGGCCACGCACCAGCATACCGTAGCCCCCAGGGCGCCGGCGGCCACGTAGGCGGGGGCGGGGATATGCCGCCACAGGCGGCTCCAGCGGGAGTTGCGGCGGATATACCCGTCAGCCACCCGGCGGGCTTCCTGAAGCACATCGTCCGCCGTCACGCCTCTGCCGAAGGCGTCCTCCTTCAAAATAAAAATCGCCTGCTCAAAAAAGCGGGGGTCAGGCGCTTTGACCACGATGACCTGCCTGGACACACCTTTCACCAACCGGGACACATCCTTTCCTGTTTTCTTCCAGTATGGCCGCTTTTTAGAATACCTATTCCGGCGGCCGGAAAGAATTGCCGCTCATATCCGCCCGTTTGCCGCCGTACACTATTGCCAGGAATGGAGGCGAAGGCATGACGCAGAAGCGGCGGCTGGCGTGGGCGCTGGCCCTTTTGTTTGTGGTGAATATTGCGGTGATCTCCCTGGCCCAGCAGGCCGAGGCGGCGACCTACCGGCAGGGCTCCAGCGGTGAGCAGGTGCGGACCATCCAGACCAAGCTGAAAAATTGGGGCTACTATGACGGCGCGGTGGATGGCATCTACGGCAGTCAGACGGCCCAGGCGGTCAAATACTTTCAGCGGAAGAACGGCCTGACCGCCGATGGCATCGCCGGGCCGGCCACCCTCAAGGCGCTTGGGCATGTCCTCCGGCGGCGGGGGGAGCAGCAGCCAGCAGAACAGCGCGGCGCTGCTGGCCAGGGTGATCTCTGCCGAGGCCCGGGGCTGAGCCCTACAGCGGCCAGGTGGCGGTGGGGGCGGTGATCCTCAACCGGGTAGAGCACCCCTCCTTCCCCAACACCATTGCAGGGGTGGTGTACCAGCCGGGGGCCTTTACCTGCATGGTGGACGGGCAGTTTAATGAGCCGGTGGCCGACTCGGCCTACCGGGCGGCCCAAGATGCCTCAACGGGGCCGATCCCAGCGGCGGAGCCATCTACTATTTTAACCCGGACACGGCCACCAGCGCGTGGATCTGGAGCCGCCCCCTCATCAAGACCATCGGCAAGCACCGCTTCTGCGCGTAATAAAAAGCAGCCCCCGGAGTTCACTCCGGGGGCTGCCGGGTTAAAATTCGATCTTCCCTGCGGGCGGTTACGCCCCGGTCGTAGGGGTGCTTCTCTTTGACCATGTGGGTGATGTAGTCTGCCCGGCGCTCCAGCGCCTCCGGCAGGCTGTGGCCGGTGAGCACCACCTCCAGGCCCGCGGGCCGCTCGTCCAGAAAGGCGCAGAGCTCCTCCTGGGGCAGGAAGCCCCGGAGGGCGTCGATCACCTCGTCCAGCACCAGCAGGCGGGCATCCTCCGCCCGGGCCAGGGCAACGGCCTCCTGGAACAGCTTCCGGCAGTTCCGGGCCACCACGGCCTTCTCCTCGTCGTTCATCTGGAAGGTAAACTTGTGGATGCCCTTGCTGCGCAGGACGGTGAGGGTGGGAAACCGCTCCGCCGCAGTCAGCTCCCCGCAGGGGCTGCTTTTGAGGAACTGGGCGATCACCACCCGCCGCCCCCAGCCCGCACACCGGAAGGCCAGCCCGAAGGCCGCTGTGGTCTTACCCTTGCCGTCTCCATAATAGATCTGCACCAGGCCATTTTCTTCCGCCATGCCGCCACCTCATTTCGCTCAGATAAGATCAGTATAGCAGAATGGGGCATGGGGCGCAACGAAAAAAGCTGTCCCCGCGGCTGCGGGGACAGCTTTTTTGGAGAGGCTCAGAAGCGGTGCAGCTTACTTCTTGTGGGCCGCCATCCAGTCGCGGTTGTACTTGTGCTCGTTGACCATCAGCACCAGGAGCACGTTCACCAGGGCCACGCCGGCGAACACCAGGTAGGCCATGCGGATCTGGCCGCCGGTAATCTTCTGCACCACGCCGTTGACCAGGAAGCACAGGGCAGTGACTGCACCCTGGATGGGGAAGATGACACTGTTCACCTTGTCGAAACCCTGGCGGCCAAAGATGGAGGTGGGCAGGGAGGTGGTGAAGTTGGCGGAGCCGCCGATGCCCATGGCAATCATGAACAGGGACACGTAGACCAGCGGGGTCACGGAATCCACAGCGGTGAAGTTGAGCAGCAGGGCGATAGCATACCAGATACCGAACATGACCATGGTCTTCTTGGTGCCGATAGCGTCGTCAATGACGCCAACCAGCCAGGAGCCAACCACGCCGCCCAGGGCCAGAATGGTCATGACGTTCATAGCGGCCTGCTGAGAGAAGCCGAGCTGAGTGTTGCGGATAACCAACTGGCTCATGACGCCCACGGAGCAGATCTGGAAAAAGCCGGTGGTAATGGCCGCCAGCCAGAGCTCCTTGGTGGCCAGCAGTTTGCCGGTGGTCCACCCGCCGTCCCCCTCGACGGCGTCCTTGGTGTCATACTCCTTCTGGTAGATCTCGTCGGAGACGTTGTCGGGGTTGATGCCACGCTCCCAGGGCTCGTTGCGGATGAAGATCATACCCAGGATGCCCAGAACAATGGCGGCGATGCCGATGGGTACGATGCCGGTGGAAAAGTTCTCACCGATGTTGGTGGTGCCCGCCACGGTAGGGGCGATCAGAATGGCTACCAGCTGCACATAGAAAGCGGAGGCGAAGTTGTGGCCCATGGTGGTATAGCCCATAACCACGCCCTTCTTTTTGGGGAACCAGGAGGCCACCAGGGTGCCGCCCGCCACATAGCCGGCGGACATGATGCCGCCGTACACGAAGCACATGCAGACGGTGTAGATAACGATGCTGGGGGCGTTGCAGGCCAGGATGTAAGCGATGCCGGAGATGATACAGCAGATACCGGAGGTCATGCGCGCGCCGATCTTCCGGTTGACCTGGCCGGCAATGATGAAGAACACGACACCCACCAGACCGGCCAGGGAGTTCATGTTCATGATGTCGCCCTGCTCCAGTCCCAGGCGGTAGGCCACATTGGGGGCGGTGATGTTGGCGCCGTCGTTGCACATGCCGACGTACAGGAAGAACATCAGCAGGCAGTAGATGATGACGACCCAGCCCACGCCGAAGTCGACTACGGACTTGCGGTTATCTTTGGTTGGTTTTGCCATACGTTTCCCTCTTCTCTCTGTGATAGATTTTGCCGGAACACAGCCCGGCATCCTTTGCGGACTATAATTTAACGGTTTGCAGGCTATCTTTCAATCCCCACAATTCGGTAAGCAAATAACCAAAAAGTAAGTAGAAACAGTGTGGTAAGTGCGCAAATTTGTGCAATATAGCAAAAAGAGGTGGGGGAATTTTGGCGGAGTGTTCCATAAAGAATAGAGGTCAAAATACTGATATCGTCAGTTTCCACAACCTTATTGTTAAATATTTGTCATTTGGGATAAGGGTATAAATGGAAGAGCGCCGGAGGGCGGAGATTTCACAAAACGTTCACAGGCCTGTTATACTTTATCCAACTCTGAATGGGAAAAAGGGTGGTATCTTATTTTTACAGCCAAGGTACCAGACAGGCAAGGCGATAGACCGGGAATGCGCGGGAGGAGAAATGCTATCCGGGGCGCGTTCGAATCACCGGCTTCCCTGCATACTGCTCCCCGGCTGTGGGGGCAGACAAACAACAACACGCCGCAGGCGTGAGAAGATAAAAAAACGCCTCCCGGAGCTGGTACCAGCTCCGGGAGGCGCTGTTGTCAGGTCTTACTTGCCAACGATCTCGGCAGTGTCCATGGCGATCATGAGCTCCTCATCGGTGGGGATGAGCAGCACCTTCACCTTGGAGTCGGCGGAGGAGATGACGGTCTCCTTGCCGCGGACGTTGTTGGCCTCGGCATCCATCTTTACTCCCATGAACTCCAGGCCGGAGGCCACGGCCATGCGGGTAGCGGCATCGTTCTCACCCACACCGGCGGTAAACACGATGGCGTCCACCCCGCCCATGGCGGCGGCATAAGCGCCCACCAGCTTCTTAACACTGTACTGGAAGGCCTCCAGGGCCAGCTCAGCCCGCTGGTTGCCCTCCTTGGCGGCGTTCTCCAGGTCGCGGAAGTCGGAAGACACGCCGGAGATGCCCAGCACGCCGGACTTCTTGTTGAGGATGGTCATCATTTCCTTCATGTCGTAGCCATGCTTGCCCATCAGGTACTCCAGGATACCGGCGTCCAGATCACCGGCGCGGGTGCCCATGGGAACGCCGGCCAGGGGGGTGAAGCCCATGGAGGTGTCCACGCTCTTGCCGCAGTCCACGGCGGCCACGGAGGAGCCGTTGCCCAGGTGGCAGGTGATGATTTTCAGCTCCTCAATGGGCTTGCCCAGCATGGCGGCAGCGCGGGCGGAGACATAGCGGTGGGAGGTGCCGTGGAAGCCGTAGCGGCGGACCTTGTCCTGCTCATAGAACTCATAGGGCAGGGCGTAGATATAGCTCTTGGCGGGCATGGTCTGGTGGAAAGCAGTGTCGAACACACCCACCATGGGCACACCGGGCATGACCTTCTCGCAGGCCTTGATGCCGGTGATGTTGGCGGGATTGTGGAGGGGGGCCAGGGGGATGCACTCTTCCAGAGCGGCCATAACCTCGTCGGTAATGCGCACGGAGGAGGCGAACTTCTCGCCGCCGTGGACCACGCGGTGGCCCACCGCGTCGATCTCAGAGGCGCTCTTGATCACGCCGTGCCCGGCGTCCAGCAGGGCGTCCAGCACAGCCTGAATGGCCTCGGAGTGGGTGGGCATGGGGATCTCGAACTCATACTTGGCGTCCTTGGCGGGCACCTTGTGAGTCAGGCGGCCGTCGATGCCGATGCGCTCGCACAGCCCCTTGGCGAACACCTCACGGGTGGCGGGGTCCATGAGCTGATACTTGAGGGAGGAGCTGCCTGCGTTGATGACCAGAACTTTCATGAAATCTTCTCTCCTTACGTTAAACTATGGCTTGTGAGCCGGATATTCCCGTAGTAGAATAAGAGCACATACATATTTTATTTTAGCCCCTTTTTTCCCAAAGGACAACCCATATTTTGCTTGAAAGAGAGAAAAATTTTACTCTTGCGTTTGGAGGTTCAGCCCATGGCCACAGCCGGAATCGTCGCAGAATACAACCTCCTTCCACCGGGGACACGCCTGGCACATCGCCCGGACGCGGCGGACCCTGGGGGCGGACACGGCGGTGGTATGCGTCATGAGCGGCCACTGGGTCCAGCGGGGGGAGTGCGCCCTCACGGACAAATGGAGCCGGGCGGCCCTGGCCCTCTCCGGCGGGGCGGATCTGGTGCTGGAGCTGCCCACCCCCTGGGCCATGGCCTCGGCCGAGGCTTTCGCCCGGGGGGCGGTGGGCCTGCTGGCCGCCACGGGGGTGGTGGACGTGCTCTCCTTCGGCAGTGAGACGGGGGAACTGGCGCCCCTGCGGGCGGCGGCGGCGGCTCTGGATGGTCCGGACTACCCGGAGCGGCTGCGGGCCGGGCTGGCCCGTGGGCTGTCCTTCCCGGCGGCCCGGCAGGCGGCGGTGGGGGCCGACTGCCTGGCCAGCCCAAACGACAACCTGGGGGTGGAGTATCTGCGGGCCCTGCCCCCTGGCATGGAGGCCCTGACCATCCCTCGGCGGGGGGCGGCCCACGACGGCCCGGCGGCCGGGGGCTTCGCCTCCGCCTCGGAGCTGCGGGCCCTCCTCCGGGCCGGACGGGCGGCGGAGGCGGACCCCTATCTCACCGCTCCCTGGAGCGGGGAGGCGGCGTCCATGGCGCACATCGACCGGGCGGTGCTGGCCCGTCTGCGCACGATGGACGAGGTGGACTGGGCCGCCCTCCCCGACGGCGGGGCAGCGGAGGGCCTGCCCGCCCGGCTGGCGCGTTCCGCCCGGACGGCGGACAGCCTGGAGGACTTTTACGCCCGGGCCAAGACCAAGCGCTACCCTCACGCCCGGCTGCGGCGGCTGGCCCTGGCCGCTTTCCTGGGGCTGCGGGCGGCGGAGCGGCCCCCGGTGGCACCCTATGTACGGGTGCTGGGCCTCAGCGGCCGGGGGCGGGAGCTGCTGCGCCGCATGAAAGAGACCTGTGCCCTTCCGGTGGTGGTCAAGCCCGCCCAGGCCAGGGCTCTGGATGGGGACGCCCGCGCCCTCTTTGAGGCGGAGGCCCGCCGCACAGATCTGTTCGGCCTGTGCTTCCCCACAGCCCGGCCCTGTGGGCTGGAGTGGACTCGAAGCCCGGTGGTGAAGGAGCGTCAGGGCTGACGACGGCTCCGGCGCTGAAGCAGGAAGATCAAGAGGGCCGGAAGTGCCAGGAGAGTCAGAGGCAGAATGAGAAGGAAAAACGCGAAGGTGAACTGATAGGAGGTCAGTACGGCGTGAAGCCGGTCGGCCAGGGTGATGGAGAGGCGTGGATAGAGGGTGAAGGTGAGCTCCCCGTCGGGCAGGCTGCCGAAGTGGGCGGTGTAGCACCGCTCTTCCGCCTCACGAAGGGGGAGGGAGGAGCGGACGATGTAAGGTACAGGCTCCGGGGTGCGAATTGTGATGTCCAGAGAGCCAAACTCCGCCCAGTGCCTGGCGGGGGAGAGCAGGTAGGTGAATTCCTGCGTCCAGTAGGTGGTGCCCTCCCGAAGACCGTAGCTGCTGCTGAGATAGGCTACTGCCACCTCACGGGTTCCCCAGGCGGGAAACTCCACCGTATAGGTCAGGGCAAAGCGGTCAACAGCCGCGTCCCCTGTCTCTACCTCTTGGATGGTGAAGGGGAGACTCTGGCCGTCGGCAGTGATGGAGGACACGGCACTGTCCACATCCACCAGAGAGTCCATATGTCCCCGGTGCTCTTCCAGGTAAAAGCTCATCTGGACGGAAAGGGGATTTTCTGTGGGATTCTCCATCTGATAGACGGCTTTCACATGGGCGGTCAGGCCATTTGAGTCTCCCGCTCCGCTGACATCAAAGGTGAGCTGCTCGGCGGTGACAGTGACAGGGCAGCCCTCGTCCACCGTCAGGGCGGAACCGCCCGTACCGCCCAGACGGGTAGGGGCCGAGTTGGCGGAGGCCGGCGTGAGCAGCACCACCAGCAGGGCCAGGGTGCAGGCTATGAGCCGATTCATATGAGACCTCCTTTTTTAATAACAAATAGTATCTATTCAATCAATTATAACAGAATATGGGGTGGGAAACCACCGCAGCCCGGTTACAAAAACGCGGCGGACGGCCTGAAGGCCGTCCGCCGCGCTGCTTTTTTATTGTATGTGAACGTGGTTGTGGATGTGCTCCGGAACAGTAGCAGTAATAGCCGTTGCACTTGGAGCAGTAACGAAATTCCTCGTTGGGGTAGTCGGTGTCGGTCTTGCCGCAGACGGCGCACTTGTGGATATAGCCCTTCTGCTGCTGGGCCTGCTTGGTGGCCTTCTTGAAGTTGACGGTCTGGCGGGAGGTCTGGTATTTGACCCGGCCGAAGAGCTGGAGGAAATTGTCCCAGAAGAAGATAAAGTAGTTCAGAATGGCAACCAGGGGGATGATGACGCCGGGGAGGGCGGCCAGGCCGGAGGTAAAGACGCCAAAGAGGCTGCTGAGGACGCTCCAGCCGAACAGGGCGGCGTCGATCCACGCCAGCCACTTGATCTTGATGGGGATGATGAAGAAAAGAAGCACCTGCATGTTTGGATACAGGGTGGCGAAGGCAAAGAACAGGGAGAGGTTCACGTAGGTCATGCTGGCGGTGGTGAGAAGCGGGAGCAGATGGGAGGGATAGAGAGGGGCGGTGACCGCATAGAGCAGGAAACCGACCACCACGTTGAGCAGGATACCCAAGCCATAGAACACATTGAACTTAGCGGTACCCCACTCCCGCTCCAGCACTGAGCCGATCATATAGTAAAAGTAAAGAGAGACGGCCAGGAAGAAGAGGTTGCTGTCCAGCGGGACAAAGACAAAGGTGATGATGCGCCAGATCTGTCCGTGCAGAATGTAGTACGGCGAGAAGGCGAGCAGGGCGGACAGGGACACGCCGTAGCTGAACTGATCCATCAGCCAGACAAATACATTGCCGACCACAATGACCAACATCAGGTTGGGTATGCCGAACCGGGGGTGCTTGTAGCAGAACCGGTCCAGCCAGCGTTGAATTGCACTCAAGTGAAGTTACCTCCCGTTGGGCGGAATGCCCGCCCCGTTGTGACGTACAAAGTAGTGTACCAGACGGCCGGGAAAAATTCCCGAATAAATTGTAAACATTTCGCCGCCGTTATTTCAGCAGCTTGCGGATTTTTTCCTTCATGGCCGGGGTGAGCACCTTGGCCGCCGCCCGGTAGGGCAGGGAGGGGAGGGCCAGAAAGCGCTTTTCCACCTCGGCGAAGGGCAGGGCAGCGAAGGCGGCAAAGAAGGCGGCCCGGCGGGGGTTGGCCTTCAGGGGGGAGGCCAGCCGGGGGTTGCCCGCCACCGCCTCGGCCAGGGGGCGCTCCACCTGGCCGAACCGGGGGGAGAGGGCATCGAACACAGCCTGCCCCCGGGCGGAGTTCACCAGCACCATGGAGACCCCCTTGTCCCGCTCCACCGGCAGGGCCAGCTTCTCGTCCAGGCCCCAGTAGTCGGCCAGGGTGAAGTCGGCGGGGCGGCTGGTGGAGGTGTACCGGCACCGGGCGCAGGCGGGGCGCAGGAAGAGCTGCATCCCGAAGCCCCGGCCGTAGCCGGTGCGGTTGAAGTCCTCGGTATAGACGCTCCCATCGGCAAACTGAACGGTAAACCAGGGGTGGGCCCAGCCATGGGACTTGTCCTTGAAGCGCACCGACACAGCCCTGGAGCCGCGGGCGGCCTCCAGGCTGTCCAGGTAAGCCCGGAAGACCGCCGGGGAGGGCACCCCGTGGCACACCAGATCACAGGTGAGCAGGTTGGGGTAGTCCTTCCCCAAGTAGCGTTTGAGCCCGTCCACCTGGCAGGGCACGCCGGAGAAGAGCACCGCCGTCCCCTCCTCCAGCAGCGCCTTGACCTGGGAAAAGCTGCCGCCCAGATCGCTCTGGACGTACTTGGAGCCCCGCATGGGGGCCAGCTCCTCCACTGTGCGGGCGCACACGTGGCGGGCGGTCATGTCCTCGTCCAGCGCCGCGCCGAACACCGCGCCCCCTTGCTCCAGCACATGGCGGGCCAGCAGGGAGAAGAAGCCGCCCGAGGAGCTGGCTGTCCGCTCGGCCTCGTCGCGGTTCCAGACCGCGTGGGCCGCCGCCGGGGCGGGGCCGGGCACCGGGGGGTGGAGGATGGGGCAGGTCTGCTCGCACCTGTGGCACAGGATACACCGCTCCCCAATGACAGGCCGCAGGAAGCCTTCATGGTCGGGCTCCATGGCAATGGCGTTCACCGGACAAACCGACGCACAGGCGGTGCAGCCGGTGCAGTCCTCCGCCCTGCACAGCACCGGACGGGGGGCGGCCTGGGGCTCCGGCTCCTCCGCGGGCAGGGGGGCGCCCTCGATGGCGGCCCCCAGATAGGACAGGGAGTCGGCCCGGGCGGCCGCCAGCTTCTCGTACACCGCGCCGTAGTCTATGGGGGCGTCCACCGGGGCGGTGGTGTCCAGGCCCAGGATGCGGTCGGCACAGCCCAGCCGGGAGAGCAGGCTGTAGATGCGGGAGAAGGTGGGCTCCGCCCGCTCCCTGGGGGACATGGAGGTGAAGAAGTCCTTCTGGAACTGGAGGGAGAAGGCCGCCCCGTGGAAGGAGTTGGTCACCACGGCGGAGGCGTGCCGGAACAGGCCCAAAAACTCCCGGGGGCCGGCGTCAAAGACCAGCTCGGCCGCCCCGTCGATCTTCCGCCGCGCCCCCGCGAGCTGCACGATGGGCCAGCCGGTGCGCGCCGACAGGGCCAAAGCGTAGGGGGCCGCCTCGCCGGGGTCGGAGACAAAGTAGCACAGGATATAGGGCCCCTGCCGTTTGGGGGCCGCAGCCAGCTCTCCCCAGTCCTCGCCGGTGAGGAGGAGGGTGGGATCCAGCACCACCCGGGCGTCCCGCCCGGCAGCCTCCCGCAGCAGAACCTGCCCCCGCTTTTCCCGCACGGACAGGGCGGAGAAGGGAGTCAGAAAGCGGCGCAGCTCCTCCGCCTTGTCCTCCGGCAGCTCGGGCACGCCCAGGCTGGGGGCGTAGGCGATGCGGCGGCCCTCCCGGACGAAGCCCAGCAGGAAGGAGGGGTCAAACTGCTTGTCCTGGAAGATATAGGGGTTCCAGATCTGGTCGCTGCCCGCCACATACACGTCGTAAGCGGGCGGGTCGGCCCGGAGCTGCTCAAAGGCGGTGTACCGCCGGGGGGAGAGGGCCATCTCCTCGGCCACAAAGGCCTCGAAGCGCCGGAAGCGGCGCTGGAACGCCCCGTAGTGGAGGGCGGTGTGGGCGTCGGAGGCCATGCCGCGCACGCCGCCGCTCTTTTTGAAAAGCTGGTTGGTGCGGGTGGTGTGGGGCAGGCGGTAGTCGATGATCTCGCAGTCGTGCCCCAGGGACTGGATGGCCCGCATGGTGGCAAGTGCCTGGAGCTGTGCCCCGTAGTGGTGGGCGAAATGAAAGGTGATGAGTCCGGTGCGCATGGCGCTCACTCCTAGAAAATCTGAGATGAAATCAGTTCAGTATATCCCGGAACTGCGGGGCTTGTCAACGCCGGCTGTTAGACACTCTTGCCATTGTGTCTGAAATTCCAACAGGAACCGCAGTTTTGTCTATGGCGTTGCGGCGATGGATGCATTATGATACAATTATAAAAATCGTCCGTGGGAAAGGAGCGTGCAGATTCATGAGCTTGCCGGCCAGACTCAGGGCCTTCGGCATCTCCAAGGCCCTGGACTACCTGGAGCGGGACCCGGACGCCAACCTTCCCAAGCTGATGGACTGGTTGGATAAATACACGGGGGAGCGGCTGGCCTCACCCTACCGGGAGCTGTTTCACAGGGCCATGAGTGACCCCGGCAACAACTGGCACCGCCTCATCAAGAGCATGTATACCGATATCGACAGCCGGGTGCTGAAAAAGATTTTTGAGAACTTTGTGATTCACGCCGGGCTGATGGACTGGCCCAGCCGCAACGCGGCGGGGGAACTGGGAAACGGCCGCGCCCCCTGGGCGGTGATCATCGACCCCTCCTTTCCCTGCGAGATGGGCTGCCGCGGCTGCGGCGCGTCCATCTACGGCGTGCGGCCCTATATGGAGTTCGACAGCCTGGACGAGGAGATTGAGGCCCGGAAGGGGCGGGGCTGTCATCTCTTTATCTTCAGCGGTGGCAACCCTCTGGCCCGGGAGCAGGAGACCATTGCCCTGTGCAACAAGCACACCGACTGCGTGTTCGCCGCTTTCACGCCGCCCCGGTTCATCACCGGCGAGCTGTGCGCGGATCTGCTGCGGGTGCGCAACCTGTTCCCCGCCATTCAGGTGGACGAGGACGGCGCCGACGCCACACGGGCCACGGCCCTGCTGCGGCGGTACAAGCTGCCCTTCGGCGTGGCCTGCCGCTGCACAGCGGAGAACGCAGAGCGGGTGGCCACCGAACTCTATTATGACCGGGTCATTGCCACCGGAGCCAAATTCTGCTGGTTTTTTACCTGCCCGGCCTACGGACCGGAGCAGCCGGCCAGCCTGGAGCAGCTGGAGGCCATTCACCGGCGTGTGCAGGAGTTCCGCAGGAGCAAGCCCCTTCTGACATTGGATTTCTGGGACGGACCCAGCCCCTCGGCGGCCGCCCCGCAAGGAGGAACAGCATGAGTATTGTAAAGGATCAGAACCTGGCCCCGGCCGGCCGCCGGAAGATCAACTGGGTGCGGGACTTCATGCCCGCCCTGGGCGGCATTGAGGCCCGCTTCGAGCAGGAGCAGCCCTTCGCCGGCCTGCGGGTGGCGGTGTCCGTCCACCTGGAGGCCAAGACCGCCAACCTGGGCTATGTGCTCGCCAAGGGCGGGGCGGAGGTGCGCCTCACCGGCTCCAACCCCCTGTCCACCCAGGACGACGTGGCCGCCGGACTGGCCGACATGGGCGTGGAGACCTTCGGCATCCACGGCGCCATGGGGGAGGAGTATGAGAACCTCCTCATCGAGACCCTCAAGTTCAAGCCCCATCTGGTGGTGGATGACGGCGGCGATTTGATCCACCTGCTGGGCGGCAAGTGCGCCGACCTGGGCGAGCACCTCATCGGCGGCTGCGAGGAGACCACCACCGGCATCCTGCGCCTCAAGGCCCGGGAGCGGGAGGGCATCCTGCCCTGCCCCATGATGGCCGTCAACGACGCCAAGGCCAAGCACTACTATGACAACAAGTACGGCACCGGCCAGTCTGTTTGGGACGCCATCATGCACACCGCCAACCTGGTGGTGGCGGGCAAGACCGTGGTGGTGGCCGGGTACGGCTGGTGCGGCAAGGGGGTGGCCATGCGGGCCGCCGGCATGGGGGCCAGCGTCATCGTCACCGAGGTGGACCCCTTCAAGGCCCTGGACGCCACCATGAACGGCTTCCGGGTCATGCCCATGGACGAGGCCGCCAGGTACGGCGACATCTTCGTCACGGTCACCGGCTGCAAGGACGTCATCACCCCGAAGCACTTCGCGGTGATGAAGCACAACGCCATCCTCACCAACGCCGGCCACTTCGACTGCGAGGTGGACGTGGCGGGCCTGGCGGCCATGGCGGTCAAACGGGAGGTGCGCCGGGACAACATCGAGGGCTTCACCCTGCCCGGCGGCCGGGTGCTCAACGTCATCGGCGAGGGGCGGCTGGTCAACCTGGCCGCCGGCAACGGCCACCCGCCGAGATTATGGACATGTCCTTCTCCGTCCAGGCCCTGGCCCTGGAGTGGCTAGTCAAGCACCGGGACGGCCTGGAGAAGAAGGTCTACCAGGTGCCCGCCGAAATCGACGACGCCATCGGCCGGGTCAAGCTGGCCGCCATGGGCCTGTCCATCGACGCCCTCACCCCGAGCAGGAGGAGTACCTCAACGGCTGGAAGGCGTGACGGCGTCCCCTGCGTAAATCCGGCGGCTTGCACAACGGCGCCCCGCCGGCGCTATACAAAGCCCTGTTTTGTCTATTGCATATCGGGAAAAAGTCGATAGAATAGCTACAGTCAATTGAATAGCCTTATCGAGAGTGGTGGAGGAACGGCCCGATGAAACCCGGCAACCTGCAATGCAAGGTGCCAAATCCGGCGAGGAAATCGAAAGATGAGGATGGATGAGCACCACGCGCTCCGCCATCCGGCGGGGCGCGTTTTTCGTGCCCGAGTGAGAAAGGAAGGAACTACATTATGGCAAAGCGTCTGTTTACCTCGGAGTCCGTCACCGAGGGACACCCCGACAAAGTCTGCGACCAGATCTCCGACGCCGTCCTGGACGACATTCTGGCCCACGACCCCACCGCCCACGTGGCCTGTGAGACCTTCACCACCACCGGTATTGTCACCGTGATGGGCGAGATCACCACCAAGCACTACACCGATATTCCCCTCCATCGTCCGCCGCACGGTGGAGCGCATCGGCTACACCGATCCGGCCTACGGCTTCGACTACCGCTCCTGCGCGGTGATGACCGCCATCGACGAGCAGTCCCCCGACATCGCCATGGGCGTCAACGAGTCCTTTGAGCTCCAGGAGGGCGGCACCGACGAGGCCGACCGTATCGGCGCCGGCGACCAGGGCATGATGTTCGGCTACGCCTGCGACGAGACGGATGTGCTGATGCCCGCTCCCCATCGACCTGGCCCACAAGCTGGCCCGCCAGCTCACCGACGTGCGCAAGAGCGGGAAGCTCTCCTGGCTGCGCCCCGACGGCAAGAGCCAGGTCACCGTGGAGTACGGCGACGACGGCAAGGTGCTCTCCTGCCCCGCCATCGTGGTGTCCACCCAGCACGACCCCGACATCGCCCTGAAGGAGCTGCGGGAGGCCGTGGTGGAGGAGATCATCAAGCCCATTATCCCCGCCCAGTACATCACCAAGGACACCAAGTTCTACGTCAACCCCACCGGCCGCTTTGTGGTGGGCGGCCCCGTGGGCGACACCGGCCTGACCGGACGCAAGATCATCGTGGACACCTACGGCGGCTCCGCGGCCCACGGCGGCGGCTGCTTCTCCGGCAAGGACCCCACCAAGGTGGACCGCTCCGCCGCCTACATGGCCCGCTACATCGCCAAGAACCTGGTGGCCGCCGGCCTGTGCCGCAAGTGCCAGATCGAGCTGGCCTACGCCATCGGCGTGGCCCACCCCGTCTCCGTTCTGGTGGACACCTACGGCACCGGCGTGCTGGACGAGGAGAAGCTCTCCGCCATCGTCAACGAGTGCTTCGACATGCGCCCGGCCAAGATCATCGAGCACCTGAATCTCCGCCGCCCCATCTACGAGCAGACTGCCGCCTATGGCCACTTCGGCCGCACCGACGTGGATCTGCCCTGGGAGCACACCGACATGGTGGAGAAGCTCAAGAGCTATCTGTAAGCGCCGGCCGTCCCTTTGCATCATCTGTACGCCCGCCGCAGGTTCTGCCTGCGGCGGGCGCTTTTTATGCAACAGCAGGGCGGCCTGGCGCCGGGCCGCCGCATCTTTTCATGGCACGCCCTGTGCGCATGAAGTTTTATACCGTTGACAAACGGGCGTGATCTGTTAAAATGAACAAGGTTCAGAATGGGGGGAGGCGTGTGCGCATGAATACCGTGGTCACCTCCCGGCAGGCGCTTCTGGCGGCCAGCCGGACGGTCGCCCGGCGGCAGGGCCTAGGCGGGCTGAGCATCCGCGCGGTGGCGGCCGAGGCCCGGGTCTCCGTGGGCTCGGTCTACAACTATTTTTCCGGCAAGACGGAGCTGCTGGCCGCAACGGTGGAGGAGATCTGGATGCAGATTCTGTCCGCGCCGGAGGGGGAGGCGCCCCGGGACGGCTTTGCGGCCTACGTCCACTGGCTGTTCCACCGCATTCAGAGCGGAGCCGGGGAATATCCGGGCTTTTTCCAGGGACATGCGGCGGGCTTCCTGCCCGAGGGGCGGAGCGCGGGCCGGCGAACCATGGCGGAGGCCCTCGGGCGCGTCCGCCAGACGCTGCTGGAGGCGCTGGAGGCGGACTGTGCGGTGCGGCCGTCCGCCTTTGATGCTTCCTTTTCCAGGGAGCAGCTTGCCGCTTTCGTGCTGGACAGCCTGCTGGGGCAGATGAGCCGGGGCGCGGACAACTGTGAGGGGCTGGAGCAGGTGCTCCGCAGGCTGCTCTACCGCTGAGACGGGCGCGGGAACCCGCGCCCTGTTTTGCACATAAAATGAACAATGTTCATAATGAGGAGGAACTTACCATGGTAAAAAAAGAAACATTGCTTTTGCTGGCGGGGCTGGTGTGGGGGGCGGCAGGCTTCAACATCCTGCGCATCGGGCTGCTGGCTTACCCCGGACATGTAACCCTGTGGAATTTGGCGCTCTCTGCGCTGGTCTTCGGGCTGTTTCAGGGCATGGTGTTCGGAAAGCTGGTTCAGCGGCACACCGCGCGCATACTGGGGTACGGCACGGAGCGGAAGTGGTTCTGGCAGTTTTTTGATGGGAAATCATTTTTGATCATGGTATTTATGATAGCCTTCGGCATCGGCCTTCGGGCCAGCGGACTGGCGCCGGAGGGCTTCATCGCCGTGTTCTACACCGGCCTGGGGGCCTCCCTGCTGACGGCGGGGCTCCGCTTTTTACTGGCAGTTTCCCGCGGGTAATTTTGAAACCCTGCCTTTACTTTTTTCCCTCATACTGCTATAATGGCAGAGAATTCAATGCACATGCAGTTGCGGCGGTGCCGCAGAACGGGGAAGCCGGTGGAACTCCGGCGCAGTCTTACCTCTACTGTAAGCGCGGACGAAGGTGCACAAGCCATTGGCCCAGCGGGGCTGAGAAGGCGCGCCGGAGGAGGAAGCGCAAGCCAGGAGACCCGCTGCAGAGTGGCAGTTGCGTAGCTCTGAGGTGGAGAGGTGCGGTGTACCCTGGGATTAGGGCCCTCCTCAGCCGCGAGGAGGGCCTTTTTGCGTCGAAAGGGGGACACACATGGGGAAATTGGAGCTCTATATCCCGGTGGGGCGGGAGCGGCTGCGCTGCGGCTACACCACCGGCACCTGCGCCGCCGCCGCCGCCGCCGGGGCCGCCGCCCTGCTGCTGGAGGGGGCCGCGCTGCCCGCCGTGCACATCGACACCCCGGCGGGGGTGCGGGTGGAGGCGGAGCTGCTGGAGCACGCCGCCGGGGAAGGCTGGGCCGCCTGCGCGGTGCGCAAGGACGGCGGCGACGATCCCGACGTGACCGACGGGGCGCTCATCTGCGCCCGGGTGGAGCGCAGCACCGGGCCGGGGATCGCCATTGACGGCGGCCAGGGGGTGGGCCGGGTGACCCGGCCCGGTCTCGACCAGCCGGTGGGGGAGGCGGCCATCAACTCCACCCCCCGCCGCATGATCCACGAGCAGCTGGAGGCCGCCGCGGCCCGGGCGGGCTACACCGGCGGGCTGCGGGCGGTGATCTCCGTCCCCACGGGGGAGGCCCTGGCGGGGCGCACCTTTAACCCCCGGCTGGGCATTGAGGGGGGCATCTCCATCCTGGGCACCAGCGGCATCGTCCGCCCCATGAGCGAGGCCGCCCTGCTGGACTCCCTCTACCTGGAGATGGATCAGCAGAGGGCCGCCGGGGCGCGGGACATTGTGGTCACCCCCGGCAACTACGGCGAGGCCTTCGCCCGGGAGAAGCTGGGCCTCAGCCTGGCCCGCTGGTGCACATGCAGCAATTATATCGGCGCGGCCATCGACCACGCCGCCGGGGCGGGCTTCCGCTCGGTGCTGCTGGTGGGCCACCTGGGCAAGCTCATCAAGGTGTCCGCCGGGTGCATGAACACCCACTCCAAGGTGGCCGACGCCCGGCGGGAGACCCTGGCCGCCCACGCCGCCCTGGCGGGGGGAGACCGGGCGCTGGTAAAGGCCCTGTTCGACAGCCCCACCACCGACGCGGGGGTGGAGCTGCTGAGGTGGGGGCCGGCCTGCTGGAGCCGGTGATGGACTCCATCGCCGGGGAGCTGGACGCCCAGCTCAAGCGGCGGGCGGGGCCGGAGCTGGCCATCGAGGGCATTTTCTTCTCCAACCAATACGGAATTTTAGGAAAGACACCCGGCGCGGAGGGCCCTGCTGGCCCTCCACCGGGCATAGGAGGTTAAAACCATGGTACATTTTATCGGCGCGGGCCCCGGAGCGGAGGATCTGATCACGGTGCGGGGGGCGAAGCTGCTGGGGGAGGCCGACGTGATCATCTACGCCGGCTCCCTGGTCAACCCCGCCCTGCTGAGCTACAAGAAGGAGAGCTGCGCGGTGTACGACAGCGCGTCCATGACCCTGGAGCAGGTTATCGAGGTCATGAAGGACACCGAGGCCCGGGGCGGCATGACCGTCCGGCTCCACACCGGCGACCCCTCCCTCTACGGCGCCATCCGGGAGCAGATGGACGAGCTGGACAAGCTGGGCATCGGCTACGACGTGACCCCCGGCGTGTCCTCCTTCTCCGGCGCGGCCGCCGCCCTTTGCGCAGAGTATACACTCCCCGAGGTATCACAGTCGGTTATCATCACCCGCATGGCGGGCCGCACCCCCGTGCCCGAGGGGGAGGAGCTGCGCAAGATGGCCTCCCACGGCTGCACCATGGTGCTGTTCCTGTCCACCGGCCTGCTGGAGGATGTGGAACAGGAGCTGGCGGCGGGGGGCTATGCCCCCGACACCCCGGCGGCCATCGTCTATAAGGCCACCTGGCCGGAGCAGCGGGTGTACCGCTGCACCGTCTCCACCCTGGCCAGGACCGCCCGGGAGAACCGGGTCACCAAGACGGCGCTGATTACAATCGGTCATTTCCTGGGGGATGATTACGAGCGGTCAAAGCTCTACGACCCCACCTTCACCCACGAGTTCCGGGAGGCCAGCAAGTGACCACGGCGGTCATCGCCTTTACCCGCCGGGGGAGCGGCGCTGGGCCGCAGCCTGGCGGACGCCCTGGGAGGGTAGCCTCCACGTCCCGGCCCGCTTCGCCCCCGAGGTAGGGGCGGAGGCCTACTCCTCTCTGGAGGGGTGGACGGCCTGGGCCTGGGCGCGGGCGGACGCCCTGGTATTTGTGGGGGCGGCGGGGATCGCCGTGCGGGCCATTGCCCCCCATGTGCGGGACAAGTTTTCCGACCCCGCCGTGGTCAGTGTGGACGAGGCGGGGCGGTTTGTGGTCCCCCTCCTCTCCGGGCACGTGGGGGGCGCCAACGAGCTGGCCCGGAGGGTGGCCGCCCTCACCGGCGGGCAGGCGGCGGTATCCACCGCCACCGATGTCAACGGCCTGTTCGCCGTGGACGTGTGGGCCCGGGAGCGGGGCATGGCCATCACAGACCGGGTTCTGGCCAAGGAGGTGTCCGCCGCCCTGCTGGAGGGAAGGCCGGTGGGCTTTGCCAGTGACTTCGGCCACCCCTGCCCGGAGGGCCTCACCGCACAGGCCCGGCGGAGCTGGGGGTGTGGATCACCGACCGGACGGGGGAGGGGCCCTTCCCCCGCGCCCTGCGTCTGGTACCCCGGAGCCTGATTCTGGGCATCGGCTGCCGCCGGGGGACGCCGGAGGCCGCCATTGCGGCGGCGGCGGACGCCGCCCTGGCGGGCCTCGCCCCCGAGGCGGTGGCGGGCGTCGCCACCATCGATCTTAAGAAGGACGAGTCCGGCCTGCTGGCCTTCTGCGCCCGGCGGGGCCTGCCCCTGACCACCTACTCCGCGGAGGCGCTGGCGGCGGTGGAGGGGGACTTCACCCCCTCCGCCTTTGTGCGGGGGATCACCGGGGTGGACAACGTGTGCGAGCGGGCGGCGGCCGCCGCCGGCGGGCGGATTATCGTCCCCAAACAGGCAAACAACGGCGTCACCGCGGCGGTGGCGAGAAAGGATATGCTATGAAAGTAACGGTAATCGGTCTTGGCCCCGGCGGCGGCGCGGATCTCACCGGCCGCGCCCGGGCGGCCCTGGAGGCCTGCGACCTGATCGTGGGCTACACCGCCTACATCGATCTGGTGCGGGCGGATTTTCCCCAGAAGGAGACCCTGTCCACCGGCATGCGCCGGGAGGTAGACCGCTGCCGGGCGGCGGTGGAGGCCGCCCGCACCGGCAAGGACGTGGCGGTGGTGTGCTCCGGCGACTCCGGCGTGTACGGCATGGCGGGCCTCATCTACGAGGTGGCCCAGGAGTATGACCCCATCGAGATCGAGGTGGTGCCCGGCATCACCGCCGCCTGCGGCGGCGCGGCCGTGCTGGGCGCCCCCCTGACCCACGACTTCGCGGTGGTGTCCCTGTCCGATCTGCTCACCCCGTGGGTGAAGATCGAAAAGCGGCTGACCGCCGCGGCCCAGGCGGACTTCGTGCTCTGCCTCTACAACCCCGCCAGCCACAGCCGGCCGGACTACCTCCAGCGGGCCTGCGACATCCTGCTCTCCGCCGGGAAGGACCCCGCCACCGTGTGCGGCACCGTCCGCAACATCGGCCGGGCGGGGGAGGAGGCAGCGCTCCTCACCCTGGGCGAGCTGCGGGACACCCAGGTGGACATGTTCACCACCGTGTTCGTCGGCAACGGCCAGACCAAGGTGATCGGCGGAAAGATGGTGACCCCCCGGGGCTATCTCCAGCGGGGGGAATAGGGAAATACGCCCGGCGAAGGCGGGCCTGAAACCAGCACAGGGGGAGGAAAGCGCATGAATAAGGTATTGCTGTTCGGCGGCACCGGAGAGGGCCGGGCGCTGGCGGAGTGGATGGTGGCCCGGGACATCCCCCACACCGTCTGCGTGGCCACCGAGTACGGCGAGACCCTCCTCCCGGCCGGGGCGGAGGCCCATGTGGGCCGGATGGACAGCGGGGAAATGGAGGCGCTCATGAGGGCCGGGGGATACTCCCTGGCGGTGGACGCCACCCACCCCTACGCCGTGGAGGTGACGGAGCACATCCGGGCCGCGGCGGAGGCGGCGGGCCTGCCCGTCCTCCGGCTGGTGCGGCAGCCCGACGGCGGGGAGCTTTGCCGCAGGGCAAAGGACATGGCCGGGGCGGCGGACATGCTGGAGCAGATGCCCGGTCATGTGCTGCTCACCACCGGCAGCAAGGAGCTCCACCACTTTGCCCGCCCCGGACTGGCAGAGCGGTGCTATCCCCGGGTGCTGCCCATGGCGGACTCCCTGGAGCGGTGCCTGACCCTGGGCTTTCCCCCAAAAAACATCATCTGCATGCAGGGGCCGTTCTCCAGGGAGCTGAACGTGGCCCTGCTGCGGCAGTATCACATTCAGACCCTGGTGACCAAGGACACCGGGGGGTACGGCGGCTTCCGGGAAAAGGCGGAGGCTGCCCGGGAGGCGGGCTGCGCCCTGCTGGTGGTGGAGCGCCCCCGCCGGGAGACCGGCCTGACCCTGGAGGAAATTCAGAAGAAGCTTATGGAGGAGGAGAACGCATGAAGGTCTATCTCATCGGCGTAGGCATGGGCAACCCGGCCACCCTGACCGGCCAGGCCCTGGAGGCCATCGGGGACAGCCCGGTGCTGGTGGGCGCCCCCCGCCTGCTGGAGCCCTGGACGGAGGGGCACGACTGCGTCCCCCTCATCGCCGCGGCGGACATCGCCGCGTGGACAAGCACTCCCTGGCCCACCGGCTCCAGACCACCTGGCAGGACGCCAAGGCTGGTCAGCGCCCACGGCCGCAGCCACAACGCGGTGGGGGAGATCCAGCGCAGCGCCAAGGTCTTTGCCCTTACCGGCGGGGCCACCAAGGCGGAGGACATCTGCCGGGCCCTGGCCGAGCGGGGGCTGGGACAGGTGCGCGTCTCCGTGGGCGAGCGGCTGAGCTACGCCGACGAGCGCATCGTCACCGGCACGGCGGCGGAGCTGGCGGGGGAGACCTTTGCCGACCTCTCCGTCCTGCTGGCGGTCAACCCCGATCCGGTGGCGCGGCCGTGGAACGGCTCCGGCCTGCCCGACGGGGCCTTTCTCCGGGGGGACGTGCCCATGACCAAGGAGGAGGTGCGCGCGCTGGCCCTGTCCAAGCTGCGGCTGGAGGCGCACCATGTGGTGTGGGACGTGGGGGCGGGCACCGGCTCGGTGTCGGTGGAGTGCGCCCTCTTCCTGTCCCGCCGGCCGGGTGTACGCCGTGGAGAAGAAGGAGGAGGCCCTGGCCCTGCTGGCGGAGAACAGGGCCCGCTTCCACGCCGCCAACCTGGAGGTGGTGGCGGGCACCGCGCCGGAGGCGCTGGAGGCCCTCTCCGCCCCCGACCGGGTCTTCCTGGGGGGCACCTCGGGCAGTCTGGAGGACATTTTGAACGTGATCTTCCGCAAGAACCCCGCCGCCCGGGTGGTGTGCACCGCCGTCACCCTGGAGACGGTGGGGGAGGCCGCCCGGTGCTTTGCCGGGCTGGAGGGGGCGGACATGGTGCAGGTGGCCGTCACCCGCACCCGGCCCGCCGGGCGCTACCACCTGATGGACGCCCAGAACCCGGTTTGGATCTTCTGGGAGGGCCGGGCATGAGCGCCCCGTCTGCTCCTCTGCGCCCCCGCCAGCGGGGGCGGCAAGACCACCGTCACCTGCGCCCTCCAGGCCCTGGTCAACCGGGGGGCCGGGCCGGTGGCCTTCAAGTGCGGCCCGGACTATATCGACCCCATGTTTCACAGCGAGATCATCGGGGCCAAAAGCCGCAACCTGGACCTCTTCTTCCTGGGCCGGGACACCGCCCGGTATCTCCTGGAAAAAAACAGCCGGGGCAGCGGAATGGCCCTCATCGAGGGGGTCATGGGCTACTATGACGGCATCGGCCTGAGCGCCGACGCCAGCGCCTATGACCTGGCCCGGGCCACCGGCACCCCGGCGGTGCTGGTGCTGGACGGCCGGGGGCGGGCCCTCACCGCCGCCGCCGCGGTGAAGGGGATGAGGGATTTCCGGCCGGACAGCGGCATCCGGGGCGTGGGATTCTCAACCGGGTGTCCCCCATGCTCTACCCCCGGCTCAAGGAGGCCATCGAGGGGGAGACCGGCGTAACCGTGTACGGCTATCTGCCCAATCTGCCCGGCTGCGCCCTGGAGAGCCGCCACCTGGGGCTGGTCACCGCCGCCGAGGTGGCGGGGTTGCGGGAGAAGCTCTCCGCCCTGGCCGCCCAGGCGGAGAAAAGCGTGGACATAGACGGCCTGCTGGCCCTGGCGGCCTCCGCCCCGGCGCTAAACGCCCCGGCCCCCGCCCTGCCGCCCCCGGTGGAGGGGCGGCCCCGCATCGCCGTGGCCCGGGACAAGGCGTTCTGCTTCTACTACGCCGACGGCCTGGAGCTGCTGGAGGCGCTGGGGGCCGAGCTGGCGGAGTTCTCCCCGCTGGCGGACGAGGCGCTCCCCGAGGGTACCTGCGGCCTCTACCTGGGGGGCGGCTATCCGGAGGAGTTCGCCAAAGAGCTGGCGGACAACCATAGCCTGCTCCGGGAGATCCACGGGAAGATCCTGCACGGCCTGCCCACCATAGCCGAGTGCGGCGGGTTCCTCTACCTCAACCGGCTGCTCTCCGACGGAGAGGGCCGGGACTGGCCCATGGCGGGGGCGCTCCCCGGCCGGGCGGCCAACACCGGCAGGCTGGGCCGGTTCGGATACGTCACCCTGACGGCCCGGAGGGACGGCCTGCTGTGCCAGGCCGGGGAGAGCTTCCCAGCCCATGAGTTCCACTACTGGGACAGCACTACCCCCGGAACCGATTTCCATGCGCAGAAGCCCCAGAGCGACCGGGGGTGGGACTGCGCGTTCCATACCCCGACGCTGTACGCCGGATTTCCCCATTTCCACTTCTGGGCCAGACCCGAGCTGGCCCGCAATTTTGTGGCGGCGGCCCGCCGCTATGCACAGGAGGCATCGCTATGACACTGGATCAGGTGATTGCAGGAATTACCCCCGCCGATACGGCGGCCATGGAGCGGGCGAAGGCCCGGTGGGACTCCATCGCCAAGCCCCTGGGCAGCCTGGGGGCGCTGGAGGAGGCGGTCATCCGCATCGCCGGCATGACGGGCAGCGCCGACGTGGACATTTCCAAACGGGCGGTGGTGGTCATGTGCGCCGACAACGGCGTGGTGGCCCAAGGGGTCACCCAGACCGGCCAGGAGGTCACCGCCATCGTGGCGGAGAACATGTCCACCGGCGACACCAGCGTGTGCGCCATGGCCCGCTCCGCCGGGGCGGAGGTGGTGCCCGTGGACATCGGCACGGCCGTCCCCCTCACCGGGGCGCGCATCGTGCAGCGGTGCGTCCGCCGGGGCACCGCCGACATGACCCAGGGCCCCGCCATGAGCCGGGAGGAGGCCGTGCAGGCCGTCCTGACCGGGGTGGAGATTGCCCGGGAGCTGTGCGCCGGGGGCGTGCGCCTGCTGGCCACCGGGGAGATGGGCATCGGCAACACCACCACCTCCTCCGCCGTGGCCGCCGTGCTGCTGGGCCAGGAGCCGGTGGTGATGACCGGCCGGGGGGCCGGCCTGTCCGACGCGGGCCTGCAGAAGAAGATCCACGCCATCGAGACCGCCGTGGCGGTGAACCGGCCCGACCCCGCCGACGTGCTGGACGTGCTCCACAAGGTGGGCGGCCTGGACATCGCCGGGCTGGCCGGGGTGTTCCTGGGGGGCGCCCTGTGCCATACGCCGGTGCTGGTGGACGGGTTCATCTCCTCCGTGGCCGCCCTGGCGGCCGCCCGGCTGTGCCCGGCCTGTAAGGACTACATGCTGGGCTCCCACGCGTCGGAGGAGCCGGCCAGCCGGCTGGTGCTCTCTGAATTGGGCCTGCGCCCCTTCCTCTACGCCGGGATGCGCCTGGGCGAGGGTACCGGGGCCGTGGCCGTCATGCCCCTGCTGGATATGGGGCTGGCGGTCTACCGGGAGATGGCCACCTTTGAGGACACTAACATCGAGGCCTATCAGCCCTTAGGCTAGGGGGATTGCATCCCCTAGATACGGCGGCTTCACACAGATTGTCATTTCATTTCGCCGCAAGTGGGCGAGACTCTGCGAGGCGGTAGGGCGGGGCTTGCCCCCGCCGAAGGAGGTGCATCCATGCTGATACTGGTCTCCGGCGGCTCGGCCAGCGGGAAGTCGGAATTTGCCGAGGGGCTGGTCGCCGCCTCCGGCCTGGAGACGCGGGCCTACCTGGCCACCATGCAGGTGTGGGACGCCGAGAGCGAGGGCCGGGTGGAGCGGCACCGCCGGATGCGGGCGGGCAAGGGGTTTGCCACCGTGGAGTGTCCGGTGAACCTGGCCGGGGCCGTCCTGCCGGCCGGATGCGCCGCCCTGCTGGAGGATCTCTCCAACCTGACCGCCAACGAGTTTTTCGGCCCCCAGGGGCGGGAGGGGGCCTTCGGCCGGGTGCTCTCCGGCGTGGAGCGGGCGGCGGAGCAGGCCGCCCTGCTGGTGGTGGTCACCAACGAGCTGTTCTCCGACGGAATGGACTACGACCCCGAGACCCTGGCCTACCTGGACGTGCTGGCCCGGCTGAACCGGGCGGTGGCCCGGCGGGCCGACTGGGTGTACGAGGTGGTCTGCGGCATCCCCATCGCCTGGAAAGGAGCAAACCCGTGAAATCCCTCATCATTGCCTTTGCCATGTACTCCAAGTTCCCCATGCCCCGGGTGGACTGGGAGAAAAAGGCCCTCTCCTGGGCCCTGTGCTGGTTCCCACTGGTGGGGCTGGCCGTCGGGGCGGTGCTGTGGCTGTGGCTGGCCTTGGCCGGCTGGCTGGGGTTCGGCGCGGTCTTTACCGCCGCCCTGGCCCTGCTGCTCCCCATCGCCCTCAGCGGCGGCATCCATCTGGACGGCTTCTGCGACACCTGCGACGCCCTGTCCTCCCACCAGAGCCGGGAGCGGAAGCTGGAGATTCTGAAGGACTCCCACACCGGGGCCTTCGCCATCATCTGCTGTGGGCTGTACCTGCTGGTGTTCTTCGCCGCCTGGTGTGAGGCGGCGCCCGCGGGGGGGGCCGCCCTGGCGCTGGCCCTGGGGCCGGCCTTCTCCCGCAGCCTCTCCGGCCTCTTCGCCGTCACCCTCCCCAACGCCCGGGGCACCGGCCTGCTGGCCACCTTCACCGGCCCCATGGACGCGGTCAAGGCCCGGGGAGGTGCTGGCGGCGTGGGCCGTCCTCACCGGAGGGGCCATGGTGGCCGCGGATGTGCGGACGGGCCTGGCCGCCCTGGCGGGAGCGGGTCTGGCGTGCGTCTACTATGTGGTGACCGCCCGGCGGCAGTTCGGCGGCGTCACCGGCGATCTGGCGGGGTTCTTCCTCCAGCTGTGCGAGCTGGGGATGGTGCTCTGCGCCGCGGTGGGGCAGAGGCTGGAGGTGCTGTTATGATTTTGATTATCGGCGGCGCGGGCCAGGGCAAGCTGGACTACGTGCTGCAAAAGACCGGGTACGGCCCCGCCCAGGTGGCCCGCACCCCGGAGGAGGCCCGGACACGGCCCGTCTTTGCCGGGCTGGAGGACTGGCCGGAGCTGGACGAGGCGGCGCTGCTGGAGGCCAACCCGGACGTGATTTTGATCTGCGACGAGGTGGGCTGCGGCGTGGTGCCGGTGGAGCCGGCCCAGCGAGCGCACCGGGAGGCGGTGGGACGGCTTTGCTGCCGCTTGGCGGAGCGGGCAGAGCGGGTGGAGCGCATCTTCTGCGGCCTGCCCATGGTATTGAAAGGAGAAGGCCCATGGAACTGATTCTGATGCGCCACGGTACCACCCAGGGCAACCTGGAACGGCGCTTTATCGGCACGCTGGACGTGCCGCTTCTCCCCCAGGGGGAGGAGTTGGCCCGGCGGGTGGGCGCCACCCTGCCGGCGGTGGAGCACATCTACCGCAGCCCCCTCCAGCGCTGCCGCCGCACCGCCGAGCTGCTGTGGCCCGGCGTGGAGATGACGGTGGTGGATGAGCTGCGGGAGAGCGATTTCGGCCCCTTTGAGGGCAAGAACCACGAGGAGCTGAAGGACGACCCCTCTATCAGGCGTGGCTGGGCATGGGGACAGGCCCAACTTTGCCGCCATGCCGGTGGGGAGAGCGCCCAGCAGGTCACCGACCGGGTCCATCGGCCTGGAAAAGACGGCGGCCGACGCCGCCCGCCGGGGCTTTGGCCGGGTGGGAGTGGTGTCCCACGGCGGGGCCCTCATGGCCCTGCTGGCCGTACGGCCGGCCGGAGCGGGACTACTACGGCTGGATGTGTCCTAACTGCGGCGGCTTCCGGGCGGAGCTGAATCCGGACACCCTGGAGCTGACCATTCTGGAGGAGTACAGGGGAGAAGGGGCTATGAGCTGGGGGTATCCCACCTGCTGGCCCTGCTGACCGGCTTCTGCCTGGATCTCCTGCTGGGGATCCCCACTGGGCGCCCCACCCGGTGCGGGCCGTCGGTGCTGATCGCCGCCCTGGAGAAGCTTCTGCGGCGGCTCTTTCCCAAGTCCCCGGCGGCGAGCTGGCCGGCGGCGCGGCGCTGGTGGCGCTCACCATCGCCATTCCAACCGGCCTCACCGCCCTGCTGCTGTGGGGTGCGGCCTGCTCAGCCCCTGGCTGGCTTTCGCGGCGGAGGCGCTGCTGTGCTATCAGCTGCTGGCCGCCAAGTCCCTGCGGGATGAGGCGGCAAGGTGTATCAGGCCCTCAAGGCGGGAGACCTGCCCGGCGCGCGGCACGCCGTGTCCATGATTGTGGGGCGGGACACCGAGCGGCTGGACGAGGCCGGCGTGGCCAGGGCGGCGGTGGAGACCGTGGCGGAGAACGCCTCCGACGGGGTGATCGCCCCCCTCATCTTCCTGGCCCTGGGCGGCGCGCCCCTGGGTATGCTCTACAAGGCGGTCAACACCATGGACTCCATGGTGGGCTACAAGAAATGACCGCTATCTCTACTTCGGCCGGGCGGCGGCGCGGCTGGACGACGCGCTCAACTTTCTCCCCGCCCGCATCGCCGGGGTGCTCATGTGCCTGGGCGGCGCGGCGGCGGGTTACGACGGGAAGAACGCCTGGCGGATCTTCCGGCGGGACCGGAAGAGGCACAAGTCCCCCAACTCCGCCCACACCGAGGCGGCCTGCGCCGGAGCGCTCCAGCTCCAGCTGGCAGGGCCCAACTACTACTTCGGCCAACTGGTGGACAAACCCACCATCGGCGACGATCAGCGGCCGGTGGAGGCCCTGGACATCCTGCGGGCGGGCCGGATTCTCTACGCCACCGCCTTTTTTGCCCTGCTGCTCTTCTGCGGCGTGCCCCTGCTGATTCTGCTGTTCCCGTAACACCGGCCCGCCGCCCCACCCGTCCACCATCCTGACCAGAGAGAAGGGAATCACCATGCCCCCATATACCCACGGCGGCGACGTGCTCACGGCGCGGGCCCGCTTCGGCGGCGACGTGCTGGACTGCTCGGCCAACCTGAACCCCCTGGGGATGCCCCCGGCGGTGCAGGCGGCCGCCGCGGCCGCCGCCGCAGACTCGGCCCGCTACCCCGACCCCCTGTGCCGCGCCCTCCGGGCGGCCATCGCCGCCCACGACGGGGTGGCGCCGGAGCAGGTGCTCTGCGGCGGCGGGGCGGCGGAGCTGATCTTCCGGCTGGCCTACGCCCTGCGGCCCCGGCGGGCGCTGGTCACCGCCCCGGCCTTCTCCGAGTACGAGGAGGCGCTGACGGCGGCTGGGTGCGCCGTGACACGCCACCCCCTGCGCCGGGAGAACCGCTTTGACGTGGACGGCGGGCTCCTGGACGCCATCGCGCCGGGGGTGGAGCTGGTCTTCCTCTGCACCCCCAACAACCCCACCGGGCGGCTGGTGGACGGGGCGCTGCTGCGGGCGGCGGCGGAGCAATGCCGGGCCGTTGGGGCGGTGCTGGCGGTGGACGAGTGCTTTTTGCCCCTCTCCGACGGGGCGGGGCCGGGGCTGGCCCCCTGTCTGGCGGAGTACCCCAACCTGCTGCTCCTGCGGGCCTTCACCAAGAGCTACGCCATGGCGGGCCTGCGGCTGGGCTACGCCCTCTCCGCCAACGGCGGACTTCTGGAGCGGATGGCTGCCGCCGGCCCGCCCTGGAGCGTCTCCACCCCCGCCCAGGCGGCGGGGCTGGCCGCCCTGGAGCAGTGCTCCGACTGGCCGGAGAAGGCCCGGGCCCTGCTGGCGTCGGAGCGCCCCGCCCTGTCGGACGGCCTGGCCGCCCTGGGGCTGGAGGTGGTGCCCGGACAGGCCAACTACCTGCTGTTCCGGGCGGCGGGCGCGGCCGATTTGAAGGAGCGGATGCTCATGCGGGGCGTGCTCATCCGCTCCTGCGCCAACTACCACGGCCTGGGGAACGACTGGTACCGGGTGTGCGTGGGACAGGCGGAACAAAACCGGCGGCTGCTGGCCGCCTTAAAGGAAGTGTTGTGATGGCCAACGCGATTATGATCCAGGGAACCGCCTCCAACGCGGGCAAGTCCCTGCTGGCGGCGGGGCTGTGCCGCATCTTTGCCCAGGACGGCTATAAGGTGGCCCCCTTCAAATCCCAGAACATGGCCCTCAACTCCGCCATCACCCCCGACGGCTTCGAGATGGGCCGGGCTCAGGTGGTGCAGGCCGAGGCGGCGGGGGTGGCCCCCGACGTGCGGATGAACCCCATCCTGCTCAAGCCCACCAGCCACGTGGGCTCTCAGGTGATCGTCAACGGCGTGCCCCGGGGCACCATGCCGGCGGGAGGAGTACTTCCGCTACCGCAAGAGCCTCATCCCCGAGGTGATGGCGGCCTACGAGTCCCTGGCGGCGGAGTACGACATCATCGTCATCGAGGGGGCGGGCAGCCCGGCGGAGATCAACCTGCGGCAGGACGACATTGTGAACATGGGCATGGCCCGACGGGCCAACGCCCCGGTGCTCCTGTGCGGCGACATCGACCGGGGGGGCGTGTTCGCCTCCCTCTACGGCACGGTGAAGCTGCTGGAGCCGGACGAGCAGGCGAGGATCAAGGGCCTGATTATCAACAAATTCCGGGGGGATGTGGATATCCTCCGCCCCGGCCTGGGGGAGCTGGAGCGGCTTTCCGGCAAGCCGGTGCTGGGAGTTGTCCCCATGCTGGACGTGGATGTGGACGACGAGGACTCCCTCTCCCACCGCCTGAGCGGCGGGGGAAGGGTGGGCCTGGTGGACATTGCGGTGGTGCGCCTGCCCCGCCTGTCCAACTTCACCGACTTCAACCCCCTGGAGCGGATGGAGGAGGTCACCCTCCGCTACGTCCGCAATCCCCGGGAGCTGGGGCACCCCGATCTGGTGCTCCTCCCCGGCACCAAGAACACCATGGACGATCTGCGCTGGCTGCGGGAGAGCGGCATGGAGGCCGCCGTGCTCAAGCATGCCTCGGCCGGCGGAGCGGTGATCGGCATCTGCGGCGGCTATCAGATGCTGGGGAATACCGTCTCCGACCCCGACGGGGTGGAGGGGGGCGGCTCCCTCCGGGGCCTGGGCCTGCTCCCCGCCGACACGGTGTTCCAGGGGGAGAAGACCCGCACCCGGGTGACGGGGGCCTTTCGCGCCCCGGAGGGGCTCTTCCGCTCCCTGGCCGGCGTGGCCTTCGAGGGCTACGAGATCCACATGGGCCGCACCGAGAGCGGGGCGGCCCCCCTGGCGGAGTTCACCACCCAGACCGGGGAGCGGCGCTCCGACGGCCTCAGCGCGGGCAACGTGTGGGGCTGCTACGTCCACGGCATCTTCGACAAGGCGGAGGCGGCCGCCGCCCTGGTGAACGCCCTGCTGGAGGCCAAGGGGCTGGAGCCGGGCGCGGCCAGCGTGGACTGGCAGGCGTACGCCCAGCAGCAGTACGACAAGCTGGCGGCCGGCCTGCGGGCCAGCCTGGACATGAAACGCATTTACCGGATTCTCAACGGGGAGGAATAGAGCCATGAAACACATTGAATTGCAGCGGGTGGCCCCCGCGGACATTGAGGCCCGGAGCATGGAGCTCATCGGCCAGGAGCTGGGGGAGCGGGTGTTCCCGGCGGAGCAGTTGCCCGTGGTCAAGCGGGTGATCCACACCACTGCGGACTTTGAGTACGCCGACAGTCTGGTCTTTTCCGCCGGGGCGGTGGAGGCGGGCGTCGCGGCCATACGGCAGGGCTGTACCATCGTCACCGACACCCAGATGGCCTTCTCCGGGGTGAACAAGCGGGTGCTGGAGAAATTCGGCGGCCGGGCGGTGTGCTTCATGTCCGACCCGGACGTGGCCGCCGAGGCCAAGGCGCGGGGGGAGACCCGGGCCACCGTGTCCATGGAGCGGGCCGCCCGGCTGGAGGGGCCGCTGGTGCTGGCCATCGGCAACGCCCCCACCGCCCTGGTGCGGGCCTGCGAGCTGATTGACGCGGGGGAGCTGAAGCCCGCCCTGGTCATCGGTGTGCCGGTGGGCTTCGTCAACGTGGTGGAGAGCAAGGAGCTGCTGCTCACCCTGGACGTACCCTATATCGTGGCCCGGGGGCGGAAGGGCGGCAGCAACGTGGCCGCCGCCATCTGCAACGCCATGCTCTATCAGGCCAGCAACAACGCGCGGGAATAACGGGAGGGACGCACGATGACAGAGAGAGCGGTTCTGGCGGTGTCCTTCGGCACCAGCCACCGGGACACCCTGGAGAAAAACATCGCGGCCATTGAGGCCGAGCTGGCCGCGGCCTTTCCGGAGCGGACGGTGCGCCGGGCCTTTACCAGCGGCATGATCCTCCGCAAGCTGGCGGGGGAGGGTACCCACATCGACAACGTACCCCAGGCGCTGGAGCGCCTGCTGGCCGAGGGCTGTACCGACGTGGTGGTGCAGCCCACCCACGTGATGAACGGGGAGGAGTACCACAAGCTGCTGGCCCAGGCGGAGCCGTACCGCGCCCGCTTTGCCCGCATGTCCTTCGGCCGCCCCCTGCTGACGGCGGCGGAGGACTACGCGGCCCTGGGCCGCGCCCTGATGGAGGCGCTGCCCGCCCAGCGGGCGGACACCGCCGTGCTCTATATGGGCCACGGCTCGGAGCACCAGGCCAATTCGGCCTATGCCCTGATGGAGTACGCCTTCCACGATCTGGGGCGGAAGGACGTGGTGATCGGCACGGTGGAGGGCTACCCCGGCTTTGGGGAGGCCCTGCGCCGTCTGAAGGAGCGGCCCCAGGTGCGGAGGGTGGAGCTGCGTCCCCTGATGACCGTGGCGGGGGATCACGCCAAGAACGATCTGGCGGGGGACGAGGAGGACTCCTGGCGGCGGCGTCTGGAGGCCGAGGGCTACGAGACGGTCTGCGTGCTCACCGGCCTGGGGGAGCACCCGGCGGTGCGGGCGCTGTTTGTGGAGCACGCCCGGCAGGCGGAGCAGCTCCAGGCGGAAGCCTGTTGATATAGATCCGGGGGCCGGAAACGGGAAGACGGGTGCAAATCCCGCGCAGTCCCGCTGCCGTAAGAGAACAGCCGGTGCGCACGGGCCACTGGGGCGACCCGGGAAGGCGCGCAGCGGCGGAGACGCTCAAGCCGGAAAACCGTGCCGGCTCCGAATTCACAGCCACCTACGAGCGATAGGAAAGGATGAAACACATGATGAATCAACGAAACACACGGCTTCTGCGCACGGCGGCGGTGCTCGTCGGCCTGCTGGGCGTGCTCACCATGAGCGCCTCGGCCATGCACATTGCCGAGGGCTACCTGCCGGTGGGCTGGGCCGCCGGCTGGGGCGTGGTATGCGTCCCCTTTGTGGTGGCGGGCTTCCTCTCCATCCAGAAGAAGGTCGCCCAGGCCCCCAAGGCCAAAATCCTGTTGGCGATGTGCGGAGCGTTCGCCTTTGTGCTCTCCGCGCTGAAAATCCCCTCCATAACCGGCTCCTGCTCCCACCCCACCGGCGTGGGGCTGGGCGCCATCCTGTTCGGGCCCATGACCATGGCGGTGCTGGGGCTGATCGTTTTGCTGTTCCAGGCCCTGTTGCTGGCCCATGGCGGCCTGACCACCCTGGGGGCCAACACCTTTTCCATGGCCATCGCCGGCCCCATCGTGTCCTGGGCGGTCTACAAGCTGCTGCGCAAGGCAAACGCCCCGGCGGCGGTGGCGGTCTTCGCCGCGGCCGCGCTGGGCGACCTGTTCACCTATGTGGTGACCTCGGTGCAGTTGGGCGTGGTCAACGGCGGCATTGGGAAATTCCTGATGGTGTTTGCCGTCACGCAGATCCCCCTGGCCATCGCCGAGGGCCTGCTGACCGTGGTGGTGTTCAACGTGCTGGAGAAGTACAGCCGGGAAGAGCTCCACGCCCTGTGCGTGCTGTAAGGAGGGAACCGGAATGAAAGTATGGCAGAAAAATCTGATCCTGATCGTGCTGGTGGTGCTGCTGGCGGCGCTGCCGCTGTGGCTGCTGCCCAACGCCGAGTTCGGCGGCGCGGACGGCCAGGCGGAGGAGGTGATCCTGGAGCTTCAGCCCGACTATGAGCCCTGGTTTGAGCCGATTCTGGAGCCGGCCAGCGGCGAGGTGGAGTCCCTCCTCTTCGCCCTCCAGGCCGCCATCGGCGCGGGCGTGGTGGGCTTCGTCCTGGGCCGCATCACCAAAAAGCCGGAAAAGAGGGATCAGGGCTGATGGGAACCGACCGCTACGCCTATCAATCGCGGCTGCGGCGAATCTCCCCCATGCCGAAGCTGCTTCTGACCGGCTCGGCGCTGGTGCTCTGCCTGCTCTGCGACAGCGTAACGGTCGGCCTGGTTACCCTGCTGGGGATGTGGGGGCTGGTTACCGCCCTGGGCGGACTCAGCCCCCGCGTCTTCCTGCGCTTTCTGTGCATCCCGATGGCCTTCCTGGCCGTCGGATGCGTGACGATCCTGATCAACAGCTACCCCCAGGGCGCGCCGGTGCTGCTGGCCGTGCCGGTGGGGGAGCGGCTGTGGGGCTTTGACGGGGCGGCGCTGCTCCGGGCCGGGCGGCTGTTCTGCAAGGCACTGGGGGCGGTGGGAGCCATGTACTTCCTGGCGCTGAACACCCCGATGACCGATGTGACCATGGCGCTGGAGCGGCTGCACGTGCCCCACCTGATGGTGGAGCTGATGGAACTGATCTACCGCTTTATCTTTGTCCTGACCGAGACCGCCTCCCGCATCCGCCTGGCCCAGGAGTCCCGGCTGGGCTATCAGGGGCTGCGCCGCTCCCTGTCCTCCCTGGGCACCCTGGCCTCCATGGTGTTTCTCCGGGCGTGGCGGAAGGCGGATCGGGTGTATACCGCCCTGGAGTCCCGCGGCTACAGCGGAAGCCTGGTCACCCTGTCCGGCGACTATGCGCGGGGGGCGTGGCTCTACCCGCTGACGGCGGCGGTGGCGGCGGTTCAGCTGGCGGCATGGTATTTCGAGAGGAGGGTGATGGGATGATGGAGGCCGCGATTGAGGCCAGAGAGCTGCGCTATATTTATGAGGACGGCACGGCGGCGCTGAAGGGCATTAACCTCCGGGCCGAACGGGGAAAGATCACGGGCATTCTGGGGGCCAACGGGGCGGGCAAGTCCACCCTGTTTCTGAACCTGAACGGCGTGCTCCAGCCGTCCGACGGGGAGATTCTGCTGGACGGCGTGCCGGTGAAGCGGGATCGGAAGGGGCTGACCGAGCTGCGCCGCCGGGTGGGCATTGTCTTCCAGGATCCGGACGACCAGCTCTTCTCCGCCGACGTGTACCGGGATATCTCCTTCGGTGCGGTCAACCTGGGCCTGCCCGAGGCGGAGGTGCGCCGCCGGGTGGAGGCAGCCATGGAGCGCACGGGGGTGTCCCACCTGCGGGACAAGCCCACCCACGCGCTCTCCTTCGGTCAGAAGAAGCGGGTGGCCATCGCCGGCGTGCTGGTCATGGAGCCGGAGGCGCTGATTCTGGATGAGCCCACCGCCGGACTGGATCCCCAGGGGGTGAGCGATCTGTTGGAGCTGCTGACCAGCCTGCGGGACAGCCAGGGCATGACCATTCTCATGGCCACCCACGACATGGACGTGGTGCCCCTGTGCTGCGACTACGCCTACCTGCTGGGCGGGGGAAGCGTGCTGGCCCAGGGAACGCCGGAGGAGCTGTTCACCAAGGCGGAGCTGCTGCGGGCCAACCACCTGCGCCTGCCCCGCATCGCCCATCTGATGGCGATTCTCCGCGACCGGGACGGCCTGGACGTGACCCCGGTGGGCACCATTGGGGCGGCCCGGCGGGAACTGCTGCGATTGTTGAAACAGGAGGAGTTATTGTGAAACGAGGCATTCTGTACGGCGTCGGGGTGGGCCCCGGCGATCCGGAACTGATTACCCGCAAGGCCCAGCGGATCATCGCCCAGGCGGCGGTGCTGGCGGTGCCTGACAAGGGCAGCGGGGAGAAGACCGCGCTGACCATCGCCGGAGAGCTGGCCGAGGGGAAGGAGATTCTCCTCTGCGACGCCCCCATGGTGCGGGACGAGGCCGCCCTGGACGCGGCCTATGAGGCCAACGCCGACCGGGTGTGCGCCCTGCTGGACGGGGGGAAGGACGTGGCCTTCCTCACCTTGGGCGATCCCACCGTCTACTCCACCTACCTCTACCTCCACCGCAAGGTGGTGGCCCGGGGGTATGAAGCGGAGATCATCCCCGGCGTGCCCTCCTTCTGCGCGGTGGCGGCCCGGCTGGGCGCCGCCCTGTGCGAGAAATCGGAGCGGCTGCTCATTGTCCCCGCCTCCCACAAGGACGTGGACGACTGCCTGGACGTGGACGCCAACCTGGTGTTCATGAAGGCGGGCCGGGAGATCGGCGCGCTGAAGGAGAAGCTGGCGGAGAAGGGCCTGCTGGAGCGGGCGTCCATGGTGGCCAACTGCGGCATGGAGGGGGAGGCGGTCTACCCCCGCTTCGCCGAGCTGACCGATGGCAGCGGCTACTTCTCCGTGGTGCTGGTGAAGAAGGGGGAAGAGGCTTGAACATCCGTATGACCGGCCTGGACTGGCGGAAGGCCCCCATCGGTCTGCGGGAAGCCCTCTCCTTCACCCGGAGCCGGGTGGTGGAGCTGGACCGGCTGCTCCGGGCGGCGGAGGGGGTGGAGGGCTGCGTGCTCCTGTCCACCTGCAACCGCACGGAGCTCTACCTCTCCTGCGCCTCCGGGGCGGAGCCGGAGCCGGGGGCGCTGCTGTGCGCGGCGGCGGGGCTGCCCTATGCCCCCTTCGCCGGGGCCTTCGTCACCCGCACGGGGGAGGAGGCCGCCCGGCACCTGATGGAGGTGGCCGGCGGCCTGCGCTCCCAGATCTGGGGGGAGGATCAGATCCTCACCCAGGTGAAGGGGGCGGCGGCGGCCGCCCGGGAGGCCGGCACGGCGGACGGGGTGCTGGAGATCCTGTTCCGCAACGCCGCCGCCGCAGGCAAGGAGATCAAGACCAAGGTGCCCCTCACCGGAGTGCCCCGCTCCGCGGCCCAGAGCGCGGTGGAGCGGCTGGCGCGGGACGCAGGGGGCCTGGAGGGCAAGCGGGCCCTGGTCATCGGCAACGGGGAGATGGGCCGCCTGTCCGCCGCTCTGCTCCACCGGCTGGGGTGCGCCGTCACCGTCACCCTGCGCACCTACCGCCACGGGGAGACCGTGGTGCCCGCCGGGTGCGCCGTGGCCCCCTATGAGGAGCGCTACGCCGCCATGAAGGGGGTGGACCTGCTCCTCTCCGCCACCACCAGCCCCCACTACACTATCTCCGCCCGGGAGCTGGCGGCGGTGGAGGACCACCCCCGCCTGCTGGCCGACCTGGCTATCCCCCGGGACATCGAGCCCGCCGTGGGGGAGCTGCCCGGCGTGACCCTCTACAACGTGGACTCCCTAGGGGTGGACACACGGCGGGAGGTGCCCGCCGCCGCCGCGGAGATCGTGGAGCGGCACCTGGAGCAGATGGCCCAGTGGGAGAACTACCGTTCCTGCCTGCCCGGCCTGGAGCGGGTGAAGCAGGCGGTGGCCGCCCGGGTACTGTCCACCGATCTGGACGGCCCGGAGGCCAGGGGCCTGGTGGAGCTGGCCGTGGGGCGGGCGGTGGACCTCCTCTCCGGCGCGCTCAAGGAGAACCTGACGCCGGAGGAGCTGGAGCGCTGCGCCCGCAAGATCGAGGTACATACCGCCGCCAAACCCAGGTGGCCCCTGCCGGAGCAGCGGCCCCTCCGCTTCCCGCTGTTCGTCAATCTGGCCGGGGAGAAGGCGGTGGTCGTGGGCGGCGGGGCTGTCGCCTGCCGCCGGGCGGAGGTGCTCTCCCGCTTTGGCGCGGAGGTGACGGTAATCGCCCCCCGTTGTAAGAACCCGCCCCAGGGCATACAGTGGGAGGGGCGGCCCTATGCCCCCGGCGATCTGGCCGGGGCGGCCCTGGCAGTGGCCGCCACCGACGACCGGGCCGTCAACCGGGCGGTGGGGGAGGAGGCCAAGGCCCAGGGTATCCCGGTCAGCGTGGCCGACTGCCCGGAGGAGTGTACCTTCTTTTTTCTTCCCCGCCGTCTGTACCGGCGAGAATCTGGTGGCCGGGGTCATCGGCCGGGGCGACGACCACGCCCGCACCGCCCGGGCGGCCCGGGCTATCCGCAGCGCATTGGAGGGATTGGAATGAAGACCATACGTGTGGGCAGCCGGGAGAGCCGGCTGGCGGTGGTGCAGTCTGAGCTGGTGATGGACGCCATCCGCGCCGCCCACCCGGAGGTGGGGCTGGAGCTGGTGACCATGAAGACCACCGGCGACAAGATACTGGACCGCACTCTGGACAAGGTGGGAGGCAAGGGCCTCTTTGTCAAGGAGCTGGACGCCGCCCTGCTGGACGGCCGGGTGGATCTGACCGTCCACAGCTGCAAGGATCTCCCCATGGAGGAGGATCCCCCGCATCCCCCTGGCGGGCTTCTCACGCCGGGAGGACCCCCGGGACGTGCTGGTGCTGCCCCAGGGGGCGGAGGAGCTGGACCCCTCCAGGCCCATCGGCTGCGCCTCCGCCCGGCGGGCGGTGCAGCTGCGGGCGCTGTTTCCCCGGCGTGGCGGTGGCCCCGGTGCGGGGCAACGTGCTCACCCGCCTGCGCAAACTGGACGAGGGACAGTTCTCCGCCCTGGTGCTGGCCGCCGCCGGCCTCAAGCGGCTGGGGCTGGAGGAGCGCATCACCCGGTACTTCACGGTGGAAGAGCTGCTCCCCGCGGCGGGTCAGGGCATTTTGGCCCTCCAGACCCGGGCGGGGGAGGAGCTGTCCTGCCTGGACGGCGTACTGGACGCCGACGGAACCGACTGCGCCCGGACCGAGCGTGCCTTTGTCCGCGCCCTGGACGGGGGCTGCTCCGCTCCCACCGCGGCCCACGCCCGGCTGGAGGGCGATACCGTGACCATAGACGGACTGTATGTAACCGACGCGGGCGAAGTGCGGCGGGGGCGGCTCAGCGGCCCCCGCGCCCAGGGGGAGGCCCTGGGTGAGGCGCTGGCCCGCAGGCTGAAGGAGGGCGGAACATGCCTGGAAAAGTGACACTGGTGGGCGCCGGCCCCGGCGACCCCGGCCTGCTGACCCGCAAGGGGCTGGAGGCCCTGGAGAGGGCCGATGTGGTGGTGTACGACCGCCTGGTCAGCCCCGCCATTCTGGCCCTTATGCCCGAGGGGGCGGTGAAGATCAACGTGGGCAAAGAGGCGTCCCGCCACCCCGTGCCCCAGGAGCAGATCAACCAGATCCTGCTGGAGCAGGCCCAGCAGGGCCACAACGTGGTGCGCCTCAAGGGGGGCGACCCCTTCCTGTTCGGTCGGGGAGGGGAGGAGCTGGAGCTGCTGGCGGAGCACCGCATCCCCTTCGAGGAGGTACCCGGCATCACCTCCGCCATCGCGGCCCCGGCCTACGGCGGCATCCCGGTGACCCACCGGGACTGCTGCTCCTCCCTGCACATCGTCACCGGCCACCAGCGGGCGGGGAAGGAGCTGGCCATCGACTTCGAGGCCCTGGTGCGCACCGGGGGCACCCTGGTCTTCCTCATGGGCGTGTCCGCCCTGCCCACCATCTGCGCCGGGCTGCTGGACGCGGGGATGGCTCCCGGACACCCCCGCCGCCGTGGTGGAGCGGGGCACCACCCCCGCCCAGCGGCGGGTGAGCGCCACCCTGGCGGAGCTACCCCGGGCGGCGGAAGCGGCCGCCGTCCAGAGCCCCGCCGTCATTGTGGTGGGGGGCGTGTGCGCCCTGGCCGACCAGTTCGACTGGTTCGACCACCTCCCCCTCAAGGGGAAGCGCGTGGTGGTCACCCGGCCCCGGGAGCGGGCCGGCACCCTGTCGGCCCGCCTGCGGGCGCTGGGGGCCGACGTGTGGGAGTACCCCTGCATCGCCACCGTGCCCATCACCCCCTGCCCCGCTGCGGACGGGGCGCTGGAGCGGCTGTCCGGCTATGAGTGGCTGGCCCTCACCAGCCCCGCCGGAGTGGACGCGGTGTGGGCCTGCCTGGAGGGGAAGGGCCTGGACGCCCGCGCCCTGGGCGGCCTGAAGCTGGCCGCCATCGGCCCCGGCACCGCCAAGGCCCTGGCCGGCCACGGCCTGCGGGCCGACTATATACCCGAGGTCTACGACGCGGCCCACCTGGGGGCTGGCCTGCCCGCCCGGGGCCGGGCGCTCATTCTCCGGGCGGAGATGGGCTCCCCCGCCTTGACAGAGGCCCTGAAGGGGCGTAACATTGGGTATGACGACGTGGCCTGCTACCGCACCGTGTACGAGAACCCCCGCTCCGACGAGCTGCGGGCGGCGGTGGAGTCCGGCGCGGCGGGGATCGTCACCTTCACCAGCGCCTCCACGGTCAAGGGGTTTGTCGCCTCCGTGGGGGAGGACGCGGACTTCTCCCGCATGGTGGGGGCCTGTATCGGGGCGCAGACCGCTGCCGAGGCCCGGAAGCACGGCATCCCCGCGGCGGTGGCCCGGGAGGCCACCATGGACGCCCTGGTGGAATTGATTACCGCCCTGCGGGATTGAGAAAGGAAGCACATATATGGAACTCATTCAACGCCCCCGCCGCCTGCGGGGAAGCGACGCGGTGCGCCGCCTGTGCCGGGAGACCCGCCTGTCCCCCGACAGCCTGATCTACCCCATCTTCGTGGACGAGACCCTCCGCGGTAAGCGGCCCATCGAGGCCCTGCCCGGCCAGTTCCACTACGGCCTGGACGCGGTGTGCGAGGCGGTGTCCGACTGCCTGGCCGCCGGGGTGACCCACTGCATCCTCTTCGGCCTGCCCCGTGAGAAGGACGCCGTGGGCTCCTCCGCCTGGGCAAAGCACGGCGTGGTGCAGGAGGCCATCCGGGCCATCAAGGCCAAATACCCGGATTTCTATGTGATCACCGACGTGTGCATGTGCGAGTATACCGACCACGGCCACTGCGGCATCCTCTGCGGCCGCGAGGTGGACAACGACAAGACCTTGGAGGTGCTGGCCAAGACCGCCCTCTCCCATGTGGAGGCGGGGGCGGACATGGTGGCCCCCTCCGACATGATGGACGGCCGGGTAGCCGCCATTCGGGCCGTCCTAGGACGAGCACGGCTATGAGACCACCCCCATCATGGCCTACTCCGCCAAGTACGCCTCCGCGTTCTACGGCCCCTTCCGGGCGGCGGCCGGCTCCGCCCCCTCCTTCGGCGACCGGAAGGGGTACCAGATGGATCCCCATAACCGCAAGGAGGCCCTCAAGGAGTGCGCCCTGGACGAGGCGGAAGGGGCGGATATCCTCATGGTCAAGCCCGCCCTGAGCTATCTGGACGTGATCCGTGAGTGCTCCGACGCCTTTGATCTGCCCATGTGCGCCTACTCCGTCTCCGGCGAGTACGCCATGATCAAGGCAGCCGGGGCGGCGGGGCTGGTGGACGAGTACCGCATCATGTGCGAGAGCGCCCTGTCCGTGTTCCGGGCCGGGGCCAATATGCTCATCACCTACTACGCCAAGGAGCTGGCCCAGGCCATACAGAAGGGGGACATCGGCTGATGGATATCTCGGAACAGCTCTTTGAGCGGGCCAAGCGGGTGCTCCCCGGCGGGGTCAACTCCCCAGTGCGGGCCTACCGGGCCGTGGGCATGGCCCCCCGCTTCATCACGCGGGCCGACGGGGCCTATATCTACGACGAGGACGGGAAGCGGTACATCGACTACGTCTGCTCCTGGGGCCCCATGATCCTGGGTCACAACCACCCGGTGATCCGGGAGGCGGTGGAGCGGGCGGTAAAGGACGGCCTGTCCTTCGGCGCCCCCACCCGCCGGGAGGTGGACATCGCCGAGCGGATGATCAGCATGGTGCCCAACATTGAGATGGTGCGCATGGTGAATTCCGGCACCGAGGCGGTCATGTCCGCCCTCCGGCTGGCCCGGGGGGCCACCGGCCGGGACAAGCTCATCAAGTTCGAGGGCTGCTACCACGGCCACTCCGACTGTATGCTGGTCAACGCCGGCTCCTCCGCCCTGGCGGGGGGCCACCCCAGCAGCGCCGGCGTGCCGGTGGGGGCGGCCAGGGACACCCTCACCGCCCAGTTCAACGATTTGGCCAGCGTGGAGGCCCTGCTGGAGCAGAACCCCGGCCAGGTGGCGGCGGTGATCGTGGAGCCGGTGGCCGCCAACATGGGCGTGGTGGGCCCCGCCCCCGGCTTCCTGGAGGGCCTGCGGGCCCTGTGCGACAAGCACGGCGCCCTGCTGATCTTCGACGAGGTGATCACCGGCTTCCGCCTGGCCCCCGGCGGCGCCCAGGAGTATTTCGGCGTGCGGGCCGATCTGGTCACCTTCGGCAAGATCATCGGCGGCGGCATGCCGGTGGGCGCCTACTGTGGCAGCCGCGCGCTGCTGGAGCAGGTGGCCCCCTGCGGCCCGGTGTACCAGGCGGGCACCCTCAGCGGCAATCCGGTGGCCATGGCTGCCGGCCTGGCCCAGCTCACCTACCTGCGGGAGCATCCCGAAGTGTACGAGCACATCAACGCCAGGGGCGCGGCTCTGGCGGAGGGGCTGCGGGAGACTGGTGAAGCGCACCGGCGCGCCGGTGGTCATCAACCAGCTCGGCTCCCTGCTGGCTCCCCCTTCTTCACCCCCACGGCGGTGACCACCTTCACCGACGCCAAGGGCAGCGACGTGGCCAAGTACGCCCGCTACTTCCAGGGGATGCTGGAGCGGGGCGTGGCCCTGGCCCCCGCCCAGTTCGAGGCCATGTTTGTCTCCGAGGCCCACACCCAGGCGGAGCTGGACGCCACCCTGGCCGCGGCGGAGGCCGTGTTCCAGGCGCTCTGAGCCAAAACCAAAGCGGCCCCCGGAACCCTTTGGGTTCCGGGGGCCGTTCTGCGTTCAGCCTTCGATTTTGTCCACCCGCCGCTGGTGGCGGCCGCCCTCAAAGGGCGGTGTTGAGGAAGGCGTCCACGATGCGGTCGGCCATATTGTTCCCGATGAGTCCGCCGCCCATGGCCAGCATGTTGGCGTCGTTGTGCCGCCGGGTCATCTCGGCGGAGAGGGGTTCGCTGCACAGGGCGCAGCGGATGCCCTTCACCTTGTTGGCGGCGATGGAGATGCCGATGCCCGTGGTGCAGATAACGATACCCCGGTCGCACGCGCCGGAGGCCACCGCCTCCGCAGCCGCCCGGCCGAAGTCGGGGTAGTCGCAGCTCTCTGCGGTGTAGCAGCCGAAGTCCTGATACTCCAGGCCGCGGGCGTCCAGGTACTCCATGACGTGGCGCTTGAGGGCGAGCCCTCCGTGGTCGGAACCCAATGCGATCATATATATTTCCTCCTTATCCGAGTGTGTGAAATACGGGCTGGTGCTTTTCATAGGTGCAGACGCGGCGGAAGCCGCACTCCCGCAGCAGCGCGCAGGCCGCCCGGACCCCCTTGCCCACGTCCGCCGGGGTGTGGGCGTCGGAGCCAACGGTGACGAGCTCGCCGCCGCAGTCCCGGTAGAGGGCCAGGATGGGCCGCCACTCCTCCAGGGTGCGCCCCCGGCAGGTGTTGACCTCCATGCCCCTGCCCTTCTCCACAGCCGTGCGCAGGATGGCCCGGATGGCGTCCTGGTAGCGGTTCAGGGTGACGGGGGCCTGCATATAGCGCAGGGGGTAGATGAGGTGGGCCAGCACGTCGTAAAAATCTGTGGCGGCCAGCAGAGCCAGGGAGGCAAAGTAGTCGTCCAGGGCATCATAGCAGGCCTGGACGGTGGAGAAATCCAGGAAGAACAGGTCGGTGCCGCCCCTTTCCGGCGAGAGGTTGTGGACCGAGCCCAGGATGAAGTCGGCCTCCGGGCGGGCACAGATGGCCGCAGCGGCGGCCGGATTCAGATGGGGCATGCCCAGCTCCAGGCCCAGCTTGAGGGTGAGACGCTCCCCGGCGGCGGGGAGGGCCTGCTGATGCTGGGCCACGGCGGGGGCCCAGTCGTAGCCCTCCGCCGGAACCCCATTTTCGTCGAGGAAGTCGAAGTGGTCGGTGACGCACAGTTCATCCAGGCCCGCGTCTGCCGCCGCCTCTGCCAGCTCGGACAGGGGGGCGTGGGCATCAAAGGAGAGCCGGCTGTGGGTGTGATAGTCGGACAGATACATACAAATTACCTCACAAGTGCCGCTGGGCGGGGGATTAGAAGGGCCAGGAGGGGAGCCACCGCAGCAGGCAGGTCCCATACCAGGAGGGGATCTGGATGCCCACCAGCACGGGATAGAACAGGGCGTAGAGGGCCGCGGCCCCCGCCGTGATGGCGTACATGGCGGGCTTCCAGGCGATGAGCTCCTCCTGTTCGGACAGGCTGTAAAACACATAGCACAGGGCCAGAACCAGGAACAGTACCGAGGGGAAGTAGTGATAGGCGAAGGTGATGCGGCCGATGAAGAACCAGGGCACCAGCTGAGCCAGGTAGCCGATGACGATGAACAGGGCCTTGGCACACCGCCGCCGCACCGCCTGCGCGGCGCAGGCGAGGACGGCCAGCAGGCCGCCCCAACACACCACCGGGTTGACAAAGGCGGCGAAGCGGGTGGTGTACCCCGGCACCGAGTTGTCCATATAGTAGAGGATGGGCCGGATGTCGAAGAGCCACTGATACCAGCGGGAGGAGTAGGGGTGGGTATCGGTGACGCCGCTGTGGTAGGAGAGCATATACCTCTGGTTTTCCCACATGGCGCCGACGAGGCCGGTGAGGCTGCTGTCTCCCTCCGCCCAGGCGTAGGGGAGATAGGACAGGGTGTAGATGGCCGCCGGGATCAGCGGCGAACACCAGCACCGAGAATGCTAAAATTTTGAACGTCCAGGCGAGCCGCTCGTGTTTCTCCTCCTCCGGCCAGTCCCGCAGCTTTTGGTACAGGCCGATGAAGTAGAGTACCACCAGCCCGGTGCAGCCGTAGATCACCGTCCACTTGGAGGCCGCGCCGATGCCCCAGAACAGCCCCGACAGGAACAGGGGCAGGGCGCATTTGCGGAAGGGGGCGCCCGCCGGGAGGGTGAGGTAGCGGTACATGAAATAATACATCAGAAGGATGAAGAAGAAGGCGTAGGTATCGATGGTGGCCAGCCGGGTCTGGGTCAGGTGCATGAAGTCGGCGGCCAGCAGCACGGTGCCGCAGGTGGCGATGGAGGTGCGGCCGAACAGGTTCTTGAGGAACACATACAGCAGGGGGAGCATCCCCACGCCGAACAGGGTGCCCATGAACCGCCAGCCGAAGGGGGTCATGCCGAACAGGCGGATACCGACGCCCATGATCAGCTTGCCCAGGGGCGGGTGGGAGATCTCATAGGGTTCAATGCCCCGGATGTGCTCCCAGGCGGTGCGGGGGTGGTAGATCTCGTCAAAGTAGGCCGAGTCGTAATAGGTGGTCTTTTCGGGCACCGTCTCCTGCTCGTCGAAGAGGGGGCTGGCCGAGGCGGACAGATTCACCCGGTTCCCCTCCAGGTCGAACAGGGCCACCTCTCCCAGCTCCAGCAGGCCCTTATTGGCCTGGCCGGTGATGCGCAGGTATCGGATATACTGGGGGTTTTCGAAGGTGAGTTCATTCCACTTGAAGAGCTGATTGTAGTTCTGGGTCATGGCGTAGCTCTCGCCGTAGCCCTCCGGGTCGGCCCAGTAGTAGACGGTCTCCTCACTGCCCGTTTCATCGGTCTCCGTCCGGCTCCAGAGGGTGAGCCACTGGGTGCCGTCGGCGGAGATCTCCACCTGGTATTTGCCGGTGCCCAGGTTGGGGTAGTACCACAGCCTGGACACCTGGACGCTCTCCGGCAGGGAGAAGGTGGCCGATTCCCCGTCCCCGAAGTCCCAGGCGCTCTGGGGCGCCTGGAGGGAGCCCAAGTGGGCGAAGGCGGTGACGGCGTAAATACAGGTGATGAGCAGGATGGGAATGGCATCCCGGCGCGCCAGGGGATGGCACCGCCCGGCAAAGGTGAAGCGGCGCTTCGGCTGCGGCGCGGGGGCGAGCTGCTGGGCCAGGGGAGAGCGCTGGGTGCGCCAGTACCAGCAGAAGAAGCCCAGCAGCGCCAGCAGGGTGAGGACGGGAAAGAGTATGACAATATAACGAATGGGGCCCACGGGGGCGGTCACCTCCTGTGTAAGACTAGAGGACGGGCATTAGCCCGTCCTCTAGTTTATTTCTTTTTCTTCTTTTTGTCAAAGAAAGATTTTACGCCCTCCATGGGACCGGGTGAAAGCTCGCCCATGGCTTCGCCATAGGCACGCAGCGCCTCCTTCTGTTCGTGGGTCAGGCCGGTGGGCACCTGTACGTTCACGGTGACGTACTGGTCGCCCCGGCCCCGGCCGTTGACGCTGGGAATGCCCTTGCCCCGCAGGCGGAAGGTGGTGCCGGGCTGGGTGCCCGCCGGCAGGCTCCACTTCACCTTGCCGTCGATGGTGGGAATCTCCAGCTCCGCGCCCAGTGTGGCCTGGAGAAAGGTGACGGGGTGCTCCAGATAGACCGACGTGCCGTCCCGCTTGAAGAATTCGTGGGGGCGGACGGTGACGCTGATGAGCAGATCGCCCGCCGGGCCGCCGTTTTTGCCCGCGCCGCCCTGCCCCCGGAGGGAGACCGCCTGGCCGTTGTCGATGCCGGCGGGGATGGAGACGGTGAGCTTGCGCTGGCGGCGGACGCTGCCCGCGCCGCCGCAGCTCTTGCAGGGCTGATGGATGATCTTGCCCTTGCCGCCGCACTTGGGGCAGGTGGTGGTGGTGGCGAAGGTGAAGGCCCCGCCGCCCCGCTGGATACGGATCTGGCCGCTGCCGTGGCAGTCGGGGCAGACCTCCGCTGTGGTGCCCGGCGCGCAGCCGGTACCGTGGCAGTCGTCGCAGGGTTCGGTTCGGTTGAGGGTGATCTCCTTCTCACAGCCGAAGGCCGCCTCCTCAAAGCTGATGGTAACCGACGCCCGCAGGGTGTCGCCCTTCATGGGGCCGCTGCGCGCACGGCTGGAGCCGCCGCCGAAGCCGCCCCCGAAGAAGGAGCCGAAGATATCGCCCAGGTCGATGTCGCCCATGTCAAACCCGCCGAAGCCGCCAAAGCCGCCCCCGGGTCCGCCCGCGCCGAAATTGGGATCCACACCCGCATGGCCGAACTGGTCGTAGCGGGCGCGCTTATCCTTGTCGGACAATACCTCGTAGGCCTCATTGGCCTCCTTGAATTTGGCCTCGGCGGTCTTGTCGCCGGGGTTCAGATCCGGGTGGTACTGCTTGGCCTTTTTCCGGTAGGCCTTCTTGATCTCCTCGTCCGTGGCACCCTTGGACACGCCGAGGACTTCATAATAATCTCGTTTCTGTTCTGGCATAGGGTTCTATCACCTCTTAACGGGAGAAACGGGCGGGTCTGGGGGCCGCCCCCTACTGCGTAGGAGCCAACTCCAGACCGGCCCGTGCTCACCGGACGAATTTACTTCTGGTTGTCGTCGTCTACCACTTCATAATCAGCGTCCACCACGTTGGGATCGGAGCTGGCGGAACCGGCCTGGGCGCCGCCCATGTCGGGGCCAGGCTGCTGACCACCCTGGGGATTGGCCTGCTGATACATCTTCTCCGCGATGGGATAGAAGGCCTTGCTGGCCTCCTCGGTGGCGGCCTTGATGGCGGCCACGTCGGTACCCTTCAGCGCGTCCTTCAGCTTGTTCAGCGCGGCCTCCACGGTGGCCTTGTCGTCGGCGCTGATCTTGTCCTTGGCATCCTCCAGGGCCTTCTCGGTCTGGTAGACCACCTGGTCGGCCTGGTTGCGGACGTCGATCTCCTCCTTCTTCTTGGCGTCCTCGGCGGCGAACTGCTCGGCCTCCTTGACGGCCTTGTCAATGTCCTCCTTGGACATGTTGGTGGAGGAGGTGATGGTGATGTGCTGCTCCTTGCCGGTGCCCAGATCCTTGGCGGACACGTTCACGATGCCGTTGGCGTCGATGTCGAAGGTGACCTCGATCTGCGGCACGCCGCGGCGGGCGGGGGCGATGCCGTCCAGGTTGAAGCGGCCCAGGGTCTTGTTGTACTGGGCCATCTCGCGCTCGCCCTGGAGCACGTGAACCTCCACGCTGGTCTGGTTGTCGGCCGCGGTGGTGAACACCTGGCTCTTCTTGGCGGGAATGGTGGTGTTGCGCTCGATGAGCTTGGTCATCACGCCGCCCATGGTCTCGATGCCCAGGGACAGGGGGGTGACGTCCAGCAGCAGCAGGCCCTTCACGTCGCCGGTGAACACGCCGCCCTGGAGCGCCGCGCCCATGGCCACGCACTCGTCGGGATTGATGCCCTTGAAGCCCTCCTTGCCGGTGAGCTTCTTGACCATCTCCTGCACGGCGGGGATACGGCTGGAGCCGCCCACCATCAGCACCTTGGAGATGTCGCTGGAGGACAGGCCGGCGTCACTCATGGCCTGCTTCACGGGGCCGCTGGTGGCCTCCACCAGGTTGGCGGTGAGCTGGTCGAACTTGGCCCGGGTGAGGGTCAGATCCAGGTGCTTGGGGCCGGTGGCATCGGCGGTGATATAGGGCAGGTTGATGTTGGTGGAGGTGACGCCGGACAGCTCGATCTTGGCCTTTTCGGCGGCCTCCTTCAGGCGCTGCATGGCCACCTTGTCGCCGGTCAGGTCAATGCCGGTGTCCTTCTTGAACTCGGCGGCCATCCAGTCCATGACGCACTTGTCGAAGTCGTCGCCGCCCAGGCGGTTGTTGCCGGCGGTGGCCAGCACCTCGATGACGCCGTCGTCAATGTCCAGGATGGACACGTCGAAGGTGCCGCCGCCCAGGTCGTACACCATGACCTTCTGGGCCTGCTCCTTGTCCACGCCGTAGGCCACGGCAGCGGCGGTGGGCTCGTTGATGATGCGCTTGACGTCCAGGCCCGCGATGCGGCCGGCGTCCTTGGTGGCCTGGCGCTGGGCGTCGGTGAAGTAGGCGGGGACGGTGATGACCGCCTCGGTGACGGTCTGGCCCAGATAGGCCTCGGCGTCCGCCTTCAGCTTCTGCAGGATCATGGCGGAGATCTCCTGGGGCGTGTAGGCCTTGCCGTCGATGTTCACCTTGTAGTTGGTGCCCATCTCGCGCTTGATGGACATGATGGTGCGGTCGGGGTTGGTGATGGCCTGGCGCTTGGCCACCTGGCCCACCATGCGCTCGCCGTCCTTGGAGAAGGCCACGACGGAGGGGGTGGTGCGGTTGCCCTCGGCGTTGGGGATGACGACGGACTCGCCGCCCTCCATGACGGCCACGCAGGAGTTGGTTGTACCAAGGTCGATACCAATAATCTTAGACATAAAGCAGTTCCTCCAATAATAAAGAAATTGGTTTTTTACAAGGTTGAGTGGTGGGCGCACCATGTGCGCCATGATGTCACGCTATGGGTTGGGCACATGGCCGGGCCGCTAAGTCCAGACTGCGCGAAAAATGCCGCTTCGGGCTGCGCCCGTCGCCTGTTTTTTCGTCTCCGTCCCGCCTTAGCGCCCCTATGTGCCTACCCTCCGCGCTTCTTAGTTGGCGACCTTTACCATGGCGAAACGGACCACCTTGTCGCCCGACTTGAAGCCGGTCTGGAACACATCCACAATGGTGTTCTCGCCAGCGCCCTCGTCCTCCACGTGCATCACGGCGTTGTGGAGGTTGGGATCGAAGGGCTCGCCCAGGGCAGGGATCTCCTCGATGCCCAGCTTGGTGAGAACCTCCTTGAGCTGGGTCATGGTCATCTCCACGCCCTTCTTGTAGGCCTCGTCGGCGGTCTCCTGCTTGAGGGCCCGCTCCAGGTTGTCGTACACCGGCAGGAAGGCCGCAGCGGTGTCCGCCTTGGCGTCCGACCAGGCGGATTCCTTCTCCTTCTGGCTGCGGCGGCGGTAGTTGTCGTATTCAGCGGCCAGGCGGAGAAATTTGTCCTCCTGGTCGGAGAGGCTCTTCTTGAGGGCCTCCAGCTCCTCCAGCAGGGGGTTGGGAGCCTCGGCCTCCGTCTCCTCGGTGGGGACGGCCTGCTCGGTCTGCTCTTCCGGGGTCACGTCCTCCGGCTTTTTTTCCTTCTTGCTCATGGGATGCATTCATCTCCTATTTCTCGTCGTCCCTGCCCTGGGGCAGTTCACCCTGTCCAAACAGCCGGGAGAGGCCCTCGGCCAGATAGGACAGGCGGGCGGTTATCTTGGCGTAATCCATCCGGGTGGGCCCAACCACGCCGATGACACCCCGCATGCCGTCGCCGATGTCGTAGCTGGCGACCACCACGCTGGTGTCCTTCAGCGCGTCGGCCACGTTTTCCGGGCCGATGAGGATCTTCATGGGATCGTCCTTGGGAACGGGGAAGCGGGCAGGGTCGGCGTCCTCGGAGAGGTAGCTCATCAGCGGCTGCGCCCGCTCCAGGCTGCGGTACTCGGGCAGCTCCAGCAGATGGGCCAGACCCGAGGTGTGGACGGTGCGCTGCTCCAGGCTCTCCAGCACCTCCATAGCGAAAGACACCACCAGGGAGATAAGCCCATAGGCCTCCCCGGCCGCATGCTGGGCCACCCGCATCAGCTCCGGGGTGATTTCCTCCAGCGTCAGGCCGGTAAAGGTGGTGTTCAGCAGGGTGTTGAGCATCTGAAGCTGGGCTTCCGTCAGGTCGGAGGGCAGGCGGATGAGCCGGTTACGCACGATGTCCGTGTCGGTCATCACCACGATGATGAAAGCGTTGCGCTCCACCATCAGCAGATCGAACCGCCGGATGGTCATGCGGCTCAGACCGGAGGAGAGGGCGAAGGAGGGGTAATTAGTGAGCTGAGACACCACCCGGCCCGCCTGGTCCAGCACCCGGTCCAGCTCCCGCATCCGCATGGCCAGGGCCTGGTTAATGCGCTGGGTCTCCTGGAGGGAGAGCTTGTGCTCCTCCATCAGCTCGTTGACATAGAGCCGGTAGCCCTTGGGCGAAGGGATGCGCCCGGCGGAGGTGTGGGGCTTTTCCAACAGGCCCATCGCCTCCAGATCCGCCATTTCGTTGCGGATGGTGGCGGAGGATACCTCCATATCGATGGAGGCGGCGATGGCCTTGGAACCCACCGGCTCCGCCGACTGAATGTAGCTCTCGATGATGGCGCGGAGAATCCGTTTTTTGCGCTCTGTTAAATCCATTCCGGCCACCCTTTCACAATGTTAGCACTCAAACTCTCTGAGTGCTAAAGATAATGTAGCACCGTCCCCCGAAAAAGTCAAGTGTTCTGGATGTAAATTAAATGTGAACGTAGAAAATTCAGCAGGCAAAGGGGTGGACTGCAAGTTTCGGGCGTTGACGGGGCGGCGGAACAATGGTATTCTATGTAAAAAGGAGGGGTGAATCCGTGGACGAGGGCCGAGGCTTCACGATTATCGACTATGAGGACCGCTACAAGCAGGCGCTGGAGGACATCTCCCTGCCCTGGCTGCTGGAATACGACCTGCTGGAGCCGGTGGATCTGGAGATGCTGGCGGAGCCCCACCGCTTCCTGTCCGGCGGTGGCCGGGTGCTGCTGGCCCGCTGGGGGGAGGAGATTGTGGGCATGGTCATGCTGGAGCTTCAGGGGAAGGGCCAGTGCGAGCTGCTCAAGTTCGGTGTGAAGGAGGCATACCGGGGCCGGGGCATTGGTACGGCCTTGATGGAGGCGGCGCTCCAGGCCGCCCGGGATGCAGGGCAGAAGAAAGCGGTCCTCACCTCCAACCATCAGCTCAGGGAGGCCCTGCGGCTGTATGAGCGGTTTGGGTTCAAATACGTCACCTATTCTGATAAATGGTTCCAGCTCTCCGACATCCGCATGGAGCGGGAGCTGTGAGCCGGCTTACAGAGAAAAATACCCCGGCTCCGCGCCCACAGGCGGAGCCGGGGTATTTTTTACAACGCGGTCACTCCGTACGGGAGAACTGGGTGACGTCGTTGATCCACTCCCGGGAGCGGAGGCGGTACAGGCCAATGCCGAACTTGACGAATTGCTCGGCCATGATGCCCACATAGACCCAGAAGATGCCCCACTGGAACACCAGGCCGAACAGAGCGGCCAGGGGGAGGGAGACGAACCACAGGGGGGTGGTGTCGATGATGGTGGCGGCCCGCACGTCGCCGCCGCCCCGCAGGACGCCCACGGTGTTGACCGAGTCGAAGGCCCGCAGGGCCAGAAAGACGCCGATGAAGGTCAGCATCATGGTGGTGATAGAGCCGGCGGTCTCCGACAGGTGGAAGAAGGGGTAGACCAGCCAGGGGAAGACGAACCAGGCCCCCAGGATCAGGGGAATGCCGATGATCAGGCCGCAGAGGAAGGCCAGGGTGTCCAGGGTGGCCCCCACCTCGTAGACGTGCTCCCGCCGGCCCGCGCCGATCTCCCGGCCCACGATGATGGCGGTGGTGTTGCCGATGGCGAAGATGGCCACGGTACAGAGATCCTCAATGTTGCCCGCCAGGGCGCGGGCGGCCAGGATCTCGGTGGAGCCCTCCATGTGGCCCATGATGACCTTGTAGAGGGAGGTGCCCAGGCCCCAGAGGGTCTCGTTGAGCACCACCGGCCCGGAGTAGTGGAGGAATTTGGCCAGCAGGGCGCGGCCCGGCCGGAAGAGCACGGCGGGCTTGAGCCGGAAGCGGTGGTTGGTCAGGGCGTAGGAGAACATGATGACGAACTCCAGCACGCGGGCGGACAGGGTGGCCACCGCCGCGCCCACCACGCCCAGGGCGGGAGCGCCCAGGTTGCCGAAGATGAACACCCAGTTGAGGAAGGCGTTGGTCAGCATGGACGCGCCGAAGATGATCATGCCCAGCTTGGGGTTCTCCATGGAGCGGTGGGCGCCCACGTACACGCCGGTGAGGCTGTTGAAAATATAGGAGAAGCCCACGATGCGGGCGTACTGGGCCGCCAGGGGTACCAGCTCCTGGTTGTCGGTGAGCAGGCCCATCAGCTGCTCCGGAAGGAAGAACATGACGGAGGCAAAGGCCAGGGAGATGGCCCCCGCCACATAGCAGCCCAGGCCGATGACCCGGTTAATGGACTCGGTGTCCCCCTTGCCCCAGAACTGGCTGATGAGGACGGAGGAGCCGCTCTGGAGTCCGAAAATGACCAGCTGGATGACGAAGACGGGGATGTTGGCCACCAGTACGGCGGCCAGGGGGGCTTCCCCCAGGGCGCCCACCATGAAGGTGTCGATCAGCCCCAGAAGGGTGGTGCACAGGTTCTGGAGCAGGATGGGCAGGGCCAGCCGCGCCACGTTGCGGTAGAAGGCCGCCCCCCGGTTCATATAGTGGAACAAACGCTCACCTCGCTGCAATTCTGGTCTTAGTGATTTCAGTCAGTCCCCCGGCCAGGGCGTCCACGTCGGCGCGGGTGCTCTCCGGGGAGAAGGAGACGCGGAGCACCCCCATCAGGGTACGCTTGGGCAGGCCCAGGGCCGCAAACACGTGGCTGGGCTTCCCGCGGTGGCAGGCCGAGCCGGAGGAGACGTACACCCCCCGGTCGGACAGCTCCCGCACCAGCATTTCGCTGGGGTAGCCGGGCAGGGAGACGGCGCAGATGTGGGGGGCGTCCCCCCGGCTGATGATCTCCAGCCCGGGGACGGCAGAGAGCGATTCCAGCGCGTATTCTTTGATTTCTTGAATACGAGCGGGATAGTCCTCCTTGCCACGCCGCGCAGGCGGCCGCCAGGGCCGCGGCCTGGGCGGTGGGCTCGGTGCCGGGCCGCAGCCCGCCCTCCTGCCCGCCGCCCGTCAGCAGGGGCTTGAGGTTCAGCCCCCGGCGGATGTACTGCACGCCGATGCCCTTGGGGGCGCGGATTTTATGGCCGCTGAGGGTGAGCAGATCCACCCCCAGCTCCGCCGGGGTGAAGGGCACCTTCAGAAAGGCCTGCACCGCGTCGCAGTGGAGCAGGGCGGGGGAGCCGGCGTCCCGGATGGCCTGGGCGGCCTCCGCCACGGGGAGAAGGGTGCCCAGCTCGTTGTTCACCAGCATCATGGACACCAGCACCGTGTCGGGCCGCAGGGCGGCCCGGAGGGCGTCGGCGGGACACGTGGCCGCTCCGATCCGGCTTGAGGTAGGTCACCTCATACCCCTGGGCGGCCAGGACCTTCACCGGCTCCAGCACGGCGGCGTGCTCGATGGCGGTGGTGATGATGTGCCGTCCCTTCCGCCGTCCATACTCTGCGGCGGCCCGGACGGCCCAGTTGTCCCCCTCGGTGCCGCAGGAGGTGAAGATCAGCTCCTCCGGCGCGCAGCCCAGGCGGCCGGCCACGGCGGCGCGGTGCTCCTTCAGCGCGGCGGCGGCGGCCTGCCCCAGGGCATACCCGGAGGAGGGGTTGCCGTACCCCTCAGTCATGGCCTCCAGGGCGGCCCGGGCGGCCTCCGGACACACCCGGGTGGTGGCGGCATTATCTAAATATACGGGCATGGTGCGGTCACCTCATCCATGGATGGAATAAAGACAGTATTAAATATTTTATGCTCTGCCCGGTTGAAAGTCAAGGCCCGCCCGGGTTTTGGGCGGGCCTTGTCAAAAATGCTGCTTGCGGTGGCTATTCGGCAGAAAGCGCCGCCACAGTCCAGTGTGGAAGAAGAGAAGACCCAGCGGGGTAGAGAGGAAAATGATTGCACGAAAGGCAAAAAAAGCGGGCGGCCCCACGGGCCGCCCGCCGCTGCGGGAGCAAATTTACTTGAGGGCGCGCACCGGCACGTTCCAGATGTCCCGGGCATAGTCCCGGATGGAGCGGTCGGCGGCGAAGATGCCGGATCGGGCGATGTTCATGAGGGCCATCTGGTTCCACCGCTTGGGGTCCTGATAGGCCAGGCCGGCCCGCTGGTGGGCGTCCCGGTAGCTCTCGAAGTCGGCCAGCAGCAGGTACTCGTCCGCCGGGCCGCCGTCGCCGAACAGGAGGCGGCGGGCGATGTCGTCATAGGCCACGCCGTCGCCGAAGCCCACGTTGAGCTGGTCGATGACCGCGCGCAGCTCCGGATTGTGGACATAGTACTCATAGGACTTGTAGCCCTTCTGCTTCATCTCGGCCACCTCGTGGGCCTTGAGGCCGAAGAGGAAGATGTTCTCGTCCCCCAGCACCTGGTGCATCTCCACGTTGGCGCCGTCCAGGGTGCCGATTGTCACCGCGCCGTTCATCATGAACTTCATATTGCCGGTGCCGCTGGCCTCCTTGCCGGCGGTGGAGATCTGCTCGGAGAGCTCGCTGGCGGGCATCAGCTTCTCCGCCAGGCTCACCCGGTAGTTCTCCAGGAAGACCACCTGGAGCCGGTCTTTGCAGGCGGGGTCCCTGGCGATCATGTCGGCCACGGAGTTGATGAGGCGGATGATCCGCTTGGCCACCGCGTAGCCGGGGGCCGCCTTGGCGCCGAACAGGTAGGTGCGGGGGGTGAAGTCGAAGTGGGGGTCGGCCTTCATGCGCTGGTAGAGGTAGATGATGTGCAGTACGTTGAGCAGCTGCCGCTTGTACTCATGCAGCCGCTTCACCTGCACGTCAAAGAGGGCGTCGGTGTTGAGGATGACGCCGCTCTCCCGGGCCACCCAGGCGGCGAAGGCCTTCTTATTGTCCGCCTTGATCTGCCCCAGGCGGGAGAGCACGCCCGCGTCGTCCCGGTACTGCTCCAGCTCCTTGAGGGCGTCGGGCTGGAGCAGGTATTTGTCCTTGCCGCAGCAGTCGCGGATCAGGGCGTCCAGCTCCGGGTTGCACTCGCTGAGCCAGCGGCGGTGGTCAATGCCGTTGGTGACGTTGGTAAACTTGTCGGGGGTGCGGGCATAGGCGTCGTGGAAGACGTCCCGCTTCAGAATGTCGGAGTGGAGGGCGGACACGCCGTTGATCTTGAAGCAGGCGCACACGCACAGGTTGGCCATGCGCACCTCGCCGCCCCAGATGATAGCCATGGGGGCCACCTTGGACAGATCGCCGTGGAAGTAGTCGGTCAGCGCCCGCTGGTAGCGGTTGGAGATCTCGATGAGGATCTGCCAGATGCGGGGCAGCCACTTCTCAATGAGCTGCTGGGGCCAGCGCTCCAGCGCCTCCGCCAGGACGGTGTGGTTGGTGTAGGCGATGGTGTGGGTGACGATGTACCACGCCTCGTCCCAGCCGTACCCCTCCTCGTCCAGCAGGATGCGCATCAGCTCCGGGATGGCCAGGGTGGGGTGGGTGTCGTTGATCTGGATGACATGCTTGAGGTGGAAGTTGCGCAGGGTGCCGTACTCGGCCCGGTGCTTGCGCACGATGGACTGGATGGTGGCGGAGACGAAGAAATACTGCTGCTTGAGGCGCAGGGACTTGCCCTCGTAGTGGTTGTCCTCGGGGTAGAGCACCTTGGAGATGGACTCGGCCATGGCCCGCTGCTCCACGGCTTTCAGATACTGGCCGGAGGAGAACAGGTTCATGTCCACCGGCGTGGGGCTGTTGGCGTCCCACAGGCGGAGCAGGTTGCCGTGCTCGGTGCCGTAGCCGGCGATCTCCATGTCCTTGGGCACGGCCAGCACCACATCATACCCGGTGTGCTTTACCCGGTGGCGGCCCAGCGCGTCCCACTCGTCCTCCACCTTGCCGCCGAAGCGGACCTCCTCGGTCTCGTCCATCTTGGGGATGAGCCAGGCGTCGCCCAGCCCCAGCCAGTTGTCGGGTAGCTCCACCTGCTGGCCGTCCACGATCTTCTGCTTGAAGATGCCCAGCTCGTAGCAGATGGAGTAGCCTGTGGCGGGGATCTCCAGGGTGGTCATGGAGTCCAGGTAGCAGGCGGCCAGGCGGCCCAGGCCGCCGTTGCCCAGGCCGGCGTCGGGCTCGGCCTCAAACAGGTCGGGCGCGGAAAACCCAAGGCCCTCGATGGCCTGCTTCAGCGGCTCCGCCACGCCCAGGTTGTAGGCGTTCTTCATCAGGGACCGGCCCATCAGAAACTCCAGGGACAGGTAGTGAACCTGGCGCAGGTGCTCCACGGCCACCCGGTCGGCGGTCTTCATTTGCCGCTCGGACATGATGTCCCGCAGCACCAGGGCGCAGGCCTTGAACATGTGCAGGCTGGTGGCCTCCTCCACGTCACGGCCGAAGTTGCGGCGCAGTTTGCCCGTGATGAGGGTCATCAGCTCTTTTTTGGTATATTTGTGCAATGCAGACATCTCCTGTTTCTGTTGAGATCAACATAGGAACGCTCCGCGGAAGGACACACCCGCCACGGAGCGCTCATTCTATCATGGGAATATGGTACTGTCAAGCGTAAAAAGCGGCCCTATTTCCCGGTCACCCAGCCGTAAATCTCCTCATAGGCTTTGGCCGACTTTTCCCAGGAGAAGTCGGCGGTCATGGCGTTCTTCTGGAGGGCCTTCCACGCCTTGGGCTCGCTGTGGTAGAGGTTCACCGCCTCGCTCAGTACGCCGGTCATCTCCTGCACATTGATGTTGGCAAAGGAGAAGCCGGTGCCCTCGCCGGTGAACTTGTTGTAGGGCACCACGGAGTCCCGCAGGCCGCCGGTTTCCCGCACCACGGGGATGGTGCCGTAGCGCATGGCGATCATCTGGCTCAGGCCGCAGGGCTCGGAGATGGAGGGCATGAGGAACAGGTCGGCGCCGCCATAGATGGCGGTGGACAGGTTGGGGGAGTACATCATGTGGGCGGCGAAGCGGCCGGGGTACTGGTTCTGAGCTTGGCGGAAGGCCTCCTCATAGTTCCAGTCGCCGGTGCCCAGGACGATCATCTGTACGTCCATACCCATAATCTCGTGGATGGCGGCGGTGACCAGATCGAAGCCCTTGTGCCGCACCAAGCGGGACACGCAGGCGATGATGGGGGCGTCCGGGTTCTCCCGCAGGCCGGACATCTGCTGCAGGGCGGCTTTGCAGTTCTTCTTGCCCGCCATCTGCCGCGCCGAGAAGAACTTGGTCAGGCCCTTGTCCCGCCAGGGGTCATACACCTCGGTGTCGATGCCGTTGAGGATGCCGCGCAGCTTGTGGCGGTTGTCGGCGATAACCCCCTCCAGGCCGTGGGCATAGAAGGAGTACTGGAGCTCGTCGGCGTAGGTGGGGGAGACGGTGGTCACGTAGTCGGCGGCATAGATAGCCCCTTTCATCAGATTCACGTCTCCGTGGTAGGCCAGCATGTGCTCGTTGAAGTACCCGTCGTTGAGCCCGAACACATCCTTCAAAGTCTGGCTGCCGTATCGGCCCTGGTACTCGATGTTGTGGATGGTGAACACGCTCTTGGTGTCGCAGAGCTGGGGGATGCGGTGGCGCTCCTCCAGCAGATAGATGGGCACCAGGGCGGTCTGCCAGTCGTTGCAGTGGAGCACGTCTGGATGCCAGTTCAGCCAGCCCATGCTCTCCACCACAGCCCGGGAGAAGTAGGCGAAGCGCTCGCCATCGTCGTAGTGGCCGTAAATGTTGGAACGCTTGAAGTAGTATTCGTTGTCCACAAACCAGTAGGTGACGCCGTCCCGCTTCAGCTCAAAGATGCCGCAGTAGGGGCTGCGCCAGGCCAGGGTGATGTGGAAGCACTGGAGGTAGGTCATCTGACTGCGCCATTCCTCGCCGATGCCTTCGTAGAGGGGGAGGATCACCCGCACGTCATGGCCGTTTCCGGCCAGCGCCTTGGCAGAGCGCCGGCCACGTCGGCCAGTCCGCCGGTCTTGATGAAGGGCGCACACTCAGAGGTGGCAAATAAGATGTTCATAGGCTCTCCTTATGTCGAAATTGAGCGGCAGGGGCAACCACCCGCGCGAGCGCGGGTGAGGGTATCGCGGCCATTGTGCCGCCCAGAGGGCGGCACGGTGACCGGCGTATCTAGGGGACAGCGTCCCCTGGAGTCGTCATACAATTTCGTTCTTCGCAATGGACAGCGGATAGGTGTTATGGCCCATCAGCATCCGGCCGGGGTTGACCCGCACGTTCTTGTCGGTGATGGCGTACTTGAGCACCGCGCCGGCCTGAACCGCGGTGCCCTGCATCAGCACGCATCCCGAGACCTTGGCCCCTTCTCCACACGGACGCCGCGGAAGAGGATGGAGTTCTCTACCTCGCCCTCAATGATGCAGCCGTCAGCCACCAGGGAGTTGACCGCCCTGGAGCCTGGGCCGTAGTAGGTGGACGGGTCGGAGCGGTCCTTGGTGCGGACAGGGCGGCCGGGGCAAAGAGGTCGGTTCGCACCTCGGGGTTAAGCAGCTCCATGCTGCGGGCGAAGTAACCAGCCACGGACTGGAGGCGGGCGGCATAGCCGTCAAAGACGTATGGGCAAATCTTGAGCTGGCCGGCCATGGCCTGGAGCACGCCGGTGCTGAAGGAGGGAATATTGTGGGCCGCACAGTGGTCCACCAGGAGAGCAGGAGCTGCTTGGAGAGAATGTAGACCTCCAGGGATTCGCAGCCCTGGGCAATGGGGTGCACCAGTACGTCGGTGATCCGCCCTCCGGCGCCGATGGTGAAGTAGTCGCAGTCCTTGGGCGAGCCCATAGGGCGGCTGGTGCACACGGCGGTAATGTCCGCGTCATTGCGGATATGGGCCTCAAAGATGTCATTGAGGGGCAGGTTTACCGCCAGGTCACCCCCGCCAGCACCACGTAGTCCTGCCGGATGTACTGCAAATAGGAGCGCACGCCCGCCAGGGCGTCCATGCGGCCCCGGTAGACGCCCTCCCGCCGGCCCGAGTAGCCGAAGGGGAGGATGCGCAGGCCGCCGTGCTTGCGGCTGAGGTCCCAGTCCTTGCCGGAGCCGACGTGATCCAGCAGGGACTGGTAGTTGGCGTGGACGATCAGGCCCACATCGGAGACACCGGCGTTGACCATGTTGGAGAGCATGAAGTCAATCACCCGGTACCGGCCGCCATAGGGGATGGAGCAGGTGTTGCGGTGCTGGGTCAGCTCCCGCAGATCCGGGTTGGAAAGGTAGGCGAAGATGATGCCGTGCAGCTTGTTCATCATTTCACCCCACCTCCTTTCACGTTACGGGTAATCATGGCCTTAGGGGAAACCACGGCGCTGGGGCCGATGTTCAGGTGCTGGGCAATGACAGCAACCCCCAGTCCTCACTGCCGTCGGGAGAGGCGCCCACCCGGGCGTTTTCACCGATGACTGATTCCTCGGCCACGATGGCGTACTCCACCACCGCGCCCTTCTTTACCACCGTGCCGGGCATGAGGATGGAGTAGCGCACCACCGCGCCCTCCTCTACGGTGACGGAGTGGAAGAGCACAGAGTTCTCCACTGTGCCGTACACCTCACAGCCGCTGGTGACCATGGAGTGGTCCACCTTGGCATCCATTCCCATGAAATGGGGGCGGATGGGGTGCGGGCGTAGATGGGCCATTCAGTGTCGTAGGGGTCGATGCCGTTGTCGGGGAAAGCATATCCATATTGGCGTCCCACAGGAGTCGATGGTGCCCACGTCCTTCCAGTAGCCCTGGAAACGGTAAGCGGTCATCTTTTCGCCGGCGTCCAGCATGGCGGGGATGATGTTCTTGCCGAAGTCGTTGGAGCTCTTCTCATCGGCCTCGTCAGCGATGAGGTACTCCCGCAGCTTGGACCAGGTGAAGATGTAGATCCCCATGGAGGCCAGGTTGCTCTTGGGGTGCTTGGGCTTCTCCTCGAACTCATAGATGTCGTCGTTCTCGTCCACATTCATAATTCCGAAGCGGGAAGCCTCCTCCATGGGGACCTCCAGCACCGCGATGGTGCAGGCGGCGTCGGCCTCCTTGTGGCGGCGGAGCAGTTGGGTGTAGTCCATCTTGTAGACGTGGTCGCCGGACAGGATGAGTACATATTCCGGATCATAGGTCTCCAGGAAGTTGATGTTCTGGTAGATGGCGTTGGCCGTGCCTTTGTACCAGGTGCCCTTTCTCCCTCCCGCATGTAGGGGCAGGATGTGGACGCCGCCGTAGGACCGGTCCAGGTCCCAGGGCTCGCCGTTGCCGATGTAGGCATTCAGCTCCAGCGGCCGGTACTGGGTGAGCACCCCAACCGTGTCGATACCGGAGTTGATGCAGTTGGACAGGGGAAAGTCGATGATGCGATACTTTCCTCCAAAGGGGACCGCGGGTTTTGCCACGTGGCTGGTGAGGGCGTGGAGACGGCTGCCCTGTCCGCCCGCCAGCAGCATGGCGACACATTCCTTTTCACTTCTTATCACCTCAGCGTTTAACTGGAAAAAGCGTCAGGATTCCTTGGACTTGCGGGTGGTCTTTTTGGGGCCGCCTTGGCTGCCTGTGTCGGACTTTGCAGCCTTGGGCGCGGCTTCGGCGGTTTTTCCGGCGGGACGGGAACTTGCGGGTGCACTTGTAGATGGCGGCGCTCATGGGGGCAGGGACAGAGTGATGGCCTGCTCCCGGCCGTGGCACTCGATATACTGGCTCTTGACCGGCCCGGCATCGCCCCGGCCCAGTCCGCCGAAGGCGGGTCGTCGGTGCTGAACAGGCAGGTATAGGTACCCGCCGTGGGCACGCCGATGGTATAGCCGGTACGGTCCACAGGAGAGAAGTTGCACACTGTCACCAGGGTGCTGCCCTTCTTGTCCTTGCGGAGGAACGCAATGGTATTGGCCTGGTTGTCGTCGGCCTCGATCCACTCAAAGCCCTCCCAGGAGAAGTCCAGCTCCCACAGCTCCGGGTGGGCCAGGTAGAAGGCGTTGACCGCCTGGAAGAACGCCTTAAGGGCCCGGTGGCGGTCTCCGTCCTCCCCTCCAGCTCCAGCAGGTGCCAGTCCAGAGAGTGCTCATAGTGCCACTCGTTCCACTGGCCGAACTCGCTGCCCATCATCAGCAGCTTCTTGCCCGGGTGGGTGAGCATATAGGTATAGAAAGCCCGCACGCCGGCAAATTTCTCCTCGTCCGTTCCGGGCATCTTGTTGATGAGGGAGCCCTTCATGTGCACTACCTCATCGTGGGACAGGGGAGCACAAAATTCTCAGAGAAGGCATACATCAGCGAGAAGGTAATATCGTGGTGGTTGAACTGGCGGAAGTAGGGGTCCATTTTAATGTAGTGGAGAATGTCGTTCATCCACCCCATGTTCCACTTCAGGTTAAAGCCCAGGCCGCCCTCCAGTCCCCCTTGTCCACCGGATGGGAAACCCGGGGCCAGGCGGTGGACTCCTCGGCGATCATCATCACGTCGCTGTGGGCGCTGAAAATGTGGGTATTGAGCTGCTGGAGGAATTCAACGGCCTCCAGATTCTCGTGCCCGCCGAATACGTTGGCACCCACTGGCCGTCCTGCCGGCCGTAGTCCAGGTAGAGCATGGAGGCCACCGCATCCACCCGAAGGCCGTCGATGTGGTACTGCTCCAGCCAGAACAGGGCGGAGGAGTAGAGGAAGGACCGCACCTCGCTTCGCCCGTAGTCAAACACCCGGGTGCCCCAGTCGGCGTGCTCCCCCTGGGGTCGGCATACTCGTAGCAGGGCTCCCCGTCAAACTCGTACAGGCCGAAGGCGTCCTTGGGAAGTGGGCGGGCACCCAGTCCAGGATGACGCCGATGCCGGCCTGGTGGAGCTGATCCACCAGCCACATGAAGTCGTGGTGCCGAAGCGGCTGGTGGCCGCGAAGTAGCCGGTGCACTGATAGCCCCAGGAGGCGTCCAGGGGATGCTCCGTGACGGGGAGCAGCTCCACATGGGTGAAGCCCATCTCCTTCACGTAGGGCACCAGATATCTGCCGATGTCCCGGTAGGAGAGCATTTGGTCGTCGCCGGTGCGCCGCCAAGAGCCCAGATGTACCTCATAGATGTTCATGGGCTTCTGGTAGACCGGGTTGTTCTTCCGGTAATCCAGCCAGCCCCGTCGCCCCACTGGTAACCGGACAGATCGTACAGCTTGGAGGCGGTGCCGGGGCGGGTCTCGGCATGGAAGGCATAGGGGTCGGCCTTGGCCAGGACCTTGCCCGAGCGGGTGTGCACGGCGTATTTATAGTTGTCATACTGCTGCAGGCCGGGGAGGAAGAGCTCCCACGCCGCCCTCCAGGGCGGCCATGGGTTGGCCCCGTCATCCCAGCCGTTGAAGTCGCCCATTGCGGCGACGGCCTGAGCATGAGGAGCCCAGACGCGGAACAGCCAGCCGGACTGTCCGCCGCGTACAGTGGGGTGGGAGCCCAGGAATTCCTGCGCCCGGACCGCCTGTCCCGCAAGGAACTGCGCCAGGGCGCGGTGTCATGGATATCGGCATAGGTGTCACTCCTTATTGGCAAAAATCCCCAAAAAGAGGGCTGGGAGCCAGGAGATCCTTGTCATTGGTGATAAAATAACTCCAGAAGAGGTGGAAATTATTTGTATAAATTATACAACGTGATGGAGACATAGTCAAGACATGTATGGAAAAGCAAGTGTAAAATTTCCCATATTGGGCGGACGGGCGTTTTGAGAGATTGCGCAGAGGGCGGCATTGCCGCTCCCTGCTCAATCGGATTATTCCGCCATAAACAGTGTTTTGAGGAACCGGGAGAAAATACCGGGAAGGGTCAGCCGTGCCACGGCCCGGTCGGCCACGATGGGGATGGTCTGCTGCTCCTGCCCGCCCACGGAGATCACCATCTCGCCCAGCTTTTGCCCCTGCTCCACCGGGGCCTCCACATTCTCGCACAGGCGCAGTTCGCTCGTCACGTCGTTGAGCTGGGCCTTGTCCACCAGAATCCGGCTGGACTGGGCGAGGACGGGCTGTACCGTGTCCTGCTCGCCCAGCAGCACGTCGACAGGAGGGAGGGCCTGTCCGGGGTAGACGTCTGTGAGGGTATAATTGGCAAAGCCGAAGTTCAGCAGGCTCTTGGCCGACTCAAAGCGCTGCTCGGAGGTCTTGGCCTTGAGCACAACGGCGATGAGCTCCATACCGTCCCGCTCGGCCGTGGCGGACAGGCAGTAGCCTGCCGCGTCGGTGGAGCCGGTCTTGAGGCCAGTGGCCCCTTCATAGAAACGCACCAGCTTATTGGTATTGGCCAGTTGGAACTGACCGCCCCGGATGGAGTCCATCCAAATGGTGGTGTAGTCCCGGATTTTGGGGTGCTGGATCAGGGCGCGGCTCATGACCGCGATATCATGGGCGCTGGTCAGGTGGCCCGCCGCGGGCAGGCCGGTGCAGTTGACAAAACAGGTGTCGGCCATGCCAAGCTCGGCGGCCCGCTGGTTCATCTGCTCCACAAAGCCCTCCTCGCTGCCTGCCAGGTGCTCGGCCAGGGCCACGGCGGCGTCATTGCCCGACACCACCGCCACGGCCTTGAGCATGTCGTCCACGCTCATCTGCTCCCCCTCTTTTAAATAGACCTGGGAGCCGCCCATGGAGGCGGCGTGGGCGGAGACGGTAACCATATCGTCCAGAGCCAGACGGCCGTCGTCAATGGCCTCCAGCACCAGCAGCAGCGTCATGACTTTGGTGACGCTGGCGGGCTCCAGCTTGTCGTGGGCGTTCTGTTCATAGAGGATGGCGCCGGTTTCCTTCTCCATCAGCACCGCAGCGGCGGCGTCCACCGTGGGCGCGCCGCTGACGGCCTGGGCGGGGAGGACCAGAAGCGCGGCGGCCAGCAGGGCCGCAGCCAGTTTTTTCATAACGTGTGATGCCTCCGTTTTTGAGATTCTCTGTCTCAGAGGATATGGAATCAGCGGGAATTCTATACGGAAGCGGGGCTTTTTTGGGGCGGGGAAAAATTTTTCCGTTTTTCTCTTTACAATATCGCTTTAGTGTGGTAATATACGAAAGCGAAGAGGAAAACGACCCAACTGAGGAGGAACTGCTATGAAACGAAATTGGACGGCTCTGGCCCTTGCTCTGGGCCTTACCCTGACCCTCACCGCCTGCGGCGGAAATCCCGGTGCGGCCGAGACACCCGGCAGCGCGGCGCCGACCGGCTCTCAGACGCCTGCGGCAGAGAGCGACCTGGATTATGTCAAGGGCAACGGAGTCCTAAAGATCGGCTATACCCTGTTCGAGCCCATGAACTACCTGGGGGAGGACGGCGAGCTGACCGGCTTTGAGACCGAGTTTGCCACTGCCGTGTGCGCCAAGCTGGGGGTGGAGCCCAAGTTTGTGGAGATCAACTGGGATGCCAAGCTGCTGGAGCTGGAGAGCAAGAACATCGACTGCATCTGGAACGGTATGACCATCACGCCGGAGCTCCAGGAGGCCATTTCGATCTCCGACCCCTACATCAAGAACTATCAGGTGGTGGTTATCCGCGCCGCCGACGCGGACAAATACACCTCCACCGAGTCCCTGGCCGGCGCCAATCTGGACGCGGAGGCCGGCTCCGCCGGTGAGGCGGCGGTTGCGGCCGACGAGTTCCTCAGCCAGGCCAGCTATACCTCTGTGGTGAAGCAGACCGATGCCCTGCTGGAGGTCAAGAGCGGCGCGGCGGACGCGGCGGTGATGGACTTCGTGCTGGCCAACACCCTGGCCGGCACCGGCGACTACTCCGACCTGATGGTCATTCCCGATCTGGAGCTGTCCGTGGAGGAGTACGGCATCGGCTTCCGCCAGGGCTCCGACCTCACCGCGGCGGTAAACCAGGCCATGCAGGAGCTCATTGACGACGGCACCCTCAACGAGCTGGCCGTCAAGTACGAGCTGGCCGATCTGCTGCTGGCCAACCAGTAAAACGTTCCGACACAAGAGGCAGGGGGCATATACCCCCTGCCCCTTGTCCGCGTTGGACAGAGGAGAGAGAACATGTCATTCCAAACGGTAACCATGACCCTGCTGGACGGTTTTCTGCTCAATATTGAGCTCTTTGCCGTCACGCTGGTGTTGTCCCTGCCCCTGGGACTGGTGGTGTCCTTCGGCACCATGAGCCGCTTCAAGCCCCTGAGCCTTCTGGTGCGCCTGTATGTTTACATCATGCGCTCCACCCCACTGATGCTCCAACTGGCGGTGGTGTTCTATCTGCCCGGCATCGTCTTTGGGCCTGGCCACTCCCTGGGGCGGATGGGGGCGGCCGTCCTGGCCTTTGTGCTCAACTACGCGGCCTACTTCTCCGAGATCTTCCGCGGCGGCATCCAGGGTGTCCCCGCCGGCCAGCGGGAGGCCGGGCAGGTGTTGGGCATGACCCGCAGCCAGATCTTCTTTCAGGTCACCCTGCTCCAGGTGGTCAAGCGCATCGTGCCTCCCATGGGCAACGAAATCATCACCCTGGTGAAGGACACCTCCCTGTCCAACTTCATCATGGTGGGGGAGATCATCAAGCTGGCCAAGGACTTCGGCAACAAGGGCATGATCTGGCCCCTGTTCTACGCCGGCGCTTTCTTCCTGGTGTTCAACGGCATTGTGACCCTGGCCCTGAGCCGCACCGAGAAGAAGCTGGACTATTTCCGGGTTTGAGAGGAGCGCACAGCATGGCGATTTTACAGGTAGAGGATATCCAGAAGCGATTCGGCAGGACGCGGGTTCTGGAGGATATCAGCTTTTCCCTGGAGCAGGGGCAGGCCATGGCCATCATCGGCTCCTCCGGCTCCGGCAAGACCACCCTCCTGCGCTGCCTCAACTTCCTGGAGCAGCCCGACCGGGGCCGTATTACAGTGGGGGGAGAGGTGCTCTTTGACGCGGACGACCCCGTCACCCAGCGGGAGAGCGAGGTGCGCAAGAAGCGCCTCCACTTTGGGCTGGTGTTCCAGTCGTTCAACCTCTTTCCCCAGTACACCGCGCTGGAAAACGTGACTCTGGCCGGCCAGCTCCTGGCCCGGGAGCGGCCCGACTTTAAGGGGGAGAAGAAGCGCATCTTCGCTGAGATTGAGGAGAAGGGACGGACGCTGCTGGCCCAGATGGGTCTGGCCGACCGGGCGGGGCATTACCCCCACCAGCTCTCCGGCGGCCAGCAGCAGCGGGTGGCCATCGCCCGGGCCCTGGCCCTCAGCCCCGATATCCTCTGCTTTGACGAGCCCACCTCCGCCCTGGACCCGGAGCTCACCGGCGAGGTGCTGCGGGTGATCCGCGCCCTGGCCGAACAGAAGACCACCATGATCATCGTCACCCATGAGATGGCTTTCGCCCGGGACGTGGCCGACCAGGTGGTATTCATGGACGGCGGCGTGATTGTGGAGCAGGGCGACGCCCGGCAGGTCATCGAGCACCCCCGGGAGGAGCGCACCCGCCAGTTCCTGGCCCGCTACAGCGAGAATTGAAGAATTGAAAATCGGACAAAAGCGTGGTATCATTTGAGATACCACGCTTTCACATGGATAAGGAGCTGAACACATGGACGAGGAACTGTTCCTGCCGGTGCTGTCCCACTTTGAAAACGGCAACTTCTGGACAGCCAGCGGCGGGGCCCTGCGCTACAAGGTGGTGCCCGATACAGGGGAGAGCCCCAGGCTCACCGCCGAGGTGTGGGAGGGCCCCTGGCGCTATCAGGACAGCACAGTGGAGGAGACAAAGGAATTTCCCCTCAGTGAGGAGGGGCTGGAGGAGCTGCGGGGCTGGCTGGCCCGGTGGCGGACGGAGATGAACGCGCGCCCGAAAAAGACCCTGGAGGAGACTCTGGCCGCCCGGGCCGCCCGCCGGGCGGAGCTGGAGGCCGCAGCGGCCGGGAAACAGGAAGGAGAAACAGCATGACCTGGGGAACCTATTACTTTTTCTATGAGTGCCCTCAGTGCGGCAAGAAATACCGCTATGAGCTGGAGGGAAGCGCCGACGAGGAGTTCGGCTTCTGCCCGGAGTGCCACGTGATGGGCACCTTCGTGGGGGAAACCAAGGATAACCAGCAGGGCGAGGACAAGTTCGCCGACTACGAGTTTGTATAAACAGGGGGCTCCCCGGCAACGCCGAGAATTCAACCCGCCCCGTCAGAATGATCCGTGGGCGGGGCTTGTCCCCGCCCGCAGGCGGCCATAAAGGCCGCCTACATTCCGGGGTTCTGTTTCCGATGGGTTGTCTTGTGGCGCTTATCTGTAGGGGCGGGGCTTGTCCCGCGCGGCGGCCATAAAGGCCGCCCTACATTTCGGGTTCTGTTTCCGATGGGGTGTCTTGTGGCGCTTATCTGTAGGGGCGGGGCTTGTCCCCGCCCGCGGGCGGCCATAAAGGCCGCCCCTACATTTTCCGGGGTTCCGTTTCTGATGGGGTGTCTTGTGGCGCTTATCTGTAGGGGCGGGGCTTGTCCCCCGCGGAGGCCGCCCTACATTTCGGGGTTCCGTTTCTGATGGGGTGTCTTGTGGCGCTTATCTGTAGGGGCGGGGCTGTCCCCGCCGCGGCCATAAAGGCCGCCCCTACATTTTCGGGGGTCCGTTTCTTGATGGGGTGTCTTGTGGCGCTTGTATGTAGGGGCGGGTGCCCACACCCGCCCGCGGGCCATCCGGCAGGACAAAGCCCTCGCGTTCGGCTGTGTGCCGGACGCAGGGGATTTTTCTGTGCCGGGAGGAGATGGGACGAATATGGCAAATTATACGGAATATTACCACCTGCACCAGTGGGAGCCGGAGGATAGCTTCCTGCGGACGGATTTTAATGAGGACTTCCGAAGGATTGCGGCCGCACTCCAGGAAAAGCTGGGACAGGCCGACCGGGCGGAGTTGGCCGCCGCAGCGGCGGAAAAGGCAAAGCTTTATTGCGGCGCGTTCCTGGGAAATGGGACGAGTCAGAGCATCCCGCTGGGGTTCCGGCCCTCGGCTGTGCTGCTTCCGGGCCGCTCCGGACTGCTGCTGGCAAGCCGGCAGACGGCGGCAGGTGCAATTGAGATTATCCAGCAGGGGTTTCGGGTAGTCCATGAAGACGGGGCGATCGACCGGATCAACGAGTCGGGAAAGACCTATCCATATCTGGCGTTTCTGGAGGGCCAGATACCATAAAAAGTTCCCCGGGCCGTTGGCCCGGGGAACTTTTTAAAATATGGGGGAATTAGCTTCCGGTCACTGCAAAGGTCAGAACCAGAGTCATCTCATTACCGTTAACGCTAGCCTTTACATTATCGGCACCGGTGACCTTCAGGCCGATGTAGCTGGCGGTATCGCCAAACTCATAGCCCTCATCGGCGGTCAGAACCACGGTGGCACGGTAGTAAGTAGTGGCTGCAAAATTGGTACCAGAGAAGTCGCTCCAGGGACCATTCTCCAGCAGTGCTGCTCTGCCAAGTGATACCCGTCTGAGCAATGCCAGTACCAGTCACCTTAGAGTCAGCAACCGTAGCGTCCTTGGCAGGAGCGGTAATGGCGAGGCTCGCACTGTCATTAGTGATGGCGGTCTTGGCCTTCACATCGCACTCGGTGCTCTTCTTCGGGTTGGTCTTATTGCCATTCACATCGTCCTTGGTGTTGGTGGCGATAACATAGTACTTCCCAGCCTCGGTGGGGGTGTAGGACTCGCCAGTCTTACCGGAGAGGGGCATGCCGTTCTTATACCACTGGTAGGACACAGTGCCCTTGTCGGTTACGCTGGCCTTGACCGTCAGCTTGTCTCCGACATAGCCGGTGGACTTCAGATCAGTGCCAAACGTGGGCTTCGCGGCATCCACCTTGGTGCCAACGTTGCAGGTGGCGCTCTTGGTGGTAGCGGTCAGGCTGTTGCGGGTATTGGTGACGACCACGTAGTACTCACCGGCGTCGTTTGCCGTATAGGTGGCGCTGTTGGAGCCAACCACGGAATCGCTGCCGCCGGACACCTTGTGCCACTCGTAGGACAGGGTGCCCTTGTCGGGGGCGTTAGCCACGACCCTCAGCTCCGTGCCGGTGACGGCAGTGGTGGTCAGGTCGGTGGTGATCACAGGGGCCTTGGGGTTGGCAAAGGCGATCTTGTAGTAGACCATGCCCTTGTTGGTGTCGACGCCGACATACATAGTCGCTGGTCACAACGGGATAGGGGTTAGTGGCAACCAGCTTGTAGGTGCCGAACACCTCTTCGTAGACGCCCTTCACATTGCCCTGCAGGGCGTTGACCAGAACGTCGGCGGTCAGTTTGTTCTGGGCGGTGGTGACACTGCCGGAGGTGCTGGCAGCCATGTCGTTGGTCAGGGTGATGGTCTGGTTGCTGATGTCGCTGATCATGGTCTCGTTGCTGGTGGAGATCACACCGTCGGACAGGGAGCCGGTACCGTGATCCGGCACCTCAGTGCCGTCCAGGACGCTCTTGATGTACGCGGCGCGGACCGTGTTCTCGTCGGCATCCAGAACCAGGACAGTCTCCTTCGCAACGCCGGTGGAGAAAGCGCCGGCGGGAGCGTTGGTGCCAGCGGACACGTCCTCCACGTTCCAGATATTCTTGTCGTAGGAGTAGCTGTCAACCAGCTTGGTGAGCTTCTTGTCGCTGTAGACAGCCACGGTGCCGTCGTTGAGCTTCACGGCATAGCCGGTCAGAACGTGGGTGCCGCTGCTGCCGGGGGCAGTCAGATCCGCCACGCCCTCGCCGTTCACGGTGTAGGCATAGGCAGTCTCAAAGTCGCTGTTGCCCTTGAACAGGGAGTCGTAGTCGGATTTGGTGAGCTTCAGGGTGGAGGCGGTGCCGTCCATCAGAAGCACGTTCAGGGTCACATAGCCGGAGGAGCTGCTGGTGCGGCCCAGGACATAGGCGTAGTCCTTCTCGGCGGCCACGCCCTCAGCGTCGAACAGAACCACGTCGGTCAGATTGGCCTTGGTGGTCTGGGCCACAAAAGCGGTGCCCTTGTCTACGTTAGACATCTTGTCGTAGCCGATGGCCACGCCGTACTTGTCATCGCCGTTCACGGTCGTGAAGTAGAAGGCCACGGTGTTCTTGTCCACGGCCACCTGATCGCTGGTGCCGTACTTGATACGGGCAGCGCCGGTATCATAGTCGGCGGCGAGGGTGCTGTCCACGTCGGCGGGGCTGTAGCGGTCGGTGCCGGTCGCGTTGGTGCCCACGATGGACTTGATGGTCAGAACGTCCTTGTCGTTGAGGCTGCACTCAATGACATAGCCGGCAGCGAAACCGGACTGGTGCTGCGCGCTGGAGTAGCGAACGTCACCGCTGAAGGGCAGCGCATGCCAGCTTGTGGTGGTGTTGTCCTGAACGGAGGAGCCCAGGAAGCCCTTCAGCTCCTCAATGCCGTTGTCCTTCTGCTGAGAGGAGGTCAGCTTGGGGAAGAGCTGCTCGCCCACGTTCTGCGCGGAGGCGTCGAAGTTCAGGGTGTAAAGCTTCTCGGTGCCATCGGCCAGCAGAACCTTCACTTCGCCGGTGGGGTTGGAGTTGGTGCGGCCCGGATCGTAGCCGGAATCCAGGATCAGGGCATAGTCGCCCACGCCCTTGGAGGAGGGACGGTAAGCGATCACGTTGTCATTGGAGTCGAGGATGAAGTCGTAGTCGATGTCAAAGTCCACGCCGTCCTTGGTGCCGCAGTCCAGCACGTTGAACTCGTAGGTGTTGTCGGCCGCATCCGCCGCAAACAGGATGTAAGAGGGGTGGTACTCGGTGCCGCCCACGGTGATGGTCTGCTCCTTGGTCTTGCTGGAGGAGTAGGACTCCATCTGGCCGGTCACAACGTTGGGGGTGGAGACATGGTACTTGCCGCCGTAAGAGGCAACCAGAACCAGATCGCCCTCAGACAGGTTGGCGTCGGTCACGATGTTCTCGTTGTCGATGGCCTTGTTCTTGTTGAAGGCGTTCAGAGTGGTGGTCTCCTTGGAGTCGCTCTTGGCGATGACCTGGGTCAGAGTCTCCTGCAGGTACAGGACGTACTCAACAATACCGTCGCCGTCGTTGTCGATGGCGGTCATCTCCACGCCATAGGCATTGGTCTTGCCGTTGACGTTGGTGAAGCGGCCGGTCTTGGCGTCAAAGCCCAGCGCCTTAGTGGCGTCGGCCTCGCTGTCCATCACACCGTAGTTGACATAGTAGGCGGTGTCCTTGTCGGTGGACAGGCCGGTGCCCTTCAGGAAGTCCTTCATGGTGTCCTGCGTGTCAGCGGTGGTCTTGACCACGTTGCTGGCATCATCGAGGTACACGCCCAGCACGGTGGAGTTGGAGAGAACGGTGGTCTTCTTGGCGTACATGGTCACGGTCTTGCCCAGCATGTCGGCAGTGGTGGACACGTTGAACACGACCTGGCCCTTCACCTCTTCGTACTCGCCGGTGGTGGTGTTGGAA